>Ga0105240_10000012_pt1 | contig 496639 bp, 442 predicted proteins | sample KBSC54metaG_FD_80426 | JGI IMG/M metagenome (GOLD analysis project Ga0105240, IMG submission 80426) | Corn rhizosphere microbial communities from Kellogg Biological Station, Michigan, USA - KBS C5-4 metaG | ecosystem: Host-associated > Plants > Roots > Rhizosphere > Soil | place: Michigan...
CAAACTCAAACACTTCAGAGCAGTCGCAACCCGATACGACAAACGCGACGACAACTTCCTCGCATCCGTCCAGCTAGCCTCAATTCGAATTTGGCTCCGATCTTATGAGTCGGTCACCTAGGGTGGAGCGCGGATGACCTGACCTCCTGATCTGCTTGGCGCGGAGAAACGCATGCCATAGAATTGGAGAGGCATTGGCGGCGTCGGGCTTGGCCTATCGATTGCCCGGGGCGTTGCCCGGCAGCATGGTGGCGACATCCTCCTTCAGCCAAACAATCCCGGCCTCAGGGCAATCATCTCATTGCCACAGGAGGGGCCATGTGAAGGCGTCCTCCAGGGTGAGCAGACGAATGAGGCGAGCGCGGTCTGCCAAGCTTGCGGAGCAGCAACATGAGGCGGAAAGTTCATCGGACCTTTCCGCCCAACCTTGTTTGAGGGCTCGGCGGCAGATCTATCGCATTTGGAGCACGATGGGACTGCTGCTTGCCGGATCGGTGTGCGTGCGCAGGGCTTTCACGTCGTTGGCCACGACCGGTCCGCCTTGATTTCCCCAGGAGGAGCGCACGAAAGTCAGGACATCGGCGATCTGTTGATCCGAAAGCTGCTGTCTGAACGGAGGCATGCGATAGGCGTCCGGAATGCCGTTCGCCACGACGCGGCCGGAGCCGTTCAGGGTGACATTGATCTGGGACGCGCTTTCCTTCGCAAGCGACGAGGTCGATCCGGCCAGAGGTGGAATCCACGGCGCCTTTCCGCGGCCGTCGACACCATGACAGAAACTGCATTTCGCCACGAATGTCTGTGCGCCGGGGTTGTCTTGATGGGCAGGAAGGGAAGCGCTATCCGCGGCGGCCTTGACATATTGCCAGGGCGTCCCGTCGCGGGCAGGATCCCCAGGCAATGATTTCAGATAATGGCTGATCGCCCTCAGGTCGTCGTCGGTCATGAACTGCGTCGAATTGTTGAATGCATCCGCCATCGAGCCGAAGACGACGCCGTGCTCGTTCCTGCCGTTCTTGAGAAATGCGTAGATGTCCTCCTCGGTCCACCGGCCAAGACCGGTATTGGGATCGCCCCGCAGGCTCGGGGCATACCAGCCGTCGAGAAGAGCGCCGGAAAGGTAGAGCGGGCTGCTTTCATCGAGCGCCTTTTCCGCCATGGTTATTGCACGCGGCGTATGACAGCTTCCACAATGCCCCGGCCCTTGGACGAGATAGGCACCCCGGTTCCAGCTGTTATCGCCGGCGGTCTTGGGTTGATAGGTTCCGCCCTCTGTGAAAACCGCGTTCCACACAGCCAACGGCCAACGCATGTTCAGCGGCCATTTTATGTCCGAAAGCCTGCTTGCCTGATGAACCGGCTCGACCCGGTTCATGAAGTAGGCATAGAGCGCCCGAATATCGTCGTCGCTCATCTTCACGTAAGACGGGTAGGGCATCGCCGGATAGAGACGCTGTCCATCGCGCGCCACGCCCTGGCGAACGGCGCGGTCGAAATCTGCGAGCGTATAATTGCCGATGCCGGTTTCCTTGTCCGGCGTTATATTCGTGGTGAAGATGGAGCCTAGCGGTGTCCCCATCTCGAGGCCTCCGGCAAAGGGGGCGCTTTTCGGAGTGCTGTGACAGGCAACGCAGTCACCCAGACGCGCGACATATTCGCCCTGTTGAAGCAGCTGCTCCGTTGGAGCCTGCGCCTCGGCGATATTGTCGAAGGGGGAGGCCGGTTTCCGGGTGACGAACCAGGTGAGGCCGCCAGCGACAAGCACGACGATCAAAAGAAGAACCAGAAGAAATTTCCGCAAGGGTGCCTCACGTCTTTGCTAGAGGGTTTCGTATTCGGCTATTCGGGAGCCAGTCGCGATTGACTGCTTCGCCGAACAGACCGGATCAGCTTGCTGATTTCCGGCTCCCAGTCCGATAAATGGACCGAGAGCCGGAAACGTGCGCTGCGCAGCGAGCGCTGCGCCCTAGCTTTCGAACGTGTAGTTGGAGAGCGGCATGCTGCGGATCCGCTTGCCGGTCAGCGTCGAAACCGCATTGGCGACCGCCGGAGGAATGGCGGGAAGACCCGGCTCGCCGATGCCGCCCATCTCGGCCCCGCTTTCGATGATGCGAACATGCACGCGGGCCATGCGATCGGGCGGCAGGATCGGATAGAGATCATAGTTGCGCGCCACGGGCTCGCCGTTCTTGTAAACGGCTTCCTCCATCAGCACCTGCGATAATCCGAGAGCGGTTGCCGAGTTGATCTGTGCTTCGATGATTGCCGGATTGACGATGCTGCCGGGGTCGATTGCCTCCCAGACGTCGTGAACGACGACCTGCCCGTTGCGGATGGAGACTTCAGCTATCGCCGCCGTATGGCTGCCGAAGGGAGACGCCATTGCAACGCCCCGCGCGCGGCGCGAGCCATCTTCCGCGGTGAACGGCCCTCGTTTCCAGCCGCCGGAGAGATCGCCGACGGCCTTCAGCAGGTTACTCAGCCGCTCATTCTTCTGCAACAGCTTGGTGCGCAGCTCGTAGGGGTCCTGCCCGCCCTTGTCGGCCAGTTCGTCTAGGAATGTCTCATAGAAGAAGTCATTCATGGAATTGCCGACCGAACGCCAATAGGCGAGCATCGTCGGATTTTTCACGTAGATCTGGGCGATGCGGTAGTTGGGAATGGCATAGGACTTGCCGGTCAGGCCCTCCAGGGCGGTTGGATCCAGCGAGTCCTCCTTATGGCCGAAAACGCCTTCCGTCGGCCCTTCGCAAGCGCTGATGGCTTCGAGCGCGACGGGCATGCCGCTGGCGTCGAGCGCGCCCCGGAAACGCACCGCGGCCATCGGGCGCAGCGGGTCGCGCAGAAATTCCTCCTCGCGGCTCCAGATGAGCTTGACCGGGCGCCCGACCGCCTTGGCAAGTTGGATGGCCTGGGGATAGGGGTTGGCGGATGGATAGAGAAAATGGCGCCCGAAGAAGCCGCCGAGAAGCGGGCTATGGACCGTGATTTTCGATGCGTCGAGCCCGGTCAGCTTGGCAATGTCGGCCTGGAATTGCTCCGGCGCCTGGTTGGGCATCCAGACTTCTAGAGTGCCGTCCGGGTTGAAGCGTGCCAAGGTCGAGGGCGGCTCCAGTTGTGCGTGATGCACATACTGGCTCTTGTAGGTGGCCGAAACGACGGTCTTAGCGCTCGAGAGAGTCCCGGCGGTATCGCCGACATTCTCCGCGTCCTTGCCGGTGCCCGGCTCGTTTGCCAGCCGATCGCTGAAGGCTGCGGTAGAGAAATCCGCCGGCATCTGGCGAAACGCGGGATCGGCATCCGGGCCGGGCTCTTTCCAATCGACCTGAGCCGCTTCGGCGGCGCGCTTGGCATTCCACCACCGCTCGGCAACGACGCCAACAGCGCCTTGCAGGTTATGAACGGAGTGGACGCCCGGCATCGCGCGAAGCTGGTCTTCGTTGCGGATACGGCCGACGATCAGGCCTAGGCGCGGGGCGTGCTGGACGGCGGCATGCAGCATGCCGTCGACCTTGCAGTCCATCGCGTAGACCGCCTTGCCCGTCGATTTGTCATAGACATCGAGACGCTCGACCGGCTTGCCGATCCAGCGGAACTGGCTCGGGTCCCTGAGCGCCACGCTCGCAGGGTCCGGCACGGGAAGATCCAATGCCTCCGTCGCGACCTCGCCATAGGCAAGGGAGCGTCCGGACGCGGCATGGATCACCCGGCCCGGCTCTGTCGTCAGTTCGCCGATCGGCGCATCCAGGCGCTTGGCGGCGGCCTGCAGGATCATGTTGCGTGCGAGCGCACCGAGCTTGCGCATGGTCTCATAGCTCGTGCGCACGGACATGCTGCCGCCGGTGATGCGCATCTTGCCGTGCACGACCAGATAGTCGTTACCCGTCGGTGCGTTCTCGACCACGAACATTTTCGGATCGACATCGAGCTCTTCGCCGACGATCTGGGCCATCGCCGTGAAGACGCCCTGGCCGCCTTCGGCGAATGGGCTCATGAAGCGGACCGTGTTGTCGGGGCGGATTTCCAGAAACGCGGGGACGCGCGTACCCGGAGGCATGGGGCCGGCGGCCTGCTGCGCTCGTGCGGTGCCGATCGGAACGCCGAAGCCAAGGACAAATGCGCCCGTTGCAGCCCCGGCGGAGGCAAGGAGAAAGCGCCGCCGCGAGATGTTGACCGGAGATCCGGTCGGGAATTCATCTTCGGGAACAAGATTGCGGTTGGACTCGGTCATAGCGTTTCTCCTTCTTTCGAGGAGAGGTCTTTGACGGCCGCCTTGATCGCGTTGTACGTCCCGCATCGACAGAGATTGATCATCGCCGCGGCGATCTCTTCGTCGGAAGGATTGGGTGTCTCCTTGAGGAGTGCCGTCGCGGCGACGACCTGACCCGATTGACAGTAACCGCATTGTGGAACCTGGTGCTTGACCCAGGCGGTGACCACCCGTTTGCCGACCGGATCGTTCTCGATGGCCTCGATCGTGGTGATCTGGCGACCAACGACGCTGTCCAGTGGCGTCACGCATGAGCGCACCACTTCTCCATCCACAAGGACGGAACAGGCGCCGCATTGCGCCAGCCCGCAGCCGTATTTCGTGCCTGTCAGGCCCAGTTCATCGCGGATGATCCAAAGGAGCGGCGTGTCGCCGTCCGAGGTGACTTGGTACGACTGACTATTGATCTGAAGATTCATGAAATGCCTCCTGCGGCTTTCGATTGCGAACCTTCAACGCCGTGCGTCGTTTGATGATCTGAATGCTCAACAACCGGATGACGCATAGCTCAGGCTCACAACCCCAGACTACAATATTTAAGCTGTCTCATCAAAAAGATTAGTATGTGAATCGCGATAGAAGTTAGAAGCCAGATTCATAAATCATTGGCTGAGCAACACGACGATAGCGGCTTCGCATCATATATCGCCGAAGGCCGCCAGGATGCGCACCCAGGATCGGATCCCCTTGTGAAAGCTCGAGAGATCGTATTTCTCGTTCGGGCTGTGGACGCGGTTGTCGAAGCGGGCAAAGCCGACCAATAGCGCATCGCAGCCAAGCCGCCGCTTGAATTCGCCGATGATCGGGATCGATCCGCCAGTTCCCGCCAGCGCTGCCTCGCGCTGCCATTCCGTAGTCAAAGCTTCCAGTGTCTTGCGTAGAAACGGGCTGTCGAGCGGCATCGTCGTTGCGGGTGCCAAGCCATGGTCCTTGAAGCTGACCGAGCAATCGGCCGGAATACGAGCACGCACATGCGCCTGGAATGCGTCACGGATGGCGATCGGATCCTGGCCCTCGACCAGGCGAAAGGAGATCTTGGCGCTCGCCTTTGCCGGGATGACCGTTTTGAAACCAGCGCTTGTATAACCTCCACTCATGCCGTTGATCTCGCAGCTCGGACGCGCCCAGATCTGCTCAAGGATCGAGCGGTTCTTCTCGCCTGCGGGGATGCTGAGGCCGATATCGCGAAGGAAGCCTTCTTCATCGAAGGGTAGCGCCTGCCACTGCTTGCGAACCGCATCCGGCAATTCCCGCGTGCCGTCATAAAAGCCGGCGATGGCCACGCCGCCATCCGGCGTGCGCAGACTGGAAACGACATCCGCAAGGATTTGCAATGCATTGCGCGCGGCATTGCCGAACATGCCGGAATGCAGATCGCGATCGGCGCAGGTCACCTCGACTTCCTGGCCGACCAGGCCGCGCAGCATAGTTGTGACGGCCGGCGTGTCATGGTCCCACATGTCGGTATCGCAGACGAGAACCGTATCCGCGGCAAGCTCGGCTGCCGTCTTGTCGAGAAATGGAGCCAGGCTCGGGCTGCCTGCCTCTTCCTCGCCCTCGAACAGCATGCTGACCTGGATGGGCAGGGCGCCTGTCACGGCTTTCCAGGCGCGACAGGCTTCCACGAAGGTCAGCAGCTGTCCCTTGTCATCCGATGCGCCGCGCGCGACGATGGCGGTGTCGCCGTTTTCGAGCGGCTGCAATACCGGTTCGAAGGGATCGGTGTTCCAGAGCGCCAGGGGATCGACGGGCTGCACATCGTAGTGGCCGTAAAAGAGCACATGCGCCCCGGATGCCGCCTTGTCGTGAGCGACCACCATGGGGTGGCCGGTGGTATGCCGGACGGACGCATCGAAGCCCATGGCCGTCAGATCTGCGGAAAGCCATTCCGCGGCCCGGCGGCAATGATCGCCATAGGCAGGATCGGTGGAGATGCTGGGAATGCGGATAAGGTCGAAGAGCCGACCCAGGCTTTGATCGATGGTGCGGTCGACATGGGCAAGAACGGCATCGATCTGATCGGCGGTAGGCTTCGGCATGGGCTCGTTTCCAGGCTGTGGGTTTCGCATCCTGCCACCGGCAGGCAGCGGATCATGCAAGGAAACGGCCCATGTTTCAAATCTTTAGCATTGCCGCGCAGAGGTCATCCGCTATCGTCATCAATGCTCGATGGCGCAGCTGTGATCCTGCACATCCTCGCCGCCCATGCCGGGTTTAGCGACGTCAGTCAGAACGATGAAGCCGGGGCCCTCGGCGAAGTTGGCGCCGACAACGACGAGATTGTGACCGCCCATGTCCTTTGCCGGGTCCTTCAGGGTCTTGGCAAGCGCCAGGAATGGATTGAAGTCGCCCAGTGTTTCGCCCTTGACGCGGATCGCGGTGAACTGATGACCGGCAATAGCATCCGGCAGCGGCGCCCAGTCGGTCCCGACGCGATCGGCATCGGCCTTCAGGACAGCGCGGGCATCCGTGCTGAGGCAGTCGATGTGGATGTGAAGCTGGTTCTGCGTGCGGGCCTGCTGCGCGTTGACGGCGAGGCTCAGACCGTCGCGAGGGATCGCATGCGGCAATCTGGAATCGACATCACCCTGCTCGGCCCAGGCGTCGGCAAAGAAGTTGTGCGTTGCCGGAGTGAGGAGATCGGGGCTTTCGATGCCGGTGATCTTGTCGGTGGGGATCAGAAGAAACTGCGCGATACCATTCAGGTCCTTCAGCATCGCATAGTGTTCGGCGGTGTTTACCGAGAGGCACGGAGCGGTTTGCACCGCGCATCTGTCATGAACGATCTTCCACAGCACATCCGAGTCGGCAAGGGCCGGAGCGAAAAGAAGGGGAAGGAATGAGGCGGCAAGAGCCGTGACGCGGCGAGGAGGTGTCATGGCAGGAAATTCCCTTGTTCAAACGGTGGGGCATTCTTCGAAATTGTGCGGGCTTAACATGGACCTGTGAGAGCGTTGTGACGTACATAATTGCCGCACCGCTCCTCACGATCGCTCCATCTTGGCCGCTACGCAATGTTTTATGTCCTGATGTCGTCACGACGACATCAGATCGTCGGGCTATGTTTCTCTCGACAACAACCCGCCATGGGCGGGGCAGAGGTGAGTGATGGAGCATGTCCAATTTCCGTGTCCTCGCAGGCGGCTTGCCGGAGGAAACGCACGAGGGCCTCAAGAGCAGGGGGATTGGGCTGAAGCGCAACAACGCTCTGCTGGCACTGGGCTGCAGAGCTGTGATCGGAATCGCTTTCGATACGCGGCTTCTGACCGGCGTCGGCGTCCTCGCGGCGGTTACCGAAGCGGGAAACTTTGCGCGCGCCGCCGATATCCTCGGCCTGACGCCATCGGGCGTGAGCCGGACGGTAGCGCGTCTGGAGGCGAGGGTCGGCGTGCGCCTCTTCGATCGCAATCCCCGCGAGGTCAGCCTTACCGAAGAGGGACGACGCTTTCACGAACGGGTCATGCCGCTCCTGACGGGGCTGGACGAGGCCGCCGCGGAGGCGGCAGGCGCGGCTGCGGTCGTAGGCGGCCGGTTACGCGTTTCGGTGGATCCATGGTTTGCGCGCATGGCGCTTGCCTCCGAGCTGCATCGGTTCCTGAGCCGCTATCCCCTGCTGTCGGTGGATTTCTCGACCAGCAACTACCGCGAGGAGATGATGGCGAGTATCGATGTGGCGGTGCGCTTCGGGCCGCCGGACGCATCGTCTCTGATCGTGCGCAAGCTGCTGGAAACCCGCGTCGTGACGGTTGCTTCGCCGGCCTATCTCGAAAGGCGGGGCGAACCGCGCTCGCCGCACGATCTTGCCCATCACGAGGCGCTTCTCTTTCGCGATCCGCAAACCGGCGTTCCCTTCCCTTGGGAATTCCAGCGAGGAGGCGAGTTGGTTGAGATCAGGCTGCGCAGTCGCCTGGTGTTGGACGACCCTTCGGTTGCCATTTCCGCATGCCTGGCGGGCAACGGCATTTTCCAAAGTCTGGCGATCGGCCTGGCGCCCTTCCTGTCACGGGGCGAACTCGTGCCGATCCTGTCTGAATGGTCGGAAGAGCTCTTTCCGCTCTATGCCTATCACCCCTCCCGCCATCTTCCGCCGGCGAAGGTCAGGGCCTTTCTGGATTTCGTCCAGGAAGTGGCTGCCGGATTGTGATCCTTTCCAGCAGGCGAGGGCGTCGTTCGCAGACTCGCTTCATGCCGAAATTGAACCGGCGAGGAAGGCCCGACTTGGGGTGGAGGTCGGGCCTTCTTTTATTGCTCTCCGTGCCGCTACTTGATGGCGTTGAGATCGACGCCCTTGCTTTCGCGGATAAAGATAACGCCGATGACCAAGGTCATCGCGGCGATCGCGATCGGATACCACAGCCCATAGTAGATATCGCCCTTGGCCGCGCTCATCGCAAAGACCGTTGCCGGAAGCAGGCCGCCGAACCAGCCGTTGCCTATATGATAGGGCAAGGACATGCCGGTATAGCGGATGCGGGTCGGGAACATCTCCACCAGGATTGCGGCGATCGGGCCGTAGACCATGGTCACGTAGATGACGAGAACGGTCAGAATGGCGATGGTCAGAGGCCAGTTGATCGCCGAGGGATCGGCGACCATCTTGAAGGCACCGCCATTGGGTACGGTGTAGACCGGCATCTCGGTTGCGCCGGCGGCCTGGTCCGCCGTTAGAAGCTTCGCCTTGACGAGATCGGCAACGGGCGTGACGGTCTTGTCGCCAGCCCGAACCGTTGCCGCATTGAGCCCGAGTTCGGGGTTTGCGGCAATGAAGCCATCGAGCTTGGCATCCGGCACCTTGGCGGGATCGCGTGCCAGCGGGAAACCGGCCTTCTGCAAGGCAAGGTTCATATCGTGTGCGAATGAGGCGCTCTTGGCCGTCGCACCGGTCCCGGCTGCGGTGGCATCATAAGATGTCACGGTCGCGTCACCGATCTTGATGGTTGCGGGTTGCCCGGCCGGCCCATCGGCAACCGTATAGGGAACCGATGATTTCGACAGGAAAGACGTGGCGATATCGCACGAATTGTTGAACTTTGCCGTGCCGACCGGATTGAACTGGAAGGTGCAATCGCCGGGGGCGGCCGTCACGACGGCGCGGATGGTTTGTTCAGCCTGGGCGAGCGCCGGGTTTGCCGCGTGGGTCAATGCCTTGAACAGCGGGAAATAGGTGAGGATTGCCAGGGCAAGACCTGCCATGATGATCGGCTTGCGGCCGATCTTGTCGGACAGCCAGCCGAAGAACACGAAGAAGCCGCTGCCGATCAGAAGCGCTATGGCGATCATGATGTTGACCGACTGACCGTCGACCTTCAGCACGTTCTGCAGGAAGAACAGCGAATAGAACTGGCCCGCATACCATACGACAGCCTGACCGGCGGTGAGGCCGAACAGGGCAAGCAAGGCAATCCGGGCGTTCTTCCATTGTCCGAAGGCTTCCGACAGCGGCGCCTTGGAGCCCTTGCCCTCTTCTTTCATCTTCTTGAAGGCTGGCGATTCACTGAGGGATAGCCGGATCCAGACGGAAATACCGAGAAGGATGAAGGACAGGATGAAGGGAATGCGCCAGCCCCAGGCAGCAAACGCATCCTTGCCGAGCCAATTCTGCACCACCAGGATCACGATGAGCGACAGGAAGAGCCCGAGCGTTGCCGTGGTCTGGATCCATGATGTGTAAAAGCCGCGCCGGTCATTGGGTGCATGTTCGGCGACATAGGTCGCCGCACCACCATATTCGCCGCCGAGCGCCAGGCCCTGCAGCATGCGCAGCGCAATCAGAATGACCGGGGCAGCGACGCCCCAGCTGGCCGAGCCGGGCAGGATACCGACCAGGAAGGTCGAGAGGCCCATGATGAGAATGGTGACCAGGAAGGTGTATTTGCGGCCGACGAGATCGCCGATCCGCCCGAAGACCAAGGCACCGAACGGCCTGACGAGGAACCCTGCGGCGAAAGCGAGCAAGGCAAAGATGTTGCGGGTTGCCTCCGGATAGTCACTGAAGAAGGCGGCGCCGATGAAGGCGGCCAAGGATCCATAGAGATAGAAGTCGTACCATTCGAACACTGTGCCGAGCGAAGAGGCAAAGATGACCTTCTTCTCTTCCCTGGTCATGCCTCCTCGACCAGTCGTCTCAGCCACGGATGTGGTTGCCATTACTCAATCCTCCCAATTGCACCAGGGACACAGTCAAAAGACCCGTCTCATGTCCCCCACGATGACATTCCGCAGGACCTTCCAGCCGGCTCGCGGCGGAAAAGTCGCGCCAGTGGGTGCTCTCCGGATTTCCTCCCCCGGGAGAGCACGCACCTGATGCATTTGCGAGTGTTGGCTAAAAATTGAAAATTGCAATGCCTGCAACCACAGTCGCTTATGGAAAACTGTGCGTAAGGCATCAGGAAACGCGCGGAATTGTGTAGCAAATGCCGTCAACCCGCTCAGCGACTATGAGATTGCCGGGATCGCGCCTGGAGCGGTCATCTGCACGTTTTACGCATACGCCCCATTATGGGACCAGGTCGGCGGCTTTGTGTTCTTCCCGCGCAGCTTCCCAGACTTCACGGGCGGCATCAGCGTTCATGATTGCAATGCCGATCCCGACAACGACGTCAGGCCACACCGACAATGTATAGGCTGTGACAAGGCCTGTAAGGATGATTGCGACATTGGCGAAAGCGTCATTGCGGGCGGATAGAAAAGCTGCTCGCGTGAGGCTTCCACTATGGCTGCGAAATCGTGCCAGCATGAAGGCGCATGACAGATTGACGAGCAGCGCCCCGCCGCCTGTCATCGACAAGGCGAACGGCTCAGGCGGCACCGGCGTATTGAACTTGCCCCACAGCGCCCACACCATCGCGAGGGCTGGAATAAGAAGGATACCGGCAAGCGCCATGCCGACCCTAGCCCGAGCTTTGAGGGACCAGCCCATTGCAAGAACAATCAGCAGATTGACCGAAGCGTCTTCGAGAAAATCGACGCTATCAGCAAACAATGACACCGACCCAATTTTGAGTGCGATGGCGAACTCTACCCCGAAATATCCGAGGTTAAGAAGAGCAACGATAAGGACGGTGCGTCGGAGTCCGGCGTCAAAGGTTTCGGTCATAGGGCTCCCTGCCAACCAGATCGTTCTTTGTGGCGATTTGCTGTCGGACATACGAGGCCGAATTTGGAGAAGCTAACCCAAGTGCATCACGCCGCCGTTTAGGGTAGGGGGTCAAAGCTCCTCTTGCAACTTTGCCATGAATACCTCAGCTGTGCTTTTATACCCGAGGCATTTTCCCGGCTGATCGTTGAGATGGCGGGCAAGGTGTAGCAGGGTCGGGATAGCATCGAACGGCAACATTCGCTCAAATCGCAAAATGGCGGGCTTTCGGCGAGCCCCGATTTTGGGCTTATTCAACAATATCCGCCAATAGCGGATCGTTTCAGCATGGCGAACCAAAAGGAGTCAGCTGCAATGAAGTGCCTGTGCATCTATGCCACCCCGGATGGCGAGTCGCATTTCGACGAAGTCGAATTGCCGACGATGAGGTCGGTGCACCCCGTTGCCGTGCCGTTCGAGGTTTCGGCCAGTCGTCAGGCGTCCCGCGTCCGCCTCACCCGCATCCCAGCGGGCATGGGCGAGGTTGCTTGGCATACGGTTCCAGATCCGGTGCTTACAGTCAGGCCGGATGGTTCGGTTGAATACGAGACGAGCGACGGAGAGGTGCGGCTCGGCGGCTACCTCGAACGGCCTCCACCGGCGGCCATCATGAATTTCGTTTTGGAGGGATAGGTGATGGCTGAAGAAGCAGCGTTGAATTTCGCAGATTTCTATGATGCCGAGCTTGCTCGCCACAACGCGCATTTTCGGGTCGCCGCCGCGGTTGGGCGGTCTGATAGTGTGCTCGATATCGGTTGCGGCGCCGGACAAACCACACGTGACGCCGCCCGCGCTGCTGAGACAGGACGAGCACACGGAATCGACCTGTCCGTCAGGATGCTGGAGATTGCCCGCCGGCGCAGCGCCGAGGAGGGGTTACCCAATGCTACGTTCGAAGTGGCGGATGCACAGAACCATTTCTTCGCAGAAGGGGAATTCGACCTTTGCATCAGTCGATTTGGCGTCATGTTCTTCGCCGATCCGGCGGCGGCTTTCGCCAACATCGCCAACGCCGTACGGCCGGGTGGGCGTTTCGTCTTCATGGTCTGGCAGGGCGGAGACCGCAATGAGTGGGCCACGGCTATACATGAGGCGCTTAACCCGAATTCAACTCGTCCGGTTGCGGCCAGCAAAGCCTTTTCGCTGAGCGAACCCTCCGTGACGTCGGGGCTGCTCGAAACGGCCGGGTTCACCGCCATCGAGTTTCGTGAAATCAACGAGCCTGTGTTCTACGGTCCGAATCCTGAGACCGCATTGGCGACTGTTCAGACATTTGAAAATGTCGAGAAGGCTCTCAATCGTCCCGTCGAGACGGCCGAAATACGGGCGCGGCTGCTCGATATGCTTGAGGCCCACCAGACGCCCCACGGAATTCAGTTCGATTCGCGCGCATGGCTGATCACCGGTTGCCGGAACGGCGGCAGGTAATGGGCATCAAAAACTATTTGATTGAAGGCGTTTCCGGCACCGGCAAAACCACGGTGGCTGAAGAACTGCAACGGCGCGGCTACCACGTCATCCACGGTGACCGGGAGTTATCCTATCTAGGCGATCCCGAGACTGGTGAACCCCTGGATGGGCTTGCCCACGACACCATGACGGACAGTGCCAGATGGGGGCACGAGCACCATATTTGGGATGTAGGCAAGGTCGAATCCATGATCGCTGATCAACGCAACGCGATCTCCTTTTTCTGCGGCGGCTCTAGAAATTTCGCCCGCTTTATCGATTTGTTTGATGGGGTCTTCGTCCTCGACGTCGATCTCGACACCTTGAACCGACGGCTTGTCCAAAGACCAGAAGACGAGTTTGGCGGAAAGCCGGGCGAACGGGAGCTGATTGCGCGATTGCATGCAACGAAAGAGGATATTCCGGCGTGCGGTGTCGTAATCGACGCCACAGCGCCGCTCGACGTCGTTGTCGACGAGATTCTCTCGAAATGCGGAGAGGCGGACCAAGGGGCCTGCTAGGCTCGGCGGCGCGCCGTTCCCGCGTGCATTATTGGTGATTTCCGCACAGCTTGAATGTCGGCCTATATCATGCGGTTTGCATTCGCAGGCGTTGCATGGGCGGGAAGGCAAGGGCAATGGCCGCCGCGCCCAGTCCCACCATGGACGAGCCGATGAAGAGCCAGGAATAGTTGGCGAACGTATCGAATATCCAGCCGCCGATCAGCGGCCCGGCGGCCATGCCGATGCTCGACAACATCGAGGCGGCGCCGAAGACCGTTCCAATGACACGCTGCCCGAAATATTCCCGCGCCAGCACCGCATAAAGCGGCATGACGCCGCCATAAGCGCTTCCGAAGATCACCGCCAGCGCATAGAACTGGCCGAGTTCGCTGACCAGAAGGTAGGTGGCGAGTGCTGCCGCCTGCACCAGAAGGCCGGCGACCAGAACCGGCTTGACGCCCAGCCGGTCGGCGAGCGTGCCGTAAAGGAGGCGGCCACCGAGACCCGCCAGCCCTTCGACGCTGTAGATGCTGACGGCGGCCATCGGCGTCACGCCGCAGATCGTCGCATAGCTGACCATGTGGAAGATCGGGCCGGAATGAGCAGCGCAACAGGCAAAGAAGGTTGCCCCAAGGACGATGAACTGCGGCGAGCGGAAGATCCGGCCGAGCGGCAGGCTTTTTTCCTCCGTCGGTCCTCCCTCGGAGCCGGCGCCGGCGTCTGCAGGCACAGGTGCGCTTTGCACCAGCAGCGCGGCCGGTATCAGCAGCGCCCATGCCATGATGCCGATCACCATCATGGCAAAGCGCCAGTCATAGGCCGAAATGAGATAGCGGGCGAAGGGCGATACGGTCATCGGCGCGACGCCCATGCCGGCAGACACCAGCGATACGGCGAGGCCTCTGCCCTCCTCGAACCACGCGGTCGTTGCTGCCATCATGGGGGCGAAAAAGGCGCTGGCGGCAAGACCGACCAGAATGCCGTAGGTCAGCTGGAACTGAAGAAGCGAGCCGGCTCTGCTTGCCAATACGAGCGCAAGCCCGAGCAGCAGCGCCCCGACGAGGACGACGATCCGCACCCCGAAGCGATCGCTTGCGGCACCCCAGGCAAAGGCACCCAACCCCATGACAAGGAAGTTCAGCGTCATCGCAGCGGCGATACCGGCATGCGACCAGCCTGTGTCGGCGGCGATCGGCACCTGAAAGATCGCCAAGGAAAACATCGCGCCGAGTGCGACGCAGCTCATCAGTGCACCGGCGCCGACGATCACCCAACGATAGGAGGAATTCATCTCTCGCAACTCCTTCAGCTCGACCCGCGACGTCAAGGATCTCACATTTATCCCTCGCGTCACCTTTGGAATAAAGACGGTCGAGCCTTGGCGATTTCGACATTGCCGTGCTGGAATTCTTTCAATTGGCGAGCGGAGTGGGATTTGGAGGGTTCAGGCGAGGAGCGCGCAGTGACAAAATCCCTTAAAATATGCCGATCCTCGGACCAATGGCAGCCAAAAATCGCGGCCCGTCGCCGTTGGCATGTCTCCGAGAAATTAATCCTGAGCTCATATAGGACTGCTAATACTACCGTCTTAATGCCGAAAGAACCTGCTTTCCACGCCCAAGGCAACCGAAGGCAGCTGCGAATGACATACGGCCCTAGTGCATACCGAACCGGATCTTCAAAATCGTGGAGCGGACCATTCAATGGCTCATATCGTCATCATCAATCCGCGTTTCGAAACCTCTTATTGGGGCATGGAACACGCTCTGCCGCTGTTTGATGTGAAGGCTAACCTTCCGGTGGCCTGCCTGCCTCTCTTGGCAGCACTGACGCCTGCGGAGCATACCATCACCTTGGTGGACGAGAATATCGAACCGATCGACTACGGCCTGTGCGAGAGGGCTGATATCGTCGCGCTGACGGGGATGATCGTCCAGCGTTTCCGCATGACGGAGATCCTGACCGAGCTTAAACGACGCAATTGCTTCACCGTCGTCGGCGGGCCTTGGGTTACGGTCAAGGAGGACTATTTCGGCAATCTCGTCGATGTCTCCTTCATCGGCGAGGCGGAGGAGACCTGGCCGAGATTCCTGTTCGAATGGCAGCAAGGCTCTCATGCGCGACGCTACGAACAGACCGACAAGACGGATATGAGCACGGTGCCGGTGCCGCGCTTCGATTTGCTGAAAATGGATGAGTATGCCGTCGGCAGCATCCAGTTCTCGCGCGGCTGTCCCTTTACCTGCGATTTCTGCGACATCATCGTCGTTTTCGGGCGCAAGCCGCGCATCAAGACCAGCGCCCAGGTCATCGCCGAAATGGAGGCTTTGCTGGCGTCCGGCATGGATACGGCCTTTATCGTCGACGACAATCTGATCGGCAACAAGAAGGCGATCAAGGAGGTCTTGCGTGATGTCGTCGCCTGGCAGGAGCGACATCACTATCCGATGACGTTTCTGACCGAAGCGTCGATCGATCTGGCCGATGACGCGGAGCTGATGCAGCTGATGGTCGACGCCAATATCCGGGTGGTCTTCATCGGCGTCGAGACGCCGAACGAGGAGGCATTGCGCGAAACCAAGAAGCTGCAGAACCTGCGCAAGGGCGGAACGATGCTGGACAAGATCCACGCCGTTCAGCAGACAGGCATGGAAGTCTGGTGCGGCATGATCCTCGGCTTCGACAGTGACGATGCAACGATTTTCGATGCGCAGCGCGTCTTCATCAAAGATGCGCGCATCGTCAACGCCATGATCGGCATGCTCGCCGCTATTCCGAAGACGCCGCTCTACGCGCGCCTTGCCAAGGAGGGGCGGCTCGATCACGACGATCCGCCTGCCTTCGGCACGAATGTCATTCCCCTCAATCTCTCCCGCGAAACGCTGCGGGATGGATATCTGTCCGTCTTGAGCGACCTGCATGAGCCGGGCGCCTATTTCGACCGCCTGGATGCGCTCTACATCGATGCCCGCATCGAGCCGGAAAGTACCCGCTTACGTCATCTGCGTCGTCATCCGCTGCGCCTGCTTGCTCTCAACGCAACATGGGCGCTGGAGGCAATCGGCATCTTCATCAGATTGATGCGGCGGGTGAAGGAGGCGGACCTGCGCGCCACTTACCGGCGGCGGCTTCTCAAGCTGCTGTGGCATCGCCGCTCTCCGGTGATCCTGCAGATCTATGCGATCAAGTGCGCGATGCATTACCATGCTCATATCATGGTTCAGCAGATGCGCACCGGCGGCGGTATCGTCAATTCGTTCTAGCGGAACCTGGAGATCAAAGATTCCCGATCTGAAGACTGCCATCGCTTCATGATCTCCAGTTACATTAATTAGCCGACTAAATAATTAATGTTCTATCTGTTGCATCGATGCAACAGATAGAGCCGGATGCCTGCAATTCGAAATTGTGGGGTTGCCGATTTGAACATCTTGCGTATGATACACTTATCCGCAAATCAAACAGAGGAGGCGTCAAATGCATCATATACGAATGTTTACTTACGTCTCTGGCGGATTGATCTCGATGGCCTCGGTGTGTGCAGCACCAATGGCACGACGATCACTTATTTAAAGCCGTAAAAAGCTTTATCTGCCGCCCCTTAGGCGTTTTCCCGTTAAACCGATGTGACTTGCTGACGGAATGGTTCGGCGCGTTTTCCGCGCGCCTGCTCCTCAAGCTGGTCGAGCTTCAAGAGGACCTGGCCGTACGATCGCGCCAGGAAAAGACAATGACGCAATCACAATTGTTAGTTGCCGATAGCTTAACGGCGACGGTCAACGAACTGTATCAGAAATTCGGCGCATGGAGAACCGCGCGTGCCTTGTTGCTTGTCGCCTGGAGGCAGAGGCAAACACGCATGCAGGTTGCCGAGCTTTCGAATTCCCAGCTTCGCGACATCGGCCTTCCCGAGCGAGAGGATAGTTTGGGCCATCCCAATTTCCTGCCGCTGCATCTGCGCCGCTTCGGCTAGACCTGAACCGCAGGCGAGGCCATGCCGAGAAGGTCATTGAACGAGACCGTGCATCGCGGCTTACCGAGAACCATGCGGGGAAGAGCTATCTGCACTTCCCCGCATGGACCAGCTTTGCATCGCACCCGTTCGTGTCTGCCAAGTACCGGTCGCAATGTTCCTGCAATGCGCCTATGCAATTGCATTGATTTCTGCGCAGGGGTGGAGCATTGCGAATTCTATTGCTTGAGGACGAGCCTGAAATGGCGTCGGCGCTGTGTGCTGCTTTGGGAGCCCGCGACGCCGTTGTCGATCATATGTCGACGCTGGGCGATGCGGAGGAGGCAGCAAGAAACATTCTTTACGATGTCGTCCTGCTCGACCGTCAGCTCCCGGATGGAGACGGCCTTTCGCTCATTCCCAAACTTCGTGCGAGCGGTATCAGTGCACCCGTGATCGTACTGACGGCACGCGGCCAGCTCGACGACCGCATCGACGGCCTCGATATTGGCGCTGACGATTATCTCGTCAAGCCTTTCGCGATTGAAGAACTCCTGGCACGCTTGCGTGCGATTATGCGCCGACCCGGTGACATCCGGGCCGACGTGGTGAGCCTCGGCCGGATGTCCTACGATTTCGGATGCCATGAAGCGCAGGTCGATGGCCGCCGGCTCGAATTGCCGCGCCGGGAACTGCTTGTGTTCGAGGCGCTGGCACGCCGCATCGGTCGCACGGTTCCGCGGCATATGCTCGAAGAGGCCGTTTATGGTTTCGTCGATGATATCCAGTCCAACACGCTCGATGCGCATATTTCCCGTTTGCGTCGAAAGCTCGCCGCCGTTGGCGCCGGCCTTGAGATCCATCCCGTTCGAGGCATCGGCTATCTCATGAAGCAGACGTCATGAGCCTCCGTCAGCCTTCATTGCGATGGCAGCTGGTTTGGCGCCTTTCCTCGCTTCAGGCGGCCTTTCTGACCGTGCTTGCGATCCTCATCGTTGCCGCGCTCTGGGTGACCGGAAGCTTTGTCTCGCTCCAGCCGGAAGACGAGACAATCGACGCAATCGCGCGGTCCATTACACGAGGAGAGAACGGCGCTTTAACGCTCAGCCAGACATCGGCGCTGGCCGCGCGACGCGCCGAACTGCCGGGTCTCTGGTTCGTCGTAAGGGATCGCAGCGGTGCGACGATCGCCGCCGGTGTCGTACCGCAGGCCTATGCGAGCATCGGCGGTGCGCTTGATGGCATCGGCCAGGCGCGCTTCGGCAGCAATCTTGGAGGAAATCTCGTGCCCGCCGCCCGGCTCCAATGGGTGCACTCTCCGGTCGGCGAGATGCAAATCCTGACAGGCGTCGATGGCAGCGTGTCGACGTCCCGCGTTATTGCGGCGGCCAGCATCGTGTTTTTCAGCGCTCTCCTGCCGCTGCTCGTCGTCACCGCGATCGCCACTCTCGTCGCGGCGCCGCTCGTGGTTCGTCGGGCATTCTCCTCGCTCGACAGTGCCGTGGCACGTGCGGAGGAAATCGATATCAATCGTCAGGGGACGCGCCTGCCGGACGAAGATGTTCCAAGAGAGATTTTACCGCTCGTCGGCGCCGTCAACGATGCGCTTGCCCGGCTGGACGAAGGCTATGAACGGCAGAAGCGCCTCTTTGCCCATCTTGCCCATGAGTGGCGCACTCCCCTTGCAATCCTCCAGGCGCGGTTGGACGGTTTGCCGCCAAGCCCGCTGAAGGAGCGCCTCTTCGAGGATACGGTCCGGCTTGCGACGCTTGCCGAACAGTTTCTCGATCTGCAGCGTCTCAATTATCGGTTCGAGCCGACTTTGATCAACCTCGTGGATGTCGCGCGGCACGTCGTCTCCGAATTGGCGCCGCTTGCCATTGCCGCCAATTACGAACCTTGCTTCCAGGCAGACGAAGATGCGGTCGAAATATTCGGCGATCGCGTGGCGCTCGAACGCGCCGTCACTAACCTTGTGCAGAATGCGATCCACCACGGGGGCCGGCGCGGCGGCATAACGGTGCATGTCGGCCGCGCGACCGGCATCACCGTGACTGACGAAGGCCGGGGTGTTCCGGCGGATGAACGGTGCCGCATCTTCGAGCCGTTTCATCGCCTGGAGAGTCGCGGCAAGGGGTTTGGCCTCGGTCTCAATCTCGTTCAGGAAATCGCCCTGCTGCACGGGGGAGAGGTCTACGTCATGGAAGGTCCCAGAGGCGGCGCAGTCTTCAGGCTGAGTTTCGCCCTGGCCGAATAGGGCAGGGTGCCAGGTTCTCGGTGCAATGTTCTTGCAATTGGATGCGCCTAGACGGTGTTCGGAAAGGCCGAATCTCTCGGTCACGCAGGCGGAATCTCATGTCCAATACATCGCTGTTCCTACGAACGCTGTTATCCAACCCGCGGATGGTCGGCGCCATGCTACCGTCGGGCGCGATGCTGGCGGATCTCATCACGAATGAGGTGGATCCCTCCGATGGCCCCGTTCTCGAACTCGGACCCGGGACCGGCGTCTTTACGGAGGCCCTGCTCGCTCGCGGCGTACATCAGAAGGACCTGACGCTGGTGGAGTTCGCCTCCGACTTTGCCGGCATGCTTCGAGTGCGGTTCCCCGAAGCTCACGTTCTCTGCGCGAATGCGGCAAGGCTCGACGCGTACAACTTGCCCGAGGACGTGTCGTTCGGATGCGCAATCAGCGGACTGCCGCTCTTGAACATGTCGCCAAAAGCGGTCGTCGCAATTCTGACTGGCGTCTTGTCCCGACTACGCGAAGGCGGCGCTCTGTATCAGTTTACCTACGGGGTTCGCTGTCCTGTTTCGTACCGGTTGCTCGACCGGTTCGGTTTCAAGGCAACGCTGCATGGCCACGTCTTGCGCAACTTTCCGCCCGCTAGGGTCTATAAAATCATCAGGCGCAGGCCGCCAAGACTATCGGTGGCTCCAAGATGAACGACCCATCCCAACTCTCCAATTTCATGCCCGCTCTGGCCGGGTGGGGGCTGCTTGGTCTCGCGCTATGTTCAACGATGGAAAAGCTCGTGCCTATCATACCGTCCGGCGGCATGTTCATCATGCTCGGAATATACGGTGTGCCTGCCTTGCCCATTTTGCCGTGGGCAATCGCCATCACCGCAGCCGGATCAACCGCGGGTTCACTGTTCTGGTACGGGCTGGGACGATGGTTCGGGCCCGATCGCGGCGACGCTCTTGCTCTGCGCGCGGGGAGCCTTCTACGCGTCCGGAGCGAACGATACTGGCAGCTTAAGGATCGGTATCGTCGTCACCGATTCTGGCTGACCCTTGCCAGTCAGACTCTCCCCGCTGTCAGGGTCTATGCGGCATTTCCCGCCGGGGTTCTCGCCATGCCATCAACCGGCTTCATCATCGCGACCTTTATGGGCGCCGCTTTTTGGAATGGGCCGTTCTTGCTGTCGGGTTACCTGCTGCGCGAATACGGGTTCGATCGGGAAACAGCGATACTTGCGACACCAGCCGCAATTTTCCTGGCCCATCCCCTGCTATTCCTGGCATCTCGCCTGTGTCGACTAATCCACAAAGCGGCCTAGCCCACACATTGACCGAATGACTTGGAACCTTCGGCGCGCAAGCCTGGGGTTGTCATTCAAAGAATCGGGCGTTCTACACGGTCAGGACCGCGTAGATGACGCCGCCGTTTTCGCCGCGCGTGACGGAACTATCGGCAAGCGGGTGCTTGAGCTTGTCGATGATCGCCAAGATGTCTCTTTCGGTTCGCCATATAAGCGGCCAGTTCATGAAGGTTTCCATATAACCTTCAACGCCGATGTCTTTTGCGAAGTTCGCGAGAAGAAACTTGCCGCCGGGTTTCAGCATCTGCAAGCAGCGTTCCGTCAGCTTCACGGCAACGTTTTCCGCCAGATAGTCGTAGAGCCCGGCCGCGTAGATGAAGTCGAATGTTCCGAGCTTCTGCGCCCGGCCGAGGATCGTGCGAACGGAGCCGTTGATCGCCTCGACACGGCTTCCGTGGTAGTTCGAGCTGACGGTCCCGACGCTGATGGGATCCTGATCGAGCGCGACCCAGCGCTTGAGCCTCTCGCTCCGCAGGGCATGGGAAAGCTCTGCCTCGCGAAGGTGCCCGGCGGCGATTGCCAGAACTTCCGCATCGCTGTTTGCGGCAGCCAGCTCATCGACATGAGCCGCAAGAATGTCACGTCTCTCGCGCACGGCCACCGCGGATGCCGCTCTTCGGGTGAAATCGTAAACTTCGGCGCCGAGCGCCGATGCTTCCTTCACCTGTGGGGCAACGGTCGGGTGCTCGTAGATGAAATCCAGCAGATAGGCGTCGCCGCTGTAACCTCGCGGCTTCTCGAATGACCATCGCGTCAGGGGATCCTGAAGCAAAAATGACGTGACGGGGTGTGTTTGTGCAAGGGATGCAAGGCGTTCCCAGACTACAGGCGTCGACTTGTTCCTCAGTGCCTGCAGCCGCTCCGTCAAGGTTTTCATGATGCCTTGAACGGGAGAATTGGCCTCGAATGCCTGCTGTGTCAGGGACAGAATAAGGGCGAGTTCGGCTTCGCCCTCTTTGAGTTGTTCGGTTGTAAGATTGTTAACCGATGATCTCGTGTGTTCCGAGATGGACTGCGTGGTAACAAGGCTATAGCCGTCGAGAGCAGTTTGAAATTGTTTCAATTTTAAATGATTCCGTGAAGACTATGCAAACCATATCGCACATAAAATTTGAGCGCTATGGTTTTGTTAATTTCGCTGGGTCAACGCTGTCGCTACCAAACGGACTAGATTGGCTGCCAGTCGTGGCGGCCGATTCGTTCCGTCGCGAGACGCAAAGGTCAAGCGGTAGACATGAGGTCTTGGCTAACTCGGGTGATGATGAGCATGCGTCGATTGTGGGGAGGAGGCGATTTTGAGCAGGGAGACGCCCGCCGGTCGAGTCCCCCCACCGGACTTCGCGCGCTCTACAAGGATTACAGCAACGAGGCGCGTCGCGCATTGGCGCGCAGCGGCCTGTGGCTTGCCGTGCCCGTTTATCTTCTTTTCGTGGTCACGGATCTGATCTTTATTCCCGACGTCTCGCACGTGACCATTCCGGCCCGATTCTTCATCGGCGGCGTCTCGCTCCTGGTTCTGGAAATCCAGTTTTCGCTTCAACGTCGCGCGGGAGAGCTGGAGGCGACCTGTGCCGCCGCCGTGGTTTTCGGCTGCATCGTGTGGCTCGTGCCTGCGCTAGGCACCTTCCACGCCGAAGCGTTCTCCTATTATGCCGCGTATGGCGCGATTTTCATGATGGGCGTCAATCTGTTCTTCAGTCTCGAATTCGGCCTTGCGATAGCGTCGTCGGGTCTGATCTTTGTCAGCTTTCTGTTGTCGCTGATCGTCTTTCACTACAGCCCCGCTTACTGCCTGGCTTTCACCACCTTTTACCTTTGCTGCTTCGTTTTCACATCCTATGTGAATTGGAAGTTGAACAAGGAGCGCTTCAACGTCTTCCTCAATGCGAGGGAGGCCGAATTGCAGCAGCGCCAGGCCACCGAGCGCGGTGAAGCCCTTCTGCGCCTGTCCATTACCGATTCCCTCACCGGCATGGAAAACCGAAGGGCCGCCGATATCCGGCTGAAGCAATTTTGGGACCGCTGGCGCGAGGAGAGGGCTGGATTTGCCGTTCTGCTCGTCGACGTCGATTTCTTCAAGAAGTACAACGACTATTATGGTCACCAGGAGGGCGATCATTGCCTCGTCACCGTTGCCAATGCATTGGCGGACATTGTTGCCCCCTTGGGCGCGACCGTCGGGCGATATGGGGGTGAAGAATTTATCGTTATCCTCGATGTGGAGCACGGTGCTGATGCATTGGGCTTGGCGGAAGCCATTTGTCGGGGGATCGAAGCCCTCGACATAGTCCATGCCCAGCGGCTCGACGGTTTTCCGCATGTAACGGTGAGCGTGGGGGCGACTGTCACGAGAGAAATCGCCAGCGCAAAGCTTGAAAACGTCATCAACGAAGCCGATCGGGCACTTTACTCTGCAAAGGCAAGCGGGCGGAACTGTGCCCGGCTGTTTGATCCGAACGAGCTTCCGGGTGGCGATGCCAGCGAAAATATCGCGGCCATACTGAAGATCGCCCTTCCGCAAAACCTCGTCTCCCTCGTCTATCAACCCATCCAGTATCTTGAGACCGGCGAGATAGGCGCTTACGAGGCCTTGATGCGCATGCAATTGCTCGATGGCTCGAGCTCTCCGCCCAGCGTCTTCATTCCCATAGCAGAGCGCACGGGAGCCATCATCGATTTGGGATATTGGGCGATCAGGACGGCATGCCGGGAGTTGCTGTCGCGTGATGTCGTCGAGACCGTGAGCATCAATGTTTCTCCGATCCAGCTGAGGGCCCCAACCTTTGCGGCGCAGGTTGCCGCCATTCTTGCCGAGACGGGCGTTTCGGGACACAGGGTTGCGTTCGAGATTACCGAAGGCGTCGATTTGGAGATACGTCCCGACGTTCTCAGCGGCATTCACGATCTCAAGAAGCTCGGCATCAAATTCTGGCTGGACGATTTCGGGACGGGATTTGCCGGTCTATCCTGGCTTCGCCTGATGGAATTCGAAACCGTCAAGATCGACAAATCGTTCCTCCACGATGCCGTAAACAGCACCGGCGCCAGGGTTCTTCTTGAGGATATCGTCGACTTGGTGCGAAATCGCGGACATAAGATCCTTATCGAAGGTGTCGAGGACGATGAACAGCTCGACCTCGTCAAATCCTTTGGTATCGATGCCGTTCAGGGATACCATATCGGGCGGCCGGCACCGCTGCTGAAGCATTCGATGGCCATGATCGCAGGCCGTCGTCGTCGGCAGCTATCCGCGTAAGTATCGATGCCGCGCCGCAGGGCCAGCGGAGGCAAGGATCATGACGAGCGCAGACCTATCTGACATTTACCGAGGCTATATTGATTGCCTGAACGAACAGGATTGGTCGAATTTGGGTCACTTCGTCCATGAGGACGTTGACTACAACGGCAGCCGCATCGGGTTGTCAGGTTATCGCGAGATGCTCAAGCGAGATTTTCGCGCCATTCCCGATCTTCATTTCGACATTCGCCTGCTGATTTGTGAACCGCCCCGGGTCGCCAGCCGTCTGCATTTCGATTGCACGCCGACAGACATGCTGTTTGGCCTGCCGGTGAACGGAAGGAAAGTGCAGTTTAGCGAAAACGTCTTCTACGAGTTCCTGGACGGACGGATCCGTCAGGTCTGGTCGATCATAGACAAGGCTGCCATCGCCGCCCAGCTATAGGGCAATTGCGCTCTTGCGTTCAAGGCGAAGGGCTATGAAGCCCGCGATGAAGGCGGCAACGCCGCTTGCGACGACAGGGCCGAAGTAACTGCCGGTGCGATCGAAAATGAAGCCCGCGGCAGTGGGGCCGATCAAGGCTGCTATGCCCACTGCCGTATAGAGATATCCGAGGACCGCGCCGATACGACGCGTGCCGAACAGATCGGCTGCGACGGCCGGATACAGGCCGACGCAGCCGCCATAGCTCATGCCGAACGTTAATGCGAACAATGCCAGCTGGATCATGCCCGTTGCCGATGCCCATAGGGCAAACGACCCGGCGACTGCAAATGTCAGCGATGCCAGCAACCGTCGGCGACCGAGGCGATCCCCGAGGCCGGCCAGAAAAAAGCGTCCGATGACATTGCCGACGCCGATAAGGCCGACAAGGGCGGTTCCGTCCTGAATCGAAAGACCCATGTCCTGGGCGGCCGCGACGATATGGACGTAAGGGATGAAGGTGCAGAAGGAGGACAGAATAAGCACGATGTAGAAAAGACAAAATCTGCTGTCGCGCCATAGTGTGAGGGCATCTGCATGGCCGTCACGGACCGAGGGCCGGCTCGTATTGTCACGCCTTTTGCGGATAAACATTGCAGCCGGCAGGCCGAGACCGGCAAAGACACATGCGAGCGCGACGAAACATCCCCGCCAGCCGATCGATGGAAGGGCCTGGCCGACGGCAAAGGGCAGGATCAGCGTACCAAGCCCCAGACCGGCCGTGGCGATACCAGACGCCTGACTTCGTTTGCGGATAAACCAGGACTGCACAACCCCGAGGGCCGGAACATAGGACAGGCCAATCCCAAACCCGACGCCAAAGCCATACCAGATGTAAAGCGACAGAAGGGAGCCAGCGCGACTGGCCCCGATATAGCCGAGGATCATCGCCGCCAACCCCAGCACAACCAGGCTACGCGGTGACCGTCTGTCGGCAAGCGGCCCGGCAATCGCGCCCAGCGAATAGAACAGGAAAGCGGATATGGAAAAGACCAAGGCAGTCTCGCCGCGGGACGCGCTGAATTCGGCAGCAAGCCCTGGGAAGGTAGCGGAGAAGGAATAGGCCGCACCGAAGGTCACGGCCGTCAGCACATGGGTGGCGGCGACCACCTTCCATCCCTCCCGCGTATCGGCCTCTTCATATTCACGCAAGACGGCAAGTTCGGACATCATCGATCTCGATAGAATTGGGCTGTCACCCAATATGGCTTACGGCACCGCGCGGGAGAAATGAATAGCATTGATACTCTTCATTGATTCCCTTGATCTATCCCCGCACTCTGCGCACTTGCCTATTCACGGATTGCCTGCGAGGGGGCCACGTCGGTTTCGATGAAGATGCATGACCGGTCCGCCGTTTGCAGCAGCGTATCGGCAACGCTTCCGTAGGAAAGGCTGCCGCTTGCCCGTTTGCTCACCCCGAGCACGATCAAGTTATATTGTCCGCTGCGGGCGTGGCGCAGGATCGACAGCTCCGGCGACGGTCCCTCCTGGACGACCTTCTCGACTTTGACGCCATAGTGGTCCGCAATAGAGCCGACCTTCTTCAAGATATCCCAATGGTCGTCGGGATGATCGCTGATGCGCGGGATGGCTCGGGCTTGCCTTGGTTCCACGATCAGCAGCAGCGCGCAATGAGCATTCGCCGCCTTCGCGATCGCGAGCCCGAATTCGGCCGCCCTGACGGAGCGTTCCGTGCCGCTGACCGGGAGCAGGATTCGCAGATCCTGAGGTCGTTCCGAAAGCAAGCCGCGCGCCGTCACGATGGCGGAGGTTCCCGCGAACGCCGATGTCATGACCTGCAGGGAAGCGCTAAATCGGCCATCCTCCCCCATGGACGGCTCGATGCCGGTGAATAGGAGATCATGGCCTGTGCTTGAGATATCGCCAAGCACTGTGTCGAGTTCGCCATCCTTCTCTCGAACCGTGACATGGATATCGCTTTCGGACGCCGTGTCCTTGTCCGTCGGTGCCGTCGAAATGAGATCGGTTGCGCATTTCCGCAGATCATCGGCAGAGGACTTGGCCTGCGAGGTTTTCGATACGGCGGCCCTCGCATCCCTTTCGCTCCTGTCGTCGTCTGCTTCCCGCACGTCGAGAACGGTGACCGGCATCTTGCGCGTCACCGCGAAGAAGGCGGCGAGCCACGTCGCCAGACGGCTGCTTTGCGAACCGTCGATCGTGAGAAGAATGCGTTCGAAATTAGCCAGGAAACTTTCGCTCTCGAACTGCTCTCGCTGCAATCGGTCGCGCTCTTCCTCGCGCAACGGCAGGCGTTTAAGCGCCCAACGCAGCGTCGGCGGCATGGCCATGGTGGTGATGACGGCCATGGCGACGATGACGGAGAAGAGCTTTTCGTCGAGAACGCCTACGGATAGGCCTATGGTCGCGACGATCACTTCCGTCGACCCCCGCGCATTCATGCCGCAACCGAGTGCCAGGGCTTCCGCCGCCGAATAGCCTCCGATTTTCGCGGCGGCGAAAGCGCCTCCGAATTTGCCGATACTGGCGATGACAACGACGGCGGCCGTCAGCAGCAGGATAGAGGGATCGGCGAGCACGGTCAGATCGGTCTGCAAGCCCGTCAGCCCGAAGAAAACAGGCATGAAGAGCGCCGTCGTCAGCGCGCGCAGCTGAACATCGATCTGGCGCGTTAGGATCGGCGATTCGCCGATCAGAATACCGGCGACAAAGGCGCCGAGGACCGTGTGAACGCCGATGAAGTTGGTGATGATCGCCATCGCGCCCATGATCGCGATGATGGCGCTGAGCACCGGCAGGTCGCTACGAAAATGGTCGTTGGTCCAGCGGATGATCTCGAATACGACCCGCCTGCCGACCGTGAAGCTGACGGCCATGAAAGCCAGCGTGCCGATGACGCTGGTTGCGAGCGTCGCGAGATCGACGGTTCCCTTCACTGCCAGACCGAACGTCACCGCGATAATGACCCAGCCCACGGTATCGTCGATGATGGCGGAGGCGACGATGAGCTGGCCGACATTGCGACGCATGAAGCCCATCTCGCGAACGACCGTGGCGACGATCTTGACGGAGGAGATCGAAAGGGCCGTTCCGAGGAACAGGGATGTCACGAGCCTTTTCTGGGGATCGGGAAGCAAGGCGTCCGGAATGAACTCGCCCAGCGCAAAGCCCGCCGCAAAAGGGATCACGATCCCCGTCAAGGAGACACCGGCTGCGGATTTGCGCAGGCGCCTGGCCAGACCTAGGTCGGTCTCCATGCCCGCAAGCAGCAGGAGAAAGAGGATGCCGAGCTGGCCGATTGCATCCGTCATGCTCTTCTGCGCGCCGTCCGAAGGAAAAAGGCTCGCCTGCAGATGCGGGAACGCCAGACCGAATAAGGAGGGACCCAGGATGATGCCCGCGATGATCTGACCCATGATCGACGGCTGGCCGATCCGAACCATCAATTCGCCGAGCAGGCGGCCTGAAACCACCAGGACGATGATCTGAACCAGAAACAGCCCTTCGGAAGGATGGGCCGCCTTCTGGCCCTCGGCTGCGAACGCGACCTGCGCAGTCGATAGCGACAGGATGGCGGTGGTGAGAATGACGAAGGCGATCGAGAGGGGTAGCTTTGGAAATTTCTGGCGTGACTGCATGGATTGATCCCGCTGAGCAGCAGGAAAAACGCGCCAGAGTGCTTGCCGTTCCCGGCAAGGTTGATAATCGCCGCGTGCCACGAAGCAATCGACGCATGCAACCGTGGGCATAAGCTTTGATCCGCCGACCGTGGGGCGGCGGACCTTGGACAACGGGAAAATCAGACGCGTTCGAGCGCGATCGCAATCCCCTGGCCGACGCCGATGCACATGGTCGACAGCGAATAGCGGCCGCCGGTTTCCTTCAGTTCGAGGGCGGCGGTGCCGGTGATGCGGGCGCCCGACATGCCGAGCGGGTGGCCGAGCGCTATGGCGCCGCCGTTGCGATTGACGCGGGCGTCGTCATCGGCGACGCCGAGTTCGCGCAGGACAGCAAGCCCTTGCGAGGCGAAGGCCTCGTTGAGCTCGATGACGTCGAACTGCTCCTGGCGCATGCCGAGGCGCGCCATCAGCTTGCGGGAGGCAGGAATTGGGCCGATGCCCATGATGCGCGGGGGGACGCCGGCGGCGGCTCCGCCGAGAATACGGGCGATCGGTGTCAGACCGTATTTCTTCACGGCTGCTTCCGAAGCGATGATGAGGGCGGCGGCGCCATCATTGACGCCGGAGGCATTGCCGGCCGTCACGGTGCCGCCTTCCTTCTTGAAGGGCGTCCCAAGCTTGGCAAGCGCCTCGATCGTCGTGGCGCGCGGATGCTCATCCTTGCCGACGACGATCGCATCGCCCTTGCGCTGCGGGATCGTTACCGGCGTGATCTCCTTGGCAAGCCGGCCGTTTTCCTGGGCTGCTGCAGCTTTTGCCTGCGAGCGAACGGCAAAAGCGTCCTGATCCTCGCGGCTGACCTTGTAGTCCTCGGCGACGTTCTCGCCGGTTTCCGGCATGGAATCGACGCCGTATTGCTTCTTCATCAGCGGATTGATGAAGCGCCAGCCGATCGTGGTGTCATAGATCTCGGCATTGCGCGAAAAGGCGCTTTCGGCCTTGGGGATGACGAAGGGCGCGCGCGACATGCTCTCGACACCGCCGGCGATCATCAGATCGGCCTCGCCGGAGCGGATGGCGCGGGCTGCTGCGATGACGGCGTCCATGCCGGAGCCGCAAAGGCGGTTGATCGTCGTGCCGGAAACAGAAATGGGAAGGCCGGCAAGCAGAAGCGACATGCGGGCAACGTTGCGATTGTCTTCGCCGGCCTGGTTGGCGCAGCCAAAGATCACGTCGTCGACGGCTTCCCAATCGATCGAGCCATTGCGCTCGATCAACGCCTTCAGCGGCACGGCGCCGAGATCGTCGGCGCGGACGGAGGAAAGCGATCCGCCGAAGCGGCCGATCGGCGTGCGGATATAGTCACAGATAAAGGCTTCGGTCATCAGGCTGCCTCATGGGCTTTCTTGGTGCGGGCGTTGATGTCGCGCAGGACGGAAAGTTCGGTGTCGGTCGGTGGCGGCGTCTCGATCACCTCATCGGCAAACTTGATCGCCCAGCCGCAATTCTCAATGATCTGCTCGCGGGCAACGCCCTTGTGGATCGACACGACAGTCAACTCCTTGGTCACCGGATCAGGCTCGAGAATGCAGAGATCGGTAATAACCCGAGTCGGGCCTTTCGTCTTCATGCCCAAGCGTTCGCGGTGATTGCCACCTTCGCCATGGCCCATCGAGGTGATGAAGGGCAGCTTTTCGACGAAGCCGCGCTTGGAGAGCGCCATGGTGATGAAGATCTGGCCGCAATTGCTGGCTATTTCCGGTGCGCCGCCTCCGCCCGGAAGACGGACTTTGGGGTGGTCATAAGGGCCGACGACGGTGGTGTTCAGATTGGCGAATTTATCGATCTGCGCGCCGCCGAGGAAGCCTGTCGTGATGTGCCCGCCCTGCAGCCAGTAGCGGAACATCTCCGGCACCGCGACGGTGAAGAGTGCGGTGTCGCAGAGCTCGCCATCGCCGATCGACAAGGGCAGCACATCCGGCTTGGTGCCGACGGTGCCGCTCTCATAGATGAGCGTGATATCAGGCGCATGCGTCAGCCGCGCGACGTTGCAGGCAGCCGATGGCGCGCCGATGCCGACGAAGCAGACATCGTCGTTGGTCAGTGCGCGGGCGGCGGCAATGGTCATCATTTCGGTTGGCGTAAAATCGCTCATCTTGACCTCCTCACGCCGACTTGACCGGCTTCTTGCCGGCATATTTGGCGAAATCCTCCGGACCGGCCTTCATCACATGCTCGTCGATCCAGGCCAGGAAGCTGTCGCGATCGCGGGCGATTTCGTCCCAGGCGATGTAGAAGGCGTTGGAACGGGCATAATAGCCCTGCGCATAGGAGGGGAATGCCCCACCGGGCACGAGAGCGACCGCGGTCAACGCCCATGTCGGCAGCACGACCGAGTTCGGCGACGGCGGGTTCAGCTCATCGACGATTTCCTCGACTGTCACGATGGAGCGCTTGGCGGCAAGCACCGCCTCTTTCTGCACGCCGACGATCCCTTCGAGCAGCACATTGCCCTTACGGTCAGCACGCAGCGCGTGGATGATGGCGACATCCGGCCGGATAGCCGGGACGGCAGCCAGCACTTCGCCGGTGAAGGGACAGGTCACGTTTCTGATGTTCGGATTGACCTTCGGCAGGTCGGCGCCGATATAGCCGCGCAGCATCGCAAAGGGCAGGTTTGCCGCGCCCGCCTCATAAGCGTTGGCCATGGCGGCATGCGAATGCTCCTCGATCTCAAGCGGTCGCGGCCACTGGTTCTCGACGGCATCGCGGAAACGGTGCAGCGAGCCGACGCCGGGATTGCCGCCCCATGAAAATTTCATGCCGCGCGCCGCGCCGACGCCGATCAGCTGATCATAGAGAATATCCGGCGTCATGCGGACCAGATAGAGGTCTTTCTTGCCCTGTCGGATGACTTCGTGGCCGGCGGCATAGGGAATGAGATGGGTGAACCCCTCCATGGCGACCGTATCGCCATCGTGCACATTCTCTGCCACCGCCTGCGAAAGCGATAGGATCTTCGCCATAGGGCCTCCTCAACAAATGCTGTCCTGTGGGCGTCAATAAGCGCCTTTGGCCTGACATCGTCAATAAATTTGTGCGTTATTTGACATTTGTTCATATATCGCACAAAATAGTCGAAAATTTGGAGTGAATGATGCGAGAGACGGATTTCGTCAGCGGCTTTGCCAAGGGCTTGAAAGTCATCGAAGCCTTCGGGGAGACGCGGCAGCGTCTGACGATCGCCGAAGCATCGAAACTGACCGGGCTCGACCGCGCCACCGTGCGCCGCTCGCTGCTGACGCTCTCCGAGCTCGGCTATGCCGTTTACGACGGAAAATTCTTCACCCTGACGCCGAAGGTCCTGCGGCTCGGTCACGCCTATCTGGCGGCGACGCCCCTACCGATCATTATCCAGCCTCATCTCGATCAGCTCTCCGAGCGGGCAAGCCAGAATGCCTCGGCCTCGGTGCTCGACGGCACCGAAGTCGTTTATATCGCACGCGCCTCACAGCGCCGGGTGATGTCCATCAACCTGACGCCCGGCAGTCGCCTTCCGGCCTTCTGTGCCTCGATGGGCCGCGTCCTGCTCGCCGCCCTGCCGGAAAGCGAAGCGCGCTCCGTCCTCGCGAGGACCGATCTCAGGGCGAACACGCCGAACACCAAGACCGATCCGGAAGACTTGATGGCCGAGTTTCGCCGGGTGAGGGCGCAGGGCTATGCCGTCATCGACCAGGAGCTGGAAATAGGCCTTTGCTCCATCGCCGTCCCGGTCGAAAACGATCGGGGCCAGACCGTGGCGGCCATCAATATCGGCGCCCCGGCCGCCTATGTCGCCGCCGCCGACATGGTGGAGCGCTTTCTGCCATTGCTGAAAGAAACGCAGAAGGCGTTGAGGCTGGTGCTTCCGTAACCTTCACGCTCCTCCGGGCCATCCTCGTCCTTCGAGGGCGGATGGCTGGCCATTATTTTCCGCCCATCGGCATAGGCGATTATCTTGCTTACATCCCAAGCTTCGCCCGCTCGGCAATGCGCCAGGCGCGCGGTGTCTCGCCGGTCTGTTTTACGAAGAATCTCGAGAAATAAGCGGGGTCGGCGAAGCCGAGGCGATAGCTGATTTCCTGGACGGTCGCGAAGGTGAAGACCAGCTCGCGCTTGGCTTCGTCCAGCAGCTTGCGCGTAATCAGCTCGTGGGCGCCGTGGCCGGTCTTGCTGCGCACGATGCGGCTGAGATGGGCTGGCGAGATGCCGAGGCTTTCGGCATAGAAGGCGGCCGGCTTGTGCGAGCGGAAATGGCGCTGGATAAGGCCCTGCAGCATTTCCGTCCGCCGCTCGCTCTCGTCGCCGAGACTGGACCCCTCATCCGTCTTTTGGGCGATGCGCGCCGTCAGCAGGACTGCCGAGGTGAGATAGGCTTCGAGCAGATCGTTGCGGCCGTTGCGATGGCTGGCAAATTCCTCGCCGAGCCGCCGCAAGGTGCGCGCAACATAGGCGGCATCCTCATCGTTGGTATCGAGCAAGGTCAGATGCGGGTCGGCGAGCCACGACCCCAGCCGGCTGCGGTCGCCGGGGGCAGCTTTCAGGTGCGAGATCAGCACGGTGATGACGAAGCCGTCTATGTCTTTGGAGAACCGGAAGCCGTGATTGAGGCGTGGCGGCACGGTGATGATGGCGGGCGGCGTGATGGGATGGGCAATTCCATCGAAGATCGCGTCGCCCGAGCCGGCGTCTATGTACAAGATCTGAAAGAAGCTCTCGTGCCGATGCGGGCGAATCTCCCAGTGATGGAGGCTGCTGCGCGAGGGAATCGTCTCACAATGCAGCCAGAAATCCGGCTTTTGACCGGTATTTTCGCCGTAGAGCTCATAGGTCGGCACGGCCCTCGTCATGGTTCTTCTCCTCCACCATGTTCGGTTTGTGCAATTTCTTGACCGAAATGTCCATTGCGAGCCTGCCGCCAGCCGGACAGACTTAGGCAAAAGACCGTGCATGGGAGGAAACGATGCGCACCCAAGTCGCCATTATCGGGTCAGGGCCGTCCGGTCTGCTGCTCGGCCAGCTGTTGACGGAAGCCGGGATCGACAATGTCATTCTCGACCGCGTCGGCAAGGACTATATCCTCGGCCGCGTCCGCGCCGGCGTGCTGGAGGAAGGCACCGTTTCGCTGATGGACAAGGCGAAATCCAGCGCGCGCCTGCATGCAGAGGGCCTGCCGCATGACGGCTTCTCGCTCGCCTTCAACGGTCGCGATCATCGCATCGACCTTCATGGGCTCACAGGCGGCAGGCGCGTTCTCATCTACGGCCAGACGGAGATGACCCGAGATCTGATGGCCCATCGCGAGCAAAGCGGCGCTCAGACCATCTACAATGCGGCCAATGTTCAGCCACACGGTTTTGGTGGCGATACGCCTTATCTGACTTATGACAAGGACGGCATTTCCCATCGCATCGATTGCGATTTCATTGCTGGCTGCGACGGCTTTCACGGTGTCAGCCGCAAGTCCGTTCCGGAAAAATCGATCCGCAGTTTCGAGAAGGTCTATCCCTTCGGCTGGCTCGGCGTGTTGGCCGAAGTAGCGCCGGTCAATCACGAATTGATCTATGCCAATCATCCGCGCGGCTTTGCCCTATGCTCGATGCGTTCCATGACGCGCAGCCGCTATTACATCCAGTGTCCACTCGACGAGAAGGTCGAGGACTGGAGCGACGATCGCTTCTGGGACGAATTGCGCCGCCGTTTGCCGGCTCATCATGCCGAAGCCCTGGTCACAGCGGCGTCCTTCGAGAAATCGATCGCGCCTCTGCGTTCCTTCGTGGCCGAACCCATGCGCTTCGGCCGGCTCTTCCTCGTCGGCGATGCCGCCCATATCGTTCCGCCGACCGGTGCCAAAGGGCTCAATCTGGCGGCGAGTGACGTGCATTATCTGTTCTCGGGACTTGCCGAGCATTATCAAGTTCACTCGGACGCCGGACTGGAGGCCTATTCCGCTCGCGCGCTTGCCCGGGTCTGGAAAGCCGTGCGCTTTTCCTGGTGGATGACGACGATGCTGCATCGTTTCCCCGATACCAGCGACTTCGACCAGAAGATCCAGGAGGCCGAACTCGATTATCTCACCCATTCCCGCGCTGCTTCGACCGCGCTTGCGGAGAATTATGTCGGTCTTCCGTTCTGAGCCGATTCTAGAGCTTCTTGGCGACCTCGTTCGCCGCCTCGCGGATCGTCTGCATGAGGATAGACAGTGGCAGGGTGGGGACGGCGTCGGTGCGCACAGTCAATCCGACCGGCCCTTTCGTCTCGCTGGTATCGATCGGCAGCAGCGCCAGCAGACCGTCATCGACATCACCCGCGACGACGCCGGCCGAAATGATCCAGATGGCGTCGCTGGCCCGAACGAAGGCGCGGCCGAAGGAGTCGGACACGGTCTCGATCTGGTTGGGCAGGCGGCCGGCGCCATTGGCGATGAGGAAGCTCTCGACGAAGGGGCGGATGATCGAGCCTCGCGTGGGCATCAGGATCGTATAGCGGCTGAGATCGGAAAACACCGATTGCTTTGCCGAAAGCAGCGGGTGACCAGCTCTGACGGCAAAGACCACTTGCTCGGAGTAGAGATGCTCGAAGGAGAAACCGGCCATATTGTCCGGGCTTGCCAGCCGGCCGACCACGAGGTCGAGATCGCCGACGCGCAACTGCTCCAGCAATACGGCGTTCTCGCCGGTGACGATCTTGATGCGGCTCCAGGTCTCCTCGCGGAGAAACAATTCCATCGCCCTTGGCATGATCCGCGTCGACACCGTCGGCAGCGCGCCGATGCGGATCGGCGGCGCCTCGCCGGAGCGCTCCTGCGATACGGAATCCAGCCCCTGTCTTAGGGCCGAGAGTGCTGCGCCGGCGTGGCGGAGAAACACTTCACCGTAGCGGGTGATGCGGATGCCGCGCCCGTCGCGCTCGAAGACGGAGACGCCAAGCGCCTCCTCCAGCTCGCGGATCGTTTTTGTCACCGCCGGTTGGCTTATATGGAGGAGCCCCGCCGCCTTGATCACGCTTTTCTGGCGCGCAACCTCGACAAAGGTCTGCAGATGGCGGAATTTGATGCGGGCGTCGAGCATGCTCATTCATAACCCAGGAGTTATCGTAGAGCAAAGAAATATCATTTTACCTAACCGGATTATAGTTCCAATCTCGCGCTCGAGGAGATTTTCCAGTGCAGTTTGCCCGCATCAATGACGTCACGATCCACTATCAGATCATCGGCGGATCGCCCGACAAGCCGGTTCTTGTCTTTGCCAATTCGCTTGGCACCGACTTCCGGATCTGGCGCGACGTGATCGTGCGCCTGGCCGGCGATTTCGCGATCGTACTCTACGACAAGCGCGGCCACGGCCTGTCCGATCTCGGCCAGATGCCCTATTCGATCGAGGATCATGCCACCGATCTTGCCGGCCTGCTCGATTTCCTCTCTGTCAAGGATGCCGTCATTTGCGGTCTTTCCGTCGGCGGGCTGATCGCCCAGTCGCTCTATCAGCGGCGGCCGGATCTCGTGCGGGCCTTGATCCTGTGCGACACGGCCCCCAAGATCGGTACGGCCGACAGCTGGAACGCCCGCATCGCGCAGGTCGAGGCCGCGGGCATCGAATCGATCGTCGATGCGATCATGGAGCGCTGGTTCACGCCGGCTTTCCGCCGCCCGGAAAACACTGCCTTCGGCGGCTATTGCAACATGCTGATCCGTCAGCCGGTGGCGGGCTACACCGCAACATGCGCCGCCCTTCGCGACGCCGATCTGACCGAGGCGGCAAAAAGGATAGCGGTTCCGACCATCTGCATCGTCGGCGATCAGGATGGTTCCACGCCGCCCGAGCTGGTACTTTCGACGGCCAAGCTCATTCCAAATGCGCGCTATGAAGTCATCAAGGACGCCGGCCATATCCCCTGCGTCGAACAACCCGAGGCGTTGACCGAAGTCATTCGTGCCTTCATCGACGTCGTTTTGCGTGGAGAACAAGCCCCATGAATAACCCCACCACGCCATCCGAGCGCTATCTGCAGGGCATGGCGACGAGACGAGCGGTGCTCGGCGACGGCCATGTCGATCGTGCCCAGCAGGGAGTGACGGAGTTCGACCGGCCTTTTCAGGAGTTGATCACCGAAGCGGCCTGGGGCCACGTTTGGTCGCGCCCGACGCTCAGCCGGCGCGAACGCTCCATCGTGACAATCGCCCTGCTGGCGGCGCTCGGCCAGGACGAAGAGGTCGCGATGCATGTGCGCGCCACCAGCAATACCGGCGCGACGCGCGACGATATCCGCGAGGCGCTTTTGCATGTGGCAATCTATGCCGGCGTGCCGGCGGCCAACCATGCGATCAAGATCGCCAAGCAGGTTTTTGAACAGATGGACGCCGAAAGGGCGGCTTGAAGCGAGGCAGACATGTCCGACAGAACCAACAGCAAGCCCGAAACGGGCGCCTTCTTTGCCAGGGATCGCGCCTGGCATCCGCCGGCCTTTGCGCCCGGCTATAAGACTTCCGTGTTGCGTTCGCCGCAGCGGGCATTGCTTTCGCTCGACGGCACGATCTCTGAAATCACCGGACCGGTCTTCGGCCACTCCATTATAGGCGAGCTGGACAATGACCTGATCCATAATTTTGCCAAGCACGGCGAAAGCGCGATCGGCGAGCGCATCATCGTCCATGGCCGCGTGCTCGACGAGCGTGGCCGGCCGGTGCCGGGCGTGCTGCTCGAATTCTGGCAGGCCAATGCCGGCGGGCGCTATCGCCACAAGAAGGAAACCTATCTCGCCGCCATCGATCCGAACTTCGGCGGCTGCGGCCGCGCGATCACCGATGACGAAGGCCACTATGCCTTCCGCACGGTCCGGCCAGGCGCCTATCCCTGGCCGAACGGCGTCAACGACTGGCGCCCGGCTCATATTCATTTCTCCGTCTTCGGCCATGGCTTTGCCCAGCGACTGAACACGCAGATGTATTTCGAGGGCGATCCGATGATCTGGAAATGTCCGATCGTCGGCACGATCCCTGACAAGCAAGCCATCGAGCAGCTGATCGCACCGCTCGACTGGGGCAATACGATCCCGATGGATGCGCGCGCCTACAAGTTCGATATCGTGTTGCGCGGTCGTCGCTCGACCCTGTTCGAAAACCGGCTGGAGGGCAACTGATGGTACAAGAACTCGGCTATCTGAAGGAAACACCTTCGCAGACGGCAGGTCCTTACGTTCATATCGGCCTCACGCCGAATTACAGCGAAATCGGCGGCGTCTATGACGCGGATCTCGGTGCCTCCATGGTCAATGACAAGACGCATGGCGAGCGCATCACGGTGACGGGCCGCATCCTCGATGGCGCCGGCGGGCTGGTCAGGGATGCGGTCATCGAGATCTGGCAGGCCGACAGCGCCGGACTTTACAATAGTCCTTCGGAACTGCGCGGCACGGCCGATCCGAATTTCACCGGCTGGGGTCGTTGTCCGACGAGTTCGGACGATGGGATTTTTCGCTTCGAAACGATCAAGCCCGGCCGCGTTCCCTTCAAGGACGGACGCAAGATGGCGCCGCACATCACATTCTGGATCGTAGCGCGCGGCATCAATATCGGCCTGCATACGCGCATGTATTTTCCTGAAGAGACGAGCGCCAACGCCGAGGATCCCTTGCTTGCCCGCATCGAACACAAGGATCGCCTGGCGACGCTCGTCGCCACCAAGGAGGGTTCGGTCTATACCTTCGATGTGCATTTGCAGGGAGACAGGGAAACGGTTTTCCTCGATATATAGGCTATGAGCATTTCTCCCTTCGATCACCCTTTTCTGTCCGGCCTCCTCGGTGACGCGGAGATTTCGGATTATTTTTCGGCCACGGCCGACATCCGCGCCATGCTTGACTTCGAAGCGGCGCTTGCCAGGGTGGAGGCGCAGCATGGGTTGATCCCGCAGGCATCCGCGCGGCGTATCGAGGAGATCTGCGCCAGTTTCGAGCCCGATCTCTCGAGCCTGAAGGCTGCAACGGCAACGGACGGGGTTGTCGTGCCTGATCTCGTCAAGCAGCTGCGCAAAGCCGTCGGCGAGGATGCCGGCAGCCATGCCCATTTCGGCGCCACCAGCCAGGACGTCATCGATACCAGCCTGATGATGCGCCTGAAGGCGGTGGCCTTCCTCTTGAGCGGCCGCCTTTTTGCCGTCTCTGCAGGACTTCAAAAGCTTGACAAGCAGTTCGGTTCGAACAGGCTCATGGGCCGTACTCGCATGCAGGCCGCAATCCCGATTACCGTATCCGACCGGCTGCGTGCCTGGCGCCATCCGCTCGATCAATATCGGGACCGGTTGACGCAGGAGAGCTTTGCCCTGCAATTCGGCGGTGCGGCCGGCACGCTGGAAAAGTTCGGGCCGAGGGCGGAAGACATCCGTGCCTCGCTGGCGCAGGCGCTCGGTCTGACGGATGAGCCGCAATGGCAGAGCCAGCGCGGGCGCATCGCCGAACTGGCCGGGCTGCTGTCGATGATCTCGGGCAGTCTCGGCAAGATCGGTCAGGACGTCGCGCTTCTGGCACAGGCCGGCGATGAGATCGAGCTTGCCGGCGGCGGCGGCTCCTCCGCCATGCCGCACAAGCAGAATCCGGTTGCGGCGGAGATGCTGGTGACGCTCGCTCGCTTCAACGCCGTCCAACTCTCCGGTATCCATCAGTCGCTTGTTCACGAACAGGAGCGTTCCGGGGCCGCCTGGACGTTGGAGTGGCTCCTGTTGCCCCAAATGGCGGTGGCGACGGCTGCGTCGCTGCGCCACACGCTGGAGCTGATCGGTATGATCAAGCGGTTGGGGACGGCAGCATGAGCGAGGTATTCGCCTTCAATCATAACCCATGAATTATGGGTTATGATATTTATTTCATTTTACATCACTATTTCCTATGAGAAATTGGCGATGATCGAGATTTGAAGATCAGGTGCGGCTCGGAATCCGCGCCGCCGGGAGGAGAAAGAATGAAACGGTTTGTCTTGGCCGCCATCGCGGCCGTTGCCCTTGGCGGCGCTGCCTATGCCGATACCATCAAGGTCGGGGTCATCGGACCCTTTTCGGGGCCGTTTGCGCTGCAGGGAAAGAATTTCAAGGCCGGCATCGATGCCTATATGGCTGTGAATGGCAAGAAGGTCGGCAATGACGAGGTGGAGGTGATCTACCGCGACGTGCCGCAGGCCGATCCCGCGCAATCGAAGGCGCTGGCCCAGGAACTGGTCGTCAAGGAGCATGTGCAGTACCTTGCCGGTTTCTATTTTACGCCGGATGCCATGGCGGTGACGCCGATCCTCAAGCAGGCCAATGTGCCGATGGTGATCTTCAACGCCGCGACATCGGCGATTGTCACCAAGAGCCCGCTTGTCGTTCGTACCTCTTTCACAACCTGGCAGACATCGACCCCGATCGCCAAGGTTGCCTATGACGCCGGCGTCAAGAAGGTCATCTCGGTCGTCAGCGATTACGGCCCCGGCGTCGATGCCGAAAATGCCTTCAAGGCCGGTTTCGAGAAGCAGGGTGGCGAAGTGGTGCAGGCCATACGCATGCCGCTGTCGACGAATGATTTCAGCCCGATCATGCAGCGCATCAAGGATTCCGGCGCGCAGGGCGTCTTCGCCTTCCTGCCCTCCGGCCCGACGACGCTCGGCTTCGTCAAGGCCTATAATGAAAACGGCCTGAAGACGGCCGGCATCAAGCTGTTCGCCCCAGGTGACCTGACGCAGGAATCCGACCTGCCGGCGCTTGGCGATGCGGCCCTCGGCATGCAGACGACGTTCCATTATGCGATTTCGCACGATTCCCCTGAAAACAAGGCTTTCGTCGCGGCTGGCGACAAGGCGATCGGCAATCCAGCCGAATTGACCTTCCCGGCCGTCGGCGCCTTTGACGGCATGCATGTCATCTACAAGATGATCGAGGCGACCGGCGGCAAGCAGGATGCGCAGAAGGCTGTCGATGCCGTGAAGGGTCTTTCCTGGGTCAGCCCCCGCGGTCCGGTCACCATCGATCCCGAAAGCCGTCACATCACGCAGAACATCTATCTGCGCGAGGTCACCAAGGGCGATGACGGCAAGTACTACAACAAGGAGATTCAGACCTTCGAAAAGCAGGGCGATCCCGGCCTCGCGGCAGCGAAGTAGGACGCTCTCACCGACAGCTCCTATCTGAGCGGAATTGGTTTCCGCTCAGATAGAGACCCAAAGGTCGGCGCCGCAATAACCGGACCAGTGATTTCAATGCAAACCGTGCTCAGCATAGCAGTCGATGCCCTCGCTTACGGCATGGTGCTGTTCGTGATCTCCATCGGCCTCTCCGTCACCATGGGGTTGATGCGCGTCGTCAATCTGGCCCATGGCGCCTTCGCCATGATCGGCGGCTATATCGCCTCCTATGCGGCGCACGATCTGGGATTGGGCTATGCCGCTGCCGTATTGCTGGCCGTAATCGGCACGGTGATTATTTCCATCCCGATCGAGCGACTGCTTTACCGACGTATCTACGGTGCGCCGGAACTGACGCAAGTGCTGATGACGATCGGCATCACCTTCTGCATCATCGGCATCGCCAACTATGTCTTCGGCCCGACCTTGAAGACCATACCTCTGCCGGGCAGTCTGCAAGGCTCTGTCGACCTCGGTTTCCGCACCATCGGCACGCATCGTATCTTTGCGATCGTCTGCGGTCTTATCGTCGCTCTGGCGCTCTGGTACACGATCGAGAAGACGTCGTTCGGCGTCAAGCTGCGCGCCTCGGTCGATAATGCTTCGATGGCGGCGGCTCTCGGGGTTCGCACCGAGATCGTCTATGCGGTCAGTTTCGCCATAGCCGTCGGGCTTGCCGCCTTTGGCGGTGTGGTAGGCGCCGAATTGCTGCCCGTTGAGCCCTATTATGCCCTGCGTTACATGGTGACTTTTCTCGTCGTCGTCTCGGTCGGCGGTGCTGGCTCCATCTCCGGCGCATTGCTTGCCTGTCTCGTCCTCGGCTGCATTGATACGACCGGCCGCTACCTTATGCCCGAGTATGGCGACTTCTTCTTCTATCTGGCCGTCATTGCTATCGTCTGCGTCTTCCCGCGCGGCTTTGCCGGAAGGATGAAGTAAGATGGCGCTGACACTGGAAAAAGAGGCCATCCCCGCCGTGACCAGACATCGTACTGTTGGACAGGATATGATTGCGGTCGCTGTTATCGTAGTGCTGGCCGCCGTCGGCTACATCCTGTTTCCGGACAATCTCGCGCTTCTGACGCGCCTGATCGCTATTGGGCTTCTGGTTCTGTCGCTCGATCTGGTCACCGGCTATTGCGGTGTGGCGACGCTCGGTCACGCGGCCCTCTTCGGCGCCGGCGCCTATGCCGCCGGCATTGCGTCTGCGCATTACGGCATCAACGATCCCCTGCTGATGACGCTTGCCGGCATCCTGGGCGGCGCGGTCGCTGGCCTGGTCTGTTCCATCGTCATTCTGCGAGCCCATGGCCTGCCGCAGCTCGTGCTGTCGATCGCGCTGATCTACCTCTTCCATGAATTCGCCAACAAGGCCTCGAGCTGGACCGGCGGCAGCGACGGCCTGTCAGGCATTTCTCCGGACCCGCTGTTCGGCAGTTTCGAATTCGATCTCTATGGGCATACGGCCTACAGCTATGGCGTCGCATTGCTGCTGATCGTGCTCGTGCTGCTGCGCTTTCTCGTGCGCTCACCGTTCGGCATGCTCTGTCGCGGCATCCGGCAGGATCCCTTGCGTATTCGCGCCATGGGCGCCTCGCCGAAGGCGGCATTGATCAAGATGTATGTGATTTCCGGCGCCGTTGCCGGCGTCGGCGGCGCATTGAACGCGATCTCGACGCAGGTGGTTGGTCTCGACAGCCTGTCTTTCACGCAGTCGGCCGAGGCGCTCGTCATGCTCGTGCTCGGCGGCACCGGGTCGCTGTTCGGCGCGCTTGTCGGCACGCTGATCTTCATGCTCTTCGAAGACTATGTCTCGGCCGCCAATCCCTTCCATTGGCTGACGATCGTCGGCGCACTGCTGATCCTCGTCGTTCTCTTCGCGCCTAAGGGCATTTACGGCACGGCCGCCGCCTATGTCGCTCGCCGTAGGGAGGCGCGGTTATGAGCGCGATTTTCGAGGTCAAAAATCTGAGGAAGGCTTTCGGCGGCTTGACTGTCACCAATGACGTCAGCCTGTCCATGGCGCCGGGGGATCGCGTCGCGCTGATCGGCCCGAACGGCGCCGGCAAGACCAGCTTCGTCAATCTCGTCACCGGCAATCTACGGCCGGATGCCGGTGAGATCCATATCGCCGGTCACAACGTCAACCGGATCGACGCCATCGGCCGGGTCCGGCGCGGATTGGTGCGCTCGTTCCAGGTGACCCGGCTGTTTCAGGACATGACCCCGGCCGAACATATCGGCATGGCGGTCCTGCAGCGGACGGGTCGCTCCGGCCGCATGTTCGGCAACTTCCTTGCCATGCGCGACGTCATGGCCGAGACGGAAGAACTGCTCGGCACGCTCGGTCTTGCCGGCCTGGCGCATCGCAAGGTCAGCGAGATTGCCTATGGCCAGCAGCGGCTCCTTGAGATCGCTGTCGCCATGGCCCTGAAGCCTAAGGTGTTGCTGCTCGACGAGCCTGCCGCCGGCGTGCCGCAAAGCGATACCGGCCGCATCGAGCAGGCGCTTGCCGATTTGCCGCCCGATCTCGCCGTGCTGATGATCGAGCATGACATGGATCTGGTTTTCCGGTTCGCCAAGCGCGTGGTGGTACTCGCCGCCGGCACCATCATTTTTGACGGTTCGCCGAAAGACGTGACGCAGGATGCGCGTGTGCGCGAAGCCTATCTCGGGAGCTATGCCCATGCCGGCCACGCCGCTTGAAGTGGAAAATCTGTCGGCCGGCTATGGACCGACACGGGTGCTTGAAGGTGTTTCCTTTTCCGTGCCGGCCGGCGGCAGGCTTGCCGTGCTCGGCCGCAACGGCATGGGCAAGAGCACGCTGCTGGCAACGCTTGCCGGCCAGACGCGCCGTTACGATGGCCACATCCGACTGGGTTCGGCCGAGATTGCCGGGCTGCCGAGCGCCAAACGAGCCCATCAGGGTCTCGGCTATGTGCCGCAGACGCGCGATGTCTTCCCGACGCTGACGGTGGAGGAAAACCTCTCCGTTGGGCTGAAGGGGCGGCCCAAAAGCGCGATACAGGAAGCCTACGACATGTTTCCGCGCCTGAAGGAGCGGCGCAAGAACCTCGGTGGTCAGCTGTCCGGCGGCGAGCAGCAGATGCTGTCGACTGCCCGCACGATCCTCGGCCGCCCCTCCGTCCTGCTTCTGGACGAGCCGCTGGAAGGGCTTGCGCCCGTCATCTGCGAGGAACTGATGACGGCGTTCGCCGAGCTCGCCAAAACAGGCGACATGACTATTCTTCTGGTGGAGCAGCGCATTCAAAGCGCGCTCGATTTCGCGAGCGACGTCATCATTCTGGAGCGCGGCCGCCTTGCCTGGAAGGGGACGCCCGAGGCCCTTGCTCAGGATCACCAAGCCGTCGAGCGCTTCCTCGGCGTCGGCGGATTGCACTAGCGCATCCGCTTTTAGGACATGCGTCAACGGTGGCGCGGCTTTACAATGCAATTGAACGACCTCTTGCGTGTCAGTTGACACGCTGGACATGGCCGTGTCCGAGCAGGCGTAGCTTCTTGCCGCAGATTATCAGCGATTACCACATCGCACGGTGTTGAAGCTGAGCGTCGCTTGATCAATTCATGTTGACGACAAAACGTTGATAATTTAACGATATATTGTTATCGTTATAGGCGTCGTTCTGCTGGAGGCGGATTTGTCGGAGAACATTTCGGGTCGTTGGGATTTCTGGATCGATCGCGGCGGCACCTTTACCGACGTCGTCGGGCGCGACCCATCTGGTGTTCTCCATGCCCGCAAGGTTCTGTCGGAAAATCCCGATGCTTATCGCGACGCCGCCGTTCACGGCATTCGCCTGCATCTCGGTCTTGGAAAGGGCGATCCGATCCCCGCCGATACGATCGGCGAAGTGCGCATGGGCACCACGGTTGCCACCAACGCGCTTCTCGAGCGCAAGGGCGAGCGCCTGGCTCTCGTAACGACGAAGGGTTTTCGTGACGCGCTGCGCATCGGCTATCAGGAGCGCAAGAAGATTTTCGCGACCGAGATCGTCAAGCCGGAAGCGCTTTACGAAGAGGTCGTCGAGATCGAGGAGCGTGTGCTGGCCGATGGCACGGTCGAACTGGTTCTTGATGAGAAGGCGGCGGAAGCGGCGTTGCGTGAGCTTCTTGCTAGGGGTTACCGCTCGCTCGCGATCGTCTTCATGCATGCCTACAAATTTCCCGCGCATGAGGCGGCGGTTGCTCGGATCGCTCGGTCTATCGGCTTCGACCAGGTTTCCGTCAGCCACGAAGTGTCGCCGCTGATCAAGCTTGTCGGCCGGGGTGACACAGCCGTTATCGATGCCTATCTGTCGCCGGTGCTCGGACGCTATATCGGCCAGGTCTGCGACGAGCTCGATGTCGCGCGCACCGGCGCGCGCGTCATGTTCATGATGTCATCCGGCGGTTTGACGGCAGCCGATATGTTCCAGGGCAAGGACGCTATTCTGTCCGGCCCGGCCGGCGGTGTCGTCGGCCTTGCGAAAACCGGCGAGCAGGCCGGATTTACCAACGTCATCGGCTTCGACATGGGTGGCACCTCGACGGATGTCGCCCATTTCGACGGCGAGTATGAGCGCGCCTTCGAAACGGAAGTGGCCGGCGTGCGCGTGCGTGCGCCGATGATGCTGATCCATACGGTGGCCGCCGGCGGCGGCTCGATCCTGCATTTCGATGGCGACCGCTTCCGCGTCGGTCCGGATTCGGCAGGCGCCTTTCCGGGGCCTGCCTGCTATCGCAACGGCGGGCCGCTGGCGGTGACCGACGCCAATGTCATGGCTGGCAAGCTGTTGCCGGAGTTCTTCCCGTCGATCTTCGGCCCCAATCAGGATCAGCCGCTCGATGTCGATACGGTGCGCGGCAAGTTCGCCGAGCTTGCCGCCCGGATCGGCGATGGCCGCAGCCCGCAAGATGTCGCCGACGGCTTTATTCGCATCGCCGTTGCCAACATGGTCGAAGCGATCAAGAAGATCTCAGTGCAGCGCGGTTATGATGTGACGCGTTATGCCCTCAACTGCTTTGGTGGCGCCGGCGGACAGCATGCCTGCCTGGTTGCCGATGCGCTCGGCATGAAGAGCATTCTCCTGCATCCGATGTCCGGCCTTCTGTCCGCCTATGGCATGGGGCTTGCCGACATCCGGGCAACGCGCCAGAAGGCGCTCGGCGTTCCCCTTGATGAGGCAGCACCCGCAGCCATCGCCGCACTTGGTAGCGAACTGCGTGGGGAATGCGTGCCCGAGCTCGAAGCGCAGGGTGTCCCCGCAAACGAAATCAAGACGGTCCAGCGCGCCCATATCCGTTACGCCGGTACCGACACCATACTGGCGGTCGAAACGACATTTCCCGAAATCGATGATCCCGCGCGCCTGCGCCGCGAGTTCGAGACACTGCACAAGCGCCGCTTCGGCTTCGTTGCCGAGGGCAAGCCGTTGGTCGTCGAGGCAGTGGAGATCGAGACCATCGGCGGTGCTGCCGCCGATATCGCGGTCCAGCGCAACGAGACTGGCACAGGTGAAGCAGAAGCGGCAAGGCGCGCGATCTTCTATTCCGGCGGCGCAAGCCATGATGCCGCGGTCGTGCTGCGCCAGGCGATCGTGCCCGGCCAGACTGTCACCGGCCCGGCCATCATCATCGAGCCGAACCAGACGATCGTTATCGAGGATGGCTGGCAGGCGCAGCTGACTGCCAAAGATCATATCGTCCTCAAGCGCATCAAGGCCCTGCCGGAGCGCAGCGCCATCGGCACCAAGGCCGATCCGGTGATGCTGGAGATCTTCAACAATCTTTTCATGTCGATCGCCGAGCAGATGGGCATGACGCTGCAGAACACCGCCTATTCCGTCAACATCAAGGAACGGTTGGATTTCTCCTGTGCCGTCTTCGACGCCGAAGGCAATCTCGTCGCCAATGCGCCGCATATGCCCGTGCATCTGGGCTCCATGGATGCGTCGGTCGCAACCGCGATCCGTGAAAACCCCGTTATCCATCCGGGCGACGTGTTCCTGATCAATGCGCCCTATAATGGCGGCACGCATCTGCCTGATCTCACCGTCTGCACGCCCGTCTTCGACGATGTCGGCGAGAAGATCCGCTTCTGGGTCGCCAGCCGCGGCCATCACGCCGATATCGGCGGCATCTCGCCGGGTTCGATGTCGCCGCTCGCGACCCATATCGAGGAAGAGGGCGTCTACATCGACAATTTCAAACTGCTCGATCGGGGGCGGTTCTGCGAGGAGGAGCTGGCGAAGCTTCTCACGGGCGCGCGCTATCCTGTGCGCACGCTCGCCCAGAACGTCAACGATCTGAAGGCCCAGGTTGCCGCCAACGAGAAGGGCGTCGCCGAGCTCAAGAAGATGATCGTCCACTTCGGCGAAGAGGTTGTCGATGCCTATATGGGGCATGTCCAGGACAACGCCGCCGAAAGCGTGCGACGCGTTCTCGACCGCCTTCCGGATGGTGAATTCAGCTATGAGATGGATCAGGGCTGCAAGATCGTCGTCAAGATCTCGATCGACAAGGACAAGCGCGAGGCGACGGTGGATTTCACCGGCACGTCTGCGCAGCGTGCCGATAATTTCAACGCCCCGCAGCCGGTGACGCGGGCTGCCGTGCTCTATGTCTTCCGCGTTCTGGTCGAAGCCGATATCCCGATGAATGCCGGTTGCCTCAGGCCGATCCGGATCGTCATTCCCGAAGGCACGATGCTGACGCCGAAATATCCGGCTGCCGTCGTCGCCGGCAATGTCGAGGTGAGCCAGGCCGTGACCAACTGCCTGTTCGGCGCGGTCGAGGCGCTTGCGGCCGCTCAAGGCACCATGAACAACCTCACCTTCGGCAACGATGTCTATCAATATTACGAGACGATCTGCTCCGGCGCGCCGGCCGGCCCCGGCTTCGATGGCGCCGATGCGGTGCACACGCATATGACCAATTCGCGTCTTACCGATCCCGAGATTCTCGAGACGCGCTTCCCTGTCGTGCTCGAGGACTTCCACATCCGCCCCAACTCGGGTGGGCGAGGCAAGTGGAATTCCGGCAACGGCACGCAGCGCACCATCCGCACCCGCGAAAAGCTGGAATTCGCCGTACTGTCAGGCCATCGCCGCGTAGCGCCCTTCGGCATAAAGGGGGGCGAGCCGGGCCAGACCGGGCGCAACTATGTCAGGCGCAATGACGGTACGGTCGAGGAACTGATCGGCTCTGCCCATACGGTGCTCGAGGCCGGCGAAGCGTTCACCGTCGTTACTCCCACGGGCGGCGGCTATGGAAAGCGGGACGAATAGACGCGTTGCCAAGTCTGTAGTGCCTTGATCCGGATCGGAAGGAGTTCTCTGGTGACGTCTGAGGAAAAGAGTAGACCGCGTGAACTGATCGTATCGTCTGCGCATCTTGCGGACGGCAGTTCGCCTGCCTTGTCCGAGCTCGAATACGGATCGATCCTGTTTTCCCATGCGTTCAATCGGTGGCTAGTGCGTTGCATGGCGGCCGCCGGCATCCCCGGCCTTTCGCCGGTCGAGATCCTGATCATCCATTCCGTGCGGCACCGTGACAGGCCGAAGACGCTCGCTGATCTGTGTCTTGTGCTCGATATCGAAGACACCCATGTCGCCAACTACGCCATCAAGAAGCTGGAGGCGGCCGGTCTCGTCAAGAGCGGCAAGGTCGGCAAGGAAAAGACCATCCGGGTAACCGATAAGGGCCTGGACGCCTTGGCGCGTTACACTGAAATCCGCGAGCGTCTGTTGGTGGAGGCCACCAAGGTCTCCGGCCTGTCGCAGGATGGCCTTTCCGATATCGCCTCGCATCTCAGGGCGCTGTCTGGCTACTATGAGCAGGCGGCACGGTCGGCTGCCACGCTGTAAGGATGGCAAGGAGGACGAAAGTCCCTTGCGAGCTCTCGCGCTCCATCGCGAACCGATACCTGCCAGGACGCCGCACCGATATGCAAGTAACGGGGTCTTATCTATTTTGTCATGACATACCTATATTAGGTCTGTGCGATCCGTTGGCGAATGTTCGCCAGATGATCTGCATCGACCGAACGATGGGATCCAGTTTTTTACCAGCGCACGACTTTTGGAAATTGCTGGCTTCGCACGATAGCAAAAGTGTGCTTTTTTTGACGGAAAGGGGAATGGTGTAAAAACTTCCATGAACAACGATAGTTTCGAGCTGAAATTCTGGGGCGTGCGGGGGAGTATACCCGTATCTGGACCGGAATTTGAGCGTTACGGCGGGAATACATCCTGCATCGAGTTGCGGCATGACGGCAGGCATATCCTATTCGACGCCGGCACCGGGTTACGCGAAGCGGCGGTGTCGCTTGCAAAAGAAGGGGTCCGCAACATCGATCTCTTTTTCACCCATTCGCATTACGACCACATTATCGGCCTGCCCTTCTTCAATGCGATCTATGATCCGAGGGTGAGCGTCGATCTTTGGTCGGGCCATCTGGCCGGCAAGACGACGACGCGGCAGCTGATCGGCCAGTTCATGCGGCCGCCCTGGTTCCCGGTCGAGCCCGACATCTGTCGTGCCGCGATGAATTTTCGCGATTTCGCCGCTGGCGATACGCTGAAGCCTCATCCGGGCATCGTCATCCATACGGTCCGGCTGAACCATCCCGGCGGTTGCATCGGTTACCGCATCGAATGGTCCGGTCGCGTCATCGCCATGGTCTACGATACCGAGCACCATAACGGGTATCTCGACGAGGCCGCGCTATCCCTGATGGCCGATGCCGATCTCGCGATCTATGACACGACCTATACGGAAGCGGAGATGCCGAAGCATCTGGGCTTTGGGCATTCCACCTGGCAGGAAGGCGTCAAGCTCGCCAAGAAGGCCGGTGTCAAACGACTGGCCCTGTTTCATCATGCACCGGCGCGCGCGGATCGCGAGCTGGACGAGATGCAGCGCGACGCGCAGAAGAGCTTTCCAGGCGCCTTCGCCGCTTTCGACGGACAATCGCTGCAGCTCTAAGGCGCCGTTGCAGCGGCTTCGTTCGGGGCGGAGCCGCTAACTTAAGAAATTGCCGACCGGCCGCCACTCGATGGCGGCGTGGCCGGCCGTTTCCTCGAACAGCGCCTCGACGAAACCCCAGGCGAGGTCGTCATGCACCAGATGATGCGTCATCACGCCAATCGGCTCGTCATTGCCGTCGAAGCGATTCTTCAGTTCTTCTACCAAGCGTCCGATCAATCCGGCATGCGGGAGGCCGCCGCGCACGCCGTGCCAATTCATGATGTCGATATGGGTGTTGACCAGGGTGATCGGCGCCTGCTTTGCCAACCCGAAGACAGACACCGCGCGATAGCCGAAGGGGCTAAGCTCCGGCAGCAGCGCGTCGTCGATACGGTTCCACGGCGGCACCAGCATGGGGAGAAACTGCGAGGGATAGAGCGCCTTCAGCTTGTCGAAGCCGCGATGCAGTTCGTCGAGCACGATCGCCTGCGGGCGATGCAGGCCGAGCTCCTGTTTCTTTGTTTCATCCGGAGCATAGTTCTGGTGCGTCCAGCCGTGCACGGTGACAGTGACACGGCTCTGGCTCGCCAGGCGTTCCGCCAGCGGCTCTCCGGTCGGCCCCGGGATGACGGCCAATGCCATCGGCACGTCGAAACGATCCGAAAGCGACAGCAGCCGGTCAAGCGCGGGGGTCGGTTCGATGGCGTCGTCGTCGCGGAACCAGAATTTCGCCTTTCGCCCGGCCGCGGTCCAACGCCGCAACTCGTCGCGCAAGGGCTGCCAATCGGCTCTATCGCTCATAATAGGTATCTCCCAGATGCTTTCGAAGAATGATTTCAAGCCGCTTTGCCGCCGCGCTCAAAGAGCGCTCCCTGTGAACGAATCCATGCGCTGCCTCTGCCATGATCCGCCGCTGCTCCTCGTCGTTCAGAAGCTGTGCGATGGCATCGGCATAGGCCTTCAGGTCGCCCGCCGGTGTCAGCAGCCCGGTAATACCGTCCATCACCACTTCCGGCACGCCCGCCGTTGCCTGCGCGACCACGGGCAGCCCGGCCGCCTGCGCTTCGAGATAGGCCAGGCCATAGGCTTCGTTGCAGCCGGGCCAGACGTAGATCCCGGCAGTCGCAAGCTCCGCCGCGATCTCCGGCGTCGAGCGCTCTCCGAGCCACGTTATGCGGTCTCCGTCGAAGGCGGAAAACAGTGCCGTTACTTCCGCACGCATCGGCCCGTCGCCGATGACGGTCAGTGTCCAGTCATGATCGCGGATCAGTTTGAGCGCCTCGGCCAGCATGACGTAGCTGTCGAATTTGTCGCCGCGCCGCAGCATTGCAACGGTGATCAGCCTGTTGGAGGCAGAGGCACCCCTGGGCGACCCGAAAGGCGTTGCATCGATGAAGGGCAGAAAGCGTTCGTATCTGCCATCCGGTATTGCGTCGACGAGGCCGATCCGATCCCGCTCGGTGAAGCACAGATTGACGGCCGCCGACCGCACGGCATCGGCGATCAGACGCTGGTTTTCGCCCCAGCCGTTGTCGTCATGGCGTCTGGAATAGGAGGCCTCGGCGGTGACGTAGGGGATGCCGAATTGCCGGGAGACCGGCGGGCCGATGAGATCGGGCGTCTTGTAATAGGGGTGATAGGTAAACCAGAGATCGGGCGGCGATTCGCTGTGTGATCGGCCGAGCAATCGCGTCACCTCGCCCTCGGCCTGTCGGGCGATCTCCGCACGCAATCCCGCTTCCGGGGTCGGGGTGAAGCTGCGCAGTTCGGAGGCGACATCGACCTGGTGTCCCGCCATCCTGAGAACTGTCATGATCTGCCGCGCCATCAACCTATCGCCCGAGGGCACCGGGTGGTCGGGTGATTTCAACGGGGCGTAGAATGCGATCTTCATGGTGCCGGTAGGGGTTGACGATTAAGTGATGGTAAAAGCCTGAATTGTGAGAGGATTGCCCGAATTCCGACCGGTTGCGTGACAATAAAATCCCTGCTTCAAAAAGCCGCATCCTCGACAGCATGCGGCTCTGCAGCTAGATGATAGGCGATAACCGTTTTCGCTTCTGTTGTGAACGGATAATATACATTGGGTTTGATGACTATCGAGGCAAGAAAGCCAATCATTTCCGACCGTCTCGTGCGAAAGTTCCGCCTTGGCTCCGGCTTGATCGTTTTTACTTTCGTGATCATGCATCTGGCCAATCACTCCCTCGGGTTGATTTCTCTCGGCACCGCCGAGCGTGCACAGCATTGGTTCATGACCGTCTGGCGCAATCCGGTTGGAACCGTGCTTCTCTATGGTGCGCTGCTGGTGCACATCCTGCTTGTGCTGAGGCTTCTTTATCGGCGTCGCACGCTCGTCATGCCGGCTGGCGAAGCGTTTCAGATCGTCACAGGTCTGCTGGTGCCGCTCCTTTTGATCGATCACATCGTTGCCACGCGTATCGTGCATGATGTTTACGGCTATCACGATACGTATAAGGCGATAGTCCACAGCCTATGGCTGACAACGCCCGCCAATGGCCTGCGCCAGTCATTCCTGCTGATCATCGTCTGGGTTCATGGTTGTATCGGCGTTCATTTCTGGCTGCGCTATCGCCCCTGGTATACGGCGGTTGGCCCTGTCCTCTTGTCCTTCGCCATCGTTCTTCCGGTTCTCGCCCTGCTTGGCTTCGCGGCGATGGGCAAGACCGTAGCGTATGAAGCAGCCGAGGAGGACGAGCGCGGTTATGCTGGCGGCTATTACAGCGACATGCGAAGCTTTGGCGAGAAGGGCTCCGTACCGGGCAGCCAGATGGCCGATGCCCTGTGGCCTTACCGCGCCGCATTCTACGGTGCCTTCAGCCTGTCGATCGTCGGTCTCTTCGGTTTTCGCGCTCACCGCAGATTGCGCGAGCGGCAATATCAGGTCGCCATCCGCTATGCGGGCGGCGAGGTCGTGCATGCGCCGCGTGGTTTCAGCGTGCTCGAGGCAAGCCGCCTCGGCGGCATTCCGCATTATTCCGTTTGCGGCGGTAAGGGCCAATGCTCCACCTGCCGCGTGCAGATCATCGAGGGCGCCGAAAATCTGCCGCCGCCGGAGGCACTGGAGCAGAAGACGCTGAACCGCATCGGCGCCACTCCGGATATCCGTCTCCCCTGCCAGTTGCGCCCGACCGGAAACGTCAGCGTCGTGCCGCTTCTGACGCCGATGGCCGAAGCGACGATGCCGGTCTACAGCCAAACCGCCAGCCCGGGCCGTGAGCGCGAGATCGTCGTGTTCTTCTGCGATCTGCGCCATTTCACCGCGCTGACGGAAGCGCGCCTTCCCTTCGACATCGTCTTCCTGCTCAACCGCTATTTCGCCATCGTCGGTCGCATCATCGAGGAGAATGGCGGCCGGATGGACAAGTTCATCGGCGACGGTGCCATGGCTCTGTTCGGCCTGCGTACGACACCGAAGGAAGCGAACCGTCAGGCTTTGAAAGCGGCGGCGGCGATCGTCCGGGAAATCGACAAGCTCAGCGCGGAGCTGGCGGATGAGTTGGCCGCGCCGCTGGAGATCGCCATCGGCATCCACGCTGGTTCGGCGGTGGTTGGCTCAATGGGATATGGCAGTGTGAAGAACGTGACGGCGATCGGCGATACGGTCAATGTCGCCAGCCGCCTCGAAAGCGTTGCCAAGGAATTCAACAGCACGCTGGTCTTTTCGGAGCCGGTGGCCCAGCTCTCCGAGGTCGATATCACAGGCGTCGAAAGCCGTGAGATTGCCGTTCGCGGCCGCGGCGAGCCTTTGCGGGTCTATATCGTTTCGAAAGAAGCGAGCAGCCGCTTTGCCTGATTTTTCGAGCCGCCTCGCCGACAGCCTCGCGCTGCTCGACGCCCCGGTTTGCAACGGGAAAGCCGTGGTGTAGGGATTGCACCCATGTTCGACCACAATATCCTCACGAGAAAATACTGGCGGCGCGCCTTTCGCAGGAAGCGCGATGCGATCGCCACGCGCCTCTTCGACACGCGCCTTGGCCGCGATATCCTCATCAGTGCGCTCGGCCCGCGCGTCAAGACGATGACGGTGGACTGCGGCGATCATGTCTTAAGTTTTTCGCCGGCCGACTACATTGGCCGCAAGGTCTTTCGCAAAGGGCATTTCGAGCGCGATCATGTCGACCGGCTGCTGAGCGTGCTGCGCGAGCGCGGCCTTTTGCACAAGGGAAAGGTCCTGTTGGAGCTTGGCGGCAATATCGGCACGCAGACCTGCTATTTTGCCCTTAGCGGTGCCTACGACCGCATCGTCACCGTCGAGCCCGATCCGCGCAATTTTCGCCTGTTGTCCGCCAATATCGCCGACAACGGCTTTCAGGAGATGGTGACTGCGGTCAATTGCGCCGCCGGTGACCGCGGCGGGCAGCTCGACTTCTATCTGAACCACAAGAACCATGGCAAAAGCAGCGCCTTGCGCCAAAGCGCAAGCGACGAGAAGATTTTGGTTCCCGTCCGTCCGGTCGCCGATATTCTTGCGCAGGCCGAAGCCGACCCCACCGATGTCGGGTTGATCTGGATGGATATCGAAGGCTACGAGCCCGTCGCCTGCCGATCGATGCAGGCACTGATGGCCCGCAAGGTGCCGCTCTATATGGAATTCACGCCGGCTTTCTACGGCAAGGACCAGACCAAGGCCTTCATTGCGGACCTGGCCGGTCACTATAGCGAGTGCCTGGCCTTCTTCGAAGACCGCGAGCAAGCCATGAAGGTGGTCGATCTGCCGACTGAAGGCGACCAGTTCGATGTTCTCTTTTTGCGTTGAAGCTATTTGCGCCGATAGAAGAAATAGCGTCCTTCCTTGACGCTGTCGGGCAGGGGCAGCGCTTCGAGATCGGAGTGATCGAGGGGCAGGCCGCTGACCGCAAGCCCGCCTGAGACAAGCACGCCGGCCATGGTCTGGGGCAGCCATGTCAACGTCACAGCATCCTTGTCTTCGTAGCCGGTGCCGATATCGGCATGGGCAAGCGAGGCGCCTGCGCCTATGAAATCCGTGGCAGTATCCTTGATTTCACCCAGGATGAGGTCGCTGGCCGTCGGCATGGACGGGCCGTAGGCGTTGATCGCCCGGTCGAAGGCGATGATGCGGCGATCGGGGAAAAGCTCGCGAAGATGGTCGAAGGTGCGGCCATTGCCGAGGCCCAGTTCCAGCACTGGACCATCGAGCGCTCTGACCTCGTCGGCAACGGCATTGAGGATGTCGCGTTGCGCACTCAGGCGGCGAATGAAACTATCCAGGCGGCTCATCGTATCTCTCTTATCCTTGGCTTTTGGGTGCCTCTTACCTAGTCGACGTAGCACGGCCAGTATTGTCGCGTCGACCGTCGGCTGGCTTTTCGGCGTGTTTGCTGTAGGGATAGATTGTCGCGGCGCTCGTGAAAGGGGGAACCGTCATGGCCGAACCATCCAACGATGATTTCTTTCATAAATTGACGGGTTTCACCCGTTTCGAGGGCGTTACCGACAGCACCAATTACCGTCCCCTTCCGGATGGCTGGTTGCTGGCGGTCGCGGATATCGTCAGCTCGACCAAGGCCATCGCCTCCGGTCACTACAAATCCGTCAACATGGCCGGCGCCAGCGTGATTTCCGCCGTGCTCAACGCGTTGGACAAGGGCGACTATCCCTTCGTTTTCGGTGGCGATGGCGCCTTGGTCGCCATACCGCCATCGGGAGAAGCGCGGGTGCGGCAGGCGCTTGCAGCGGTGCGGGCGTGGGTCAAGGAAGAGTTGCAGCTCGATCTGCGCACGGCGCTCGTACCCATGTCGGCCGTTCGTGGCGAGGGGCTGGACGTTATGGTCGCTCGTTTCAACCCGAGCGAGTATGTCTCCTACGCCATGTTCTTCGGTGGCGGCACGAGCTGGGCGGAAAGGCAGATGAAGGCGGGAAATTTCATCGTCGAGGCGGCAGCAGCGGAGGCGCGACCGGACCTCACCGGCCTGTCCTGTCGTTGGAATCCGATCAAGGCCCATAATGGCGAGATCGTTTCGATCATCGCGGTCCCCGGCAATAGCGGCAACAGCGCGAAATTCCAGCAGCTCGTCGCAGATATCATCGCCATTTCCAGAGAGCAAAGCCGTGACGCCCATCCCGTGCCGGTCGAGGGACCGACGCCGTCGCTGATCTTCGACGGTGCCGACATCGAGGCGCGTGCCTCGGCTGCGCCCGCCGATCGCTGGCGCCGGAAGCTTGCTGTTGCCCTGCAGATCGTTGCCGTCTACATCCTCGACAAGTTCGGGCTCCGTGTGGCGACTTTTGACGCCAAGGTCTACAGGCGCGATCTCGCCGCGAACTCCGATTTTCGTAAATTCGACGATGGCCTGAAGATGACCATCGATGTCGATACGGCGCAGCTCTCGCGCATCGAGGCGCGTCTGCGTCAAGCCGAGGCCGAGGGCATCTGCCGCTACGGGCTGCATCGCCAGGACAGTGCTTTGATGACCTGCTTCGTGCCAACGCCGCTGATGCGTGATCATATGCATTTCATCGATGGCGCCAGTGGCGGCTATGCAATGGCGGCCATGGCGTTGCGAGGCAAGCAACCATCCGAACTTGCAGCCGGCGAATGATTTCGGCCGCGCGCGGCGATAGCAGGTCCTGCTGCCGCGTTTGCATGCCGAGCATGTCGGCGCGACAGTGATTTTATCGGCCCATGTCGGTCTCGCCCATTGTTTGAGCCGCATTTTCGCCCTATCTGAAGGGGAACAAAACGAGAGTCGGTAATTTTGCCGGCTGTCTTCTGCTGCACCTTTATGCGTCTGGCGCGAGGGAAAAAGTGCAGCCAAATCTTTTATGGCGCCGGCGCTATCCAGAGTTTCTGGGGGAGAGCGCCGTCGTCTGTCGCATAATTATTTCATCCGACCTCAGCCGATGGGCCGGTGTTGCTGCTGGCGATCAGCCCGCAGTATATGGCGTCCGGCGTATTGCCGGGGCGGAGCATTGGGAATCGCAAGGATAGGCCGCGGAAAAAATGACCGTTCATTCTACTGTTTCCGATATTCTTCTCGACAAGGTTGCTGAATGGTTGACCCAGGCGGCGCTGACGGGCGAGAATCTGGAGAGCATCGTTCGCGGTTTCTGCGAGCGCATGGCGGCTTCCGGCCTTCCGGTCGCGCGCGTGCATCTGACCTTTTCGATGTTGCATCCCCTCTATGACGCGCTTGGCTTCACCTGGCGTCGGGCCGGCGGATTGACGATCGAGGGTTACCGGCATGTGAACGACAAGCCGGAACGCTTCATGCAGAGCCCCTATTACTATCTTCTGTCCAACGGTCTCCTGCACCTGCGCCGCCGGATCGACACCGACGGTCCTCTGGAGTTTCCGGTTTTCGAGGACCTGCGCAAGGAGAAGGTGACGGACTACCTGGCCTTCGTGCAGACCTTCGGCGCCGGCTCAGTCCAGGGCATGATGGGGTCCTGGTCGACAGACAGCGTCGGCGGCTTCAGCGAAGAGATGATCGGCGCGCTGATGCGCATGCAGAACCATCTTGCCATGGCCGCCAAGATGGCGGTTCTCGGTAAGCTCGCCAACAACATGCTGACCACCTATCTCGGCGGCGATGCCGGCAAACGCGTGCTCAACGGCCAGATCCGCCGCGGCGACGGCGAGACGATCCGTGCAGCGCTGGTCATGGGGGACATGCGGCAATCGACCGTCTATGCCGAAAAGGAAGGGCGGCAGGCCTATATCGATACGCTGAACGAATTCTTCGATGCCATTGCAGCGCCGTTCAACCGCAACGGCGGCGAAATCCTGAGCTTTCTCGGCGATGGATTTCTCGCCGTCTATCCCTGCGGACGGCATAAGGATCCGTCCAAAGTCGCCTGCGAGGCGGCGCTGTCGGCGGTGTTCGAGGCCCAGCGCCGCGTTGCCGCGCTGAACAAGGATCGTCAGGCTCGCAGCCTGAGCGAAGTGCGCTATGGCATCGGCCTGCATGTCGGCAACGTCATGTTCGGCAATGTCGGGCTGAAGGATCGCCTCACCTTCTCGGCCTTCGGTGCCGCCGTCAACGAAGTGGAACGGTTGCAGTCCCTCACCAAGAAATATGGGACCGAAGTGGTCGCGAGCCAGGCATTCTCCGGCTACACCGGCAGCGAATGGGGCACGCTCGGCGAAGAGAAGCTAAGAGGCGTGCGCCAGCGCTTCACCGTCGTTTCCCCGAAGGCCAGCACCATTGCCAACGGCACGACGGAGATCTTCCATGATGCGGCAATCGATGCCTTGTCCGAGGCCGAGCAGGTCATTCTGCTGCACAGGGATGCCAAGAAGTTCGAAAGCCGTCTTCAAGTCGAAAAGCTCGCTCCATGATCTCCGCGGCTGGCTAGGTCAGCACAAGCCGATACATCACTGGAAACACGACAGTTTTTTAACAGTCTCGCCAGCACTTTGACCAGCTAGACACCCGTTATGGCCTACGTTAGTGTGCCGTATAAGGCCACAAAGGTCATGTGAGCGGGAAGCAATTTGGTATGGCGTCTGAGACTGATCTGCTGCGTATTGAGAACCTCGACGTCTCGTTCTCGCTTTATGGGGACAAACTGCGTGTCGTCAAAAATGCCAATCTGAGGGTGCTTCCCGGCAAGGTCACGGCCTTGGTCGGCGAATCCGGCTCCGGCAAGTCGATCATCAGTCAGTCGATCATGGGAATCCTCCCGAATGCGGCGCAGGCAACCGGCCGCATTCTCTTTACCGATCCGCTCGACCGCCAGACCACCGATCTCCTTCAGCTACCGCGCGATGGCATCGCGATGCGCAAGCTGCGCGGCGCGCGCATGGCCACTATCTTTCAGGAGCCGATGACCTCGCTGTCGCCGCTGCACACCGTCGGCAACCAGATCAGCGAAGCGCTTCGCATCCACACCCCAGGAATCAGCTGGGCCGAGCAGCGCGAGAAGACCGAGGAAATGCTGAGCCTTGTCGGCTTCCAGGATCCCTTCCACACCTTCGACCGCTATCCTTTCGAGCTCTCGGGCGGCATGCGTCAGCGTGCGATGATCGCCATGGCGCTGATCTGCAATCCGGCCCTGCTGATTGCCGACGAGCCGACGACGGCGTTGGACGTCACCATCCAGGCGCAGATCCTCGGCCTGCTGCGCAATCTTCAGCAGACCTTCAACATGGCGATGCTTTTGATCACCCATGATCTCGGCGTCGTTGCCAACATGGCCGACGAGGTGGTCGTCATCTATCACGGCGAGATCATGGAGGCAGGGCCTGTCGAGACGATCTTCCGCCAGCCGCAGCATCGCTATCTGAAGGCATTGATGGCAGCCGTGCCGCATTTCGACATGAAACCAGGCGAACGGCTGAAATCCCTGCGGGACGTTCCCGTCAATCTCGGCACCTTCTCCGGCAAGAAGAAGCTCATCAGCGGCGGTTCGAGCACAGCCGGCAACGCAGCACCCGAGATCCTGCTCAGCGTGCGCAATCTGACCAAGACCTATGGCACGAAGGCCGGCGGGCTGTTCGCCCGGCGGGATGGCACGAAGTTCCGCGCTGTTGATGACGTCAGTTTCGATATCCGCCGCGGCGAGTGTCTGGGCCTTGTCGGCGAGAGCGGCTGCGGCAAGACGACGGTGAGCAAGATCCTCATGCGGGCCGTCACAGCAGACAGCGGATCGGTCAGCTTCAACGGTGGCGACGGCCAGATCGATGTGCTCGCCGCCAAGGGCGATGCGCTGATGGACCTGCGCACAAAGATACAGATGGTTTTCCAGGATCCGGTTTCGTCTCTTTCGCCGCGCATGACGATCCGCAATATTTTGAGCGAACCCTTGGAGATCCACGGGCATGGCGATAGCGCCGACCGCAAGGAGAAGGTCAAGGCGTTGATGCAGGCGATCGGGCTCGATAAGCATTATCTGAGCCGTTACCCCCACAGCTTTTCGGGGGGACAGCGCCAGCGTATCGGCATCGCACGCGCCCTGGCTCTTGGGCCGCAACTCCTAATCCTGGATGAGCCCGTTTCGGCGCTCGACGTTTCGGTGCAGGCGCAGATCCTCAATCTTCTCAAGGATTTGCAAAGGGGACTTGGGCTTACCTACCTGTTCATCTCGCACAATCTCGCCGTGGTCGACTATATGGCCGATCGCATCGCGGTCATGGCGCGAGGTCGCATCGTCGAAATCGCGCCGCGCGAAATCATCCTCCGCGAACCCGTCCATCCCTATACCCGCTCGCTGCTTGCGGCCGTCCCATTCCCCGATCTCGACCGGCCGCTCAATTTCTCCGCCCTGAACAGCGAGGGTCCGGCCGCCAGACAGAAATGGGGGCCGCAATTCTCGGAGGGGACGGATGGGGAGCTTGCCTATGCGGATCTCGGCGGCGGCCATTTCGTTCGCGCTCGCCGCGGCGTCGACGTTCAGGAGTTGCGCACGTGGTAACTCGTCGAACCTTCCTTGGCCTATTGGCCTCTACCGTACTGCCGCAGCCTCTTATGGCGGCGGATGTCGACAACGAGCCGGATTATCTCGCCGATTGGCTGAGGGCCGGCCAGATGCCGCATCTTGCCAAGCGCCTGCCGAAATTTCCGCGCATTGTCAGCGTCGCCGCCATGGGTGGTACGCCGGGCCGCTATGGCGGTTCCGTGCGCACCATTATCGGCAGCCAGAACGATATCCGCTTCATGACGATCTATGGCTATGCCCGTCTTGTCGGGTATGACCGCACCCTGTCGCTGCAGCCGGATATTCTCGAGTCCTTTTCCGCGGTTAACGATACGGTCTTCACCTTCAAGCTGCGTGACGGGCACAAATGGTCTGACGGCCATCCCCTGACGTCGAACGATTTCCGCTATTGGTGGGAAGATGTCATCCTCAACAAGCAGCTGACGCCCGGCGGCGGCGCTCTGGAATTGCGCCCGCACGGCAACCTGCCGCGTTTCGAGGTGCTCGACGAGCTGACGGTACGCTATTCCTGGGACGATCCCAATCCGGATTTCCTGCCGAGCCTGGCCGCGCCGCAGCCTCTCGTCATTCTCGGCCCCGGCCATTATCTGAAGCAGTTCCACAAGAAATATCAGGACAGCATTCGTCTTTCCTCGCTGATACAGGAAAACCGGGTGAAGAAATGGCAGGATCTCCATATCAAGATGGGCCGGGCCTATCGGCCCGAGAATCCCAATCTGCCGGTGCTGGACCCTTGGCGAAACACGACGCCGCCGCCGGCCGAGCAGTTCGTCTTCGAGCGCAATCCCTATTTCCACCGCGTCGATGAAAACGGCCGGCAGTTGCCCTATATCGACCGTTTCATCCTGAACATCAGCTCGTCGGCAATCATTGCCGCCAAGACCGGTGCTGGTGAAAGCGATCTGCAGGCGACCGGGATCGACTTCAACGACTATACCTTCCTGAAGGATGCGGAGAAGCGTTATCCGATCAAGGTCAATCTATGGAAAATGGCGCGCGGTTCGCGTGTTGCGCTGTTTCCGAACCTGAACAGCGCCGATCCGGTCTGGCGGGATGTTCTGCGCGACGTGAGAGTGCGCCGGGCGCTGTCGCTGGCGATCGATCGCCATGAGATCAACATGGCTGTCTTCTATGGCCTCGGGACAGAAAGCGCCGACACTATTCTGCCGGACAGCCCCCTCTACAAACCGGAATATGCCTCGGCCTGGATCTCCCATGATCCGGATCAGGCCAATGCGTTGCTCGATGCGGCTGGTCTCGACAAGCGTGACGAGGATGGCACGCGCTTTTTGCCGGACGGCCGGCGAATGGAGATCACCGTGGAGACGCCCGGTGAAAGCACGCTGGATTCCGACGTTCTGGAGCTGGTCACCGATCATTGGCGCAAGGTCGGCATCGCGCTTTATACCCGCGTGTCGCAGCGCGATATCTTTCGCAGCCGCGCCATGGGCGGCCGGATTCTGATGTCGCTTTGGTACGGCCTCGACAATGGCGTGCCCACGGCCGACATGAATCCCGGCGAACTCGCACCGACCATGGACGACCAGATGCAATGGCCGCTCTGGGGCATGTACTATCTGTCGCGTCAGACCCAGGGGGCGGCGCCCGACGTGGCGGAAGCAGCAAAATTGGTCAAACTGCTTGGCGAATGGGAAACGGCAGCCTCCTCCTTCGAGCGCGCCGAGATCTGGCACCAGATGCTGGCGATCTATAGCGATCAGGTTTTCTCCATCGGCCTGATCAATGCCACGCTCCAGCCGATCGTGCATTCGGCGCGCATGCAAAATGTGCCCGAAAAAGCGCTCTATGGTTTCGATCCAACCTGTTATCTCGGCGTCTACATGCCGGATACCTTCTGGATGAAGGAGGATCGACCCAATGCTTAAGTATATTATCTGGCGTATCGCGGTGATGATCCCGACATTGCTCGTGATCTCGATGCTGGTTTTTACCATCATCCAGTTGCCGCCGGGCGATTTCTTCGAAAGCCAGATTGCCGAGCTGCGCGCTCAGGGCGAAACTGCAAACCTGCAGGAAATAGAGGATCTCCGCCACGAATACGGGCTCGACCGGCCGATCGCGGTGCAATATGTCCGTTGGGTCGCCGGCATGCTGCATGGCAATTTCGGCTATTCCTTCGAATATCAGCTGCCGGTATCGGATGTGGTCGGCGACCGGTTGTGGCTGACCATCCTCGTGTCGATGACGACGATCCTTCTGACGTGGCTGATCGCCTTCCCGATCGGCATCTATTCCGCCACCCATCAGTACAGCTGGGGCGACTACGGCCTCACCTTCCTCGGGCTGCTCGGCATCGCCATTCCGAATTTCATGCTGGCGCTGATCCTGATGTATTTCGCCAATGTCTGGTTCGGTGTGTCCATCGGCCATCTGATGGATCAGAAATATCTGTCGCAGCCGATGAGCTGGGAAAAGGCGCGCTCGATCCTCTCGCATCTCTGGATTCCGGTCATCATCGTCGGCACGGCCGGGACGGCCGGCATGATCCGCCGTCTTCGCGCCAACCTGCTTGACGAGATGCAGAAGCAATATGTCATCACCGCGCGCGCCAAGGGTCTGCATCCTTTGAGGGCGCTGGTGAAATATCCGCTGCGCATGGCGTTGAACTTCTTCGTCGCCGATATCGGTTCGATCCTGCCGTCGATCATCTCGGGCGCGGAAATCACCGCCATTGTTCTGTCGCTTGAAACGACGGGTCCGATGCTGATCAGGGCATTGCAGAGCCAGGACATGTATCTTGCCGGCTCCTTCCTGATGTTTCTGGCCTTCCTCAACGTTATCGGGGTGCTGATCTCCGATATCGCCCTCGGCTTTCTCGATCCGCGCATCCGCTTGCAAGGCAGGAGCACAAAGTGACCGCACCCCTGCCGCGCCCCGGGGCGCCCCTCGAACATTATGTCTCGAAGGCGGATTTCGATCCGGACCAGTTCGAAGCCATGTCCGCCGGCCAGACGCGCTATTATCTGGCCTCGCAGAAGCGTCTCATGTGGTGGAAGTTCAAGAAGCACAAGCTTGCACTTGCATCAGGTATTTTCCTGCTGCTGTTCTACGGCATGATCGTGATTGCGGAATTCCTCGCGCCCTATGGGCTTCACACGCGAAACGTCGATTATATCCATTCGCCACCGCAGGCGATCCACCTCTTCAATAAAGGCGAGTTCGTCGGTCCATTCGTCTATGGTCGCAAGATGGCGCTCGATATCGATACGCTGCGCCGGAACTACACCGAGAATCCCGCCGACGTGCAGCCGATCCGCTTCTTCTGTCGCGGCGATGCCTACCGCTTCTGGGGGCTGGTGGATTCGAACTTTCATCTGGTTTGCCCGGCCGTCGGTGGACAGATGTATCTGCTTGGGACCGACCGGCTGGGTCGCGACGTGTTGTCGCGCATCATCTATGGCGCGCGCATCTCCTTAACGATCGGGCTGATCGGCATCTCCGTCAGTTTCGTGCTCGGTATCATCATCGGCGGCTTGGCCGGTTATCATGGCGGTCTGTTCGATCTGCTGGTGCAGCGGGTGATCGAAATCCTTCAGTCACTGCCGAGCCTGCCGCTCTGGATGGCGCTTGCCGCGATCATGCCGGTGAGCTGGAGCCCGATCCTCATCTACTTCGGCATCACCATCATCCTTGGCATTCTCGACTGGACAGGGCTTGCGCGCGCCGTGCGCTCCAAGCTTCTATCGTTGCGCGAGGAAGACTATGTGCTGGCCGCGCAGTTGATGGGTGCACCCACCCGGCGCATCATCGGTCGCCACCTCGTGCCCGGGTTCATGTCGCATCTGATTGCCACCGCGACCATTTCCGTTCCAAGCATGATTCTCGGCGAAACGGCACTGAGCTTCCTGGGGCTGGGCCTTCGCCCTCCGATCACCAGCTGGGGGATTCTTTTGACTGAGGCTCGGAGCGTCAGCGTGATTGCCTTCTATCCATGGCTTCTTTTCCCCATGGTTCCGGTAATTTTGGTCATTCTGGCGTTCAACTTTTTAGGAGACGGCTTGCGCGATGCCGCCGATCCCTACAAATAGCAGGGTGCAAGGCCAAGACAGGATTGCAATTCAAGGAGCGGCCGCGGTTGTTGTTTGCTGACAAGCCGCGTACATGACTTTAATCCCCTAGAGGTTTTGCCCATGAAGCGGCGCTTAGAAGATGCTCGAATCCTCATGTATAGCCACGACACGTTCGGTCTTGGTCATCTCAGACGATGCCGGACCATCGCGCATGCCCTTGTGGAGGACTATCGCGGGCTGAACGTGCTGATTATCTCCGGCGCGACGATCGCCGGTGCTTTCGACTATCGGTCGCGCGTCGATTTCGTCAAGGTACCGAGCGTCATCAAGCTGCGGGACGGCGAGTATACGTCGATGGCAAGTCACGTCGCTCTGCAGGAGACGCTGAAGATGCGGCAATCGATCATCCGCCATACGGCGGAGACCTTTCAGCCCGATGTCTTCATCGTCGACAAGGAGCCGATGGGGCTCAAGGGCGAGGTCGAGGAGACATTGACCTATCTTAAGGCACGCGGCACGACGCTCGTTTTGGGCATGCGCGACGTCATGGACGCCCCGCACCTGCTGGAGGCGGAGTGGAAGAAGAACAACGTCCTGCAGAAGATAGATCAGTACTACGACCGAGTGTGGGTTTACGGCCCGCCGGACTTTCACGACCCGCTCGTCGGTCTCGACGTGCCGGCGGGCGTGCGCCGGAAGATGGAGTTCGTTGGCTTTCTGCAGCGTAGCGTTTCATCGCTGGGGACGAAGTCGGAACACGTGCCTGATGAGGACTATATCCTGGTGACGACCGGTGGCGGCGGCGATGGCGCCGATCTGGTCGATGATGTCATCAGCGCCTTTGAGCAGGACAGCTCGCTCACGCACAGGACGCTGATCGTCCTTGGGCCCTATATGCCTGCCAAGGAGCGCAATCAGCTGCTGGAACGTGCAGGTAAGATCGCCTGTCTGCAGGTAATCGAGTTCGACAACAAGATGGAAGAGCTGATCGCCGGCGCCAAGGCCGTCGTCGCCATGGGTGGCTACAACACCTATTGCGAGATCCTGTCCTTCGACAAGCCGGCGCTGATCATTCCGCGCACGCGTCCGCGCGAGGAGCAGCTGATCCGCGCTCAGCGGGCAAGCGAGCTCGGTCTCGTCGACATGCTGCTGCCGGAGGAGTCTGCGGATCCCAAGCAGCTTGCCGCCGCCTTGAAGCGCTTGCCGACCCGCGCGCCGCCGTCGGCGAGCAGCAGCATCATGCGCCTGGAAGGGCTGGTGCATATTTCGCGCACCGTCGGCGAATGGTTCGATGATCGCGAGCGCTATACGCCGCTATCGATCGTTGCCGAATAGACCATCGGAACCTGTCGATGCGGAAAAAAATACTGGTGGTCCTCAAGGGCTACCCTCGCCTGTCGGAGACCTTCATCGCGCAGGAGCTGCTCGGCCTGGAAAGGGCGGGCTTCGACCTGACGCTGATTTCGATGCGAAAGCCGACGGACAAGAAGCGTCATCCCGTCCATGACGAGATCAAGGCGCGCGTGGTCTATCTGCCGGAATATCTGCACAACGAACCGCTCAGGGTGCTGCGTGCTTTCTTCGCCGGCATGGGCAAGCCCGGCTTCAAGCCGCTCTTGAAGCAGTTCTGGGCGGATCTCAAACGGGATATCACCCCCAACCGCTTTCGTCGCTTCGGCCAGGCATTGGTGCTGGCGCATGAGTGGCCCGACAACGGCGAGTGGCTGCATGCGCATTTCATCCACACGCCGGCCTCTGTTACCGCCTATGCCAGCATCATGACCGGCATTCCCTGGACCTGTTCGGCCCACGCCAAGGACATCTGGACATCGCCGGACTGGGAGCTTTCGGAAAAGCTCGGCCGGGCTCGCTGGACGGTCACCTGCACGCGCACCGGCTTCGACCATATGCGGGATCTGACCGATATGCGCGATAATGTCCATCTGAGCTATCACGGCCTGGACCTTGATCGCTTCGGTCCCTTTGCCGGCGAACATTCGGCGCGCGATGGTTCTGAGGTCTCAGACCCTGCCTTGGTTCTCAGCGTTGGTCGGGCTGTGGAGAAGAAGGGCTATGACGTGCTGCTGAAGGCGCTGGCGCTGTTGCCCGGTGATCTCAACTGGCGTTTCACCCATATTGGCGGTGGCGACGGGCTGGCGAAACTGAAGGCGCTCGCCGAAACGCTTGGCATAACCGACCGCATCACCTGGAAGGGCGCCTTGGCGCAGGAGGATGTGCTCGCGCATTATCGGCAGGCGGATGTCTTCGCGCTGGCATGCCGCGTGGCGGCCGACGGCGATCGGGACGGCTTGCCGAATGTGCTGGTCGAGGCATCCAGCCAGCGCCTCGTCTGCCTCTCCACCAATATTTCCGGCGTTCCCGAGTTGCTGGAAGACGGCGAGAATGGCCTCGTCGTTCCACCGGAGAATCCACAGGCCCTTGCCGCGACATTGGAGCTTGCGATCCGCGATCCGGCGCTGCGCCACAGGCTCGGGGAAGCGGCGGAAAGGCGGGTGCGCGAGCATTTCGACTATCATGCCAGCATTCGGCAATTGACCGGGCTGTTCGAAGAGCAGTGGCAAAAGGAAGACCAATGGCGGAAATCCGCATGACGGCCGCGCATTCCCCTTCTCCGCGCGTGTTCTTCTACGTCCAGCATCTGCTTGGCATCGGCCATCTGGCGAGGGCCAGCCGTATCGCCAGCGCCATGGCTAGGGATGGCTGCCAGGTGACCGTCGTCACCGGTGGCGTTCCGGTCAACGGCTTTCCCGGTCAAGATGTGACATCCGTGACGCTGCCGCCGGTCGTTGCCAGCAGTGCCGGCTTTTCGGGCCTTGCAGACCAATCCGGCAACGCCGTCGACGAGACGTTTCTATCGAGGCGGCGTGATCTGTTGCTCGATGCCTTCAAGCAGGCTGCCCCGGACGTCGTCATCATCGAGGCCTTCCCCTTCGGTCGCAGGCAGATGCGCTTCGAACTGCTGCCGCTGCTCGATGCCATCGCCAAGGCCGATCCGAAGCCGAGGCTCTATACATCGGTGCGGGATATTCTGCAGCAGCAGAAAAAGCCCGGGCGCGACGAGGAGACGGTGGCGCTGCTTCGCGACCACTTCGACGGCGTTCTCGTCCACGGCGATCCTCATTTCGTTCGGCTGGAGGAGACCTTTCCGCTAACCGAAGCCATAGCCGACAAGATCGCCTATACGGGCCTCGTAGCCCCGATGCTGCCGGCTGAACCGGCAGAGATATTCGACATCGTCGTTTCCGCGGGTGGGGGTGCCGTCGGCCGTGACCTTATTCGCGCCTCGCTCGAGGCGGCAAGCCGGGTGGCAGTCGACCGGCGCTGGCTGCTGGTGACCGGGCCTAACCTGCCGGAGCAGGATTTCGCCGATCTCGCTGGGTACGCGCCCGGCAATGTCGAACTCATCCGTTTCCGCAAGGACTTCACTTCTCTTCTAAGAGGCGCGGAGCTGTCGATCTCGCAGGCCGGCTATAATACGGTCGGCGATCTTCTGGTAGCGGGCTGCCGCTCCATCCTGGTTCCCTTCACCACCGGCGGAGAGACGGAGCAGTCGGTCCGAGCCGAGCGCCTGGAGAAGCTGGGCCTGGCGCTTGCCCTGCCCGAAGCGGGATTGACGACGAAATTGCTCGTCGAGGCAATCGAGACGGCGCTGTCGCGGCCCAAGCCGCGCAGCCCCGATATCGACCTTGACGGCGCTGCAAAAACCTCGGCCATCATTCAAGGTATCGCGTGAGAAATGAAGTGCTGCACTCGTGACCGCGCGCCGTCGTTTGTCCCCCTCGATTTCGGCAATGTTGTGATATAAATTGAAAAATCAATGAATCGGGAGGGGGCGTGGACGAAAGACCGGGCGGCGTCCCTTTTCACCATGGGGCCACGCATCCGCAACAAACTTATCCCGCATCTCTGCAACATCGGTGCCGGCACTTGCCGGTGCTGAGCGTTGAATTTGGAAGTCTGCAATAAGCGATGGAAAAAAGCCTAGCGCGTTATATTTGGTCGAACACCCGGCTGGAGCAGATCTGGATACTGCTGGTTGTCGCGGCCTCGATGATCCCTTACTTCCTGTCTTTCGATCTGCCAAAGCAGATCGTCAACGGGCCGATTCAGGGCAAGGGCTTCGAACATCCCGGCGATACGCAAACCTTCATGCATATCGCTTTCGACCTGCCTTTGATCGGGCATATCGAAGTGTTCCAGGGCCTGCAGCTTACACGTATGTGGATGCTGGTAGCGTTGAGCCTGATATTCCTGGCGCTTGTCGTGCTCAACGGTCTCTTCAAGCTTTATATCAATACCTACAAGGGTCGGCTCGGAGAGCGCATGCTGCGCCGCATCCGCTTCGAACTCATCGATCGCGTGCTGCGATTCCCGCCGTTGCACTTCAAGCGGGTAAAGCCTGCCGAAATCGCGACCATGATCAAGGACGAGGTGGAGCCGATGGGCGGCTTCACGGGCGACGCCTTCGTGCAGCCAGCACTTCTGGGCGGCCAAGCGGTCACCGCTCTCATCTTCATCATCATGCAGAATTTCTGGCTGGGCATGATCGCTGCCGCCATCGTCGCCGTGCAGGCGATCGTCATTCCACGCATGCGCAAGCGGTTGTTGGAACTCGGCCGCCAGCGGCAGTTGACGGCGCGTGAACTTTCAGGCCGTGTCGGCGAAATCGTCGAAGGCATCGGCACTATCCACGCCAACGACACCACCAATCTGGAGCGCGCCGACATCGCGCAGCGGCTCGGCCTGATCTTCTCGATCCGCTATGATCTCTATCAATGGAAGTTTATGGTGAAATTCATCAACAACTTCCTGGCCCAGGTCACCCCGTTCCTGTTTTACCTGATCGGCGGCTTCCTGGCGTTGCAGGGCCGGTTGGATATCGGCCAGCTGGTTGCGGTAATCAACGCCTACAAGGATCTGCCCGGGCCCCTGAAGGAGCTGATCGACTGGGACCAGTCGCGCCAGGACGTTCAGGTCAAGTACAATCAGGTGGTCGAGCAGTTCAGCGTCGAAAACCTGATCGATCCGAAGATTCAGGTCGTGTCCCACGCACCCGCGGGCCGCATAACGCATTCCCTGGTCGCGACCAATCTGACCGTTGTCGATGACAGCGGCGCGCGCGTGCTCGATCATGTCTCGGTGGAGATCCAGCCGGGTGAGAGGGTGGCGATCGTCGGCGAGAGTGGTGCCGGCGGCGAATATCTTGCCGAGGCGTTCGGCCGCCTGGTCTGGCCAGATACCGGCCGCGTCAGCATCGATGGCCGGGACCTACTGGAATTGCCGGAATCGTTGATCGGGCGGCGCATCGCCTATGCGTCCTCGGAGACTTTTTTCTTCCATGGCACCCTGCGCAGCAATCTGCTCTACGGTCTGAAGCATGCGCCCCTGATCCCGCCAACTTATGACGAAGAGACGGCCAGCAGGGTCAAGTGGCAGATGATCGAGGCTCGGCGTTCTGCCAACCCGGAGCTGGATCTCAACAGCGATTGGGTCGACTATGCCGCGGCTGGGGCTACCGGGCCGCACGACATCTATTCGGTCATCCGCCCCGTTCTCGATACGGTAGCCATGTCTCAGGACATCTTCGACATGGCGCTGCGTTCGAATGTCGATACGGCAGCGCACGGCGAGCTGACATCGCGAATCGTCGAACTGCGACAAGCATTGCGGCTGGCGCTCCATGAGGAGAAGCTCGAAGAGCTCGTCGTTCCCTTCCAGTTCGACGCCTATAACTTGCAGGCGACAGTCGGCGAAAATATGGTGTTCGGCACGTTGAAGCGGCCGCAGATGACCAATCGCAAGCTTGCCGCTCATCCCTATTTCCAGAAAGTATTCTCCGAGACCGGGCTTGTTTCCGATCTCTACGATATGGGCCTTGAGATTGCTGAGAACGCCGTTGAACTCTTCACCGACCTGCCGCCGGATCACCCCTTCTTCCAGCAGCTGACCTTCATGACGGCGGAAGACATTCCGACTTACGAGGCGCTGCTGCAGAAGCTCAACGGCAAGGGCTACGAGGCCGCTACGGCCGACGAGCGCGCGGCGATCATCCGCCTCAGTTTCTCCTATATCGAACCGCGTCACCGCTTCGGTCTTCTGACGCAGATGCTCATGGAAAAGATCGTCGGTGCGCGTTCCAAGTTCTATGAGAACATTCCGGCGGATCTTGCCAGCGTGATCGAGCGCTACGATGCCGAGCGCTTCACCGCTTCCGCGACCTTGATGGATAATGTTCTGTTCGGCCGTATCGCGCATCAGCAGGCCAATGCGCCTGAGCGGATTCATCGCATCATGTACGATGTTTTCGGGCGTCTGGGCATGCATGACAGCGTCTTGTCGATCGGCCTCGATTTCGATGTCGGCTCCGGCGGCAAGCGACTGACGAACGTGCAGCGACAGAAACTCAATCTCGGTCGCGCGCTTTTGAAGCGGGCGGATTACATTATTTGCAATCGGCCGCTGCCGGCGCTCGACCACCGCGTCCAGGACCAGATTGCAAGGAGCATGTTGAGCGAGCTTGATCGGAACGAATATGCGCCGGCGATCGTTTGGGTTCTGTCTAACCCGAGTTTTGCCGAGTTGTTCGATCGTGTGCTGGTCTTCAACCACGGCAGTCTTGTCGAAAGCGGCTCCAGTACCGATCTTTTAGAGAAAAACGGTATGTTCAAAGAACTGTTATCGTAATATTCTATCTCGGCAGTGGCGTCTGGGGCCGAACACTGGGGGTTTTGAAGCTCATGCTTCTGAAGGATGAAGTTGAAATGCTCAAGCGCGTGCCGATTTTTTCGCGCATTGCGCCCGCGAAGTTGAAGCTTTTGGCGTTTACGTCGGATCGCGTCAGTTATAATGCTGGCCAAACCCTGTTTCTTCAGGGTGATCAGGGCGATGCCGCCTACGTTGTTCTTTCCGGAACTGCTGATATTCTCGTCGATAGTCCGGCTGGCGAGATAAAGGTTGCCGAAGTTGACGTCAACTCCATCGTTGGTGAAATCGCCATTCTCTGCGACGTCTCCCGCACGGCAACGGTCAAGGCTACCTCAAGGCTGGAGGCGCTGAAGATCAGCAAAGAGCATTTTCTGAAGCTGCTCAGCGATTTCCCCGAAATGGCCGTCGAAATCATGCGCGTTCTCGCCGATCGCCTCAATCACACCACCTCGGAACTGACTGCCGTTCGCAGTCGCCTGAACCAGCCGCATTCGATGTCCACACATTGAGGTGTGGATTATCTCGGCCTGGCGGTTGAGTGTATTTTGCAAAGAGATGCCGCGCAAAATTCCAAAATATGCTCAGCTTGAACATGAGCGCCGTTTTTTGATCACCCAAGCCCCGGAACTATCCGGAGTGGCATTTCGGCTGATCGAGGATCTTTACATAATAGGAAGTCGATTACGCCTGCGGAAAATAACCTTGGGCGACGGGCGGGATATTCAATTTAAGCTGTGTAAAAAATATCCTTCGGATGACAGACTCTCCGTCCCAATCGTCAACACCTACCTGACCGCGGACGAACACGCCGTATCGTCCAAACTGCCCGGCAGAAACATCCGGAAAAGGCGGTACAGTATCGTTTCTTCGGCCAAGTCGCTCAGTCTCGATGTCTTCGAAGGGCAGCTTTCAGGCCTGATCTTGTGCGAGGTCGAAGCGGCATCTGTTGCCGAGCTTGAATCGCAGGTGTTTCCGGACTGGGTACGACGGGAAGTCACGGACGATCCTTTCTTCACCGGAGGCAATCTCGCCGGCATCGATGCTAGGGTGCTGGTGGCGAAGCTATCGTCCCTTTATGACCGGTCAGTTTGATCAACGGCACGTTCACGCAACCGTCGACTCCTGCATGGGCTTAAATCAATCCCCGCCGCGCCAGGTTCCGCATCAGATGCGATGCGCCGAAGGTCCAGGGCGGGCATTCCGTCGACAGGAGCACGCGGTTTCGCAGGGCGCCCAGCTTGTCGTTGGAGATGGTGACGACGTCGCCGGCCTTGTGGGTGAAGCCTTGTCCGGGGGTGTCACGGTCCTCCACAGGTGCAAAAAGCGTTCCCATGAACAGCACGAAGCCGTCCGGATACTGATGATGGCGGCCGATGGTTTGGGAGACGAGATCGAGGGGATCGCGGCTGATTTCCTTCATCGACGAACGGCCATGCAGCACATAGCCATCCTCGCCTTCAACCTTGAGGTCGAGATCGGCGTTGCGCACGTCGTCCAGCCCATAGCTCTCGTCGAACAGGCGGATGAAGGGGCCGATCGAGCAGGAGGCATTATTGTCCTTGGCCTTGCCGAGCAGCAGGGCGGACCGACCCTCGACATCGCGAAGGTTGACGTCGTTGCCGAGCGTCGCGCCCTTGACCCGGCCCTGGCTGTCGACGGCGAGCACGATTTCCGGCTCGGGATTGTTCCACTTGGAGATCGGATGCAGGCCGACATCGGCACCTGGTCCGACTGAGGACATCACCTGCGACTTGGAAAAGACCTCGGCATCCGGGCCGATGCCGACTTCCAGATATTGCGACCAGACACCTTCCTCGATCAGCGCCGCCTTGACCTTGGCCGCCTCGGCGGAACCGGCCTTCAGATTGCGCAGGCTGTCGCCGATCAGAGCGGTAACCTTGCCGCGGATGGATTCAGCAAGATCCGGATTGCCGGCCGCGCGTTCTTCGATGACGCGCTCGAGCATCGAGCGAGCGAAGGTGACGCCACAGGCCTTGATCGCCTGCAGGTCGATGGGAGCGAGAAGATGGATGGCCGAGAGGTCGGCCTTGGCAGCCAGCAGGGCGTCGACACCGGCAACGGCTTCACCCTTCTGCGCGCGGACGAAAGCGACCGGATCGTCGCGCTCGAGAAGATCACGCGTCGTCGGCGCTTCCTTCGAGGTGATGTCGTAAACGGTGCCATCCCGGACAGTAACGAGGGCAGGGCCACCGACATCAGGACGCCAGATACGTCCGACGAATGTTCCGGTGGCGAATGTTTCCGAGCTGGCCATGTCGTTCGTCTCCTCCAAACTGCGACCGTTTTTAACGCAATCGATTGTGCTTTGCCATCGGTTATCGATGCGCCATCCGCTGCGTTTTGGATTTTCACTTTCTCCAGCCCGGTCAAAGACGTAGGGCCCCGCGGCAGCGCCGCGGGGCCTTTTGGCCGCTAGCCGGGAGAGAGTGGCTTTAGGCGGCCTGAACCTTGCGATTGCCGCGTGCCCATTCCGGCAGCCAATCGCCATGGGTTGCCAGCAGTTCATCGACCAGCGACCAGATCTGGTCGAGGTCGAGTTCGGCGGCCGTGTGCGGATCCATCATCGCGGCGTGGTAGATGTGCTCGCGATTTTCAGTCATCAGGGCCTTCACCGTCAGTTCCTGCACGTTGATATTGGTGCGGATGAGCGCGGTCAGCTGCGGCGGCAGGTCGCCGATGAAGGTGGGCTGGATGCCGGAGGCATCGACGAGGCAGGGAACCTCGGCGGCGCAATTGTAGGGCAGCGACGTGATGCAGCCATTGTTGCGGACATTGCCGTAGATGACGGAGGGTTCGCCGGTCCAGACCGAGTTGATGATCGAGGATGCGTATTCCTTCGATTGCTTGACCTCGATCTTGTCGGCCGTGCGATATTCCTCTGCCTGGTTCTTCCAGCGAGCCACCTGCTCGATGCAGCGCTTCGGATATTCGTCGAGCGGGATGCCGAACTTCTCGATCAGATCCTCACGGCCTTCCTTGATGAAGTAGGGCGTGTATTCGGCGAAGTGCTCCGAGCTTTCGGTAACGAAGTAGCCGAGGCGCGTCAGCATCTCGTAGCGCACCTTGTTCGGGCAGCGCGGGTTCCAGCCGGGCTTCGGCGCGCGTCCCTCGCGATAGGCACGGACGAGATCCGGATAGAGGTTACGATAGGAACCATCCGGCTGGCGATGCTCGAATGCGAGGTAGAAGGCCATGTGATTGATGCCGGCCGAGCGATAGCGGATCTCGTCATAGGGAATGTCGAGATCGTGCGCGAGTTCCATCGCCGTGCCCTGCACGGAGTGGCAGAGCCCGACCTGCTTGATGGTTGGATATTTTTCGGCGATGGCCCAGGTATTGATGGCCATCGGGTTCACATATTGCAGCATGATCGCGTTCGGGCAGACGGCGAGTATGTCCTCGCAGATCTTCCAGAGATGCGGCACGGTGCGCAGGCCGCGCATGATGCCGCCGACGCCGAGCGTATCGGCGATCGTCTGGCGCAGGCCGTATTTCTTCGGAACTTCGAAATCGGTGACGGTGCAGGGCTCGTAGCCGCCGATCTGGAAGGCGACGACGACGAAGTGAGCGCCCTCCAGCGCCTTGCGCTGGTCCGTGAAGATCTCGACCGTGGCAGGGGCCCCGAGCGTCGAGGCCAGTTTGCGGGCCACGATGGCGCTTTCTTCCAGTCGCTGCTGATTGATGTCCATCAGTGCTATTCTTGCGCCTGCAAGGGCAGGGCGCTGTAAGACGTCGCCGATGATGTTTTTCATGAAGACGGTCGAGCCGGCGCCGATGAATGTGATCTTGGGAGTGCCTGTCATGTAAAAATCTCCTGGATGCTAGGAAGCTACCTCGAACGCCGCTCTGACAAGGCGTTCGGTGTAGGCGGTCTTGGGATGGGACAGAACCTCTTCGACCGGCCCTTCTTCCATGATCTTGCCATGCTGCATGACGATGACACGATGGCAAAGGGCGCGGACGACCTTGAGGTCGTGCGAGATGAAGAGGTAGCTCAAGCCCCGCTCGTCCTGCAGCTTGCGCAGAAGGTCGATGATCTGGGCCTGAACGGAAAGATCGAGCGCTGAGGTCGGCTCGTCGAGTAGAATGAATTCCGGCTCGAGCGCGATGGCGCGGGCGATGGCGATGCGCTGGCGCTGGCCGCCGGAAAACTCGTGCGGGAAGCGCGAGAGGATATTGGCGGGCATGCCGGAGCTGACGAGCGCGTCCTTCACGCGTTCCAGCCGCTCAGCCTTGCTCTGGCCGATGTTGTTGACCACCAGCCCTTCGCCGATGATCTGGCCGATGGTCATGCGCGGATTGAGTGAAGAGAAAGGATCCTGAAAGACGACCTGCATGCGGGAACGCAGCGGCCGCATCTCGGCCCGCGAGCGGTCGTGGATCGCCTGTCCGTCGAAGTAGATCTCGCCGCTATCGGCATCGATGAGGCGCAGCAGCGCCTGGCCGAAGGTGGTCTTGCCGGAACCGGATTCGCCGACCAGGCCAAGCGTTTCATGGCGGCGCAGTTCGAGGTTGAGGCCGTCGACGGCGACCAACTCGCGCATGTCAGGCTTGAAGAAGGTGCCGTGGCGCAACATGAAGGCGACCTTGACGGATTTGCCCTCGAGTACCGTGCCGCAATCCGGAGGCAGCGGCTTCGCCTGTCCGTGCGGCTCCGACGAGAGAAGATGCTGCGTGTAGGGATGTTGCGGATGTAAAAACAGCTCTTCGGTCCTGTTGTGCTCACGCATCTCGCCATGCTGCATGACATAGACATAATCGGAGAATTGGCGCACGACCGTCAGGTCGTGCGTGATCAGGATCACCGCCATGCCGAGTTGCTTCTGCAGGTCGCGGATCAGGTTCAGGATCTGCGCCTGCACGGTCACGTCGAGCGCGGTCGTCGGCTCGTCGGCGATCAGCACGTCCGGATCGTTGGCAAGCGCCATGGCGATCATAACGCGCTGACGCTGGCCACCCGACAGCTGATGCGGATATTGCATCAGCCGGGCCTCGGGATCCGGGATCCGGACCTGCTTGAGCAGGTCCAGCGCCTTTTTCTGGGCTTCGCGGCGGCCGATCTTGCGGTGGACACGGATCGCTTCGACGATCTGGCCGCCGATCGTATAGATCGGGTTGAGCGAGCTCATCGGCTCCTGAAAAATCATCGAGATGCGATCGCCCCGCAGCTGCCGGCGGGCACGCTCCGAAAATTTCAACACATTCTTGCCGTCGTAATGGATGGTGGACTTGTCCGAGACGACGGCGCGCTTTGTCAAAAGCCCCATCACGGTGCGCGCCGTCACCGATTTCCCCGAGCCGGATTCGCCGACGATGGCGATGGTTTCCCCCCGATAGAGCTGGAAGGAGATATCCTTGACGGCATCGACGATGCCATCCTCGACCTTGAATTTGACGGCGACATTGCGGGCGTCGATGACGGGAGCCACAGCCTTGTCGGCGGCGTCGAGGCGGGTGTCGGGAGCGAAGGTATTGACGAGTGCGAGAGCCATAACTGTTCTCCTCTCAATAGGGATCGATCGCGTCGCGCAAGCCATCGCCGAGTGCGTTGAAGGCGAAGACGGTGACGAGAACGAAGGCGACGGGTGAGAGGATCCAGGGGTAGGAGCCGATGACCGAATAGGTCGAGGTGTCCTGCAGCATCAAGCCCCACGAGATCAGCGGCGGCTTGACGGCAAAGCCGAGGAAACCCAGGAAGGATTCGAGCAGCACCACGCTTGGGATCGCGAGCGTCACGGCGACGATGACGTGGCTCATGACGTTGGGGAATATGTGTTGGAGGATGATGCGCCGGTCGGTCGCCCCGACCGCCATGGCTGCACGCACATATTCGATCCTCGCCAGCGCAAGCGTCTTGCCGCGGACCTCGCGCGACATTTGCGCCCAGCCGAGCGCCGACATGACGACGATGACGAAGGCGAGGAAGACATTGGTCGGCGCCGTCACCGGGATGAGGGAGGTCAGCGCCAGGTAGAGCGGCAGTTGCGGGAAGGCCAGAACGACTTCGACGAAGCGCTGGATCCAGGCGTCCAGCGTGCCGCCGAAATAACCGGAGATCATCCCGACCGTCGTGCCGACGATGGTAACGATGGTAACCACGGTCAAGGCGATCATCAGCGAGATGCGCGAGCCGTAGATGGCGCGCGACAGGATGTCCCGGCCGAATTTGTCCGTGCCGAGGAAATGCACGGGCCCGCCGTCGGTCGTGCCGAAGAGGTGCCGGTCGCCGGGGATCAGGCCGAAGAGATAATAGGGCGCGCCCTTGACGAAAAGGCCGAGCGGGCGCGGATTGTCATAGTCGGGGCCGACGATCGGCTGGAACGTAACCGGGTCGAGATCGCTCGTCTCGACCAGAGCGTAGACGCGGGGCTGAAAGACGAAATTGCCGTCCTTGTCATGAAAGCTGATGACCTGCGGCGGCGCGAAGCCGCTATCGGTCGCCTTCGGATCGAGCGGTGCGATGAATTCGGCGAAGATCGACATCAACAGCAGCAGGATGACGAGGATGAGGCCGCCCATGCCGGTCCAGGAGCGCTTCAGGCGGCGCCAGACCAGCGCCATGTAGCTCTCATTGCCGCGCTTGTGCTTGATCGTTTCGCCAGGCGGGGGCGGGGAGTTGCTGAAGGCGAGCATTAGTGGATCCCTCCCTGTTGGCGCACGCGCGGATCAAGCAGGGCGAGCAGCATGTCGGCGATGATGTTGCCGATGATGAGGGTTGCCGAAAGCACCAGCATGAATGTGGCGGTGACATAGACGTCGCCGACCGCCATCGAGCCGACGATCGCCGGACCTACGGTCGGCAAGGTGAAGATGATTGCGGTCTCGATTTCGCCCGTCAGCATGTAGGGCAGCACCACGCCCTGATACATGACCAAAGGGTGCAGCGCATTCGGCACGGCATGGCGCATGACGACGGCGCTGCCGGAAAGGCCTTTGGCGCGCGCGGTCTCGACATATTGCGCGTTCAGCGTGTCGAGCAGGTTGCCGCGCATGATGCGCATATTGTAGGCGAGCCCACCGAAGGTGGCGATCGCCACGACAGGCCAGACATGCTTGACGAGATCGGCGAACTTTCCCCAGGACCAGGGTGCGCCGCCATATTGCGGCGAGAAGAAGCTGCCGATTTCCGAGACGTTGAGCTGGAAGACGAGGATATAGACGATGATCAGCGCCATCAGGAAGCGCGGCACCGTCATGCCGAGGAAGGAAATGCCCGAGAGCAGGCTGTCGACCCAGCTATATTGCCGCGTCGCTGCCCATATGCCGAAACCGATGCCGAGAACGGATGCCAGGATGTGGCACACCAGGGCCAGCGCCAGCGTTCTGGGCAGGCGCTCGCCGACAACGTCCGCGACAGGCTTGTTGTAGAACATGCTGTAGCCGAAATCGCCCCTGGTGACGATGCCGCCGATCCAGTTGACGTATTGGACGACCAGTGGCTTGTCGAGCCCGTGTTCGCGGCGGTAGACCTGCGCCTGCGCGTCGGCCTGTGCGAAAGATGCGCCGCCCTGGTTCATCAATTGCGAGCGGATGTAATCGGCATAGTCACCCGGCGGCGCCTGTATGATGGCGAAAGTCACCACGCTCAGGATGAAGAGCACGGGGATGGCAGAGGCTATGCGGACGAGCAGGAATCGTAACATGGGACGGTTCGCTTCTCTTGATGCTGGCGGCTGCCCCGATCCGTCAGGGACGGCAGACGCCGGCGGTGTTCAGTTCGGCCGGCGGGCGAGCCGCCGGAATGCTTGATGTCCGATTGGCAGCCGGTGGATGGCCGGCTGCCGCACGTGGTTGCCGGTCGCCCCTATTTGATCGGACCGGCGCTGCCCGGCGCACCCGGAAGCTCCTGCGGGAACAGTTCGTATTTGCCCTGCTTGTCCGCAGCTACCCAGAGGCGCTCGCGAATGATGGAGTCCTCGGCCCAGTTGAAGAGGAAGATCGGCGTGCCGGGGGGAACATTCGAGAAGCGCTTGTTGATGATGAGCGCACCCGGATATTCGGTCAGACCGATATTGTAGAGATGCCCGGTGGAGATCTTCTGAAATTGCTTCATCAGAGCCACGCGCTCGTCGTTATCCTTCGAAGTGGTGAACTTGTTGACGATATCGACCATGTCCTTTTCGAAGGGCATCAGGTCCAACTCGCCGCTTTCGGGCGCGCGATGGTTCCAGCTTGTGCGCGGGCCGACCGGGGCAAGCTGCTCGGTATTCTGCACGACCGACGCCAGCTCGGTGCTGTTGCGACGGACCATCCAGTCGAAGCGACCACCATAATTGGCGTCGTCACGCTTCGGTCCGTCGAGCGCGTTGATGATGACGCGGAGCCCGAGCTTTTCCATCTGAGCGACGACACCCTCGGCAAGACTCTTGTCGGTGGTGTAGTCGTTGTTGACCAGGAGGGTGATTTCGACATCCTTGCCGCCGTTGACGCTGGCCGGGAAGTTGACGATGCCGTCGCCATCGGTGTCCTTGAGCCCGGCCTTTGCCAGTTCGGCCTTCGCCCCGGCAAGATCGAACGGGTAATAGACGGTGGAATTGCGGTCATAGAAGCTGCTGCCCGAGGACAGGCCGCCCGGATAGATCGCCGTGAACGGTCCCTTGACCAGCGACTCGCCGATTGCCTTGCGGTCGAGCGCCATGGTGACGGCCTTACGGAAATCCTCGTTGCGGTTCAGCTCGCGGACTGACTGACTGCGCGCATCCGGGTTGCCCCAGCCATTGGCGGAGAAATTCATCTGCAAGTTATAGCCTATAAGGCGAGGGCCGAAGGCCAGACGTGAAGGCGAATCGGGCTGCGCGGCCCGCTTCAGCGAGGCGACGAAATTTTCCGGCTGTTCGAGGTTCGACAGATCGCCGGAGCCGGCAACGGCCTGCACGTCGCGGTCCGCCCAGGTCGAAAGCTTGTAGTGCAGCTCGTTGAGGTAAGGCAGCTGATTGCCCTTCTCGTCGACCTTCCAGTAGTAGGGGTTGCGGCGCATGACGATGATATCGTCGGAGCGATATTCGACCGGCACCCAGGCGCCCATGACCGGTATGTTCATATATTCAGGCGGGAAAGCGTTCTTGAACTGGTCGTAGGTATTTTTCGAATATTTCGGATGCTGCGGCTTCAGGATATGCGACGGACCCGGGCAGAAATTAGGATAGGCCATCGTGTAGAGGTACTGCTTCGGGAAGGCATCCTTGAAGGTCCACTCGATCGTATAGTCGTCAATCTTCTTCAAGGTCGTGCCGACGCCGAAAGCTTCCGGCGAAGCGCCGCCGCCGAGCGGCGAGACGTTAGGATCGATGACTTCATCTTCCCAATAGAACATGATGTCGTCGGCGTTGAAGGGCGCGCCGTCGGACCATTTCGCGCCCTCGATCAGGTGCATGGTCAGCTTATGGCCGTCCGGCGACCATTCCCAGCCCTTGGCGAGGTTCGGCAGCGGCTCGGTATCCTTCGCCTCGACCTGGAACAGCGGCGCGGTGCGTGTCAGGCACTCTGACAGGCCGATATCGATGCCGCCCCAGCCCTGGGTCTGGCCGGCGCCATAGTTCCAGCCTTCCGGCCGGCCGCCGATCACATGGCGAAGCGTGTCGCCGTAGACACCGATGCCGTCGGGCATGTTGCCGGTCTTGAAGACAAGCGGCTCCTTCGGCAGGCGATCCTTGACCGGCGGCAGCTTGCCGGTCTTGACGAAGTTGTCAGTGACCCAGGCGGGTTCGTGATATTCCGGCAGCGCCTTGAACTCCAGGATGGAGCTGCGCTCGACATATTTGATCTTTCCTTCCGCCGGAAAGACCGGTGGAACGGGTGGCACTGTCGGTTCGGCTGCATAGGCGCTGATGGCGATTGCGGATGTGGCAATCGTCAACGCGGCAAGAAGGCCGATCGGTCGAAAATGTCTCATCTTGTTCTCTCTCCCATTATCGCGAGCGCTTCCTTTGAGGCGCCGCATTCCTCCAGCACAGCGGGAAATGGCCGTCTTGCGGCGGTGGGCCTCCCCTGAAACCCCGCCGCATGGCTTATTTCCCGAATTCCACCTGCCTCAGCCAGCCTGTTTCAGGGCGGCCTTTTCTGCCCGCAGTTCCTCGATCGAACGGACGTTGCGGCTTGCCGCACCCTTCCAGTCGCGCGTCTTGACCTTGCCGCGCGACAACCGATCCTTGGCTCCATCAACCGCATGCGCATATTGCGGCAGCCAGCGGGCTTCGGCCACAACCATCTCATCGACCATCTGCCAAACCTCCTCCGGAGTGGCGACGGCACCGACCAACGGGTCGTGCAGAACGGCAAGCTTCAGCAGGTCGATATCGCCGCTGATCGCGGCATGCACCGACATGCGCTGGACGTTGATGGAAGAAATGCAGGTCGCCGCGCAGGCTTCCGGCAATGTGATGCCCGCCACCATATTGATGCCGAAGCGATCGACGAAACCGGGGGATTCGATGATGGCATCGTCAGGCAGATTGGTGATGACGCCATTGTTCTTGACGTTGAAATGACCACGATAGACGCGGTTGGTCTCCAGCGCCTCCAGGATATGGCTCGCATGCTCGTTGGAACGCCTGGCCGGATCGATCAACTGCGAGGCGCTTTCGAGGATCTGCGGGAATTCCGTCTCGAACCAGTTGCGGGTCTCGGTCGAATGGCGCAGGTAACCACCGGTCTCGCCGTGGATCCAGTCGGACATGTCGATCCATTTGTTGATCTCGTCCGGCCGCTTGCGATACCAGGGCAGGTATTCGGACAGATGCCCGTTGCTTTCGGTGGAATAGACGCCGAACCGCTTCAGCACGTCGATGCGCAATTTCTCCTGCTGCGAAAAGACCGGATGCGCCTCGAAGGCGGCAATCAATTCGTCCTTGCCGATCTTGCGGCCGTTGAGCCGCAGGTCGACGAACCATGTCTGATGGTTGATGCCCGAGCAGATATAGTCGAGTTCGCTCTTGTCCTTTGCGCCGAGCACCTCGGCGATCTGCTCGGCGCCATGCTGGACGCCGTGGCAAAGACCGATCGTGTCGACCTTGCCGTATTCGATCGCCGCCCAGGTATTCATCGCCATGGGGTTGGCGTAGTTCAGGAATTTGGCGCCGGGCTCGGCGATCTCGCGGATGTCCTTGCAGAAATCGAGAATGACCGGAATGTTGCGCTGGCCGTAGAGAATGCCGCCGGCACAGATCGTATCGCCGACGCACTGGTCGATGCCGTATTTCAGCGGAATACGGATGTCTTCGGCATAGGCTTCCAGGCCGCCGACCCGCACGCAGCTGATGATATAGCGCGCACCATCCAGCGCCTCGCGGCGGTCCGTGGTGGCGGTGACGCGTGTCGGCAGCTTGTTGGCCTCGACGATCCGGTCAAGGATCGCCTTGATCATCATCAGATTGTGCTCACTGAGATCGGTCAGCGCGAACTCGACGTCGCGAAACTCCGGTACGCAGAGAATGTCGGTAAACAGCTTTTTCGTGAAGCCGACGCTGCCGGCACCGATAATGGCGATTTTGAAACTCATGATCCTCACCTTCAGGTCGATCGAACAAGCAGCAGCAGGGAAGACGACAGCATTTTCGTCCCATGGTCACAACGGTTGCGAGACACGGTCGAAATCGTGGGGTTTCCTCCGTCCGCCGATCCTCTTCGGCGGGGTAAGTGCTGTTTTCTGGCGGGATTATGCCTATAATCATCGGGCCGACCAGAGAACAATTATGCTTTCAAGGGTAATTTTGTGCTGCAGGAATTGATCGATAATGGACAGGTCATGCGGACGGTTTCTCTGCCGCGCGGACGCCACCGGCTGCATGCCATGCCGACCAGCGCCGGCTATGAAATCAGGGACAACGAGCTTTACGATTGGGACGGGCGCCGACGCGGCCAGACGCCATTTACGGTGCTCCAGCATACTATCAGCGGCAGCGGCCGGCTGCGCTATGAAAACCGCAACTATCGCCTTGGCGCCGGCGATACGCTGCTGGTGCTCGTGCCGCACAATCATCGGTACTGGCTGGAAAAGGGCGAGCGCTGGGAATATTTCTGGATATCGATGAACGGCGAGGAGGCGCTACGCATCCATCGTCTGATCCTTGCAGCAGCAGGTCCCATCCTGCGATTGCAGCAGGCTACGATTGATCATCTCGCCGATTGCAGCCTGCGGCTTATCGGGAGCGCCAAGACACCGGCCTCGGCCTCGGCCATCGCCTATGAAGCGGCGATGGTGCTTTATGACGACGTCTTCGGCTCGCACGCCTTTGCCGCCGATCGCTCCGCCATGCAGATTGTCATCGACTATATCAGCGCCAATCTCGACAAGCCGCTGCCGGTCAGCGAGCTCGCGAAGGCGAGCGGCCTCAGCCGCGCCCATTTCTCTCGCGTCTTTGCCGAAAGCGAAGGCGTGCCGCCGGCAGAATTCGTGCTGCAGCAGCGCATGCAGCGGGCGGCGAAGCTCCTGACGAAGGCAGCTTTCATTCCCGTCAAGGAAGTGGCGATCATGTCGGGCTTCGACGACGCAAACTATTTCTCCAAGGTGTTTCGCCGCATTTACGGCATCAACCCGACAGAGTTCCGCACGACAGGCATGTATGCCGCGGTGCGCAGCCCCACCGAGGAGACGAAGAGCGGACGAGGCCGCTAGACCGGTGGCAGGCAACACCACCAGCGCTGCGGCCGGCAATGTCTGGAAATCGAAATCCGCCAACCGGTCGCATTGCGCTGATATTGCGAGCCTGTATACATATCGCCCCGAGGTGACCAGCCAGCGTCGCCGTGCGTCTGCTTTTTCCAGCCAACATATGTTCGTCCCGGATGCGACGGGCTCTATCGATAGGATTGAATATGCGTTCTGTTGTCGCCTTCAACGAATCCTGGACGTTCCGTGAAGGGTTCTCGCCCGCAGATGCCGGCCGCCCGCAAGAGGGGCAGATCGTTACGCTGCCGCATAATGCAGTCGAACTGCCGTTCAACTATTTCGACGAGAAATCCTATCAGCGCGCTTTCACCTATCAGAAGATCTTGAATTGGAGCGACGATTTTGCCGGGCGGGAGGTGTCGCTGATCTTCGACGCCGCCATGGCCGATGCCGTCGTCTATTTGAACGGCGAGGAGATCGTCGCCCACAAGGACGGCTATACGCCTTTCGAGGCGCGCTTGACCGGCCGCCTGAAGCACGGCGAGAACCTTCTCACCGTCAAGATCGACGGCAGCGAGAACCCGGAAATCCCGCCCTTCGGCGGCCGGATCGATTATTTGACCTATGCCGGCATCTATCGCGACGTCTGGCTCAAGCTCGCGGCTCCGGTATCGATCGCCAACATCAAGGTCGAGACCGGCAGTGTGCTTGCCGATCTCAAGTCCGCGACCGTGCGTTGTGATTTTGCAAATCCGCAAAGTCTCGCTTTCAAGGGCACGGCAACCGTCACGTTGCGCGGCCCCGACGGCACAGTGCTGGCCTCTGCGCGCGGCGAAACCTCCGGCGGGAGCGTGACGGTTGCGTTCGATCGTCTGGCGGATATTTCGCTCTGGGACCTCGACAATCCCGCGCTCTATGCGGCTGAGGTCGAGCTTGCGACCGATCACGGATCGGATCGTCACGCCACCACTTTTGGATTCCGCACCGCCGCCTTCACCGCCGAGGGCTTTCTTCTGAACGGCAGGAAACTGAAATTGCGCGGGCTGAACCGGCATCAGGCTTTCCCCTATGTCGGCTACGCCATGGGCCGGTCGGCGCAGGAGCGTGACGCCGAGATCATGAGGCAAACGCTGAAGTGCAATATCGTGCGCACCTCGCATTACCCGCAGTCGAAGTGGTTCCTCGAGCATTGCGACCGCATCGGCCTTCTGGTTTTCGAGGAGATCCCAGGTTGGCAGCATATCGGCGGTAAGGAATGGCAGCAGGAATCGATCCGCAACGTGCGGCGCATGATCGAGCGTGACTGGAACCATCCCTCGATCATCATCTGGGGCGTGCGCATCAACGAATCCCAGGATTCTCACGATTTCTATGCCGAGACCAACCGGCTTGCGCGCGAACTCGATCCGACGCGCCAGACCGGCGGCGTTCGCTACATCACCGAGAGCGAAATGCTCGAGGACGTCTATACGATGAACGATTTCATTCTCGGCAACGAGGAACTGCCGGGCGCCAATCGGCCGCGCACGCCGCTGAGGCGCCAGCAGGAAAACACCGGTCTTTCCAAGGACGTGCCCTATCTGATTACTGAATTCGGCGGCCATATGTATCCGACGAAGATCTACGATCAGGAACAGCGCCAGGCCGAGCATGTGCGCCGTCATCTGGAGGTCTTGAATGCCGCCTATGGCGACCCCTCGATCTCCGGCGCCATCGGATGGTGCATGTTCGATTACAATACTCATAGCGATTTCGGTTCGGGCGACCGCATTTGCTACCACGGCGTCATGGACATGTTCCGCGAACCGAAATTCGCCGCTTACGCCTATGCCAGCCAGTGCGAACCCTCCGAAGAGGTCGTCATGAAGCCGGTGACGATCTGGGCGCGCGGCGAGCGCAATATCGGCGGCGCCTTGCCGCTTACCGTTCTGACCAATTGCGATGAAGTTGAGCTGCGTTATGGTTCGCTTACCAAGCGGCTTGGCCCCGATCGCGAGACCTTCCCGCATCTGCCGCATCCGCCCGTCGTTTTCGATCACCGCAATTTCACTCCCGACGAGCTGGGAGTGTGGGGCATGGAATGGGAGGACGTGCAGTTCACCGGCTATATCGGCGGCAAGCCGGTGGCGGCGCTGAAGATGGTCGCCAATCCACTTCCGACGACGCTTCAGGTCGAGGCCGATGCCGATATCTTGCGCGCTGGGGAACGCGATGCGGTGCGTGTCATCGTCCGCGCGCTCGACCAGGCGGGTTCGCGTCTGCCCTTCCTCAACGATATCGTCACCATCAAGGTCGATGGCCCGGCACGGATGATCGGTCCGCAGGTGATCGCCTTCCAAGGAGGCACGACCGGATTCTGGCTTCAGGCAACGGGTGAAGTCGGCGCGATCACGATCGAGGCTTCTTCTTCACGTTTCGCGAACCGTAAGCTGACGCTGACGGCGCAGTGACCAACGGAAGGGGCGATCGCGATCGCCTCGGTCGGTGAGATCCCGGGGACGCCCGGCGAAAGAAGGCCGGGCCGACTTCCTGCTTTCAGGCGGCCGACCCGGCGAGCTCGGTTGCGGCCTGCGGGATAGACTGCAGCAGCGTCTGTCGCGCCGAGGCGAGATGGCTGCGGCAGGCGGCGTCGATCCGCTGCGGGTCGCGCGATTGCAGCGCTTCGATATAGGCGAGATGCTCGGCGATGGCACGGGCGTTGCGTTCGCGGGCGAACGTCTTGTTCCACTGATAGTGATAGTGGAACACGATGGCGATGACATCGTAGAAATCGGCGATGAAGCGATTGTTCGAAGCGCGATGGATGAGCAGGTGAAGCTTCTCGTCGAGGCGCGAAAAGTCACGGTAGCGAACATCGAAATCCTCGATCAGGTCGTGATGTTCCCGCTCGATCGCCTTGAGCGCTTTCCACGCATGATGATCCGGTGGCAGGCGACCGAATTCGGCGGCCGAATGCATTTCGAACATTTCCCGCACATCGGCCAGTTCCAGCGCGAATTCCCTGGTAAAGCCCTTGAGAATCCAATGGCTGTTCGGCCGCTTTTCGATCAGGCCGAAGCGGCTGAAGCGGATGAGGAACTCGCGCACGACGGAAGTGCCGGTCCCGATCTCGCGCGCCAGTTCGAGCTCGTTGATCTGCATGCCGGGCTGCGCTTCGTCGGACATGATGCGCAGCATGAAGCTGCGCTCGATGATATCGTGCAGCGAATTGGTTTCTTCCTCCGGAAAGAAATCGTCCTGCGTCGGCTGACGGAGCACGGTCTTTTGCCGCTTGTTCCAAAGAATGATGCCAGCGTCACTTAGACGCATCAGGATGGCTCGCGCAGTACTGCGGCTGACGCCGAGTTCGGCGGCGATCTCGGGCTCGCTCGGCAGCGCGGTATCGGCCTTTAGACCGGCCGCATAACGGTTATATGCTTCCTTGAAGAGCGTGTTTTGTCTCGCCATTTCCTCCCTCGCTTACTGTCACCGCTCTTTGTTGGCGGCGCTGTCTAAACCATTATCGAATGGCAGTCGATTGCAGGAGTATTGCCCGAACCGTCTTGCCCGCCTTCGTCCAGGGCGGCAGCGATTTCCTCGTTGACTCCAAAATGTTTATTGTAGATAAAAAACAAAAGCAATTGGCGAATGGAATGTTGAAAACTTCCCGTTACGCCAATGATCAGGGAGAGAAGTGAATGACCGGTCTCGGATCCTTCTGCCAAAGGGCAGCGGTCAGCTATGGTTCCGGCCTTGTCACCATCGATGGATATTGCAGGACATAAGTGTTCGGGCTTCAGTGGCCGGATGCGATGGAAATTGAAATAGCGTCATCACAAGGGAGAGGTGATGAAGAAGAGAACGATCGGCAGGACGGGCCTGGAGGTCACCGAGGTCAGCTTCGGCGCTGCGGCATTGGGCGGCCTTTATCGCGCTTGCCCCCGCGACCAGGCGATGGAAACCTTGCAGGCTGCCTGGGACAGCGGCATCCGCTATTTCGATGTCGCGCCCTGGTATGGCTTCGGCCTCGGTGAGCGTTACGTCGGCGATTTCCTGCGCGACCAGCCGGAAGACAGCTATGTCCTCTCGACCAAGGTCGGCCGCCTGATGCGTCCGGTGCCAAGCGACAAGGTGCCGAATTACGGCTATGTCGATCCGCTGCCGTTCGATGCCGACTACGATTATTCCTATGACGGCATCATGCGGTCGGTGGAGTTCAGCTATGCCCGTCTCGGCCTCAACCGCATCGACATGCTCTACGTCCACGACATTGGCGGCTATACGCACGGCAAGGCGCTGAACGAGCGCTATCTCGGCCAGCTCCTGGGATCCGGGTTGAGGGCGCTGGAGGAGCTGAAATCGTCCGGCACGATCAAGGCCTATGGTCTCGGCGTCAATGAGGTGCAGGTTTGCCTCGATGTCATGCATGCAGCCGATATCGACTGTATTCTTCTTGCCGGCCGTTATACCCTGCTGGACCGTTCCGCAGTCGCGGAGCTGCTGCCGCTTTGCGAGAAGAAGGGCACGTCGCTGGTCGTCGGTGGCGTCTTCAATTCCGGCATTCTTGCAACCGGCCCTGTGCCCGGCGCGCATTTCGACTATCTTCCGGCAACGCCGGACGTAGTGGCCAAGGTTGGTGCGATGGAGGAAATCGCACGCAAGCATGGCCTGCCGCTTGCCCAGCCGGCGCTGCAGTTCCCATTGCGCAATCCTTGCGTGGCCTCGGTCCTGATCGGCACGGCGAAAGCGACAAGTCTTATCCGCAATATGCAGCTCGTGGAGCCTCGGCTTCCCGACAGCCTCTATGCGGAATTTGAAGGATTGACCCTGGTTGCGCCCCCGTTGGGAGACGAGGCCGTCCGGGTGTAGGCAGAGATAGGAGCTATCGGGCCGCCGGGATAGGCGGCTTCGAGGAGGAGGAAAGCCTGTTTTGGCGTCGGTGGCCAGTGCCGCTGCGCGATGTGTGATGCCTCAGGGCGTCACGATACCGAGCCGTAAGCGTTCAACGGCGGGTGTGCAGGAGAACAGAGCGCGTTGAGAGGAGAAGCAGATGAATATTGCCAAGTCACTTCTGACCCGTCGCAGCCTTGCCGGTCTTGCCGGCGCTGCCTTCATCGCAATGGCCATGCCGGCGCAGTCCTTCGCGGCCGATGTGACCATTCCCATCATCGTCAAGGACACGACGTCCTTCTACTGGCAGATCGTTCTTGCCGGCGCACGCCAGGCGGGCAAGGATCTCGGCGTCAAGGTGCCGGAGCTGGGTGCGCAGTCGGAATCCGATATCAACGGTCAGATCAGCATTCTCGAAAACGCGGTTGCCGGCAAGCCGGCCGCCGTGGTCATTTCGCCGACCGAATTCAAGGCGCTCGGCAAGCCGGTGGATCAAGCTGCCAAGTCCGTGCCGGTGGTCGGCATCGACTCTGCCGCCGATTCCAAATCCTTCATCTCGTTCCTGACAACCGACAACACGCAGGGCGGCCGCATCGCCGCCGATGGTCTTGCCGCAGCAATCAAGGGCATGACCGGCAAGGAAGAGGGCGAGATCGCCATCATCACCAGCCTGCCGGGCGTCGGCTCTCTCGACCAGCGTCGTCAGGGCTTCCTGGAACAGGTTAAGAGCAAGTATCCGGGCCTAAAAGTTGTCGCCGATAAGTATGCGGACGGTCAGGCCACCACGGGTCTTAACATGATGACCGACCTGATTACCGCCAATCCGAAGCTGGTCGGCGTCTTCGCCTCCAACCTGATCATGGCGCAGGGCGTCGGCCAGGCAATCGCCGAAAACAAGCTCGGCGACAAGATCAAGGTGATCGGCTTCGACAATGACGATAAAACAGTCGGCTTCCTGAAGTCGGGCGTTCTCGCCGGCCTCGTGGTGCAGGATCCGTATCGCATGGGCTACGACGGCATCAAGACGGCGCTTGCCGCCTCCAAGAAGGAAAAGGTTGCGGCAAATGTCGACACCGGCGCCAACTTGGTCACCAAGGCGAACATGAGCGATCCGAAGATCGACGCCCTGTTGAACCCGAAGGTCAAGTAAGGCTTGGAGGCTGCGCCCGATCCGTCGGGCGCAGCCTTTTCGTCCAGAGCCGGATGATTTTAGGTCTATTCGACCTAAAATCTGAATCCGCTCTAGAAGCAAAAAACTAGAGCGTGATGTCGAAAACCGCTCACACTTTTGGCATCACGCTCTGTCCGCCTTATGGGCGGTCGCGCGGCGATGCGAGAGGGAGGAGACCCCATGACGAGCCTCGAAGAAATCAGCCATCGGCACGATGACACGACCAAGACGGAAGCAAGCCGCATTCCGGCCGGCTCGCCCATTCTCGAGCTCAAGGGGTTGCAGAAGCGCTATGGCTATGTCGAGGCGCTGAAACCGGCGACCGTCACGTTCCTGGCGGGCGAGATCCATGCCATTGTCGGCGAGAACGGAGCCGGCAAGTCGACGCTTATCAAGCTTTTGACCGGCGTCATCACCAGGACGGCCGGCGAGATACTCTGGTGCGGCCATCCTGTCGCCCTTGCCAATCCCAATGAAGCGATTGCCCGCGGCATCAATGCGGTGCATCAGGAGGTCGTCCTTTGTCCGCACCTGACGGTTGCGGCCAATCTCTTTCTCGGCGACGAGGTCAATCGTTTTGGCCTGATGCGCAAGAAGCAGATGGTCGCTATGGCCCAGACGGTACTTGACGACCTCGGCTTCGGACTGCCCGCCGCCGAACTCCTGAGCTCTCTCACCATTGGTCAGCAGCAGTTGGTCGCGACCGCAAGGGCCGCGATGCGTGGCACGCAGTTCCTGATCTTCGACGAGCCGACCGCCTATCTCACGCGAAAGGAATCGGCGCAACTGTTCAAGCTGATCCGGCGTCTGCAGAGCGAAGGCGTGACAATCGTCTATATCAGCCACCGCATGGAAGAGGTCTTCGAGCTTGCCGATCGCGTTTCCGTGCTGCGCGACGGCACGCATGTCGGCACGCGCACGATCAGCGAGACCAATGAGGACGAATTGATCAAGCTGATGATCAATCGCTCGATCGAGCAGATCTACCACAAGGAAAAGATCCCGATCGGCGACACGATCCTGGAGACGCGCGGCCTCTCCGGCCCCGGTTTCGAGGATATTTCCTTGTCTGTCCGGGCTGGCGAGATCGTCGGGCTCTATGGGCTGATCGGCGCCGGCCGCAGCGAATTTGCCCTTGGCCTTTATGGCCGCCAGCCGGTCACGGCAGGAGAAATCCATTGGAAGGAACGCAAGGTCGAAATCCGCAACGAACGCGACGCGATGGAACTCGGCATTGCGCTCGCGCCGGAGAGCCGTCGCGATCAGGGGCTCTGCCTCAACCTTCCGATCGGCCTCAACATCAATCTGCCCGTGTTCAAACGGCTGAGCCACGGTCCGATCATCAACAATAGGAATGAGGCTGTGAACGCCGACAAGCAGATCCGCGATCTCAGCATCAAGACGCCGAGCCGGCGGGTCCTGGTTTCCGCCATGTCGGGCGGCAATCAGCAGAAGGTCGTGATCGGCAAATGGCTGAGTCATGGCGCCAAGCTGTTCATCTTCGATGAGCCGACCGTCGGCGTCGATGTCGGCACCAAGGCGGAGATCTACCGGCTCTTCGCCAAGCTGCTTCGCGACGGGGCGGGCATCATCGTCATCTCGTCCTATCTGCCCGAGGTTTATGAGCTCGCCGATCGTCTGCATGTCTTCCGACACGGCCAGCTGGTTGCCAGCCATGATTTTCACGCCGCAACGCATGAGGAAGTCCTCGGCGAGGCGATTGCGTCTGAACGATAAACAAGTCGAAAGAGGGAGAACAAGAATGGCCGCGAACACCACAGAAGGCCCCACCGTCGCGCCGCGACGCAAGATGAATATCCTCTTCAGCTTGACGCTGATCCTGCTCCTCTTGGCTCTCTGGGTTGTGCTCGGATTCTGGACCGATAAGTTCTGGACGCCGCTCAACATCACCAACCTGGCGCGCCAGGGATCGATGACGGCCATTCTTGCGCTGGGCCAGACCTTCGTCATCATCACCGCGGGTATCGATCTCTCCGTGGGAGCGATCGTCGGCTTCTGTACCGTCATCGTCGCCTGGCTGCTTCAAGCCGGATTTCCGGTCTGGGCTGCCATCTTGATCACCCTGTTGTTCGGTGTGCTGATCGGCGCGTTCCATGGTTTCGGCATCGTGCGCATGGGTCTGCCCCCCTTCATCATCACGCTGGCAACGCTGACGTCCCTGCGCGGTATCGGCCTGCTCATTACCAACGGCTCGACCATCAACATCGTCAATGACGATTTCACCAATTTCGCTGTCGCCGATTTCCTGGGCATCCCGAGCCTGTTCTGGATGGTCATCTTCGTGGCGATCCCGGCCGTCGTCTTCCTGCATTTGAGTCGGTGGGGCCGCTATCTTTTCGCCGTCGGCTCCAACCGCGAGGCGGCGCGGCTCTCCGGCGTCAACGTCAACGGGATGATCTACCTCGCTTATATTTTGTCGGGAACCTGCGCCGCCTTCGTCGGCGTGCTGCTTGCTTCGCGCATTGCCATCGGCAATGCCACGCAGGCGGATGGCTGGGAGCTGCAGGCGATCGCATCGTCCGTTATCGGCGGCACCAGCCTGTTCGGCGCTGTCGGCTCCGTCTATGGCCCGCTGATCGGCGCCTTCATTCTGGCCACGATCAACAACGGCGCCAATCTCCTGAACCTGAACTCTTTCTGGCAGCGAATCATCACCGGCGTGCTGATCATCGTCATCGTCTATTTCGATCAGTTGCGCCGCCGGCGCATGTGAGGTTGGATCATGCCTTCACGCTGGCGAAGGGCGCGCTCTTCGCCAGCTGACGTTTCGCAACAGATTGCGCATCGGCTTTTCGACAAGCTCATAGGCAAAGATGCCGAGCAGGGTACCCGCTATCGCGCCGATGAAGGCGGTGACGTCTGAAGGGATCGGTGTGGAGGCCACGAGCTTTGCGATCACCGAGATCGCCAGGGTATGCCAGAGATAGATGGAATAGGAGCTGTTCCCGAGATAGGTGAGCGGCGGAATTTCCGGCAGCCTGCCACTGCGCTCCACCGAAACCATGCCCAGCACGAGCGCGATGGCGAGCGGGCCGCAGGTAATCTCGTTGAACTCGAGGCCGAATATCTCGATTGCGGCAAAGCCCGAGATCGATGCGATGATCAGGGCAAGACCGAGACCGGCGCCGGGAACATTTCCCTTGAGCCACAGCTGTCCGAGGACGGCGCCAGCCACGAATTCCAGGATGATCGGCCTTGTATAGGTGGCAAGCATCGGCGATTGCGGGGCAAAGATGGCGCCGACAATGACGAAGGCGGCAAAGATGCCTATCATGCCGCCAAGGCGCAGACGCCGCGGCAGGAACAGGCAGGCTGCAAAGAGGACGTAGAAGAACATCTCGAAGTTCAGCGTCCAGCCCTGCACCAGCACCGGCCAGATCTCGCCGTTGCTCGGAGAGCGCACCGGAATGAACAGGAGCGAGCCGGCGATATGGCCTGCCGTCAGCTTCATGTTCGGGAACAGGCCGACGATCGCGCCGACGATCATGATCGCCGTGACGATCCAATAGGATGGCGCGATCCGTTGCAGGCGGTCGAGCAGGAAGCGCAGTGGCGTCACCGGCCTGCGCTCGCTCATTGTCCACATGATGAAGCCGCTGATGACGAAGAAGATATCGACGCCAGCCGCGCCGATGCGGAAATGGCTCCCGCTGCGCTCCGCCGCATGGAACAGCACCACGGCGAGGGCGGCAAAGGCGCGAAGATATTGGATTCCGTAAAGCGTTTTCATCGGCCGGTTCGCGGCTCCCAGTTCGCCGGTGGCGCAAATTCCATCCGGTCGTAGGAAACGAGAGGATCGGCCTTCGGCACGCGCGTCCGCATCGATAGCTTTCCTGCCGAGAAGTAGAACAGGAAAGAGCCGACATGATACGGGTTGAGAATGTCGATCTCGACGAAGGAGCGGATCAGAAGCAGTATTGCTACACCCAGTAGCACGTAGGATTCGTCATTCCTGTTGTCGCTCAAGAAGCGACTGATATGGCCGATGACCGTCGTCAGCAGTATCGAGGCAAGCAAGAGGACGCCGACCAGCCCGGTTTCGACTGTCGTTTCGATATAGGTGTTGTGGAAATGGAAGCCCGTGCGCGAAGCGATGAAGAATTCTTCCCACAGGCGCTCCGGTTCGGAAAAGCCCTGGACCCAATAGGCCTGATAGCCGACCCCGAAGAAGGGGTTCAATTGCGCTGCCGCGATACCCTGTTGCCAGAGATAGGTACGGCCCGTCAGTGTCGAATCCTTGCCGAAGGCGCCGAGCACCAGATCGACAGCGCCGAGATAGACGCCGGCAACTGCAAGGACGACAACGGAAATGGCGACCGCAGCAAACAGCGTCTTGCGCTGCTTCGGCGACAGGAAAAGAATGACGCGCATGCTAAGACCGAGCATCACGACCAATCCCGTGGTCAGGACCGAAGTCGCTGATTGCGAGGCAAGCAGACAATAGGCCGACAGCAGTCCGGCAATTCCCGCGCCGACCATCCAGATTCGGCGTTCGCCGAGGATGAAGACCGCCGCAAAAGCGAAATAGATACCGAGCGATGCATAGAAGCCGAGCTGGTTCTTGGAATCGAAGGCGCCGACGAAGCTGTAGTTCCCGTCGATGGGATCATAGGCATAATATCCGAATAGAATCGAATAGATAAGCACGATGCCGGTGCCGGCGATCGCGCCGCGGGTCAGCGTGCGGATATCCAGCGTGCGCATGGCGATCAGGGCACAGATGATGTGCGTCATATATTGTATCGCCGCGCGCGCGGTCACCGGGGGGGCAGCCGACCAGAAGATCGACAGGCAGGTCAGGACGCCGAACGCGAAGAGCCAGAGCTGCTTCCGATAGTTACCCAGCACGTTGCGATAGTCCATCAGAACGAGCGGAAACCACAGGGTGTAGTAAAGCAGAATGGACGGCTGGCCGAAGCGAGGGGAATAGGCAAAGACGAACAAAGACAGTGCAGTCGCCACCATGCCGTAGGTAGCGTTGCTTCCCGGACGGACGAAGACCGATTTGGCGATCCGCATCAGCTCTCCCTATCGTATTGCAAGACCGGTGCTGACCTTGATGAGGTCACCGGGCAGCACCTGGGTATTCTCCTGGGCCGTAATTTCCTTCGTCTGGCCTTTGTCGTCGCGAATGATCGTATAGGTGATGCTCACGCTTTGCCCGCTGGGATCGAGGTTGCTGGCATCGGCCGACTGGGCGACCGCTTCCTGCATGAGGGACTGGCTGGTGGAAAGTTTCAGCTGCAGCGTTTCCAGCTCCGTGTCGGTGTCCTGCATATCCTTCGCCAGCGAGCTCTGCCAATCGTTATGCAGCGTGTTTTCGTCCTGATTGGCCTTGTTGATGTCCTGCTTGGCCTTCAGCGACGCCGTCTCGGTATCCAGAAGTGTGGCCTCCAGATCGGATGCGCGCTGCTCGGCGGAAATCCGGCGAGACGCTAGTTCCAGCCCCCGTTCGGCAAGGCTTTCGACCTTGTCACGGTCGGCCTTCGCCAGTTCCAGCTGACGGCTCTGCGTATCGTTCTTCTTCGCAAGAGCTTCGACTTCGTTCTGCAAGAGCGTCTTCAGATCTTCCAGGGATTGCAGCTGCGTCTTCATGCGCTGGCTGCGTGTATCCATCAGCGCTTTCTCGCTTGCGAGCAGGGCAGATGCTTGCGGCAATTGCTTGAGTTCTGCGGGGACCTCGATCTCGTCCTTACCGGCCAATTCGGCAAGCAGACGTGCCTTGCGCATCAGCAGGCGTCCGCGCTCGGCCATATAGACGACCGCATCACCCTTGGCGTTGATGAAATCGCGCGCAAAGCGCTGACCTGCATCTGCACGGCGCATGCCGCCGCCGAGGCTCACGGCCTTAAGCACGGTCAGATTGGGCGCAAAGGGAAACTCACCCGGATTTTGGACCTCTCCGGAAAGGTAGATCGGTCGAAACTGCGACATTTCGACGGAGGCCGACGGGCGATCGCGCAGGCCGAACTGCTTCTGCAGGCCGATGCCGATAGCTTCGGCGATCTCGTCCGTCGTCTTGCCCATGGCGGGCATGTCACCGATAAAAGGGATGGAGATCGAGCCGGAGGGGCCGACCGTGTAATCGCCCGAGACGACCGCCCAGTCACGAATGGTGCCCTCGGCGGTCTGCCATTCGGCAACGCGGACATGCAGCTTGTCCATGACGCCTAGGTGATATCCGGGAATATTGTCGGCGTGGGCCGCGGCCGATGCCGCGCAGAGGCAGACGGCGGCGAAAGCTACGCGCCGAAAAGATGTGTTTACGCGAACAAGCCTCTTTAAAGGCCGAAATTCAATCATGCAGGATCTTCCCTGTTATTGGATCGCAGTCCCGCCAAGTGCGGGAATGCCGCAGGAAACCTCCTGCGGGTATCTGCCGGTCGTTTTCAGTAGCTGCCACGAGAAAGGCAGACTGCAGGAATGGTTTTGGCAATGATCATCATGTCGCTGCCGAGCGACCAGTTCTTGACGTAATGCGTGTCGAAGGCGACACGGCTGGCATAGGAGACGTCGTTGCGGCCGCTGACCTGCCAGAGGCCTGTCAGGCCAGGGCGGGATTGCAGATAGTAGATCGCAGCTGTCTCGTAGAGTTCGAGTTCGTCTTCCACGACCGGGCGTGGGCCGACGATACTCATTTCGCCGCGGATGATGTTGATGAGCTGGGGCAGCTCATCGAGGCTGAGCTTGCGCAGCACCGCACCGACAAGGGTTACGCGGGGATCATTCTGCAGCTTGCGGGTGGCACGCCACTCCTCCATCGCTTTCGGATTGGCCTGCAGATATGCTTGCAGCACCTTGTCGCCGTTGACGACCATGGTCCGAAACTTGAGGCAGGGGAAGCTTTTGCCGCTGTGGCCGATACGGCGGTGGCCATAGAAGGCTGGACCGCCATCAGAAAGCTTTACCAGTAGCATCAGCATCAGGAAAAGCGGGCTGATGAGGATCAGAGCGGTTAGAGCGGCAGAGACGTCGAAAATGCGTTTCAGCACTCCACCAGTTGGCGGAAAGACGTCGCTTTCCGCGGCGCTGAAAAAAGCCGGTGTGGCCGATCTCGTCGCAGACTTCATAGAGAAAGCTCCATTTATGTTGGCGATTGGTCGGGAATTCTCGGACGCGTAACTAGAGCTAAGATAGCGGGAGTGTAGGCCGGGATTTTGACTTTTTGCGCCAAACTTTTGTAGCGATATGGTATGGAGGTATTTAATTACCGCTCAATCGATGCGCATGTTTAATTTAGTGATTATTTATGTGCGCCTTATACTGTGCCAAACTCCGTATAACTGCCCTATCGGTAGTTCTCTCGCCCAATCGATCGCTATTTTGCAGAATGTTATAGGTGCGAGGGTTAGTTTGTTCATTGTCAGACGCATGGCTAGCCTCTAAGCGCTCTTGCCTGGCCGTCCGCTAACTTGATTCTCCGTAGGGAATATTGCATTGCAGCAATATATTGCGATGCACATGCCGGTGCGGGCTATCTCGGGACTTTGTAATAAAAGTTGATTGAATTGTCGGAGAGCCGGCATGATGAAGACGGCCAATTTGTGTCCAAAAGATTGCGGATTGTTGGCCGGTCTTCCCTCGGTTGCATCGAAGAAAAAGAACAAATTCAATTGTAATTATAATCGAGGTGTAGTTTTAACGGGCGCGGGGTTAGGATCGTGTCAATTCGTAACGGATCGTTGACACTTGGTTGAATTTCAATGAATCATAAAATATATTTGGCATTCAGGTCTGATAAGGGAGGAAAGACCTTGATCGCATTTTTTGTAATGTTTGAGCGGGCGAGGTAGCACTATGTATGCGCCGCGCGTTTTCATTAGCATGCTGGGTACGCTGGTCGTCTTTGCTGTCGCGACCTACTTCCTGACGAATTCTCTTTCGACGACACTAATCGAAACGGCGATTTGCGCCGTGCTTCTGCAGATCGGGTATTTCCTGGGCGTGCTCTATCTTGTTTGGAAAGAGCGCAGGGAGCGCGATGCGCTGTTGAACAGTGACAAGGTGGCGATGCCGGTTGCGGAGGATACCAAGGTCGGCGGCCTGCCGGCACCCAGCCTCAATCGGTCCGAGCCGTTCAATCCCTGACACCGGGATATCAGATATCTTTTGGCGACCGAACGGTTGTCGGATCGCAGCCATGTCCTAAGTCTTCGGCAGAACCATGGAGACTGATGTGACTGACAGTGCCGGAAAAAGCGTCTGTGTAATCATCGCGGCAAAGAATGCTGGCGACACTATTGGCTTGGCCGTCGCGTCGGCGCTTCGAGAGCCCGAGGTGGCCGAAGTCGTCGTCATTGACGACGGTTCGACTGACGGTACCGCTGCAGCGGCCAGCAAGGCCGATGACGGCAGCGGCAGACTGATGATTTGCGAATTCGAGAAGAATCGCGGTCCGGCGGCAGCGCGCAATCATGCCATCGAGGTCTCGCGCGCCCCGCTGATCAGCATCCTCGATGCGGATGATTTCTTCTTCCCCGGACGCTTCAAGTCGCTGCTTGCCGCTGATGACTGGGACTTCGTTGCCGACAACATCGCTTTCGTCAATGCCGATGGGGTTTCGGATGCCTATACCAGGCTCGATCATTTCGATGCGAAGCCACGCTTTCTCGATCTCGTTGCCTTCGTCGAGGGCAATATCTCCAAGCGGGGCGTCCGTCGCGGTGAGATCGGCTTTCTGAAGCCGCTCATGCGCCGCTCCTTTCTGGATGCTCACGGCTTGCGATACAATGAAACGCTGCGCCTGGGCGAGGATTACGATCTCTATGCGCGCGCGCTCGCCAGTGCGGCGCGCTACAAGATCATTCATAGCTGCGGTTATGGCGCAGTCGTGCGCAGCGATTCCCTGAGTGGTCGGCACAGGACCGAGGATTTGCGGCGGCTCTACGAGGCCGATCGGGCGATTCTGGCAAAAGGCGGCCTCTCGCCGGTCGACGCGGACGCGCTCCGCCGCCATGAGCGCCATATTCGCGACCGCTACGAGCTGCGGCATTTCCTCGACATCAAATCGCAATCGGGCCCGGGTGCCGCGGCCTCTTACGCGCTTCGCCATCCCTTCGCCGTTCCGGCCATAGCGGGCGGAATCCTCGCCGATAAAACCGAGCGCTTCCGCAAGGGTGGCGGTGCGCCGATCGCCCATTCGGGAGCGAACGGCCTGCGTTATCTTTTGCAGGCCGCTCCGGAATAGGGATCCACCAGATTTACAGGTAGTCGCGCCGCACGCCTTCGATCACGTCCAGCAGGCGCTCCTTGCAGGAGGCGAGCGCGCTATCCTTGCTCAGCTGTGGCTTTGCTTTGCTCGCCTGCCACAGCGCGAGCGCCGAAGGCATGGCAAGCGCCTGCTTGGCCATCACCCGAAGCGGGGTCTGTTCAGGGTCGGCAAGCAGCACGGTTCCCCCGTACCGCTGCTTTTCAAGCTCGGCTGCCGCCTGTTGATCGCGCTCGAAACCGACGCCCCAGAAGCGGGCGCCCTTGGCGATCGCCTCGGCCCGGGTGGAGACCGGAATGTGCTTCGGCGCATAGGTGACCCCGAGGGAGCGCGCCCAGTCGTTCCATTTGAAGCTGTTGATCGAGCGCGACGAGCTGACCGCGATCCACGGCACGCGGAAGGCATCGGCAAGGATTGCGCCATGCATGGACTCCGCGACGATCAGTTCGGATGTCGCAAGCTCGCGGATCACGGCTTTGGCCTCGCCGCGGGGATCGAGATAGGAAAGGCCGACCGTCTTGCAGATATCAGGCCAGAGACCGGCGGCGGCCGACTCCCAATGGGGTATGAAGGTGCGCTTGCCTGATTTCGGCAAGTTCTGAAATTCCGGCATCTCGGTGACGAGCACGGCCGGATCGACAATGCCCATTTCAACCGGTAGGCCGACTTTCTGGGCCGTCAGCGGGCCGCGCACACTGCGGATGTCCCATTTTGACTTGTCGCTCGTATCGGGAAGCGAACCGTAGCCAAAGCCGCTGCCGATGACGAGCTTGTGGCCGTCGGTCGGCAATATCTCCGTATTGAGAACGGTACCGACACCGACCAGCAATGTTTCTTCATGAACGTCGCGGAGGCCGGGAAGTAGAAAATCCCAGAGCCAGAGATTGAGATCGTCACCGAAATTGCCATGGGTAGATTCCCAGTGGAACGGCTTCATGCAGGACTCCTTGCTGATCCAAACGATAGCGGGGCATGCCATGGCTCTTTCAATGCGGCATGCGCAGCTCATGCTGCGCTGCAAAATCTAGGGCGCGAGCTTGCCCACGGCAAGCTTCATCGCGCTTTGTAAAATGACAGGGTCGCGCAAGGCCCATTTCGCCAGCAGTCCGAATTGCGGCATTTGCCGCCGCTTGACCTGTCGCGCCTGGCTCCAGAGCGCCTGGCGGCGGGCACGATTCTTGTAGTGCCGAATGGTGGCGACGTCCTGCGGCCGGCGTGAAAATCTCTGCTCAAGCGTATTGAGCGCCGTCCACGTGTTGAACTGCTGACGCAAGAACTGCGGTGAATCATTGTCGATGCTGTGGAAGATGTTCACGCCCTCGCCGCGCAGCGCACCGGCCTGCTCGCACAACAACACGCGCTTGGCCGCCAGAACGCAGTCGCAAAAGAAAAGAACGTCTTCAGCCGCCAGCCGCAACGTGGGTTCAAAGCGGATTTTCTCAAAGAGGGGGCGCCCGATTACCATGCATGACATGTGCAGAAAGCTCCAGTCCTGTAACATGACGCTGGCGATATCGGGGATCTCGATCACCGAGGGCCTTTCGGAGAGCCGCACGCTCCTAGCCGATTTGGCGAGTTCCGCGATACCGAAATGGTAGGAAAATTCGTCGCCTCCGTCGATGGAATCCCAGTAGCAATCGGCATCGTGCCGCGTCAGCGTCTCGAATGCATTGTGCAGGTGATCCGGCGCCCATTCATCGTCGGAATCCAGAAATGCCACGAACCGGCTTTCGGCCGGCACATTGTCGAGACCGGTGTTGCGCGCCCCGCCCGGGCCGGCATTTGCCTGGCGTATCACCTTGATGCGCGCCCGCTCTTCACTGCTCAGCGATTGCAGGTCGCCTTCCACGGCAAGCGGTGATTCATCGTCGACGATGAGAATATCGAAATCCTGAAACGTCTGCCGAGATATCGACCTCAAAGCGCGTTGCAGAACACCCGTCTGCTTCTGATAGAACGGAATAACAATCGTTATTGACGCCATTTTCCCGCCTTTACGGTTTTCAATCCAAGAGTTTTCGGCTCATCCCCGGGGACGTAACCATCGGCTTTCGGCTGTCTCCATTCACCATTCATGGGCAGTTTGCTCGGTGATGGATGCTGCCATGCTGCCAACAGGTAGCGTTAATTCGATGAGGAGCAATGTCAAAGACGGCGTTTTATCGAAGATTGTCCTCGGATAGTGTGAAGCGCGTGATAGACGCCTCCTGTCGAACGACGGTGAAAGCCGCACGATCCGAGAATGATTGTGGTCAAGCTCCCAGGCGGTATCGGCGCCGCAAGCTTAGTAAAACAACAGCTATAAGGGGAGTGTGCCTGCACGACTTTCCCATCATGATTGAAACGTTGTCGTATTTTGGTCATGCTTCATCTCGAAATCCTACCGCAATGCAAAAAATCTTCACCTTCCGGCAAAAAAATCGAGTCCGCGCAAAGGGCGTGTCGCGCGTCGCGGCCAAAATATTTAAATTTGCTTTAATACCCTTGGTTCCATAGGTTTTCCGGCATCTAAATCGTTTGTTTCGATCTTTTGCGTGGTTTGGAACCTTGGCGTAGCGACCCAGTCAAACGTCGCTTGACCCTCATTTTTGCTGCAGTGCCATATTCCCTTTCCCAAGAGCGCCCTAGGTTATCGTCTGCGGGCTCTGCTCGACTCTGATTGAAATGGCTGCGAGGGGGAAGCGGCCCGAAAAAAAGGGTGACAGACATCGTGAACGTGACTGCCAACGTGTCTTCGCGGATAAACCTCATGCGGATTGTGCTCATCTCGGGCATCATATTTGTTCATATTCCATTCGATGCGGATAGCAGCCCGTTCAGCGACGCCTACGGTTTGTTTGACTGGGTTCGGGTTTTTCTGCGCGAGAGTCTGTTTCGTGTCGGCGTTCCCTGCCTCAGCGTTATCTCAGGCTATCTGTTGTTCCGTCATGGAGCAGCGTCATTGGACTACGGCAAGACCATCCGGCGCAAGGCGAAGACGATCCTCCTGCCATTCGCCTTGTGGAACTGCGCTTTCTTTCTGTTCGTCCTAGTCTTGCAGAGCTACGGCATCGGCGACGGCTATCTGCCTGATCTGTCGGGCGCCAACCTGCACACGCTTTCCACGCTTCTGTTTGCGATCGACGGCACGCCGATCAATCTGCCGCTCTATTTCCTGCGTGATCTGTTCGTCTGCATCCTGCTGTCGCCGCTGCTGGCTTTCCTCATCCGCCGCGCGCCGCTGGCAACGCTGGCGTTCCTGTTGCTGCTCGCGGTATTGCCGGTGCCGATCGGTATCGTACTCCGGAATTCCGTTCTCTTCAGCTTCGCCTTCGGCATCTATCTCAGCCTGTATCGCGTCGACGTCACGGTCACGGACCGCTATGCCGGCCTGATCGGTCCCGCCTTCATTGCGCTTGCAGCCCTCCTGGCAACCGCCGCCTACATGACAGGTCCCGGGTTGCCGCTATGGCTCGAGGTCAGTCGCAATCTGATGGTGCTCGTCGGCATTCCGGGCTTCTGGGCACTGTCGGCGATCTTGATACGCAGCCGGATCGGACGAGGATTGGCAGAAACCGGCGGATTGAGCTTCTGGATCTTCTGCGCCCATTACCCGCTGCTGTTCTGTCTCTGGGTCCTGTGGAACCGCGGCGGCAGCGAACTCTATCCGATTTTCTACCTCATGGCAGCGCTCCTTGCTTTGCTGCTGCTGCCCCTGACCAACGGTATGGCGCGTCACGCCCTGCCGTCCTTCTACAATCTGCTGACCGGCAGCCGGACAAGGCCGCAGGCCGAACTCCGTATGGCCGGAAACCGTGCCGCCGAAGACCGGCGGGTGCGTTGCGAGCAAAGGTGATGCTATGATGACATCGACAAACCACGCACGAAAACTGGGCCTCGTTTCCCTCGCTCTCCTGGGCGCCTGCTTCATTCCGCAGGCTGCGTCCGCACAGGACGATCAGCCGACGGGCGGCTCTTTCGTCGATAATTTCGAGCGCCTCGACACCAGCCGCTGGTATGTCTCCGACGGCTGGAACAACGGGCCGCACCAGAACTGTACCTGGTCGCGAAAGCAGGTTGGTATCAAGGATGGAGCGCTGCAATTGCAGTTCATCCAGTCGAAGACAGGCGAGCGCAATTACGCCTGCGGCGAAATCCAGACGACCAAGCGCTATGGCTACGGCACCTATGAGGCGCGCTACCGCACCGCGACCGGCTCTGGCCTGAACTCGGCCTTCTTCACCTATATCGGCCCGACCGACAAGAAGCCGCATGACGAGATCGATTTCGAAGTGCTCGGCAAGAATGCCGGGCAGGTGCAGGTCAACCAATATATCTCCGCCAAGGGTGGCAATGAGAAATTGGTCCCGGTCGTCGGTGGTGCTGACCAGGGTTTCAACGACTACGCGTTCGTCTGGGAGAAGGACCGCCTGCGTTACTATGTGAACGGCAAGCTCGTTCAGGAGGTGACCGATCCTTCGAAGATACCGACGAACGCGCAGAAAATCTTCTTCAGCCTTTGGGGCACGGACACGCTGAGCGGCTGGATGGGCAAGTTCGCCTATAGCGGCCAGCCGGCAACCATGCAGGTCAAGCGCGTTGCCTTCACCGCGCCAGGAGAAAAATGCCTGTTTCCGGAATCGATCACCTGCAAGCTCGACTGAACCATGCCGTCCGCCAAGCGCATTCTGCGGCCGGTGAAGATGCCATGATGCAACACCAACCATACCAGGCGCCCGGTTTCGACCGGGCGCGAAAGCGGAAATCTTGATGCTGCATATTCTTTATTTTGTCCACGATCTTGCCGATCCTGCCGTGCGCAGGCGGGTCCTGATGCTGCAGGCTGGCGGGGCTCTGGTGACGCTCGCGGGCTTCCGGCGCGACGATAATGCGCTCGCCGCCATCGATGGCATCGAGCCGATCGAGCTCGGTCGCACGCGTGACGCACAGTTTGCGCAACGTATCGCGGCCGTCGCCAAATCGGCATTCAAGCTGCGCCACGCGTTGCGTTCGGTTCCAAGGCCGGATGTCATCATCGGCCGCAACCTTGAAATGCTGGCTCTGGCCAATCGCGCCAAGTCCGTTTTCGGAGGCGACATGCCTGTTGTCTACGAATCCCTGGATATTCACCGGCTCTTGCTTCGAGATGATGTGCTGGGTGGTACGCTCCGTGGTGCCGAGCGCCGTCTCGGCGCGCAAGCAGCGCTGCTCATCACAAGTTCGCCGGCCTTCGTCGAGCGCTATTTCAAGCCGCGTTCCGGCTTGCATCTGCCAATCATGCTGCTCGAAAACAAGGTGTTGGCGCTCGAGGTTGCCGCGGCGAGCAATGTTGCGCCGGCCGCGCGGGTGCCTGCCCGCGGCGCGCCCTGGAAGATCGGTTGGTTCGGTGCGCTTCGTTGCCGCAAGTCGCTGACATTGCTGGATCAATTCTCGCGCCGGATGGAAGGGCGTTTCGTGATCGTGCTGCGCGGCCGGCCGGCCTATTCGGAGTTCGACGATTTCGACAGCATCGTGCGCGACGCGCCCTTCATGCATTTCGGCGGCGCCTACAAGAACCCTGAGGATCTTTCCGCGATCTATCACGACGTCCAGTTCTCCTGGGCCATCGATTTCTTCGAAGAGGGTCTGAACTCCAGCTGGCTCCTGCCCAACCGCCTTTATGAGGGTGGTCTCTACGGCGCCGTCCCCATCGCCATGGATGGCACCGAGACGGCAAGGTTCCTGGCCGGCCGGAAGATCGGGCTCACGCTCGACAAAGCCGACGCCGCCCATCTTGCCACCCTTCTGGGCGACTTGGATGAACAACGCTATCTCGCCGCTTTCGACGCCGTGGCAGCCCAGGATCGCAAGCAATGGATGATCGATCGCGCCGACTGTCAGGGGTTGGTGCTCCGGCTGGCATCCCTGACGCGTGCCAATGAACAGATCACCGAACTACAGGCCCTCCCGCAACTGAATCGCAATAGAGGTGGATTGCAATGACGACCGTAAGTCCCATGGATATGCGTTGCCTGATCGTTATTCCTTGCCTCAACGAGGAGAAGCATATCGAGCCGCTGATCGGCAAGCTCGGCCGTGCTCTCGATGAGCTCGACGCCAGGATCGTCGTCGCCGATGGCGGCAGCACGGATCGCACGCGTGACATCGTCAGGGAGATCGCCGCCAACGATCCGCGCGTCCTCCTGCTCGACAACCCTAAGCGGCTGCAGAGCGCCGCCATCAATCTCGCCATCGAGACCTTGGGCGACGGCTATGAGTTCTTCATTCGCATCGATGCCCATGGCGATTATCCGGCCGATTATTGCCAGACGCTGGTGCGGGAAGCCGTCGCGACCGGCGCGGATTCCGTCGTCGTCGCCATGCGCACCATGGGCTTCAGCGCGTTTCAGAAGGCAACGGCGGTGGCGCAGAATTCCAAACTCGGCAATGGCGGTTCGAAACATCGCGAAGGAGCCAAGGGGCACTGGGCAGAGCACGGGCACCATGCGCTGATGCGCGTCGCAGCCTTCCGCGCCACCGGCGGCTATGACGAGACCTTCAGCCACAATGAGGATGCCGAGCTCGACTACAGGCTGCACAAGGCCGGTTTCCGCATCTGGCTCACCGACAAGACCGCCATGACCTATTATCCGCGCTCCAGTGTCCCGACGCTTTTCCGGCAGTATCTCGGTTATGGGCGCGGCCGTGCCCGTAATATCCTCAAGCATCGCAGCGTGCCGAGCTTGCGCCAGATGCTGCCGCTTGCCGTGGTGCCGATTTTCATCGGTGCTTTCCTGGCGATCATCAACTGGATCGCGGTCATTCCGATCAGTCTTTGGGCTGTCGCCTGCATCGCCTACGGCTTCTGGATCGCGCTCGGCGAGAAGAACCCCTATGGACCGCTTGCCGCCATCTCGGCCATGGTCATGCATTTCGCCTGGTCGATGGGCTTTTGGATGGAAGTCTTCAGCTTTCGCAATCGCAGGGTCGCGGCATGACGCAAACCCACCGTCGCACCACAAAGATTGACGTTGCCGTCTGCACCTACCGCCGTGCCGAGTTGGATCAGACGCTGCTATCGCTTGCCGTGCTTACCATTCCTGCCGGCGTGCAGGTCCGCGTCATCGTTGCCGACAACGATGTGACGCCAAGCGCCCGCGACCGTGTCGATGCCATGCGTTCAGCCATTTCCTTTGAAATCGCCTATGTGCATTGCCCGGCCTCGAACATTTCCATCGCCCGCAATGCCTGCCTCGACCATGCGACCGGCGATTTCGTCGCCTTCATCGATGACGATGAGACGGCCTCGCAGGACTGGCTGGCGGAATTGCTCGCCATAGCCGACACGACCGGCGCCGATGCCGTTCTCGGTCCCGTCAAGGCTGTCTATGCGAATGTCGCTCCTGCCTGGATGCAGCGCGGCGATTTTCATTCGACCTTGCCGGTCTGGGTCGCGGATGAGATCCGCACCGGTTATACCTGCAACGTCCTGTTGCGCCGCAGCGCGCCTTCGCTTGCCGGTCGCCGGTTCAATATAGCGCTCGGCCGCAGCGGCGGCGAGGACACCGAATTCTTTGCCCATATGCACGACGCGGGCGGCCGGATCGCCTTTGCCGAGGATGCCCTGGTCTACGAACCCGTCCCCAATGGACGCGCAACGGTTTCCTGGCTTGCCAAGCGCCGGTTCCGCATGGGCCAGACGCATGGGCGCATGCTGCTGGAAGCCGCAACCGGCCTGGGCCGCTGGCGCGCGATTGCGCTTGCCGGGACCAAATCCGCCTATTGCTTTGTTGCCGCCGCGCTGCTCGCCGCCTCTCCCGTCAAGCGGCATCGCTATGGCCTGCGCGGCATCATGCACGCCGGCGTGGTCAGCGGCCTCTTCGGGGTTCGTGAAATCGAGCAATACGGAAACCTGGAGAAAGCACCGCAATGACGGATTTCATCCCCGATGTCAGCTTCGTCATCGCTGCCTATAATGCGGAGGACACGCTTGCGCGTGCCATCGACAGCGCCTTGGCCCAAGGTGCTGTCAGCATGGAGGTCATCGTCGTCGATGACTGCTCGACCGACGGCACACGCGAGATTGCCGGCAATCATGCCGATCCGCGCGTTCGCCTCGTTGCCATGGCCCGCAACGGTGGTCCGGCCGCGGCCCGTAATGCCGGTCTCGACGCCGCTCGTGGTCGCTGGGTGGCCGTGCTCGATTCAGACGACGCGTTGCGCCCGGATCGTATGGCGCGCCTGATTGCGCGAGCCGAAAAGGCGGAGGCGCAGATCGTTGTCGACAATCTCGACGTCGTTCGCGAGGATGTCGGCACGATCACTCCCATGTTTCCAGAAGCGGCGCTGGCGCGTCTGCCGGTGCTGACGCTGGCGAAGTTCATCGCCTCGAACATGATTTTCCGGTCCGAACATAATTTCGGCTATATGAAGCCGGTCTTCGAACGCGCCTTTCTCGAGAAGCATCGCCTGCGCTTCGACGAGACGCTTAGGATCGGCGAGGATTACATCTTCCTTGCCTCCGCACTTGCCAGAGGCGGTGTCTGCGCGGTCGAGCCGACGGTCGGCTATCTCTATTACATTCGAGACGGATCGATCTCGCGGGTTCTGAAGAGAGAACATGTCGAGGCCATGCTGGCCGCAGATACCAAGTTCTTCGCCGAGCATTCTTTCGGCTCCGCCGCTCTTGCCGCCCAACGGCAGCGGACGCGCAACCTGAAGGATATTCTAGCCTTCCTGATGCTGGTCGACAGCATCAAGGAGCGCGAACTGCCGAGTGTGCTGAAAATCGCGTGCCGCAATCCACGCGCGGTCCGTCACCTGAGCATGCCGATTGCAGTCCGCTTCCGCCGTCTGGCCGCCTTCCTGCGCGGCGGCCGCCAGTCTGCGCCCACCTCTCAACTCTCCTCGCCCCTGCCCAATATGGGCGCAGGCCCTCACTCTAACAAAGGATGATAGAGCCATGGACCCCAAGCATCGTGTGAGAAAAGCAGTCATTCCGGTTGCCGGCAACGGAACCCGGTTCCTGCCCGCCACCAAGGCAATGCCGAAGGAAATGCTGACGATCGTCGATCGTCCGGTCGTGCAATATGCCGTCGATGAGGCTATCGAAGCCGGCATCGAGCACATCGTCTTCGTCACAAGCCGTAACAAATCGGCGATCGAAGATCATTTCGACGACACGCCGGAACTGATTTCCTCGCTGCGGCTGGCCGGCAAGAGCCATCAGGTGAGTGAGCTCGAGCGCCTCTTGCCGCGGCCGGGCTCGGTCAGCTTCACCCGCCAGCAGGCTCCGCTTGGCCTTGGTCACGCCGTCTGGTGTGCTCGCGACCTGATCGGCAACGAGCCATTCGCGCTGCTTTTGCCCGATATGCTCTGCTACGGCATGCGCGGCTGCATGGCCGGCCTGATGGATCTCTACAACGAGGTCGGCGGCAATATCGTCGCTGTCGAGGAATGCGCGCCGGAGGAGACCTCGAAATACGGCATCATCGGCAAGGGAGTGGCCGTCCGGCACGGCTTCGCCGTGACCAAGATGGTCGAAAAGCCGCATCCTTCGGAGGCGCCTTCAAACTTTTACCTTAATGGTCGTTATATCCTTCAGCCTGAAATCTTCGATATTCTGGCCCGTCAGGAACGCGGGGCCGGCAATGAAATCCAGCTGACCGACGGCATGCTGCGCCTCTCCGAGACGCAATCCTTCCATGCCCAGGTCTATAACGGACGCACATTCGACTGTGGATCCAAGCATGGCTTCATCGAAGCGAACGTCGCATTTGCGCTCGCTCGCGCCGATATCGGCAGCTTGGTCTATGATTCAATCCGCAACCTGGTCGTCTCGCACGAAGCGCAGATGACCGCCGCTTAAGCCTGTTCACGTTCTGGCCCGTGGTCGACACGACTGCGGGCCATAGCCATATTCATTCAGGCCTCTCCGACAAGGTGGTCGCCATGTATCAGAAGAACTTCACTTTCCAAAGCGCTCTTCCCCAGGGTGAAGCGCAGGACAGTTTCATTGATCTCGATCGGCTGATGGCGATCGTGACACGTCGCATCCGCACCATCATCTTCGCCATGGCTGCTTTTGTCATTCTGGCCGTTGCCTATCTGCTGATCGCCACGCCCAGCTACACGTCGATGACACAGATATTGCTCGACGAAAGCATGACGAAATATGCGGAGGATCAGCCGCCGGCTGCCAGCAGCCAGCAGGCGGACATGGAGATTGCCAGCGCGGTCGAAATCCTGAAATCGAACGAGATGGCTTTGCGCGTCGTCGACACGGCCGATCTTGCCAATAATAACACCCTGCTCAATCCGCCGCAGTCGCCGGCTGCCCTGCTCAAATCGGGTGTGGGGCTGATTGTCGGCATATTCACGCCGGGGCGTCCGCCGATGACGCCGGAAGAGATGCGGGAGGCGCAGCGCCAAAAGGTCGCCGCCGTATTGCAGGATGGCCTCAAGGTGGAGCGCGTCACGCGAAGCTCGGTCGTCGCCGTGTCCTTCAATTCGACCGACAAGCTGTTGGCCGCAAAGGTCACGCGCGCCTATGCCGACGCCTATCTGACCGACCAGTTGAACGCCAATTTCGACGCGACCGAACGCGCTTCCGTCTGGCTGCAGGAACGCTTGAACGATCTGCGCCAGCGCGCGCAGGAGGCTTCGCTCGAAGTCGAGAAATATAAGGCAGACAACGGCCTGACCTCGACCGGCGGCGAGCTGATGTCGGAACAGCAGATTTCCGATCTCAACAAGCAGCTGATCATTGCCCAGGCCGATACGGCCAGCGCATCGGCGCGCTACAATCAATATAAGTCGATTATCGACCAGGGGCCGGACAATGCGGTCAAGAACGCCACCATCTCGTCCAGCCAGACCGACAACTCGGTCCTGCAGGACCTGAAGACGCGTTACCTCGCTGTCGAAAAGCGAGAGCAGGATGTCACGCAGAATTACGGTGCCGAACATCCTCAGGCCGTTGCGCTGAGGGCTGAGCGACAGGACATCACCCGGCAGATCTATCAGGAGCTTCAGCAGCTCACGGCCAGCTACAAGAACGAGCTCGATGTCGCGCAGTCGCGTTCGGCGTCGCTCCGCGAAAGCATCGAGGGTGTGGTCGGCAAGAATTCGGAAGCCAATAGATCGCTGGTGCATCTCAACGAGCTAAACCAGAAGGCGACGGCGCTGAAGACGCTCTATGAATCCTATCTCGGCCGTTTCGAGGCGGCGTCGCAGCAGCGATCCTTCCCGATCGCCAAGGCGCGCGTCATCTCGCTCGCCGGCGTCCCGACTGCACCGTCGAGCCCGAAGAAGACGCTGGTGATAGCGCTTTCGGTGATCCTCGGCCTGATGGCCGGCGCCGGTCTCGCCGCCTTCCAGGAATTCCGCGATCGCTTTTTCCGCGTCGAAGCCGATGTGCGCTCCGCTCTCGGCTTGAAATTCCTCGGCTACCTGCCGCTGCTCGGCCAGCAGAGCACCGGTAAGAAGAGACGGCGCAAGGGCATTATCGGGTCTGACCCGGCAACCGCTGAAGATGTCGAGCCTGGTGTCGCCTTTGAACGGATCATGCGTGTTTCGGTCGAAGCACCGCGGTCGATCTTCGCCGAGACCCTGCGAAACGCCAAGCTCGCCAGCGACGTCATGCTGCAGGGCCGCCCCGACCGCGTCATCGGCGTCGTATCGGCACTGCCGGGCGAGGGCAAGTCGACGACGGCAGCCAATTTCGCCGCCCTCTTGGCCAGCAGCGGCAAACGTACGCTGCTGATCGATGCCGACTTGCGCAATCCCGGCTTGAGCCGGACGCTGAAATCGCCGCCGCAGGCCGGGCTCATCGAGGCCGTGCTCGGTGAGGTGCCCTGGACGAATGTCGTCAAGGTCGATCCGCGCACCAAGCTCGCCATCCTGCCGGTCGTCGTGCGCGATCACTTGTTGCACACCAGCGAGCTTCTGTCGTCGCAGGGCATGCAGCATCTCATGGAACATGCGCGCAAGATGTTCGATTATATCGTCGTCGATCTTGCGCCGCTTGGACCCGTCATCGACGCCAAGGCTTTTGCGCCGCAGGTCGATGCCTTCATACTCGTGACGGAATGGGGTGCGACGCCAACCAACCTGGTGCGCGATGTTCTGGAGCAGGAGCCCCAGATCAACTCGCGCATTCTCGGCGTTATCCTGAATAAGACCGACATGTCGGAACTGCCGCGCTATAGCGATTTCGGCGGAACGGAACGCTACCGACAGAAATATGTAAGCTACTACACCGAAGCGCAGCCACCCGCTCAGGTGGATGCGTAACCTTTATGTCCTCTCCATCTTGAGGCGAGCTCTGGCCAGGGCATGTTCACGCCAGATCGTGAAGATGCCTGCCGCCACCACGATGACCGCGCCTGCGATCATCGTGGCACTCAGCCTTTCGCCGAATATGGCGACGCCGATGATGGCGGAGAAGACGAGCTGTAGATAGGTGAGCGGCTGGATCACCACCGCGTCGAGCAGATCATAGGCGCGAATGAGGAAATAGTGGCTCGACACGCCGGTCAGGCAAAGGATGCCCATGAAGACCCAGTCATGTGGTGCAATGGTCGTCCAGAAGAATGGACCGATACAGCTCATCGCAACCGCGCCGACGACGCCAGTATAGAAAAAGCTGGTCATGGCGCTATCCTCGCGGCTGACATAGCGGGTGAGGACGACATAGAACGAGAATAGCAGTGCGCCGCCAAGCGGCACGAGGAAGCGTGTGTCGAAGAGGCCGCTTTCCGGCTTCAGGATCAGCAGAACGCCGACGAAGCCGATGCAGATCGCCAGCCAACGCCGCCAGCCGACCTTTTCGCCGAGGATCGGTATGGACAGCATCGCCACCATCAAGGGTCCTGATGAGAAGATCGCCTGCGAATGGGCAAGGCCGACGATGACGAAGGACGAGATGGCCACGACGATCTGCGCGGCAAGCAACAGGCCGCGGGCAATCTGCAGCGTTGGCCGCTTGGTTCTGACGGCGGAGCGCAGGCCGCCCGGCGAGCGCGAGGCCATCGCGACGGCAAAGAGCATGAAGGCCCAATAGCGGATCATCGCCACCAGAAGCGGCGGATAGGCGCTGACCAGATGTTTGGAGATGCCGTCCTGTATCGCGAATATGCTGATCGCCAACAGCGTGAAGACATAACCTGCGGTATTGGATTTCATTTCGGTTCGAAGAAGATGTGCGGACCCCGGAGGCGCCGGTCGCCCGACGCAGCGGTCACACTAGGCTATCCGCTTTCGCAATCATAGGCATTGCTTTCGTCTTTTGCCCATGCGCCGCAGGCGGGGTCAGCTCTTTTTGTGATCCGCGACAAAGGCGGCGAAACCTTCGATGAATTTGGCGAGGTTTTGCTTGACCTTCTCGTCGACGATCAGGCCTTCGGCATCGAAGACGCTGCCGGCGCGCGACACCATCAGCCGGCCGCCGAACCAAGGATCGGCGCCCAATGTGCGCAACACCGTCAGCCAGGCATTTTGGCTGAGGATGGTGCCGAAATTGCCGGGCGAGGCTCCGAGCACGGCGATCGGTTTTGCCCCGAAGACATGGGCGATGTCGGTGGATGGCCGGCTCATCCAGTCGATGGCGTTCTTGAATACGCCGGGAAGCGAGTTGTTGTATTCCGGCGTAAACAGGATCAGCCCATCGGCGGATATGGCGAGCTCCTTCAGCTCCTGCACCTTCTCCGGAATGCCTTCGGCTGCTTCGAGATCGGCATCATAAAGCGGCACGCCATGAATGGTGCGCGCGACGAGCTCGACGCCGGCCGGCGCAAGTTCGACGGCGGCATGGAGCAAAGCCGTATTGAAGGAGCCCTTGCGCAGGCTGCCCGATATGCCGAGTATCTTCATCACATCCCCCTGTTTATCTCAGGAGGAGACATTTATGGTTCGCGGCTGTTCGTCAAGGGCTGAAGGCGAGCTCAGCCCGCTTCATGCGGCAAGCAGGGATTTCAGCTTGACGCTGCTTGCCGCCAAGGCATCGCTGGCCGGATGAGCGCGGGCGGCGATCAACATCTCGGCAAGGCGGATGTCGCGGGCGACAGCGTTGCCACGGCCGATGCCGCTGGCGGCGAGAAGTCTGCCGCTTGCGTCGAGATGAAAGAGGATGAACGACCCGTCGCCGAGATCGCGCCGCACATGGCTGGCTGCGCCGTCGGCGAGGCCGGCGATCTGCAATGTCAGGTCATACTGGTCGGACCAGAACCATGGCACGGCCGAGATTTCCATCCCTTCGCCGAGCATGTTGGCGGCGGCCAGATTTGCCTGGTCCTGCGCATTGCGCCAGGATTCGAGGCGGACGCGCCGTCCACCATAAAGCGCCAGCGGAAAGGAGCAGCAATCGCCCGCCGCGTAAATATCGGTGGCGGAGGTTTCCAGCCGCTCGTTGACGGCGATGCCATTGTCGATCGCGAGGCCGGCTGCCTCGGCAAGCGCAATATTCGGCGAGGCGCCGATGCCGATCAGCACGAGGTCGGCCGAAATCACCTGGCCATCCGCCAAATGAATGCTGGCCCCTTCCGTTTCCTCCCGCACGGCCTCGATGGCGAGGCCGCAACGAATGTCGACGCCTTCCAGCCGGTGACGCGCGGTGATCACTTCGGCAATCTCCTCCGGCACGCCGCGCTTCAGCACGCGCGGCAAACCTTCGATGACGGTGGCGTTGGCGCCCAGCTTGCGTGCAGTGGCTGCCAGCTCCAGGCCGATGAAGCCGCCGCCGATGATGGCGATGTGCCGGCCGGGATGAAGAGCGGTGCGCAGGGTTAGGGCATCGGCATGGGTGCGCAGCATGCGGATGCGCTTGGCTGTGCCATCAATGCCTGGAAAGACGCGCGGCGAGGCGCCGGTTGCGAGCAGCAGCTTGTCATAACCGAGCGTCTGTCCGTTAGCGAGCCTGACTGTCTTGGAAACGGGCTCGATAGCGGCCACCGTCGTGTCGAGCCGCAGATCGATCGTTCGTTCCTGGTATCGCTCCAGCGCAGCCACGAACTTCGGTTCGATGGTCTCGACAAGGGCCTGCTTCGACAGCGGCGGGCGCTCGTAGGGGGCAAGCGGTTCGGTGCCGATCAGGGTGATGTCGCCGTCGAACCCCTTTTCTCGGAGCGAGAAGGCGGCGCGTGCGCCGCATTCTCCGGCGCCGACGATGACGAAATGCGGCATGGCCTCTTCCTCACAGTCCAATGAAAACGGTGCCGTCTTCGACCTTGACCGGATAGGTCTGCAGATTGACACAGACGGGTGCGCCCTTGGCCTCGCCGGTTCTGTAGTCGAAACGGCCATTGTGCTTGGGACATTCGATGATGTTGTCCATGACCAGACCGTCGGCAAGATGAACCTTTTCATGCGTGCACAGGCCGTCGGTGGCGAAATAATCGTCTTCGTGACTGCGATAGACGGCGAAAGTTCGTCCGTCATGGTCGAAGCGGATGACATCCTCCTCGTCGATCGCGTCGGCGGCGCAGACCTCGATCCAGTTGCTGCTCATGTTTTCCTCCCTTTGCATGTTCGGTGATTATTGCGCGGCCTCGGCGAGCGTGCCGCCATGGAACTCCTCGCGATAGGGCCGCGCCGTCGGCGGCAATTCGCGCTTCAGGAAGTAGTCCTCGTTGCTCAACTGCCGCAGGAAGGCCGGGATCATCTCGCGATAGCCCGCCCAGATGGATGGGTTGGCGGCCGGCAGATCATGCCTGATCATCGCATGCAGCTTCGGCAGGGCGTGGTAGGGCACCATCGGGAACATGTGATGTTCGACATGATAGTTCATGTTCCAATAGATGAAGCGGCTTACCGGGTTCATCATGACGGTGCGGCTATTCAACCGATGATCAATGACATTGTCGGCGAGGCCGCCATGCTGCAACAGGCCGGTGAGCACGTGATGCCAGGCACCGTAAAGCCGGGGCAAGCCGACGAGCATCAGCGGCAGGATCGAGCCCATGGCGATCGCCGCTGCGATGGTGGCGACGTAGATTGCCAGCCATATGCGGGCGATCCGGACGGCCTTCGGCTGCTCCATCTCCGGAATGAAGGTCTTTTCTTCGGCGCTGACGATGCCGGCGGCATTGCGCAGCATATCGATCACAGCATGCCAGGCGTCCAGGATTCCGAAGAAATTGAGGATGAGGCGGAGGAGATCCGGCGGCCGCATGACGGCAATCTCCGGGTCGCGGCCGACGATGACCGTATCGGTATGATGGCGGGCATGGCTCCAACGCCAGGTTATCGGATTGCGCATGATCATGAAGCAGGCGATCTGATAGACCGCATCATTCATCCAGCGGGTCTTGAACGCCGTGCCATGGCCGCATTCATGCCAGCGGCTGTCGGAGGCGGAGCCGTAGAGCACACCGTAAGCCAGGAAGAAGGGAATGCAGGCCCACGATCCCCAGAAATAGACGCCCAGGCCGGCAAAAAGCACCATGCTGCCGAGCCAGATGATCGTGTCGCGAATGGCCGGCGCGTCGGAACGCTGCATCAGCGCCTTCATGTCCTTGCGCGTGACATCCGTGTGATACCATTCGGCAGCGGCAAGCCCGGTTTCCACCGCCATTTTGCCGCTGGCGCCAAGCAGGCTGTAGTCCCGTTTCTTTGTCTCGGTCATCGCTATCTCCCGCGGCACGCAACAGCGCGCCGCCCTCATGCCGAAAACGATAGATCGACTTTTCGCTTGCCTCAATGCCGGAATGATGGAATCTATCAAAACATATCAAATTCTGATGTCATAAATGATGGCATATCTCAGGAGCAACCATGCGTCGCCCGACCATTTCAGATCTCGCCAAGGCATCAGGCGTCAGTGTCGCCACGATCGATCGCGTGCTGAACGGACGTCATCGCGTTCGAGAGGAAACGGCAAGACGGGTCTTTGAAGCAGCGCAGGAGATCGGCTATCACGCCATCGGCCTGCTGCGTCAGCGCGTCTTTGAGGATCTGCCGCAGTATCGTTTGGGCTTCGTCTTGCAGAAGCCGGTTCAATCCTTCTATCAGACCTTCGCCAAGGAAATCGTCGTCGCGGCACAGGCGGTCACCACGGCGCGCATAAACGCCCAGGTCGATTTCGTCGCCGCCTCGACGCCGACGGCGATCGTCGAGAAATTGAAGGCGATGGCCGCGCGCAGCCAGGCAATTGCGCTGGTTGCGCCCGATTATCCGGCCGTGACGGCTGCGATCGAAGAGCTGAAGGAAAGGGGTATTCCGGTCTTTTCCCTGCTTTCCGATTTCTCGACCGGCGTCCGTCAAGGCTATATCGGCGTCGACAATCGCAAGGTCGGGCGTACCGCCGCCTGGGTCATCGCCCGCTCGGCCCGTCGTCCAGGCAAGGTCGCCTGCTTCGTCGGCAGCCATCGCTTTCATGGTCATGAACTGCGCGAGATCGGCTTTCGAAGCTATTTCCGCGAAAATGCGCCCGAGTTCGAGGTGCTTGATACGCTGATCAATCTGGATACGCCTGAAATTACCCATGAGGCGACGCTCGATCTTCTCCAGAAGCACCCTGATCTCATTGGCTTTTATGTCTGCGGCGGCGGTATGGAGGGCGCCATTTCAGCGATCCGCGAGGAGCGATTATCTGGCAAGCTGATCGTCGTCGTCAACGAACTGACGCCGGATTCCAAGGCAGCACTCGCCGACGATGTCGTCGCCATGGCGATCGGCACGCCACTGCCCGCGCTCTGCAAGGAGTTGATGAGCCTGATGATCAAATCCGTTGAAAGCGACGAGACGGCTGTGCCTGGACAAAGCTTTCTGCCCTTCGAAATCTTCGTCTCGGAAAACATCTAGCGCGAATGATGGAATTCCATCATTGCGCTGATAATTCTATCAGGAATGATGGCGAAGGCCGATAGATCGCTGGCATGAATCTCGCTAGTCATTCGCTGGCAGGCGCGGCGGATTGGGACGTCTTTTACAGCCGGTCGCCTTGAGGAGGAGTGCCCACCATGAGTTCCATTCGTTTTGCGCTCAATCATATGTGCGCGCCGTCGCTCGGCCTGGAATCGTTCTTTGCCGCGGCAAAGCAGCTCGGCATCGAAAGCGTCGAGATCCGCAATGACTTGGCTGGAAACGCGATCCTGGATGGCACGCCGGCAGCGACCGTGAGAGAGCTTGCGGCGCGCCACGGGCTTGCCATCATCTCAATCAACGCGTTGCAGCGGTTCAACGAATGGACTGAGGAGCGGGCGCGGGAAGCGGCTGAACTGATCGGCTATGCGCGCGATTGCGGCGCCAGGGCATTGGTGCTGGTTCCCGTCAATGACGGCAGCGGTCGCGAGCCGGAGGCGCGCCGCGCCAATCTCCGCAAGGCATTGTCGGCCTTGAAGCCGATGCTGGAAGCCGCCGGCATTGTCGGCCTCGTCGAACCGCTTGGCTTCGAGATTTGCTCCTTGCGCCTGAAGAGCGAAGCGGCTGACGCGATAGAGGAGCTGGGTGCAAAGGCGACCTTCTGCCTGGTTCACGACACCTTCCACCATCATCTGGCCGGAGAGCCCGCGATTTTCCCTGAACTGACGGGATTGGTCCATATTTCCGGCGTCAGCGATCCCACTGTATCGGTTGCAGACATGCGCGATCCGCATCGGGTTCTCGTCGATGCCAGCGACCGTCTCGACAATGTCGGGCAATTGCGGGCGCTGCTGTCAGCCGGCTATGCCGGTCCTGCCTCCTTCGAACCCTTTGCTCCGGAGGTCCATGCCCTGAAGGATCCGGTGGCGGCGATCAAGGAAAGCATGGCCTATATCACGGGTCAGCTCTGACGGCCGCAGTTGTCCGCGGGCAACTGGCCTGGTCGCTCAGTCATGCGAATGCCCCTCGGGGTGATGCGTGCCATGTTCTGAAGGGATGAGATGCAGGTTTCCGAAGCGGACGCCGCGTTGGGTGACCACGCTGTCGGCAAAGGTCTTTATCTCGTCGACCTTGCCTTTCAGCACGGAGACCTCAAGGCAATCATGTCCGTCGATATGGACATGAAGCGTCGAAACCGAAAGATCATGGTGGTTATGCTGCGTCGTCGTCAGGCGGCGTGACAGGTCGCGGGTTTCGTGCTCATAGACATAGGTAAGTGCTGCATAACATTTTGCCTCGCCATCGACGGTCGGCTGCGCGCGCGTGACGGCGTCGCGAACGAGGTCGCGCAGTGTTTCCGAACGGCTGGCATAGCCGCGCTGCGTGCTGATCTTGTCGATTGTCTCGAGAAGATCGTCATCGATCGTGATGGTAATACGCTGCATCTCTTGATCCTCGTTCGCCCGTCGCAAGCTGGGATCGACTAGAGGAAATTTCGGCGGAGATTGCAACGGTGTCCCGGCGCTCTCGAGCGCTTCGGTCTTAACGGAGCGAGGGAAGCGCTCTATTGCCGACCACGGAAGCGGCGCTGGTAGGTCGGGTCGTAGAGCGAGCTCTCGCGAAAATCGCTGGCGCCAAGCGATGGGCCGACAAAAATGAGCGCGGTCCGTTCGATCGGCTCTGCCGCCACCTGCGCCTCGATCGTGGCGAGCGTCCCGCGAACGATCCGCTCGTCCGGCCAGGAGGCCTTGACGACGATCGCAACCGGGCAATCGGCGCCGTAAAGCGGCGTCAGGTCCTCGACGACTTTTGTGAGCGCATGGATCGCCAGATGGATGGCGAGCGTCGCGCCGGTGGCGCCGAATCTTTCCAGAGTCTCATTGTTCGGCATCGGCGAGGCACGACCGGAAACACGGGTGAGAACGAGGCTCTGCGCAACGGCCGGGATGGTCAACTCGCGTCCGAGCGCGGAGGCGGCGGCGGCAAAGGCGGGAACGCCGGGGGTCAGCGTATAGTCGATGTCGTGCTGCTCAAGCCTGCGGATCTGTTCGGCGACAGCGCTCCAGACGGAAAGGTCGCCGGAATGCAGGCGGGCGACATCCTCGCCGGCGGCAGCAGCTTTCAGATATTCGGCCTCGATCTCGTCGAGCGACAGCGGCGCCGTGTCGACGATACGTGCGCCGGGCGGGCAATATTGCAGCAATTCCGGCGAAACGATCGAGCCGGCATAGAGGCAGACCGGGCATTTGCCGATCAGATCGCGGCCGCGCACCGTGATCAGGTCCGCAGCACCTGGGCCTGCGCCAATGAAATGCACCGTCATTGCTCTACCTCGTTTCCACTTATGGCTTGATCCAGCACCATTGCGTCACCGGCATGGCCGGCCGCCAGCCGGTCATGCCGCCCACGGGCGCTGCACGGGCGATATCGATGCGGGTCAGGGAGCCGCCGCGCTGCGCATGCTCGGCAAGCAGGACGGCTTCCATTTCGGTCGTGACCGCATTGGCGACCAGCCGTCCACCGCGTCTCAACCGGCTGATGGCAGCATCGAGCACGCCCGCATCGCTGCCGCCGCCGCCGATGAAAATGGCATCCGGTGTCGGCAATCCCGCAAGGGCACCCGGCGCCTCTCCCTCGATAATGGTCACACCCGGTACGCCGAAAGCCCCGGCATTGCGGCGGATGCGAGCGACACGCTCGCCCGAGGCCTCGATCGCGATGGCGCGCAGCGAGGGATCGGCAAGCATCCATTCGATGCCGATCGAGCCGGAGCCCGCGCCGATGTCCCACAGCAGTTCGCCGCGCCGTGGCGCCAGCGCCGATAGGGTCATCGCGCGGATTTCCCGCTTGGTGATCTGGCCGTCATGTTCGAAAAGCTCATCGGCAAGACCGGCGCTTACCGGAAGGATGCGGGCGTTCGCGTCGGCCTTGACCTCGATGCCGCAGATATTGAGATCGTTGATATCGACAAGAGCAAAGTCGGCGGCTTTTTGCTGCGAGACCTTCTCATGCGGGCCGCCGAGCGCCTCGAGAACCGTTAGCGTTGACTGACCAAACCCCACCGCAAGCAACAGGGCAGCCAGATCGACCGGGCCTTTGCCATCCGATGTCAGCGCCAGGATCCTGCGACCCGGGTGCAGATGCGGACGGATGAGGTCGATCGAACGTCCGTGCAGCGAAAGAACGGTGACATCCTGCAAGGGCCAGCCGAGGCGCGAAGCGGCAAGGCTGAAAGACGAGGGTGCCGGAATGACGCTCATTTCAGAGGCGGGAATATGCCGCGAGAGCGTCGCGCCGACGCCATAGAAGAAGGGATCACCCGAGGCGAGAACGACGGTCGGCATGCCGCGGTGTGCGAGCACCGCTTCCACCGACTTCTCGAAGGGGCTCAGCCATGTATGCGCCTCGCCTGTGATCAGCGGCTGCATCAATTCGATATGGCGCGCGCCGCCGAAGACGACCGGTGCGGAAGCAATCAGACGCTTGGCTTCGTCGCCAAGGCCGGCTGGACCGTCCTCGCCGATGCCGATAAGAGTGAGCCAGCGTTGAATTGAAGGTGTCTCAGCCATGGGCAAGGCCCGCATACTGATCCTGGGCGGCACGACCGAGGCCCGCTCGCTCGCGGCGGCACTCGCCTCCCGCGCCGATCTCGATGTTGTCCTGTCGCTCGCAGGCCGAACCGCCGATCCGGCTCCGCAGCCGGTTCCAGTGCGCAGCGGCGGCTTCGGCGGCGCAGAGGGTCTTGCCCGCTATCTGCGTGACGAAGCCATCGATCTGATGATCGACGCGACTCATCCTTTCGCGGCCCGCATCTCCGCCAATGCCGCACAAGCGGCGGCTCAGAGCGGTGTTCCGGCCTTTGCCCTGCGCCGGCCGGCATGGACGCCTGTCGAAGGAGATGACTGGGTTTCCGTGCAGAGTGTCCCGCAAGCCATCGCGGCACTTGGTGCGACCTCGTTGCGGGTGTTCCTGGCGACCGGACGGCAGGAGGCTTGTTATGCCGACACTGCTCCTCAACACCACTATTGGGTCCGTAGCGTCGATCCCGTTGAGCCGCCGCTGACGGCGCCCAATGTCTGCTACATCCATAGCAGGGGGCCGTTTCGCCTGGAGGGCGAGCTGGAAATGCTGCGCAGGCATGGCATCGAGGTGATCATCGCCAAGAACAGTGGCGGCGCGGCGACCTATGCGAAGATTGAGGCGGCGCGGCAGCTCGGCATCAAGGTGATCATGATCCAACGCGCCGAGGCAACCGGCCTGCCGGCGGTCGAAACACTCGAAGCTGCGCTCAATCGGGTCGATCATTTCGCATCTTCCCTGATGAAACGCGGCGTATAGACCAGATCCGCGCGTCCTTTGCGGGCAATGACACGCGTCTCGGCCGATCCGATGATGACGCAGGTCGCCATATCGGCCTGCGATGCCTCGGCATCGGCAAGCCGCGCCACCGCCATGCGCTCGTCAGGCCGGCCGGCGGCACGTCCGAAAATAACCGGCGTATCAGCAGGCAGGATGGCGCGCAGGATTTCGAAGGCTGCGCCGAGCTGCCAGGGCCGTGCCTTGCTGATCGGATTATAGAGCGCGATGACGAACCCGGCTTCTGCGACCGCACGAAGCCGGCTTTCGATAATGGGCCAGGGCTTCAGGTTGTCCGACAGCGAAATCGCGCAGAAATCATGGCCGAGCGGGGCGCCGGTGCGTGCGGCAACGGCGAGCATGGCGGTAATTCCCGGCACGACGACGAGATCGATGGCGCGCCACTCCTCCGGCCCATGATCAATCGCTTCGCAGACTGCCGCCGCCATGGCAAAGACGCCGGGGTCGCCGCCCGAGACGACGCAGACATTGGCTCCGGTCGCCGCCCGCTGCAGCGCCGCCTTGGCGCGGTCCAGCTCCTCGCGGTTGTCCGAGGCATGGCGGATCTGGCCGGCGCGCAGCGTCAGGCGATCGAGATAGGGGCCGTAGCCGAAGAATTCGGTGGCGTCCGCGACTGCGGCCAGCGCCTCCGGCGTCGTCTGCGCGGGATTGCCGGGGCCGGTGCCGATGACATAGAGGCGCCCACTCATGGCCTGCTTTCCCAACCCGGAACCAGCACCAGCGAGAAATAGGGAGCTTCGGCGTCGTCGCGGCTTGCGAGCGGCGTCATCGCCCCGTTCGTCATCGTGCCGCGTTCGACATAGATGGCTTCCTCCAGGCGTCCGGTGGCTTCAAGGGCGCGGCGGATCTTCGGCAGGTTGCGGCCGACCTTCATGATCACGGCTGCCTGGGTGTCACCGAGGCGTCGGACCAGTTCGGTCTCCTTCATCGTTCCCGGCAAAACGGAGAGAACGTCGTCTCCCTGCACCATCGGCAGGCCGGCGAGCGACCAGCAGCCGGACATGGCGGTCACGCCGGGGATGACCTCGGTCGGGAAGCGATCGGCAAGGCGGACATGCAGATGCATGTAGGAGCCGTAAAAGAGCGGATCGCCTTCGCTGAGGACGGCAACGGTCTTTCCTTCCTGCAGATGTGACGCCACCATCTCGGCCGAAGCGTCGTAGAAGGCGGTGATCTGCCTGCCATATTCCGGTGTGTCCTTATCGATCTCTGTCGTGACCGGATAGTAGAGCGGCAGCAGCGTTACATCCGCTTTCAGCAGTTCGCCGACGATGGCCTTTCCGTTGCCGCCTCTGCCCTGCTTGGCGAAATAGGCGACGACGTCGGCGCGCTCCAAGGCCCTGACGGCCTTGACGGTCAACAGTTCCGGATCGCCCGGGCCAGTGCCGACGCCGATCAACTGGCCGCTCGAAGGCGCGCTCATAGGCCTGGCCTCGCTAGGGCGTTGAGAGCGGCTGCCGTCATGGCGCTGCCACCGAGCCGGCCCCGCACGATGGCGAAGGGAACGCCGTAGGAATGTTCCGAAAGGGCATCTTTCGATTCGGCTGCCCCGACGAAGCCGACGGGCATGCCGATGATGGCGGCGGGCTTCGGAGCGCCGTCGCGCAGCATCTCCAGCAGATGGAAAAGGGCAGTCGGCGCATTGCCGATGGCAACGACGGCGCCGGCGAGGCGCTCTGTCCAAAGATGCATGGCGGCAGCCGAGCGTGTGTTGCCGATCGACTTTGCGATGTCTGCCGTGCGCGGATCCTGCAGCGTGCAGATCACCTCATTGGCAGCCGGCAGGCGGGCGCGAGTAACGCCACGGGCGACCATTTCGGCATCGCAGAAAATCGGTGCGCCGTCAGACAGCGCCTTGCGTGCTGCAATAACGAAATCAGGCGAAAACAGAAAATGCCGCGCTGCTTCCACTTGTCCGCAGGCATGGATCATGCGGATGGCGACATCGGCCTCCGCCTCGGAAAAGCGCGAGAGATCGGCTTCGCTGCGGATGATCGCGAAGGAGCGTTCGTAAATCGCATCCCCTTCGCGGATATAGTCATAGTCAGGCATTTCTATTCCTGTCGTAAAGCCGTCGCGATTGCGTCCCGGCCGAGCCGTTTAAGACACTGCTGCGCCGATTCGCCAGCAGCTTTGTTGTTCCGCACCAGCCTGCCGAGCTCGGCCAGTCCTGATTTTAGCTTTTCCTTACCGATGTAAGCCACGGGCTCGCTCGATGCTGACCCATTTACGACAATCCCATAGCCTGTTGCAGCTCCAACGATCACAAGCGTCGTCTGGCCCGGATGGGCGCAGCCCTTTCCGCAGCCTGACAAATGCACCTTGAGCGAACCGTCGAGCAGTTCGGGGGCGATATCAACGAGATCCGTTGCCGCTTGCCGGGTGGCATAATGGGCGGATGCGCAAGCACCTGCCCCAGAGCAGGGAATGGCGTAATTTGCCGGGTCGTCGGCGCGGGTTCTAAAACCGCAGCTGGCCGCCACCGTGCGCACATGTTCCATCGCACTCGGCGTAAGCCCCAGCAACAGCAGCGTATGATCCCATGCGGTGCGGATTTCGCTGACGCCTGCCATCTCTGCGACGGCAAGAAAGCGGCGAAGATCTGCTGCATGGATCTGGCCGAAGGATGGGCGCAGCCCGAGCGCATTGCGCGTCTCATCGAGCTGGATGACGCCGACGGGGGAGACAGATGGACCGCGCGCGTCGCCCATCTTGGCTTCATCGAATTGAAATTGCTCACGCAGGACCTCGGCATCAAGGTCACGGCCACGAGCGCGAGGGCCGACGTCTCCAAGGGTTTGCAACAGCGCGATCACGGCTGCGATCGCCTGTTCGTCCGAGAGTGCCGCCGCAATCGGCTTTGCCGTTGCGGCGGTGCCCGCTATCGAAAGGGTCCAAAGGTGCGCGTCATCGGCGGACATTCCTGCGCGCAGTCGAATATCGGCCGAAAGCCCGTCCAGTGTCAGTCGTCCGCCGCCATCGATGATGATGGCGAGTTTGGCCGCCAGCAGCGGCGCTGGTGCAAGCGCATCGATCACCTTTCGCAGGCGGGTGGCGATATCGCGGGCGTCAGCGATCTCGAGAGAATCAAGCCCATTGAGCGGCGGGACCTCTATGGTAACGCCGCTCTCCGGAATGATGCCGGCGCGGTCGATATCGGCAGCGAGCCCGTCCACGCTCTGCGGGCGCATGCCGCGCAGTTGAAAATTGCCGCGCGCCGTGATCTCGATCAATCCGTTGCCATGCATCTCGGCGGCTTCGGCCAGCGCGCGAACTTGCGCAACGGTCAATCCAGGCGTTGTCGGGCGCAGCCGCACGAGCAGGCCGTCGCCCGTCTGCATCGGCGTGCTCAGCGATGGGCAGGCACCACGGACCATGGAGGGCAGGGGCGATGCACCGACAAGCCGATCGATGTTCTCTTGCGAGAAGCACGCTTGCCCTTCCATTCTTTGTCCGTCTGTCACAACCATGAAACTGCCTTTACATAAGGGGACATTTCCTCGCACAATCCCCTTCTGCGAGCAAACGATTTGGCCCGGACGGTGCTTATGCGCGGTCGTCGAAATCCTGCCCCTTGCGCAAGAGATAGATGTCCATGATCCACCCGTGCTCGGCACGGGCTTGCGCGCGCGTCGCGAGAATGCGCTCCGATACGTCGGCGAGCCTGCCGGCGATGATAATCTCGTCCTTCGTGCCGAGATAGGCTCCCCAATAGATATAGGCGTCGGGATCGACGATTTTGCTGAAGGCCTGTTCGCCGTCGAGCATGACGACGGCTGTTTCGGCGATGCCGGGAAAGCTCTCGGCCAGCCGCCGGCCCGTGGTGATCTGCACCGGCTTGCCGACGAGGTTGAGGGGAATACGGTGGCTCGCAGTCAGCGCCTGGATGCTGGTGATGCCGGGAATAATGCTGTAGTCGAGTGGGACCTTGCCGCGCGCCGTGACGCGTTCAATGATGCGCAGCGTGCTGTCGTAGAGGCCGGGATCGCCCCAGACCAGGAAGGCCGCGCTTTCGTCTTCCGCCAGATGCTCGAGAAACAGCCGCTCATAGGTCGCCGAAATCTCCTCGTGCCAGTCATCGACGCTTTGCACATAGCTGCGATCGGCAATCTGGCGCGATGGCACGTCATAGTCGACAAAGCGGATCGTCTTGTTGGTGATGTAACGCTGGCAGATATCCCTGCGCACATCGGCGAGCTCCGTCTTGGCGGCACCCTTGCTGGGAACGAGGATCACATTGGCCGCATTCAGCGCGTTGATCGCCTGCACGGTCAGATGCTCGGGATTTCCCGTGCCGATGCCGACGATATGGATATGCCGCATATGCTTGTCCTCGCTCTCAGCGCTGTTTGCCGGAAGCGCCCGATGATTTCAAGGGGGAGGTCACCCAAGTCGATCGCCCTGTCTGTCGTAGGCGCGAAGGTTCAGCGGTTGACCATATAGGTGCGCGGCGAAGTGCCGAGCATGCGCCGGAACATGGTGGTAAAGGCGGCCACGCTCTCATATCCGGCTTCAAGCGCGACATTGGTGACGGGCTGGCCCTCGGCGAGTTGTGGCAGGCACGCGAAGACGCTCGCCTGCTGACGCCAGGTCGTAAAGCTGATGCCGGTCTCCTTGCGGAACTGTCTTGTGAATGTCCGGCGGCTCATCGCCAGCTTTTCGGCCCAGTCGTCCAATCTGGCGTTCGGTGTCGGGTTTGCGAGATAGTCACGGCAGAGCGCGGTCAGCCGCCGTTCGGACGGGAAGGGGAGGCCTAGCGGCCGCTCCGGCAGTGTCGCGATTTCCTCGACGAGCAGCGACAGAACCAGCTCGGCCTTGCGGTGGCCGACCGGCGCTTCCCTGAACCGGATGGCTTCGAGCAACAGGCTGCGGGCGAGATCCGTCACCTCCACCACGCGCGGCACCTCATCCGTCGGGATTTCGCCACGTGGCGTCACGTAAACGGACTTCATGCTGACATCGCTCTGGATCTCGATCGAATGTTCCAGACCGGCGGGGATGAACAGAGCATGGCCGGGCGGCACCATCCATCGTCCTCGGGCCGTGACGATCAGCGCAACGCCGGCAAAGACGCAGAGCAATTGCGTGCGGCGATGATGATGCCACGGCACGGTATAGCCCTGCGGTGGTTCCGAACTATGGACGACGACGTCGGCGTTCGCGTCTTCTATCCACCGCAGATGTTGCACGTGGCTGTTGTCGAGCGTTGCCAGCAATTGTTTTGAGAGTTTTTCCATTTTGGCCCAATCGAGAAACTATTGGACCAAAACACGAAAGAAGGTCACCCGCAAGCCGTGTAAAAGGCGGATCAAACAATATGGTCGGCAAGGAGTCGCCGGCGCAGGAAGGAATCCCAATGGTTGCGGCATTTTCGGGTGCGCAAGCCCGATTTGAAAAGACGACGATCTCGATTGTGGTGGCGGTCAGCACCTGCCACCTGTTGAACGACATCATGCAATCGCTGCTGACATCGCTTTATCCGATGTTCCGAGAAAACTACGCGCTCGATTTCGTTCAGATCGGGCTGTTGACGATGATGTTCCAGATCACCGCGTCGCTGCTGCAGCCGGTGGTCGGCATCGTCACGGATAAATGGCCGATGCCCTATTCGCTGCCCGTCGGAATGGTCAGCACATTTTCGGGCCTTTTGCTGCTCGGCTATGCCGGAAGCTTCGGCATGCTGCTGGTTGCCGCCAGCCTCATCGGCTTCGGTTCGGCCGTCTTCCATCCGGAAGCCTCGCGGGTGGCGCGTCTGGCCTCCGGCGGCCGTCATGGTCTGGCCCAGTCGCTGTTCCAGCTCGGCGGCAATGCCGGTTCGGCGATCGGCCCGCTGATTGCCGCCTTCTTCGTCCTTCAGCATGGCCAGAAGAGCGTCGCCTGGCTTTCGGTGCTGGCCGTCATCGGCTTCATCGTGCTCAGCTGGGTCGGCACCTGGTATGTCAATCACCGCCGCCAGCACGCCGCACGTCCAGCACCCAGCCGCACCTTGCCGATCGCGCGCAACAAGGCGATGTGGGCGCTTGCGATCCTGATCCTGCTGACGGCGACGAAGAACGTCTATATGGCGAGCATATCGAGCTATTTCACCTTCTATGTCATCGACAAGTTCCATCTCGATGTTCGTGATGCGCAGCTGATGCTGTTCCTGTTCCTGGGCTCGGTTGCTGCCGGAACGATCATGGGTGGCCCGGTCGGCGATCGTTTCGGCGCGCGCTTCGTGATCTGGTTCTCGATCCTTGGCGTCATTCCCTTCGCGCTGATGATGCCATACGCAAACCTGTTCTGGACCTGTGTCTTGACCGTCATCATCGGCCTGGTGCTGGCCTCGGCCTTCCCTGCGATCGTCGTCTTCGCTCAGGAGCTGATCCCCGGCCGCGTCGGGCTGATCGGCGGCATCTTCTTCGGCTTCGCCTTTGGAGCGGGCGGACTTGGCGCGGCGGCCCTGGGTGATTTTGCCGATACGCATGGCATCCCCTTCGTCTACACGCTTTGCTCCTATCTGCCGCTGCTTGGCCTATTCACGATCTTCCTGCCGCGAATACCGAGGCATTGACGCTGGACGGCAGGGCATCCTGCCTTGCCGCTCTCCATGGAAAATGCGCCATTCTCGTTATGGCGGCATAATTGGCCGGCCGGATGATCGGGGAAGCCCGGTCGCCGGCCGAAATCGTGACAGCCTGGTCGTGTCTCGTTTACGTTTTTACTTCCTGGCTGCGGCAATTTCGTCGCATGCGGTGGATTTTTGTCTTTTGGCGCTGGCCATCCGACGCACCTTCATCTTAAGTTACACTAGTTTCATGCCGGAGGAGGGTGTTGAATGCGCGCTGAAATCGAAGTCGGCCTGGGAGGATATATGGCTGGCGATATCATCGTTTCCAATCGCGAGGGGCTGAAGAACCCATGCCGGCCTCGCGTCTCGTTGCCTTGACGGCCTGATCGAGCGTTTGGGGGCTAACCCCTGCCGCCATCACCCTATTTTTCGTTGAACTGCGCCACATATTCGAAACCACGGCCGCACATCATCCGGTCCGCGTCGACATCAAACCATGTAGGACATGCCATGCATCTTACGACCGCCCAGCGTTTGGACCGCCTCAAGGTACGTACGGCAGAGCTCAGCCATTGGCGCGAACGCGCTACGCTCGCCATCGAGAACTGGAGCTTCGACGGCGAAAGGATTGCGATCGGCCAGGCCTGGCCGCATCGCAAGGGGGTGGTGCATTTCGCGGCACGGGCGAGCGCGCCCGCCGGCTGGCCGTTGGACGAAACGCGCCTGCAGCTCGATCTCGGCGGGGAGAGCCTGATCACGCTGGGCTTCGGGGAGGGACAGGAAGAACGCTTCGGCCTTGATCCCTACCACCAGGAGTTTCCGCTGAAGGGCCGCAATCTCGCGATTTCAACCGATAGCGTTGCCCGCTTCCCCTTTGGCGAGCCGAACCGGCAACCGAAACTGAACCGTGCGCAGCTCGCCTGGCTGGATATGCCGGTGCACCGGTTGCATCTTCTGCTGCGACAGATCGCTGAAGCGGTCGGTGCGCTCGGCGAACACGAGGCTGTGCCGCACATTTTGGATGCAGCCGAAGCGGCGCTCCGCAGCCTCGATTGGCCGTCTGCGACCGAGCCCTATATCTCGCGCACGGCCAATGCCGAGTGGCAACGGAAAATCTGGGAATTGCCGGAGCTCGTCCAGAACCCGGCAGCCCTTTCCGACCGTGAGCGGGAAAGCGTGGCGGAAGCCCATGAGCAATTGCTCGCTCGCCTTCGCACCCTGCAGCAGCGCTACCCGCAAAACGGTGAGTTGCTGCTGACCGGCCATGCCCATATCGATCTCGCCTGGCTCTGGCCCTATGACGAGACGCGCCGCAAGATGCGTCGCACCTTCCACACGGCCCTGTCACTGATGGAGCGTTCGCCCGATTTCCGCTTCAACCAATCGACCGCGCAATACTATGCCCAGATCGAAGCCGACGATCCGGACTTGTTTGCCCGGATCAAGGAGAGGGTTGCCGACGGTTCCTGGGAGGTGATCGGCGGCATGTGGGTCGAGCCCGACACGAACATGCCGACGGGCGAGAGCCTGGTGCGCCAAATCCTCTACGGCCAGCGTTATTTCGAGAAGACCTTCGGCGTGCGCCACACAATATGCTGGCTGCCGGATTGCTTCGGCTTTTCCGGCGCTCTCCCGCAATTGCTGCGCCAGGGCGGCATCGAAAGCTTCTTCACCATCAAGGTCAATTGGAGTGAAACCAACAGGTTCCCCTATGATCTCTTCTGGTGGGAAGGCCTGGATGGCAGCCGTGTCCTGAGCCACGTCTTCAACAATCCGATGGAGGGCTATAACGGCTTCGTGCAGGCGGATTGTTTCCTGCCGACCTGGAAGAATTTTCGCGCCAAGACGCTGCATGACACGTCGCTGCTGGCGGTCGGCTATGGCGATGGTGGCGGTGGCGTGACGCCGGAGATGGTCGAGCGTGAGGAGCAATTACGCGCATTCCCGGCGATCCCGAAGGCGCGTTGGGGCAAGGTCGGGGATTTCTTTACCAGCGCCCATTTGACCGCCAGCGAAAAGCGCCTTCCCACCTGGTCCGGCGAAATGTATCTCGAGCTGCATCGCGCCACGCTGACGAGCCAGAGCGGGGTGAAACGGCTGCATCGCCGGGCCGAACGAGCCTTGATCACGGCCGAGACCCTGGCGTCCATTGCCCATATGGCCGGGGCGGCGGCACCGGTGAGCCTGGAAGCCGACTGGCGCCTGACGCTGAAGAACGAATTCCACGACATCCTGCCGGGATCGAGCATTCGCGAAGTCTATCAGGATGCGGAGCGGGAGCTTTCCGAGGTCATCGACCATGCCAAGACGGTTCAGCGGCAAGCCATGGACGCGATCGCGTCCCTCTTGCCGAGGGGCGATCTCGCGGATGCCCTCGTCGTCGTCAATCCCTCTCTCGATCGTCGGTCGTTCAACGCCGTGCTTGCCGATGGCACCATACTTTCGACGGCCGACAGCATCGAGCCTCTGTCAGCCCGCGTGTTCGACCGTGCCGCATTGAAGCCGGCAACAGGGTTGCGAGCAACGGTGGATCGTCTGGAGAACGAGCATCTTGCCGCTGTCATCGGAGCCGATGGTGCTGTCCAAAGCCTCATTCACAAGGCGAGCGGGCGCGAGGCGCTGGCGGAACCGGCCAACCAGCTCTGGGTCTACCCCGTCGACAAGCCGCGCAACTGGGATGCCTGGGACATCGATGCCGACTATGCCGAGGTCGGCATTCGCCTCGACAAGCCGGAAAGCATCGAGCTTGTCGAAGAAGGGCCGCATCGGGCCTCCATCAAGGTCGTGCATCGCTATCGCGATTCCAGCATCGTGCTGCATTATGTTTTGACGGCCAATTCGCGAAGGCTCGATATTGAAACCAGCGTCGACTGGCATGACCGCCGCGCGCTGCTGCGGTCGCTGAGCCCGGTTGCGATCCGCTCGCGCACGGCGACCTTCGAATGCGCCTATGGCATCGTCAGCAGGCCGACGCATACCAACACCAGCTGGGATGCGGCGATGTTCGAGGCGGCCGCGCATCGCTTCATCGACATGAGCGAGCCAGACTTCGGGGTCGCCCTGCTCAACGATGCGAAATACGGCCATAGCGCCCGCGACAATGTGCTCGGCATCAGCCTGGTGCGCGGACCTATCTATCCGGATCCCCTGGCCGATGAAGGCGAGCAGCGTTTCACCTATGCGCTCATGCCGCATACCGGCGAGTGGCATAGCGGCGGTGTACGCGAGGAAGCCGAAGATCTGAACCAGCCGTTGATTGTTGCGGCTGCCTCGAACCTGGCCGAAGCCTCATTTGCCGCACTCGATCTAACGGGAACTCCGGTCGCGCTTTCGACCGTCAAGCCGGCTGAAGATGGGGACGGACTTGTCCTGCGCGTCTACGAGCCGGCCGGCCGTCGGGGTGGCTTGACCGTCACCGCGGCAAAGGGTTGGCAGATCGGCGAAGCCATCACGCTGATGGAAGAGCCGCAGACACGCGATGCCGGCCCCGATATCCTGCCATTCGAGGTTAGGAGCTGGAGGGTGAGGCGCGGATGATCAGGCTATAGCCACCAACTGCAGCACAGGGCTTGGATCAGGCGTACCGGCTGATGGCAAGGTCCGTCGCGTCGATATCAGGCTTGCGGCCGCTGACGAGGTCGCTGATGACCCGCGCGGAGCCGGAGCTCATGGTCCATCCGAGCGTGCCGTGCCCGGTGTTGAGGAACAGCCCCTTGATATTCGTCGGTCCGATCACCGGCGTCCCGTCCGGGGTCATCGGCCGCAGGCCCGACCAGAAGGAGGCCTTGGCGACATCGCCGCCGGGGAAGAGATCGGTGACGGAATGTTCGAGCGTTCGTCGCCGGGGAAGGCCGAGATCATTGGTGTAACCGGAGATCTCAGCCATGCCGCCGACGCGGATGCGGTCGCCGAGGCGGGTGATGGCGATTTTGTAGGTTTCGTCCATCACGGTCGATTCCGGCGCGCGCGACGCGTCGGTGATCGGGATGGTCAGGGAGTAGCCCTTGACCGGATAGACCGGAAGCTTGATGCCGAGCGGCTTGAGCAGCAGCGGCGAATAGCTGCCGAGTGCGACGACAACAGCATCGGCGTCCAGGCGTCCACCTTCGGTAACGACGCCGCGTGCCTGTCCGCCCTGGATGTCGAGGCCTTTGATCGTCGTGCCGTATTGGAAACGCACGCCGAGTTCCACCGCCTTTGCGGCGAGCGCATTGGTGAACTTGAAGCAGTCGCCGGTCTCGTCCTTCGGCGTCAGCAGACCGCCGACGAGCTTGTCGCGGACATGCCGTAGCGCCGGTTCGACGCGGATGCAGCCGTCGCGGTCGAGAACTTCATAGGGGACGCCGTCGGCGGCCAGGGCCTTGACGTCCTTGGCGGATGCATCGTGCTGTTGCTGCGTCCGGAAGAGCTGCAGCGTGCCCTGCATGCGCTCGTCATAGGCGATACCAGTCTCTTCGCGAACCGCAGCCAACGAGATGCGGCTATAATCGGCAAGGCGCAGCATGCGGCTCTTGTTGATCGCATAGCGTTCCGAGGTGCAGTTCGACAGCATCTTCACGAGCCATGACAGCATGGCGGCATCGACCTTCGGGCGCAGGATGAGCGGCGCATGGTGCATGAACAGCCATTTCAGCGCCTTCATGGGAATGCCGGGAGCCGCCCAGGGCGAGCAATAGCCGAAGGAGACCTCGCCGGCATTGGCAAAGCTTGTCTCCAGCGCCGGCCCCTGCTGCCGGTCGACGACCGTGACCTCGTGGCCCGCCTTGGCGAGCTGATAGGCGGATGTCACGCCGACGATGCCGGCACCCAGAACGACGACTTTCATGATGTCCCCAGTGAATTGAGCGGTAAGGAGGTCAGACGTATTGGCGATGGAAGCGATGGCCGAGACTGGTGAGGATCTCGTAGGAAATCAAGCCGGCATCCCGCGCAAGATCCTCCAAAGTCTGATGATCCCCCAGTACTTCCACCAGGCTTCCGAAGGAGAGCGCGTCTTCCGGCAGGGCGCTGATATCGATTGTCGTGCTGTCCATCGAAACGCGGCCGACGATCGGCAACCGTACACCGTCATAGTAGACCGCGCCTCGATCGCTGAGGCTGCGCGGAAGACCGTCTGCATAGCCGGCGGCAATCGTCGCAAGCCGGGCCTGTGCCTTCGTCACATGCACGCCGCCATAACCGACGCGAGCGCCTGCTGGAACCGTGCGGGTCTGTACCACGGCCACATCAAGCCGGACGACGGGTTCCACCGGATTGGCCACGCCGCCGGTCGCAGCGCCACCGTAAAGGGCGATGCCCGGCCGCGCGAGTACGCCATGAAAGTCGCTGCCAAGGAAGATGCCGCCGGAGTTCGCAAAGGAGATATCGTAGCCGGGGAAGTCCTTGGCAACGCGACGCATCCGCGCAAGCTGGTCGGCATTCTGCTCGCTGTCGCCATCGTCCGCGGAGGCGAGATGGCTCATGATGAACAGAATGTCGATGTCGCTGCATGTCTTAAGGCAGGCAGCAACGGCGCTTCTGTCCTCCATGGGTATGCCGAGCCGCGACATGCCGGTGTCGAACTGGAGGACCGCCGGAAGCTTGCGGTGCAAGGAGCGTGCAACCTCGACCCATTGTCGCAGCTGATCGAGCGAATTGATGACGGGGATAATGCCGCCTTCCGCGCAAGCGATCTCGTTGTCCGGCAACAGGCCGTTCAGCACGAAGATCGATACATCGCGCGGCAATTGCGGCCGCAGCCGCAAAGCTTCGATAAAATGGGCAACGAAGAAATGGCGGCAGCCGTGCCCATAAAGTGCCTTGGAGACCTGGTTTGCGCCAAGCCCGTAGGCATCGGCCTTGACGACAGCCGCCGCTCGTGCGGGCGCGACGATGGAGGAAAGCTTGTCGTAGTTCCTGCGCAGGGCCTTGAGGTCGATCGTGAGGTAACCGCAAGCTCCGCTATCGATCGCCAGTTTTGGCCCACGGGAATCCATTATGCCGCTGTCCATATGCACCCTCGTTTTCCTGAGGTGAGATTATTGATATGATCGTGAAATTGCTCATCGAACAGTGATTGATTATTGTGTAGTTGGGCAGATATTGAAACGATCCGCGAATTTTTGAAAGAATCCACATGGCGGCGCTTGATGCGATCGATCGCAATATTCTTCGCTTGCTTCGCCTCGATGCCCGCCTCAGCAATGCAAGGCTGGCAAGCGAGGTAGGGCTCTCGCCGTCCGCCTGTCTGCGGCGCATCAGATTGATGGAGCAGGCGGGCGTAATTCGGGGCTACACGGCGCTCGTGGATACCTCCCAGGCCGAAACGGCGATCGCCGTCATTATCAACATCACGCTCGAACGGCAGACGGAGGATCATCTCGACCGTTTCGAGGCGGCGGTGCGTAAGCACCCGGAGATCCGCGAATGCTTTCTGATGACGGGTGGATCCGATTACCTCCTGCGCGTGGAGGTCGCCAACCCCGGCGACTTCGAGCGTATCCACAAGGATATTCTCTCGACCTTGCCGGGGGTGCTGAGAATTCATTCGAGCTTCTCGATCCGCAATGTGCTTGCGACGCGATCGAAAGGGCAGCGTTGAGGGGCTCAACACCAACCCGATATGAGAGACTGCCTCAGTCTCGCGCCTGCTCCCAGCTGACGCCGGCGGCGGCGCGAACCTCGCAGATAAGTCCGCTTGGTTCATAGCTAACTTGAACCTCGCCGTTCAACTCGGCCGCCAGAAGACTTTCGATCAATCGGGAGCCGAAGCCTTTGCGCGTGGGCGGTGTGACGGTCGGTCCTCCCGCTTCCTGCCAGCGCAATCTGAGGCGATCGGACCCGTTACCCTCCAGCGACCATACGATGGCCACGCGGCCATCTGGTACGGAGAGTGCTCCATATTTGGCGGCATTCGTCGCCAGCTCATGCAGCGCAAGCGATATGGAAACGACGGCCCGAGGCGCAAGCTGCATCGTTGGGCCGTGGATTTCGAACTTTTCCTTCGGATATGGAGAAAGAGCCTGGCGCACGACCGCCGTCAGTTCAGCTTGCTCCCAATTGCCATGGATCAGCAGGTCATGGGCTCTCGCCATGGAGGTCAACCGCGCGTCGAACGTCTCCACGGACGTTCTGTCGACATCGCTGCGTCCCAATGTCTGGCGCGCTATGGCCATGACCGTCGCCAGCACATTCTTGACGCGATGATTGAGCTCGCCGACAAGAACCGTCTGCAGGCGTTCGGCCTCCTTCTTCGCGCTGATGTCATGGGCGATCTTCGATGCCCCGACAATCCGGCCATAGGTATCGTAGATCGGGGAGACGCTCAGCAGCACATCGACGAGCCGGCCATTCTTGCATCGCCGCTTGGTCTCGTACGGTTCGACTTTCTGCCCGGCGCGGATTTTCGCGAGAATCGCCGGCTCCTCTTCGCGTCGATCGTCGGGGACGACCATCATCACCGATCCGCCGATCGCTTCTTCGGCCGAATGGCCGTAGAGCCTTTCCGCACCGAGGTTCCAGCTTGTGATCACCATGTTGAGATCGGTGCTGAGGATCGCGTCGTCCGAGGAAGCGATGATGGCGGCCAGGCGTCGCTCGACCTCCTGCGCCCGCTTACGCTCGCTGATATCGATGACGACGCTCACAGCTCGCCGGATCCTGCCGGCAGAACTATCGCGCACACCTGAAGCTGAGTTTGTCACCCAGACGAGGCTGCCGTCCTTGCGGACATATCGTTGCTCGATCTCAAAGCTTTCGCCGGTCGCCAACATCGTTTCAAACAGCCGTGCTGTGTCGTGTTGATCGTCCGAATAGGTGATGTCCTGCATCCGCATGCCGAGAAGTTCGCTTTCCGAGTAACCGACTATCTCGCAAAAGCGTCTGTTGACGAGGGAGAAGCAGCCATCGAGGTCATATTGGGCAATCCCGGCCGCCGATTGGGAAATGATCGCGCTGACCCGCTCCTCGCTCTCCCGCAATATCTCCTCGGAGCGCACGCGTTTCGTCGTTTCGTTGACGATGCAAAGGACGCCTTGCACCTTGCCGTCGCTGTCGCGGACAGGCGAGTAGGAGATGTCGAAATAGGCCGTCTCCGGATAGCCGTGACGCTCGATATAGAAGGGCCGATCCTTGGCGACGATTGTCTTGCCGTCTTCGAGAACAGCGCGCAGAAGCGGCTCGAGGTCGCTCCACATTTCAGCCCAGCTTTCGCGTGCCGGGCGGCCCAGCGCCTGCGGATGCTTGTCGCCTATGGTCGGCGCGTAGGCATCATTGTAAAGCGCGACAAAATCCTCGCCCCAGAACATGACGATCTCGGCTTGGGCGGGGAGCATGATATCGACTGCGGATACCAGGCAATGCGGCCAGGCCGACCTTGGGCCCAGACTGGTCTTCTCCCAGTCGAAGCCAAAAATACGCGCTGCCATCTCGCCGGTATTGCCTGCAAGTTCGGGCACGATATTCAGGGTACTATCCTCCCTCTTGAACGATGACAATTCTACTACGGAGCGTCCCATCTCACTCATGTTCTCCGGGCGGGATTCATAGCATATTCTTTGTGACGAAGTGCAGCGTTAAAATTTACTAATTTCTATGCGTTTTAAGCAACATAGACTGATTTTTCTGAATATTTTTGGCGTCCGCTCCGGGATCGTACGTGCCTGCATGCGCCGCCGAAGTTCTTTGACCGAGTTACTGCTATCGGGGTGCACCTTTCGATAGCGGCATGGACGTTTTCTGGCTGGATTTCCTCAGTTGTCGGGCCTTGCTCGCATTTCAGCCGTGAGCCATTTTTCAAGTGCCAGCGCGTCCGGCCGGCCTGCGATGTGCGGCGCGATCCAGAGCACCATGCGCCGAGGTCCGGGCAGGAAGCCGAACGGCGCCACCAGCCGCCCCGAGGCCAGCTGATCGAGCACCAGCATCTGTGGCACGACCGCAATGCCGAGCCCGCAGGCTGCAGCCTGTATCAGCAGGTAAAAGTGGTCGAAAGCCGAATGGTTGGGGAGATCCAGTTCCGTCTTCTCTGCGGCCGCCTGCCAATCGCGCCATGCCTCCGGCCGGGTCCGTGTCGACAGGATCGTGGCGCCCTCGATATCCTTGGGGCAATGGATGCCGGCCCGGCTCAAATATTCCGGCGAGCAGACCGGGCCGATCGCTTCGCCACCGAGCTCCCGGATGATTGCGTCCTTCGGCGGCTCTATGACGCTGGAGCGGATCGCAAGGCCGATCTTGTCCCGGACGAAGTCGATCTGGTCGTAGTTCATGTTGAACTGCAGAGCGATCTGCGGATGGCGCTCATGGAATTGGCCGATGCGCGGAATGATCCATCCCATCATGATCGACGATGAACAGGATAGCGTCAGCGGGCTCGGCCGCACGCGCTCGACACTTGCCTGCATCAGGCCGAAGGCGCTTGCAAGTCCCTCGGCCAGCCGCGATCCTTCCGGCGTCGGCTCAGTCGAATGCGCCCTGCGGGTGACGAGAATGACACCAAGCGTCTCCTCAAGGCCGCGAATGTGGCGGCTGATCGCACCATGGGTCACGCAGAGCTCGTCGGCGGCGAGCGTCATCGAGCGGTGCCGGGCGGTCGCTTCAAACGCCTTGAGCGCATTCAACGATGGCAGAGGGCCGCTCATTTCAGGATCCCAATTATCCAGTGATGTGATTTTTCCTCACATGACGGAGAGATTAAATCGTTTGCTCGCTACTTGTCCATCCCGTTAGAGATCGAGGCTATTGGAAGGCGCATGCGGTCGGAGGCAATTCCTGGAGGGGAAGTCGGAGTTTCCATTCTGCCGACGACGCAGACGGATCGTCGCGCCGGAAAAAGTCTAGAACGGGGGAGGAGCTTCATTGCAGCCCGACAATCAGGAAATGTCACAGGTCGAGCGTTCGGCCATCGCCAAGGTGTCGAAGCGGTTGGTTCCCTTCATCGCCTTGATGTTCTTCATCAACTTCCTCGATCGCACAGCGATCTCCTTTGCCGGCCCGAATGGCATGACGACCGATCTCGCCTTGACGGCGGCGCAGTTCGGTTTTGCGGCCGGTATCTTCTTCTTCGGCTATATCGTGCTCGAAATCCCGAGCAATCTGGCGCTGCACAAATATGGCGCGCGCCGGTGGCTGGCCCGCATCATGGTCAGCTGGGGCATCGTCGCGCTGCTGTTCACCTGGGTATCGAGCGCGACGGAGCTTTACGTTCTGCGTTTCCTGCTCGGCGTTGCCGAAGCCGGCTTCTTCCCCGGAGCCATCCTGTTTCTGAGCATGTGGGTGCCGGCGAGGCATCGCAGCAAGATCCTGGCGTTGTTTTATCTTGCCCAGCCGTTGACGACGGTGATCGGCGCTCCCTTTGCCGCGATGCTGATCCAGATGCATGGCCTTTTCGGCCTCGAGGGCTGGCGCGTCATGTTCTTCGGTGTCGCGGTGCCTGCCATCGTCATCGGTATCATCACCTGGTTCTATCTTGCCGACAGGCCGAATGATGCCAAGTGGCTGACCCAGGCAGAGAAGGATTGGCTGAACCGTGAACTTGCCGGTGAAGAAAAGGCCAAGGCCGCGGCGCATGGCAAGATGACGGGTCTGGCGCTGACCGACGGCCGGGTATGGCTGCTGTCGGTCATCTATTTCGGCCTGATCTACGGGCTCTATGCGCTGGCCTTCTTCCTGCCGACGATCATCGGTGGTTTCGAGACGAAGTTCGGCACGAAGTTCGATGTCTTCGACAAGGGCCTGATCACGGCGATCCCCTATCTGCCCGCGGCTGTCGTCCTGTTCTTCTGGAGCCGCGACGCATCGAAGCGCGGCGTCAGGCCGTGGCACATCGGCATCCCGGCCCTGGTGGGAGCGTTCAGCATCCCCGCCGCGCTCTACATGGGGTCACCGGAAGCGACGATCGCGATGATTACGCTGACGGCCTGCGCGATCTTCGCGGCCCTGCCGAACTTCTGGGCCATTCCGTCGCGTTTTCTGGCGGGACCGGCTGCGGCGGCCGGCATTGCTCTCATCAACACGATCGGCAACATCGCCGGGTTTGCGGCACCCTATGTGACCGGCCTCATCAAGGATGCGACCGGCGTCTACGAGTTGCCCATGTTCATTGTGGGGGGTCTGATGCTGTTGTCCGCGTTGCTGGCCTTTTCGTTGAATGGCCGAGTGCGTGAGCCGGAACTTGTGGTTGCAGGCAGCAAGGGCTGAAATCGTCCGAAGCGGTAGCCAACGAATTCGATGGCGGTCATGAATTTGGCCGCCGTCGCTGCCCATCGGCCGATCTTTAAAATATCAGTTTCGCGGGGTGAGATGGATGCCCGCAAGGGTGCATCGCACCGAGCCTCCGGCGCGCTCGATTGTGGGGATATCGAGGGCGACAATCCTGGCAGCTGCTTCGATCGTAGCGCGCTGGTCATCGCCGAGCGCGGCCAGCGCCGTCGTCGAAAGTGCCAGAATTCGGCTCTCCTTGCCCTGCAGTTCGATGGCATTGCCTGCGAAACTGTCGATCTGCGCGTTGCTCAAGTGCACAATGTCGCGGCCGGAGCGCTGCAGGCGTGCGACGACTTCGTTACGCCGTCTTGCGTCCGTGATCATGCCGGTTCCGATCGCGGCGAAACATGTCGCCACGCACATCAGCACATTGGTATGATAGATCGGCACGCCGTCTCCGTCACGGGCGTCGAACACCATCGGCTCGAAATTGAAATGCGTGCAGAAGCGTTCGAGCGCGATCGGGTCGGTCCGGTCCGAACGCGCGGCATAGGCGACGCGATCGATATGGTCGAGCACCATAGCGCCGGTCCCTTCGAGGAAGATACCGTCCGGCTCAAGCCCGGAATAATCGATGACGTCCTGGACGCGATAGTTTTGCTTCAGCATCTCGATGATGTCGCTGCGCCGTTCGCGACGCCGGCTTGGCGCCTTCATAGGGTAGATCGCGATATGGCCGCCGGCATGGGTGGAGAACCAGTTGTTGGGAAACACCGAGTCAGGCGCGTCTATGCCGCTATCCTCGAACAGATGGACCGTCACCCCATGGCTTTCGAGCGTCTCCGCCGCAAGCGTGATCTCGTCGAAAGCCCTTGATGCGAGTTCGTCGCTCCAATCAGTCGAAAGCTGGAAGCGATTGTCGGCAGCAGTTTCGGTGTTGACGGTGAAATGATGCGGGCGAACCATGACGACGGCAGACGGCGCCTGCGCGGAATAGGCTGCATGCGTCATCGGCCTTCCCTCAACCGGCGCGCTGCAACATGCCGAACAGGTCGCGCGGATCGTCCGGATCGGCGATGATATCAAGCTTCTGGAAGTAGTCCGTGCCCACCAGCTTTTCGCGGACGTAGCGCAGGGCGGAGAAATCCTCGATGGCGAAGCCGACGCTATCGAACAGGGTGATCTGTGCCTCGCTTCGGCGCCCTTGTGCTCGGCCGCTCACCACTTGCCACAGTTCCGTGACCGGATAATCGGGATCCATCTGCTGGATCTCTCCCTCGATGCGGGTCTGCGGCGGATATTCGACGAAGGTGTCGGCACGCAGCAGAATGTCGCGATGAAGCTCCGTCTTGCCGGGGCAGTCGCCGCCAATCGCGTTGATGTGGACGCCGGCACCGACCATGTTGTCTGTCAGGATCGTGGCGAACTGCTTGTCGGCCGTACAGGTCGTGATGATGTCGGCTCCTTCGATCGCCGCCTGCGCCGATGCGCAGGGAACCAATCGCAAGCCCATGTTAGCGAGATTGCGCATGGTCTTTTCCGTTGCCTTCGGATCGATGTCATAGAGACGGACCTCTTCGATCCCGAGAACCGCCTTCATCGCCAGCGCCTGGAATTCCGCTTGCGCGCCGTTGCCGATCAGCGCCAGGCAGCGAGCCTTTGCCGGCGCGAGATGGCGTGCGGCCATGGCCGAGGTGGCGGCGGTGCGCAGCGCGGCCAGCAGCGTCATTTCAGTGAGCAGCACGGGGTAGCCGGTCGACACCTCGGCCAGCAGGCCGAAGGCGGTCACGGTCTGCAGGCCCTGCGCCATGTTCTTCGGGTGCCCGTTGACATATTTGAAGCTGTAGACAGCGCCATCCGAGGTCGGCATCAGCTCGATGACCCCGTCAAGGGAGTGGGAGGCCACGCGTGGCGTCTTGTCGAAAAGATCCCAGCGACGAAAATCCGCCTCGACGGCCTCGGTCAGCCCGATCAGCATGGTTTCGATGCCGACATGGTGTACGAGCCGCATCATGTTTTCGACGCTGACGAAGGGGATGAAGGCTTTTTCCGACGGAAGCAGTGCGGGCATTCTGGTGTCCTCGATCAGATTATTCCCCATAGGGTAACAAGCGGGCCGATTGACTGAAATCGCAAAACTGTGCCAGTTTTGGTATGTTATTATACAAATTGTATAGCACTTATTGTGAAAATGACAGAGTCCGGATTTTGCAATGGCCCTTGCCAAATATATTCCCGATGATCTCGATCGGCGCATCATCGCTCATCTGCGCGCGGACGGTCGTGCTTCGCTCTCCAAGTTGTCGGATGTTCTGGGTGTCGCTCGCGGCACGGTGCAGAACCGATTGGATCGGCTGATCGAAACCGGCACGCTGCTGGGCTTCACCATTCGGGTGCGGGAGGATTATGACGAGCAGACGGTACATGCCGTCATGATGATCGAAGTGGTGGGAAAATCGACGACGCAGGTCATACGCAAGCTGCGCGGTCTGCCAGAAATCTATTCGCTTCACACAACGAACGGTAATTGGGATCTCGTCGCCAATATTAGAGCAACCAGCCTGTCGGATTTCGATCGGGTGTTGCGCGAGGTGCGCATGATCGATGGCGTTGCGAACAGCGAAACCAGTCTGCTGCTCAGCAGCCTTTGAGGGTTTGCGTTACCCGCGCAGCCGATCGCGATGACCTGGCATGCGTTCGCCCGGCTTACGGGCGCCGGGCGCGGAGTATGCGCTTCCAGATCGTGCCGCCCAGATATCGGTTGAACACGATGAAATAGGCAAAGATGAGGGCGAAAAGCAGGAGGGCCGGCGGACCGTTGAGCTTAAAACCGTCCTCCGTCCTACCGCCGAAGATCGAGGCAATGATGTAGCCGAAAACAAAAAAGGCAGTCAGGAAGTCAAAGATGGCGGCAATTACGATGCGCCACGTGGCTGGCTGCTTCACGGCTTCTGTGTCAGGCATTATCGGATTTCCTCGTGTCTTTGAAAGATAGCGGCGAGAGCGCGTCGACAATCACCGAGCCGCGCATGAATCTTCGTTTGCAGAAGCGCTTTGTCAATGAGGGAGGAGGCTGAACGTCGTGGATACGGAGCCGGTTTCAGGATCCATTATTGGGTTCTTTTCGGCAAGGGCAACCCGGTTGATGGCAACATTCAGATAGGCTGAGCAACGACCCATCGCGCGCTGTACGGGGCAGCTTGAAAACGCGTTGCTTGTTGTTATGATTTCGTATGGAACTTACTCTGTTAGCCTACGCTCTTGGCTGGATCGTCCTTGGTCTGGTCGCGTTTACGACGGTCGTCCCGGTCGGGGCGAAGCATCCGTTCATGGCAATGGCAAATATCGACAGCGTGATCCCGTTTGGCCTGCTCGGACTTCTGTTCGTCATGGCTTACCCTGAGGATCGCCGCGTCGTTGCTCTCTTATGCATAGTGACCGCAGCGGCAAGCGAGTCGCTGGCATTGGTCCTGCCCGGACGGCATTTGCGGATCGAGCGCGCGCTCCTGAAAGTGCTTGCGACGGTTTCAGGCCTGCTGGTGGGCGCGTTGCTCGTGCAGTTCACGCATCTGGTTTCCTAGCGCTGCCGCAAAGAACCGCCGCTGTTCCATATACAACTAACGATCCGAAGTCTTGCCGTTGTAACTTTCCAATCGGTATCGGTTTCCGGGATAAACGAGACGCGCCACGGAGACGACGCCGCGCGCCGACCATGTCCGACGTCTGATCGTCAGGCAGGGCTCGGTCTTCAGGATCGTCAGCATTTTGCATTCCCAGGCCTGCGGCATGACCGCTTCGACCACGTGTTCCGAGCCGCTGAGCGGGGCGACGTCCGAAAGATAGGCATTCGGTGTCATTCCCGTAAAGTTCTGTTGCAGATAGTCGGGCGCGGCCTCCGGATGGACATGGCGGTCCTCGATCTGCACGGGCACGCCATTCTCGCTGTGAACGATCAGCGAATGGAAAACGGGCGATCCGATAGCCAGCCCCAATGCGTCGGCAACCTCAGGCGACGCCGCCTCCTGCGCCAGTACGATCACCGTTGCCTCATGGGAATGACCACGCTCGGCGATCTCCTCGGCAATGTTGCGCACCTCGAACAAGGCGGATGCACCCTTGCGTTCGGCAACGAAGGAGCCGACGCCCTGAATGCGGACCAGTTCGCCCTCATTGGCGAGTTCGCGCAGCGCGCGATTGGCCGTCATCTTGCTGACGCCAAGTTCGGTGACCAGCTCGTTTTCGGAGGGAACGCGATATTTGGGAGGCCACTCGCCGCTATGGATGCGATCGAGTATCATCTGCTTGACCCCAGCATAGAGAGGCGCGGCGTCGTTTTCCGCCAGTTCGCGTTTCATCTCGCCGGAATGTTTCATTGCCTATTCCCTTTGCACGGACTGAATCTGCCTCAAAAACAACTTTCCCACTTGCATATCATAAATTATCTCATATGGTACCCTATACAACCTCGCAATCAATCCTAAAAATTAAATAGGAGAGGCGAGCAAGCCGGCGCAGATCGGTAGGAAGTGCCGCAAGGCCCGTTTCAACCTCAGAGGAGCTCTACACTATGAAATTCAGTGCAATTCTCTTGTCTGGCGCCATGGCCGCCGCCGCTTTCGGTGCGCCGGCTGTCGCCAAGGACTGGAAGACGGCGACGATCACTCTGGAAGGTGCCTATGCACCCTGGAACATGACGAACGCCGACGGATCGCTCGGCGGCTTCGAGCCGGAACTCGCCAAGGTCCTGTGCGAGCGGGCCAAGATCGACTGCAAGCTCGTCGCCTCCGATTGGGACGGGATGATCCCGGCGCTGAATGCCGGCAAGTTCGACGTGATCATGGACGCGCTCTCGATCACCGATGAGCGCAAGCAGGTCATCGGCTTCACCGTTCCTTACGCTGCAACGCCGGCCGCTTTCGCAACCGCCAAGGACAGCCCGCTTGCCAATGCTGCAGGCACCGGCACCACCATCAAGATGACGCCCGGCCAGACCGGCGTCAAAGAAATCGATGCGTTGAAGGCAGCCTTCAAGGGCAAGACCATCGGCATCCAGGCAGCAACGGTTTATGCCAAGTTCGTCTATGACAACTTCGGCTCGATCGCCACGATCCGGGAATACAAGACCGGCGCCGACCGCGATCTCGATCTGCAGAACGGCCGTATCGATCTCGGTTTCGACGATGCTGTCTATTTCAGCAATGCCTTCGCCAGCGCAAACGACACGCTGGCTTTCACCGGCCCGGAAGTCGCCGGCTCCATCTGGGGTGAGGGTGAAGGTCTCGGCATCCGCCAGGCCGATACAGATCTGCGCGACAAGTTCAATGAAGCGATCAAGTCCGCACTTGCCGATGGCACCATCAAGAACCTGTCGATGAAATGGTTCAAGGTCGACGTCAGCCCGCAATAAACACAACGACCTTCGGGTCGTTGCCATCGGTCTCCGGCTTTGCGGCTGGAGACCGTATGATATCCTGACGCCTGAAACTGCCACGGACGGGGAATGGACGCTATGGCAAGCTTGCAATTGCTGGGCTTCGGCTCGAACGGGTGGGGCGCTCTGCTCCTCGTTGCTACTTTGGTGACGCTTGCCGTCACGGCGACGGCGCTGGCGATCGGGGCGGTGTTGGGCGCGATCGTCGCGTCCGCAAAGCTCTCCGGCAATCTGCTGCTGAAAACGCTCGGTAATGTCTACACGACAGTCTTTCGCGGCGTGCCGGAACTGCTGATCATCTATCTCATCTATTTCGGCGGCTCTTCAGCGGTCACCTCGGTCGGCAAATGGCTCGGCTATGAGGGCTTTCTCGGCCTGCCCTCCTTTGCAGCGGGGGCGCTTGCCGTCGGCATCATTTCCGGAGCCTATCAGGCCGAGGTTTTCCGCGGCGCCTATCTTGCCATTTCCAAGGGTGAGCTGGAGGCGGCGTCGGCGATCGGCATGCACAGCGGCCTGCGCCTGCGCCGTGTCATCATCCCGCAGGTCGTGCGTTTCGCCATCCCCGGCCTCGGCAATGTCTGGCAGCTCAGCCTCAAGGATTCCGCCTTGATCTCCGTTACCGGCCTTGCCGAGCTGATGCGTACCAGCCAGGTCGCTGCCGGATCCACCCGCCAGTATTTCCTGTTTTTCATCGTCGGCGGCGCGCTCTACCTGATCCTGACCAGCCTGTCGGATCGCGTCTTCAACAGGGCGGAACGACGCGCCAATCGCAGCATGCCGGCCGCGACCATCGGCCAGGCTTGAGGAGCGGCACATGGATTTCACCTTCCTCTCGAGCACCATGATCACCCTGTTGCAGGCAGTACCGATGACGTTGCTGCTGTTCTCGCTGTCGATCGTGTCAGGCGGTGTTCTGGCGCTCGTCATCGTCGCCATGCGTGTAAGCGGCAATCCGATCCTGATGGGTTTTGCCAAGGGCTACATCTTCGTCTTCCGCGGCTCGCCGTTGCTGATCCAGATGTTCCTTGTTTTCTATGGCCTGGCGCAGTTTTCCTTCATCCGCTATTCGTTTCTCTGGCCGTTTCTGCGCGAGCCCGTGGTCTGTGCGATCCTTTCGCTCGCGCTGTGTACCGCCGGCTATACGGCCGAGATCTTTCGCGGCGGCATCCGGGCCGTTTCGCCGAAGGAGATCGAGGCGGCGCGCTCGATCGGCATGTCTCGCCTCCTGCTCGTGCGCCGCATCATCGCGCCCATCGCCTTCCGACACGCGCTGCCGGCCTATTCGACCGAAATCGTCCTGATGATGAAGTCGACCGCGCTCGCCAGCCTGGTCACGGTCTGGGAGGTGACAGGCGTTGCGCAAAGGCTGATCTCGCACACCTATCGCACGATGGAAGTCTTTCTCTGCGCGGCGATCATTTACCTGGTGCTGAATTTCATCATTCTGCAGGGCATGGCCCTGTTGGAATATTCGCTGTCCCGCCATCGCCGAGCTATCCCGCCGGCGTTGAAGGCCTAAAAACTTCATTGGAGCAGGCAAATCATGCCAGGTGTCACCCGACTTTCAGTCCGCAACATCCGCAAGAGCTTCGGCACCCATGAAGTTTTGCGTGGCATATCTCTCGATGCCCAGGACGGCGACGTCATTTCGCTGCTCGGCGCCTCCGGCTCGGGCAAGTCGACTTTCCTTCGCTGCATCAACCTGCTTGAGATCGCCACCGATGGCGAGATCTGGGTGGACGGCGAGCAGATCCGCATGATCCACAAGAACGGATACAGCCGCCCGGCAAGCCATAAGCAGGTGGATCACATCCGCTCCGAGCTTGGCATGGTTTTCCAGAGTTTCAATCTCTGGTCCCATATGACGATCCTGCAGAACGTGATCGAGGGACCAGTTCACGTCTTGAAGCGCCCGCGCGCCGAGTGCATCGCCGAAGCCGAAGCGCTTCTCGAGAAAGTCGGCATCGCCGACAAGCGCCATGCCTATCCGGCGCATCTATCCGGTGGTCAGCAGCAGCGTGCCGCGATCGCTCGCGCCCTTGCCATGAAGCCCAAGGTCATGCTGTTCGACGAGCCGACGTCGGCGCTCGATCCCGAACTTGTCGGGGAAGTGCTGCGCGTCATGCGCGCGCTTGCCGAGGAGGGCATGACCATGCTGGTCGTCACTCACGAGATGAGCTTTGCCCGCAACGTCTCCAACCGCGTCGTCTTCATGAAGGAAGGGCTCGTCGAAAGCAGCGGCGCTCCGGACGAGATGTTCGGCGGCGGCGCGTCGCCGGCCTTCCGTCAGTTCATCGGCCATTTCGGAACCGGACAATGACTGTCACCATCGACAAGTCTTTGCGTTGGCGTGATGTCGCGCGCGTCGGCGGCGGCGAACCGCTGTCCCTATCGGAGGCCGCCTGGGAGCGTGTCGCCCAGGCAAGCCGCATCGTCGAGCGCATCGTAGAAATGGGCGTGCGTGCTTATGGCGTCAATACCGGCGTCGGCGCCTTGTCCGACACGGTCGTCGACCGCGCCTCGCAGAGCCGGCTTTCGCGCAATATCATCATGAGCCATGCCTGCGGCGTCGGACCTCTGCTGCCGGTCCGCGAGGTCCGCTCCATCATCGCGGCGCAGATCGCCAATTTCGCGCATGGCCATTCCGGCGTGCGGCCCGAGATCGTCAGCCATCTTGCAGCATTTCTCGAGCGGGACTGCATTCCCGAAGTCCCCTCCAAAGGCTCTGCCGGCTATCTGACCCACAACGCCCATACCGCCCTCGTGCTGATCGGCGAGGGACGGGCAGTCGTGAAGGGGAAGTCGATGACCGGAGCGCAGGCGCTTGCCGCGATCGGTCTGAGCCCATTGGTGCTTGGCGCCAAGGAAGGGCTGAGCCTCGTCAATGGCTCGGCCTGCGCCACGGGATTATCGGCGCTTGCCGTTTACCGAGCCGAGCGCCTGCTTGATTGGGCCGATGCGATCGCCGCATTGACGCTGGAGGCGGCCGGCTGCCAGATCGCGGCTTTCGACGAGGCGGTGCTGGCACTTCGCCCGTCGGCGGGCATTGCCAAGGTCGGCCGCAGGCTGCGCAGCCGCTTGCACGGCAGCGGTCTCGTCGCCGCAGCCTTCGGGAGGCGAACGCAGGATGCCTTGAGCTTGAGAGCCGTTCCGCATGCGCATGGCGCGGCCTGGGATGTCTTCGAACAGACCGCCCGCATCGTCGATCAGGAATTGGCTTCGGTTACGGACAATCCGGCTGTTTCGGGCACGCCGGAGCAACCCGTCGTCTCCTCCGAGGCGCATGCCGTCGCACCGGCCCTCGGTCAGGCGGCCGACAGTCTGGCGATCGCGATTGCGCAGATTGCCGCCATGAGCGAGCGGCGGATGGATCGCCTCGTCAATCCGCTGGTCAGCGGCCTGCCGCCCTTCCTCGCAAGCGATGCCGGCAGCCATTCCGGCTTCATGATCGCCCAGTATACGGCTGCGGCCCTGAGCAACGACAACCGGCGGCTGGCCGCCCCCGCATCGCTCGACGGCGGCCTCACCTCCGGCCAGCAAGAGGATTTTCTTGCGCATCCGACGGCTGCCGCCAGCAAGCTGCTCACCATCCTCGACAATGCCGAATATATCCTGGCGATCGAACTCATGGCGGCGGCGCAGGCGCATGATTTCCTCGTTTCCGAGGGTACAAGAGCGCCGGGAACGGATCGCCTCTACACTGTGGTCCGTTCGCGCGTTCCTCTCTATGGCGACGATCGGCCGCTAAATGCTGACATGGAGAGCTTGCGGGATCTGATCGCTCAGAGCGCACCGCCCGCTGACAGTGAAACTGGAGCATAGAATGTCCGTGGAATTCGACGTCGCCGTCATCGGTCTTGGCGCGATGGGGAGCGCGGCATTGTCGTCCGCCGCTGCGCGTGGCGCAAAGGCGATCGGCATAGAAGCGCATTTTCCGGCGCATGCGCTCAGCTCCTCCCATGGCGACAGCCGGCTGATCCGCCTCGGCTACTTCGAGGATCCGTCCTATGTCCCCTTGCTAAAACGCGCCTATGAAAACTGGCGCTCGCTGGAGGCACGGCTGCGCGCCGAAATATTGACTGTTACCGGCGTCCTGCAGATCGGAGCGCCCGAGAGCAAGATCGTCAGCGGCACGCGCGCTTCCTGCGAGATGCATGGACTGCCTCATGAACTGCTCGACAAGGGTGCCATGAAACGCCGTTTCCCGGCCTTCGAGCTTGAGGATGGTGAAGTCGGCCTGCTCGACCCGCAGGGCGGCTATGTCAGACCCGAGGCCGCGATCATGGGCTATCTGAAGCTTGCGGCCGAAGACGGAGCGGCGCTGCATTTCGGCGAGCGGGTCGTTGCCATCGAGCCTGACGATGCAGGCGTGACGATTGTTTCCACGACAGGACGATATCGCGCTCGCAAGGTGATCGTCGCGACCGGCGCATGGATTGCCGAACTCGTGCCGCAACTCAGGCCCCATGCCCAGCCGATCCGCCAAGTGGTCGCCTGGTATCAACCCAGGGACGGCTTCGTCGCCGAGCCGCAGCGCATGCCCTGCTTTCTGCGGGACGAGGGCGCCAACGGTTCCTTCTTCGGTTTTCCGGCGATCGGTATCGATGGCGTCAAGGTCGGCCGCCATGCGCATTTCAGGGAGCCTATCGATCCCGAGGCGCCTAATCCGGCTGTCAACGCCACCGATACGGCGCTGCTTGACGGCTTCGTCGCCAAGCGTCTGCCGGATGCAGCATCATTTCGGGTGCGGGCGACGACCTGCCGCTACACCATGCTGCCGAGCGAAGACTTTCTGATCGACACGCTGCCGGGGCAGCCGAACGTGGTGGTTTCCTCGGCCTGCTCCGGTCACGGCTTCAAGTTTGCAAGCGTTGTCGGCGAGATTCTTGCCGATCTGGCGCTTCAGGGCGCAAGCGCATTGCCGACGGACTTGTTCTCTTTCGAGAAGCATTTTGGCGGCCGCATGATATAAGCGGCCATCCCGAGGATTCCAGAGCGGTTACGCGTTTCACGGGATCGCCTGACCGCTCTATGCTATTGTTTTTACGCAATTCCGGACGGAAAACCGCTACGCACTTTTCCTGGAATTGCTCTCGCCGATCGTCATCCGCCGCAGGACGTCCGATCTGAAATAGAAGTGCTGAACGAGCGCGCCGAATATGTGCAGGACGACGACGATCCAAAGCAACATTTTCATGAGTCCGCCGTGGACGGAGCCTGCCGTATCCACGCCGAGATAGTAAGCCGCAATTCCCGACACCGGCATCGCGAAGATCAGGACATAGAGCAACACATGCGTCACGTGCGCGATGTGATGCAGGAATGCCGGCTGACCATTCGGCTTTTCGGGAGCATCGGAGGAGAAGCGCACAGCCAGCCGAACGATCGCGAGCAACAGGACCGCGATGCCGGCATAGGCGTGGATATTGGCGCTGGCGATGTCGCCAGGCGAGGGCGTCTGGCCACGATGGACCAGGTGACGCCATGCATTCATGCCGTCGGGAAACAGCAGATTGAAAAAAACGAGTAGGGCAACAAGCCAATGGAGCAGGCGCTGCGGAACGGAATAAGCGGATCGGACAGGCATCAGATTCCCTTAGATTGGAATTACCCTACGACTAGAGCATGATTATAACAGGAACCTGAACGCGATCTACCTGACCCGCGGTTGCCATCCGCGACGCCCGCATCGGTATCAACTCAAGACGGCACGAGGTTCGAGAAACGATTCCAGGCCGTATGAGCCGAATTCGCGGCCCATGCCGGATTGCTTGAAGCCGCCAAAGGGTGCGAGCGGTTCATGCGGTACACCGTTGATGACGACGCGGCCCGCCTCGATCGCGCTCATTTCCGATGGCTTGATGACCATGGTGACGGCGGCCGCGGTTGGTGGGGCTCGCCTATATCAGCGAAGCAGTCACTGCCGCTCATGTCACGACAGGCAAATTGATCACCGTTCTGGAGGATTGGAGCCCGCCCTATCCGGGGCACAGCCACTATTTCGCCCAGCGGCGCCAGATGCCGGCAAGGCTTCGTGTCCTGATCGATCTCATTCGTGAGCGGAATCTCTCTCGTGGGTCGCGGTTGGAAGATTAAATTTCAGACATATATCTCGATATATCTTGAGTGCGGATATATAGAAATATATCCCTATCGCCTGAAACATCATCACGACGATCCCTCTGAGGATGAGCGCGAGTTCCTCAAGCGTCGCAGACACAAGCATCACCATAGTAGACGGGCGGCAAGCAGCTGTTTTGACTGCGGCGAGCGACTGCTGCTCACGCGGTCGCTGCCGCTTTGGATGAGCCGGCCTGCACCATGGCGCGCTGTTAGAACACGTCGGCGACCGCTGGCGAAGAATCAACTCACGCAGGAGTTTGTCATGGACAAGAAGATCAAAGCCGTTCTCGAGAGCTACCACGTCCTTATTCGCGAAGAGCAAAGCAAGCCGAGAGAGATGCCGCCGGGCGGGCGGGATGGCGGTCAAGATCGCCGGCTGAGGGCCGTTGGACCGGAGACCGGCCGCTTTCTCAACATAGTCGCGAAAAGCCTGAAAGCTCCTACCATTCTGGAGCTAGGCACCTCCTTCGGCTATTCCGGCATTTGGCTTGCCGACGCTGCGCGCGCAAGCGGCGGAAGGCTTATCTCGATGGAATTCCACGCCTACAAGACCGAGTTCGCCAAGGAAATGGCTGACAAGGCAGGCCTGTCGGAACATATCGATTTCCAGATCGGCGACGCGGTCGAGATGATCAAGGCATTGCCTTCGGGCGTCGACTTCGTCCTCGTCGACTTGTGGAAGGATCTCTACGTCCCCTGCCTGGAAGCTTTCTATCCCAAGCTCAATCCCGGCGCGATCATCGTTGCCGACAACATGCTGATGCCGGGCAACGAAGACGTAAAACGCTATGGCGAGGCCGTTCGCGCCAAGCCGGGAATAACCTCCGTGCTCCTGCCTGTCGGTTCAGGGATCGAAGTCAGCCGATACGATCCAGTATAAAGAGCGGGCGGCGGCCCCGTTCATGAGGCCGCCGCCGGGTTGTCTTTACTTGCTTGCGTCCTTGGCCGCCTTTTCGATGACGGCGGCGACTTTCTCAGGCTGGGAGGCAAAGACGGCGTGGCTCGCCTTGATTTCGGTCACCTCGCTGCCCGCCCGCTTTGCCATGTCCCGTTCAAGCTCGGGATTGATGGAGCGGTCGTCGCTTGCCACGATCGACCAGCTCTTCTTGGATCGCCAGGCCGGATCATCAACCTTTGCCGTAAAGGCTGCCTTGGCGGCAAACACCTGCGATTTCGCCATGAAGTCGGCTTCATCCTTGGGAAGGTCCGCGGCGAAATCGGCAGCGAAAGTTGCCGGGTCGAGATAGAGATATTGGCCGTCCTTCGTCTCGCGGATATTCATGCTGCCCGCCGGCTTGGAGCTCGCAAGACCGATCAGGCTCTCGCCCTTTTCAGGCTGAAACGCTGCGACATAGACGAGCCCCGCGACATCGGGCCGGTTCCCCGCCTCGGTGATGACCATGCCGCCATAGCTGTGGCCGACGAGCAGGCTGGGCCCGTTCTGCAGATCGAGCACGCGGTTCGTTGCCGCAACGTCGTCGGCAAGTGAAGTTATGGGCTCCTGAACGATCGAGACGTTGAAGCCGTGCTTTTCGAGGATCTCGGTGGTCTTGCGCCAGCCGGATCCATCGGCGAGCGCGCCGTGGACGATGACGATGTTCTTGATCTCCGCAGCCTGGGCTGCAAACGCCATGGTGCTTGCGGCGAGGCCAAGTGCGACGACGGAAAGAAAGCGGTTGTTCATGGGTAGGACTCCTGTCGGTAAAGGTTGATGCTGGGTTGGGGAGGGTTCATCCGAAGGTGAAGGCGTAGGCCTGGACCCCCGGATCGAGGAAGCGGATTTCGAAGTTGCGTGCCATGACGTCGCCGGACTGGCGAACGAGCTGGTAGAGTTTGGTTCCTGTAACGGTCCCGTTTCCGGCAGCATCGATATCCGAGCCGTGGTCAGCACCCGGCGCCTTTCCATCGACGGTCACCTGGAAGCGGATCGGTTTGCCGTCCGCCGCCGGCCCGAGGACGAGATGCAGATCGCGGGCGCTGAAGCGGTAGCTTATGCCGCCGCCTGCCTTGTCGAGCGATGCCTGCTCGGGGCCGACTGTCCATGTGCCTGCCAATCCCCATTGGTTGAGGCCCGGATTGGCAATCGAATAGTCGGCGGCGGTATCGGCCTTCAGGTTCTCGGGGGAGACGAAACCCGTCGCCTGCCTGTAGCCGACATAGGTTTCGCCGGAGCGGATGTCGCCGAGATCGGGGCTGGCCTCTGCACCCTTTGCATCCGGTACGACAGGGGCGCTCTGCGCCATGTCGCTGCCTGCCTCGCGCAGAAGATCCTGGATCGCCTGCTCGGTCTGGGGATAGTTGCCCTCGCCAAAATGCTGGTAGCGGATCTGTCCCTTGGCATCGATCAGGTAATGGGCAGGCCAGTAGTTGTTCTCGAAGGCACGCCAGATGCGATAGTCGTTGTCGATGGCGACCGGGTAGCCGATCTTGAAGTCGGTGATCGCCTTCTTGACGTTATCGACATTCTTCTCGAAGGCGAATTCGGGAGCATGGACGCCGATGACGACGAGACCCTGATCCTTATATTTTTCCGCCCAGGCACGAACATAGGGGATGGTACGGATGCAGTTGATGCAGGAATAGGTCCAGAAGTCGACGAGCACGACCTTGCCGCGAAGCTCGGCAGTGGTCAGCGGCGGCGAGTTCAGCCAAGTCACGGCGCCGTCGAGCGAGGGGGCCGGTCCTTCAATCGGAAGATTGCTGTGGAACGGTCGCGCCGCATCGCCGACTTCGATGTTGCTGGCCATCTCGGTCGGCGCGCTATCTGTGGACTTCGCATGCAGCCGCTCCAGCAAGGCCTGCTCGAACGAGCCGGTGCTTGCATAGGACAGCCGGGCGAGAAGGCCGGTGTCGAGGCCGAGAGCGATGGCTGCGACCCCTACCAGGACGGCCGCGCCGGCCAATTGGCGGATGCGCTCGCTGATCCCAAGCGAGTTCTTCATACGGGCAAAGATCTTGCCGCCGGCGAAGAGGGCGACGGCGAGCGAAGTTGCCGCACCGGCACCATAGGCAAGCAGAAGGAATGTCGTCTGCAGGTTGGCGCCCTTCAGGGCAGCTCCGGTGAGCACAAGCCCGAGGATCGGCCCGGCACAGGGCGCCCATAGCAGCCCCGTCGCAATACCCAGCACGAAGGAGCTCCGGACGCTCGATGTGGCGCCGCCTTTGCCTACGGCGTTCAGAAGATTGTTGCCGAGGTCGACAACCGGCCGGGAAAGCAGGCTCGACACGCGCGGCGACAGCAGGCTGAGGCCGAAGAGTGCAAGCAGCAAGATCGCGACAAGGCGACCATATTCATTGGCGCGAATGGCCCAACTACCGCCGACGGCGGCAAGCGTTGCGACCAGGGCAAAGGTGATCGCCATGCCCGCAAGCATCGGCAGCGTGCTCTTGGCGAAGGGCTGCCCGGCACGAGCGAAGACGAAGGGGAGAATAGGCAGGATGCACGGACTGAGGATCGTCAGCGCGCCACCGAGATAGGCAATGATGAGAAGCGTCATCGTCTTTGTTCCTTTAGAACGGATTGACCGGCTGCGGACGGCGACGTGCCGTGCTCAGCAGTGACGCTATCTGCCGCTGGCGACGTATCTCGAGTGTGTCTGATTGGAGGGGAGAATGTACCGAAACGTCGATGTCTTCGGCTTCGATACACTGCGATACAAACGAAACGATGCCAGTGCAGCAAGCTCCTTCTGCCTGCTGGGGAGAAGGGGTCGCGCCGCAACGACTTCATTTCATAAGCGATTACCCCGCGGCCAGGGGCTGCCGATTGTATCAGACTGTATCTGCGCCGCCGGAAGCTACATGGGCATTCAAAATCGGGCGGCTAACGACACACCGGCGATACATGCGGCCGGCTTTCTTGCCCTCAACATCCATTCCACAGGAGAGACAGATGTCAGAGGAAATCAACCACAATCGCCGGCGCTTTTTCGGCATCGCCGCAGTCGCCGTTGCTGCCGCCGAATTCGGCCTCCCGACCATCGCCGCCGCGCAGCAGCCGAAGGCTTCTGTTGCCGTACCCGCTGTAAAGGCCGGCACTCACGCGTCCTTCGGTGCGCTGAAGCAGATCGATGCGGGCGTACTCGATATCGGCTACGCCGAGGCCGGCCCGGCAAATGGTCCGGTCGTATTGCTGCTCCATGGCTGGCCTTACGATATCTATAGCTTCGTCGATGTCGCGCCGGTGCTGGCCGACGCCGGCTATCGTGTCATCATCCCCTATCTGCGCGGCTATGGCACCACCAGGTTCCTTTCGAGCCAGACCCCGCGCAACGGTCAACAGGCAGCTCTCGCTGCCGACATGATCGCGCTTCTCGATGCTTTGAAGATCGAAAAAGTCGTCGTTGCCGGTTATGACTGGGGCGCTCGCACCGCCGACATCATGGCGGCACTCTGGCCCGAGCGTTGCAAGGCGCTGGTGTCGGTCAGCGGCTATCTGATTGGCAGCCAGGAGATCAACCGCAAGCCCCTGCCGCCGAAGGCCGAGCTTGCCTGGTGGTATCAGTTCTATTTTGCCACCGAGCGCGGCCGCCTTGGCTATCAGGAAAACCGGCATGAGTTTGCCAAGCTGATCTGGCATACGGCTTCGCCACAATGGGCTTTTGATGACGAGACCTACGATCGGTCCGCAGTGGCGTTCGACAATCCCGACCATGTCGAGGTCGTCATCCATAATTACCGCTGGCGCCTTGGCCTCGTCGAAGGCGAGGCGAAGTACGATGCCTATGAAAAGACACTGGCCGCCGGACCTGTGATCTCGATCCCGACCATCACCATGGAAGGTGATGCGAACGGCGCACCTCACCCGGAACCGTCAGCCTATCGGGCCAAGTTCTCGGGCAAGTACGAGCACCGCACGATCACCGGCGGCATTGGGCACAATCTTCCCCAGGAAGCGCCGCAGGCGTTTGCGCAGGCTGTGATAGATGTTGATCGTTTCTAGTTCGGCGATAGTGTGCGGGTGGGCGCTGGCATATGCCGGCGCCTCGAAGAATGTTCGTAGGCTGACACTTACGATAGTAATTGAGTGAGAAGACAAATGGAGCATATCGACCACATCCTGATCGTCGATGACGACCGTGAAATCCGCGAGCTGGTGTCGAGCTATCTGACGAAGAACGGCTTGAGGACGACGACAGCGGCCGATGGCCGCCAGATGCGCAGTTTTCTCGAGGCCAATTCGGTCGATCTGATCGTGCTCGATGTCATGATGCCGGGTGACGATGGCTTGGTGCTTTGCCGTGAGCTTCGCTCGGGCAAGCATAAGGCGACGCCTGTTCTGATGCTGACGGCGCGCAGCGACGAGATGGACCGGATCCTCGGGCTCGAAATGGGCGCCGACGATTACCTGCCCAAGCCGTTCGCCGCCCGCGAGCTTCTCGCCCGCATCAAGGCCGTGCTCAGGCGCACGCGAATGCTGCCACCCAACCTGCAGATCAGCGAAGCCGGGCAATTGCTCGTCTTCGGCGACTGGCGGCTCGATACGGTCGGCCGCCACCTTCTCGATCGGGACGGAACGGAAATCGCCTTGAGCGGCGCCGAATACCGCCTGCTTCGCGTCTTCATCGATCACCCGCAGCGGGTGCTCAATCGCGACCAGCTGCTGAACCTCACCCAGGGCCGCGATGCAGATCTGTTCGATCGGTCGATCGACCTGCTCGTCAGCCGGCTTCGCCAGCGTTTGGGCGACGATGCGCGCGAGCCGACCTACATCAAGACGGTCCGCAGCGAGGGATATGTCTTCTCCGTTCCGGTCGAGATCGCGGAGCTGCGCCCATGAGCACGGCGGCCCTGTTGCGCCGGAGCCTATCGTGGCCCAGCACCCTGCGCTCGCGCATTTCAATGATTCTGCTGGTCGGACTTGCGATCGCTTACGGGCTTTCCTTCAGCGTGCTCTACCTCGAGCGCTACATGTCGGCAAAGGCCGTCATGCTCGGTACGCTGGAGAGCGATGTCGCGACGTCGATCGCGGTGCTTGACCGTTTGCCGGCCGACGAGAGGGCCGGCTTCGTCGATTGGCTCAGCCGCGGCAATTACCATTTCGAGCTGGGGCCGGGGCTGCCGGGCGTGCCGGATACCTCGGGTCATGGCGCAGAAATTGCCGCCAAGATCGAGGATGCCGTCGGCCACCGTTTTCCGATTCACATCGAATCGATACCTGGCCCGATCGCACGCCTGCAGGCGCATCTGAATTTGAGCGACGGCAGCCCTTTGACGATCGACGTCACGCCGAAGGGCATCATGCCGATCGCTTCCTGGCTGCCTTACGTCTTCGTGGTGCAGATGCTGGTCATCGTGCTGTGTACGTGGTTTGCCGTTCGTCTGGCAATCCGCCCGCTCGCCGAGTTCGCCGCGGCCGCCGACGCGCTCGATCCCAATAAGAAGGGAGAGGCGTTGAGCGATCGAGGGCCGAGCGAGGTCGCCCACGCCGCCAAGGCCTTCAATGCTATGCGGGATCGCATCGCGCATTATCTCGAGGAGCGCGTGCAGATTCTTGCGGCGATCTCCCACGATCTGCAGACGCCGATCACCCGCATGCGCCTGCGCGCTGACATCGCCGACGAATCGCCCGAGAAAACGAAGTTGCTGCAGGATCTCGGCGAAATCGAGCGGCTGGTGCAGGATGGCATCGCCTATGCGCGCAGCGCCCACGGCAACGGCGAGAAGAGCTCCCGCATCGATCTCGCCTCCTTCATCGAAAGCATTTGTTATGACTATCAGGATACCGGCAAATCGGTCGAGATTCTCGGCCTGATTCAGGGAACAGTGGCGACAAAACCGCATGCCCTTCGCCGCATCCTCACCAACTTCATCGACAATGCCCTGAAGTTCGCCGGGGAGGCGGAAATTTCCGTGGAACGCAGGGATACAGGCGAGGTCGTCATAACGGTCCTCGATCGCGGCCCGGGCATTCCGCAGGACCAGATCGAGGCGGCCATGCAGCCCTTCTTCCGCCTGGAGCAATCGCGCAACCGCAATACGGGCGGCACGGGGCTGGGCCTCGCAATCGCTCAGCAACTGGCCCAGACGCTTGGCGGCTCCGTCAGGCTTTACAATCGCGGCGGCGGCGGCCTAGCCGCGGAAGTCGTGATCGCCTGATCTTCTCACTCAAAGATTCTCAGCGTCTCTGTAAGCCATTGTATCCGGCGGATAGGGACGTACGTTCCGTGACATTTCCGGCGATTTCGGAAACATGCAGGATACGTCGGTCCATCAAAAACCACTCCGTCAACGGACGTCGCCCCAGACGACACAACAAAGCGGGCGACGCAACAAAAGGAGTGTTCCATGACGAAGATCGACAAGGTTCTCTACACCGCCAAAACCCATACCATCGGTGGCCGCGATGGCTCCGCGCGCAGCGATGACAGCCAACTGGATGTCCAGCTTTCGCCTCCCGGCAGCGCCCACGCCGGCACCAACCCCGAGCAGCTTTTCGCGGCCGGATGGTCGGCATGCTTCATCGGCGCGATGGGCCTTGCCGCTGGCAAGCGGAAGATCAAGCTCCCGGCCGATCTTGCGGTCGATGCGGAAGTGGATCTGGGGACCACGGAAGGTGCCTATTTCCTGCAGGCACGCTTGACTGTCAGCATGCCCGGCATCGAACCCGACCTGGCAAGGACGCTCGTCGAAGAAGCACACCAGACCTGCCCATATTCAAAGGCGACCCGCGGCAACATCAATGTCGAACTGAAGCTCGCCTGAGCATCGTTTAAGCGTTGATATTGCGCGCCGCTCGCTTGAATGCGCGGCGCGCAATGTCGTTGTCGACACCGCAAAATTTAACCTGCGGGGCCGCCTCCGCGTTCGCGGGATGATGCGGATCGGTTCCGGCCCCGCATCTGGAGAGCCACATGAGACCAATTATTCTTCTTCTCGCCGCAGCAGCCATATTTGCCGCGCCGTGCGTCTACGATCCTGGTTCGAAAGAGCTTTCGCCGCTTGCGAGCATTGCCGCCGTATGGGGCGGATCAAGCCTAAATCACAGCGGACGTTAACCAACTGTTAACCATGTCAACGGTACACAAGGTCAACGATTTATTCACATAGATGACCAAAGTGCTAACAGACGCTCGCTCGATCCGTATCAAGGGCCGCTCTTTTCTTGCGGTCATGCTTTCGCCCGATCTGCCGCTGGACCAGTGGTTGATAAGGCTCGATGACCTTGCAGCCCGTTCGGCCGGCTTCTTTCTGGGGCGGCCGGTCGTGCTCGATATAACCGATCTGCCGATCGATCGTGCGCAGCTCAAGGAGCTGATCGGCGAGCTTGCCGCCCGCAATGTCAGCATCATGGGCATCGAGGGCGGACGTCCGTCCATCGTCGGGGCCGGCATGCCGCCGGTGCTGAAGGGCGGTCGTCCGGCAGCCGATTTCGAGGTGACCGAGACCGAGCCGGTCGTCGAACGGCGAAACAGCGAAAGCAAGCCGGCGCCCGCCGAGGTTCGCCCGGTGACCCAATCGCTGATCATCCGCGAGCCGGTCCGTTCGGGCCAGTCGGTGATCTTTCCGGAGGGGGATGTCACCGTCATCGGATCGGTGGCATCAGGCGCGGAAATCATCGCCGGAGGGTCCGTGCATATCTACGGCACCTTGCGCGGCCGGGCCATGGCCGGATCTATCGGCAATGCATCGGCGCGAATCTTTTGCCGCAAGCTCGAGGCCGAGCTGCTGGCGATCGATGGCATCTACAAAATGGCGGAAGACGTCGCACCCGGCCTTCGCGGACAACCCGTCCAGCTCTGGCTGGATGGCGAGACGATCATGGCAGAAAAACTAATCTGAGCCGAAGCGGGCCAAAACAGGAGAGCGAGATGGGCAAGGTAATCGTCGTCACATCAGGCAAGGGCGGAGTTGGGAAGACGACTTCGACTGCCGCATTGGGGGCGGCTCTGGCGCAGAGAAACGAAAAGGTCGTCGTCGTCGATTTCGACGTCGGCCTCCGCAATCTCGACCTGGTGATGGGAGCCGAACGGCGCGTGGTCTACGATCTGGTCAACGTCATCCATGGCGATGCCAGGCTGCCGCAGGCCCTGATCCGCGACAAGCGGCTGGAAACGCTCTTCCTGCTGCCGGCTTCGCAAACGCGCGACAAGGACAACCTGACGCCCGAGGGTGTCGAGCGTGTCATCAATGAGCTCAAGAACCACTTCGACTGGGTCATCTGCGACAGCCCGGCCGGGATCGAGCGCGGCGCAACGCTTGCGATGCGGCACGCCGACGTCGCTGTTGTCGTCACCAATCCCGAGGTATCCTCGGTACGCGATTCCGATCGTATCATCGGCTTGCTGGACTCCAAGACGCTGAAGGCCGAGCGCGGCGAGCGCATGGAGAAGCACCTGCTGCTGACCCGCTACGATGCCGCTCGCGCAGAGCGTGGCGACATGCTGAAGGTCGATGACGTGCTGGAGATCCTCTCCATTCCCTTGCTCGGGATCATTCCGGAAAGCATGGATGTTCTCCGCGCGTCCAATATCGGTTCGCCGGTGACGCTCGCTGATGCCCGCAGCGCGCCGGCTCTCGCCTATTTCGAAGCCGCACGTCGCCTTGCCGGCGAGCAGCTGCCGATCACCATCCCCGGCGAAAAGCGGGGCATCTTCGGCAAGATCTTCGCAAGGAGGGCCGCATGAACATTTTCGGACTGTTCCGCAAGCAGCAATCTGCACCCATGGCGCGCGAGCGCCTGCAGATTCTCCTTGCCCATGAACGTGCCTCGGTGGACTCGGATCTCGTATCCATTCTGCGCGAGGAAATCCTGGCCGTCATCGCCAAGCATGTTCAGGTCGATCGCGATAAGGTGCAAGTCAAGATGGATCGCGACGAGCATGTCTCCATGCTGGAGATCGACGTCGAGATTCCCAGGGACGCAGCCCTTCAGGCTGCCTGATTGAAGCGCGATATCGCGGTTATGCGAGGACGAAGCCGAAGGATTCTCCCTTTTGGCGGCCCCTGAGCATTTCCTTGAAGTTCGCTCTTGCAAAATGCGCGATTCGCTATTATTTCCACGCCATCACCTGTATCGATGGCCTGCCGCGCTGACATTTCTTTGTCGACGCGGTGTTCGCTGTCCGGGTTAAAAGCAAGGGCGCTCCCCAGAAATGGGTCGAGCGCCCTTTGCTTTTCGGGGCGCCATGCTGCTTTCCTTGTCGGAAACGATATGCCAGTTTGCTGCAATGAAGCGGGAGGTTGCAGGCTTGGGCGGATTGAATTCCCTGTGGAATGCGGTGTTCAGATGGCTGCTTGCGGGCCTCTTCCTCACAGCCTGCGCCATCGGCGCCTCGGCCGCCGACCGGACGATCTACCTGACGTTTGACGATGGCCCCTTGCCGGGGACGAAAAACGTCCTTTCCGTGTTGAGTAAGGAAAATGTCCCGGCAGCCATGTTCATGGTCGGCCTGCATGTGGAAACCATCCCTGCGGGCCGCGATTTGCTGGCCGAGGCAAAGGCAATGCCGCTGGTGACGGTCGGCAATCACAGCTACACTCACGCCAACAATCGCTACAGGCGGTATTACTCCAACACCCAGGCCGTCGTCGCGGATATGCTTCACGCCAACCAGGTGCTCGGCCTCACGCCGATGGTGAATGCGCGATTGCCGGGCAGGGACGTCTTTCGGCTTCCGACTGTTTCCAGGGAGGATCTTTCCATCAACGTCGCCCAATGGGAGCGCGAATGGCTGGATTACGAGCTCGTCGCCGAAGCCGGCTTCTATCTCTATGGCTGGGATTTCGAATGGGTGCACAGCAATGACGGCAAGCCGGTGCAATCGGTGGACCATCTGATCAACGAAATCGATCACCTCTTTCAGTACGGCCGCTTTACCCAGCCAGGCAAGATGATCCTGCTCATGCATGATGAGATGTTTCAGGATCAATTCAATGGACAGGAAAACCTGCAGGCGCTTATCCGCACGCTTCGTCAGCGCGGCTACGCCTTCGGCGATATCAGGACATACGCGCCGTCACATCCTTGAGTGCCCCAAAACACGCATAGCGCTACCGCGCCGCGGCCCCTGCCGCGACCGTCAGGATGAAGTCGTCGAGCTCCTTTTCCAGGCTTTCGACGGGCAGGCCGACGAAGCGTCCCTCAAGGCTGATGCTGACGACGCCATGCACAGCTCCGAACAGCGTTCGGGCGCGAATGGCGCGGGCCGTCTCGGACATGGCGGGCTGCAGCTCGGCAAGCGGTTCGGCGATGACGCCCATCAGGAACATATGCTCTTCCAGATGCCATTCGGGGGTAGGGCGTTCGTCCGGCGGGCGATGGTCGAAGAGCGCCTTCCATAGATTGCGGTTGGTGACTGCGAATCGCAGATAGCCGCGTGCAAGGTTGCGCAGCCGATCCGCCGGCGTTCGGTCCTTGACCTCAGCTAGAGCAAGAGAAGCCTCCAGCGCTTTCAATGTCGCCGAATTGACGTGGATGACGAGATCGTCGAGATCGGCAAAGACGGTATAGAGCCCTCCGAGAGCGCAGCCGACATCCTGCGTGACATCGCGTGCCCGCAAGTTGGAGAGGCCATCGGCCGCGATGCGATGGCGCGCCGCCTCGATCAGCCGCAGCTTCAGATCCTCGCGCTTTTCCTGGGTTTTTCTTGCCATTAACCATTCCGATCCGATTTTTTGAACGTTGTTCAAAATTATCCTTGAACAACGTTCATGAGTCTGGCATATCTCTCTTCGTGAACATCGTTCATAAACGGGAGACGACAAATGTTCAATGTTATTCTGACGCTCATCCGCGGTCGGGCCTATGATGCGGAGCAGGCGTTCATCGATCGCAACGCCATGCCTCTGCTCGCCCAGCAGATCCGCGATGCAGCCGGCGCCATTCAGTCGGCGCGGCGGGCGGTGGCAATCGCCGTCGCACAGAATGAGCAGGAAAAGAGCCAGCACGCGGCGATCGTCGGTCGCATCGCGGATCTGGAAACCCGGGCCGTCGCGGCCCTGCAGAAGGGCAATGACGAACTCGCCCGGCAAGCGGCCGAGGCGATTGCCGAGCTTGAAGCCGAGCGCGATTCCTCCGAGAAGGCACAGGCGCAATTCGCCACGACGATCGCCAAGCTCAAGGCGACGGTCCGGTCCTCGGAGGCGCGCCTGCAGGGGTTACAGCGCGGCGAGCGGCTGGCGCGTGCGACCGAGCAGACACAGAAGCTCAATGCAGTCTGCAATGATGGCTCAGGTTTGGCGAACTTGGACGAAGCCGAGGAGACGCTGGCCCGTCTTCGCGCCTATCAGGATCGATGCGAAATTGCCACGTCAGCCCTGAAGGAAATGGACGCCGCAAACCGGCCCGCAATCATCATCGAAAAGCTCGCCAATGCCGGCTTCGGTGCACCGCTCGGTCCCTCGGCCGACGACGTGCTTGCCCGCCTGCGCGAGCGCATGAATTCAGCAGCCTGAAACCGAACACACCAAACATATTAGAGAGGGTACTATCATGAACGACAGCTTCCAGAAACATTCCCAGGCTTGGGTCAGCTTTTCCTATGTCTCCTTTGCCGCCGCCGCATTTATGCTCTTCGTCGGCCTTTACATGATGCCGATCGACCTATGGGGCAAAGGCTATCTCGCCATGGGCATCCTGATGCTGGTGCAGACGACGGTCAACGTTACCAAGACGGTTCGCGATAATTCCGAGGCTGACAAATTGATCCGCAAGGTGGAGGATGCCCGCACCGAGAAGCTTCTCGTTAAGTTCAATCGTGACGGTCAAGACTAACCTTTATTAACGACGCCATAGAGTTGTATTCGCGCTCAACCTTTGCGTAACCACTCTGTGGCGTCTTGTTCACTGAACAAGGGGAACGTCATGCAAACCCATTTGATGAGATCGAGGAAATTCGCGCCGCTGTTCTGGACGCAGTTCCTCACCGCCTTCAACGATAATTTTCTCAAGCAGACTTTGATTTTCGTCATTCTCGCGCAGATGGCAGCCCAGGGTGCTGCGCTGGTGACGCTGGCGGGCGGCATCTTTATCGTGCCGTTCCTGCTGCTTTCGGCGATTGCCGGCGAGCTTGCCGACAAATACGACAAAGCCAAGATAGCCGAGCTTCTGAAGCGCTGCGAACTCGTCGTCGCGGCCATCTCGGTGGTGGGCATCGCCTTTTCGTCCATCTGGATCCTGATGCTCGCCCTTTTCGGCTTCGGCGTCATCTCCTCGCTCTTCGGGCCGATCAAATACGGCATCCTGCCGGATCACCTCGCAAGCAGGGACCTTCCCAAGGCGAATGCCTGGATCGAGGGCGGAACCTTCATCGCCATTCTCACCGGAACGATGGTCTCGGCCGTCGCCTTCCGGCAAGGGGACAACGTCTGGATCTTCGGCCCGATGATGATGGGGCTTTCCGTCCTCTGCTGGTTTGCCGCACGCATGATCCCCTCAACCGGCTCCAAGGCGCCCGATCTTGTCGTCGATAGGAACGTCATCCGCTCCAGCTACCGGCTCGTCAATGAGCTTCGTGCAGACAGCCGTATCTGGCGTGCGTCGCTGATGAATTGCTGGTTCTGGTTCGTCGGGGCCTTCATCATGTCGATGCTGCCGATCATGGTGACTGACATTCTCGGCGGTTCGGAAATCGTCGTTCCCGCCTATCTGGCGATCTTTGCCATATCCGTCGCCATCGGCTCGGCCATCGCCGGCTGGATGGCCGCCGGCCGCATCGTGCTCCTGCCGGCGCCCGTGGGCATGCTGATCGTCGCGCTCTTCGGTCTCGATCTCGCCTGGAACCTTTGGGGTCTTCAGTCCAGCTCGCATGCCGAGTCCATTCTCGCCTTCTTCGAAGGGCCGAAGACAATCCGTGTCGCGGTCGATCTGGCCGGCATGGCAATCGGCGGCGCCTTCCTCGCCGTTCCCACCTTTGCCGCCATGCAGAGCTGGGCGAATGAGGACCGCCGCGCCCGCGTCATCGGCGCGGCAAACGTGCTGTCCGCACTCTTCATAGCGGTCGGCCTGGCGCTGGTGGCTGTGCTGCAGGCCGTCGGCTTGTCGATCCCGGTGATCGTCCTCAGCATCTCGGCGCTCAACGTCGTGATCGCCTGGGTGATGCTGAAGACGCTGCCGACCAATGCCTTCCGCGATCTCATCTCCATCATCTTCCGCGCGTTCATGCGGCTGGAAGTCGAGGGCCTGGAAAACATCCGCAAGGCCGGCCCGGCGCCGATCATCGCCCTCAACCATGTGAGCCTGCTCGACGGCGCGCTGGCGCTCGCCATCACCGAGGAAGAGCCGGTCTTCGCCATCGACTATGCCTTTGCCAAGAAGTGGTGGGTGCGTCCTCTGCTGACGAAGTGCAAGTTCCTGCCGCTCGATCCGACCAAGCCGATGGCGACGCGTTCCCTGATCAAGGTCATCCAGGACGGCAGCCCGGTCGGGATCTTCCCAGAGGGACGCCTGACGGTTACCGGCACGCTGATGAAGGTCTATGACGGCGCTGCCATGGTTGCCGACAAGACGGGCGCGATGATCGTGCCCGTTCGTATCGACGGTCTGGAAAAGAGCTATGCCTCTTACCTCACCTCAAGCCATGTCCGCCGCCGCCTCTTCCCCAAGGTCAAGGTAACGATCCTTGAGCCGGTGAAGCTTGACGTTCCCCTGGAACTGAAAGGCCGCAAGCGGCGCATCGCGGCCGGTGCTGCACTCTACCAGATCATGTCGGCGCTGATGTTCCGCACGGCGGATACCGATAATACCGTGCTTGGTCGCGTCATCGAAAGCGCCCATGAATACGGTGGCAAAAAACTGGCCGTAGAGGATCCGCTCTCCGGCAAGCTGTCCTATGCCAAGCTGCTCACCGGTGCCGCGGTGCTGGGTGCGAAATTCAAGAAGATGTTCCCGGCCGACAAGACACTCGGCGTTATGCTGCCGAACGCCAATGGTACCGCTGCGACCGTCCTCGGCGTCATGTCGGCAGGCAAAGTGCCGGCCATGTTGAACTTCACCGCAGGCGCCGCCAATATCCTGTCCGCTTGCAAGGCCGCCGAAGTCAGGCATGTCCTTTGCTCGCGCGCCTTCGTCACGCAAGCCAAGCTTGGCCCCGTTGTCGAGGAGCTTGAAAAGCAGGTCGAGTTCGTTTGGCTCGACGAGCTGCGCACGCAAATTACCTTCCTCGACAAGATCTTCGGCCTCATCCGCAAATATCGGCCGCTGGTCAAGCGCAGTGCCGATGATCCGGCCGTGATCCTCTTCACTTCGGGTTCGGAAGGCGCGCCGAAGGGTGTGGTGCTTACCCACCGCAACATCCTGTCGAACGCAGCCCAGGCGGCCTCGCGCATCGATTTCCATCCGGGCGACAAGGTGTTCAACATCCTGCCGATGTTCCACTCTTTCGGTCTGACGGCCGGCACCATCCTGCCGCTGGTCTCGGGCGTGCCGATTTTCCTCTATCCGTCGCCGCTGCACTATCGCATCGTGCCGGAGCTGATTTACGTCTCGAACGCCACCATCGTTTTCGGCACGGATACGTTCCTGAACGGCTATGCGCGCAGCGCTCATCCCTACGATCTCAGATCGATCCGCTACATCTTCTCCGGCGCCGAACCGGTGAAGGCCTCGACCCGCGAGGTCTATATGGAAAAGTTCGGCCTGCGCATCCTGGAAGGCTATGGCGTCACCGAGGCGGCTCCGGTCATCTCGCTGAACACGCCGATGTACAACCGCTCTGGAACGGTCGGCAAGATCATGCCGGGCATGGAATGGAAGCTCGAGTCGGTTGCCGGTATCGATGAGGGCGGGCGTCTGCTCATCCGCGGCGCCAATGTGATGGCCGGCTATATGCGCGCCGACAATCCCGGCGTCATCGAACCGCTGCCGGAGGGTTGGCATGATACCGGCGATATCGTCATCAACGACGAAGACGGTTTCGTGAAGATCCGCGGCCGGGCCAAGCGCTTCGCCAAGATCGGCGGCGAGATGATCTCGCTTGCCGCGGTCGAGACGCTCGCCGCCCAGCTCTGGCCCGGCGCGCTCAGCGTGGTCTCGGCCGTGCCTGACGCCAAGAAGGGTGAACGCGTCGTTCTCCTGACCGATCAGCCGAATGCCACGCGAAGCGAGTTCCTGGCCTTTGCCAAGGCGAAGGGCGCCACCGAGATGATGGTCCCAGCCGAGGTGACCGTCGGCAAGGTCCCCGTCCTCGGTTCCGGCAAGATCGATTTCGTGACGGCGCGGGCGATGGCGCTGGAAAGCATTTCGGAATCGCAAGCGGCCTAACGCTTCATGACCCCACGAATGGGGGCGGCGGATCCAACCGTCGCCCCCTTTTTAATCTGCGTCGTTCAAGCATTACGAGACATGCGGCAGGATAATCTGAAAGGTCGTGCTGTCATCGCCGCTCTCCAGCAACTCGATGCTGCCGCCATGCGAGGCGAGCATTGCCCGGACGATGCCAAGGCCCATGCCGGTACCGCCCTCTTCCCGGCGCGTCGAAAAGAAGGGTTCGAAGATGCGCTCGCGATTGCCTTCGGCAATACCGGAGCCATTGTCGCGAATTTCGATCGTCAGCTTACGCCCGTCGGGCGCCGACTTGATCCTGAGTATAGTCGCGCCGTTTTGAGAGGCATTTTCGGCCAGATTGGCAAAAATGATGCCGGCGACCTCGCTGGGCAGAGCAATCGCGCTTTTGGTACTTCCATCATCGATGACAGCCAATTGGCGGAAGTTTCTGGCCAGCTGGGCGACGATGTCCTCGATGTTGGTCAGGCCCGGCTCGGATGGCAGTTCGGCCTTCGCCAGATCGCGCAGGCGTGACAACAGCGTGTCAAGGCGGTCGGTATCCGCGATGATATTGGCGAGGAAATGGTTCCGCTGCGTCTGGCTCATCGGATTGTTGTCGTCATCGTCGCGCAACAACTCCGCAGCGCCCTTGATCGAGGTGAGGGGGGATTTCAGCTCGTGCGAGACATGTGCTGCGAAGGAGCGGACGTGGTCTGAATGATCGACCAGCTTGCCGGCAAGGTCGAGAAAACTTTGCGAAAGTGTCGCCACCTCCCGCGTACCGTAATTGTCGAGCGGCCGGATAGCGGCTCTGCCGCCGCGGGCGATTTCCTCCGTTCGTGCGATCAGGGCGTTAATGGGCACCGTCAGGGTTCGCGTCAACACATAGGCGACCACGAGTGTCAGGACCAGAACGACGGCCAGAGTAGCGATTTCGGCCGGTGCCATGGCGCCGGACGCGGCCCGCACCGCGCGAAACCAGATGACGGTCAGCACAGGGAGCGTCATTACGGTTAGAAGCACGGCATAGACGATGAGGTAGAGCGGCGGCCGCCACTTCGGCTTCACCAGCGGGCTGCGCATCATGCGCCTCCCTCCACGCCTGATGTCAATTTGAAGCCAATGCCGTGTACCGTGGCGATGATGCCCTTGCCACCGGCGGCTGAAAGCTTGGCGCGGATATTGCGGATATGGCTGTCTATGGTGCGGTCGGCAACCTGGATATCGGCCCCGTATGCTGCCTCCATGAGCTGATCGCGGTTGAAGACGATCTCCGGACGTGACAACAGCGTGTCGAGGATAGCGAATTCAAGACCCGTCAGAGCCAGCGGCGTATCGGCGAAGGTCGCAGTCCGGCCGCCGCGATTGAGGCGCAACAAGCCGGCGGATACGGAATTTTCCTTGGCGTCCGGTCCCGTGCCATGCCCGGAGCGTTTCAGAATAGTCTTGACCCGGGCGACCAGTTCACGCGGGCTGAAGGGTTTGGTGACGTAATCGTCGCCGCCGATCTCGAGCCCCAGGATGCGGTCTATTTCTTCGTCGCGCGCCGAGAGGAACAGGATCGGGAGATTGGATGTCCTGCGGATCCGGCGGCAGACTTCCAGACCATCCATCTCGGGCATGCCGACATCGAGCACGATCAGATCGAGATCGCCACGATGAAAAGCCATCATGGCCTCTGTGCCGTTGCGGGCTGTTGTCGTCGCCATGCCGGCGCGATCGAGCGCGAAGCAAGTCACGTCGCGAATATTGGGTTCATCGTCGACGACGAGGATGCGCTTGACCATGCGATGCCTGCTTTGGTTCTCTTGCTCGTTTTTCTTCGTTTCGGCCTCATCTTGCAAGGGTTGTGTGGTCGCGAAGATAGCGATCGAGGCGGGCGGCGCGGAAAGTCCAGCTTCTCCAGTCGCGCGATCGCTGCCATTCGTCCACTACAAGTGCGCTCCGGACCTTGCTCGCAGGAGCGGCTCGTTCCGCTTCGGCGGGTAACGATGCCAGATAAGTATCGAGCGCAGGTATTGCGGATGGCCCAAGCGTCGACAGATAATCGATATCGAGCGGCATACCTTCGCCTGCCACCTCGCTGCTGTGGGCGACATTGAAGCGGGCGATGAAGGCGGGAATGTCGACAAGGGCAATGGCGTAGAGCGTCACAACCAGCGTCGCCAGGCTGAGCGCGACCAACCATTCGTTGGAGCGCTGCAGCAGGATACGCAGGAGGATGAGAAAGAGACCCATGGCGACGAGACCCATCCAGATGCCGGCCGCGACCCGCAGCTCCGTCAGCGAGTAGGATTCGACGTAGAGATCGAGTCTGAGGATGGAGGAGAAGCAGAGCAAGATGTTTTGCGCGATCCACAGATGCACGAGGCCGCGAACAAGGGCGCTCCTGTTACCTGGCCCGTCGCGGCGCATGGCGGCGAGCACGAAGGCCGCGGCCAGAAGTGCCGTCACCATCAATGGATAGGCGCCGCGATGCGCATATTCGGCGTGGCTCATACCGTCAGGCAGATTTACTCCGCCCCAGAGATAGGTGAGATCCAGGAGAGACTGCATTGCAAACAGTGCGTTGAACACAAAGAGCGAGCGCAGCAGGGCCGCATGTCCGAAAAACGCGCTCTCGGGTTTGACGGCCTCGGAAGCCTGATCTGGGCGACGCCGAGCGAGGCGTTTGAGGCGCGGGCGAAGCAAGACAGATACGAAGGCGGCGACGATGAGCCAGAAGCCGATGCGCCACGCATCCAGAAATTGCAGAAAATACGCAAGATCGAAGCTGCGTAGTACCTTGTCGATCAGCGGATTGGCCATTGCGAAGAGGGCGACGAACCCGGCTGTAAAGCTGAGCGGCATGATCCAGCCGCGAAGATGATGCCAGATCATCTCCGGCGTCGGCCTTCGGGAGTGCCGGAGACGACCGTAGGCCGCTCGGCGGAACGGCCGCAGCGGCAGGTCCAGAAGAAAGCGGAACAGCACGACCGGCAAACGGACCAGTCTTCGTGGAAAAAGTCCCGTGGCGGCAAGCGAGACGCATGTGATGCCGAGCAAGCTGAGAGCGATGCCCATCCAGGATGTGGTCTCGAGAAGCGGCGCCGACAGGACAAAAGCGAGAGCCAGAAGCCCTGTAGCCTTTGGAAGAGACTGTGGCTTTCTCGAACAAAGCAGCACGCCCGCGGCGATGGCATTGACGAAGAGGAAAAGGTTGAGGCCCGGCTCTCTGCCGAAGAGGAGGAGGTCGGCGAGTGCTACGAGAGCGATCAGTATCAAGAGCTTGCGGCTGATGTTGCGTGTGGGGTTAGCCGGCTGAGCCGGTATATCCGAGGCACTCATGCGTATCGGCCCCCCACGGTTCGCCCCGCAGCGATAAAGGGTATGACCCTTGGTGTCCGAGCCGGGAGATCGGTTTGAGGCTGAGGATCTTCCACCAGCCACCAGCCTTCCTTGAGAAGGCTATGGGGCAGGCGGACGGGTGGAGCGACGGTTTCTTCGGGTGCGTTGTTCATGGCGCGAGGATGGCGCGCGTATTTGCAGAATCTGTGCAGAGCCCAAGGAGCTATTCAGGAATTGCACGGTTGGGTTGGTCCTGGCAGCCTAAGTCTATCAGCAGACAATCTTGTTGCGGCTGATCGGTTTCCCGATCACGCGGCGAGTGCCTCGAAATGAAGCAGTCGCTTGTGGAGCTTAAATTTGTGTTTTCCAGCTTTTGCTCAGTAGATGGATTGCAAATCCGAAACTCGATTTGGTGACCGCGCTGTCGTGTTCACCCCTGACGACAGCCGGGAGTCTTGGAACCGACCTAATAGCCGGAGCCAGGATTCCCGTCAGCCCTACGCAATCACCTATGTACGCTGTTTTTCATGATGGTGGTTGAGCGCTTGGGGACTGGCGACCGCATCGCTCCCTGATCAATGCGCTCCAGCGGGCTCTTTCAGCAGTTCATTCAAGCTTTATCTTAATAAGCAAATGCCATAGCTAAAGCTCCGAAAAAGAATAGTTTAAGGCCGCGAGAGCTAACTGCAAAGGAAGCCGGCATATGAGAATCACGACAATTACGAATTGGGCCTACGGCATTACCGTGGTCCTGACCGTGCTGTCCGCCGCGGCTTTCATTCTGTCGGCTCGAAGCGCCACCCAGGAAAGGCAAGCCATCGAGCAACATCTGTTGCTGAACAGCCTCGGAGAAGAACTTGCCTTGGGCGCGGAGGAGACGACGGACGAGGCGCGTCTCTATGTCATGCGCGGCGAGGCCAGGCATCTTGATGCCTTCACTGTCGACGAGGGTGAGGAGCGCCGTCGCGATGCCACCGTCGGCACATTGCGTGGGCTCGGTGTTCCCGATCGTGAGCTTCAGGTCGTGGAGCAGGTTGCGGTCAACGCTGAAGCACTTGATAAGATAGAGGAAGCTGCGGTGGCCTTCTACCGTGGGGGCAACCAGACCGGTGCACGCGACACTCTGTTCGGACTGGAACACGAGCGTGTGCAGACGGCGCTCCTCGACGCTGTCACTCAGTTCCGCGCGCTGGCAACCGCCCGCACGGAGGCGGCGATGCGCAATGCTCAAGCACGCAGTGACCTCTGGGCCGATATCGCCAAGGTGATTCTGGCGTTGACCGCTGCGGTGTTCCTCGCCGTGCTCTATTTCGTGCTGCGGCGCCGCGTCGCCATTCCGCTGATGAGGATGACGGGAATCGTCAACCGGCTTGCCAAGCAGGATTTTACCTTCGAAGTGCCGCCCGATCGCCGGCGCGACGAGATCGGGGAGATGAACGACGCCATCCAGATCTTCCGCGAGAACGGCCTGGAGCGCAATCGGCTCGATGACGAGCGCAAGCAGGACCAGCGGACCAAGGATCTCATCCTGCAGATGATGCACCGTCTTCAGGCCTGCTACGCCCAGAACGAACTGGCGGAAGTCGTCGCCCTTTTCGTGCCGCAAATCTTTCCGGGGATCGCCGGATGCCTCTACACGATGAACGAAAGCCGGACCGCGCTCGCCGAGGTCAGCCGATGGCTGGATCCCGCCCATACCCAACCCTCCTTCCCGGCGGCTGCTTGCTGGGGGCTGCGCCGCGGACGGCCGCATGTGAGCCATGTCGCGGACAACGATATTCCCTGTCAGCATCTGGATGATTCCGGTGTGCCGGGGCTCTGCGTTCCCTTGACGGCGCTCGGCGAGGCGATCGGGCTCCTCTATTTCGAAGACCGCTCGAAGGATGCAACCGCCGCCGACGCGCCGCGGCTCTATCTTGAACTGATCGCCGAGAATATCGGCCTCGCCATCGCCAACCTGCGGCTGCGCGACAAGCTGATGAGCCTTGCCGTGCGCGACGCCCTGACCGGCCTGTTCAATCGGCGGTCTCTCGACGAGGCGCTGAACAATCTTCACAAGGATAAGTCCGCCCGCACGGTCGTCTGCATCATGATCGACATCGATCACTTCAAGCGCTTCAACGACGAATTCGGTCATGATGCCGGGGATGAGGTATTGCGCCATGTCGCGCAGATCGTCTCCGATACGGTCGGCGCCGCCGGCACGGCTTACCGGTTCGGCGGAGAGGAACTGACGGTGATCGCCACCGATATTGCGGACGAGGAAGGCTTCGGGCTCGCCGAGAAACTGCGCACCAGTGTGTTCACCACACCCTTCTCCTATCGCGGACGCATCGTCGGGCCTCTTTCCATCTCGGTCGGCATAGCCTCGTCTCCTGTTTCAGGGCCGACGACGACGTTGATCAATCGTGCTGATGGCGCCTTGCTCCAGGCAAAGCTGAGCGGGCGCAACAGAACGGTGGCAGCGTTTGCGATGGGGGCGGAAGAGGAATTGAAGAGAGGATAGGGCGCTCCTCGAAACCGTCACCGGCCAGCTGTCGCGACAGGCGCGAGCCGAACCCGCCATACCGACCAAAAACGAGAACCTTGTTTAAAGGATACGGTCTGCTTGCTCCGGCGTCGGCAGCCAGCAAGTCTCCCGCTTGCCGAAAAAGCGGTAGCGATTGCGGGCGAGCCAGCGATAGGCTGGATCGCGCAGCATCCGGGGCACGACGCTCAGCAGGGCGAGCGCTTTCCAGGGCCAGCCGAGGCCCGCATAGATGGAAAGCACCGCGTCGCTGTCCCGCAACACCTTCTCGCCGTCCACGATGATCAAACTATCCGGATTGGCGGGATCGATGCCGCACAGCCGATAGAGCCTGGCTCCCGTCTCGTTCTGCATGGAGGCGAGGCGAAAGCGGCCGATGCGGTCGTGGCGCAGCACGAACTGGGCGTTGGCCGAGCAAAGGACACACATGGCATCGAAGACGATGATGGGGCCTTGATGTTCGATGGTATTGCTCTCGCTCATGCGTGCATCGGTGTCTTCCAAAGCCCGCTTTAGCGGCAGCTTTGTCCTTTTGTCGACGATACGTCAATTGCACGCCTTCCACGCTCGCCGCCAGAGCCTACAAAAGGTTGTGATGTCGCTTGCAACGGTCGGGTGTTTCCAAACGCGAGAAGCGTATCGTCATGTGTTCAGAAGACAGGCTTTACGGAAACAATATTATTCTTGACTGATCATTCAATAATTACTATGTACCGCTCATGGCAAGACCAAAGGAATTCGATGAACTGGCGGCTCTGGATGCGGCGATTTCGGTCTTCCGCGACAAAGGCTATGCAGCGACCTCAGCCACCATGCTTGTGGAAGCCCTTCATATCGGGCGGCAAAGCCTCTACGACACTTTCGGCGACAAATGGCGCCTCTATCTCGAAGCGGTGCGCCGCTATGCGGCACAGGAGACCGAGGCGCACCTTACTGCGCTTAAAACGGGACCACAGTCTATAGACGGCATCGATGCCCTGCTGGCGCGCGTCGTGGCGACGGCCTCCGAGGCCTGTCTCGGTGTCGGTTCGATCTGCGAATTTGGGACAAGCCAGCCTGAGTTGACGACGATTCACGAAGCCGCCGGCCGCAGGTTGCATGCAGCGGTCATCGAGCGTGTACGTGAGGCGCAGAGCGAAGGCAGCATTGCCGGGGACATCGACCCCGAGCAGGCCGCGCAGTTCTTGACGTCCAACATCGCCGCGATCCGTCTGGCTGCCCGAGCTGGGGTCGGAGGCGATAGTTTGCTCGCCCTTGCCCGCCTTGCGCTTCGGGGCCTGCGATAAGGAATTTTTTTGCCCAGTTTTGGAATGATTATTCAAATAAGGAGATGAAGATGAAATCGATCGTCATGACCGCAGTTGGCGGCTCGAACGTCCTGCAGCATGTCGACGGACCGGATCCCGTTCCCGGCGAGGGAGAAGTCTTGGTGCAGGTGCATGTGGCCGGCGTAAATTTCATGGATATTGGCGTGCGACAGGGCATGGCCTGGACCGATATGCCCAATCCCAAGCCGCTTGGCGTCGAGGGGGCAGGCCATGTTTTGGCCATTGGCGCGGGTGTCAAAAGCTTTCGGGTCGGCGATCGCGTTGCCTGGGTCTATGCGCCGGGAAGCTATGCCGAACGCATCGCCATTCCTGAGCGCGCGCTGGTACCGATACCGGTAGCCATCGACGACCGGACGGCGGCGGCCGTCATGATGCAGGGGCTGACCGCCAGCCATTTCGCGACCGACTTCTATCCCGTGCAACAAGGCGATATCGCGCTCGTTCACGCCGCTGCCGGCGGCGTCGGTTTGCTGCTGACGCAGATCATCAAGCTGCGCGGAGGGCAGGTGATCGGCCGCGTCTCCAGCGAAGACAAGAGCAGTATCGCAAAATCCGTGGGTGCCGACCATGTGATCGTAGATACGGAAGGCAAATTCGCCGATACGGTGATGTGCATCACCGGAGGGGAGGGAGTCCATGTCGTCTATGACGGCTCCGGCCCGAAGACATTTCAAGGATCGCTCGATTCCCTGAGGCGGGCGGGGACATTCTGCTGGTTCGGGCCAGTTCTTGGCGGCCCAGGCCCCTTGGATATCATGAGCTTGCCGCGCAGCATCAAGATCGGCTACGCCACCTTCTTCGATCACGTTCATACGCCAGAGCTTCTTCTTGCCCGCTCTTCCCGCCTCTTCGAATGGATCGAGCACGGCAAGCTGCGGGTCAACATAGGCGGCGTCTATTCATTGGCGGATGCGCGCCGTGCGCATGAGGACATGGAAAGCCGCAAAACGACAGGAAAACTACTGCTCGTGCCATAAGACCAGGGGTGGCTTGGACGCCCCCATGCCTTGTCATTTAAGGCCGCGTGGCCCTACTTTCCGGGTTGGGCCACGCTAATCTTGCAGGATCTATTTAGCGGTAGCGCCATCCGCCATGCCACCGCTCGCGGTGCATCCAGTAGCGGCGCCCATCCCAATAGCCGCGTCCCGGATAGAAGGCGCCATAGCGTGGGCCGGCGGGCACGACGACAACCGGCCCGCGATTGGGGCGACATGCGCCGTAAGGGCCGCGATGGAAGCCGATACCGCATCCGTCGCGGGCTTCGGCCGGTGCAACGGCGGCAAAGCAAGCTGCGGCCGCCAGGGCCAATAAAGTAATCTTTCTCATGATGTAGCCTCTATTCCCAAAGAACTTAGTTGTTGTCCCTTCAGCGCTTAAACGGCGGAGATCGGTAAATCCGTCGCTGCCCATGCCCGATATTTGCATTTCTCCGTAGGGGGCCGATGTGTCGGCGCTCACCGCCGGCTCAGGATCGGATTTCCAAGGTGTGGGAGGCGAGGTTTGACTGTGATGGGCATGCCGTCGCCGGTACGGAGGTTGCTTCTTCTTTCGCGGTTACCGGCCTGCGCCGCAGGAGCGCGCGCAGGGTCATGAGGACTGTTTTATACCGCTCTCCCGGGCACAGGCGGCCATCGGAGCCATAGGTGAAGAGCAGCCGGCGGCGGGCAAAAGCGTGGGCCAGCCACAAGGCGAAGGCTATTCCGACGCCCCAGCCCATCAAGGTGTCGCTCGCCCAATGGGCGCCGACCCATTGACGCGACAGGCAGATCAGTACGCCGGCCGGCATGAATATGGGACGCAGGCGCGGAAAGACGAGTGCCAACGACATCGCCATGGCGCCCGCTGTCGCGGAGTGTCCGGACGGAAAGGACGCGAAGTCCGCGTGGAAGGCGACGGGTCGAAAATAAAATGCGCCGTTCGTCTGCAGCAGTTCCGGCCGAGCCCGGCCGATGATGTTCTTGGCAAGCGAGTCGACAAGGCCGCCGCCTGCTACCGATAAGAAGACGAATGCCGCGGCGGTGGCAACAAGATCGGCGCCTGTTCGTGCCGATTTCCTCAATTTGTGGGCGGGCGCGAGGATAGCGAATATCAGCAGAGCACCGCTGAACGAAAGAACCAGGAGGCCGGTGCCGAAGCTGCTGATCCATTTCGCCGTTCCACGAAGCTGCTCCGGAAATGATTTCATCCAGACGCCCAAGGGGTAGTCGGCGGTCATCATGACCAGCAGAGACAGGGCAAGGAAGATGGAGATGATCACGATCGGACGTTCGAGAAATGCCCGATTTGCAGGGGGGATGAGCGTCGGTGCTGCGAAGAATCGTCGAAGGCCATTGATGCAGCGTGCGCGACAGGTGTCGGTAGCAGTTGCGAGGGTTTTCTTCATGGGGTCAGAACCCTGCAGGCCCGCGCGCGGAAGTCCAGCTTGCCATCACAGGCAACACGCTTACTGATGAAACTGGCACTCATGAAGTTGCGCCTCAAACTCCGCTTTCTCACTTCGTCATCGCTACAACAGCACGCTGACAACCGCCTGAAAGGGGCGGCTATAGTGCGTGACTGATGTTAGGGGCCCCGAGATTGCCTGCGCATGACGCGGCGGATCGGAGCACCCGAAATCCGACGCTTGAGGGGGATTATCGGGCAACGCTCAGTATCCGGTTGATCCTGCATGAAAGGTCGGCCACCGCGAGGCCGAAAGGGGCTTCGTCGTCAAGAGGATGGCAGAGCGCACAGCTGGCGGACGGCAAAAGAACCAATGGAGGATTGCGTTACCTTGTTTTTTTAGCGACAATCGATGTTGCGTTCGGTGGGAGGAGCCAGATGCACGAATATTCCGCGCATGCGGATCAGGTATACGCGTCAGCGCAGTCGGCCGCGGCCAGTTCTTCGGTCGTTGCTTCCTGGCGCCGATGCATGATGATGCACCGTCTCGCGCCGGAAGAGAAACGTTTGCCGGTAAGTCTGACGGGGCAGGAATTCGCGACTGCCGTGGAGCGCTCGGAGCGACTGATCGCGGAAGCTTCCAATGAACTGGATCGCCTCTTTCTGGCTGTCGGCAAAGCTGGATGCTGCCTGCTGTTGACCGACCGGGATGGTATAGCGCTGGATCGCCGCGGCGCAGCCGGCGACGACAAGGAGTTTCGCGATCTTGGTCTCTGGACCGGCTCGGTCTGGACGGAAGCAAGTATCGGCACGAACGGCATCGGCACTGCGCTTGCCGACGAGCGGGCCGTGGCGATTTTCCGCGATCAGCACTTCTTTTGCTCCAACATCGACTTGAGTTGCACGACCGCGCCGATCCGGGATCATCGCGGTCAGTTGGCTGGCGCGCTCGACATTTCCACCCGCCGCGACGACGTCAACGATGCGACATTGGCGATCCTGTCGCAAACTGTTCGCGATGCGGCGCTGCGTATCGAACTCAATCTGTTCAGGAGCGCCTTTGCCGGCGCCCGCTTCGTCATGGTTCCGACGGATACGGCTTCCACCTCGGCGCTTCTGGCGGTCGACCGCAATGATCTCGTGCTCGGCGCGACGAAAGCCGCCCGCCTCGCACTGAAGCTGGACGATCGTCGTATCGCCGCCGGAATTCCCGCCTGCGATGTATTGAGCGAGCAGCAAGGGGAAGCGGGCGAAGACCTGCTGGAAGCCGAGCGCGCCGCCCTGCTGCGAGCCCTTTTCCGCGCCAACGGCAATGTGTCGCAAGCTGCATTGGCGCTTGGCATGAGCCGCTCGACCCTGCATCGGAAGATGAATCGGCTCAATCTGCATTGATGCGCCCGCGATGCGCATTTGCGCGCTGCAGATGTCGCAGAGTTGCGACACTGTGCGCTGCGGCATCGCTGGGCGGTGGTTTCGCCTTGGCGCATATGGGCGCAGGTTCCTCCCATCGGGTCCATCTTACCGGACCTGCCGACCAAGGGAGGATGGCATGCTACATCAGAAGATCGTCGAATCTCCGTTCAAACTGAAATATGGCAACTATATCGGCGGCGCCTGGCGCGAGCCGATCGGTGGCAAATACTTCGATAACCTCACGCCGATCACCGGCGGCAAGATCTGCGAAATTCCGCGCTCCGACGAAAAGGACATCAATGCCGCGCTCGATGCCGCCCATGCGGCAAAGGACAAATGGGGCAGGACTTCCGCCGCTGAGCGCTCCAACATCCTGATGAAGATCGCCCAGCGCATGGAAGATAAGCTGGAGGTGCTGGCGCAGGCCGAAAGCTGGGACAACGGCAAGCCGATCCGCGAAACCATGGCCGCCGACATTCCGCTTGCCATCGATCACTTCCGCTATTTCGCCTCCTGCATCCGTGCGCAGGAAGGTTCGATCGGCGAGATCGACCACGACACGGTCGCCTATCACTTCCATGAGCCTCTTGGCGTGGTCGGGCAGATCATTCCGTGGAACTTCCCGATCCTGATGGCCGCCTGGAAGCTTGCGCCGGCGCTTGCCGCGGGCAATTGCGTCGTCATCAAGCCCGCCGAACAGACGCCGGCCTCGCTGCTGGTCTGGGCCGAGGTGGTGGGCGATCTCCTGCCGCCCGGCGTTCTCAATATCGTCAACGGTTTCGGTCTGGAGGCCGGCAAGCCGCTTGCCACCAGCCCGCGCGTCGCCAAGATTGCATTCACCGGCGAGACCACGACCGGCCGGCTGATCATGCAATATGCAAGCCAGAACCTCATCCCCGTCACGCTCGAGCTGGGCGGCAAGTCGCCGAACATCTTCTTTGCCGACGTTGCGGCGGAAGACGATGATTTCTTCGACAAGGCGCTCGAAGGCTTCGCCATGTTTGCCCTCAACCAGGGCGAGGTCTGCACATGCCCGAGCCGCGCGCTCATCCAGGAATCGGTCTATGACCGCTTCATGGAGAAGGCCATCAAGCGCGTCGAAGCGATCAAGCAGGGCAATCCGCTCGATTCCGCAACGATGATCGGTGCCCAGGCCTCCAGCGAGCAGATGGAGAAGATTCTCTCCTATCTCGACATCGGCAGGCAGGAGGGTGCTGAAGTCCTGACGGGTGGCGCGCGTGCCGATCTCGGCGGGGAATTGTCGAGCGGCTACTATATCAAGCCGACCATCTTCAAGGGCCACAACAAGATGCGTGTGTTCCAGGAGGAGATCTTCGGCCCGGTCGTGTCGGTGACGACCTTCAAGGATGAGAAGGAAGCGCTCGAAATCGCCAATGATACGCTCTATGGCCTTGGCGCCGGCGTGTGGACCCGCGACGGCAACCGCGCCTATCGCTTCGGCCGCGAGATCCAGGCGGGTCGCGTCTGGACCAATTGCTACCATGCCTATCCGGCGCATGCGGCCTTCGGCGGCTACAAGCAGTCCGGTATCGGGCGCGAGACGCACAAGATGATGCTCGATCACTACCAGCAGACCAAGAACATGCTGGTGAGCTACAGCCCCAAGGCGCTCGGTTTCTTCTGAGACCTCCCAAAGAAGCCAACGAGGCTCCCAGCGGAAGCTGGGGGCTTTCGTGCATTTCAATCACCACGATGGGAGATCAACATGGATGACATAGGCACAGAGCCAAGGGTTCTGGCGACGGACAAGGCGCTCGACCTCATCCGGGAAATCCAGAAGGATCATCCCAATATCCTTTTCCATCAGTCCGGAGGCTGTTGCGATGGCTCCTCGCCCATGTGCTATCCGACGGATGACTTCATGATCGGCGACAACGACGTCAAGCTCGGCGAGATCGGCGGCGTGCCAGTCTATATCAGCGGCAGCCAGTTCGAGGCCTGGAAGCATACACAGCTCATCATCGATGTCGTGCCCGGCCGTGGCGGCATGTTTTCCCTCGACAATGGACGGGAGAAACGGTTTCTCACCCGCTCCCGCCTCTTCGGCGGCGGCGAGGCCTGCGCGCTTCCGGATATTGGTCGCCGGCCCGCCGGATAAAGCATCCTTGGGATGTTTGTAGTATTGGCCTAATACCCACGCGGCGCGGTCCTTTGCTAAAGTCGTTCCATTGGTTTTCAGGGAGGAAGACAATGCCAGCAGCAAAGATTCTGATGATCACCGGTGACTTCACCGAGGACTACGAGACCATGGTGCCGTTCCAGACGCTGCTTGCCTGCGGCTATACGGTGCACGCGGTCTGCCCGGGCAAGAATGCCGGCGAGACGGTGGCAACCGCGATCCATGATTTCGAAGGTGATCAGACCTACTCCGAAAAGCGCGGCCATAATTTCGCGCTGAACGCCACCTTCGCCAGCATCCGCGCCGAAGATTACGACGCGCTTGTCGTACCCGGCGGCCGCGCACCGGAATATCTGCGCCTGAACCCAGAAGTCATCAAGGCCGTTCAGCACTTCTTCGAGGCGGGCAAGCCCGTTGCAGCCATTTGCCACGGTGCGCAATTGCTGGCGGCGGCCGGCGTTCTCAAAGGGCGCACATGCTCGGCCTATCCCGCTTGCCGTCCCGAAGTCGAGCTTGCCGGCGGCATCTATGCCGATATCGCCATCAATGATGCCGTTGCCGATGGCAATCTCGTCACCGCGCCGGCCTGGCCGGCGCATCCGTCGTGGCTGCGCCAGTTCATGGCTGTCCTCGATGCCGGCGCCCTGTCGAAAGCCAACGCAGCCTGAGGCTGAGCCGGGAGGCATCCATGTGCGAATTGTTCATCAAGGCCGACGCCAAACTCTGGGAAAGTACGACGCGTTCTCTGCGCATAGACGGCATGGTAACCAGCGTGCGGTTGGAAAATTTCTTCTGGTCGAAACTGGAAGAAATCGCCCGGCGTGACGGCATGAACGTGGTGCAGCTGATTACCAGGCTGCATCACGAATCGATCGATGCCGGTCACGATCTCGGCAATTTCACGTCGTTCCTGCGCGTCTGCTGCGCACGCTATCTCGACCTGCAGCTCGCCGGAGACATTTCGGGCGATCTCTCCCAGCCCATTGCGGGGGTCGACGCTTCCGCTATCCTCGGCCGGGAACGCTTGAAATATCACTGATCGCGCTTGCCTCCGCCGCGCCCCATGCGGTGGAGGCCGGTCCTTTTTGCCGGTCTGGCTTCCGGGGAGTTAGCGTGATCATGCCGTACGTCCGATCTGCTGGCGACGAAGCGGCTGACGAATTCGATCAGGTCCGAACACGACATGGGTATCGCCAATCCGAAGCCTTGCAGCGTATCACAGCCAAGGTCGCGCAGGGCCTCGGCGTGCCGTTCGGTCTCCACGCCCTCGGCAATGGACTTGACGCCGAGCGAATGCCCCATGCTGATGATCGAGCCGACCAGTTCGCGCTGTTCTGCTGACGTGTCCAGGGTCTTGGTCAATTGACGGTCGATCTTCAATGCGTTCGGGCGCAGGCGAAGCAGGCCCATGATCGAGGCGTGGCCGGTGCCGAAGTCGTCGATCTCAATGCTGATGCCGAGCTGGCGGAGATGGGCCAGATTTTCAGCAATTTGTTCGTCCAGATCGTCGAGAAAAATCGACTCCAGCAGTTCGAACGAGAACCATCGTGCCTTCTCCGGCTGGATATCCAATAGTTGCTTGAGGTTAGGGTCGCGCAACCGCCGGGAGGAGACATTTACCGAGCATTTGGGGATGTTCAGCCCTTCCGCCTTCCAGATATCGAGATCCGAGATCGCCTTTCGATAGATGAGATGATCGATCTCGCTGACGATATTCAGGTCTTCGGCGATCGGCAGAAATTTGTCCGGTGTCAGCAGCCCGCGCGAAGGGTGCTGCCAGCGGGCCAGCGCCTCGACGCCGGCGATCGCGAGCGTCTTTGCGTCGAATTGCAGTTGGTAGAAGGGTACGAACTCGCCCCGTTCCAGGGCGATGAGAATGTCTTCCGTCGTCTGTTGTGCGTTCGCAAAGCGGCTGCGCGAGTTGGCGGAATAGAACTCGTAGCGGCTGCGCCCCTGCGCCTTGGCCTGATAGAGCGCGATATCGGCGTCGAGAAGCATTTGGCCGACATCGACATTCTTCCCTCTTTCATGGGCGATGCCGATGCTTGCGCTTGACCGGCATTCGATGCCGTTGACGACAACAGGCTGACGCATGTTCTGTATCATGCGCTCGGCGGTCACCCGCAGTTCTTCGGTCGATCCGTCGTAGCCGACGATCGCCAGAAACTCGTCACCGCCGATGCGGGCGACAAAATCGCTTTCGAGAACGCTTTCCTTCAGAAGCTTGGCGACATGCTGCAGCAACGAATCGCCGGCATGGTGTCCATATATGTCGTTGATCTGCTTGAAGCGATCGAGATCGATATGGAGAAGTGCAAGGCCGGAGCCGCTCGACTTGCACTCAGCCTCGATTTCCAGGATCATCCGATCCATGAAGCGACGGTTCGGAAGCCCCGTCAACGCGTCATGGAGAGCCACATATTCGATTTGCTTCCTGGCGGCCTCGAGCTCCTGATTGCGCGCTTCAGCGAGGGTCTTAGCCTGCGCCAAATCGCGCTGAAGGGCGAGGTCCGCGGTCACATCCCAGTTGGCGCCGATCATCTTGCGATGGCCATCGCTGTCGATGAAGGGCAATGTTCTGGTTCGGATGAAATGCTCCTTGCCGTCGCTTAAAATCACCCGGTATTCGTCCGAAAATGGAATGAGGTTGGCGACATGATGATCGACATTCCTGAAGACACGCTCCATGTCATCGGGATGAAGCATCGATTCCCACAGTCCGCCGATTTTCACGGTCTCCTGCGATTCGAGGTGATAGAGGCGGAACATGCCGTCGTCCCACTCCGCCGTTCCCCGATCAAAGTCCGCCTCGAAGACGCCGATCTTCGAGGCCTCCAGCGCCAGCTTCAGACGCCGCGACATGCGATCCAGTGATTCCTCCCAGGCTTTCCTGGCCGTGATATCGTTGTCGGTGCCCAGAACCCTCAGCGGACGATTGTGCCGATCCCACTTGATGCAACTGCCGCGACATTCGATCCAGATCCAGTGCCCGAGCCGATGCCGGTAGCGATACTGGAAGATTGTGGGGTTCAGGTTCGACTGTCGTTGCTGGTGAATGCGATCGAGCACGGTTTGCCTGTCGTCCGGATGAACGAATTCCAATAGTTCGTCCATGGTTCGAGGAACTGGGTCGTCGATGGCGAGCCCTCTGATCTGCCGCCACATGTCCGAATAGAATGTCTCTTGGCTTTCGAGATCATGATCCCAAATAGCGGTCTCGGCAGCCACCAGGGCGAGGCTGGCGCGATTGTCCGTGCCTGGCTGTTCGCCGTCTCGGTCGTTCGCGACGCCAGCTTCCGTGAACGCAGCGGAGATGATCGCCGAGGCCAGCGTGCCATCGTGTTCAGCCATCAAAGCGACCGCGACAGGCTTGGGCATGCCGCCGTCGGCGCGCAAGCGGAGCTGGACCCTTTGGCTCCGGTCTGGAGCTGCGATCGCTGCCAGGAACTGCGTTTCGAAGGCGCCGGTATCCTGTACCTCCAGGAAATCGCGGATATTGCGTCCCGCAAGCGATGATGAGGGAAGTCCCAGCAGATCGCTCAGGCCGTCACTGGCAGCCAGGATCTCGCCGTCCATGGCGAGGATAGTTGCCGAGGATCGGGCATCCGCCGACAGTTGCGAGGATACGGCACTATCCTGATCGGGTAGCCACGGTTCCCTGGAGCGAGTCAAACTCGAAGTTCCCTTTTTATAAGGCCCTTACGGCATCGCGCCGCGGAAATGAAACTATTCTAAATGCCCAGCGGCGGGCCGGCGTGGGCGACCGGGGTTTTCCATCCGTTTGCGGCCACGCAGCTCATCTACGCGGATATGAGCGCCATTTCGACGACGCTGTCGATGCGAATGGGTCGATGTCCAAGAGCAGAATGCGCCGCATAAGTCAGCAGTTTGAGCGCGACAGCTTAATAAACCCCTGCTTTCGCGTAGGGGACGCAATCGGGGGTGGATGGCGATCACGGTGCAACACGAACGTTCTGATCCCATCGGCTGAACGGCTTTCGGTGGACGCAGACCCTCGATCACAATCGCTAGAAGGCTTGCAGGGCGAACCGATGCATCAAGGCTAGACGGCGCCTCGTTCCTAAAGTTTGGCGAAGGCCACACTTCGCCAGATCCAGCCGGCGTCCAATGCGGCCTTCCGCAGCGGTTTCTTGATCACTGATGTGTCGAATGCATAGTCATAGATCGCGCCGAAGGAGCCGTCCTCCCGGAAGCCATAGGACTTCCCGAAGCTCTTCTCCGCGGTTTGACCACGAAAGGCGGATGCCGCCAGCGCAATTGTCGGGATGCCTGCGCGCCACTCGACGGACCATTCCTGGTCCACGGAGCGGACTTCTCCCTTGGCCTCGTCAAAGCGCATCAGCACCTTGAAGACCCGTTCGAGGCCGGCCTTGGCAAAGAATTCGTACCATTGCGCATCGACGATTTTCCACTCCGCAACCAGGTCCACGCCCTCTGCCGCACCATCGCGAACGAGGAAGGGTGCGGAGTCATGATTGACCGAGAGCAAGGCGTCGCGAAGCGCGTCGACCGATCGGCGCGGCACACCCTTCGCCGGATACGTCTTTCCGGTAAACAACTCCCAGAACCCCATTTTCCCGTCTCTGTCTATTTGAGAAAAACCTGCACCTACTGATACATGCCATGCCCGCAGCAACAATGGCCATTCTTGGGGACATTTTCGGCCCGGGACCGCCGCGCTAAGGCATGCTTGCGTTTGTTAAACGCTCATCGATAAGCCGCGCCGCAGCGTCTGCCGCAGTCTCCATATAGCTTGGATCGCGATGAAGCAGGACGATCGTAAACGAGCCATCAAGAAGCAGCATGATTTGTCGAGCAAGCGGCAAGGCATCAGTTCCGGCTCCGGCGTCCAGAAAAATTGATGAGAGCCAGTCTTCGACATGCTTCTTGTGGGTGCGCGCCGCAACCAAGGCCGGATGGCCGGGAAGGTTGACCAGCTCGACCGACGTGCGCAGAAAGCCGCAGCCTTTCCATTTTCCATTGCGCGCAGAGCGGGCAAGCTGGCGAAATAGGCCGGCGACTTTCGTGGCCACGTTGCCTTCCGTTTCCTCGAACCAGCGTTTGAACAGAGCAAGATTCGGCTGATCACGCGCTTCCAGATGGGCTGCGATGAGATCGTCCTTGCTTCTAAAGTGATAGTAAAGGGTGCGCTTGGTCACGCCTGCTTTCTCGGCGATCGCATCGACGCTGACGGCCCGGATGCCGTCATGATGAAACAGCTTCGCAGCGGCCTGGAGAATACGATCACGTGTCGGCGGGGGCTGGGCTTTCATCGTCAAAAGTATACCGAGTAGTGAATATACATAACGCGGCGATCATCCCATGCTGTCGGGCATGAGTGAAGAGGCAATCCATCCATCGACCATCAGCGGTCGGCCAATTTCCATCTCCTGTCGGGACGGTGTGGTCCTTGGCGGCCATCTTTGGCGCGCGGAGACGAATACCCCCGCAGGCAGCGTGATCATCAATCCGGCAACGGGCGTTCTTGCACGCTACTATCATCGCTATGCGCAGTTTCTGGCGAGGCATGGCTTCGATGTGCTGACCTTCGACTACCGCGGCATCGGCCAATCGCGTCCGCAAAGCCTCAAGGGCGTCGGCTATCGCTGGCGGGACTGGGGCGAGCAGGATTTTGACGCTGCGCTGCGGCTGATGGCCGGCTATCGGCGCGGCGGCCCGCTCATGGTGGTCGGTCATAGTATCGGCGGTTTTCTGCCGGGGCTGGCCGAAAGTGCCGCGATGATCGAGAGAATGCTGACCGTGGGCGCCCAATATGCCTGGTGGGGTGATTACGCGCCGCGCCGGCGGCTGGGTCTGCTCGTCAAATGGCATGTCGCCATGCCTGCGATTACGGCCTTCTGCGGCTATTTTCCCGGTCGTCGGCTTGGTTGGCTGGAGGACCTGCCCCGCAATGTGGCGAATGAGTGGAGTTTCCGCCGGCGCCGGTTCGAATTGAACCATCCGCGAAACGAGCGGAAAGATGCGCTTTGCCGAATGGCGGCCGTCAAGGCTCCGATCCTGGCGATCGCGGTTTCGGATGACGAGCTTGGCACCGTGCCGGCGGTGCGCCGCGCGCTGACCTATTATACCGGCGCGCAACACGGGGTCGTGCTGCTGAAACCTGCCGATTTTGGCCGCGAAGCAATCGGCCATTTCGCCCTGTTTCACGATAGCCACGCGAGCGGCTTCTGGGCCGATACGCTGACGTGGCTTCGGGAAGGCCGTAATCCCTGGCCGGCATCTGTGGTGAAGCCTTCTCAGTGATAGGCGTCTTGGATGCGTAGGTAGCACGCAGCCGGCTCCGCCGGTTTCTATTCGAGAACGCGCGTCAGATAGGCGGCCGTTACGCTTGGGCCGGGAATGATTGCGACGATCTTCATCTGCGCGATCGTTCGGTTGACGGCGGCCTCCAGATGATTCTCCATCATTGCGGCTGCCGCCTTCACGGCACCCCGCAGCAAGAGCTCCGCCACCAGGCGCAGTTCGGTGATGATGGCCGGGTCGCCGGGCAGGCCGAGCCGCCGCAGCAACCGTTCGGTCGCCGTCACCGGCAGCAGATTGTTGCGGATCGATTCCTTCAGCCGCTCATTCGGCGTTGCAAGAATGCAGACGTCGATGAAATCGGCATAGATCGCTTCCAGAGCCGCGAGATGATCGGCGGGCTCGTGCTGCTCCAGATCCGAAAGCCGCAGGAACAGGTCGTTCAATCGCCCACGATCGACGTGGTCGGCGCCTGCAATCAGTGCCTGGGGCTCGAGCATGCCGCGCAAGACGAAGTGATCCTTGATCATCTGCGCCGTCAGCGGCCCGGCGATCCAATGGGAGGACTGGTTCTTGCGCACGAGGCCACGTTCGCGCAGCCGGGTCAGCACATCCCGCACCACGGTGCGGCTGACATTGAAATGATCGGCCAGTTCGATCTCGATGATGCGATATTGGCCGAAGACGACGCAGCCGGCCACATCCGCTTCGACCGTGTTGTAGATCCGCTCCCAGGAGGCACGACTTTGCAGCGCCTCGTCGGCATGGCGCGGAATCGTAAGCCCGAGCGTCTTGATATCAATGCGGTTCGGTTCGATGCCCTGGCCGGCGGGGCCGACGAGATAGCCGCGCCCGTTGAAGCGATGGACCAGCCCCTCGCTTTCCAGCGTCTGGAGCGCCCTTTGCACGGGCGCGCGCGAAATCTGCAGGATGTCCGCGATCGGGCCCTCGAGCAGCACGACGCCGGGCGGCAGTGTGCTGTCCTCGATATTGCCGCGCAGTACATCCTCCGCGATCTCGTAGCGCTTCTGCGCGCTGGGCCGCGCACCGTTTTCGGTCATCTGATGCAATGGACTCATGTCGTTCCGATGCCTCACTCTTACGCTTTTTGTAGCGTCAATATAGCGCAAAAATAAATGACTATTGAATACGAAATGCAACTAATACCATTCCGTAAGCCGGCGCCGATGCGCGGCGAGGGTAAGTGTGCGGGATGCAATACGCATTTTTGTGAGTTATTTCCGTAGGAAGCACTGACCTGGCTGCCTTTGCTTCGATCATATGGTGACGACACTTTGGGGCCTTTCGATGGGAGTTTCTCGCGGCTAGTGCTCTGGATGTCGGTTGAGGTTTTGATATTTGTTGCCGGACAATCAGACTTTTGAAAAAAAGTCTATTGAATACAAAAATCATTTATGCGATGCTTTCATCATCAAGGCGCTCATCAGAAGCGCCGCAGGTGGAACTCGTTGAAACGCCAAGGAACATCTCTTTGACGCGCATGTGATCATGCGCGAAAGCAGACGGACGTCTGGTGTCCGGATCAATGCTGATCCGGCGATGGCGGCTCTTTGCCTAAAGGATGGTCCTTGCCTTGAAACTGGCAGGAAATCGGTGTCGACCGTTCTTCAGATCAAGCAAGTCACCAAGTCCTATGGCGCGGCGCCCGCGCTGGATGCGGTGGATTTTTCTCTGCCCGACGATGCCTATATTTCGCTGCTCGGACCGAGCGGGTCGGGCAAGACGACATTGCTGCGTGTCATCGCCGGTTTCGAGGAGCCGGATTCCGGCTCGATCCTCTTTCATGGCAAGCGCCTTGATGGTGTTCAGCCACATGATCGCGGCATCGGTTTCGTTTTCCAGAACTTCGCGCTGTTTCCGCATCTGTCCGTTGCCGAAAACGTCGCTTTCGGCCTGCGCAATCGCAAGGTCGATCCGGTCACCGATCCGCGCGCCTTGGCCTCGAGGGTTCAGGACATGTTGGCGCTGGTCGGTCTCAAGGGCTTTGACGATCGCGCCGTCACGCAGATTTCCGGCGGTCAGCGCCAGCGCGTCGCCTTGGCGCGCACACTGGTGACGGAGCCGAAGATGGTGCTGCTCGACGAGCCGCTCGGCGCGCTCGACGCCAACTTGCGCGGCCGCATGCGAAGTGAGCTCAAGATTATCAGGGAGCGCTGCGGCGTGACTTTCCTGCATGTGACGGGCAGCGAATCCGAGGCCCTGGCGATGGGGGATCTCGTGCTTGTTCTCGATCGCGGCCGCATCGCGCAGGCCGCTGCCTCCGATGTCGTCTACAACAGCCCGGCCTCGGCAGCCGTCGCCCGCTATCTCAATTGCTACAATCTGTTTGCCGGTGCTGTCGTCGAGGATGCCTTCGTCGGTCCCGCCGGCCGCTTTCCGCTGAACGCGTCGCGCCGGAAGGCGCCGCAACCGGCCTATGCCATCCGCTACGACCGCGTTGCGATCCGTCCTCGCGATGCCCGGCTGTCGGACGATGAGGTCCGTATCGAGGGCGATTTCATCGCCAGCGAATATTCGGGCGCGGCGGTCAATTCCTTCTTCTCGCTCGATGGCGGGCACGTCTTCGAGGTCGAGTCCCATCTCAGCCACGCCCGGCCACCGGCCTTCGTCGAAAAGGATCGCTATGCGCTCGTCTGGAAGAAGGAGGATGCCCTTGTCTTCGGTTGATCTGAGCATCCCGAAACCTTCCCCCGGACCCGCCAAGGAGAGCGAGAGATGACCATGGTTGCGACAAGCGAGGACGCCGCAGAGGAAAGCGCAACTGTGCGCAGGGCATCGAACAAGACATTCTGGCTGCTGGCGCCGGGCATGATCTGGATGCTCGCCTTTCTGGTCCTGCCGATCCTGATGATGGTCTATGTTTCCTTCTGGACGCAGACGACCTTCAAGATCGAGCCGACGCTGACCTTGCAGAGCTGGGTCACCTTCCTGACCAGCCCCACATATCTCGGGGCTCTCTGGACGACGATCCGCATCTGGCTGCTCGTGCTGATATCGACCCTCGTCGTCGGCTATCCGGCGGCGCTCTTCGTCGGCCTGCTCGTCAAGAACAAGACGCTGCAGACCGTGCTTCTCGTCCTCTGCGTCATTCCGTTCTGGACATCGTTCCTGATCCGCGTTCTCGCCTGGCGGCCGATGCTCGGTACCGAGGGGGCGATCAACATGATCCTGATGAAGCTCGGCATCGTGCAGCAGCCCATCGAAGTGCTCTTGTTTTCGGAGCTATCCGTGATCATCGGTATGACGCAAATCTATTGCGTCTTCATGGTCGGGCCGATCGCGTTCATGATGGGCCGCATCGACGCCTCGGTCATCGAGGCTGCACAGGATCTGGGTGCCGGCTTCTGGCGCATCTTCCGCACGATCATTCTGCCGCTGTCCATGCCGGGCGTAGTGGTCGGCTCGATCTTCGTCTCCGTGATGGTTCTCGGCGAATTCGCGACGGCCGCCGCGCTGTCCGGCCGAAAGGTCAATCTGCTCGGCAATATCATCGTCACCCAGGTCGGCTCGCTGAAATGGGCTTTTGCGGCGGTCGCGGGCGTCATCCTGACCATCGTCATGGGCGCGGTCATTGCCGCATTGCTCAGGGTCGTCGACCTCAGAAAGGAGCTTTGATCATGAACGCTGGCGGCATCAAACTCGGCCTGGGTGTTTATACGGCGCTCTTTCTCATCTTCCTTTATGGGCCGCTCGCGGTCCTGGCGATCCTGTCGTTCCAGACTGGCCCGGAGGGCGGCCCGCAATTCCCGATCATCGAATGGTCAACCTATTGGTATCGTCATCTCTTCGGGTTGACGCCGCCCTCGCGCATCGCGCCCCTGCCGATCGATCAGGCGCTGATCCGTTCGCTATCCCTCGCGCTGATGACCATGATCGTCTCCACGGTGCTCGGCGTCATGTCCGCCCAGGCCTTCCGCCGCAAGTTCCGCGGCTCGGGCGTCGTCTTCTATCTGATCGTTCTCGGCATGATGGTGCCGGGCGTGCTGGTCGGTCTCGGCATGGCGCTCGTCGCCAATGCTTTCGGCATCGACCGGCATTGGTGGAGCACGGCCTTCGTCCTGCATGTCGTCTATACTTTCCCCTTCGCTTTCCTGGTCATGCTGGCGATCTTCAACAGGTTCGATCCCAGCATGGAGGAGGCGTCCTGGTCGCTTGGCGTCACCCCGGCGCGCACCTTCCGCAAGGTGACCTTCCCGCTGATCTTCCCCGGCGTGCTTTCGGCCATGCTCTTTGCCTTCACGCTGTCCTATGACGAGTTCTCGCGGACCTTGTTTGCCTCCGGCCGGGAATTGACGCTGCCGCTCGCCATCTACGGCACCTTCTCCGTCGAGGTTCATCCGAACGTCTTTGCCTTCGGTGTGCTGACGACGCTGTTTTCCTTCGCGCTTCTCGGCACCTACGCGATCCTGATGGGGCTGTCGGTTCGCCGCGCCAAGCGCATCCGCATCCAGGAGGACGCATGATGACGCATAGGGCTTCTGCAATCGTCACCGGCGCCGGCTCGGGTATTGGTCGGGCTATCGCGCTCCGGCTTGCGGCTGACGGCTATGCGGTTTTGGTCAATGATCTCTCCGGCGACCGGGCTCAGGTCGTCGCTTCGGAAATCATATCGGCAGGCGGTATGGCGACCGCGATCGCCGGCGACGTCGCCCGGCCCGAGGATGTGGCGGCGATCCATGCTGCCGCCGAGGCCTCGCACGGCGACGTCGACCTTCTCGTCAACAATGCAGGCATTGCGCATCAGGCCGCTTTCGAGGATCTCGAGCTTGAGGATTTCGACCGGATGTTTGCCGTGCACGTTCGCGGCACCTTCCTGATGACCAAGGCGGTCATGCCGGCAATGCTTCGACGCGGCGAGGGGGTGATCGTCAACGTCGCCTCGCAGCTCGGGCAGATCGGCGGCATCGAGCTCGTCCATTACTCCGGCGCCAAGGCGGCAATCATCGGCATGACAAAGGCGCTTGCCCGCGAGGTTTCCAGCTGTGGCGTGCGGGTCAATGCTGTGGCGCCGGGGCCGATCAACACGCCGCTGGTACTGGGGCTTTCCGAGGAATGGCGCGAGCGCAAGAAACGCGAGCTGCCGCTCGGCCGCTTCGGCGAGCCTGAAGAGGTGGCCGCGACCGTGGCGTTCCTGGCATCGCCGGCCGCAAGCCTCTTCGTCGGTCAGACGCTAGGGCCTAATTCCGGCGACGTGATGCTCTGAAGGAGAGAAGCAGATGGACAGTTTACAAAAGCGGGTTGTCATCATCACCGGCGCAGGCATCGGCATCGGCCAGGCGACAGCCAAGGCTTTTGCCGCGCTCGGCGATCATGTCGTCGTCACCGATATCCTCGAAAACGAGGGCGAGGCGACCGTTCGCGACATTCTCACCGCCGGCGGTTCGGCTGAATTCCACCTCTACGATGTCCGCTCGACGGACGCTGCCAACCAGCTTGTCGCCGATGTCGAAGCGCGTTTCGGCAAGATCGATGTCATCGTCGCCAATGCCGGCATCGCCCATCGCACCCCGCTCGCCAAGCTCAGCGACGACAAGTGGGACCTGACGATGGATGTCGACCTGAAGGGCATCTTCAAGCTGGTGCGTGCTGCGACGCCCGGCATGCGCACCCGTAAATCTGGAAGCATCATCGCACTCTCCTCCATCATGGGCGTCGCCTACGGATGGGACGAGCATGTCCATTATTCCGCCGCCAAGTCCGGCGTTGTTGGGCTGGTGCGAGGGCTTGCCGTCGAGCTGGCGAAAGACGGCGTCAGGGTCAACGGCATTGCCCCGGGCTATATCCGCACTGCGCAACTGCTCTCGGAAGAGAATTCACTCGGCCCTGCGGGTGCCGAGAAGGCAGCCGAATTCATCCCCATGGGCCGGCTCGGCGAGCCGGAAGATATCGCCGATGTGATCGCATTCCTCGCGTCGAAGGGCGCGAGATACATGACCGGCCAGGTTCTGGTCGTGGATGGTGGCCTCCTGGTGGGGCGGTACTGATCGCCGGCGCTCCGGCAGCGGCCGGGCGCCACGCGATACGGCAATAAAGCAGGCCCGCCAAGGGCTCAGGGAACAGCAATCAGCACAGGAGAACATGAGATGTCCAAAATGGAAATGAACAGGCGCTCTCTGTTGAAACAATCGGCCGGCATGATGGCGCTGGCGATCGGGGGCGGCACGCCATTCCTATCGTCGCGGATGGCTTACGCACAGGCAAGTGGCCTTGCCAAGGAGCAGCTGCGCACCATCGGTCTTTCCGTCACCGTTCAGGAACGAATCCTCGCCGATTTCCGCAAGGAAAGCGGCGTCGGTCAAACCTCCGGCACGGCAGCGACGTTCCCGGATGCGCAGACGAAGATCCTCTCTGGCTCCAAGGACTACGATTGCTGGGAGATCATCGGCGAACGCCTGCCGTCGATCGTGATGACCAACAATGTCGAAGCGATCCCGGCCGCCTCGCTGAAAAATTGGGCCAATATTCGTGACACCTTCACGACGCCATCCGACAAGTGGGGGCCGAAACAGCAGATCGTCGGCCAGATCTGGGCCGACGATGCCAAGACCACGCTGAACATGGTGCCGGCCGTCTATAACTACGATTCCATCGGCTACAATCCCGACGTGCTGTCGGCCGAAGAGGCCAATAGCTGGTCGGCGATCTTCGATCCGAAGTGGAAAGGCAAGTCGGGCCTCAATACCGATCCGCTGATCGCCTTCGGCCAGGCCATCATGGCCATGAACACGCTCGGGCTTTCGAGCGTCAAAAACCCGGGCAACCCGACCGCCGCCGAAATCGACGAAGCGGCGAAATTCCTCGTCTCCAAGAAGAAGGACGGGCAGTTCCGGGCGCTTTGGGGTGATTTCGGTGAGTTGGTGAACCTTATGGCATCGGGCGAGATGGTCGTCTGCGATGCTTGGCAGCCGGCGGTCATGGCCGTCAAAGCCCAGGGCAAGGCGTGCAAATATGCGGTGCCGAAGGAAGGCTATCGCGGCTGGGCGATCGGCCCTTCGATGATATCGGGCACGCCCAACAAGGAAGCCGTGATCGCCTATGCCGACTACTGGCTGTCGGGCGAGCCGGGCATCACCGTATCGGAGCAGGGCTACTACTCGCCCTCGACCAATATCCAGAAGGTCATGGCGCCGGAAAAATATGCCTTCTGGTACGAGGGCAAGCCATGGGTGGGCGCTGCAGAGCGCGGCATCAAGGAAGGCGACCTGCGCGACGGCGGCTCGCTCTCGGAGCGCGCAAAGAACGTGGCCTATTGGCACCAGTGGCCGGATGAATACGACCATCTCGTCCAGAAATGGGATGAATTCCTCAATGCCTGATCTGGGCCTGGCACAGGCTTCGGCCATCTGCCTCTTGCCCCGCGGGGAGGCCAATCCGGCCTCTCTGCCCACGCTCGGAGATCTCTCATGATTTATGACCTGGAACTCATCAATGCCGGCAAGGTCTATGACAATGGCACTCCCGCCGTCATCGACTTCAACCTTGCGATCAAAAAGGGGGAGTTCATCGCCTTTCTGGGGCCGTCGGGCTGCGGCAAGACGACGACGCTTCGCATGATTGCCGGCTTCGAGAGCATTTCCTCCGGCGACATGATGATCAAGGGCGAGCGAATGAACGATGTACGGCCGCAGAAGCGGCCGACATCGATGATCTTCCAGAACTATGCGCTGTTCCCGCATATGACCGTCCGGCGCAACGTCGGATACGGTCTCGAGGTCAAAGGCGTGGTGAAGGGCGAGCGGGATGCGCGGGTCGACCGCATCCTCGCCACGCTTGGGCTTGAGGATATTGCCGAGCGCAAGCCGGACAAGCTCTCCGGCGGCCAGCGCCAGCGCATCGCGCTTGCACGTGGATTGGTGGTCGAGCCCGACGTCTTGCTTCTCGATGAACCCCTCGGCGCCCTTGATGCCAATCTGCGCAAAGCGATCCAGAACGAGCTTAAGCTCTTGCAGAAGAGGCTCGGCGTGACCTTCGTGTTCGTCACGCATGCCCAGTCGGAGGCGCTGGCGCTGTCCGACCGGATCGTCGTGATGAACCGGGGCAGGGTGGAGCAGATCAGCCCGCCGCATCAGCTCTACACGCGCCCCGACACGCCATTCGTAGCGCAGTTCATCGGCCGCAATACCATCTTCGAAGGCGAAGTCGCCGGCGCTCAAGCCGATAATACGCTCGTCTCCACATCGTTCGGCATGCTCTCAGGTCAGGCCAATGGTGGCCTTTCCAGCAAGGTCAATATCGTTATTCCGTCGGAAGCGATCGAAGTGCATGCGGCCGAGACCTCGGCGCGAGAAAGCCTCGCCGGCGCTTTCGGCGGCAATGTCGTCGGCGCGCGCGTCGACCGCTTCGATGTCGTCGGCCATATCTCGCAGATCGGCGTCAGCCTGCCCGACGGCCGGGGTCTCGCCCTGGAAGCACATATCGACAAATACAGGCCCGGCGCCTTCCCCGTGGGGGCCGAGGTCATGCTTACCTGGGATCCGGCCGACGCGACCGTCATTCCAGCTCACTGATTATAGAAAACCTGATCAAAGGAGGTCATCCCATGGCGAAGGAAATCTTGTGCAGTTTTGGTGTCGACGTCGATGCCGTGGCCGGCTGGCTCGGCTCCTATGGCGGCGAGGATTCGCCTGACGATATCTCGCGCGGCCTGTTTGCCGGCGAAGTCGGCAGCCCGCGGCTGGTGAAGCTCTTCGAGCGGTTCGGCATCAAGACCACGTGGTTTATCCCCGGCCATTCGATTGAGACCTTTCCCGAGCAGATGCAAGCGGTGGCCGACGCCGGCCATGAAATCGGCATTCACGGCTACAGCCATGAAAACCCGATCGCCATGACGCGCGAGCAGGAAACCGAGATCCTCGACAAGTGCATCGAGCTCGTGACCAAGCTTTCGGGCAAGCGTCCTACAGGTTATGTCGCGCCCTGGTGGGAATTCTCCAACGTCACCAACGAGCTGTTGCTGGAGCGCGGCATCAAGTACGATCACTCGCTGATGCACAAAGACTTCACGCCCTATTATGTGCGGGTCGGAGACAGCTGGACGAAGATCGACTATTCCCGCAAGCCCTCTGAATGGATGGTACCGCTGAAGAGGGGCAAGGAGACCGATCTGATCGAGATCCCGGCTTCCTGGTATCTCGACGATCTGCCGCCGATGATGTTCATCAAGAAGGCTCCCAACAGCCACGGCTTCGTCAATCCGCACGATATCGAGCAGATGTGGCGCGATCAGTTCGATTGGGTCTATCGCGAAATGGACTATGCCGTCTTCCCGATCACCATCCATCCGGACGTGGCCGGCAGGCCGCAGGTGCTGATGATGCTGGAGCGGCTTTATGCGCATATGATCAAGCATCCGGGCGTGAAGTTCGTGACGATGAATGAGATCGCCGACGACTTCGCTGCCCGCTTCCCGCGCGGCAAATAGCCGGCTAGTCTCGACAGGGCGAAGCCGTTTTCGGAAGGAACGATCATCATGTGCTCACTGTGCGGTGTTCTCGGTGGCAATGAGCATTGGACCGATGCTGCGGCCCGGCCGGGCGTCTTCACGCGCAATCACGCCAGCCCGGAGCGGCGGCGTGAACGCGCCGAGCGCGTCCGTGCGGCCAACGAAATGCTCTCCGGCTTCGGCCTCGTTCTCTCCGATTGGCAGGGCGCGTCCTTCGTCCTATCCACGAGAACGGGCTCGAGCGAGATCATCGAAGACCTCGGGCATCTCTGGCCGGCGGCCGAAAGGCTCGTCGGCCGACCGTGCGATCCCCTTGATATCGTATTCATGACACGGATGGAGGCGCGGCATGGTGATTGAGCCCGATGGCTTCCTGCCGGTCAATCTTCTCACCGGCTTCCTCGGCTCCGGCAAGACGACGCTGTTGAAGCGCATCCTGGCGGATGCGGCATTTGCCGATACGGCCGTGCTGATCAACGAATTCGGCGAAATCGGGCTGGACCACGATCTTGTCGAACGCGTCGATGGCGACATGGTGCTGCTGCGCTCCGGCTGTGTTTGCTGCACCGTCCGCGGCGAGCTCGCCACGGCACTCAAGGACCTCTATTCCAAACGCGACCGCGGGCTGTTGCCGCCGTTCCGCCGCGTCATCATCGAAAGCACCGGCCTTGCCGACCCCTTTCCGGTGCTGTCGACCATCAAGGCCGATCCGGTGCTCAGGCATCATTTCCGCGCCGGCAACGTGATCACGACTGTCGATGCCGTCAACGGGCTGCGCCAGCTGGACACTTATATCGAATCCAACAGGCAGGCGGCGATCGCCGATCGACTTGTGATGACCAAGACCGATCTCGCGGCGGATTGCGACCGACAGACACTTGAAGAGCGCCTTCGCATCCTCAATCCCGATGCCCCGCTCCTGATGGCAGCCGATCCCGATCTCGATCTGTCCTCGCTTGCGGACATGCGCGGCAGCGTCTCGCCAGATAGCTGCCTGTCGCAAAGCGGTTTTTATTGCGAGGAGCCGCTGCAGCTCGTTTCGGCAGAGGGCGTGCCCCATCAGGCGGCGATTTCCTCCGTCTCGCTCAGGGTCGACCGGCCCGTCGATTGGACCGCTTTCGGCCTTTGGCTGACCATGCTGCTCAACCGGCACGGGGAGCGCGTGCTGCGCGTGAAGGGCATCCTCAACCTCAAGGGCGAAGAGCGTCCCGTCGCGGTGCATGGGGTTCAGCATCTGGTCCACGCGCCGGTTCACATGGACACATGGCCCTCCGGCGACCGTACGTCACGTCTGGTCTTCATCCTGGATGGGATCGATGGCGCCGTGGTCAAGCGCTCCTTCGAGGCTTTCACATTGGCACGCGTGCCGCAGACGCCATCAGCCGCATCTTCTTTGGCAATGGCGGCGCAATAGGATAATCGATCCCTTCATGAACAAGCATCAACCCATGGCAAAGACCGTGTCTGCTCCAGCCCTGCATCTGGCGGGGCGGCCGCGTCTGCGCGTTCTCGGCACCGCGATCTCGCTGCTGGAGGAACTGCGGCTTCGCGCGCAGACCGATCTCGGTATCGACGTGACCTTCGACAATAACGACTTCCTGACCACGCAGTACAAGGCGGCGCGCGAGCCGGAAACCTACGACATCTACGATCAGTGCTTTCATAATCTCGATATCGTCTGGCATTGGCGCGCCATCCAGCCGATCGACACACAGCGCATCGTCTTGTGGGACGAGATCAACGATCTGACGAAGACCGGCCATATCGGACCCAACCCGCGGCTGGGACTCGGCGATGTGCCCGCCCGCAAGCTCTTCGTTCAGCCGAATCTCGCCTTGGGCGACACGCCTTCGCGCTTCATCTCCATGCTTCCGACCACCCATAATTTTGACAGCTTCGCCTATCGAACCGATCAGGCGCACGATGACGTCGGCATGCATTCCTGGAGCGCACTCTTTGACGAGAGATGGGCCGGGCGCGTGGCCTTGGTGGACGAGCCCGCCATCGGCATTTTCGATGCGGCGCTCGCCGCACAAGCTGCCGGCCTGATGTCCTTCGACGATATCGGCAATATGTCGGTGCAGGAGATCGATCAGCTGATCGACTTGCTGGAAGTGCGCAAGAAAGCCGGTTTCTTCCGTGACTTCTGGAAGACGGCCGAAGACGCCGCCCGGCTGATGATCGCCGGTGAGACCAGCGTTCAAAGCATGTGGTCGCCGGGCATCGGCATCCTGAATTCCAGGGGCGTGCCGGTCGAGCAGGCTGTGCCCGCCGAGGGCTATCGCGCCTGGCATGGTGGCTTATGCCTGTCGAAACATCTCAGCGGTCGCCTTCTCGATGTCGCCTACGACTATCTGAACTGGTGGATATCTGGCTGGCCGGGCGCCGTCGTCGCACGGCAGGGCTATTACATCTCAACGCCGCAACGTTCGCGTCAGTTCATGACGCCGGCGGAATGGGGATACTGGTATGACGGGGTCGCCGCGACCGAAGACCTGCCGGGACCGGATGGGCAGATCAGGATAAAGGCGGGCTCGGTGCGCAGCGGCGGGTCTTATTGGCAGCGGGCCAATTGCATTGCGGTTTGGAATACGACAATGGATGAGCACAACTATCTTGTTCGTCGCTGGATGCAGCTTGTCGGCGGCAGAGGAGAGCAGGCGTCATGACACAGACACATCTCGGCAAGTCGATCGCGCAATTGTCGGTCCTGATCCAGTCCGGCAGTCTCGATCCTGTCACGCTGGTTGAAGAGAGCCTGGACGCGATCCGTACGCACAAGGATCAGGCGATTTTTACGCGCCTGCTCGAGGAGCGTGCGCGCGAGGAAGCCACTGCGTCGTCAAGGAGATTGCGGGAAGGGCGCTCACGCGGGTTGCTGGATGGTATTCCGGTGGCCTGGAAGGATCTTTTTGCTATTCGGGGCCTGCCCACGACGGCAGGATCGATCGTGCTCGCGGATGCCGCGCCGGCGCAAGAGGATGCGGATGTCGTAAAGGCGCTGAAAGCAGCCGGCATGGTCGCGATAGGCCGGGTCAACATGAGCGAGTTTGCCTTTTCCGGCCTCGGCCTCAATCCACATTATGGCACGCCGCTTAATCCACGGGCCACGGATGTCGCCCGGATACCGGGCGGGTCTTCCTCCGGTTCCGCTGTCGCCGTCGCTTCCGGGCTGGTGCCGGTGTCGATCGGCACGGATACCGGCGGTTCGGTGCGCATTCCCTCGGCCTTCAATGGCCTTGTCGGCTATAAGGCAAGTCGCGGCCGCTACAGCATGGCGGGGGTCTTTCCCCTGGCAACCAGCCTCGACTCGCTCGGCCCCCTGTGCCGCAGCGTTCAGGACGCCGTCTGGGTCGATGCGGCGATGCGTGGCCGTGCGGCACCCGACATCATCCGCGCGAATCCTGCCGGACTTTCAGTCGTCGTGCCGACCACTGTCGTCATGGACGATGCCGAGGACGGCGTGGCGGAGGCGTTCGAGGCGACGCTTGCCCGGCTGAGCGCTGCCGGCGTCAAGGTTCGGCGCGCCGCTTTCCCCGCTTTCGACAGGCTCTTTCAGGTGATGGCCGAGCATGGCCCGTTGGTGACCGCCGAGGCTTTCGCCCTGCATCGTCGCCGGTTGGCCGGGCCTGAGGCTGAAGCCATGGATCGGCGTGTCGTGGCGCGCACGCGCCTAGGCGAGAAGATCACGCTGGTCGGCTATCTGGAAATATTGCAGGTGCGTGAGCAGCTGATCAAGGACGTGGCCGGCATGATCGGGCCGAATGAGTTCATCGCCTATCCGACTGTCGCCCATGTCGCGCCCGCGCTTGCGCCGCTTGAGGCGGATGACGAACTATTCGTCAAGGTCAACTTCAAGACATTGCGCAATACCTTGATCGGCAACTTCCTCGATTGGTGCGGCGTATCGCTGCCTTGCGGCACCGGCAGCGTCGGCATGCCCGTGGGATTCTTGCTGTCCGCTCCGAAGGAACAGGACGAGCGGCTGCTGGGGGCGGCGCTGGCCCTGGAGGATATTATCGTCGCAAAACTCGTCTGAGGCGAGCATACGCTTCATGGCGACCAGCATTTGCAGCAGGGGGCGCACGCATTTTGCGCTCGGCGTTCCCCACTCATGAATCATGAATATAACTTTATGCTGATTATGCCGTCTAATCGTTAGATGCTGCCTCGCGAGCTGGGTGCCGATGACCTGGCCGAAATCCAGCGGGCTGCCGCAGAGATCGCCATTGAAGGCGAACGCTATCCCGAACAGCTGATGAAGACGACCGGCCGCTGAGCTTGAGGTTGATTTCCGAGGCCACCGCTGGCGGCCTCCTTCCAAACCTGACTGCATAGCCTTGGGCAAAGTGCTCCTTGACCAGCCTCAGCGCGGCGCGACGGTGTAGCGCAGATAGATCACGCCGTGGTCAAGCGTTTCGCAGCTCTTGAGCGAAAGTGCCACCTTGCCCGCCAGGCCTTCTTCACCGAATTCGACGAAACTCTGGCTCGCGGCGCGTCCGTCGAGAGCGGGTGCAACGAGCAGGCTGATTTCGTCGACCAGACCTTCCGCGAGGAAGGAACCGTTGATGCCGGCGCCGCCCTCCAGCAGAAGGCGCTTGATGCCAAGCTCGCGATTGAGAGTGTCGAGCATGGCGGGAAGATCGAGCTGCGGCTGTGTGGAGACGATGTAGGAAATGCCGTCTCCCGCCAGTTCGGCAAGATGGCTGTCCGGCACGTCGCCACCAAGAAGGACGACGACGTGATCGCCGTCGATTTCATTTTTGGTGAAATGCAATTTGCCTGACGTGTCGACTGCAATCGCATAATTGGCAGCCTCCCGATTGGCGAAATGGCTGGATCGGTCGACCTTGTCGTGCTCGTGCTCGTGCGTCGGATGCGGATTGCCTTTGCTCATTTCCGCCATCGTCACGCGGCCGACCATCCAGGCGTCGCCTTCCAGTTTCTCGTGGCACGACTGGTACAGTGCCGTCCAATCCACACGGCTGCCGTCTGGGCTCTCGGTCCAGCGGCTGGGGTGCAGCCCGCCGTCAAGCGACGAGATCATATGGCAGATGACATGGGGTTTCATGATTGCGGCTTCCCAAGATAGTCCTTGTCGCTCACCTTCTCCATCCAGGTTACCGGCGAGCCGTTTTCCTTCTCGGCGATCGCGATGTGGCTCATGGCGCAATCGGGCGCCGCGCCGTGCCAATGCTTTTCACCTGGCGGGAACCAGACGATGTCGCCGGGGCGGATTTCCTCGACCGGACCGCCTTCGCGCTGGACACGTCCGAGACCGGAGACGACGAGCAGGGTCTGGCCGAAAGGATGCGTGTGCCATGCCGTGCGGGCGCCCGGCTCGAAAGTCACGGTTGCGCCACTGAGATTGCCGCGGCCGCTGAACGGCGCGTCGAGGCGAACCGTGCCGGTGAAATACTCTTCCGGTCCCTTGGCCGATGGTTGGGAACCGCTGCGTTTGATGTCCATGGCTTCGAACTCCTCGATAAAAAACTACGGCGTGATCGCCGTTATTCAAGGGACTTTAGACTTGTCGCATTGCAGGAACCATACGATATCAATGGCATAAAATTATATCAGGAGTTCATAAATGCAGCGAGAGGAGCTGGTCGACCTGAACGCCTTTGCTGTCGTGGCCGAAGAGAAGAGCTTTACGCGTGCCGCCGCCAGGCTCGGCACGTCGCAATCCTCCCTCAGCCATACGGTGCGGCGTTTGGAGGCGCGGCTGGGCGTGCGCCTGTTGACGCGCACGACCCGAAACGTGGCCCTGACCGAAGCCGGTGAGCGGCTGCTTGCCACGCTTCGGCCCGCGCTGGAAAGCATCGGCGCCGAACTCGCCTCTCTACGCGAACTGCGCGAAAAACCCGCCGGTACCATCCGCATCACCACGGCGGAGCATGCCGCCACGACTGTTCTATGGCCGGCGCTTGAAAGGCTTTTGTCGCAATATCACGATATCCGCGTCGAGCTTAGCATCGATTCCGGTCTGCGGGATATCGTCGCCGATCGGTTCGACGCCGGGGTCCGGCTTGGGGAAGCTCTCGCCAAGGACATGATCGCGGTCAAGATCAGTCCCGACATCCGCATGGTCGTCGTCGGCTCCCCGGCCTATCTCGCCAGGCATCCTGCGCCGGAGACGCCAAACGATCTGGCTGATCACAACTGCATCAATCTGCGTTTGCTCACTGCCGGCGGCCTCTATGCCTGGGAGCTGGAAAAGGACGGGCGCGAGGTTCGCGTCCGCGTCGACGGTCAGCTCGTCTTCAACAATGTCGGCATGATCGTGCGTGCCGTGAGAGCGGGATTGGGGCTGGGCTTTGTGATGGAAGATCATGTCGCCGCGGATGTGGCGGCTGGGCGGCTCGTGCGCGTCCTGGACGATTGGTGCACGCCGTTTTCCGGCTATCATCTCTATTATCCGAGCAGCCGGCAGCCTTCGGCGGCGTTCTCCCTGTTGGTCGACGCGTTGCGTTACCGAGGCTGATCCCGTCATCAACGAATATGACCAAACCCGGCGGCCATGACGCGGCCGGGATTTAAGGATGAGAGTCCAAGTTCGCTGCGCCGAGGCGCCCTGTCAGGCTGCTTCCGGAACCGACAGAGACGCCATGTCGATCACGAAGCGGAAGGGAATATCGGCCCGCTGCAGGGTCGCGAAGGCTTCGTTGACCTGCTCCGGACGGATGATCCGGCACTCCGGAAGAATGCCCTTGCGCGCGCAGAAATCGATCACTTCCTGCGTTTCGCGCATGCCGCCGATCGGTGAGCCCGCGACGCGACGTCGGCCCATCAGGAAAGGCAGGCCGTTTACCTCGCCCCAGGGGCCGACCTGGCCGACGATAACAAGCGTCCCGTCGACGTCGAGCAGAGGCATGTAGGCATCGAGATCGTGCTTGACCGGGACGGTATCGATGATCAGGTCGAAGGCGTTGGCCGCGGCTTGCATCGCCCCGGCATTGGTCGAGATCAGGAAGTCGTCGGCGCCGATTTCGCGGGCGACCTTTTCCTTGTCGGGCGAGCGCGAGATCATTGTTACCCTTGCGCCCATCGCCGCTGCGAGCTTGACGGCCATGTGGCCGAGACCGCCCATGCCGATGACGCCGACGCGGCTATGCGGGCCGACGTTCCAGGTGCGCAGCGGCGAATAGGTGGTGATGCCGGCGCACAGGATCGGTGCGGTGCGAGACAGGTCCATACCCTCGGGCACGGTGCAGACGAATTCTTCGCGAACCACGATATGCTTGGAGTAGCCACCCTTGGTGATCGAACCGTCGATACGGTCTGGGACGCTGTAGGTGCCGGTGTTACCTTCGCGGCAAAACTGCTCCTCGCCGCGGCGGCACTGGTCGCAATGCTGGCAGCTGTCGACCATGCAGCCGACCGCGCCGTGATCGCCGACCTTGAACTTGGTGACGTCGCTGCCGATCGCGATGACACGGCCAACGATTTCATGACCCGGAACCAGCGGATAGAGCGTGAAGCCCCAGTCATTATGCGCCATATGGATATCCGAATGGCAGATCCCGGCATAGGTGATTTCCATCACCACGTCGTTTGCGAGCGGCGCACGTCGTTCGAAGCTGTAAGGCTCGAGCGGAGCATCCGCTGAGGTGCAAGCATAGCCAATGGTCTTCATGTTTCGTCCGCCTTGTTTATCATCTACCGATAAGCGCTGCGCGCAATTGCCATTATCGGACGAAAGACTAGCCGAGGCTAGTCGCCGCGTTAAGATGGGCAATTCCGATTGCCGTCATGTCCGCTGTTCATGAATGGCAGACACTTGCGCGTTGCGGCATCACCTTGGCATAGTTTGACGCCCGGAAAGAGGCGTGGTCTTCCGTTTCCATCCGACTTGTTGGAGGAGTCCGGCCCATTATCCGGATTCCCGAATAGTAAAATCGTGAATTGCCGTCTAATTCCTGTTTTCCCGTAACATTAGATATGTAAGGGAGGCTGAGTATTGGCTTCCAGGTGGGTCGGGGGACAAAGAATGCATCTTGATGACTATGCCGCGTTCGGCCGTTCGAGCTTGCGTGTCAGTCCGCTTGCGTTGGGAACCATGACTTTCGGCGAAGGCTTTGCTTGGCAGTCGCGCGTCAAGAAGCCCGCGGCGATCCTCGATCACTATCTCGATCTCGGCGGCAACTATCTCGATACGGGCAGGGGAGACGCAAAACCGGATGCCCAGACGGTTGTCGGCAATTACCTCGCAAGGAACTCGATCAAACGCGACCGGCTCGTCATGGCTGCCAAGTTCGGCGTCGATCAGCAGGGCGTGGGGCTGGGTCGCGAAGCCATCATAGAGGCATGCGAACAAACCTTGCGGCGGTTGCGCACGGACTATCTCGATCTTTATTGGCTTGACAATTGGGACATGCAGGCGCCCCTCGACGAGGTGTTGGCAGGATTGAATGACCTCATTCAATCGGGGAAATTGCGCTATTTCGGCATTTCCGATACGCCGGCCTGGAAAGTCGCGCACGCGCAGCTGATCGCGCAATTTCATGGCTGGGCGCCATTCGTCGGTCTGCAGATCGAATATTCGCTGGCCGCCAGGCTGTTTGAGAGCGAGCTCATTCCCATGGCACGTGGAATGGGGCTTGGCGTCGTCTCGCATTCGCCGCTGAATGGCGGGCTCATTAGCGGAAAATACACTCGCAAGAACATCGGAAACCTCATGTCCGATCGCGCATCGCCATTGGCACGGCAACCCGATGCGCAGCGTCTTGAAATCGTCGACGCTCTGCTCCGCATTGCGGCCGAGCTCGACACAACCACTGCCCGGGTGGCCCTCGCCTGGGCATTGGCGCGGCCCGGTGTATCGTCAACCATTATCGGTGTGCATACCTTGGAACAGCTCGATGATGACGTCGGCGCGCTTGATGTTCAGCTCTCACCCGAGCAGACGGCGACGCTCGATGCGCTGACAATCCCGGTCCATTCCCTCGCTCTGCCGCTATTTCTGCAAAATGCGGCGCCTTCGGCCTGCATCGATTACTCGATGATGAGCCGCAGGCTTTCGTAATTTTCCGTGCTTGCTCTTACGAGCGCATTGTAGCTTCTCTTCTCGGCTGGCCTCCCTATCTAAATTGCCAGTAGCAAGATGAGGATCCTCATGAGCGATGGGCCGCAGCCGCCGAACGTCAATCGAAACGTATTGCGCGAACTTGTCGCCGGATTGAGCGACGGCATCATCCTGATAGACCCTGAAGGCGCTATTTCCTGGGCAAACAGCGCCGCATTGCGGATGCACAGGGTGTCGACGATCGAGGAGCTGGGTGGCGATGCCGCCGGCTACCGGCAGGCCTTCACGCTGCGCTACCGCAACAATCATCTGCTTGACGAGGGCCAATATCCGATCGAGCGGCTGGTGTGCGGCGAGACGGTCGATGAGGTCACAGTCGAAATATCGCCCGCCGCCGATCTGGATCTCGTCTGGGTCCACACCGTCCGCAGCCTGATCATTGCGGATGCCGGAGTCCGCCCGGATGTGCTTGCGCTCGTCATTCGTGACGAGACGCCGCTTTTCGAGGCGGAAGAGCGTTTCGAGCGGGCCTTCAATGCCAACCCGGCACCCGGTCTGATCTGCCGTCTCGATGATCTTCGTTTCATCCGCGTCAACCAGGGTTTCGTCGAGATGACGAATTACGCCAAGGAAGACGTCATTGGAAAAACTGTCGATGAGATGGGCCTGTTTGGCAATTGCGATACGGGCGAGGATGCGTTGGCGAAGCTGGTGGAAGGCCGGCTGATCCGTCAGCGTGAAGCCCTGATCCCGCTTCCGAGTGGCGGCGATAGGCTGGTCATCATAGCGGGCGAGCCCATCGCTGTCGGCGAGGAGCCGTGCATGTTGTTCACTTTCGCCGATCTCGATGCACGACGAAAGGCCCAGAACGCACTTCGCCAAAGCGAGGAGCGGTTCTCCAAGTCATTCAGGCTCTCGCCGGCGCCGGCGGCCATTTCTCGATTGGGCGATTTCGTCTTCACCGAAGTCAACGATGCCTTTGCCCAACTCTCGGGCTACAGCCTCCAGGAGGTTATTGGAAAAACCGCAAGCGAGTTGCGCCTGTGGGATGATGTCGCAGCCCGCCGCGCCATGGAAAAGAAGCTTGTCGATAACATGCCGCTTCGCGACGAGGTTTTGCGCATGAAGCAGAAGGACGGCTCGATGGCCGACTGCCTTGTCTCTGCCGAGCGTGTCGAGATCAGCGACCAGCAATGTGTCATCTGGTCGTTGCAGGATGTCACCGAGCGCAGCCGCAGCGAAGCCGAGCTGATTGAGGCTATCGAGAGCGTGATGACCGATACATCGTGGTTCAGTCGTTCCATTGTCGATCGCCTCGCGACTTTGCGGCAGGTCTCGAACGGCAAGGGTCCCTCGGCGCAACTCCTCGATCTCAGCGAACGGGAAAGGGAAGTTCTCGCTTTGATTTGCCGCGGCCAGAGCGACGTCGAGATGAGCGAAACGCTGCACCTTTCCAGGAACACGATCCGCAACCATGTTGCGTCGCTCTACGCGAAGATCGGCGTAAACCGTCGTTCCGCTGTCGTCATATGGGCGAGGGAACGTGGCTTCACAGGCATGTCGATGCCCATGAAGACTGGAAAATCGACCTGACGGGAGGTCATTCCGCTTCGGTCTGGGCGCTGGACCGAAGAATCGGCATTGCAAGCCTCAAAAAGGCTATTTTCTACTAGTACAAATAGTAGTTCCTGCTCTGCAAGCGCATACCATGCCGCCCTACTTCATTGTTACGGCCTCGGTTGAAAACCGATGCCTCTTCTTTTGAAAAAACCAAGGAGGCAAGACAATGGATAAGAACCGTGTCAAAGGTGCAGCCAAGGAAGCAAGCGGATCGATCAAGGAGGTCGCCGGAAAGCTGATCGGTAACGATCGGCTGAGGGCCGAAGGCGCTGTCGAAAAGGTCGAAGGGAAGATCCAGACCAAGTTCGGCAAGGCCAAGGACGCTGTCAGGAACGCGCTGCGCTGACAAGCGCGCCAACATCCACTCTTTCGATCTCGCCGAGGCTTTCCGATGCTCTTTCTAGCCAGGCTCTCATCGCTGACGATTTCGTCGGATAGCTGCGCGACCTGCGCGGCCATCCGCTGCTTGATTGCCTATGCCGATGGGCTGGAAGATGCGCATATCGACGTTAGCGCCGTAGAGGGCGCGATTGTTCTGTCGGGCGACGCGCCATCCGATGAGGCGCGTGAGCGGGCGCTCTCGATTGCCGGCGAATATGCCGGGCTTCGGATCATCAACCATATCGTCCTCCACACAGATCGAGGACCGCCCGGCCGGTCCGAGATCGGTGCATCGACCTCCGGGCCGCGGGCCGGGCTGACCGCGGCGCTCAAACCGCCAAAGGATAAGTCATGAAAAAGATCATCATCGCGGCAGCGGTCATTTCCGTTGCTCTTGGCTCGGTGGCTTCGGCCGCCAGCACGCATCATCCCAAAAAGCAGCCAGTGCAGGTTGCCTCCGAGCCAAAGCAGCGCCTTGGAACGCTGTCCTGCGAGGTTGCGGGCGGCGTCGGCATGATTATCGGATCCAGCAAGGACATCAGTTGCACCTTCAAGCAGCGAACAGGCAAGGTCGAACGCTACACGGGTACGATCGGCAAGCTTGGTATCGACATCGGGGTCACCCGCAAGACGTATCTCAGCTGGATCGTCGTCAATACCGCACCAACCCGCGTCGGTGAAGGCGCTTTGGCCGGCACCTATGTCGGCGCTTCCGCCGGCGCTTCCGTCGGTCTCGGTCTCGGTGCCAACGCCCTCGTCGGCGGCAACTCGAAGAATTTCGCGCTGCAGCCGCTGAGCGCCGAGGCAGGAACCGGGCTGAATGTCGCGGCCGGCGTTTCGCGCCTGCAATTGCGCCCAGCCGGCTGACCTGATGATCTGCACCGTCGACGCAATCGTACCGATGCCTCCTCGCGCATGGCTGCTTTCGCCGTCGTATAGGCCAAACTGCCCTGCTCTGATCGGCTAAGACTGCAGGCAATGATCTCGACAATCATTGCCTGCAATCAAAGTCAGCGAAATAGGTTGCTATGCCCTTGTAAGCCAAGCTTATCCGGGATTTGTGCAATGAGAAAACTCTCTCCCAGGAAGTATTTTGCTTATCTTGGATAGTGGAGCATGCCAAATCTATTAATATGGACATCTTAAGGTGGCGCTAGAGATGAACAATCCGGCAGCCTTTGATGTCCGAAATTCAAAAGCAACTTCATATTCCGGCACTTGACGGCTGGCGCGGACTTGCTGTCTTGCTGGTGCTCATCGGGCACTTTGGCGGTGACAGCTATCTTCCCGATCTCGGATCGGCTGGCGTTGATCTTTTCTTCGTCCTTTCAGGCCGCCTCATGGCTGAAATTCTCTTTGTAAGGAAAATGCCCCTGCGGCTTTTCTTCCTCCGTCGTTTCAGCCGGGTCTATCCCGCTTTGTTGGCCTTCGTGCTTGCAAGCGCTGTCCTGCTTTCCCAAACGCCGCTGGCACCCGGCGTCACCGGCGTCTTGTCCGCGCTCACCTTCACATTGAACTACGTCATCATCGAAAGTCGCACCTTCATACCGGTTTTTGATCACATCTGGTCATTATGCGTCGAGGAGCATAGCTATGTGTTGCTTGCCCTCATGGCCTTGCTGCTTCGCGGAGCCGCTGTTCGGTTCATCGGGCTCACCATTCTTGCATTGGGCCTTGCGGCGCTCGCTAACGGCATTGTGCAATATGACATCTATGGGCGGGATCCGTTTATCGTCTTCTGGCCAACCGACGTGGCTGCGGCGCCCATGCTGATTTCAGCGGCAGTCTTCCTGCTATTTGGTGAGCGCCTCAAACGGCCGGCGATAAGGTGGATAATGCCGTTGGCACTTTTCGGCGGTCTGGTTGCGCGCCTGTTCGGCGATGTCGCCTGGCTGTTCTTCGGTGCAAAAACTTTGCTATTGGCGATCGCTGTTTGCGCAATCGGGGACTCTACCCGTCTTTCCCGAGCGCTGTTCGAAGGCTCCGTCATCCGGCAAATCGGGCGAATGTCCTTCTCGCTCTATTTATGGCAACAGCCGTTCCATATCGCCATGCTACAAGATCTGCTGCCGAAGCCTATCGCGTTGGTCCTGGCTATTTGCTGCGCGGCAGCCAGCTACCATCTGATCGAACAGCCAGCGCGCGCGCGATTGAATGCGTGGATTGAAAGAGGCAGACGCCAGGACGCTGCTGCCGTACCGGGCTGATCTGGCGGGTACCAAAACATCACATTCCAGTCCGCTTCATGGTTTGAAGCCGTGGATGTGCCGCGAGGAAATCGATCTGCCGGGATAATTTCGAAGATAGTCACGATGCGATATTCGGACGCGACCTGAACCGGGCCGCGTCCGAGCATGCTTCTACTTCACATCAGGCGATATCGAAGCGATCGGCGTTCATCACCTTGGTCCAGGCTGCCACGAAGTCCCGCACGAATTTCTGCTGGGCATCGCCCTGTCCGTAGACCTCGGCGATCGCGCGCAGCTGCGAGTTGGAGCCGAAGACGAGATCGACGCGGGTGCCGGTCCACTTCACGTCGCCGGTTGCGCGGTCGCGTCCTTCGAATACGTCCTTGGCATCCGAAACCGCCTTCCACTCCGTGCTCATGTCGAGCAGGTTTACGAAGAAGTCGTTGGTCAATGCCTCGGGGCGCTTGGTGAAGACGCCATGCTGGGTCTGTCCGACATTGGCGTTCAGTGCGCGCAGGCCGCCGACGAGGACGGTCATCTCAGGTGCCGTCAGCGTCAGCAGCTGCGCCTTGTCGATCAGCAGCTCTTCGGAGGAAACGGTGTATACGCCCCTCTGATAGTTGCGGAACCCGTCTGCGATCGGCTCGAGAACGGCAAAGGCGTCGACATCCGTCTGTTCCTGCGATGCGTCGGTCCGGCCCGGCGTAAAGGGCACGACCACATCGTGCCCGGCCTTCTTCGCAGCCTGTTCGATGGCGACGGAACCGCCGAGGACGATCAGATCGGCGAGCGAGACCTGCTTGCCGCCGGCGTGCGCATCGTTGAACTTCTTCTGGATGCCTTCCAGCGTCTGGAGCACGGATGCAAGCTGGGCCGGCTGGTTGGCCTCCCAATCCTTTTGCGGCGCAAGGCGAATACGGGCACCGTTTGCACCGCCGCGCTTATCGGAACCGCGGAAGGTCGAAGCCGAAGCCCAAGCGGTCGAAACCAGCTGCGGGATGGTGAGGCCCGATGCAGCAATCTCGCCCTTGAGCGCGTCGATATCGTTGGCGTCGATCAGGGCATAATTAGCGGCCGGGACCGGATCCTGCCAGATGAGCTCTTCCGTCGGAACTTCCGGGCCGAGATAGCGGGCGCGCGGACCCATGTCGCGATGCGTCAGCTTGAACCAGGCGCGGGCGAAAGCGTCCGCGAATTGATCCGGGTTCTCGAAGAAGCGCCGGGAGATCTTCTCGTAGGCAGGGTCGAAGCGCAGGGCGAGGTCCGTGGTCAGCATGGCCGGGGCGTGACGCTTGGAGCTGTCGTGTGCGTCCGGCACCGAGTTGGCACCTGCGCCATGCTTCGGGGTCCACTGGTGCGCACCGGCCGGGCTCTTCGTCAATTCCCAGTCGTAGCCGAACAGGTTCCAGAAGAAGTTGTTGCTCCACTTGGTCGGCGTCGAGGTCCAGGTCACTTCCAGACCGCTGCCAATCGCGTCGCCGCCCTTGCCGCTGCGGAAGCTGCTCTTCCAGCCGAGGCCCTGTTCTTCTATGCCGGCAGCTTCCGGCTCGGGGCCGACATGAGCGGCATCACCGGCACCATGCGTCTTGCCGAAGGTATGGCCGCCGGCGATGAGGGCGACGGTTTCCTCGTCGTTCATCGCCATGCGGGCAAAGGTCTCGCGGATGTCGCGGGCAGCCGCGAGCGGATCAGGGTTGCCGTTCGGGCCTTCCGGATTGACGTAGATGAGGCCCATCTGCACTGCTGCGAGCGGATTTTCGAGGTCACGGTCGCCGCTGTAGCGCTTGTCGCCGAGCCAAGTGTCTTCCGCACCCCAATAAATGTCTTCTTCCGGTTCCCAGACGTCATCGCGGCCGCCGCCGAAACCAAAGGTCTTGAAGCCCATGGATTCCAGCGCGCAGTTGCCGGTTAGGATCATGAGGTCGGCCCAGGAGATGCGGTTGCCGTATTTCTGCTTGATCGGCCAGAGCAGGCGGCGGGCCTTGTCGAGGTTGACGTTATCCGGCCAGCTGTTGAGTGGTGCGAAGCGCTGCGTGCCGGAGGAGGCGCCGCCGCGGCCGTCGCCGGTGCGGTAGGTGCCGGCGCTGTGCCAGGCCATGCGGATGAAGAGCGGGCCGTAATGGCCGAAATCGGCCGGCCACCACTCCTGCGAATCCGTCATCAGCGCGAAGAGGTCCTTCTTCAGGGCCTCGAGGTCGAGCTTCTTGAATTCCTCGGCATAGTTGAATGCCTTGTCCAGCGGGTTCGACAGGGAAGAGCCCTGATGGAGAATCCTAAGGTTCAGCTGGTTCGGCCACCAGTCGCGATTCGATCTGGCCGAGACGCTTGTGTTGCCGTGCGGAAACGGACATTTGCCAGCGTTTTCAACTTTTGTATCCATAATTTTCTCCCTTATGATGGCTTAAACTGCGCCGCCCGGTGGAGGTGTCGTCACCTCTTGGGCAGCAATTCGGTTTCATGTTCGGCGCGATGACGACATGTCATGCGCATGGAATCTCTCGTTATTCTGACCTCCCGCGAAGCGGACCGTCCGGAAGCAGACCAATCCCGACGCCCAGGTTTTCGACCGACCCGGGCATCGATGAGCTCTTGCAGTCAATGCTCCCAATGTGAGCTTGGTATGACATGCGGCGACATCTCGTATTCGCCTTGCGCACTATAGCCAAGCCGTTCCATTAATTTAAGTTGGATTTCCTGATCGGTGCGATAAGATAAAGTTATGACAAATCTCACCCTCAAGCAGCTTCGCTATTTCGAAGCCCTGGCAAAGCATGGTCACTTCGGGCGCGCGGCCGATGTCTGTGCAATCTCCCAGCCCGCCTTGTCGATGCAGATCAAGGAACTGGAGGAGCAGCTCGGCACCGACCTCTTCGAGAGGGGCGCGCGCCAGGTTCGGTTGACCAATTTTGGAGAGGCATTCGCCGTGCGCGTTCGCAATATTCTGCGCTCGGTGGACGAACTGGGGGATCTGGCGCGCGCTTCCCATAACCAGCCAGTCGGGAGGCTGCGGATCGGCGTGATCCCAACGGTCGCGCCCTATCTGCTGCCCACTATCATCGGCAATCTCACCAGCCTGTATGACGGCCTGGACATTCATGTGCGCGAGACGCTGACGTCGAAGCTGGTCGAGGAACTGGCGGAAGGCCGGCTCGACACGGCCATCGTCGCGCTGCCTGTTTCCGAACCGACCTTGACAGAGGTCGCGCTGTTTGCGGAAAACTTTGTGCTGGTGCGACCGAGCGAGGACGAAGGCAAGCCGGTGCCCAATCGGGAAGCGCTGCGCGAAATGCGCTTGCTGCTGTTGGAGGAAGGCCATTGCTTTCGCGATCAGGCCCTATCTTTCTGTAATATACAGTCGGCGCTCCCACGAGAGCTTATGGACGGCAGTTCGCTCTCGACGCTGGTGCAGATGGTCAGCGCCGGCATCGGCGTCACGTTGATACCGGAGATGGCGGTGGCGGTGGAGACACGCTCGGCATCGGTGTCGGCCGTGCGTTTCCAAAGTCCGCAACCGTCACGAACGATCGGCATGATCTGGCGCAAGACGAGCCCCTTGGCCAAGCAGCTCACGCGGATTTCCGAGGTCGTTCGCCAATCGGCCGATGCCATGCGCGAGCAGCACGATTCGATCTGGCGCGCACAGGATTTCGAGTTCGACGCTCGAAGGCAGCCATCGGCGCTTCGTAACAGCAATGGCGCCTTTGCGGCGGACAAGGCGAATGATTCTGCTCTGAAATGAGCGGCTTTATGAATGGAATTGACTGAAGTTCGATCAGGATAGAGCCGTTGTCCACAAGCGAAAGGATTTCAAACGATTAAAGTAATTTTAATCGTTTAAATTTTTTAATGCATTGATTTACAAAGAATCTCTTCCATGTCATGCCATTATCGCATGGCAATGGAGGTCGTGATGCAAGAGTTCGAAAACGTAAGAAATGAGATTCCTACGGATGTGATTGATCGTCTGGAAAGCGAATGGCGGCTGATGCAGTCTCATGACTCGCAGCTGAAGACCGGGCTGCAGACGGAGACCCCTGAGAACACGGCACCGGCCACGTCCGATAGTCTCGGATCCCTGGATAAGTGACGGGTTTCGAGGGATCGCTTTGACATGACGGTGTCCCTCTGACGGCGTCTGTTGCCGACACTTTTTCCATCATCTCGCATCTGGATATCGATCAGCCCCGACCAATGGTCAGGGCCGATCCGCTGCGAGAGTCTGGGCAGGTTCGCAATGTTGCCTAGGCGTCGAGATAGCGCTCGGTCAGTCGCGCCCACATGGCGGCGCCGACGGTGAGGCTTTCATCGGCGAAGTCATATTTGGCGCTGTGCAGGATTGCGGAATTGACGCCGTTGCCGAGGCGCAGGAAGCTGCCGGGCTTGTGTTCCAGATAGTGGGAGAAATCCTCGCTGCCGGGAATGAGGCTGCATGTGGCGACCTTGTCGGCGCCCACGAGCTCTTCTGCCACCATGCGCGCGAATTCGGTTTCCTTCTCGGAATTGACGACGACGGGATGGCCGTGGGCATAGTCGACCTCGACGCTGGCGCCATAGCCTTCGGCAACGGATTGCGCCAGCTTGCGGATTCGGGCTTCGAGGAGCTCGCGTATCTTCGGATCGAAAGAGCGGATGCTGAGCAGCATCCTGGCACTCTCGGGAATGACATTTGACGCTTCGCCGGCATGGATGGAGCCGACGGTGACGACGGCCGTCTGCGTCGGGTCGATGCTGCGGGAGACGACCGACTGCAGGCTGACGACGAGGTTGCAGGCGACTACGACCGGATCGATGGTCAGGTGCGGGCGAGAGGCATGGCCCCCCTTGCCGGTTATGGTGATCTCGGCCGTATCCGCCGCCGCCATCAGCGGTCCCGAACGTATCAGCCAGGTGCCTTCCGGCGCGCCGGGATGATTGTGCAGGCCGAAGATGGCGTCGAAAGGAAAGCGCTCGAACAGCCCGTCTTTAATCATCGCTGGAGCGCCGCTTAAAGCGCCTGCTTCCTCGGCAGGTTGGAAGATCAGGTTCACCGTCCCGTTGAAGCGGCGGGTGCGGGCGAGATATTCGGCAGCGCCCAGCAGCATGGTCGTATGGCCGTCATGGCCGCAGGCGTGCATCTTTCCCGGCGTCCTGCTGGCATAGGGGCGACCCGTCTGCTCGGTGATGGGCAGGGCGTCCATGTCGGCGCGGATGGCGATGCTCTTCTTGCCGGCCCCGGCCGTCAGCCGGGCGACGACACCATGGCCGCCGACATTGCGCGTCACCTCGTAGCCCCAGGCTTCCAGTTTTTCTGCGACGAGGCGGGCGGTTTCCGCCTCCTCGAACGAAAGCTCGGGATTGGCGTGAAAGTGCTGCCGGATGCCGATCAATTCGGCCTTCATCGGCTCGAAATCCGACAGGCGGGCGAAATCGTTGTCGAGGGTCATGGCTGTTCCAATGGTTCGCTAGAGCCGCCGTCCAGCCTCGGCGGGGCGGCTCTAAAGGGGATCGAATGCCATCGCGCTAGATGAAGCGCGACAGGAAGCTTCTGGTGCGGGGATGCTGCGGATTGCCGATGACATCCTCCGGCTTGCCCTGCTCGACGATCTTGCCGCCATCCATGAAGACGACCCGGTCGGCGGCTTCGCGGGCAAAGCCGATCTCGTGGGTGACGACGATCATCGTCAGGCCCTGGCTGGCGAGATCGCGCATGGTTGCCAGCACTTCGCCGACGAGTTCCGGATCGAGCGCCGAGGTCGGCTCGTCGAACAGCATCAGTTTCGGCTTGATTGCCAGCGCTCTCGCGATTGCCACGCGCTGCTGCTGGCCGCCGGATAGCTGTCGCGGATAGTTGTCGGCCTTGGCTGAAAGGCCGACACGGTTGAGCAGTGCCCGCGCATTGTCCGTCGCCTGCTTCCGGCTTTCGCCGTGGATGCCGACCGGTGCTTCGATGATGTTCTGCAGGGCCGTCATATGCGGATAGAGGTTGAACTGCTGGAACACCATGCCGATCTTGCGCCGCTGCAGCGCAATCGCGTGGTTGGAGAGCTGCACGAGGCGGCCCTTGTTCATGCGGTAGCCGATCTGTTCTCCATCCACTTCGATCGAACCGCGATTGATCGATTCCAGATGGTTGATGCAGCGCAGGAAGGTGGATTTGCCGGAGCCGGAGGGGCCGAGGATGACGACCACTTCGCCTGGCGCGACATCGAGGTCGATGCCCTTCAAGACTTCGAGATGCTCGAAGGACTTGTGGACGTTGCGAGCGCGCACGAGCGGCGGCAGGTTGACGTTGACGTTCATTGGCCCGCCTCCTGTGCCGGAGCCAGCATCGGAGTATCGTCCTTTGCTGCGGTGGCAGTGCCGGTGCGGCGGTCGCTGCGGCTATAGTAGCGCTCGATATAGCTCTGGCCGATGTTCAGCACCGACGTGATCAGCAGGTACCAGAGGACGGCTACAAGCAGCATCGGGACGACTTCGAAGGTGCGATTGTAGATCGACTGCACGGAATAGAGCAGGTCGGCCATGGCGATGACGCTGACGAGCGAGGTCGCCTTGATCATGCTGATGAGCTGATTGCCCGTTGGCGGCACGATGGAGCGCATCGCCTGCGGGATAATGATGCGGCGGAGCGCGCGGGCCCGGGTCATGCCGAAGGCTTCGGCCGTTTCGAACTGGCCCCTGTCGACCGAGAGAAGGCCGCCGCGGATGATCTCCGCCATATAGGCAGCTTCATTGAGCGCGAGACCAGCGATGGCCGCCGTCATCGGGCTGATGACGGAATTCGTGTCCCAGCTGACGAAGGTCGGGCCGAAGGGAATGCCGATCGACAGCGTCGGAAAAAGCGTCGAGAGATTATACCAGAAGATCAGCTGCACGAGCAGCGGCGTGCCGCGGAAGAACCAGATGAACAGGGAGGCGAGCGAGCTTGCGAGCCCATCCTTAGACAAGCGGGCGACCGCCAGCAGCAGGCCGAGGACGATGCCGAACGCCATGGCGACGACCGTCAGGCCAAGCGAGACATAAAGGCCGCTGATGACGACGGGATCGAAGAAATACTGGCCGACGACGTGCCAGCCGAAATTCTCGTTGTTGGCGACCGACCAGGCGAAATAGGCCGCGATCGCAAGCGTGACGATCCAGGCCGCAACGCGGCCCTTCGGGAACGGTTTATGGGCATTCGCTACATCCCGCTCGGCCGCATCGCCGGACGGCGATGCGATGTCTCCGGTGTTCGTGCTCATTTCGGCAACGTCCCGCCAAGATTGATACCCGGTTCCTTGATCATGTTGTTCTCAAGGCCCCATTTCTTCATGATGGCGGCATAGGTGCCATTATCAATCAGAAGCTTGACGGCATCCTTGAGAACGGGCCCTAGCGGCGAGCCCTTCGGCACCACGGCGCCCTGATAGAGGTCTTCGAAGCCGTTCTTCTGGCCGACGCCGGTCAGTTCCAGCTGGCCGTTTGCCTGCGATACGAAATAGGTGAGCGGTGCCTGCGACGAGAAGAAGGCATCGGAGCGCTTGGAGCGGACGGCGAGGATCGAGCTTGGCTGATCGGTGAAGGACTGGATCTCGATCGCGCCCTTGCCATCGGTCTTGCATTTCTCGGCCTGGGCCTGGATCACCTTTTCGGCCGATCCGCCAGCCATGACGGCGATGCGTTGGCCACAGGCGCTGTCGAGCGAGGTGATGGCCTTCGGATTGCCCTTCTGGACGGCGAAGACAACGAATTCCTGCACCCAGTCGACGAAATCATTGGCTTCCTCGCGGCTCTTGAAATCGCCGATCGGACCGAAGGCAAACTGATAGCGGCCGGAATTGATGCCTGCGAGGATGGCGGGCAGGCCGCTGACGCTCTCATGCTCGATTTTGACCCCGAGGATCTCGCCGATAGCATCGGTCAGATCGGCACTGGCGCCGGTGAGCTTGGTGCCGGTGACGATTTCATAGGGAGGGAATGAACCATTATTGACGGAGATCATCTTGCCGGAGGTCCGTAGAGCTTCCGGCAGCTTGGCATGCAGGTCCGCGTTGACCGAGAGTTTCGGCAAGCTCGCGTCCTCTGCAAAGGCGGAACCCGAGATCATCAGGCTTGCCACGGCAAGGTAGGTCATTTTCTTCAGCGACATATGTGTTCCCCTTTTTTGCTTTGCATTTTTGAATTTCAACCGATGGTTACGCCGCGCTCGTCCGGCTGCCATCGATGTCGAACGGAAAGAGTTCTTCCGGCGTCATCAGTCGCGGCAGGATCCCCTGCACATGCAACTCGCCGGCGAAATCTGTGATCATCTTGCGATTGGCCGCAAAGCCGCTCGCATCCCAGCCCTCCGGCAGCTCGGCCGCCGATTTCAGCAGTTCGTCGAGCATGAAGGGCGTCGTGTCGGCATATTTCCGCCGCTTGTTCAGCCACACGCGCTGCGATTCATCGATCAACGCACTCAGCTCGCCAATCACCCAGGGATGTTCGGCGACGATTTCGGCCTTCAATCCGATCAGGTGCATACCCGGTACATAGCCCACGTCATCGAAATAGCGACGCTCGGCGCTGCGGAAATCCGAAAGGACCTGGCGGAAAGCGGAGTCGCCGGCGAAATAGCCGTCCGGCATGAAGGGCGTGAAGATCGCGTCGAGCCCGCCTTCTTTCAGAAGGTCGACCATCGGCCTCTCGCCGGGGGCTGCCTCGATACGGCCGGGACGGCCGAAGCCATCGAGACGGTCGACGATTGGATGAGCTTCGGTGAGGCGACCGGCATACCACATGGCGTCCTCGACACCGACGCCTTCACGGCGGAGCGCTGCGCGCGTCCAGGTATTGCCGGAGTCGCGCCAGCCGGTGACGCCGATGCGCTTGCCGGCCAATTGCCCAAAGGTCGTGATCGGACTGTCCTTGGTGGTGATGACGCAGCGGTGGCGGAAACCGCGCATGATGAAATTCGGGATGCCGACGACGCTCTCGTCGCCGTCGATGCGCAATTGCGTATAGCGGCTGAAGGAGGTTTCAGCCGCGTCATAGGCATCGCTCTTGCCGACATGCGAGATGAGCGTGCCGACCCGGTCGACCTTGAGATCGAGCTTGGGGGAGGAGACGTCACCCAGGACCAACGGTGTCATGTAGTCCCAGTCGCGGAGGGCAAGGCGGAGAGTAAGGGGCATGGATATTCACTCACGAGGAAACTTGTTTTCCAGATGAGTAAATGTTCAATATGGGTCAATCAAATGTTATTACGTTATTGAACATTAAAAGATGGCGCGGAAATGGGCGAAAATCGGGACGCGAAGTGGTTTGCCGAAAAATTGAACGATCGGACGATTCGCGGCATCGCGATCGAGACGAGTGCGCTGATCCGCGCGGGCGCGCTGCCTGTCGGCACCAAATTGCCGCCGATCCGCGATCTGGCCTTTGCGCTCGGCATCAGTCCAGCGACGCTGTCGGAGGCCTGGAGCGAGCTCCGGCGTCAGAAGATCATCAGTGGGCGCGGTAGGAACGGCACATGGGTCAGTGGCGATCGTTTCGTCGCCAAGCCGGTGCGTCTTGCGAGCGTGGGTGACTATGGCGACGGCGCACTGAACCTGACCGCAGCCGTTCCCGATGTCCGGCTGCTGCCGAAGCTGGAGGCGGCGATGGCCTATGGCGCCTCGGCCGAGAACCTCAACAGCTACGAGCGCAGCCGTATCCTGCCGGAGCTGGAGAAGGAGGTGAGGAAGGCCTGGCCCTATGAGCCCGAAGCCTTCCTGGCGACCAATGGCGGCTATAACGCCGTGTATACTTTGATCAACGCTCTCGTCATGCCCGGCGCCTCGGTCGCCATCGAAGATCCCACAGGCATGCGGTTGCTCGACATTCTGGAGGATCGTGGCGCCCGCATCATTCCGGTAAAATGCGACGAGGAAGGGCCGCTGCCGTCCTCGCTGGAAGAGGCGCTGAAGTACCGGCCGGTCGCCTTCGTCTTTCAGCCGCGCATACATTCCGTCACCGGCCAAAGTGTCAGCCCCGCGCGCATGGCAAGTCTTGCCGGCGTCCTTCGCGATAAGGACACGCTGATCGTGGAAGACGATGGTGTAGCCGATATCTCGACCGCTCCGCGTCATTCCATGGGACATCTTTTCCCCGACCGCGTCATCCATATTCTCTCATTTTCGAAAACACACGGGCCGGATCTGCGCCTTGCGGTGCTCTCGAGCTCGCGCGCGATCATCGACCAGATCCAGTCCTATCGCAGCTTTAGTTCCGGCTGGACCAGCCGTATCCTGCAGGCGGCTGCCGCCTGGCTGCTGCGGGATTCGGCGACTGAGGCGTGCCTGGACCATGCCCGCAAAACCTACCGCGAGCGCCGCGCCGGTCTGATCGATGCGCTCGGCGAGCGCGGTGTGAAAGCGTTGCACGGAGAAGGGCTGTGCGCCTGGATACCAGTCTCGTCCGAACCCTTCGCGATGGTGACGCTTGCGGCGCGGGGCATAGCCGTGCATCCAGGCGCCAAGTTCTCCATCCTGCCCAGCAGCCACTTGCGCGTTGCGACCGCCAATCTTTCAGAGCGCCGCGATGAAGTCGCCGATGCCATCGCGCTTGCCGCGGTTCACACCTGACTTTGCCAAGAGCTATTCGCCGGGCGTGCTGGCGCTTACTCCCTTGGTCTCGCTTTTCCAGGATGATGCATATTTGACGAGCAGAGTGGCAAGCTGCGCCGAGGCAAATGCTATGACGGAAATCAACGCGAGATAGAGAACAATATAGGCAAGGGGCTGCGACTGCATCGCATGGAAAACATGGCCGTAGATCTCGGTGAAGCCGCGATGGCACATATAGATCGGATAGGAGAGATAGCCGAGGAAAACGCCGATCCGCTGCAAACTGGCCGGAAGCTCAAGCATCGTGCCGGCAAGGACGATGAGCGGCGAGATCAGGATGCAGAATATCAGCGCATATTTCAGCGAAGAGGTGGGCAGGAACAACAGAATGCACATCGCCGCGATCGGTAGGACGGCGAAGTAGGTATTTGCTATTCGCCCGAGCCCGGAATGGCTCCGGAGCCTGTAGATGATCATGCCGAGGGTGAATGAGAAAAACACGCGGGCGAGGCCGCCATCCACCGAATGCCATTCCCAGCCGAGGTCAAGCGACCTGTGAACGAAGACCGAAGCGATCAGCGCCGCCAGGGAAACAGCGGCAATGGCGATAAGTGTTCGCGTCTTCAATCTGAAAAGCACGAGCGCGAATGCCAGATTTGCCAGCAGCTCCCAGAACAGCGACCAGGCCGGCCCATTCAGCGGATAGAGCGGCCAGAGGTCTCCGGCCGAACGGGTCAGGAAGCTCGGCGAAGGCAGCATGAAGACGGTCGACAAGATGCTTGCGAAGAGATCGGCGCGCCCGACGCCTGCGGCCTGCCAGTGCAACAACAATTGGACAAGGCCAAAGACGCTGCCGATCAGGAAGAGCGGATAGAGGCGTATATATCGAGCCTTCATGAAGGCCAGGACGGTCATGCCACCGGCAAGCTTTTCGCCATAGGCTCTGGCGATCACAAATCCGCTGAGAACGAAGAAGAAATCGACCGCGATATAGGCTGATGGCGCATAGGGCCTGTCGAGATGGTAGACGACAACGGCGAATGCCGCCAGGCCGCGCATGGCGTCCAGCGCGGCGTATCTATGTCTTGTTGCATCAGCCGGCATTGATCGAGACCTCGTTGAGCGAAAGCGACGCGTGTGCCTTATCCGGCTGCGCGGACGCCGAAGAATTCACTTCGCAGGTTGCGATCTAGCGGGCGGACACGTGAGAGATTTCCCAGGAATTGGCGTGGATGGCGAAGCACCGATGAGTTCAGAAAATGGGTCCGGATCAGATTGGAGGACTTGCTGTGAGCGCCGCTGTGTCCGACCCGGTAGATCGCGCCGCGAAAGGGGAGCGATCCCAGCGGATGACCTTGATCGGCCAGCATCTTGCCGATGCGCACATGGCTGCCGAGCATCGACTTGATGTAATCGATATCGGCGTCTTCGAAGGTTGCCGGCAGCCGGTATAGATCCGAGCGGATGATCAGCGACGTGCCGCAGAAATTGGCGAAATCGTTGTGATGCAGCAGCAGCCGACCGCCTTCGTTCCATAGATAACCTCTGTCGATCTTCCAGCCATTGGCATCGGCGTTTCTTGCGGCAAACTCGACGATGTTGGCGCTGACGAAATCATCGTCGTCGACGATCATGAAGAAGCGCGTGTCGCGGGCGGAAAGCATTCCGGCCAACACCCGGCGACCCTTGTCCAGACGGAATGCGTCGTAGACTTTTTCGCGGTCGGCGCCGTTGATATCGTGCAGCTGATTTGGCGGGAAGGTTACGCGCTCTGCCGAGAATTTCGGTGGCAGGTCAGGCAGATCGGCGCCCTCATTGGCAACGATCACGGCGCGCCAGTCGCCGTTGGTTTGTCCGGAAATCGAGGCTATCGTTTGCGACAGCCTCCTCTTCAACGAAGGCCAATCGTTCGAATTGGCCTGATGACGAACCGGGATGATGAAGGTAACCAGCGTCATAAACGCGCCCTTTCTGACAGTTGGTGCTGCCATGGCGGGGGTCGAAGTGGCATTTGCTGCCTTGTTTCGATCCGTTTTCCGCGACGGCAGTTATTGAGCTTTTGCGCGACGACCTTGCAGCGTCGTGCGCACCAGGAAGAGGATCCTTTCCCTGCACAGGAGGAGGATCAGAGCTGAGTAGGTGATGCCGCCGATCAGGATTTCGCAGACCAGACGCGAGGCTATGGACCAGTCGCGCATGGCCGACGATATCGCCAGTACCGCGACAAGCATGCCGAGATAGGCGGCGATCGGTCTGATAAACTGGCCGAAATATTGCGGGATGCTCAGGCCGATCAACCGGGAGACCATCCACAGCGTCGCAGGCCACAGCATCAGCACTTCGACCATCAGCGCAAAGACGATGGTGGTAACGCCATATTTATAAAGAAGAAGCACGGTCAGGATGGTGACGATGTTGCGCACCAGCTGATAGTAGAACCACCAATCGGATTTGCCCTGGCTTGTGATCAGGGATGCCTGGATCACGCCGATGCCGGCCATCAGGCCGATCACGCAGAAGAAGCGCACCGGCCAGATGGCAGCCGCCCAATGCGGGCCGAAGATCAGCGGGATGGCATCGTCGGCAACGGCTGCGAGGCCCATGAAAGCCGGAAAGGAAATCAGCGAGCAGCCGAAGGTGGCCATGAGGAAGGCTTCGCGGACCTTGTTCTGATCGTGCTGCAGGGAAGAGAGCAGGACATGGCTCACCGAGGTCAAGCCGCCGGCGACCACGTTGTTCAGCATCTCGTAGAGGCGTCTGGCGAAATTATAGATACCGAGCGCTGCCGGGCTCACCAACGTGCCGATGATCAGCTGATCGAGGTTCATGGTCTGCAGGAACCGGTTGCCGGAGGCGAATATGCCGTAATGCAGCAACTCGCGCAGGCTCGAGAGCTTGATCCGGACACCGGGCAGCCATTTGGCGCCCCAGAAAGCCGCGACACAGGCTGCGGCCGGCGCCGCGATCTGGGCGATCGCAAGCGCCCAGAGGCCGAAGCCGGCGAAGATCAGCGACAGGCAGATGGTTGCGGACACGCAGGTGGCGATCGCGGTACGCGCCGCCGCCAGATGAAAGGACATCGTCCTGCCGATCAAGGCGTTGGGAACGATGATCATCATGTCGAAGAAGATCTTCAATCCGATGATCATCAGCAGGCTGACGATCTCGTCGTGGCCGACCCAATGGGCAACGGTCGGGGAGAGGAAAAACAGCGCGGCATAGAGAATGGCCGCCGAAAGGAAGGAGAGCCAGAAGACCGTGTCGAGATGGCTGCGCCGGATCGACTTCTGCTGGATCAGCGCTTCGCCGAAGGCTGTAGGCCCAAAGCCGGCGGTGAAACTGACGATGGCGAAGGCGAGCGCAACGAGACCGAAATCTTGCGGCAGAAGAAATCGCGACGTGACGACGAAGACGAGACTGTTGAGCGCCGTCGGGATCAACGTGTCCAGTGCCGACCAGAATGCACCCCTCAATGCGGCCCGCGATCGGTTTTCGCTCAGATGTTCAAAGACGATGTCATCCGCTTGGGAAGCCAGCAATCGCATACTCCACGTTTTAAATTTTCAACCGGCGCAGGCGTCTTCCGGCGTCGGCCGATCGCCGTGTCGTCATCTTTGATGGAATCGAACGGCTCACTTGAGGCTTGATCTAGGCCAGCCCTTCGATTTGTCTAGGTACGATTGTTGCATTGCAACATAGCGTTGCTGAAAAGAGTCGGCGATCGAGATAAGGGCGAGCAAACCGACCGTCTCAAGGTGGCTTCGATCGACCGCAAAGATCAGCTTGGACGGGCTTATCCATGTCCCCGCAAGCGAGCCATGATCAATGGCGCAATCACTGGGCGGCGGAGCGGACCTTAGGCACTTCGTCCCATTCGATATCGGGCGCTAATTCCGCCTCGTCATGAGATTCGTCCATGACATAGAGATAGCCGTCGAGCATGTCGCAGGCGCGTTCGTTGGCGCCGATCTTTGATTCGGTCTCACTGATCGCGGTGGCAATCGCCTTAATGCGGGCGCGCAGCATGTGGCCGACAACGTCCTTGCCGGGGCGTTTTCCGAGACGGTCGAGATGAAGGTTGATCCGATTGGAATGCCGCTCCAGTTCGCTCTTGCTGAAATGCGCCTTGCGGATCTCTTCGAGAAGAGCCGCCCGCATTTTGGCAACCGGATCGAAGGTCCCGGGCTCGCGTTCGTCCAGAACCATATCGGTAATAAGCTTCTCGATGGCGACCAGCGCCTGCAGATCGACGGCATCGGTCAATTCGACATCATAGCCGGTATCGTCGAAGACTTTTCGGCGCACGGGATCCAGAAGCAGCTCATAGGCCTTCTGCAATTGCGAGAAGGTCTCGGTATCGCCGCCGGAATCGGGGTGTACCGCCTTCGCCCGTTTGCGATAGGCCACCTTGATCTGCTCTTCGCCCGCATCGCGCGCAACGCCGAGAATGTCGTATGGATCAGTCACTCCAACTCCTGCCGCCGCTTCGTCCTGTCCCAAGGGCAGAAGCCCTTTGCCGTTGAATTTTCCGGCAGACAAAAAGGTCCCCCATCGGGTCGTTCCTATCTGCCCACGACGTCTTTGTACCATCACAAAGGCAGAGTTTGGACAAAAACAATCACGTGTCAAAGCCGAAGTGTCTCTTCTGTGGAAATGCGGCTTCCTAGATCGTTCGATCGAAGAAGACGGTCGAGCGTGCCTGCTTCAGCCGATAGAGTTGGGCCGGGCGATTGCTGGCACGGCGCATTTCTCCTTCTATTGGCTCGATGAAATCTACTTCCGCCATGCGTTTGCGGAAGGCCGATTTGTCGAGACTGCGGCCCAAAAGGCGCTCGTAGACGGTCTGTAATTCGCCCAATGTGAAGGCTTCCGGCAGAAGGTGGACCGGCAGCGTCGAATATTCGACCTTGCTTCGCAGCCTTGCGGTCGCCGCCCTCAGAATGGTGGCGTGGTCAAATGCAAGGGGCTCCATAACCGCGTCGCCGCTGATCGGCCGCCAGGCAACATCAGTCACGTTACCCCCGTGCCGCAAGGTGAACGCATCCGGCGAAATCAACGCCATGTAGGTTACGCTCAAGCTCCAGCCGCGCGGATCGCGCAACGCATCGCCGAAAACGCCGACTTGTTCGAGATAGGGCGCCGTGATTCCCGCTTTGTCGGCCAGGACACGCCGCGCCGCCGCTTCGAGGTCGCGGTCCTCGTCGACATGGATCCACCCGCCCGGCAGCGCCCAATCGCCGGCAAAAGGATCCGTGCCGCGACGCGCCAGCAGGACCTCAAGCCCAGCAGGTGCCAGGGCAAAAATGGCAAGATCGACCGAAACGATTGGCCTTTGATAAAGGTCTTCGGAGCTATTCATGCTTCCGAATATAGCGCGCCTTAATCTTAGTGTAAAGTTTCAACTAACTTAGTTGACATTTAACACTAAGTGGTGTTTCTTCGCGACGTGGCGGCTGGGAAGGCCGTCTTGTTCGCTCAGGAGGCAGTCATGTTCGGATTTCGTTTCATCAAGGCGCAGCCGACCCAGCATGTGATCCAGTATCGCAATGGTCGGCCCCAGCGGGAGGGCGCAGGGCTTTCCTTCTGGTATTTCGCGCCTTCGACCTCGCTGGTCGTGGTGCCGACGGCAAGCGTCAACGAACCGTTTATTTTTCCGGAGGTGACGTCCGACTTTCAGGAAGTGACGATCCAGGGCCAGATCACCTACCGCATTGCCGATCCAAAGCGAACAGCGGAGCTGCTTGATTTCTCGCTCAATGCCAAGGGTACCTACGGTTCGGAGGATCCGCAGAAGCTGTCGCAGCGGTTGATCGATCAGGTTCAGGTGGCGATGCGTGCCGAAGTGCAGGCCTTGACGCTGAAGGAGGCTTTGGCGGCCAGTGAATTGCTCGTCGGGCGCGTCGCCACCACGCTTCATGGTCATCCGGCGCTGCAGGCCTTGGGTCTTGAGCTCCTCAGCCTATCCATCCTGGCGGTAAAGCCGAAGCCGGAGACCGCCAAGGCTTTGGAGGCAAGCGCACGCGAAGCGCTGCTGCGCAGTGCCGACGAGGCGATTTATGCGCGTCGCAACGCCGCCGTCGAGCAGGAGCGTACGATCAAGGAGAACGAGCTCTCCACCGAGATAGCCGTCGAAAACAAGAAGCGTCAGGTCCGTGAGGCGCAGATGGATGCGGAGCGTTCGGTTCAGGAGCGGCAGCTGCAGATCCGCCGCGAGGAGATGACCGGCAAGATCGCCCTGGAAGAGCAGAACAAGGCGCTTGTCGCTCTCGCCTCGACCAATGCGCGCGAAGAGGCGGATGCCAAGGCTTATGGTCTCGCCGTCATGATGAAGTCGTTCGGCGACGCCGATCCCAAGGTGCTGCAAGCCTTGGCGTCTGTCGGCATGGACCCCGGCCAGCTGATGGCGCTCGCCTTCCGCGATCTCGCCGATAATGCCGCCAAGATCGGCCAGCTCAATGTCTCGCCTGATCTCCTGCGCGAAATCATGCAGCCGCAAGCGAGGGGGTAAGCCAATGCCGACCTCGGAGTACGGGAAGTATGACGACAGAAAGATCGTGCTGATCGTGCGCGACACGCGTCTCGATGAACTGGTTGTGCGGTTCAACACCGTCCAGCAGGCGCAGTTCTATGTCGAGCATCTCGGTGCAGATTTCGGCGATTATCTGGCGGAGCAGCAGCATTACCGGGAAGCCGTGCACGAGGTCGAAGCCAGCCTGCGCGAAGTTGCCCGGGTGCAGACGCTCAATCGGCGCTATCTCGGCAATTTCATCTTCGCCGTCGATGATATCGTCGTCGTGCTGGGGCAGGACGGTCTGGTCGCCAACACGCTGAAATATCTCGACGGGCAGCATGTGCTCGGCGTCAACCCGGATCCGAAGCGCTGGGACGGCGTGCTGCTGCCGTTCCGTGTGGCCGACGTCCGCAAGGTCGTGCCGGAAGCTTTGGCGCAGCGCCGATCGCTTAAGCGTGTCAGCATGGCGAAGGCCTCGCTCAATACCGGCGAGGTCCTCTATGCCGTCAACGACCTCTTTATCGGTCCGCGCAGCCACGTTTCAGCCCGTTACGATCTCCAAATCGGCGAGAGACGCGAAAGGCAATCGTCGAGCGGCATCATCGTCTCGACCGGCATGGGCTCGACCGGATGGCTGAAGAGCCTCTACGCGGGCTGGGCGGGAGCGGCCGCCAGTTTCGGCATGGAGGTGCCGGCTGCGCTTGCCGACGCTACGTTTCCCTGGGATGCCGAGTTCCTGCATTACTTCGTGCGGGAACCCTTTCCCAGCCGGACGACGGGTGTCTCCCTGGTTTCGGGACAGATCGCCGCCGAGATTGGGATGACCGTCGTATCCGAAATGGCGGAGCACGGCGTCATCTTCAGCGACGGCATCGAGACGGATTTTCTCCCTTTCAACGCCGGAACCCTGGCGAGGATCGGTCTTGCCGAACGGCAGGGGCTGCTGGTCATCTGAACGCAAGCGGCCCGCCTCCCGGAATGGGAGACGGGCCGCTTTGTACTATCGGTTCAGGCGTCAGGCGGCCGAGAACGGTACGGCCACGAACGTCTTGTCGCCATCACGCTCGATGAGGAGCAGGACGGATTTGCGGCCATCCTTGCTTGCCTGTGCAACGGCGGTTTGCACCTCGTGGGCGTTGCGAACCGGCTGGTCGTTGACCGAGACGATGATGTCGCCGGTCTGGATGCCGGCCGCAGCGGCTGGCTTGTCCGGGTTGACGCTGGCAACGACCGCACCTTCGACGCCGTGCGGCAGGTTCAACTGCTGGCGTAGATCGGGAGTGAGGTTGGCGAGGCCGACGCCGATGCTCGGCTGGTTGGAAGGTTGAACCTTGCCATCGCCGTTGTCATTGGCGGCCTGCTTGCTATCGTCGTTGCCGCCGATGGTGACATTGACATCCATGCTCTTGCCGTTGCGCCACAGGGTGACCGAACGCTGGTCGCCCGGGGACAGATCGGCGACGAGCCGCGACAGATCCTTCGGCGTCTTGACGGTCTCGTTGCCGACGGCAGTGACGATGTCGCCGCTCTTGATGCCGGCACGGGCAGCGGGGGTTCCGTCATTGACGCTGGCGACGAGCGCACCCTGCGTCTGTGACAGGCCCATGGCGTTGGCGACATCCGAGGTCACGGGTTGGATCGCGACGCCGAGATAACCGTGATCGATCGAGCCATTCTTTTCCAACTTGGCGACGATCGTCTTGGCTTCGTCGGAAGGAATGGCGAAGCCGACGCCGACACTGCCGCCATTCGGCGAATAGATGGCGGTGTTGATGCCGACCACATTGCCTTCGCGGTCGACAAGCGGGCCGCCGGAATTGCCGTGGTTGATCGGGGCATCGATCTGGATGAAATCGTCATAGGGGCCACTGTGCAGGTCGCGACCACGGGCCGAGACGATGCCGGCGGTGACTGTCGTACCGATGCCGAAGGGGTTGCCGATGGCCAAGATCTGGTCACCGAGCTTCAACTTGTCGGAATCGCCCCAGGCAATGGTTGCCAGCGGCTTCGGCGCCTTGATCTTCAGGACGGCAAGGTCCGATTTGGCATCGGCGCCCAGCAGCTTTGCCGGCAGTTCGGTGCCGTCGTCGAGTGTCACCTTGATGTCGACTGCGTTCTGGATGACGTGGTTGTTGGTGACGATGATGCCGTCAGGGCTTATGACGAAGCCGGAGCCGAGCGCCATGGCGTGCTGGTTCTGCTGTTGGCGCGGCGCCTGTTTCGGGAAGGGGATACCCTGGTTTTCGAAGAACTGGCGGAACTGCTCGTCCATCGGCGAGTCGCCGCTGTCGGCGCTCGTGTCCGTCGCCTTCATGGTTGTGGTGACGGTGACGACAGCGGGCTTGTCCGCGTCGACGATCGGGGCAAAGGAGCCGCCGGGCGCGATGATGCCGGCAGGCTCGGCTGCGGCTGCTGGGGTTGCGGAGGTGCCGAAGGCAAAAGGCAATGCGCCCGCGCCGACAATGATGGCGGCTCCGACAATGGCGGCGGTGCGATGTTTGCGAAGAAGAGATGACATGGCAAAAGTCCCTTGCGAGATTGTTGGCGAATTGGCGTCTTGTCCATCTCCGGGACAGGCGTCGAATGGGTTCGCGTCAATTCTTTCCGGGAGCCTTTGTTTCCCGCATTTACTGTGGGGAAGCAAAGTATAAAATTGAATTGGCGCTGTCATGTAATATGATCCGCCAATTGACTTTTACAAATTAAATATTGATCATGTTATTATTGCAAAATTTTAAGATATTACATGAATTTAATGTTTGGTGGCCCGAATTTCTCCATATTCAGGGCTGTGGCGCCGGCCATCGTTTAAGCGCCTCCGCCCCGACTTCGGTCAGCGCATAGATGCCGCGATCGACGCGTTCGAACCAGCCGTAGACGTTATCCCTCAGAATTTGCGGCGCCTTTGGTGCTGCGGCACGCATATCCTTCGGTTTCTGCACGCCGTTTTCGATCGCTGCGGCGCAGGCAAGGGCCTGCTGACGATAGGCAGTCATGATCGGTTTGCGCGTGCTGCCGCCAAGTGCCGGATCGCCCTTTCGCCGGCGATGTTCGTCAACAAGCCGTGATCTGCGGCGCGCATTCTTGCGCGGCATCGGCGAGACAGGGCTGACGACGATGTCGACGGTGCCGCTGTCGGACACCGCCAGCATGCCGAAGCCCAGCCGCCGGCAGAGATCGCGGAAGCGCCGGTCGCTTTCCCGGCCCTTACCCTTCGCCGAGACCCGGGCGGCAATCCAGACTTCGTCACTGGCCGCGGCACGATCGACCGCCTGCAGGATCAGTTCGAGATTGAAAGTGAGCTTCAGCTCGCAGATGACGACGACGGGCGGCTCGCCGTCATTGAGCCCGACGAGATCGCAGCCGCCGATCTCGCCCTTTACGGCGTAGCCCGCCGTCTCGAGAAATGACTTGATCGGGAGATAGAGTTCCGTTTCCAAATCCTGCTCTCCGCTCTGGAGTGTCCTGATTCGGTTTAGCCGATTCGGTTAACCAGAAAGTCGATAAAGGCGCGGATGCGTGCCGCCAGGTGCTCATGGCCGGCATAGACGGCATGGATGTTTTCGATATCCTCCGGATTGAAGTCTTCCAGAACTGGCACCAGCCGTCCAGAATCTATATCCGGCTGCACGTGAAATTGTCCGATGCGGGCAAGGCCCATGCCCTCGAGGCAGAGGCTGCGCACCGTCGGGCCATTGTTGGCTTGGAGATTGCCCTCAACGATTTTCACAAATTGCGCGCCGGTGCGTGGATCGCGAAAAGGCCAGCCTTCGGCCGTCGGACGGAAGTTGAAGGTCAGGCAATTATGATGGTCGAGTTCTTCCGGCGTTTTCGGAAGACCCTTCCGTTCGATATAGGCCGGCGATGCAACGACGACGCGACGGCTTTCGAGAAGCTTGCGGGCCTTGAGCGAGCTATCCCGCAATAGCCCTGAGCGAATGGCGACGTCGGCGCGCTCGCCGACGATATCGATGACGTTGTCGGTGAGCGAGATGTCCAGTTCGATCTCGGGGTAGCGTCTCAGGAAATCGGGAATGAGTGGCACAAGGCAGCTTACCCCAAAGGCGACGGAGGCGCTGACCCGCAGCAATCCGCGTGGCACGGCCGCCCCGCCGGCTGCCACGATCCTCTCCGCTTCCTGAATATCGGCAAGGATTGCCTGCGCCTTTTCCAGATAGATCTCTCCTTCCGGCGTCAGTTGCAGGGAGCGGGTGGTACGCACCAGAAGACGGGTGTTCAGCCGCTCTTCCAGCCGGGTGATGAGCTTACTGACGGCAGACGGAGACAGGCGCAGTTTCCGCCCGGCCGCCGAGAAGTTGCGAAGGGTCGCCACCTGAACGAAGACATCCATCTCGCCGGCGCGATTGTCCACTTCTTCCTCCTGGCTTTGAATTAAATTCACAAGTGTTGCGTTTATATAGGTGATTATCGCTTGAATGTCCCGGCCCCATATTCTCTCCCGAACAAGAACCTGTGCAGCCGGAATTCTCCGGCCTGCCTTTTGGATCGGGTGATCTCATGCCTCTCGCTCTCTTCGCGTTGACGATCGCTGCCTATGCGATCGGGACAACCGAATTCGTCATCGTCGGTCTGCTCCCCACTGTGGCGAACGACCTCCACATCAACCTGCCGCTTGCCGGCCTCATCGTCAGCGTCTATGCGCTCGGCGTCACCTTCGGCGCACCGATCCTGACGGCGCTCACCGGCCGCATCGAGCGCAAGCCGCTGCTGCTTGGCCTGATGGCGCTGTTCATCGTCGGCAACGGCATGGCCGCCTTGAGCCCGGGATATGCGCCGCTGCTCGTCGCGCGCGTACTTTCCGCCTTCGCCCACGGCGTGTTCTTCTCCGTCGGCTCGACCATCGCGGCCGATCTCGTGCCGGAAAACCGCCGTGCCTCGGCAATTGCCATGATGTTCATGGGGTTGACGGTTGCGATCGTGACGGGCGTTCCCCTCGGCACCTTCATCGGCCAGACCTTCGGCTGGCGGGCCACCTTTGCCGCCGTCGCAGCTCTCGGTGTCATCGCCTTCGCCGCCATCGCGCTGCTGCTGCCGTCGAACCTGAAGAAGGCACCGGCGGCCGGCATCGGTGAGCAGATCCGCGTGCTTGCGAGCGGCCGCTTGTTGATCGTCTTCGCCATGACGGCGCTGGGCTATGGCGGCACTTTCGTTGCCTTCACGTTCCTGGCTTCCATCCTGCAGGACGTGACCGGCTTTGAAGCCTCCGCCGTCAGCCTCATCCTGGTACTCTATGGCGTCGCCATTGCCATCGGCAATGTCGTCGGCGGGCGCCTCGCCAACGGCAATCCGGTGCGCGCGCTGACCTGGCTGTTCATTGCCCAGGCTGTGGTGCTCGTCCTGTTCAGCTTCACGGCTGTCTCGCCCTGGCTTGCCATCCCGACGCTGGCCGCTCTCGGCTTCCTGTCCTTCGCCAATGTGCCCGGGCTGCAGCTCTATGTCGTCCAGCTTGCCCGGGAGGTTCGCCCTGCCGCCGTCGATGTGGCCTCTGCCCTCAATATTGCCGCCTTCAATCTCGGCATTGCCGCGGGTGCGTGGGTCGGCGGCCTGGTGGTGGAATCCTCGCTTGGCCTCGGTGCCACACCCTGGGTCGGCGCGATCCTGGTCGTCGCTGCCTTGCTTTTCACTCTCTGGAGCGGCGCGCTCGACCGCCGCTCGGCCTCCGCGGCGCAGGCCGTCTCCTCCGCTGCCTGATCAAACTTTGCAATCGAAAGGACAATCCATGCAAATCGTCAGCGCCAACGGCGCCTCCATCCCCGCTCTCGGCTTCGGCACCTTCCGTGTGCCGGGGCCTGACACCGAACGCATGGTGGCGCATGTGCTCCGCAACGGCTATCGCCACATCGACACCGCCCAGATCTACGGCAACGAGGCCGAAGTCGGCGATGGCATCCGGCACTCCGGCATCGCCCGCGCCGATCTGTTCCTGACGACGAAGGTCTGGGTCGAAAATTATCGCCACGAGGCTTTCGTCGCCTCGGTCGACGAAAGCCTGAAGAAGCTGAAGACCGATTACGTCGATCTCCTGCTTCTTCACTGGCCGAACGCTACAGTGCCGCTTGCCGAACAGATCGGCGCGCTGAACGACGTCGCCAGGGCAGGAAAGGTGCGCCATATCGGCGTCTCGAACTTCAATCGGGTGCTGATGCGCGAGGCGGCAGCGTTGAGCGAGCTGCCGCTCGTCACCAATCAGGTTGAGTATCACCCCTATCTCGATCAGTCCGCTGTCATCGAGACGGCAAGAAGCCTGGGCATGTCGGTGACCGCCTACTATGCCATGGCCGACGGGAAGGTATTGTCTGACACGCCGCTGAAGGAGATCGCCAGCCGGCATGGAAAGTCGGTTGCCCAGATCGTCCTGCGCTGGATCGTGCAACAGGGTCTGGTCGTCCTATCGAAGACCGTGTCGGAAAGTCGCGCGATGGAAAATGCCGCTATCTTTGATTTTGCCCTGACGCAGGATGAAATGGCGGCAATCCACGCGCTTAGCCGCCCGGATGGCCGCATCGTCAGTCCCGACGACCTAGCACCTGTCTGGGATGAGGCAGCTTGAATTCTAAAAATGAGGGAGCCGCGCCAGCGGCTCCCTCATGTGTTTATCGGTTCAAGCCTTGAAATCCAGCTTGACCTCGCACGCACCAACCGAAGCCGGCAAAAGCGGCTTGCGGATGCGCTGGCCGAAGTCCCGCTTGAAGCCGAAGACATTGCCGATCAGGCTCTTGGTATAGAGGCCCGGGCCGCTCGAGTACGTGCGCCAGCCGCCATCGACAGCAATATCGCCCGCCTTGACGCGCGCCCAGTCGGACGAAGCATGATAGCGATCGTCGAAGGCGGCGTCGCTGCTGCTGAAATAGGTGTTGCGCTGGCGCAGTGACGCATGGTCCAGCCGGCCGCTGACGGCGATTGGATTGGCGAGCGCCAGGGCAGCCCATACCGCTTCGGCATCGTCATCAAGCGCCAAGGCTTCGCAGTAGCGCAGATGTGCATGCACATACATCAGCCCGATCTCACGGCCGAAGAAGGACGAGGATTCGGCGCGGCGGAACAGCGTTTCAGGCCCACCGGCATAGGTCGCCGGCTTTTCCATCAGCCGAACACCATCCGGGAACAGCAGGTTCTCGCGAATAATCTTCATATGGCTGTGACGCTGCTCCGGCGTGAACAGGCCGCCGATCATCGGCTGCGTCATCGCAATCAGCGAATAATGCAGGCCGGTCCGGGTATCCTGCGGGTGCAGCAGCAGTTCGACGCCATCATGGCTCGGATCGAATACGCCGTAGCCAGCGACGATGCCGTCGCGCATCAGGAGCCGGTTGAAATCGCTGCGCATGGCGGCTGCAGTCTCCTGCAGTGCCTGCGCCTCATCGCTGCGGCTGGCGAGCGTCAGGATCTTGGCATAGCGCACCAACTGCTCGTAAAGCAGCGAAACGGTCCAGCTGCTGACCATCCAGTCGCGCAGGTGCGGGTCGGCCGGCTGCAGACTGTCGTTCCAGTCGCCATCGCCGTAGCGGATAAGGCTTGTGCCCTTCACGAAGCGGCTGCGCACGGTTTCGAGCAGCTTTTCGACGTGATCGGAGATCGTCGCGCGCTCCGAGGTCAGCAGCATGGTGTCGTCGGCACGCCACGGCACGGTTTCGGCAAGGAAAGCGATATCGCCCGTGGCCTCGATATAGTCGCACAACGCCTTCAGCGGCCAGACGACGATATCGCCATGGGCCTCGCCGGCGCGGATATTGGCGTAGGGCTCCAGCATGAACCATTGCGGCCAGTCGCCCCGATCCCGATACTGCTCGGAAAAGACGGTGCTCAGAACCTGCCGGGTTTCCTCGTCATGCTCATAGGCAAGCAGGAATTCCACCGGACCCTGGCAGACGTCACGCGTTCCCCAGGCGGCGCCGGTATACTGCTCAAGTCCATGCGGCACGCTCAAGTGCACGATCGCATCATGAGCGATCCAGGGCAGCATGACGGCCTGGGCTGTTACATCCGGATCGTCGCCTTCGATGCGCGCGTTGCGCGTCACATGGCTCCAGAACCGTTGTGCAGGCGCCAGCATCTCTTCGCTCTTCACACCCGAGGCGTAGCGCGCCGAAAAGGTCTCGCCGGCAGCCGCATCGGCCATCGAACCGGTGACGGCAAAGCGCAATTCCTGCGTGGGATGCGATTTCAGCGCGATGAACGGGCCGTTGCGGGAGTTGCCATCGTCATAGAGCAGTTCGTCGCCGCCGATGGCCTCGAAGGCATCCGGCGTCGGGGTGACGAGGTGATAGGCCGCCTGCGGGTAACGATCCCACAGCCACGAGGGCTGCGGGCGGAAGGAAATTCGTTTGTTCTCGGTATCGATGGCGATATCGGCGACTGCTTCATAATCGCGTTCGCCGAGTACGATATGGCCGAATACCAGGAAGCGGCAGGCGGCCCCTTCGACCGAAACGCTCCACTGCATGGCCGGATCGTCGCCGGAGGCGATTGCCGACACAGTGATGGTGCGGCCGGACAGCCGATAGATCCAGCTGGTGTCGCTCAGCCCCATCTCGAAGGCAGCGGGCACGCCGAGCAGGCGCCAACCGTCGCCGAAATCGACGAGAATGCGCAGGCCGCTCGACCGCGTCAAATTGTAGGGATCGCGGGAGACGGAGAAGAGTTTGTGGAAGGAAGTGTTGCCGATGGTCAGCTGCGCGGCAAAGATGCCCTGCATCCAGCAGGTCGCCGCCAAGGTCTGGTCGTCGAGCAGCATGTTCTGCCCGCTGCGGATAATGGCGCCGTGACGGCGCGCCACGACACGTTCCTTTTCGCTGAGCACGACGTGCCTGTTGTGCGGCCCATCCGGCACGAAGAAGGAAATGAGCTTCCCGTCGACATGCTCCTCAAGCATGCGCTTGGGATAAAGTCCATCGATGTCGGCCTGCTCGAGGGTGTCGCTGACGGCGAAAGGCGCGCCCTGCACAAGGCTGCGGGCCGGCGGCGCGGCGACAATCGCGTCCTTGGCCAGTTCATCCCGCAATTTTGGCAGGTTATCGAGGCGCGCAAGGTCGGCCTCGCTCGAGGCGGCCGGATGGTCGGCAACGAAGAGACCGAAGAAGGTCGTCGTAGCTGCCGCGCCCGGCGCGAGCGAAAGCGACTTCGACTGGATCGCCGGGCAGGCGACCTCGTGCTGTCGGCGTACGCTCGGCAGGCTGATGCCGAAGTCCGGCACCATGACGCCGTCATTGTCCTTGGACGGCACGAGGAGCTGGATCGCGTCGGTGGCAAAGGCCGCTGCACCCTCGAGGCAGCCTTGCGCCAGCCAGGGGTTGCGTTTGCCGCCCTGTTTGAGGTTCTGCCGGTTCATGACCACTGGTCCGAAGACGGCATGGTTGGCGATATGGTGATCGATATATTGCGATGCGTAGGCCTCGCTGTTCATCAGGAAGCCGCGATCGCCAAGGCCGACGTCCTGAAGGAGGACGAGATCGGCCGCGAGCGTCGTGCCGGTGGTGTTTTCGAGCGATACCTGCCAGAACCATGCGGCCTCGCTCGGGTGCAGCCGCAGGCTGACCATGTGCTTGATGCCGCCCGTCTCGCCGCTCCAGCAAAGGCCGCTCTCGGCATGGCCGAAACGCACGGCCGCCTTCGGGCCGACGATCTCGGCCGTTTCCGGCTTGGCGCCGCCGACGCGCAGATAAAGACGGCCGATGCCGCCATAGACGGGCGATCCAAGCACCTGGTTGATCATGACGCCGCCCTGCTGGTCGGCAAAATCGATTGAAAACAGCGTGCCGTTCGGCAGCGCTGAAACCGAAAGGCCGGCACTATTGGTAAGCGTGGTAAGACCGAGTTCTTCGCGACGGGGCGTCTGAAAGCTGCGATTGAAGTCCGAGGACATAAGCTAGGTCTCGCTGATTCATGGATCGGATGGGGGGTACTAGATCATAAGGCTGAGCCCGATCATAGGCGGCATTTTGCCATTCGCGACAGCAATCTTTCGTGACGGCTGCCTGCTGGCTCACGGAAAACATATGGCTCGACCCGGTAAGGAGCGCCGGGTCATTCGACTGGAAACGCTGTCACTTTCATCGATGCGTCGGCGTCTCTGCGACCTGATTGGCAGTGCGCACGATGGTTGAAAGATCGGCGTTGTCGAAGGCTTCCTTCGAAATGCCGCTGACGTGGAATGTCCTGCTTTCCCCCGGCATCAGATTGACGAGCATGTCGTCGACCTCGGCATTCGGGCTAATGCGATCGACAAACAGGCAGAGGTCGCGCAGCAGCGTCTGTGCCGTAATGGTGACTGCAATTCCATTGGCCGCCTGCACGCTCTGGATATCGAAGCGCGGCTGCGGATAGTGCAGCTCCATGTCCTTCTCGAAGAACCACCACGCTTCGGCGTCACCCAAACGGGCACGCAGGAATTCCCGCCGGGGATCATCAGGCGTCGCCACGTCGCTGGGGATCGGAATGTCGGTATTCTCGAAACGGTCGCACAGAACGCGCCAGACGGAGTGATGTGCAAGCAGCTTGCCGTTGACATCGAAACGTTCGACGGTGAAGGGCACGCGCCAGAATAGCGTCGCATCGTTCACGGCAACGGCGGCAAGGCCGTCGCCGCGCGGCTGGATGGTAAGAAGATGCGGGGCATAGCTGTGGCGCAGCGCGTACCAGAGCGGCTTTTTGCGCCCCGCGCCGTCGATCGCCGCCCAGGAGGTCACCGGCCAGCAATCGTTGAGCTGCCAGACGATCGTGCCCATGCAGGTCGGCCGGTGCGAGCGCATGTGGTCGATGCCGAAGCCAATGGCGCGCGCCTGATTGAGCTGTGTGACGAACAGCCAGTCGTCGAAATTTTCCGGATGGGGGAACCAACCATCCAAGCCTTTCAGCAGCTTGTCGTTGCCGGTGGTCGCTTTCTGATGGTGCAGGACGCCGGGGGAAGCCGGCGCGCGATCCTTCTCGCGCACGGATTGCGTCAATGTCGCGAAGGTTGAAGGTGCCTGCCATCCGAATTCGGAGCAGAAGCGCGGGATGTAGTTGCGGTAGGTCTCGTAGCCCACCTCGTTCCAGACATCCCAGATGTGCTTGCAGCCGTGCTCATCGGCATTCGGCGCGATTTCCATCGAGCCGGAATAGGGGCTTCCCGCCCAATAGGGCCGTGTCGGATCGATCTCGGCCACCAGTTTCGGCAGGAGGTCGAGATAATAGCCGGCGCCCCAGGGACGATTGCCGAGCACATCCTGCCAACCCCAGTCGAAATAGCCCCAGATATTCTCGTTATTGCCGTTCCAGATCACCAGCGAGGCATAGGGCATCAGCCGGGTGATTGCCTCGCGCGCTTCGGCTTCGATCTCGCTGTAGACGGGCTCTTCTTCGGGATAGGTGGCGCAGGCAAACAGGAAATCCTGCCAGACCATGATGCCGGCGGCGTCGCACTCCTCGTAGAAGGTATCGGTCTCGTAGATGCCGCCGCCCCAGACGCGCAGGAGGTTCATGTTGGCATCGCGGGCCTGGGCGATCCGCTCGCGATAGCGCTCCCGCGTCACGCGCGGCAGGAAGCAGTCGTCCGGAATCCAGTTGGCGCCGCGGGCAAAGACCGGTACGTCGTTGACGACGAGGGTAAAGGCCGAGCCGATCTCATCCGGCGTCGTGTCGAGCCGCACGGAGCGGAAGCCGACACGACGCTTCCAGCCGTCCAGCACCGCGCCATCGGAGCCCTGAAGCTGAAGATCGAGGTCGTAGAGCGGCTGGTCGCCGAGCCCGTGCGGCCACCAGACCTGCGGATTGTCGATGCGGCATTCGATCTGCGCGTGGGTCTCTCCCTGCGCGACGCGAACTTCCGAGCGCTTGCCGCCGACCGACAGCACCAGGGCCACGCTATCCGTACCCTTCGCGGCCCATTCGATCTCGACATGCAGGCGGGCGACGCCCTGGCCGCCTTGCAGCGTAATTTCCGGGCGGATGCTGCCGAGGCGTGCCTTCGACCAGCTCTCGATGGCGATGGGCTGCCAGATGCCCGAGGTGACGACGGTCGGACCCCAATCCCAGCCGAAATTGCAGGCCATCTTGCGGATGAGATTGCCGGGGCCGGGATAATTTGTGGGTATATCGGCGGCGCTGCCGAGCTGCTTGCGCACGGCTTCGCCATGCTCGTAGGCCGATTGGAAATCGACGATTAGTTCGTTGCGGCCGCTCTTGAGGTTGTCGCCGATGTCGAAGCGATAGCTGCGATGCATGTTGCGGGTCTCGCCGAGCACGGTGCCATTCAGTTCCAGGCGCGCCGCCGTATCGAGGCCGAGGCAGGAGAGATCGATACGCTCGGCCTCTTCGCTCTCCCAATCGAAGGCGAGGCGATAGCGCCAGGCGGCGCGGCCGATCCAGTCCTGCGAGATCTCATTGACGTCGAGATAGGGGTCGGTGATCAGCTGGGCGGCCATAAGGTCGAGATGCACGTTGCCAGGCACAGCGGCCGGGATCGTATTCGGCAGGGACGGCGCGGTGGAGGGTGCGCGAAGGCGCGAGATGGTCCAGCCGGTGTCGAGCGTCTGTCTTTTCATGTCATGGATCCGTGAAGAAATGGGCGTCTCAAACGGCGTTCGGCGCGATGAATTGCAGCCCGGCCTGCAGGTGGCGGTTCATGTGATAGGCGTAGGCGATTCGATCCCGTTTTATCAACGCCTCGATGATGTCGCTATGTTCGTCATAAGCGTTGTCGACGGCTTCGCGGGACCGCTTGCCCGCCTCCATCAGCCTTTGCAACAATGGCTGCAGAATACCATAGACTTGTGACAGCGTTTGATTGCCGGCAAAGCCGACGAGAGTGGCGTGGAACTTGAAATCCAGCGCGGCGGCCTGCGAAAGTTCCGGTGCAGCTTTCATTGAGTCGTTGATCGATCGCAGCGTTTCGATGGCGGCATCATCGATGCTTGAGAACAGAAGATCGCAGAGATTGACCTCGATCAGGCGGCGAAAACCCTGGATATCGAGGAAGCTTTCCGCCGATATGTCGATGGCGAAGGAGAACTGATCCATCAGTGCCTGTTGACGCCGGTCGGTGATGACGGCGCCGACCTTCTGGCGGCTTTCGACAATGCCGTAGGCCTTGAGGATGCGGATTGCCTCGCGGACCGTATTGCGGCTGCTGTTGAACATCGAGGCGAGCTCCGCCTCAGAGGGCAATGCATCCCCAAGGCCGAGATTGCGCTCGCGCATCAGTCGCCGCAGCGCATCGACCACCTGGTCCACTGCCGAGCCTCTATCCTCGATGTCAGCGGTCTCCACCACGATTCGTCCTCCATGGCCGGAAACATATTGTTGGTCAATAAGGACTGTCAAGCGCGGCAAAAGATGTGTTCTGAGTGGACATTTGCGAATATGGCGATATTTTGACCAACAAATGGAGGAGGTGTCGCATGGAGAGCTGTTGGCGTTGGTTTGGGCCGAAGGATCTTGTTCCGCTTCAGCATGCTCGTCAGGCCGGGGCGACGGGCATTGTCACGGCGCTGCATGAGGTCGCCTATTCACGCTCCTGGACGCCGGCTGAAATCGAAGCGCGAAAGGCCCTGGTGGAGGCGGCGGGCCTGCGCTGGAGCGTATGTGAATCGATCCCCGTGCCCAGCGCCATCAAGCTTGGCGGCGCCGGAGCCAGGGCCGCGATCGGCATCTGGAAGGACAGCCTGGTCAATCTCGCCCGGTCCGGCATCAAGACGATCTGCTATAATTTCATGCCGGTGGTCGATTGGACGCGGACGGATCTGCGCTTTGAAATGCCGACCACCGCGCTTGCGCTGCGTTTCGACATGGTGGAATTCATCGCCTATGACGTCTTCGTCCTGCGCAGGAAGAGTGCCGAGGCGGATTATGCGCCGGAGCTGGTGCAAAGCGCCGAGAAGCGGCTGAAGGGCCTTTCCGAGGAGGCGGTGCAACGGCTGGAAAACAACATCATCGCCGGGCTTCCGGGCGGTGAGGACAGCTACGGTCGCGAGGCGATCCGCTCGGCCATCGCCCTCTTCGAGGGAATGACGGCTCGGGATCTTCAATCCAATCTCGAGATGTTTCTGCAGGAGGTTGCGCCCGTTGCAGCCGAGCTTGGCGCGAGGCTCGCAATCCACCCGGACGATCCGCCCATTTCGCTTTTCGGCCTGCCACGCGTCGTTTCAACGGCGGCGGATCTGCGCCGCATCCTTGGCAGCGTCGACCATCCGGCCAACGGCTTGACGCTCTGCGTCGGATCGCTCGGGTCCCGCGCCGACAATGATGTGCTTGATATCGCGCGGGAATTTGCCCCACGCACCAATTTCGCCCATTTGCGCGATGTCGCGATCGAGGCCGACGGTTCCTTCGTCGAGGCTTCCCATCTGGAGGGGCGCAGCGACATGCACGCCATCCTGCGAACGCTTTTGGCCGAGGAGGCGCGCCGACGCGCCGAGGGTCGCGATGATCATCTGATCCCGATGCGGCCGGATCACGGGCATCTCATCGGCGACGATATCGATAAGCCGACCAACCCGGGGTACTCTTTGATCGGCCGCCTGAAGGGGCTGGCGGAACTGCATGGCGTCATTCACGCCATCGGCAAGGCTGGCCTGTAAGCATCACGCTTGTCCGCTGTTGGACTGCGTGGCCGTGAGGGTAGAAAAGCAAAGCGCGTGGTTGCATATTCGGTAGGCTTTTGCTCAAAGTTTAGGCGAGCTACCATTTTGATTTTATTTAACTTTTTAGAATATGACTTTCCAATTCTCTGGTAGTTCAACTCGAATTTGCAAGGTCGATCCGTCCATGAATTCCGTTTGGCCCGACGCCCCGAACGACGATTTTCGGTCGCTTTTCAAGACGCATCCCTCGCCAATGTGGGTCTATGATCCCAAGACGTTGAAATTCCTGATCGTCAATGACGCCGCTCGCGATCTCTATGGCTACAGCCACGCTGCCTTTTCGGTCATGACCGTGCTCGATATCCGGCCGGCGGAGGAGCGCGAGCGCATGCTCGAAGCGGTTCACCAGCGCACCGACATGGAAACGGCGCAGCGCTGGACGCATCTGAAAGTCGATGGCCAGACGTTCGAGGTTTTGACCTATGGGCGTGAAATTTACTTCGACGGCAAGGCGGCGATCCTGGCGATCGTTCAGGATCGCACCGAGGTCAACGCTGCCCGGCGACAGGTCGATGCCACGCAGTCGCTGCTCGACAGCATCGTCGACAATCTGCCAGTCGGCGTTTTCGTCAAGGATATGGCGAAGGGCGGCCGCTATATCCTGTTCAACGAGGCCTGCGGAGGCATTGTCGGGCTGCGGGCGAAGGACGTGATCGGCAGGCCGGACGAAGCTATATTTTCCGACGAGCAGACGGCGATCCTTCGCGAACAGGACAGGCTTGCCTTCGACGCGGCGACGACCGTCGGCTTCGAAGAAACTATCCACGCACGGGATGGAGTTCCGCGCATCGTGAAGACCGCCAAGCGGATACTGCCAGCGCCCAAAGGACAGGCGCCGCGCTACCTTCTCGGCATCTCGCAGGATGTCACGGAGGAGCGCAATGTCGAGGCGAAGCTTGCGCATCTTGCCATGCACGATTCCCTGACCGGCCTTCCGAATCGTGCTTTCTTTTCAGAGAGCATCGTCAAGCAGGTGGCTGCCGCGACACCGGAGAAGCCGATTGCGCTTCTCTACATCGATGTCGATCATTTCAAGGATATCAACGACAGCAAGGGCCATGCCGCCGGCGACATGCTGTTGCGCCAGGTCGCCCAGCGTCTCCTGCAGCTTGCCGAGAAGAACGATCTTGTCGCCCGCCTCGGTGGTGATGAGTTCGCCTTGGTCCTGAAGATGACGGATGCCGGGCGGGCCCAGCGCTTTGCCGACCTGCTGCTGCTATCGCTCTCCGTGCCTTTCGATCTCGATGGCGTCCGCGAGCACGTGACCTGCAGCATCGGCATCGCGATGGCGCCGGAACATGGCGGCGATGCCGACGTCTTGATGCGGGACGCCGATCTGGCGCTCTATGCGGCAAAAGGCAGTGGCCGATCGACCTATCGCTTCTATCAGACTGATATGCGGCTTGAGGCGGAGCGGCGCTATCAACTCACCCTGGAGCTTCGCGAAGCCCTGCAGAGGAACGAATTCGAGCTCTATTATCAGCCGATCATTCGGCTGGACAATGACGGGTTGTCGGGTTTCGAGGCTTTGATCCGCTGGCACCATCCCACGCGTGGGCTCATTGCGCCGGCCGAGTTCATCCCCGTTGCCGAGGAAACCGGCATGATCGTGCCGATCGGCGACTGGGTATTGCGGGAGGCCTGCCGGACCGCGAGGCAATGGCCAGGCGATCTGAAAATCGCCATCAACCTTTCCGTCTATCAGTTCCGTCATGCGAGCCTGCTCGCGACCGTCGTCTCGGTTTTGGACGAGACCGGCCTTCTCCCCGAGCGGCTGGAGATCGAGGTTACCGAATCCGTCCTGCTTTCTGAAGTCGAGCAAAGCCTGTCGCTGCTGCGCGCCCTGAAGGAACTCGGCATCCGCATCGCCATTGACGATTTCGGCACCGGCTACTCATCGCTCAGCTACCTGCGCTCCTTCTCTTTCGACAAGATCAAGCTCGACCGCAGCTTCGTCGCCGGCATGGAGACCGATCCCGGCAATCTGGCGATCGTGCGTGCCGTCGTCGGCATTGCCTCGGGCTTCAATGCCGTGACGCTGGCGGAAGGCATCGAGACCGAGGAGCAGTTGGCGAAATTGCGCGCCGAGGGCTATAGCGAAGTACAGGGCTTCCTGCTCGGCCGGCCGATGCGGCGCGAGGAGGCGGAGGCACGCATCTTCAGCGAGATCTATCCCGCCAAGGCGCTTCGCGCCCGAAAGCCGGCGCATGGGTGATCCTCGGACAGGATGCCCCGTGCTTCCGAAAAGATAATTTAAAAAATCGAACTCCTTTTGTCGGGAAGTCTTCTCGGTCGACGTCCTTGGGGCGGCCCACCGCAAGGGCGTGACATGCAAACCCGTTCGCAAGGAGACGAACATGACCGATACAGCAGAACAGACGCAATCCTCGCAGCCCCGCGTGCCGGTTCACGGCGGCGTCGTGGCCTATCTGACGGTGGATGGCGCTGTAAAGGCAGCCGATTTCTACAAGCGTGCCTTCGGTGCCGAAGAAGCCTTCATGTTCCCGGTCGACGAGAAGGGCCGGACGATGCACATCCATCTCTACATCAACGGCAGCTCGGTCATGCTCGGCGATGCCTTTCCCGAGTATGGCCACGCACTGGAAAAGCCGCAGTCGTTCGTGATGCAGCTGGTCGTCGAGGACTTCGATGCCTGGTGGAAGCGTGCTGTCGATGCAGGCTTGGAGGTCATCATCGAGCCGCAGGTGATGTTCTGGGGTGATCGCTGGGGCCAGCTCCGCGATCCCTTCGGCGTCACCTGGGCCATGAATGCGCCCGTCAACGAGTGATATCTGCCAACCCTCGGCGCGGACGATGCGCGCCGAGGGCATGTTTCATTGACTGCAAGCTTCAATCCGCGAGCAAGGCTCGCGTCAGTGGATGAGAGACATCGGTGAGGCCGTCGAGTACCGTATAGTGATTCCGATCGGGCTCGATTACCACTTCCGTTGCAGCGCCAAGCCCGGTCCAGATATTGGCAAGCAGCGCATTCTGACGCACGAATTCGGCACGCTCCGCACCGCCGACCCAGCACGTGAGGCGGATATTGCTTAAGGGTTCCAGGAGCGCGGGGCTCTCGCTTTGTGCCTCCGCCATATCGATGCGAAGCTGCGCGTTCATGCTCCGCTTCATGATCGGGCGCAGATCATGCAGGCCGGAAATCGCGAGGACATGGCGGATGCGTTTGAGGATCGTCTCGTCCAGCGGCGATGTCGTCGTCATCATGCGGGCCACGAGCTGACCGCCGGCCGAATGTCCCGTCAGGATCACGGGGCCATCGATGATGCCTGCCGCCGTTGTGATCGCCGCTGCGACTTCCCTGCCGATCCCGCCAATGTGGATTGCAGGGCAGAGCGTGTAGGACGGGATGGCGACTGCGTAGCCTGCAGCAATCGGACCTGCTGCCAGATGCGACCAGTAGCTTTTGTCCAGTTGCAGCCAGTAGCCGCCATGAACGAAGACGACCAATCCCTTCGGATGTCCTTCGGGCAGGAAGAGATCGAAGCGATTGCGCTCGGCGGGACCGTAGACGAGGTCTAGTCTGGCACCTCCGGCTGTTGCCAGGTTGTCACGGAAGGATCGAGCGGGCTCGACCCATGCATCCGGCCACCGATCGCCGTCGACGATGTAGGCGCCGTTGGTATAGGCACTATCCCAATCGGTGACCTTGAAATAGCTCATCTATGGCTCCTCCGTTCCGGCGATCGGCAACAATGGATCAGGTTACAGCCGAGCGCACGGCAAAGCGTGCATCCTGCCAGGATCCGCTGCTCAGAATCTCTTCCAGCACCGAAGCTGCCAGCCACACATCGCGATAGCTGACATAAAGCGGCGTGAAACCGAAGCGCAGCGTTGATGGCGCGCGGAAATCGCCGATGACGCCACGCTCGATCAGCGCCTGCATGACCTCATAGCCATTGCCGTGGGTGAAGGAGACCTGGCTGCCACGCCTTTCGCTGTCGCGCGTGGTGTCTAATACGACGCCATATCGGCCGCACTTCGCTTCGACCAGCCGGATGAAGAGATCGGTGAGCGCTATGCTTTTTCGGCGCAGAGCATTCATGTCCACTTCGTCCCACATCGAAAGAGCACCCTTTAGCGCCCGCAACGACAGAATGGGCTGCGTGCCGCAGAGGAAGCGCTTGATGCCGACGTCGCCGTCGAAGCTTCGCTCGAAGGCAAAGGGACGAGCATGGCCCCACCAGCCGCTGAGCGGCTGGACGATAGATGCATGGTGGCGGCGGGCCGCATAGATGAAGGCCGGCGCGCCGGGGCCGCCGTTCAGATATTTATAGGAGCAGCCGACGGCGAAATCGGCGCCCGCGCCATCGAGATCGACCGGCAGGGCGCCGGCGCTGTGGCACAGGTCCCAGATGACGAGTGCGCCGGCCGCCTGGATGCGCTTCGTCAGTGCCGCCATATCGCGCAGCTCGCCGCTCTTGTAGTTGACATGATTGATGAGGACGACGGCGACGCTCTCGTCGATCAATTCCTCGATGGTATCGGCATCGCGACCCTCGAGACGGAGCGTAACCCCAGGACGGGTCGAGGCCACGCCCTCGGCCATATAGAGGTCGGTCGGGAAACTGTCGCCTTCGGCAACGATGACGTTGCGGTCCGGCCGCATCGTCAAAGCCGTATGAAGCGCCTTGTAGATGTTGATCGACGTGGAGTCGGTCACGACAGTCTGGCCTTCGGCGGCGCCGATCAGCCGGCCGATGCGATCGCCGAGCTCGAGCGGCAGATGAAACCATCCGGCGCTGTTCCAGCTGCGGATCAGGCCGTTGCCCCATTCTTCCATGGCCGCCTGGCGCACTTCGGCAAAGACCTCGTGCGATGCCGCGCCGAGCGAATTGCCATCAAGGTAGATGACACCGGCCGGCAGGGCAAAACGGCCGCGGAAGACACGCAGCGGATCGGCCTCGTCCAGGGCCTCGACGGCGGCGAGATCGGGAAGGCTGTCCATGATATTGCCTCTTGATTTATTCGCGAATGGTTTCCCGCGCGGGCGCTCCCCCGCGGCTGCGGCGGATGCTCGGCAGCGCCAGCATGGCAAGCACGAACAGGCCGGTGGCGAGCTTCAGGTTCGGCGGCGGCATGCCGGCTGCAAGGCAGAGCGACACGAGCTGATAATAGATGATCGACCCCACGAAGGGGGCCAGCAGCTGACGCAGTACGCTCTGCTTACCGGTGAAGGCTTCGCCGATCATCAGCGCGGCAAGGCCGTTGATCAGGATGCCGATCCCCATGTTGACGTCGGCAAATCCCTGCGACTGCACCATCAGTGCGCCGCCTGTTGCGGAAAAGGCGCTGGCGATGCCGACGCCGCCGATGGTCGCGGCCCAGACATTGATGCCCTGTGCCTCGGCCATGTCGGGATTGGAGCCGACGGCGCGCATGGCCGTGCCCTTTTCCGTCTTGAAGTAGAGATTGAGTGCAATCAGCACGACGAGAGCGATGAAACCGGCAACGACGATCTTGCTGGCGGGAAAGCCGGCCTCCGTGAACGGCACCCAGTCGAACACGGTCGGCGAGCCGAAGACGGAAAGGTTCGATTTGCCCATGATGGCGAGGTTGATGCTGTAAAGCATGGTCGACATCAGGATGCCGGCAAGCAGCGTATGGATGCGGAAGCGCAGGTGGATGAACGCCGTGCAGCAGCCGGCGGCAAGGCCGACGGCGAAGGCCACGACGATGGCGAGCGGCGGTGTGACGCCGGCTGCAAGCAGAATGCCGCTGATGCAGCCGCCAAGCGGAAAGGCGCCCTCGCTGGTCAGGTCCGGAAAGCTCAGCATGCGGAAGGGGATCATGATACCGAGGACGACGAAGCTCAGGATGAAGCTCTGCGCCAGCGTGACCGGGATGAGCGAGACGAAGCTCGAAAAGGTTGTCTGAATGAAATCCATGATCTCAGCTCACCAGCAGCATGCGGTCGGTCTTGACGGCGAAATGGCCGATCAGTTCGGGCACCGTGATGCGCCGCTTTCCTTCGCCGGTAATTTCGAGATGGACGCGCCCGGCGTCGAGCATGATGATACTGTCGCCGAAATCGACGGCGTGTTGCATGTTGTGCGTCACCATCAGGGTCGTCAGCTTCAGCGCCTCGACGGTGCGCACCGTCGCCTGCATGACGATGTCGGCGGTGCGGGGATCAAGCGCTGCCGTATGTTCATCGAGCAGCAGCACATCGGGGGAGCCGCCGACTGCCATGATGAGGGAGAGCGATTGACGCTGGCCGCCCGAAAGCAGCTCCACCTTGGTATCAAGCCGGTTCTCGAGGCCGAGGCCGAGAACGGAGAGGCGCTCCTTGTAGGTCGCGAGGCGGGAGGCGTTCAGTCCGGGTCGCAACCCGCGTTTCTTGCCGCGCAGTTCGGCGAGAAGCATGTTCTCGCCGACCGTCATGCTGGCGGCGGTTCCTTTCATCGGATCCTGGAACACACGGGCAAGGCGCGCGGCGCGCTTGTGCACCGGCATGTCGGTGACGTCGTCGCCGTTGATGAGTATCTCTCCGGAATCGAGGCTGAGCGCGCCCGAGATCGCGTTGAGCATGCTGCTCTTGCCCGCGCCGTTCGAGCCGATGACGACGCCGAATTCACCGGATTTGAGGGAGAGTGTCAGTCCGTCGAGCGCGACTTTCTCGTCCGGCTGGCCCCTGTAGAAAACCTTGCGCGCGGATTTGATGTCCAGCATCCGTGCCTCCCCTGCAGTGTAGGCTTGGAAAATGGCGGCGTTCGTGACGCCGCCATGGATCGAATGATCGTTAGACGATGACGCCGATCACTTGGTGAAGCAATTGCAATCGGCAAGCGATGCCGGCACTTCGGCGCCGAATGCCTTCAGCACTGTCTTGTTGATCAGCGGCGCATGGTCGGCATAGGCCGGAAGCGAAGGCTTGATCGTCTTCGGATCGGCACCCTTGAGGATCTGGGCCGCGATCTTGCCTGCATTTTCGCCGACCTGCTCGTAGTTGACGGCGAAGCTCGCGGGCACGATGCCATTGCGAACCGCGGCGTCGTCGGAATTGACGATCGGGATCTGGGCCTGACGGGCAGCGGAAGAAACGGCGGTGATTGCCGGCTGCAGGAGATTGGAGGCGGGCGTGTAGATCACGTCTGCCTTGCCGGCGAGCGATGCGATGCGCTGCTGGATGTCGTTGACGTTGTCGACGCCGACGGGAACCACTTCGAAGCCGGCTGCCGGTGCGGCCTGCTTGACCTTTTCGAGAAGGGCAACGTCATTGGCCTCGCCCGGATTGTAGGGGACGCCGAAGCGCTTGGCATTCGGAAGCAGTTTCCTGGTGAAGGTCATGATGGCGGCGATGTCCTGCAGGTCGCTGGCGCCGGTGATGCCTTCGCCGCCGGCATCCCAGGAGGGGACGAGCTTGGCGGCGACCGGATCGGTCACGGCCGAAAAGACGATCGGAATGCCGGAGCCTGCGAGCGCCTTCTTGGCGATCTGCGAGACCGGCGTCGTGACCGTGTACATCAGCTTCGGATGTTCGGACTGCAGCTTGGCGATCATCTGCGGCACAAGCGAGGCGTCGAAGCTCGTGTTGCTTTCGGAATAGACGACATCCTTGCCTTCGACGAAGCCATTCTCGGCGAGCGCCTTTTTGAAGCCGGCGATCGAGGCATTGAGCTGCGGATGCTCGCCGAAGTTGGCGATTGCGATCTTGATGGGTTCTGCCGACGCCGAGGCGACGCCTGCCATGAAGGCACCGGCAACCACGAGGCTGGACAGCCATTTGGACGTAGATTTCAGCATATTTCCCTCCCGCATGTGTCAAGGAGCCGTGTTTTTCGGCTTTCTTGGGCGGGATCATAGCGACTGCTGCAAGCCTGTCAATTTGCGATATATGATATGCACCACGGGCGACTTTAATATATAATTTCTCGATACAGCTGTTTTATATATAATCCGGGGAATGTGAGGATTGGGATGGGCGTCATGCAGGACAAGGACGCGTTGAGCAAGACGGAGGCGGCCTATTGGCTGTTGCGGCGCGACATTCTCAACACCAGGCTGAGGCCCGGCGCATCCCTGCGGCTTGCCGCCCTGCGCGATGCCTATGGCGTCGGCTGGACTCCGCTTCGCGAGGCGCTGTCGCGGCTGGAGGCCGAAAAGCTGGTAACGGCCGTCAGCAATCGCGGCTTTGCGGTCGCCCCCGTATCGCGCGCGGAGCTGGAGGACCTGATGCGGGCGCGCATGGTCATCGAACTGCCGCTGCTGTTGGAATCGATCGAAAAGGGCGGTCCGGATTGGGAATCGGCCGTCGTCACCGCGCATTATCGCCTGTCGCGCTGCAAGATCGTGCCCGACGCCGCTTCGGACGAGATGGCTGACGAATGGGACGAGAAGCATACGGCCTTTCATGCAGCGCTTGTCAGCGCGGCGACATCGAACTGGCTTTTGCGCTTCCAGGCCACCATCACCGACCAGCTTCGCCGCCACCATCGTTTCCTTGGTCTGGCGCCGACCCAGCGCGCCGCCGCCGGCCTGACGATCGGCTATGAGAAGGCAGCCGCAGCCCTGCAGGATGCGATGGCGATCGAGCATCACACGGCGCTGATGGAAGCGGCCCTCGACCGCGATCTCGAGCGCGCCAAGGCGCTGATGACGGAGCATATCGGCTATACGCTGCAGGTCTATATCCGTTCTGAGGATGAGAACGGATAGCGCCACAGTGTCCGGATATTGTAATAACAATACAATATCAATGGATTAGACATTGAATCCGGAGCGCCCCGATTGGGCAGGCCAAAGGCCCGAAGTTCGAGTTGGAAACCATGAACCCCAGGATTGCGAAGCGTTCGAACGAGAATCGCCTACTTACAGTCGATAGCAGGCGGCGTTGCTTACGCAGCAGCGCGGCGGGATTGGGGGCCAGACGGCACTTCGCTCAATTCGAAATGCGTCACCAATTCGCGCAACCGCTCTGCCTCGCCGGCGAGCGTGACGCTGGCAGCGGTGGTCTCTTCTACTTTTATGTCGCTCGGCAATTAGTCGCGAGAATACGGCTGTTTCTGCGGGGCTTCACGTTCAAGTATTATAATATTGAGGAAGAATTCCCAAATTAGCTGTAATCGTGTCGGCCTGGCTCGCGCGATTGCCGCAAATCCGGAAATCATTCTTATGGACGAACCGTTCAGCGCAGTCCTGATCTTATCCGTTCGGAGGACGGCGACGATGAACGGGAAGGGCCAAAGCAGCGCATCGGCGCGGCCGTAAGAAAATCCCCGCTTCCTTTCCTCTCGGAGGGTGACAAATCGGTGTGCGCTCCTATTCTCAAGGGCGGATCACTTTTTGAATTTCGATAGGATCCGGCTTTTGACTTTGGGAGGACATCATGACGCGTGCAGTGGTAATCGGCGCAACCGGCCATGTCGGCACCTATCTCGTGCCCCGGCTGGTCGAGGCAGGGTATGACGTGGTGGCGATCAGCCGTGGTCAGGCAAAGCCCTATTCGCCGAACCGGGCCTGGGACGACGTCGAAATGTTGACGATGGACCGCTCCGCCATGGAAAAGGACGGCAGTTTTGGTCCGGCGATCCGCGCTTTGAAGGCGGATATCGTCATCGACATGATCTGCTTCACGCTCGACAGCGCCAGGCACCTGACGGACGCGCTGACCGGTCATGTGAGCCATTTCCTGCATACGGGCACGATCTGGACGCACGGCTTCTCGATGGTCGTTCCGACGCTGGAGGAGACACCGAAGCGACCCTTCGGGGACTATGGAATCCAGAAGGCAGCCATCGAGGCGCATCTGCTGGATGAGGCGCGCCGCAAGGGCTTTCCCGCGACGCTGATCCATCCGGGCCATATTGTCGGCCCTGGCTGGGCTCCCCTTAATCCGGCCGGCCATTTCAATCTGTCGGCATTTTCGACGCTGGCGCTGGGCGAAACGCTCGTCTTGCCGAATTTCGGCCTGGAGACTGTTCACCATGTCCATGCCGATGATGTCGCGCAGATGTTCATGGGGGCGATCGCCAATTGGCGGGCTTCGACCGGGGAGAGCTTCCATGCCGTCTCGGGCGGTGCGGTGACGCTTCGAGGCTATGCTGAGGCGATGTCGCGCTGGTTTGGTCACGAACCGAAGCTTGAATTCCTGCCCTATGAGACATGGGCGAGAGATCGGACTCCGGAAGATGCGCAGGCGACATGGGAGCATATCGCCCGCAGTCCGAACTGCTCGATCGCCAAGGCACAGCGACTTCTCGGCTACGAGCCGCGATATACATCGCTCGAAGCTGTTCAGGAATCGGTGGCATGGCTGATGGCGAACGGGCGTATCGGCTGAGAAGCTCAGACCTTATCGCTCAACGCTTGAGCCAGGCGTCGATGCCCTTGGCCGCCGCGCGGCCGGTGGCAAAGCAAGCCGACAGGAGATAGCCGCCTGTCGGCGCTTCCCAATCGATCATTTCCCCGGCGACGAAGATACCAGGGAGCTTCTTCAGCATATAGCCGTCATCGAGTTCGCCCCAACGGATGCCACCGGCAGACGAGATGGACTCGGCAATGGGTCTTGGTCTCAAAAGCGGAATCGGCAAGGCCTTGATCAGGCGCGCCAGACTTTCCGGATGCGAAAGGGTCGCCGGATCGGCAAGCTCCCGCAGAAGGCCGACCTTGACGCCTTCGATCCCCGCGCCCTTGCGCAGGCGATTGGAAAGGCTGGCTTTCGGATCCTGTCGAGCCAGATCGCGCGACAGCCGTGCCGCCGTTCGGCCGGGCGCCAGATCGATGATGAGCGCGGCTTTGCCTTCGCTTGTTAGGCGATCGCGCAAGGTGGCGGCATGGGCATAGACGAGACTGCCTTCTATACCCGCCTGCGAGACGACGAATTCGCCTGGGAAGGTCCCCGCCTCGGATGTTGCCGTCACGGCTTTGAGCGGCATGCCGGCAAAACGTTCCTTGAATGGCCCACTCCAGGCGACGTCGAAACCGCAATTGGCGGGCTGGAAATCGGCAATGTCGATGGCTTTGCCTCGAAGCCAACCGGTCCAGGCCGCATCCGAACCCAGCCGAGGATAGCTGGCACCGCCGAGCGCGAGCAGAACGGCATCATAATGGACGATGCTGCGCCCCTGCGGTGTCTCGAATGCCAGACCGCCGTCTGCAAAGCCAGACCAGCGGTGCCGTGTCATGATACGCGCACCTTGCGCCTCCAGGCGGGCGAGCCAGGCGCGCAGCAATGGCGACGCCTTCATGGTCTTCGGGAAGACGCGGCCGGAAGAGCCGATGAAGGTCTCCGTTCCCAGCCCCGCCGCCCAGGTTCTGATATCGTCGGGCTTGAAGCCATCGAGTGCCGCGCGCAGCCGGGGCGAGGCCGCGCCAAAGCGGTCGGCGAAAAGGCCATAGGCTTCCGAATGCGTGATATTGAGGCCGGATTTGCCGGCCAGCAGGAATTTGCGCGCGACCGTCGGCATGCTGTCATAGACAGTGACGCGATGGCCCGACAGAGACAGGGCTTCTGCCGCCATGAGCCCTGCGGGGCCGCCGCCGATGATTGCGATCTGCTTCTCAGCCATAAGCCGTCCGGTGCCAATTCCTATCCGCTCTCTTGGGCCGGACCGGTGTCGAAAGCAAGGTCAGCCCATTCATTTGTCAGGGAAATTCATGCCACAGGGAGGGTCTTGTCTGACACATATCCACATTTAAATCGATATAACCATCTGGTTACTATGACCAGCGATTCGCGAGGGACTGTCAACTTATGAGATGATCGGTTACTTATCGGCGTCAGGAATGGCCGCACAAGCCTTGAACGATGCCGCCGGGAGCCATGATGTCGGAAGCCAGAACCGTGAAGCGCCGCGCAAAGAACGCAGACCTTGCGAATATCGATCAGGCGTCATCGCGCGCAACGCCGGAACGGCCCCGTCTCAGGGATGCGGAACGCACGAGCAAGGCGATCCTGGCCGCTGCGACCAAGGAATTCGCCGAACGCGGCTATGGCGGCGCGCGCGTCGATGCGATCGCCGAGCGCGCCAAGATCAACAAGCGGATGCTCTACCACTATTTCGGCGGCAAGGACGCTCTTTACGTCGCCGTTCTCGAAGGCAGCTACATCGCCATCCGCTCGGCTGAGGCAAGGCTTGACCTTTCGCATCGATCGCCTGTGGAAGGCATGCGGGAGCTTGTTGTTTTCACATGGCAATATTTCTTGGATCACCCTGAATTCCTTGGTATTCTCAGCACGGAAAACATGCACAAGGCCCGCTTCCTGAAGCGTTCGGCGCGTATTTTCGAGCTGCATTCGCCCCTGGTTTCAGAGATTTCCGACCTGCTCGACCGGGGTGCGGCAGCCGGCGATTTCCGCCCCGGCTGCGATCCCGTCAAGATCTATATGAGCATCGCAGCGCTCGGCTCGTTCTTCCTGACGAACCGCTGGACGCTATCGACGATCTTCCGGCGCAATCTTTCCGACAAGGCGGAAATCGACGCCTGGGGCGAGCACATCGTCGACGTCATCTTCGCCTATCTGCGCCCCTAGGCGCCCTCTCGCGACAAGCTCAGCAATTGCGGGTGATTGCCGCCGCGGCCATCGACGATGACCGTTGACAGCCTCGCTTCGCCATGTCAGTTATGTAACTATATAGTTATTTACGGGAGGAATGACTTATGGTGACGAAGCCGATCGGTATCATCATGCACGGCATCACCGGACGCATGGGCTATAATCAGCATCTGGTGCGCTCCATTCTGGCAATCCGCGAACAGGGCGGCGTCTTGCTGGCCAACGGCGATAAGCTGATGCCCGAGCCGATCCTCGTCGGCCGCAATGCCGAGAAGATCGAGGCGATCGCCCGCAAGCATGGGCTTTCCAAAACGACGACCGATCTCGACAGCGCCTTGGCCGATCCCGACAATACGATCTTTTTCGATGCCGGCTCGACGCAGATGCGCGTCGACCTGCTGGAGCGGGCAATTGCCGCCGGCAAGCACGTCTATTGCGAAAAGCCGATCTCCGAGACGCTTGCCGAGGCGCTTTCGGTCGCCGCTTCGGCGGAGCGGCGCGGGGTCAAGAACGGCGTGGTGCAGGACAAGCTGTTCCTGCCGGGCCTGCGCAAGATCGCCATGCTGCGCGACAGCGGCTTCTTCGGCAAGATCCTCTCCGTGCGCGGCGAGTTCGGCTATTGGGTCTTCGAAGGGGATTGGGGCGTGCAGGCGCAGCGCCCGTCGTGGAACTATCGCAAGGCCGACGGCGGCGGCATGATCCTCGATATGCTGCCCCATTGGCGCTACGTGCTCGACAACCTGTTCGGTGAGGTCAAGGCCGTCAGCTGCCTCGGCGCCACACATATTCCGAGCCGCGTCAATGAGAGTGGCAAGACCTATGTCGCGGATGCAGACGATGCGGCCTATGCCACGTTCGAACTTGAAGGCGGCATTGTCGCCCATATCAATTCCTCCTGGGCGGTGCGTGTGCGGCGTGATGATCTCGTTACCTTCCAGGTCGACGGCACCCATGGTTCCGCCGTCTGCGGCCTGATGCGGTGCTGGACGCAGCATCGCGTCAACACGCCCAAGCCGGTCTGGAATCCGGACCAGCCGCAAACGATCAATTTCTTCGACACCTGGGACGAGGTGCCAGACACCCAGGTCTTCGACAATGGCTTCAAGGTGCAATGGGAAGGTTTCCTGCGCCATGTCGCCGAGGACGCGCCGTGGAAGTTCACCCTTCGCGAAGGCGCCAAGGGCGTGCAGCTGGCGGAGCTGGCGCAGAAGAGCTGGACCGAGCGTCGCTGGGTCGATGTGCCCGCACTGACAGCGCTGTAGGAGATCGGCCTCATGACGAGAAGCCTTCGTTTGCCGACGGTCGGCGGCGGCCTTGCCGACTTCACGCTCACCAGCGCGCCGTTGAGCGCTCCGGTAAAGCCGGCCGGCGGTCATCATTTCAACCGCGTCGCCTACGCTGCCGCCCACGTCGTCGTCGACCCCTTGGCAGACAACGATCCCTGGCTCGACCGCAACATCGACTGGGAACGCACCATCGCCTTCCGGGAATACCTATGGGATCTCGGTTTCGGCGTGGCGGAGGCCATGGATACAGCACAGCGGGGCATGGGTCTCGATTGGACCGGCGCCAAGGAGCTGATTGTGCATGCGCAATCGGCCGCCCGCAATCGGCCGGATGCGCTGATCGCCTATGGCGCCGGCACCGATCACGTGCCGCCCGGCCCGGATGTGACGATCGACGATGTCATTCGCGCCTATGAGGAGCAGATTGCCTATGTGGAAGGGCAGGGCGGCCGCATCATTCTGATGGCGAGCCGCGCGCTTGCCGCGGCGGCCAAAAGTCCGGACGATTATATCCGGGTCTACGACCGTATCCTCGGGCAGGTAAAGGAGCCTGTGATCATCCATTGGCTCGGTTCGATGTTCGATCCGGCGCTGTCAGGCTATTGGGGATCGCCCGACGATCTGCAGGCGATGGAGACAGCGGTCGCGATCATCAATCAGAACGCCGCCAAGGTCGATGGCGTGAAGATCTCGCTGCTGTCGGCCGAGAAGGAAATCGTCATGCGCCGCCGGCTCGACCCGTCGGTGAAGATGTATACGGGCGACGATTTCAACTATGCCGAACTGATCGCCGGCGACAACCAAGGCTATTCGCATGCCCTCCTCGGCATCTTCGATGCCATCGCGCCGGCGGCGAGCGTGGCCTTGGCGAAACTCGCCCAGAACGATCTCGATGCCTTTCATAAGATCCTGGCACCGACCGTTCCGCTGTCGCGGCATATCTTCAAGGCGCCGACGCGCTTCTACAAGACCGGCGTCGTCTTCCTCGCCTATCTCAACGGCTTCCAGGATCACTTCCAGATGCTCGGCGGCCAGCAGAGCACGCGTTCCATTCTGCATCTTTCGGAACTGTTCCGGCTGGCGGAGGAGGCACGTGTTTTGAAGGATCCGGATCTGGCGGTGCGCCGGATGAAGACGATCCTCGCCACCGTCGGCATCGACTAACGGACAAGAGGATCATCGCAATGGCCGTAGAGGGTCTGTCCATCAATCTGGCGACGGTGCGCCAGCAATACGACATGCGCCAGGCGGTCGAGGCCTGCCTGAAGCAGGGTATCGTCGCGATCGCCCCCTGGCGCGATCAAGTGCACAAGATCGGCCTCGCGGAGGCCGCAAGGATTGTGGCCGACAACAAGCTCAAGGTGACAGGCCTTTGCCGCGGCGGCATGTTTCCCGCTGCGGACGCCAATGGGCGGGCTGCGGCGATCGACGACAACAAGCGCGCAATCGATGAGGCCGCCGCGCTCAATGCCGATTGTCTTGTCCTCGTCGTCGGCGGTTTGCCGGAGGGTTCGAGGGATATCGGTCATGCCCGCGAGATGGTGGTCGACGGTATCGCGGCGATCCTGCCGCATGCCCGCGGCGCCGGCATTCCCTTGGCAATCGAGCCGCTGCATCCGATGTATGCCGCCGACCGCGCCTGCGTGAACACGCTGGAGCAGGCGCTCGATATCTGCGACCTGCTGGGCGAGGGGATCGGTGTCGCCATCGATGTCTATCATGTCTGGTGGGATCCGAAGCTTTACGAGCAGATCGCGCGCGCCGGTGCCGGCGGCAGGATCCTGGCGCACCATATCTGCGACTGGCTGGTCCCGACCACGGATCTGTTGTTGGATCGCGGCATGATGGGCGATGGCGTCATCGATCTAAAGGGCATTCGCGCGGAGATCGAGAAAGCCGGCTATTTCGGCCTGCAGGAGGTCGAAATCTTCTCGCAAGACAATTGGTGGAAGCGGCCGGGTGAGGAGGTGCTGGCCAGCTGCATCGAGCGGTTCCGCACTGTTTGTTAGAGCAATTCCAGGAAAAGTGCGTAGCGGTTTTCCGTCCGGAATTGCGTAAAAACAATAGCATAGAGCGGTCAGGCGATTCCGTGAAACGCGTAACCGCTCTAGCCAGCATAGTGTGAATTAGGCATAAAAAAGCCGGGCCAGCATGTGGCCCGGCGAGATTTTGAGAGCGTCGATCCGACGGCTTATTCGGCCGAAACGATCTTACCGCCTTCCCATTTGTAGAGCGAGAAGCTCTGCGAGGTGAGGTCGCCGGTTTCGCCATAGGTGACCTTGCCGATGGCGGTATCGACAGGCTCGCCCTTCTTCAATGCAGCGCCGGCGGCTTCGGCGTCGTCTGGCTTGCCGGCCTTCTCGATGCCGGCCTTCAACACTTGCACGGCGGCATAGGCGTTGAGGGTGAAGGCTTCAGCCGGAATGTTGCGTGCCTTGAGTGCGGCAACGGCGCTCTGCGAAGCCGGGTTCTTCAGGGCGTCGGCCGCATTGGTGAAGATCGTGCCGGCAGCGGCGTCATTGGCGATCGCCCAATATTCGGTGTTGGAAAGTCCGTCGCCGCCGATGATCTGCGCCTTGACGGAGATGTCATGCAGCTGGCGAGCCAGCAGACCCGCTTCCGGATGATAGCCACCGAAGTAGATCACCTCGACACCGGCCTGCTTCAGCTTCGACGTCAGGGCGCTGTAGTCCTTTTCACCTGGCGTCAGGGAATCGTCCAGCACCTCGGTCACGCCGCCCTTGTTCAGGGTAGCCTTGAAGGCGTCCGCGAGGCCCTTGCCGTAGGCGCCCTTGTCGTTGAGGATGGCGATCTTCTTGTCCTTGAAGTTCTTCACGACGTAGTCTGCCGCAACGGTTGCCTGCTGGTCATCGCGGCCGCACGTGCGCAGGATGTTGGTCAGGCCGCGATTGGTCAGGTCCGGAGCGGTCGCGGTCGGCGTCACCATCAGGATGCCGTTTTCGGCAAGCGCATCCGAAACCGGAATGGCAACGCCCGACGTGACCGGGCCGACGACGAAGCGGATGCTGTCACCGACGAAGCCGTTGGCGACCGATACGCCCTGCTTCGGGTCGCCGGCATCGTCGCCGAGCTTCAAGACCAGCTTCTGGCCGAGAACGCCGCCGCTCTTGTTGATTTCCTCGATAGCGGTTTGCGCGCCGTTCTTGACCTGTTCGCCGTAAGCGGCGACCGGGCCGGTCAGTGGCGCGATGAGGCCGATCGTGATGTCCGCGTGCGCGAGAGGCGCAAAGGCCAGCGAAGCGACGAAGGTCGCGGCCGTCAATGTCTTCAGACTCATTTTATCTCTCCTTGGATGGGCGCGGCAGCGCCCTTTGAACCCGCCCAATGGCCTGTCTCGACGCGCAAACTGCCGTAAGGCGTGCTCTTAAAGAGAACAGAACTGACATCGAAGCTGACGACCGCTTTCGGACATTTTTGACCTCGAGAGCGCTCATAAGAGTATTTTCTGTAGGAATATTGCGACGATTCCGCAAGAAAATAACCGTCGCGAAGACAATTTTAGCGACTTTTCGGAAATTTTCGGCGAGGGATGGTTGTTGTAGTCTTGCAGTCGGGGGTTGTTCCCAGTCTCGACCACCCGTCACTCGGCGCGGATTGACCAAACCTACCCGGTCAAGGCATCGCGCCAGGTCTGCCGATAGCGAATCAAACCCGGCAGGTCGGCGTGGACTGGCGGATTTTCCGTTGCAGCCGGCGGTCGGATGCCGGTGAGCAAGGCCGCACCCTGGCTGGTCCCCGTCGAGCCCGCCACAGCGATGACGTCAGTCCTCGTCAGGGCGGACAGCGCGACGAGATAGGCGCGATTAAGGGCAAAAGGTCCCTCGACGAAGATCGGACCCTTGGCGCCGATCAGGCCGAGGCAGGCTTCCGTCATCAGGGCAAGATAGAGGCTGACGGCTGCAAGACGTTCGGCATTGCTTGTTGAGGCATCCCCGATCCACTGCATCTTCCTGTGAGGGAACGGTCCCGATCCCTCGACAATGTTCGGCAGCAGCATGAGGCCATTTCCGATCACCGTCTCAAGAGCGGCTTCGATCGCCTCGGGAGGTGCTTCGCCGATGTCTGCAGCCAAAATCTCGAACTCGCGGCCGCCCATGAAGCGGGACGAGGGCACGGCGCGGCCATAAGCGTCGACATTGGCAAGCGCATCGCGTGCCGGGTCGAGATGTTCGAGATCGCCGCCGACGGCGAAGTTGATCACCCAGGTTCCCGTCGACACCACGGCGAAAGGTGCCTCGTTCTCGACCAGATGCGGCAGTAGGGAAGCATTGGAATCATGGATGCCGCAATAGACCGGGGCCGGCGCCGCAAGGCCGATATCAGCTGCAAGTGCCGGCAGTACCGGCCCAAGCGCGTCGAAAGCCGAGCGAACCGGCGCCATCAAAGTGCGAATGCCAAGCGTATCGACCAGGGAAGAATAGGTTCCGGTCGTCGGGTTCCAGAGATCCGTGTGGCAGCCGAGCGAGGTCACCTCGCTGGCAGCGATGCCCGTCAGGCGATACGCCCAATATTGCGGATAGGTCAGGATCGTCGCGACGTGGGCGAAGTCTTCGGGAAAGACGCTTTTCTGATAGTGGATCTGCGCGCCGACATTCAGGCCACCGGAGAGGCTTGGCGAGAAGGTTTCCGTAAAGGCCGGGCGCAATTGCCCATAGGCGTCCTGTATGGCTTGCGGATAGGTGTGCTCGTAATCGAGCACCGGCAGGGCAAGACTCCCGTCGGCGGCGAGCAGCACCGCCGAGGCTCCGTGGGTGGTGATCGATATGGCATCGAAGCCCGGCGCCGTTGCAAAGCCCTTCAGCGCACTGATGATGAAATCCCAAAGTCTCTCGATATCGTAATGCGGATAGAGGCCGGTCTTCAGCACGCCGTTGCTCGTTTTGACGACGGCGATTTCGCCCCCGGTCTCAGCATCGAGCACCACGACCTTGGCATTGGTCTTGCCGATGTCGATCACGGCGATGTGGCGATAGGCTGATACGGCGGTCATGGCAGATGGAAGACCGTAACGAGATCGCTCTGAATCGGCGAATTGTCGGGATTGGTCGCCATGATATCGGCCATGTGCGCCCACCATTTCTTCATGATGGGATGGTCTGGCAGGCTCGCCATCGTGTGATCCTTCGGTCGCGTCAGCACGCCGAAGAGCGTGTTCGTCTCACGATCGAGATGGATGGAATAGTCGCTGGCGCCGGCCTCATGCAGCAGCACCACGAGTTCAGGCCAGATCTCGTCATGGCGTCTTTTGTATTCCGCCTCCATGCCGGGATTGAGCTTCATCTTGAAGGCGTGGCGTTCGAGAGCTGCGGTCATCTGGAACTCATGGTCTTGATGCGTCTTGCGACGATCGGCAGTGCGATGGTGATGATGAGAAGCAGGCCGATGAAGATCGACATGACGATGCCCGGGACGTTGAGCAGGCCGAGGCCGAAGGTGACGAGGCCCATAACGAAGGCGGCGATGACGACCCCGCCGATCGTGCCTGAACCGCCGAGGATCGAGACCCCGCCAAGCACGACCATGGTGACCACTTCGAGCTCCCAGCCGAGCGCGATCGACGGGCGGGTCGAGCCAAGCCGCGAGGTCAGGCACACTGCTGCGATGCCGCTCATGAGACCGGTCAGGAGAAACAGGATGAATTTGACCCGTTCGACAGGGATGCCGGAGAAGCGTGCCGCAAAGTCATTGTTGCCGATCGTATAGACCTGCCGGCCGAAATTCGTCGCATGCAGCAGGATCGCGAAGACGATCGCCAGCACGATGAAGAGAACGAATTCGAAGGAGAAGACCCACACGACATAGCCCTGGCCGAAATAGGCGAAGCTGTCAGGGTAGTTGCCATAGGCCTGGTCGCCGAGAACGATGTAGGAGATGCCGCGGAAGAGGCTCATCGTGCCGATGGTGACGACGATCGACGGCAGCTTCATCCCGGAGACGAGGAAGCCGTTGAACAGGCCGCAGAGCAACCCGACCCCAAGCCCGATGGCGACGAGGCCGACAGTATCGACGCCGGCCTGCGCCGCAGCGCCCATGGCCGTCGAGGCAAGCGCTATGATGGCTGCGACCGAAAGGTCGATCTCACCGGCAATGACCAGCAGCGCCATGGCAAAGGCGATCATCGCCTTTTCGGTGAAATTGAACGTCGCGTCAGAGAGATTGTAGGGATCGAGGAAATAGGGCGAGGCCAGCGAATTGAAGATGAAGATCGCGATTGCGACGCCGAACAGCAGCGTTTCCCAGCTTGCCAGGATGCGTTTGAACGGTGTTCCCAAGCGGTCTGGTATGGCGCGCTTTTCCGTCTTTGATTGAGAAACGGTGCTCATGCGCTTGCTCCATGGCTGGCGGTGTCCTTCGCCGCCTGATCCCGCAGGATGATACGGCCGCGATTGCGCTCGCGCCGGGCGTTGAAGACGACGGCGAGGATGATGACGGTGCCTGATATCGCCATCTGCGTGAACGGCGAAATGCCGATGACCGGAAGGGCGTTCTTGATGACGCCGAGGAAGAGTGCGCCGAGTACGGCACCCGCCACCGAGCCGACGCCGCCGGCAATCGAAATGCCGCCGATGACGCAGGCTGCGACGCTGTCCAGTTCGAAGCCGCTGGCGATATCGACATAGGCGACCGCATAGCGCGACACCCAGAGATAGCCGCTGAGGCCGGCAAGCGAGCCTGAGAGTACAAAGGCGAGGAAACGCGTCCAGCCGACGTCGATGCCGGCATAGACCGCCGCCACCGGATTGCCGCCGCTGGCATAGGTGGAGCGGCCGAACCGCGTGTAGCGCAGCACGAAATACATGATCAGCACGATGGCGATGCCGATCCAGGCGAGCACGGGCAGGCCGAGCAACGGCGTGCGCGGCACGCTGAGGAAATTCGGCGTGAACTGGTGGGCGTTGACCCAGGCGCCACCCGACAGCACGAAGGCCATGCCGCGATAGATGGTGAGTGTGCCGAGCGTGACGACGATCGGTGGGATCTCCAGCGCCCAGACGAGATAGCCGTTGATGGCGCCGAGAGCCGCGCCCATGACGATCGCCGTGATCACGAGGACGATCAGCGGCAGATCGGGATAGGCAGCATTCAGCATCGCCACCGCCATGCCGGTAAAGGCAAGATTGGCGGCAACCGACAGATCTATCGATTTCGTCAGGATGACCGTCATCTGCGCCAAGGCGAGAATGATGAGGATCGACGTATCATTGAAGATATTGGCGAGATTGGCGGGCTCGGCAAAACCGGCCGCGCGTGTCGCGAAGCCCGCGATCATCACGGCAATGATGATGGCAAGCAGCGTTTCGCGTCTTTTGAGGATGCGTGGCATCCCGTCCTCCCTATGCGTTGCCCGTGGCGGCGCGCACCAGCACTTCCGGTGTCAGCCCTTCGCGCTCGAACAGGCCGGCCGACAAGCCCTCTTTCATGACCAGCACGCGATCCGCCATGCCGATGATCTCTGGCAGCTCGGAGGAAATCATGATGATGCTGAGGCCTTCTGCCGCCAGTTCGCTGATGAAGCCGTGCACGGCCGCTTTCGAGCCGATGTCGATGCCCTTTGTCGGTTCGTCGAGAATGATGATCTTCGGCTGCGTCGCCAGCCACTTGCCGATGACCACCTTCTGCTGGTTGCCGCCGGAGAGCGTGCCGACCGGAACGGAAAGGGCAGCGGCGCGAAGATCGAGACGCTCGGCATATTTGCGCGCCAGCGCGAATTCGTTGGCTGCCTTCAGGAAGCCCTTGCGCGAGGTGCGTCCGAGTGAGGGCAGCGACATGTTCTGATAGATCGGCATCGGCAGTGCCAGACCGTGGCGTCCGCGTTCTTCCGGCACATAGACGATACCGGCGCGAATGGCGTCCTGCGGCGAACGGACGTGGATTTCCTGCCCATTGAGCGTCAATCGTCCGGAAAGCGGTTTGGTAATGCCGAAAAGGGACTGACAGAGTTCGGAGCGTCCGGCGCCGATCAGGCCATAGACGCCAAGGATCTCGCCGCGGCGGAGCTTGAAGGAGATGTCGCGAAATTCGGTGCGGTGGCAATAATTTGCGACGTCCAGCACCGTATCGCCAATCGTCACCGAGACTTTCGGGAAAGCGTCCTTGACGTCTCGGCCGACCATCATGCGGACGATCTCGTCCTGCGGCGTTTCCTTGAGCGTGCCGTGCCCGACGGCGCGGCCGTCACGGAAGACGGCGAAATTGTCGGCGATCTCATAGAGTTCGTCGAACTTGTGGCTGATGAACAATATGGCCTTACCCTTGGCCTTCAACCCCTCGACGATGCGGAACAGATCGTCGATCTCCTTTCGCGAGAGGGCGGCGGTTGGCTCGTCCATGATGACGATGCGGGCATCGATCGAGAGTGCGCGCGCGATCGCGACGAGGTGGCGCTGCGCGATGGAAAGATCTTTCAGACGGGTGGAGGGATCGATGGCGCTTTCCAGCGATTCGAGCAGCTGCCTGGAGCGGCTGTTCATCGTCTTCCAGTCGATGGTGCGCCAGGACGTGCGCGGCGCATGTCCGAGAAAGATGTTCTCGGCAACCGTCAGTTCGTCGAAGAGCACGGTCTCCTGATGAATGGCGGTAACGCCGGCATCGATGGCGGCCTGGGCATTGGTAAAGGTCGTCGGCTCACCGTCGATGAGGATCTCGCCTTCGTTCGGGCGGTAGATCCCCGTCAGGATCTTGACGAGGGTCGATTTGCCGGCGCCGTTTTCGCCGATCAGGGCGGTGACCTTGCCGGGGTAGAGAGAAATGCTGACGCCATCCAGCGCTTTGACGCCCGGGAAGATCTGAGAAATGCCGCGCATTTCCAGGATGGCCTGACTGTTCGCGGCTGGTGTGTCCGCTAGGGATCGTTGAAGGACTGTGGTCATCAGCAATGTACCGGATCAATGAAACCAGGTCCGGCGGCTGACGCCGCCGGAGAGCTGCGGATAAGATCTTCGATCAGAAAACCTTGGAGAACTGATCGATATTCGTGGCGTTGTAGACGAACGGATCGGCCATGGCGGCTTCGCCGTTTTCGCCAACCTTGATCTTGCCCATGCGACCGGCATTGATCTCGCTGCCCGGCTTGCCGTCGGTCTCACCCTTGACGAGGCGGTAAGCGATCTGCGTTGCCGAATAACCAAGGTCGATCGGGTTCCAGATCGCGAATTCCTTCGTCGCGCCCGACTTGATGGCGCCAGCCATTTCCGACGGCAGGCCGAGACCGGTCACGTAAACCTTGCCGATCTTGCCGGCATCCTTGACGGCCTGTGACGCGGCCAGCACGCCGACGGTGGTCGGAGCGACGATGACCTTGACTTCCGGATGCGAGGTCAGGAGGCCCTGGGCTTCGCGATAGCTCTTGTCCGAAAGGTCGTCGCCGTAAACAGTGGTTACCAGGTTAAGGCCCGGGAAGTCCTTGAGCTGCTTCTTCATCTCGCCGATCCAGATGTTCTGGTTGGTCGAGGTCGTCGTGGCCGACAGGATGGCGAAGTCGCCCTTGCCGCCGTCAAGATGATCCTTGGCGAGCGTCAGGCACATCTTGCCGATCAGCGCGTTCGAAGAGGGGTTCAGCTGCAGGATGCGGCCGGCCGGCGCGACGCCGGAATCCCAGGAGATGACCTTGATGCCGCGCTGTGTTGCCTTCTTCAGGGCAGGGACGACAGCGTCCGGATCGTTGGCGGAAATGGCGATCGCATCGACACCCTGCGCGATCAGCGAGTTGATCACTTCGATCTGGCCTTCGGCCGTGGTCGAGGTCGGGCCGGTGTAGATCACCTGCACGCCGCCGAGGTCCTTGGCTGCTTCCTGGGCGCCCTTGTTGGCGGCCTCGAAGAAGCCGTTGCCCAGCGACTTCACCACAAGACCGATCTTGATGTCTTTCGCGCTTGCCGTGCCGGCCATCAATGCCGCAGCGAGTGCGACGCCGATCGCCAGTTTCTTTGCTATGTTCATGTTTCTTCCTCCCAAGTTGATAGGCTATGCTCACCCCGCCACAGCCGCGTCCCTTATGCGACCGACGGGGAATCTTCCTCCTCGGCCTCAGCCGAAACGCTTGTAATAATCAGCGATACGCCTGCATCCTCGATCATCCGCACGGTGTCCGCCGAAATGCCGTCATCGGTGATGATCGTCGTTACTTGCTCGAGCGGGCAAAGGATCAGGCTGGAGCGCTGACGGAATTTGCTCGAATCGACCATGAGGATGAGTTCGTCGGCCTGGCGCATCAGCTTCTGCTCGCTCTGGATCAGCAGCCCGTCGGCCTCCATGATGCCGAGCGGGCCGACGCCCTGCGCGCCGATGAACATACGCCGTGCGTAGAAATTGCGTGTCGTGTCGTTGTCGAAGGGCGAGAGAATCAGGCTCTGCTCGCGATAGATCGCGCCGCCCGGAACCGTCACCGTATTTTTCGAATGCTTGACCAGATGTTCGGCGATGGCGAAGGAATTGGTCATCACCTGCAGCCGGAAACCCGAAATGTAATGCACCAGCTGAAAGGTGGTCGTGCCGCCATTGATGATGATGGCGTCGCCCGGATTGCACAATTCAGCGGCCTTGCGCGCAATTGCGCGTTTCTTATCGATATTGACCGCTTCTGAGACACGGAAGGGGCGGCCGGCCAGATTGCCGAGCTGCGGAGGGTGGATCGATTCTGCGCCACCACGGACGCGGCGAATCTTCCCTTGCACATGCAGGGCTGCGATATCACGGCGTATCGTCGCTTCCGAAGCTTCCGTCAGCTCGGAAATATCCTGAATGGTCACCACAGGCTTTTCCTGTACGGCGCTCAGAATAATGCGATGGCGTTCACGTTCGTGCATCGGCTCCTCCTTGTTGGCGGTTATTTCGCAAATATGATAAAGTGTCAATCATAAACGATCATAAACTTGCATATTGCATCGCAGCATTATCGAATATGATCGTTTTCGATTGACAAGGTGACTGTGTGTGAGCGATACCCTGCTCACAAAGAGTGGTACCTGCATGTTCCGGTTCCGCTTGCAAGACTTGATTTCAAGGGAGGATGACATGGCGGCTGACGTTCAGCTTCTGAAGAACCGTTGGGATGATGCATATGCGGCCGGCCTCGATGAGCCGGGCAAACTGCTTTACCGGTCCAACCTGCTTGGCGCCGACAAGCGTATCACCAACTACGGTGGCGGCAACACGTCGGCCAAGGTCATGGAAACCGATCCGCTGACCGGCGAGAAGGTGAGGGTTCTCTGGGTCAAGGGCTCCGGCGGTGATGTCGGCACCATCAAGCTCGATGGGTTTGCCACGCTCTACCAGCAAAAGCTCGATAGTCTGAAGGCCATCTATCAAGGCGTTGCCGATGAGGATCGCATGGTCGGCTTCCTACCGCATTGCACCTTCAATCTCAATGCGCGCGCTGCCTCCATCGATACGCCGCTGCATGGCTTCGTGCCGTTCACCCATGTCGACCATATGCACCCCGATGCCATCATCGCCATCGCCGCCTCGAAGAATTCGCGCGAACTGACACGGGAGATCTTCGGCGAGGAGATCGGCTGGCTGCCATGGCGCCGTCCCGGCTTCCAGCTCGGCCTCGATCTCGAAGCCTTCGTCAAGGCGCATCCGAATGCCAAGGGCGTCGTGCTCGAAAGCCACGGCCTGTTCACCTGGGACAATGACGCCAAAGCCTGCTACGAGCTGACGCTTCAGATCATCAACAAGGCCATCGAATGGTTTGCCGCCAAGACCGAAGGGAAGACGATCTTCGGCGGTGCGGCCGTCCAGAGCCTGCCACAGGCCGAACGGCGTGCGATCGCTGCGCGGCTGATGCCGGAAATTCGCGGCCGGATCGGCAAGGCGGAGCGTAAGCTCGGCGACTTCGACGATCAGGCTGCCGTGCTCGAATTCGTCAACTCCAGGAATTTGCGGCCGCTCGGTGCGCTCGGCACGAGCTGCCCGGACCATTTCCTGCGCACGAAGATCCGCCCGCTGATCGTCGATTTCGATCCGGCCAAGCCCGATGTCGATGCCGTCATCGCCGGTCTCGACAAGGCGCTGGAAGACTACCGCGCCGATTACGCTCGCTATTACAACGACTGCAAGCACGATAACTCGCCCGCCATGCGTGATCCCAATCCGGTGATCTTCCTGGTGCCGGGCGTTGGCCTGCTGTCCTTTGCCCGTGACAAGGCGACCGCCCGTATCGCCGGCGAATTCTATGTCAACGCCATCAACGTCATGCGCGGCGCCTCCACCGTGTCCGAATATCAGGGCCTGCCGGAGCAGGAAGCTTTCGATATCGAATACTGGCTGCTGGAAGAGGCAAAGCTGCAGCGCATGCCGAAGCCGAAGAGCCTTGCCGGCAAGGTTGCCTTCGTCACCGGCGGTGCCGGCGGTATCGGTCGCGCCACGGCGGCGCGTCTGGCCGGCGAGGGCGCCTGCGTGGTGCTGGCGGATATCGATCACGCGGCACTTGAGGGGACGCACGAGGATTTCGCCAAGAAATTCGGTGCCGACACGGTGCGTAGCGTCAAGCTCGATGTCACCAAGGAAGACGCTGTCATTTCCTCCTTTGCCGAGGCCTGCGTCGAATTCGGCGGCATCGACATTCTGGTATCCAACGCCGGCATCGCCTCCTCGGCGCCGATCGAAACCACCGAGCTTTCGATGTGGAACCGCAATATCGACATCCTCGCGACAGGCTACTTCCTCGTTTCACGGGAGGCTTTCCGGCTGTTCCGTCGGCAGAACCTCGGCGGCAATGTCGTGTTCGTCGCCTCGAAGAATGGCCTTGCTTCATCGCCGAATGCGGCGGCCTATTGCACGGCCAAGGCCGCCGAGATCCATCTCGCACGTTGCCTGGCGCTGGAAGGTGCCGAAGCCGGCATTCGCGTCAACACGGTCAACCCGGATGCCGTCCTGCGCGGTTCGAAGATCTGGAACGGCGAATGGCGCGAACAGCGGGCGGCCTCTTCGAAGATCGAGGTGGACGAACTCGAGGAACATTACCGCAAGCGCTCGATGCTGAAGCTCAACGTCTTTCCGGAGGACATTGCCGAGGCGATCTACTTCCTGGCTTCTGACCTTTCCGCCAAGTCGACAGGCAATATCATAAACGTCGACGCCGGCAACGCCCAGAGCTTCACGCGGTAATGGATACGCTCTCCCTTCTCCCCAACGGGGAGAAGGTGGCCCGAAGGGTCGGATGAGGGGGCGCGGCAAAACGCAGTTTTATCTTTCGCTGGTGCTCAAGATACTCGTCGCTGCGCTCCTCATCCCCCTCATCTGCCCGTTGGGCATCTTCTCGCCGCTGGGGAGAAGAGGAGGCCGCACGATCGAAACGCTGTAACATTTCGAATGACGTATCTGGGAGGAAAGAATGGCCGAGTTTAGAATTGCGCCGGATCTGGTCGCTGCCGAAAACGACAAGCGCGCCGCTGCGCTCAAATCCGATTACGAGGCGCTGGGCGCCGCGCTCGCCCGCCGTGGCGTCGATATCGAAGCCGTGACGACGAAGGTCTCCGAATTCTTCGTCGCCGTCCCGTCCTGGGGTGTCGGCACCGGCGGCACGCGCTTTGCCCGCTTTCCGGGAACGGGCGAGCCACGCGGCATTTTCGACAAGCTAGACGATTGCGCCGTCATTCAGCAATTGACGCGCGCAACGCCCAAGGTCTCGCTGCATATCCCTTGGGACAAGGCGGATCCCCGCGAATTGAAGGCGAAGGGCGATGCGCTCGGCCTCGGCTTCGATGCCATGAATTCCAACACTTTCTCCGATGCGCCCGGCCAGGCGCATTCCTATAAGTTCGGTTCGCTCAGCCATGTCGATGCCGCAACCCGCGCCCAGGCCGTCGAGCACAACATCGAATGTATCGAGATCGGCAAGGCGATCGGCTCGAAGGCGCTGACCGTCTGGATCGGCGACGGTTCGAACTTTCCCGGACAGAGCAATTTCACGAGGGCATTCGAGCGCTATCTCGCCTCCATGGCGGATATCTACAAGGCGCTGCCAGATGACTGGCGGCTGTTTTCCGAACACAAGATGTATGAGCCGGCCTTCTATTCCACAATTGTACAGGATTGGGGCACCAACTACCTGATCGCGCAGACACTGGGCCCGAAAGCCCAATGCCTCGTCGACCTCGGCCATCACGCGCCGAACACCAACATCGAGATGATCGTCGCGCGCCTCATCCAGTTCGGCAAGCTCGGCGGCTTTCACTTCAACGATTCCAAATATGGCGATGACGATCTCGATGCCGGCGCCATCGAGCCCTACCGCCTGTTCCTCGTCTTCAACGAGTTGGTCGACGCCGAGCGGCGCGGCGTCAACGATTTCAATCCGGCGCATATGATCGACCAATCGCACAATGTCACCGATCCGATCGAGAGCTTGATTTCCAGCGCCAACGAGATCCGCCGCGCTTATGCGCAGGCGCTGATCGTCGACCGAAATGCGCTGGCCGACTATCAGGATGCTAACGACGCGCTGATGGCGTCGGAAACGCTGAAGCGCGCCTATCGCGCCGATGTCGAGCCGATCCTCGCCGAAGCCCGCCGTCGCGCCGGCGGCGCCGTCGATCCTGTCGCGACCTATAGGGCAAGCGGCTATCGCCGCAAGGTTGCCGGCGAACGACCGGCCTCGGTTGGCGGCAGCGGCGGGATTATCTGAGGACCTTATAGTTCCGGTGGATTGGCGAACGGATCGAGCGAGCGAACATCCATTAACTCGAAGTGTCTCAGGTTCCGGGTGAGAACCGTGTAATCATGCCGCAGCGCCGTTGCGGCGATGGCTGCATCTTCGAACCCAGGGTTTCCGCCACGCCCGACCGCCTGGTCGAACAGGCGACCGGCGATGCGGGCCGTTGCCGCGTCGAACGCCAGGATACGTTCGCCATAGAGATGGAGGACGAGCGCGAGCCATTCGCCAAGCAGACTGGCTTTCTGGCTGGCACCTGTTCGATGGGCCTTCGCGATCCCAGTTCCTATTTCAGCGACGGTTATCGCGGATAGGAAAAGCCGATCGGCATGGGCCGCAACCCATGCCCGAACCGTTTGTGACAGTAAATCTTGCGCACGCAGCGGCGATGTCGCGGAAATGATGTTCGTATCCAGAAGATACATCAGATATCGTTATCGCGCAGCAGTCGGCCCGGCTTGCGCACGGGCAGGTCGTCATCTTCCAGCGGTGCATTGGTTAGCAACCAACCAAAGGACGGAACCTGCTTCAGCTTTTGATATTCGTCATAGGAAATGATGACGGCGGTGCGTTCGCCATGGCGTGTGATGACGGCCGCATTGCCGCTGAGAGCGTCATCGACAACGGCGGAAAGTGTTGCCTTCGCGTCCTTCAACTGAATTTCTCTCATAGGTCACCTATATGACTAGTGTAGTCATAATATGGGCCCCACCTCTTGCTCCGTCAATATTCGAACTCAATAGCCAAGCGCGATGCCATCCTTGCGGTGGTCGGATCCGCCGAGCAGGATGCCGCGCTCGTGATCGATCATGATCGCTTGCGCACCGCCGATCGGCTCGTCCGCCCATTCGACGACATGGCCGCGGCGTTCGAGATTTCGCTTGGTTTCTTCCGATATCGTCGGCTCCAGCGACAGCTTGCCGCCGAAGCAGAAGCTGCGTGGCTGGTCGCTTGCCTGCTGCGGATCGAGATCGCGGTCGAGGATCTGTGTCAGCATATGGGCATGGCCGGCCGCCTGATATTGCCCGCCCATGACGCCGAAGCTCATGCGCACCTTGCCGTTTTCCATCAGCATCGCCGGGATGATCGTGTGGAAGGGCAGTTTGCCGGGGCCGATGGCGTTTGGATGGCCCTGCTTGACGACGAAGCCGGCGCCGCGGTTTTGCAGCAAGACACCCGAGCGCGGGGCATAGATGCCGCTGCCGAAGGCCATGAAGACCGAATTGATCAGTGAAATGGTGTTGCCATCGCGATCGACGACGGAGACGTAGACGGTGTCGCGATGCGTCGGCCCATCCCAGATTTTGGCATCGGCGGCGCGCTCAAGGCTGATCTTTGCCCGCATGGCCGCGACCGAGTGCTCCGACAGCAGTTCGTCTATGTCGAAGGTCAGATAATCGGGATCGCAGATCAGTTGATCGCGCATGGCATAGCCCGCCTTGGTCGCTTCGGCATGCAGGTGGATGCGATCGGCTTCGGAAAGCTTCGGGTCGCGAAGATCGAAACCGTCGAGGATGCGAGTGATCAGCAACGCCGCAAGGCCCTGACCGTTCGGAGGGCATTCCAGAAGATCGCGGCCGCGGAACTTGCCGGAGATCGGCTTGGTCTCGAACGCCTTGTAGTCGGCGAAATCGCTTTCCTCGTGCAGGCCGCCCAACGATTTCAGAAGCGCGGTGATCTCCTCGGCCACCGGGCCGCGATAGAAGGCGTTGCGGCCATCCCTGGCGATGGCCTTCAGCGTCGCGGCGAGGGCGGGATTGGTGACGCGTTCACCCGTTCTCGGCGCCCGGCCGTTCGGCAGGAAGTAGGCGGCCGAATCCTGATATTTGGCGACGCGGTCGCTGTAACGATGCCAGTCGAGTTCGACACGCGGCGTGATGCAATAGCCGTCTTCCGCGGCGGCGATGGCCGGAGCCAGTACGCGGCCCATATCCAGCCTGCCGTAGGTGCCGATCAGCCGGCACCATGCATCGATCGCGCCGGGAATGGTGACAGCATGCGGGCTGTCGTCGGGAATGGCGGTGAAGCCCTTTTCGAGGAAATAGTCGAGTTTTGCCTTTTGTGGCGCGCGGCCGGAGCCGTTGAGCGCGACCGGCATGCCGCCGGCGGCACTATAGAGGGCGAAGCAGTCGCCGCCAATGCCGGTCATGTGGGGATCGATGACCGACTGCAGCGCGACCGCAGCGACCGCGGCGTCGACGGCATTGCCGCCGGCACGCAGGATGTCGACGGCGGCGAGTGTTGCCAGCGGATGGGAGGTGGCGGCCATGCCCTTGTCCGAAACGGTGACCGAACGGCCGGGCTTGAAAAAGTCTCGCTGCTGCATGTCGTCGACGTCCTCTGTCTGCCTTGTGTGCATCCGCGCGCATGGCGCGGCGTCGATAGTGTTTTACGGTGTTTTTTCCGTCATGGAAGCCATGGCCTTGCCGCGTTGTGATTTTCAAACATCTTGTCATCAACCGATCGTGCTATCGGCCAGCCAAGCAGCGAAAATATCCGGATATTTGTCATGTTCATCTGTCAGGTTCGGGATGAAGCGGCCCGCCGTGCGGTGGCAATCACGCTAGGGTCGGCTTTTTTGACGCGCTTGCGTCGGATGGTCACTTTCGAGTGGCCCGGGCGTCGGAATTGAGTATTGTCGGCGGTAGTGGCGGCCTTGATTTGATTGTCGAAGGCCATCTCGAAAGATAGGGCTTGCGCTCGATTAGGTGAGGAAAATCAATATGACGACTGACATTAACGGCTTTGCCGGGCGCCTGAAGCGTCGCGAGAATGGCGGTATGATCTCTGCCTGGATCGGCACACCCGACCCGCTGTTCGTCAATCACCTGGCGCAGGAAGACTTCGATACCGTTGTGCTGGATATGCAGCATGGCATGTGGGACATGGCGTCGGCCGCCAACGGCATTGCGCATGTAAGGCTCGCCGGCAAGCCGGCGATCGCCCGCATCCCGGTCGGCGATTTCGCCTCCGCCTCGCGGCTTCTGGATGCGGGTGCCTCCGCCATCATCGCGCCGATGATCAATTCCGCCGATGACGCTCGCGCTCTGGTGAAGGCGACGAAATATCCGCCGCTCGGCGAGCGTAGCTGGGGGCCTTCGCTTGCGCTCAATCATTTCGGCATTTCAGCGGAAGACTATCTGCAGAGTGCCAATAGTCTGACCGTCACCATCGCTATGGTGGAAACCCGCATGGCGCTCGACGCCATCGACGAGATACTTGCTGTCGATGGTATCGATGGCATTTTTGTCGGCCCATCCGATCTTTCCATCGCGCTTTCGAACGGTGCGCGATTGGCGCCGGAAAGTGCGGCGATCGATCAGGCGCTGTCGACGGTGCTTGCACGTTGCCGCGCCCATGGCAAGGTGATCTGCGCCTTCGGCGGCGATGGCGATCGCGCCGGGCAATATCTGAAACTTGGCCTCGATCTGGTCATCGCCGGCGCGGAAACGGCGCAGTTGCGGGCCGGTGCCCGCACGGCCATTCAGACTGCACGAAAAATCGCTGCTTCATAAACGATTGGGTAGCAAAGAGGCTGCCCGGGGGCACTTCCGGGCATGCCATTGCCACTATCTGCGATGTCGATCCGCAGTTTCGGATCCGCCGATAGCGGCCCAAACCGCAGATCCGGAGTTTCCGGTCAGCGAGGTCGGGCTGCTAGCGATGGGTTTTGCTAGTTTACGAGCTTTACGTAGCAGGGCCTATAAGTCTCTAAACCACAGCCGCCACCGACGGCTTGTGCCGGCGTGATCGTGTTTTGGATGGCGATCGCTGCAAGTGCGACGGCAATGATTGTCAAAACAGTTTTGGTATATTTGTCCATGAGCTATTCTTTCAAAAGTAGCGAGTAATGATTTGCACTTTAAAATTGCTTTTATAAATGTCAATTACAAAAAGTTGCATTAAGCAATTTGCTGTCGAGCATATGCGCCGGTGGGGCCTGCTGGTCTTTCCGTTGCAATGAGCGCGGCTCCGCGCTTGCGTCGCCATTCGCCGGCGGGCATTGTCAGGCTGATATGACGGAGCAGAAAGATTTGTCGAAAGTGCATGGATGGGGACTAGGGCGCGGCCTGCGGCGCGAAGCTGGCCAGCGCGTGACCTTGCGAACGGTCGCGACTGCTCTCGGCCTTTCGGTCACAACCGTCAGCCGGGCTTTGAAAGAGGGACCCGAGGTCAATCGCGAGACGATCGAGCTGGTCAAGCGAGCGGCGAGCGAGCTTGGTTATCGCCCCAATCTCGGCGGTATCAATCTGCGCACCGGCAAGACCCACGCCATCGGCATCGTGCTGCCATTCGGGCGCGAGGGCGAGGTGAATATCGTCGTCGCCTCGCTGATCGAGGGTGCGTCGCGCTACATGAAGGCGCGGGGATACCGGACCACCATCGTGCCGCAACTGCAGGCGGATGATCCCTTCGCGACGGTGCGCGATATCGTCGAGGAAGGGTCCGTCGACGGCATCATCATCACGCATACGACGCCGCAGGACGACCGCGTCAAATATCTGCTTGAGGTCGGCATGCCTTTTGTCACCTTCGGCCGCACCGAATTGTTGAGCGTCCATCCGAGCATAGACCTCGATCATGAGGTGATCGGCGCGCAGGCCGCGCGCCTGCTTCTGGATGCCGGTCATCGCAAGCCGTTGCTGATCGCGCCCAGCAGTCAATTCACCTATAGTCTTCAGTTCGTCCGGGGATGGCGCAAGGCCTTTGCCGAGCGGCATCTCGATGTTACGGGCGAACAGATCCACTTCACGGCGGGAACGCCGGATAATGGTCGCGAATTGGCAAAGCGCGTCGTCACGCAAAATCCGGAAGCGACCGCCGCCTTCGTCGCGAGCGAGGAGGCGGCTCTGGGCTTCCTGGCCGGCTTGCGGGACGCAGGCCGACAGGGTGGGCAGGATTTCGCGCTGATCACCTATGGCGGCACGGCATTGCCCGATTTCTTCAATCCACCGCTCAGTACTTTCTATTACTCCAATCATGCGATCGGCGAGCGGTTGGCCGCCTTTCTAACCCGGGCGATCGCCGGTGACGATCCCGCTGAGCTACGCGAAATCGTTCAGGCTGAATTCGTCGATCACAATAGTCAGCTACTCTCTGCCTGATATGCGCAGCAGTTGGTAACATCAGCCGAGCCCTGGAAGATATTCGTAACGTTACGATTTTGCGCATTTATAGGAAATGCCGCGCCCGTTGCCGAGAAAATGATCGCTTGACAGCATCGTGACTATCCAACAATCGTAACGTTACGAATTGTCATTCGGAGGGGTTTGAGGCTCCGATTGGCAAAAATATCGACGAGGGCACGGAGGCCCTGCCGCAGGCGGGCAGCCACATTCAAAGGGAGGATGACGTGAGCCAAGGCGCGCTTTTTTTCGGATCGCCAATCTGGACGTTCAACTGGAACCCGCCTTACGCGGCACCGCTGCGGCGACTTGCCCGCACCGGCTGCAAGGGCTTCGAGCTCACCGCATGGTCGGTCGACATGCTGGCCTATTACACGCAGGAGACCATTCGCGAGCTGAAGCAGATCGCCGATAGCGAGGGGCTGGTGCTCACCAACTTCTTCTTCAATCTGCCCTTCAGCCGCGTGGCGGAAGCGGCGACTTCAAGCGTCGATCTCGATGGCTATAAGCGCGGAATGGATGTGGCGGCGGAGATCGGCACGCCCATCGTCACCAGCATGACGCCCTATCCCTTTCAGTCCGACGTCAAGCCGATCTTGCAACGGCCGATTTCGCAGGAGTGGACGGCGGCGGTCGAGCCGCAATGGGACTGGACGGGCGAATATGATGTGGTCGTCGATGGTTTTGCCAAGGCTTGCGAAATCGCTGCTTCGGCAGGCCTGCGCGTGGCGATCGAGCCGCATCCCTATCGCTGGGTCAGCTCTGGCCAAGGCATGCAGCGTCTGATCGAGCGCACAGGCGCTCCCAACCTCGGCCTGAATTTCGATCCGAGCCACCTCTTTCCGGCCGGCGACATGCCGCACTACGTCGTGCTGGCACTCGGCGACCGCATCTTCAACACCCATTTCTCCGACAATGAGGGCCATACTAATGCCCACTGGCGGCCGGGGCGCGGCAAGATCGACTGGAAGGCGATTTTCGCGGCACTGCAGGCGATCGGCTATTCAGGTCCGATCACGCTGGAGCTGGAGGATGCGCCGGGAGCGTCTCACTGGACGCATTTCCGTGAAGCGACACCGGAATTCGACGAGGAGATGCGACGCGGCATGAGCTATCTGCGCGCCGCTGCCGCCGAACTCGACATCATCATTTCCTAGAGGCAATCCCAATGAGCAATGAGCCCATGAAAGTCGGCATCGTCGGCGCCGGCAATATCAGCGCCACCTATGTCGCAACCCTGCATATGTTCGATTTTATCCGTGTGAAATCGATCTACGATCTCTATGATTCGTCGGCGCAGAAGCTGGCTGCGCAGTTCGGTATTGAGGCCGTGGCGCTGGATACGATGTTGGCCGATCCGGAAATCGGCCTGATCATCAATTTGACGACGCCAGTCTCGCATTATGCCATCAGCAAGAAGGCGCTTCTTGCCGGCAAGCATGTCTATTCCGAAAAGCCGCTCGGCGTTTCCATGGCGGAGGCAGAGGAACTCATGTCGATCGCCCGTGCCGGTGACCTGCGGCTCGGTTGCGCGCCCGACACCTTCCTCGGCGGCGGTCATCAATTGACACGGCGGCTGCTGGATGAAGGCCGCATCGGCAAGACGATCTCGGCCACCGCCATGCTGCTCTTGCCCGGCCATGAGCATTGGCATCCCAATCCGGCCTTCTTCTACGGCCGTGGCGGTGGGCCGATGCTGGATGTCGGTCCCTATTACGTGACCAACCTCATTGCCTTGCTCGGCCCCGTGCGCGAGGTTTTCGGCACCGCCAAGATCACTCGCATCGAGCGCACGGTGAAGACCGATCCGCATCGCGGCGAGACGATCAAGGTACTGGTGCCGACGCATCTGACTGGCGTCATGGAGTTCCATAGCGGCGCGACGGTGACCATCGCGACCAGCTTCGATGTCATCAAGCACAAGCACAACCAGATCGAGCTTTATGGCTCGGAAGGAACCATGGTGACGCCGGATCCGAACAACTTTACCGGCAAGGTCGAGATATTCCGCGAAGGCACTGATGCCTGGGAGGAGGTTCCGGTCGACCATCCCTATACCGAGGGTGTGCCCGGCCATCTCGGGCTGCGCGGTTTGGGCGCGGCTGAAATGGTTGATTCCCTTCGCTCGGGACGCCAGCATCGGGTATCGTCGGAACTTGCCTTCCACGCCCTGGAAGTCATGACGGCATTCGAGCGGTCGGCCCAGTCACGCGGCGTGGTTGCAATCCACAGCAGCTGTGGTCGTCCGGATCCGATAGATCGCACAATTAATGAGGGACGTTTCGCATAGGCTGCGCTATAGGTTGGGAAAATGCAGTCCTTTCGGACTGTGGGCTTGACGAAGGGACGATGCGTAAGGAAGCATTGGCCACTCGCCGCAGGGAATGGAGGCCCGGCGGTACGGTTTTGGGGGACCGTGAAATTCGGCATCCGATGTCTGAAGATGGCGGCGGCTGAGCACGGGCGTTTGGAGAACGTTATCAAAGGAGGAGGAACGTATGCGTAAATTGATGATGGCATTGGTCGGCGCCACGGCGCTGGTCGCGGCAAGCGTGACCGGCGCTCTGGCCGACGGCAAGAAAGCCGAAGTCTTGCATTGGTGGACATCCGGGGGCGAAGCCGCCGCCGTGAAGGAACTGGCCAAGGCCTTCAACGCCGCCGGCGGCGAATGGGTGGATACCGCGATTGCCGGATCCGGCTCGACCGCTCGCCCGATCGGCATCAACCGCATTATCGGCGGCAACCCGCCGACGGCCATGCAGTTCAACACCGGCACGCAGATGAACGACCTGGCCCAGCAAGGTCTGCTGCGACCGCTTGATGATCTGGCCAAGGAGCAGGATTGGAAATCCGTCCTGACGCCCGCCTTCTATCAGGCGATTCAGTTCCAGGACCATATCTATGGCGCGCCGATCAATGACCACGGCCAAAACTGGCTGTTCTATTCCAAGCCCGTTTTCGCCAAGGCGGGCGTGACCGAGGAGCCGAAAACCTGGGATGAAATGTTTGCCGCGCTCGACAAGATCAAGGCCGCCGGGCTGATCCCGGTCGCCGTTGGCGGCCAGCCCTGGCAGCTCCAGTTGATGTTCAACGCCATCCTTCTCGGCGAGGGCGGCAAGGATCTCTACGGCAAGGTCTGGAAGGATCTTGATAAGGATGCGGTCAAGTCCGACAAGTTCAAACATGTCGCCGAGGTCTTCGCCAAGCTGCGCAACTACCAGGATCCGGGCAGCCCGAACCGCGACTGGAACGTCGCGACCGGCATGCTGATCGACGGCAAGGCCGGCATCCAGTTTATGGGCGACTGGGCCAAGGGCGAATTCATCCATGCAGGTCTCGTCGCCGACAAGGATTTCGGCTGCATCCTCGGGCCGGGCGAATCGAACTTCATGATGGGCGGCGACATCTTCGTCTTCCCGGTCCTGAAGGACAAGGCGGCGGTCGACGCTCAGACCCTGCTGGCAACGGTCATCATGTCCAAGGAAGGCCAGCTCGCCTTCAACTCCAAGAAGGGCTCGGTACCGGTTCGTCTCGACGTCGACACGTCGAAGCTCGATGCCTGCGCTCAGAAGGGTCTGAACGCGCTCAAGGATCCGAGCCGTCAGATCCTGACCTCCGACGTGCTGACATCACAGGATATCGTTCAGACCGAACAGGACCTCGTCGCCCAGTACTGGACGACACCGAGCATGACGCCCGATCAGTTCGCCGATCAGTTTGCCAAGGTCATCGAACAGGCGAAGTAAGCTTCAGTCGACATCCATGCGGCGGCAGGGCCTGCCTGCCGCCGGTTTTCATGAATGCTGAGGAGGAGCGTCGTGAGCACACCTGAAACAAGCGCCGCCACTGTCGGTGTCACCGTCGTAAAGACGGGCGCCACCCGCAGGAGGATGCGTTTTTCGCCCTATATCGCCCTTTTCCCTGCTTTCGTCATCGTCCTTCTCGCCTATGTCGTGACGGTTGTCTGGAACATCTGGATATCTTTCACAGACAGCAAGGTGCTGCCGGTCAACATCTTTGTCGGCACCAAGCAGTACGAGCGGCTGTTTGACACCGCACGCTGGCAGATATCGCTGCAGAATGTCGTGCTTTTCGGCTTTCTGTTCATTGCCGGCTGCCTGATCCTCGGCTTCCTTCTTGCCGTGGCGCTGGACCAGAAAGTTCGCTTCGAAAATACATTCCGGACGATCTTCCTCTATCCCTTCGCCATGTCCTTCATCGTGACAGGCCTTGTCTGGCAGTGGATCATGAATCCGACGCTCGGCCTGCAGAAGGTTGCAGACAGCATCGGCTTCACCTGGTTCCGCTTCGACTGGATCGTCCAGAGCAATCTGGCGCTCTACGTCATCGTGCTTGCCGGCATATGGCAATCGACGGGCCTCGTAATGGCGATCATGCTGGCGGGATTGCGCGGCGTCGACCGCGAGCTGTGGAAGGCGACGCGCATCGACGGCATCCCGAGCTGGCGCGTCTATCTCCACATCGTCATACCGATTCTGAGACCGACCATTATCACCGCCAGCGTTCTTCTGGCGATCGCCGTGGTCAGGGTCTATGAGCTGGTTCTGGCGACCACCGGCGGCGGCCCGGGAATTTCGACCGAGGTGCCCGGGAAATTCATCATGGATTACCTGTTCGGCCGCGGCAATATCGGCCTTGCCACAGCGGCGTCGACCGTCATGTTCGTCACCGTGGTCATCGTGGTGACGCCCTGGCTCTACTACGAATATTTCCGTGAAAAACCGAGGGGGAACTGATGACGACGCCATCTTCCGTCGCAGCCGCCATGCAGGGCCCGACCGGGCGCAAACCGCAGCACTTTACTCCCGGGCGCATCGGCCTCTACGCCTTTCTCGTCATGGCGGCAATGTTCTTCCTGCTGCCGCTTTATGTGATGCTCGTCACCTCGTTCAAATCCATGCCGGAGATCCGGCAGGGCAATATCTTTGCCTTCCCGCTGATGTGGACGACGGAGGCCTGGGTGCAGGCGTGGAGCACGGCCTGCACCGGCCTTGAATGCGGCGGTATCAGCGTCGGCTTCTGGAACTCGGTGAAGATCCTGATCCCGAGCATGATCCTGTCGATCTTCATCTCGTCGCTGACCGGCTATGCGCTTTCCTTCTGGCGGGTGAGGGGCTCGAATGTCCTTTTCGCCATCCTCCTGCTGGGGGCCTTCATTCCCTACCAGGTCTTCATCTATCCGCTGGTTCTCATCTATCGCGATGTCGGCATCTATTCGACGCTGCCCTGCATCATCATCACCCATACGGTGTTCGGCCTGCCTGTTCTGACGCTGCTGTTCCGCAATTATTATTCCAGCCTGCCGATGGAGCTGTTCAAGGCTGCCCGCATCGACGGCGCGGGGCTATGGCAGATCTTCTTCCGGCTGATGATCCCCATGTCCATTCCGATCCTTGTGGTGGCGGGGATCCTGCAGGTCACCGGTATCTGGAACGACTTCCTGTTCGGCGTTGTCTTCGCCGGCCGGGAAAACTTCCCCATGACCGTGCAGCTCAACAATATCGTCAACTCCACCCAGGGCGAGAAACTCTACAACGTCAACATGGCGGCAACCATTCTGACCGCCCTGGTTCCGTTGATCGTCTATTTCGGTTCGGGTCGCTGGTTCGTGCGGGGTATCACCGCCGGCGCAGTCAAGGGATAGTTCATGGCCAATGTTTCCATTCGCGAACTTGCAATCGGTTTCGGCAGCGTCGGCGTCCTGAAATCGCTCAATCTCGAGGTGAGGTCGGGCGAGTTCATCGTTCTGCTCGGTCCGTCCGGCTGCGGCAAGTCGACCCTGCTCAATGCCATTGCCGGCCTCACCGATATCAGCGATGGCCAGATCTGGATCGGCGACAAGAACGTCACCTGGGAGGAGCCGAAGGATCGCGGTATCGGCATGGTGTTTCAATCCTATGCGCTCTATCCGACGATGACGGTCGAAGGAAATCTCTCCTTCGGGCTGCGCATCGCCGGCATGGCGAAGGAGGAGATTGCCAAGCGCGTCGACCGCGCCGTGCAGATCCTGCAGATCGACCCCCTGCGCAAGCGGCGGCCGGGAGAATTGTCCGGCGGCCAGCGCCAGCGCGTCGCCATCGGCCGCGCCCTGGTGCGCGACGTCGATGTCTTCCTGTTCGACGAGCCGCTGTCCAACCTCGATGCCAAGCTTCGAACCGAACTGCGCGTCGAGCTGAAGCGCCTGCATAGCGGCCTCGGCTCCACCATGATCTACGTCACGCACGACCAGATCGAGGCGCTGACGCTGGCCGATCGTATCGCTGTCATGAGCGGCGGCGTCATCCAGCAGTTCGCCACGCCGAAGGAAATCTATCGTCGCCCTGTCAATCGCTTCGTGGCGGGCTTCGTCGGCTCGCCCTCCATGAACTTCCTGTCTGGGAAGGTGACGAGCAACAACGGCTTGCCTGCCTTCGTGCTGACCGATGGCCGCACGATCGATCTCAACGGCTACCAGTTTTCCGGCACGCCCGGGGAGGGCCGTACGGCAACGCTCGGCGTGCGGCCGGAACAAATGCAGTTCACGCCCGCCAGCGATCGTGCCTCGAATCTGCCGGCGACCTTCAGCATCGTCGAGCCGATGGGCTCGGACAATCTGATCTGGGGCCAGGTCGGCAACGAGACCATAGCGGTGCGCATCGATGCCGACGAGGAGGTTGCGCTCGAAAGCGAGCAGCCGGTCTATTTCCAGCCGGCGCTCGCGTCGCTGTTCGGCGAAGACGGGCAGCGTCTATAAAAGATCAGATGGCGCCGCGCGTTCTGCGGAGCGCGCGGCGCCATTTTCATGCCTTGACTTCGAAGACCATATTGAACGGCGTTTCGGTCGCCTTTCGGAAATGCGAATAGCCCGCATCCATGGCGACCTTGCGCAGTTTCAACTCGCCGGCTTGCGCGCCTAAACCCAGCCCGACTTCCTGCGACAGCGAGGCCGGCGTGCAGATCATCGTCGATGCGCCGTAGAAGACGCGGCCGACCGGGTTGAGATTGTCCTTCAGGCAATCATGCGCAAAAGGCTCGACGATCATCCAGGTGCCGTCGTCGGTAAGGCTGTCCTTGACATGTTTGCCGGCGCCGACAGGATCGCCCATGTCGTGCAGGCAATCGAACATCGTCACGAGATCATAGCCGGCAGCCGGGAAGTCCTTGGCACTCGCCTGTTCGAAGGTGATGCGACCGTCGACGCCCGCTTCCTTCGCCGCAGCTTTCGCTCGCTCGATGGAGGGAAGATGATAGTCGAAGCCGAAGAAGGTCGAGTTTGGATAGGCTTCCGCCATCAGGATGGTCGAGGCGCCATGGCCACAGCCGACATCGGCGACGGCGGCGCCGGCTTGAAGCTTTTCCTCTAAACCCTTCAGCGCCGGTATCCATTCCGAGACGAGATGGCTGTTGTAGCCCGGCCGGAAGAAACGCTCCGTGCCGCGGAACAGGCAGGCGCTGTGCTCATGCCAGCCGAGGCCGCTGCCGGTCCTGAAGGCATTGGCGATCTTCGGTTCGTCAAGCCACATGGATTGAACGACATCGAAGGCGCCGGTGAAGAAGGCGGGACTGTTTTCCTCCGCAAACACCATCGCCTGTTCTGGCGTCAGGTGGAAGCGCTCGGTCTTGTCGTCATAGCTGACATAATCGGCCGCCGCCTGAGCCGACAGCCATTCGCGCACATAGCGCTCTTTCACGCCGACTTTGTCGGCTAACTCAGCCGAAGTCATCGGTGTTCCGTCCGCCATGGCCTTGAACAGGCCCAGATGATCTCCGAGTGTTACCAACACACCCGAGACCGCCGCGCCGAGATCGCCGACCAGGCGTCCGACTAGGGCATCGAGTTTCTGCATATCAGGTTCGCGCATGACATCCTCCCATCAGAATTGATGCAGCGTTCCGTCCAGATATATACGGAAGCTGAAACATACTCTCGGGCGGGAGGGGAGGCAATTACGTCATACGGCTGAGCAGGCCTCGTGCTGCAGCCTTGGAAAAGGCGCAACCTATTGAGGTAATGCCTTATTTTGGAAACGCGCGAGGTGCCGAGCTGCCTCAGCCGGCGCGCGCCAGCTCCTTTTCCAAAACGGAGAGCAAGCGCGGATCGTCGGCCGTAACATCAGGTGCAAAGCGGGCGGCGACCTTGCCGTCGCGGCCTATCAGGAACTTTTCGAAGTTCCAGACGATGCCGCCGTCCTGGCCGGTCTCAAGGCCGTGTTTCGCCAGGCGTTCGCGCATCGGGCCGTCGCCGGTCGTTTCGACGCCGGAGGCGATCAAGCCGTCGTAGAGCGGATGCCGCTCTTCGCCCGTGACAGCGATCTTGGAAAACATCGGGAACTGCACGTCATAGGTCAGCGTGCAGAAGCTCAGAATGTCCTCGTTCGTGCCGGGTTCCTGGCCCTTGAAATCATTGGCCGGGAAGCCTGCAATGACGAAGCCTTCGTCGCGCTTGTCCTCGTAAAGCTTTTCCAGCCCCTCATATTGCACCGTCAGCCCGCATTTGGAGGCGACGTTGACGACCATGATGACCTTACCGCGATAATCGGCGAGCGTCGTATGACTGCCGTCGATCTTCTTTACCGGAATATCGAGCACGTTGTCGGTCATTTCGTTCACTCCAAGTGAGATGGAAAATAGGATGCCGATATTTGCCTGGATTTGACGGCCGTCAAGGTCAAAACCCTGCTCAGGCGGCCTCCTCCATCCGGACCAGATGGCCGTTCGACACTTCACGGTAGTGTCGCGTTGGCGTGATGTATCCGACCGGCCGCACCGGGCTCTTCAATTCGTCGACGCCCAGATTGCGCTTGATGCCGCGACGCGACGGATCCGGCACGGGCACTGCCGCTATCAGCTTCCTCGTATAGGGATGCTGCGGGTTTTCGAACACCGAGGCGCGCGGGCCGATCTCGACGATTTCGCCGAGATACATCACCGCAACGCGATGGCTGACGCGCTCGACCACGGCCATATCATGCGAGATGAAAAGATAGGATAGATTGAGGCTCTGTTGCAGGTCCATCAGCAGATTGCAGACCTGCGCCTTGATCGACACGTCGAGCGCCGAGACACTTTCGTCGGCAACGATCACCTTCGGATCGAGGGCGAGTGCGCGGGCGATACAGATGCGCTGGCGCTGGCCGCCCGAGAATTCGTGGGGGTAACGGCTCATCATATCAGCCTTCAGGCCGACGCGCTCCAGAAGATCAGCGGCCTTTTCGCGGGCTTCCGTGCGTGAACCCAGACGATGTTCGATGAAGGGTTCGGCGACCGCCGCTCCGATCGTCATGCGCGGGTTGAGGCTGGCGAAGGGGTCCTGGAAAATCATCTGGATGCTGCGGCGCATGCGGCGCAGATCGAGCGCGCCGAGCTTCATCACGTCATAGCCATCGAGACGAACGTCACCGGATTTGGGATTGATGAGGCGCATGATGGAGCGCCCGGTCGTCGACTTGCCGCAACCGGATTCTCCCACCAGTGACAGTGTTTCTCCTTGGGCAAGATCGAAGGAGACGTTTTCAACTGCGTGGATGGCGCCGGTCGGGCGCCCCAGCAGCCCACCGCGAAGATCGAACCGGGTGACGAGGTTCTTGACCTCGAGAACCGGCGTCTTGCCGCGATCGACGGTGTTGGCAAGCGCCGTGGGTTCGCTGCGCTCGCCGGTGCTGATATCGACGATGGGGAAACGTAGCGGCTGGGCCTGATCCTTCATCGAGCCGAGCCGCGGCACGGCCGACAACAGCGCGCGGGTATAGGGATGCTGGCCGCGATGGAAGATGTCGTCGGTCTTGCCGGTTTCCACCGCCTCGCCGCGATACATGACGATGGTGCGGTCGGAAATCTCGGCAACGACACCCATGTCGTGGGTGATGAAGAGAACGGACATGCCTTCCTCCTCCTGCAGCACCTTGATGAGGTCGAGGATCTGCCCCTGAATGGTGACGTCGAGAGCCGTCGTCGGCTCGTCGGCGATCAATAGTTTCGGGCGGCTGGCGAGCGCCATGGCGATCATCACGCGCTGGCGCATGCCGCCGGAAAACTGATGAGGATATTCGTCAAAGCGCGAGGTTGCGTTGGGGATGCGCACCTTCTCCAGCAGGCGGATCGTCTCTGCCCTGGCTTCTGCCTTGGAGATATCGCCGTGGCAGGTCAGCGCTTCGGAAATCTGCCGGCCGATGGTGAAGATCGGGTTGAGGCTGGTCATCGGCTCCTGAAAGATCATGGCGATGTCCTTGCCTCTGACCCTGCGCATCTCCCCTTCCGGAAGAGTAAGGATATCGCGGCCGTTGAGCCTGACGGAACCTTCGATACGGCTGCTGCCCCTGGCAAGCAGGCGCATGATCGAAAGCGAGGTGACGCTCTTGCCGGAGCCGCTTTCGCCGACAATCGCAACCGTTTCTCCCGGCATGACGTCGAAGGAGATGTTCTTGACCACCTGACGCCATTCGCCATCGACGAGAAACGAGGTCGTCAGATTGGAGACCGAGAGAACAGACTGTGCTTCCGGTTTGGTTTGCTGCGTTGTAACGGTTGTCATGGCGTCCCCTTTTTATGATCTTGCGCACTGGCCGGGCATCAATCGACGCTGTTCATGATGGTACCGGCGCGGTGGCGAAGGAGGCCGAAGGACGACCCTCGGCGATCCTTGCGGCTTCAAGAGCAGCAATCCTCTCGTCGATCTCGCGGCGGTCGGTCATCCCGCTCGGGTTCTGCCGTGTCGGCATGGTTTCGGCGACGTGCAGATAGCGCTCCTGCGCGACGGCATAGAGCCGTTCGAGTTCGGTGAGCGGGTCGGCGCTGTCGTCGACGCGGATGTTCAGCCAGGCATAATCCTGATCGCGGTAAATCACGAGCGCGGCCGATTGCTTGCCGCGCTTGTCGCCACCGGCATTCTCGCCGGCGCGCATGGCTTCGAGCAGCCGCTCGGCGAGCGGCTTTCCTGTCGTTTTCTTAAAGGTCGCAAGCGTCTCGGCAATCACCTGCGGTCCCGCCAGCATATTGCCGGCAACCGAGACATTGTCATCGACAAGATGGCCTGCCCAGTCGATGCACTTGGCGCCGGTGAAGGCGGCGTTGTTGCCCTTGCTGTCGATCAGATGGAACTGGCGTTGCTCGCGGCCTTCGTCGCGGGCACTCAGCGCTTGCAGAATCTCGGTCGGTGTATGACCGGCGGCGAGCATCGCAAGTCCGTCGATGCCGTAGAGCGGGCTTGCGAAGGCCTGCGTCGCGACGGCGCCGATGCTGCCGCGAATATGCGGCACGATGCTACCGACCGCGAAAAAGCGGGTGGCGACGGCAATGGCGAGATGGCCGGTTTCCGGCTCACGGGCAACGATCGACCAGGTCATCGGCTCTATCTCCCAATGGCATAGGCTTGCATCAAACGCGGTGTTGCTGCAGCGCGCAAGAGGCCATCTGCATCCCGCCGTGCTGCGGTAAGCCGCCCCACGGTCCATTCCGGCGCGACGGTCAGCTGGTGGCCCTTCCTGCGGAGGGCATCGAGCACTTCGGTATTGAAATTGGCCTCCGCCGTCAGGCCGCCGGGCTCGCGGGTGCGCGGATAGAAGGAGCTGGGGAAATGCGTGCTGTGGAACAGCGGCTTGTCGATCGCTTCCTGCAGGTTCAGTCCGTGGTGAACATAGCGCAGGAAGAAGGAAAGCTGCCATTGCTCCTGCTGATCGCCGCCCGGCGTGCCGAAGGCGAGCGTCGGCCGGCCCTCGTGCAGCGCAAGCGTCGGCGTCAGCGTCGTGCGCGGCCGCTTGCCCGGAGCAAGCGAAGAGGGCAGGCCCGGCTTCAGCCAGAACATTTGCGCACGCGAATTCAGGCAGAAGCCGAGACCGGGAATGATCGGCGAGGACTGCAGCCAGCCACCGGAAGGGGTGACGGAGACCATGTTGCCCTCACGGTCGATCACGTCGATATGCACGGTATCGCCGCGCTTTTCGGTCAGGTGCGACATGGTGGGCTCGTAGACCGCGCCGCCCTTGGCTTCCGGAGTTTCGAGCATCTTCATGGTGAGATCGTATTGGTCTTCGAAGCCCGGCAGCTTGCCCGGGCGCAACGCAAGCGAGGCCTCCGGGGAAATGAGCTTGCGGCGCTCATCGGCATAGGCGTCCGATAGCAGGGTATCGAGCGGTACGGTCGTGAAATTGGGATCGCCGTAATAGACCTCGCGATCGGCAAAGGCGAGTTTCATGGCCTCCGTGATCGTGTGGACGAAGTCCGCGCCGGCCGGATCCATGCCAGCGAGGTCGAAACCCTTGAGCAGCGACAAAGTCTGCAGGAAGACTGGCCCCTGGCCCCACGGGCCGATCTTGGCGACGGTCCAGCCATGATAGTCGTAGGTCTGCGGCTCCTCGACGGTGGCGGACCAATTGGCCATGTCATCAGCCGTCAGGACGCCCTTGTGGCGCTGGCCGCTCGCATCCATCACTTCGGCCTTGCCGACATAGCTGTCGATCGCCTCCGCGACGAAGCCTCGATAAAAGGCATCGCGTGCCGCCTCGATCTGCGCTTCGCGGCCGCTCTTCACCTCCGCCTCCGCGACGACCCGCTTCCAGGTTTCGGCAAGAACCGGGTTTTTGAAGTTGGACCAAGGTTCCGGGGCGGAGCCTCCGGGAAGCCAGGTCTCATAGGAAGTCGGCCATTCCTTGCGGTAGAAATCGGCGAGCCCCGCAATAGTGGCGGAGACGCGGGGCAGGACGGGGTGGCCGTTCTCGGCATAGTGGATTGCCGGCTCGAGAACATCGCGGACCGTAAGCCTGCCATAGTCGCGCAGCATCAGCATCCAGCCGTCGAAGGAGCCGGGGATGACGGTGGCGAGCAGGCCATCGCCCGGGATCAGCTTCAACCCCTCGCTCGTATAGTGCTCGATCGTCGCTCCGGCCGGCGCCGGTCCCTGGGCGCAGATGACCTCGACCTTGTCCTTTTTCTTTGAATAGAGGATGGCCGGCATATCGCCGCCCGGTCCGCAAAGATGCGGCTCGACGATCTGCAGCACGAAGCCGGTCGCGACGGCGGCGTCGAATGCATTGCCGCCCTTTTCGAGAATGCTCATGCCGACGGCCGAGGCGATCCAGTGCGTTGACGTAACGACGCCGAAAGTGCCGAGGATCTCGGGGCGCGTGGTGAATGCGGTCATTGGGGGCATCCTTTCAGTTTATTCATGCTTCGCGCGGGTCGAGTGCGTCGCGCAGGCCGTCGCCGAGGAGATTGAAGCCGATCACGACGAGAAAGATGGCGGCCCCCGGCCACATGGCCATCCAGGGCGCCTGTTCCAGATAATTCTTGGCGACGTTGAGCATCGAGCCCCAGCTCGGAGCCGGCGGTTGCTGGCCGAGCCCGAGGAAGGAGAGGCTGGCCTCGGCAATGATGGCGGTCGCGATGGTGAGTGTTGCCTGCACCAGGATGGGCGCAAAGACGTTCGGCAGGATATAGCGGGTGATGATGCTAAAGTGGCGCAGGCCGATCGAGCGGGCGCCTTCGACATATTCCTCCGTCTTGACCGCGAGCACCTGACCACGTGTTAGCCGTACGAAGACAGGCGTTGCCGAAAGGCCGATCGCGATCATCGCATTGGTGAGGCTCGGTCCGAGAAAGGCGGCAAGAGCAATGGCTGTGATCAGGAACGGCATGGCCAGAAAGGCTTCGGTGATGCGCGAGATGATCTGGTCGATCCAGCCGCCGTAGTAGCCGGAGATCAGGCCGAAGGGCACGCCGATGGCGACCGCAATGGCGACAGAAAAGATGCCTGCCATCAACGATGCTTGCGCGCCCCAGATCATGCGGGACAGAATGTCCCGGCCGATATCGTCGGTGCCGAACCAATGGGCTGTTGATGGCGCCTTGCGGATCGCCGACCAGCTGGTGGCAATGGGATCGGCGATCGGCAGGATCGGCGCCAGCGCGGCGAGCACGGCAAAGAAGAGGATGATGGCAAGCCCGACCAATGCCCCCTTATTGGCCTTCAACTTGCGCCAGGCGCGGTTGGGAGCACGCTTGGCCGAGGGCGCGGCTACGGCCGTCTGTACGATCGTACTCATAGCGCTGCCCTCATGCGCGGGTTGAGAAGGACATAGAGAATGTCGGCGATGAGGTTCATGGCGATGAAGCCGATAGCCGTGCAAAGCACGACTCCCTGGACCACCGCGTAATCCCGGTTGAAGACGGCATCGACGATCAGCTTGCCGAAGCCTGGGATGGTGAAGATCTGCTCGGTCAAAACCGCGCCGGCCAGCAGCTCGCCGAATAGCAGCGCGCTGACGGTGACGATGGGCAATATGGCGTTGCGGAAGGTGTGCTGCAAAACGACGGCGGCTTCGGAAAGACCTTTCGCGCGGGCCGTGCGGATATAGTCGGCGCTGAGCACGCTCAGCATCGAAGAGCGGGTGTGCCGCATCAATGTGGCGGCAAGCGCATTGCCGAGCACGAAGGCGGGCATCAGCATGGTCTGGATCGAGCGCCAGGGATCCTCGAAGAACGGCTGGTATCCGGAGGCGGGCAGCCAGTGAAGCTTCACCGAAATCAGCAGGATCAGCATGATCCCGAGCCAGAAATTCGGCACGGACAAGCCGCAGAGGGCGACGATATTGGCGAGAAAATCGATAAGCGTATTCTTCTTCACCGCTGCAAGGATGCCCATGGGAATGCCGATGGCGAAGGCGAAGATCATCGACATGACGGCGAGCTGGATGGTGACCGGCAGCTTTTCCGCGATGAGCGTCAAGACCGGCTGATTGGTGCGCAGCGAAACGCCGAGATCGCCCTTCGCGACGCCCTGCAGCCAATACCCATATTGGTAGATGACAGGGTCATTCAGCCGGTATTTTTCGCGAAGCAGCTCAAGAACCTGCGGATCGCGCTCCTCGCCTGCCATGGCCAGCACCGGATCGCCCGGAAGGAGCTTCTGCAGGGAGAAGACGAAGATCGAAATGATCAGCAGCGTCGGTATGGCGACGAGCAACCTCTTTCCGATATAGCTATACATGGGCAGATCCTCGCCGCGCATATCGAATGCCGGAAATGCCATGCGGGGAAAGCGCCCGCATGGCGTTTTTGGCTCAGTTGCTTTTCTTCACACCGGCAAGACGGATCATACCGTCCGGGGCGGGCGCGAAGCCGGTCACTTTCTTGTTGTAGGCCCAGATCCAGGCCTGATGACCGAGAAAGATGATCGGCAGATCCTCGTTGAGGATGGCTTCTGCCGCATCGTATTTTTGCTTGCGCACCGCAGTGTCCTGCGACTGGCGTGCCTCGAGCAACAGCTTGTCGACTTCCGGATTGCTGTACTTTGAATCGTTGAGGCCGGCACCGGTCGTCACGAATTGCTGGATATTGCCGTCTGGATCGGAGCGGCCGGACCAGTCGGAGCGGCTGAGCTGGTAGTTGCCGCTCGACTGCGCATCAAGCAGCGTTGCGAATTCGGTGGTTTTCAAGGTTACGTCGAAACCGGCTTCGGCAACCATCGACTGAATGATTTGCATCATTTGCATCGAGACCGGATTGTTGGCGACGGCGAGTTCGACAGGGATGCGATCGAAACCGGCGGCCTTGACCAATGCCTTGGCCTTGTCGATGTCGCGGGCAGAAACCGGAATGTCCTTATCGTACCAGGGGCTGTTCGGTGCAAAGGGCTGATTGCCGGCAAGCCCGGTGCCGTCGAAGACGATCTGCATGGCGGCTTCGCGGTCGATCGCCAGCGAGAAGGCCTGGCGCAGGCGCTTATCCTTGCCCAGTGGATTGTCTGCGCGCGCACCATTGCCGACATTGGCATAGACGCCGAGCCACCCCGTGCCGATCGCATCGGCATAAACGAGATTGGGATCACCCTTCACCGTGCCGACATCGGATGCGGCGACGCGCTCGATCATGTCGAGATCGCCGGAACGTAGGTTTGCGAGGCGAACCGTCGTGTCGGGGATCGGCAGATAGGTCACCTTGTCGATGAAGATGGTGTTCTTGTTCCAGTAATCCTGGAATTTTTCGAGTACGATGCGGTCTTGCTGCACACGCTCGACGAATTTGAACGGACCGGAGCAAACGGGATGATCGCCGAATTTGGCGCCGGTCGCCTTTGCCGCGGTCGGCGAGACCATCATGCCGGAGCGGTCGGAGAGCTGGGCAAGCAGAGTGACATCGGGCGCCTTCAGGGTAAAGGTGACTTCGTATTCGCCCGATGCCTCGACCTTGGCGACGGAGGAGAGCTCGCTCTTGCGGCGCGATTCCGGCATCGTTTGGTAGCGTTGGATGTTATCGACCACCGCTTGCGCGTTGAACGGCGTCTCGTCCTGGAATTTTACGCCTTGACGCAGTTCCATGATCAGCTGCTTGCCATCAGCCGACCATTTCCAGGATGTGGCGAGCTGCGGCACGAACTGCAAATCCGGCGTCACGTCGACCAGCTTGTCGCAAAGGGCGGTATAGACGATACGGCCGACGAATGTGCGCGACTGGGCCGGATCCAGCACGTCGGCATCGTCCTGCAGGCCGATCTTCAGCTCGACAGCGAAAGCCGGCAGCGCGATCAATGCGCCGGCGGCAAGCGATGTCAGGAATTTGGCGATCTTCATCTTGTTCTCCTGATTATGAATTATGATTTTCGTTTTTTGCAGTCTCGACCGGTTTCCTCTCCGGTCGTTGTCTGGTGCGGGCAGAGCTTTTGGTCAGCCTACCTCTTCGGTCAGCGGTTCCTGTGCTTGTCGCGCATCGAGCGACGTGATGCGGATCAAGCTTTCCTGAAGCATTAGAAGGTGCTTACGCATGGCTTCGGCGGCCTTCATCGGGTCGCGCGCCGCAATCGCATCGATGATCGCCATGTGCTGGGCATAGGAGATCGGGCGCGTCTTGTTGATGCTGCGGGCCAATTCGCGAATGGTTTGCCATGCCTCGTCCTGGCGGACATGGTTGATGACGTCGAAGATGGTCAGAAAGAACTGATTGCCGGCACTCTCGGCGATCAGCCGGTGCAGCGCGCCATCCCAGAGCTCGCGACTGTCGGCATCGTCGCTGGCGGTGATTTTCTTGGTCAGCTCATACATGCGATCGATGTCATCGGGCTTGGCGCGCATGGCCGCCAGCTGGGCCAACTGCGGCTCGATGCGCAGACGAACCTCCATGACCTCCATGAGATCTGTGCGGGCGACAAGCGAACTGACATGCTCGCTCCAGCCGTCCGGGCGCTGTCCCGCATAGGTTCCCGAGCCCTGGCGCCGCCAGACGCGGCCTTCGGCCTCCAGCACCTCCAACGCTCGCCGGATGGCACGACGGCTGACGCCCAATGTCTCCGACAGAACCCGTTCCGTCGGCAACTTCCCGTCTGCCGGCAGATCGGCCGAATTCAAAAGCCCTCTGAGCTTTTCCAGGGCGTAGATCGAATTCTCCGGAAGGCTGCTGATTGCCATAGTGGGGAGTGAACCAATTTCGAATTGGTTCAATAGAAGTTCAACGCAACCCTGCCGTCAAGCTCTTTTTTGTGCAATTTATGTAATGCACAATGTTTGTGCGTGACGCACAAAAGCGGACCGTAAAACGGTGCCGCCCGAGTGCTATTCCGGAAGAGTTTTGCCCGACCTACCGCTGCCGGCTTTGGAGCTCAGCGACTGATAGCGCGCGCCGAGACTATCGTCTCGGGCGTGAAATCGAACTCCTTGTCGAAGGGATAGGTTGGCTTCTGCTTGCGCAGCCGCGGCAGGCGTTCGACGAACTGATCAACGACCCCCGGCGAAAGCGCCATCAGGTTCGGATTGGCGATCGGCGCCAGTTCCGGCGAGAGATAGCCGGACTTCACGACGATGATCCTGGCCTTGTGCGGATCGAGGCCGAGGCGCGTGAAATCGGAGAGGTTGTGATAGGGCCGGCGCTTTGCCGACAGCACTAGGTCGATACCGCCGATGGAAACAACCGCCTGGGCGTCGATCGGGTCTGCGGCCTCAAGTAGAAATTTAACGGTGAAGCTGCCTTTCACGGGCTTGCTGCCCTTCGTGTCGAGCGATGCGCCGACCGAAAGATCGAGGGTGGCGCCGACGCCTGCCGCATAGCAGGCTTCCGTGGCAGCCTTGTCGGCAATGCCGGCGAAAATGACGCCCTTTGCGTTATTGGCGATAAGTTCAGCAAGCACATCAGCGCGGTCGCCAACGCCGCCGCCTGTGGGATTATCGCCGGATTCGGCAAGCACCACGGGCACGGTCTCGCTGGCAATCGCCTTGGCGACGCATTCCCCGATCGTTCCGGTCTCGCAACCGAAAACGAAGTCCTCACGCACATCCCAATAGGCCTGTGCAAGACGTTTCGCTTCGCGCTCAAGAACTTGGCGATCCGTGCCGGTCATGATGGCCGCGGCGGTGGCGCGCGGTTCGTCGGCCCAGACATAGCCGACCATGAGCGAGGCATCCCAGACGCCATCGATGGCGTCTATCCCGGGCAGTAGATCGTAGAGGCTCTTGGCCGGCTCATCGACCGTGCTGGTGCGTTCGCCCGGCAGTACCACAGGGATCGGCGCCCAAAGCAGGATCGGCTTCACGCCGGTCTTCAGGCTCTCCGTCAGCATCTTCACGGCGCGGCGCATGGTCTCTTCGACATCAATATGCGGCGCGGTGCGATAGGTGGAATACATGTCGAGCGCATCGATGATGCGCTGGGTGACGTTGCCGTGCAGGTCATAACTGGCCGAGACCATGCAATCGTCGCCGACGACGGCACGCGCCGCGCTGATCCAATCGCCTTCGGCATCTTCCATGCCTTCGACATACATGGCGCCGTGCATGGCAAGATAGAGCCCGTCGAGCGGCAGCAGGGGTTTGAGACGCTCCAGAAACTCCGCCTTGAAGGCCTCGTATGTATGGCGGGCGACCGGACCGCCGGCGATTGCCCTGGCATGGATGGTCGGCAGGAATTCGCCGTCGTAATCCCTAAGGAAAGCGAAATAGGGCGCGACCGTCAGCTCCTCGCCACGCAGAACGCGAAAATCCCTTTCCTCGTTCAATACGGGATTATAGGTGCTGCACTCGATGTGAATGCCTCCGACGGCAATGCGCATGGGAACCTCAATTCGGGGTAGGGCCAATCAGGAAATTATGGGCGGCAATGCTGGCGGCGCCACGCGCCCAGACATCGCCATCGACGCGCTGGCTGCGGATCGGCGTCTGGCCGGCATAGCGCGGCAACACGTTCGCCTCGGCCGCCTGCCGCATGACAGTGCCGAAGAGACCATCGAAGCGTCCCTCGACATGGGTGATCAGGATCATGCCGGGATCGTTGAACTGGATCAGATGGGCGATGGCCAGACCGAGTGCATTTCCGGCCCGATGCAGGATGCGGATGGCGGCCGCGTTGCCGAGCGAGGCCTCGTTTTCCAGATCGTCAAGGGAACTGCAGGCAAGGCCTTCCGCTTTCGCCATTTCCTTGATTGCCTTCATCGAGGCGACGGTATCGAGGCAGCCGCGCTTGCCGCACCGGCAGGGCGAGCCATTGGGTTCGATGGTGCAATGGGCAATCTCGCCGGCGCCGCCATGATTGCCGCGATAAAGCTTGCCGCCGACGAAATGGGCGCAGCCGATGCCGTCGTCGAAAGAGACGACGCTGAAATTCTGGACGTCGCGTGTGCTGCCGAACAGCTTCTCGCTGACGGCGACCGCCTTGGCGTCGTTTTCGATGAAGGTGTCGATACCGGTCTTCTGCCTGACGATGCTCGCAAGCGGCACATCCTTCCAGCCAAGCAGCGTTGATTGAACGCAGTTTGCCTGCTTCTCGTCGACAAAGCCTGAGAGGGCGATGCCGATGCCGTAAAGCTTGCGGACAGCATCCTCGCGTTCTGCCAGCAGCTTCGGCAGCGTCTCTGCTATCAACTCGGCAATAACATCCGGATCGCGCGACCGCGGCATGGTCTGGCGCGCGACGATACTGCCGTTGAAATCGCTAAGCACCATCGCTGCCGGGTCTTCGAGCAGTGAAATGCCGACGAAGAAGGCGCCTTCGGGATGCAGATCGAGCAGGATCGAGGGGCGGCCCTGGCCGTAGATCGTCTCCGTTTCGTGCAGGACGCCAAGTGAGATCAGATCGCGGGCAATTCCGCTCATGGCGGCCTTGCTAAGACCCATGGATGTCGCAAGATCTGTTCGACTCAGTGGTCCGGATTGACTGATCACGCGCAGAAGCTGTTGCTGGGAAGAAGTAAGCAATTCGACTTTCCGCCTGGATTTCAGCGTGTTTTTCTGACAATAAGTTCATAAAATGAACAAATCAACGGAAATAAATTTAGCTGAGAGCTTATTTGCGGACGTGACAACAGACGGATTCCAGTCAATCTGCGCGATCTGCAGTTGCGTTTAAACAGTTGACATCGACCTGTATCAGTATGCAATGCTTATCATAGCAATCTAGGCAAAAATCCCCCCAGTCGCCTCGTCTTCGGGCGTCGATTCCAAAAATGAAACGCTCGATCATGGTCGCCTCGACGGCCTGTGCGTATTCGACATCGGGCGCGGCAGTCAGAAAGGAATACCATGTCCAGCACGGTCGATCGTTCGAGACGTCCGTTGGTCATCGTCTCGATCATGCTTGCGACCTTCATGGTCGCAGTGGAAGCGACGATTGTCGCGACCGCCATGCCGCGCATCGTCGGCCAGCTCGGCGGCTTCACCTATTACAGCTGGGTCTTCTCCGCTTTTCTCCTGGCGCAGTCCACCACGACGGTCATCTATGGCAAGCTTTCCGATATGTTCGGCCGCAAGCCCATGCTTATCGTTGGCATCCTGATCTTTCTCGTGGGATCTACGCTTGCGGGTTTTGCCTGGTCGATGGCCTCGCTGATCGCGTTCCGGCTGCTTCAAGGGCTTGGCGCCGGCGCCATTCAGCCTGTGACGATGACGGTTGTCGGCGATCTCTACAAGCTGGAAGAGCGTGCCAAGGTGCAGGGTGCCCTTGCCAGCGTCTGGGCTGTTTCGGCCGTCATAGGTCCGCTTGCCGGTGGCATCATCGTCGATCATCTCTCCTGGGCATGGATTTTCTGGATCAACCTGCCGTTAGGCGTCCTGTCCATCGCCGGCTTCGTATGCTTCCTGCATGAGCGCATCACCCCGCGCGAGGCGAAGATCGACTATCTCGGGACGATCCTGTTTTCGATATCGATCGTATCGCTGCTGGTCATTCTGACGGAAACCGGTTCCGGTTTTGCCGTCCTTGGTTTGCTAGCGATCGTCTTTGTGGTCAGCGGCGTCCTGTTCATATGGCAGGAGCGGCGGGCGCCTGAGCCGATCATCTCGATCGCGCTGTGGAGCCGGCGGCTGGTGGCGACCAGTAATGCGGCAACCCTGCTTGCCGGCATGGCCTTGATCGGCCTGACGACGGTTCTGCCGATCTACGTTCAGGGTGTTCTCGGCCGATCACCGCTCGAAGCCGGATTCACCTTGACCATGCTGATCGTCGGCTGGCCGCTGGCGGTCATGCTTGCGAGCCGGTTCTTTCGCATGTTCGGCATCCGCCGGACCTTGCGTGCCGGAAGCTTCATGTTTCCGTTCGGTGCGCTGTTTCTTTTGTTCCTGACCCCGGAAAGCAGCCCGATCATCGCCGGCGTAGGCTCGTTTCTGATGGGCTTCGGCATGGGTCTCATCAGTCTCACCAGCGTCGTGCTCGTGCAGGAAAGCGTCGAATGGTCTATGCGCGGCAGCGCCACGGCCTCGATCATCTTCTCGCGCAGCCTCGGCAACACGCTTGGCGCCACGGCGCTCGGCGCGATCATGAATATCGGTATCGCTCATTTCGGCAGCGGCGAACTGGCAACGAGGCTTCACGATATTCTGAACCAGCCGACCGGCCTTTCCGATCTTGTCGGCGATCCGGCGATCAGGAACGTTTTCGACGCCGCGCTTCACTGGAGTTTCTGGGGCGTCGTCATCGTCGCCATCACGACGTTCGCAACCGTCTGGCTCATTCCCGTTGCCCATGATGCCGGCCGCCGATCGGTGCCCAAGGCGGATGCCCAGGATGCGATGACGCATTGACGGAGCGCGACCGGCAACGGGCCACGCTTCCCTCCGCCGGCATTCATCGTGACGCTTGCGACGTGCTGCGTCAGAAATCGTAGTGGCTGATGCGCCAGGACTCCAACAGGCTCCGTGATGCCTTGATCGCGGCGTCGGAATCGCGGGCGACGATCGCGTCAAGGATGGCCTTGTGGTAGGGCAGGGAACGCTTCTGACCCTCCGCCACTTCATCATGGTCCGAAAGCGTGCGATTGGCGTAGATCCCAACCGCAATCAGGTCGATCAGCTGTGAATAGATCATGTTGTGCGTGGCGGCGAAGATCGCGGTATGGAAGCGCAAATCGGCGTCGGCATTGGTATTGATGTCGCCGATGGTGGAAACCATTTCCTCGTAAGCGGAACTGATTGCCGTGACGTCTTCGTCCGTGCGGCGTGTGGCGGCACGCGCGGTAGCCTCCGGCTCCAGCGCCAGCCGCAAATCCTTGATGGAGCGCATGATTTCCACCGAAGGTCCGGTCTCGTAGTACCAGACCATGACGTCGGTATCGAGGTGATGCCAGTTGGAGCGCTCCTTGACGCGGGTGCCGACGCGGGTCTTGATCTCCACCAGCCCCTTGCCGGCAAGGCATTTCATCGCTTCGCGAATGACGGTGCGGCTGATGCCGAATTGTTCCACCAGATCGGGCTCGTTCGGCAGCGTGGCGCCTACCGGGTAACTTCCACCGACGATGCGGCGACCAAGCTCGTGGACGAAATAGCCGAAGACGCCGCGACGGGGGATCGTACCGTATTTTCGCACAAAGGCATCGAATGGTGACTGCGTTACGATCAGTTTCGCCTCCGGTGTTGCCGCAGTGGTCTTTGCATCAAGGCCATGTTTCATTATGCGGAGCTCTCATTCCTTTGATACGCGATTGCGAAGCTAATCTTCAGCCGATGATATGTTTTGCGGGCTCTATGCTGATGTCTCGGCTTGTTCGAGGCTGTTTCATATTGTTTTGATATCGATCCTGTCGTTCTTGGCGCGGCATTTCCGATAAAAAACCCTACCATGTCTTGTGCGCAAATGCCTACTGGCACCGGATTGACCGGTCCGTTCACCAAGGCGCATTGGCGGATCGTCATGATTTCCGGCCCAGCCGCATGGCGGAAGGTGGCAGCACGGCAATCAAATTCTGCGCCACCCACTAAGCGAAACGTGATTGACCAATCGAATGATGGGACGATTTCGATCTATCGGAAACGATGCCGAACCGATTAAATAAAGGGGGATGCGAGGCGGATTCGGAGTAACTGGTTGATGAACGACATGTCCACGCATGGGCGGGAGAAGGAAATGCAGGCGGCAGGCTCACGGTCGGTCTCGATTGCGTTGCTCGTGGCCGGTGCTTTCTTCATGGAAAACCTGGATGGTACGGTCATTGCAACCGCGCTGCCGCAGATGGCCGTTTCCTTTGGCGCCCGACCGGTGGATCTCAATATAGGCATGAGTGCCTATCTTCTGACGCTCGGCGTCTTCATCCCCATCAGCGGCTGGATCAGCGACCGTTTCGGCGCGCGACTGGTATTCACCACGGCCGTCGTCGTCTTCACGCTCGCTTCCGTTTTGTGCGGTTTTGCCAACGGTGTCGGCTCCTTCGTCGCTATGCGCATCCTGCAGGGGATCGGCGGCGCGATGATGGTGCCGGTGGGCCGGCTCGTGGTTTTGAACAATACCCCGAAGGACAAGCTGATCTCGGCGATTGCGACGATCACCTGGCCGGCGCTGGTGGCGCCCGTTCTTGGACCGCCACTCGGCGGCTTCATCACCGACCATGCGAACTGGCGCTGGATCTTCTTTCTTAACTTGCCGCTCGGCATATTGGCGTTTGCCTTCGCGCTCATTCTCATTCCGGAAACCAAGAATGCTGCGCGGCCGCCTTTCGACTGGATCGGCTTCGTCGTCAGCAGCATCGGTCTGGCAAGCCTGATGTACGGGCTGGAGCTGGTCGGCCGTCCCGATCTCATATGGCTGGAAGCCTCGGCCTATGTGGTCGCGGGGCTGGTTCTGCTCACCGTAGCCGTGTTTCATTTTCTGAGGACGGAGCATCCGCTCATCGATCTCTCAGGGCTGAAGCTGCCGACCTTCGCGGTCACGATCTCCGGCGGATCACTGTTTCGTACCGCTATCGGTGCGGTGCCGTTTCTGTTGCCGCTGATGTTCCAGGTCGGCTTCGGGCTCAGCGCCTTTCATGCCGGCATGCTGACCTTGGCGGTCTTTGCCGGCAACCTGGCGATGAAGCCGGGGACGACGCCGATTTTGCGGCGTTTCGGCTTTAAACCGGTATTGATCGTCAACGGCATCCTGAATGCCGCCTTCATTGCAGCCTGTGCGTTGTTTTCGCCCGATACGCCGGTCTGGCTCGTCGTACCGGTGCTGTTCATCGGAGGCATGTGCCGCTCGATGCATTTCACGGCATTGAATACGATTGCCTTCGCCGACATTCCGCCGCAGAAGATGACAGGCGCCAACACGCTGTTCAGCACCGTCTTTCAGCTGACCATGGGCATGGGCATCGCTGTCGGTGCCATCGGCATTCGCATCGGTCAGGCTGTCAGTGCACCGCTTGGCGTAGGCGGCATCGTCGCCATCGAATTCCGCCTCGCCTTCGTGTTGCTCGGCATCATCGCTCTCTTTGCCGTGCTGGATTGCCTGCCGCTCGACCGCAGGGCCGGCGACAACGTTGCGCGCAAGCAGAAGGCGGGCGCGAAAAAGGCGGCTTGAAAATCTCCGCTATGAACGACATGTGCTGCTCAATGGGGATACTGAATGAGATTATAATGCAACAGCACGGCGGGTATCGCCATCAGGATGATAAGAAGCATTGCAAAGCTTGCTGCACGCAACATTTTCATCCGGCGGGCGCGCTGACCGGTCCAATCATATACTGCCATAATGAGCCCCTCCTTTTCCTCAATCATTACAAAGGCAAGAAATGGAACTACAGTCAATATTGGCAATAGGGCGTTAAATAATAAGTTCATTCTAATATAATGGGGTAGTATACCGCCATTCTATTGGGCACCAGCACAACGCGTCTTCTCCGGCATTGGCGCAAGCTCGTTTCGCGACACCGGTTGGACGCTGGAAGAACAAGAGTTTGGGCCTTGCGCAAGCAGGCGCCGTTTGCTTCGAAAAGAGGAAAAATGCGATGAGTAAGATGCGCGCTTTGGTGCTGGAACGCCAGCATGAACTGGCAATCCGCGATATAGACCTTCCGCAGGAGGTCGGGCCGGGTCAAGTCAAGATCAAGATCCATACGGTCGGCGTCTGCGGATCCGACGTCCACTATTACACGCACGGCAAGATTGGCCCCTTCGTCGTCAACGAGCCGATGGTGCTTGGCCATGAAGCCGCCGGCACTGTCGTCGAAGTCGGTGCTGGCGTGACGCATCTGAAGATCGGCGACCGCGTCTGCATGGAGCCGGGGATCCCCGATCCCAATTCCAAAGCGAGCCGTCTCGGCATGTACAATGTCGATCCCGCCGTCATCTTCTGGGCAACGCCGCCCGTCCATGGCGTGTTGACGCCCTTTGTCGTGCATCCGGCCAATTATACCTTCAAACTGCCTGATAATGTCAGCTTTGCCGAGGGCGCGATGGTCGAACCCTTTGCGGTCGGCATGCAGGCAGCGACCAAGGCGAGAATTACCCCCGGTGACACCGCCGTCATCCTCGGCGCCGGCCCGATCGGCACGATGGTCGCGATCGCGGCTCTTGCCGGCGGCTGCGCACGGGCGATCGTTGCCGATCTCGCCCAGCCGAAGCTCGACATCGCCGCCCAATATCAGGGCGTCATCCCTGTCAATATTCGCGAAAACAATCTGGTCGAGGAAGTCAGCCGCCTTACGGATGGTTGGGGCGCCGACGTCGTCTTCGAGTGCTCCGGTTCGCAGAAGGCCTGGGAAACAGTCATGGCGCTGCCGCGCCCGGGCGGCGTCATCGTCGCCGTCGGCCTGCCGGTCGATCCGGTCGGTTTCGATGTTTCGACGGCATCGACGAAGGAAATCCGGATCGAAACCGTCTTCCGCTATGCGCATCAATATGAGCGTTCCATCGCACTGATCGCGTCCGGCCGTGTCGATCTGAAGCCGCTGATCTCGGAGACATTCGCCTTTGAAGACTCCATCGAGGCGTTCGATCGTGCCGTCGAGGCCAGACCAACGGATGTCAAGCTGCAGATCATCCTGGATCAGTAAGCGTCTGTTTACCTCGTCGCCTTGCATCCGCGAGGCGACGTTTTCCTCCGGTTTCGCACGACCCCGTAGACGGGTAGGCAAAAGCGATGCTAGTTAGCCTGAAAAGAGAGGAACAGGCTTTAACGCCGTGAAACGGGAAGGATAGCCGTGCCGCACGACGTCGCATTGATCGCATTGATTGCCGGCGGGTTCGTGTTCGCGGCCATTTTCGGCTATCTCGCCGACAGGCTACATCTGCCGCCGTTGGTCGGCTATCTGGTTGCCGGCGTCATTATCGGCTCATCCACACCGGGCTTTGTCGCCGATGTTTCACTCGCATCGCAATTGGCGGAAATCGGCGTCATCCTGCTGATGTTCGGCGTCGGCCTGCATTTTTCGGCCGCTGATCTGCTGGCGGTGCGCGGAGTCGCCATCCCCGGTGCCATCGGTCAGATCGCGATCGCAACGCTTTTAGGCATCGGCTTGACGTCCCTCTGGGGCTGGGGCATCGGCGCAGGCGTGGTCCTCGGGCTAAGCCTTGCCGTTGCCAGCACCGTTGTACTGTTGAAAGCGCTGGAAGAGCGCAATCTGGTGAATTCGACCAACGGGCGCGTGGCTGTCGGCTGGCTGATCGTCGAAGATCTGGCGATGGTGCTCGCACTTGTCCTGCTGCCGGCCTTTGCCGGCGCCATGGGCGGCCATGTGAATGCCGGCGACCATGCGGCTTCCGGCTCGATCTGGCTGACGATCGGCATGACGCTGGTCAAGGTGGCGGCATTTACTCTGGTAGCGATCTTCATCGGTCCGCGCGTCGTACCCTGGCTGTTGACGTCGGTCGCCCGCACAGGCTCGCGCGAATTGTTCACGCTGTCGGTTCTGGCGATCGCGCTTGGCATCGCCTTCGGGGCGGCGGAGATATTCGGCGTTTCCTTCGCGCTTGGAGCCTTCTTTGCCGGGCTCGTGATGAGTGAATCGCATCTCAGCCATCGGGCTGCGGCCGACTCCCTGCCATTGCAAAATGCCTTTTCCGTGCTGTTCTTCGTATCCGTCGGCATGCTCTTCGATCCGACTATCCTGGTGCGCGAACCGCTGATGATCGTCGGCGTGCTTGCGCTCATCATGATCGGCAAGTCACTGATTGCTTTCGGCCTGGTACTGCTACTGCGTTACCCGGCGAGCATGGGCTTTGCGGTTGCAGCCGGCCTTGCGCAGATCGGCGAATTTTCCTTCATCCTGGCCGGGCTCGGCGTTTCGCTCGGTCTGTTGTCCCGGGAAGGACAGGATCTCATTCTTGCAGGAGCGATCCTGTCGATTACGCTCAATCCGCTGGCCTTCTTCGCCGTCGAGAAGCTGGAGAAATGGACGTTTTCCCGATGGCCGTCGTTCGCGAGCAAATACGGCATGGCCAAGCAAGATGGGCTGCGTCGCGAACTGACCGCCATCAACAAGCAGCGGGAGGAAAGGGATCGGCAGCATAGTCTCGAGATCGAGGAACTGATCGAGACCTTTCCGATGTTTGCCGAGCTGGATGACAATGCGCATGAGGAGCTTCTGCTGCTCTTCCGGCCGAGATCGGCTTCGCCGGGCGATCGCGTCATTCGCACGGGCGATCGCGGCGACAGCATGTTCTTCATCGCGTCCGGCGCCGTCGAAGTGCAGCTTGAGGACGATGAGGTTCCGCTCGGCGCCGGTTCATTCTTCGGCGAAATGGCCCTGTTGACCGGCGCGCGCCGTACCGCCGATGTCGTTGCCGTCGATTTCTGTCAGCTTTTCGTGCTGGAGCGCCGTGATTTCAACCTGTTCATGTCGCGGCATCCGCAACTGCGCGCCGCCGTCAGCCACATGGCGCGCGAACGGCAGGAAAGCAACGTGTCGCGCCAGCGGCGCGACCAATCAGAGGATGCGAGCTGACGCCCGATCTGGGATTTAGCGGCGCCTCAGCCAGGATTTCGAAACGCGGCAGGCCATCGTATAGGCCGGATCGAAGACATTGCCGACATCGTAGCGCACGACTTGGCCGAGCAGGTGGCTGGCGGCAGTCTTATCGAGGCCGTAGTCGGAGCCGAGCCAGCGCAGCATTTCACTGGTTGCGTGCTGCAGGGCCTGGTCGAGCGGCCGGGCATTGCCGATGGTGAAAATGTCGTCCACCGTCTCGCCGCGCGGCCAGACTATCGTCTTTTTCTTTTCGACGCTCAGCCGTACCGTCACCTCGAAGGTGGTTTCGATTCCCGTGCCGACGATCTCGCCGTCTCCCTGCACGGCGTGGCAATCGCCCAGGAAGAAAAGTGCGCCTGGCGCCGATACGGGAAACCAGATGGTCGTGCCCGGCCCCAGCAGCCGATAGTCCATGTTGCCGCCGAATTCGCCGCTGGTGGCGGTCGATATGGCCTGGCCGAGCGCCGGCGCAACACCGAAGCAGCCGATCATCGGCGAAAGCGGCAGCGTCAGGGCCTCAAGGCCGGCCACCGGCTCGGAAAGTCTCGTTGTCAGGGCTTCGCGGTCGATCTGCCAGATCACCTTTTCGCTGGCCGGCAGTGTCCGCACATCCTGCGGATCGACGACGTTGCCTGCAACGACGCTGCGGGTGAATCCCGTATCGCGCGTCGGCACCATCGTCAGGATTTCGACGTTGAGGGAATCGCCCGGTTCCGCACCCTCGACGAAGATCGGGCCGTTCATCGGGTTGGGACCCGAGGCATGGCGAATATCATGCTTGTCATAGCCGGCAGCGTCGAGCGTTTCGGTAATGACGGTATCGCCATCGGCGACATGCAAGGCCGGCGTCAGGGAGCCGATGACGTTGTGATAGACGGTGGGGGTAAAACGGTGCGTTGCCATTGCCTACAGCCTTATCCTAAATTTGGTTCGGTCAACCTATGACAGCTTTGCCGTGTCACGAAAGACCGCGTTTGCGGATATTATGGATTACCGCTTCGGACGATCCCAAGGACGATAATAAACAAGCGACAACGGCGCTCTGCGGATTTCGCCGGCCGCGACCTGGAATGCAGGTCGATCTAGGCGAAATGATCGCGAAACGCCTGTGGCGTGGTTCCGAATTTTCTCAGGAAATTGCGCCGCATGGTTTCCTCCGAGCTGAAGCCGCAACGGATGCGCGCCTGGTGAACCGTAAGGCCCTCTTCCAGCAGACGCCGCACTGCCTCGGTGCGGATATCCTCCACGGCCCTTGCGGGCGTGCGTCCGGTCGCCTTGAGGTAATGCCGGGAAAAGCTGCGCTCACTCATATTCGCCCGTTCGGCGAGAACGGGCAGAGAGAGGTCCGCGCGCAGATTGCTCATGATCCAGGCATGCAGTTGGTCGAAGCGCTCGCCGCTCTCCTGCAGGCGCAATGCTGAACTGAATTGCGCCTGGCCGCCCGGCCGCTTCAGGAAGACGACGAGCTCGCGGGCGACGGAAAGCGCCAGTTTCCGGCCGAGGTCGTCTTCGACCAAAGCGAGAGCCAGATCGATGCCGGCGCTCACGCCCGCCGAGCTCCATAGGTCGCCGTCCCGGACGAAGATCGGATCCGGCTCCAGTTTCACCTGCGGGAAGCGCTTTGAGAATTCCTCGCAGCGGTTCCAATGGGTCGCCGCGCGCCGCCCGTCCAGAAGTCCCGCTTCGGCAAGAAGAAAGGCGCCGCTGCAGACGGAGGCGGTTCGCCGGGCGCTTGCCGACCGCCTGCGTACCCACTCGACCAGGGCCTGATCTTCGCATGCCTTGTTGACGCCCCAGCCGCCGGCGATGATCAAGGTGTCGAGCGGGACGCCAACGTCGCTGAGTGGCGCAGTCGTCAGCACAAGGCCTGAACTGGTCCTGGTCTGCGCGTCCGTCGCGACTGCGACTGCCTCATAGGGCCTTGGCAATCCGCTTTCGATTGCCGCCTCATTGGCACTGGTGAAAACCTGCAGCGGACCGGCTATGTCGAGCAGTTGGGCGTTGTCAAAGGCAAGTATCTCGATGTGGCGCATGATTGGCACAAAATGACGGGAGTTTGGCAAATACGCCAGATTGTGATCGCATAGGCTGGTCGAAGTCAACCATAGGAGATCCCATGACCGTTCGCTTCGGCCTGCTCGCCTTTCCGGGCGTCCAGCAACTCGACCTGACCGCCCCTTACGAGATATTTGCGTCGATGGAAGGTGCGGAGGTTCACCTCGTCTGGAAGGATACGTCTCCGATCGTCTCCGCCACCAAGCTGGTGCTGCAGCCGACGACGAGCTTTGCGGCGTGCCCGTCCCTCGATGTGATCTGCGTGCCGGGGGGCAGCGGCGTCAATGCGCTGCTCGAAGACGAGACGGTTCTCTCCTTTATACGCGCGCAGGCGGCCCAGGCACGCTTCATAACCTCGGTGTGCACAGGTTCTCTCGTTCTTGGCGCCGCCGGTCTGCTCAAGGGCAGGAAGGCGACGACCCATTGGAACGCGCGCGATTTCCTGGCGGAATTCGGCGCCATCGCGACCCCTGGACGGGTCGTCCGGGATGGCAACCTTTTCACCGCGGGCGGCGTGACGGCGGGCATCGATTTCGGGCTGACCATCGTTGCGGCCCTGCGCGATCAGGCGAAGGCGGAAGCCATCCAGCTTTCGCTGGAATACGCGCCCGCACCGCCGTTTCACTGCGGATCGCCGGAGGAGGCGCCGGCCGATGTGTTGATCGAGACGAAACGGCGGCTTGCCGGCTCGCGGACGGCCCGGGAGGCCATCATGGCTCGTCTCGCGGCTCGCCGGCATCAGGCCGGTTGAGCGCCGATCCTGTGCGCAAGCGATGTCACCTCGCTGAAATGGAACGTCGATAAGGACACGATCTGACTTTTGATCGTAGCGACAATCCCATCGAGGTGGCGATGCCCAATCGGGCGAACAGGATCCTGATTTCACGTAGCCTCTCATGCTTGACAGGAACAGCATTTCTGCGACCGTGGCATCACGATGTCGTGTGCGGCCTTGTGGTGGGCGAGAGGCTATTCTGATGAACAAGTTCCGATCATTTCGCTGCATTCCCCGTTTTGCCATGGCGATGAGCATTCTGGTCGCCGCGGTTTTCTCGCTGATGCTGCCGGCATCAGAAGCTCACGCGCTTGAGGTCGGGCAGCAGACGAAGGCATCGGGCGAGCAGATCGAGAAGCTGATCAAAGAGCTGCGCGACAGCGGTGCCATGGCCGACAAGGACCTGTTGCAGCGGCGTGCCGACTTCGAGAATCTGATGGCAGCGACGCCGGATCCGACGCGGGTGCAGATTCGCCGCGTTGACGCCAACGGCGTTGCCGGCGATCTGATCTGGCCGGCACGGCTGCATTATGGAATCGGCAGGCGTGCCATTCTCTATCTCCATGGAGGGGGCTTTTATAGCGGCTCGCTGCGGACACACCGCAATATTGCCGCCTCGCTTGCCAAGGGGGCGTCTGCCGATGTGCTGCTCATCGACTATCGTCTCGCGCCCGAACACGGTTTTCCCTCGCAGATCAACGATGCGGTGGCGGCCTATCGTTGGCTCGTGTCGTCAGGATACAAGGCCGGAAACATTGTCATTGCGGGAGAGTCGGTCGGCGGAACCCTGGCCATCGAGATTATCCTGAACCAGCTTCGCCTCAAAGGAGCGCTTCCCGCGGCAGTGGTTGCCATGAGCCCGGTGACCGATTTCGCCGCGACGGGGGCGTCACTGGTTGCGAACGGTTCCCGTGACCCGTTCATGGGCAAGGAGGAATTGACCATCATCCACAATGCCTATGTTGCCGACCGATCACCGGTCGATCCCGAGATATCGCCGCTCTATGCCAATTTGGCCGGCTTTCCACCGCTGCTGATCCAGGTGGGTTCGCGGGAGACGCTGCTGGATGACAGTGTACGGCTGGCGGACAAGGTACGGCAGGCGGGCGGAGACGTGACCCTGGAAATCTGGCCTGGCATGATTCACCAGTGGCAGATTTTCCCATTCTGGCTCGAGGATGCCAGGAAGTCGAATGGGAGAGTGGCGGAATTCGCGATTTCGCATTTCGTCGACAAACCCGCGCAATAGTCTTGGCGTACAATCGCGCAATGATCCTGGTTTCCGGGGGAAGCGCGGCCCGATTGGGTTTCGTGGAATATCCTATAATTATCTATCGCGCGATATAATCGTAAGATAAAATTTTGTAGACAACGCGCGGCGAGTGCTCTATGCATAATGATATTGCGATAATAAATCGCGCAATATATTATAAGTGGAGATTGAAATGAGCCAGTCGATCAATCAAGCTACCCGTCGTGGCGTTATGACCGCCGGACTAGGCCTTGCCGCCGCCGCCGTCATGCCCTTCGCTCAACCTGCACAAGCTTCTGCAAAGCAATCTTCGAAAGGTAAGGACACAATGAGCAGCAGCACGATCACCACCAAGGACGGAACTCAGATCTTCTACAAGGATTGGGGAACAGGCCAGCCGATCGTCTTCCATCACGGATGGCCGCTGAGCTCGGACGATTGGGACGCCCAGATGCTCTTTTTCCTCAATCAGGGCTACCGCGTTATCGCCCATGATCGCCGCGGCCACGGGCGCTCGAGCCAGACGGCGACCGGAAACGAGATGGATACCTATGCTGCCGACGTGGCCGCACTCGCCGAGCATCTCGACCTGAAAGGCGCCATTCACGTCGGCCATTCGACCGGCGGTGGCGAAGTCGCCCGCTACGTGGCGCAGTATGGCGGTCATGGCCGGGTTTCGAAGGCGGTGCTGATTGGCGCCGTGCCGCCGATCATGGTCAAGTCCGACAAGAATCCCGGTGGCCTGCCGCTGGAGGTATTCGATGGCTTCCGCGCAGCGCTCGCCGCCAATCGCGCGCAATTCTTCCGCGACGTTCCGTCAGGACCGTTTTACGGCTTCAATCGCCCCGGCGCGGTGGTTTCGCAGGGCGTCATCGATAATTGGTGGCGTCAGGGCATGATGGGGGGCGCCAAGGCACATTACGACTGCATCAAGGCCTTCTCGGAAACGGACTTCACTGAGGATCTGAAGAAGATCGAGGTGCCGACGCTGGTCATGCATGGCGATGATGACCAGATCGTCCCGATTGCGGACGCGGCCCTTTTGTCCATCAAGCTGCTGAAGAACGGCACGCTGAAAGTCTACAAAGGCTTTCCGCACGGCATGGCGACCACGCATGCAGATATCATCAATGCGGATCTGCTGGCCTTCTTCAAGGCTTAAAGATCCCCCGAAGAGTGAAGCGCCCGCCTTCCGGCGGGCGCTTCACAGCCGGCCGGGTGCTGTTACCACGCCTGATGCTTCAGCTATCAAGTTTCAATGAAAGCTGAACGGCACGCGGCAAGGGTGGTAGCGGCCGGCTGATGTCGACGCGGCGTTTCCAATTGGCGAGCCGCTCCTGCTCGCGCTCCCGAAGCGCCTTCGAGACCGCGACAAAGGTCATGGCACGCTCAATGACTTGTTCAGCTTTGGTCATGGACATCTCCATATGTTCACTTTATGTTCTCATATTGAGTGCAATAAGTCAAGCCTATGGCGGGGAGCGCCCAGCGCTCTCGGGTTCCGAATATAGGGCGAGCATATTCCGACTGCTCTGCGGAATGTCCCGGACTTGCAACGCCGGTGAATGGGGCTGACGTTCGCAGCCAATCAAATGCTTGGAAAAGCGTCGCGGTCGTCTTTTCCAATTCGGACGTTGACGGTCTACTAGCCTTTCAGCTTGCGCCCCTGTTTTTGCTTCGGCTTCTCAACGGATGGGTCCGACACTTCCTTGGCCAATCTTGCCTGGCGAAGGCGCTCCGTCTTGCTTTCACGCGCAACGACTTCGTTTTGAATGATGGTCCGTGCTGAATCATTCGTGGCAATCGCCGCTTTTTCGGCTCTGGACAAGCGCTGCTCTGACCGATTGACTCTAAATGCACTCATGTTGCCTCCTGGAGCTGCCGGCAACAAAAAAGGCCGGAGCGAAACCGCGCCGACCTTCCTCACATCGCCCTCGCACCAATGCCAGTACATCCGTGGTCAAAAGAGGAAAACGACTAAAACATCGCGAGCGTCAAATTTCGTTAGCGCTCACCAGCAATGTTACTTCGTGGATGTGGGGTGTCATTCCGTCGAATGCAAGTACTAGAGAAATTTATTTCGATTTATTAGGCGTCCATAGGGAGTTTCCGGACGTTTTTTCGATGCAGCTAAGGAGATGATGAGTATCCGTCTTCTCCGAAACTTAAATGGCTGATAAACTACTTGAGATCGATGCGACACGGAAATTGCTCCGCCCCCATCCTTCTCGGTGGCCCATGTCGAAGCTTACATTCAGATACAGCGTTCGTGAGGAGCGTGATTGTACCTGGACAGTGTACGATGTCTTCACGGGAAGGGCTGCGGAGCCCACGCATTGGATACTGAACGTTCTGACTGAGAAGGAAGCAAAGGCCTATTGCGCCATTCTTAATGTCAAGGACATGGAAAGACGTGAACGCCTGGGCTTCTAGCGCGCATAGGCGAGATTGCCTTGTCCCTTAATGGCTAGGCGATATTCTCCCGCAATGTCACGCCCGGCCACGCCGGATGGGCTTTTTTCTTTCCTTCACCAACGTGGCCGTTTTCGGTTCTTCCGTGGCTTCTTGTTGCAGGCGAAGAGTTCGCAGCGCCTCGGTTTTCTTTTCCCGGGCGGAGTTTTCCGCCGCCACGATGGATTTTGCCATGCTGGTGGTGGTCGCGGCTTTGTCGTTGGTGAGAGACGCAGCCTTCTTGAAGAATTGGTCCTTGGTGGCTGTCATGATCGCTCCTTCGCGCACAGCAGTAAATTGGGGAGGTTGTCGAAGATTAACGACTTTGGGTCCGGCTTCGGGTGCTCTTGGGCAGCAGACCGTCTCTTTGTAGCTTCTTGCGCATCAGCTTGCGGTGCCGGCGAATGGCTTGCGCTTTCTCTTGAACACGCTGCTCGGAGGGCTTCACAAAGGCTGAACGCACTTTTATTTCGCGAAAAATGCCTTCACGGATCATCTTCTTCTTCAGTACGCGCAATGCTTGATCAATATCATTGTCTTTTACAAAAACTTGCAAATCATACCTTTCCGTAGCGCACAGCATGTCGCTCCGCGCCCTATCTGAAGGCTTGTTTTTTGCCTCCCGCGGTAAGGGGTTTCAGCCAAGGCTCCGGTCTTGCGGATGTTGAGTTTTGGCTGTCGGCAACTGGATCCGCGCAAAGCTGCTCGATGTCCGCCTCCGAGATGCGGCGTTCAAAGCTCTCATGCGTGAAGCGAACCTGATAATATGCCTCGGCGGAGTCGGAGGGGAGCATGCTTATGATGCGGCATGTCCTTGGGGCTGCTTTCAGCCGAGTGAGATCCGCTTTCAAGACCACTACGTCTCCAGCCGAAAACTTCATTCTGCTCATGGCATCCCCTCGCTGATGGGCCGCAGAAATACAAAAGGCCGGGCAATACCCGACCTTTCCCTGCCAGTTCAATCCTTGCTGCCAGTACATCCGTGGTCAGCATGACGAATGACAATCAGATAGCTTTGAGATTGTCAGCAGAACTCTTGCCGGTCTTGCGATCGCGAACCAGTTCGTAATCGACCTTCTGGCCTTCGGCGAGAGAATTCATACCTGCGCGCTCCACAGCGGAAATGTGAACGAACACATCCGTTGCGCCGTCTTCAGGTTGAATGAAGCCAAAACCCTTGGCGCTATTGAACCACTTTACAGTTCCAGAGCTCATGACAATTTCCTTTCAATTAGACATAGAATTTCGCTCCGCGACAAACCATTTGCCGCAGTATCACGACCAAAATTGAAAGAAAATTCGGCTACGCTTCCGCGTTAACAAAGATCATCAAGCAAGATCGACATTATTAACATAGGGCTGAAACAAGGCAAAGGCAAGGCTGCATTTATGGCCGACGATTTTAACCGGCAGCCGCTCCGATACAATAAATGAAAATAACCGTTGATTTACAATCGCGATGGGGTGTTCGCTACACCCACGGCCGCGGTCGCAAGGCATGTGTCGACGATCCCGCGGGTATCGGTACGGCAGGAGCCGCGACCGGCTGGCGGGCGACGCTGCGGGTCGCGCGGCCGGAAGATTTGCCGGATGGACGGTTGTGTCGGATGAGAGCGAAAATCATCTGGCCGCTAGCGCATGAAGCGACAACGCCCGCTTGAAATTTGCCTCATCTTCCGCCACCTGTTCGGCGCGACTTTCAATATTCCCAGGAGACTAGACGCACATGACAACCACCGCAGAAAACACCGCTGAGAGCCACGTCTTTGAGGCTGACGTTGCCCGCCTTCTGCATATGATGGTTCACTCGGTTTATTCGGATAAGGACGTCTTCCTGCGCGAGCTGATCTCGAACGCGGCCGATGCCTGCGAAAAGCTGCGCTATGAGGCGATCGCCGAGCCCGCGCTGCTCGCCAACGACCCCGACAGCCGCATCCTGTTGACGCTCGATGCCGACGGCAACAAGCTCGTCGTCGAGGACAACGGCATCGGCATGAGCCGCGATGAGCTGATCGAGGCGCTCGGAACGATCGCCCGCTCGGGCACGCGCGCCTTCATGGAGCGCATCGAGGCCAACAAGCAGGGCGAAGGCGCGCAGCTCATCGGCCAGTTCGGCGTCGGCTTCTATTCCTGTTTCATGGTCGCCGACCGGGTTGACGTCGCCTCCCGCCGCGCCGGCGCGGAGGAAGCCTGGCTCTGGTCATCCGACGGCAAGGGTGGCTACAGCGTCGCCCCGATCGATGTGGCCGAGGCTCCCGCTCGCGGCACGCGCATCACGCTGCATCTGATGGACGATGCCAAGAGCTATGCATCGCGCTGGACGGTGGAGCGCATCGTCAAGGAGCAGTCGGGCCATGTGCCGGTACCGATCAAGATCGCCGAGGCGCCCGGCGCCGAGCCCACGCAGTTGACCGACGGCACCGCGCTTTGGACCAAGTCGAAGAACGACATCACCAGCGAGGAATATACGGATTTCTATCGCGGCGTTTCCGGCCAGTATGACGAGCCGGCGCTGACGGTGCATTTCCGCGCCGAAGGCCGCCACGAATATTCCGCTCTCGCCTTCGTGCCGGGCTCGCAGCCATTCGATCTCTCCGATCCGGATCGCAAAGGCCGCATGAAGCTCTATGTGAAGCGGGTCTTCATCACCGACGAGGCGGAATTGCTGCCGCGTTATCTTCGCTTCGTGCGCGGTCTTGTCGATACGAACGACCTCCCGCTCAACGTCTCGCGCGAGATGATCCAGGAAAGCGCGATCCTGTCGGCGATCCGCAAGGGTGTCACCAACCGTATCATCACGGCAATCGAGAAGCTGGCTGAAAGCGATCAGGATGCTTTCCTGAAGCTCTGGGAAAATTTCGGCAGCCTGATCAAGGAAGGCCTCTACGAGGATTTCGAGCGGCGCACGCAACTGCTGGCGCTGTCGCGCTTCCGCACCACCGCCTCCGGCGATGGCTACCGTTCGCTTGCCGATTACGTCAAGGACGCCAAGGAAGGCCAGCAGTCGATCTACTATCTCGTGGGCGGCAGCCTGGATCAGCTGAAGGCATCGCCTCAGCTCGAAGGTTTCCGCGCCCGCGGCATCGAAGTGCTGTTGCTGACGGATTCCGTCGACAGCTTCTGGGTGACAAATGCGCCGGAATTCGAGGGCAAGAGCTTCAAGTCGATCACCCAGGGCTCCGCCGATCTCGCGCAGTTCAAAAAGCTGGACGAAGACAAGGCGGAAAATGCGAGTGCTCCCGCCGAAGTGCAGGCCTTCATCGATTTCGCCAGGGAAAAGCTTGCCGATGAGGTGTCGGACGTGCGCGCGTCCGATCGCCTGATCGAAAGCGCTGTCTGCCTGGTCGCTTCCGAACAGGGTTACGACCGGCAGCTCGAGAAGATCCTGCAGGGGGCCGGCCGCTTGCAGTCCGGCGCCAAGCCGATCCTGGAAATCAATATGGATCACCCGGTCGTCAAGGCCATCGCCGCCAAGATCGATGCACCGTCGCTGCGCGACGATGCGGCATTCCTGTTGCTCGATCAGGCGCGCGTGCTGGATGGCGACAAGCCGGCCGATCCGCGCGCTTTCGCCGAGCGTCTGGCGCGGGTGATGGAAAAGGCTCTCCAGTAATCGAAAGGGCCGGCACGACTTTGATGAGGCCGTGCCGGCCCGGATCTTTCGAATGCGGTCGGGAAGGCTGAATACGTTCGACAGAGCGGGTCGCTCTAGCCAAAACTTATCGCCAGGGCACGAGATCCGAATTGGCAAACTACGCCGCGCGGCGTGAAATCGCTGTCGTTCGGAAGGAGTTCCCCATGTCGGAAGAAAAGACGGCACTTATTATCAGCGCGCATGCTCCTGACTTCGTATCGCGCTGCATGCGGAGCGGGCTATAAGGTCACCGTCGTCTGCCTGTCCCTCGACGAGCGCGGCGAGTCGGCAAAGCTCCGGAAGCAGCCGGGCATGACGCTGGAGCGGGTCAAGGCAGCGCAACGGGCGGAATCGGAAAAGGCGGCAAAGGCGCTCGGCGTCTTCGACCTCGGCGACTATCCGCTGCGCCTAACGGACGAAGACAAATACTGCCTGGCCGATGTCATCTCTTATCGAACATCCGGCGGGCCTGATGGAGGTTTTCCTGGACCTCGACGAGGGCGACCATCAATGGGGCGGGAACGGTCAGGACAGCGCGAAAACTGGTCGATGGCCACGTGTTTCCGAAGTCATAAACTTGAGTTTCGTTTGAAGCTTTTTATTGCGCGCCGCGCATTCTTCTCCTATAGAGGAACCCGAAATGGCCGGGTGTCGCCCGGCCACGTAAGCGTTAACGTCACTCAACGCGTATGATCGAACGGCTCTGCGGCTTCGGTCTGCGCGGCTATGTCCTGCGGATCAAGGTTTAAGAGCCTCGAAGGGACACAGATGGATAACCCCCAAACCTCAAATCCGAATAGTTCGGTTCCGAAGATCGAGCGTGTGCGCCATGAGCTGAAGCGGCGTACCCTGACCGTCTCCAACGTCGAAAAGATCACGCCCGGCATGCTGCGCATCGAGCTTGCCGGGGAAGACCTTGCCGATTTTGTCAGCCTCGCGCCCGACGATCACATCAAGGTTCTCGTGCCGGGCCCTGGCGAAGAGATGGTGCGGCGCGACTATACGCCTCGCCGCTACGATACCGATGCCCGCACGCTCGTCATTGATTTTGCCATTCATGAAGCAGGACCTGTCACTCAATGGGCACTCGGCGCCCGCCCCGGTGACAGCCTGGAGATCGGCGGTCCCCGCGGTTCTGCTGTTATCTCCGACGACGTCAAGAATTGGCTGCTCGTCGGCGACGAGACGGCGTTGCCGGCCATCGGCCGTCGCATCGAGGAGGCCGGCAGCGATGTGCGGATCACGGCCATCATGGCGGTTGCGGACGCTGCCGAGCACCAGATCTTTCAAACCGACGCCCAGCTGGAAACTCATTGGGCGCATCGGCCCCTGTCGGAGGCGACCGACGCGTCTGCGCTGATGGCCGTTCTCCAATCGGTCGAGCTTGCGCCCGGCACCTTCGTCTGGATTGCCGCTGAAGCCTCGGTGACGCGTGCGCTGCGGACCTATTTCGTCGAAGAACGCGGCTATCCGCTGAGCTGGATCAAGGCATCCGGCTACTGGGTCAAGGGCAAGGCGGACGCGACCGAGAAATTCGACTAGGTGTCGATATGGCAGGCGGCTGCAAGAAACCGCCTGCCAATCCTGATATGAAGGCCGGCTCATCTTGCCGGCAGATGTTCCTGCCCCATCTGATGGCACAGCTGTCCCGTAAAAGGACAAGGGGCTCAATGCTAAGATTGAGTTCACCGAGACTGAAGCCGGGGCAGATTTCGACTTCCTAAATTGCGTGGAATCGCCGAAGGTTAGGCGCGAAGCGGAAATGGTGACGAAGTCATCGCCGGCCAATTTACAGGTTCGAGGCGCCGAGCGGGAGGCGGTGCCGACGAACGTCGCGCAAACCCCTGCCGCACGCGACGGCCGATATTGAGGATCAAAGCGAAGTGCCTGCCGTCCCGAAAGAACCGCCGCAAACATTCGTCTCGCTGATGTTGTCGTCTCTGCGCAAGGCCTTCTTCAGCATTGCGCTTGCGAGTGCTGGTATCAACGTGCTGGCGCTGACCGGCTCCTTCTTCATGCTGCAGGTCTACGACCGGGTTATTCCCAGCCGCAGCCTGCCGACGCTATCGGGACTCGTCATCATCGTCGCAACCCTGTTCCTCTTCCAGGGAGTGTTGGAACTGCTGCGTTCGATGCTGCTTACGCGCATCGGCACGTCGCTGGATGAGCGGTTGAACCGAAAGGTCTTCCGCTCGCTTCTGTTCCTGCCGACTCAAAGGCAGACATCGGATGACGGGTTGCAATCGGTTCGCGATCTCGAGCAGATCCGCTCGTTTCTGTCCGGCAGCGGCTCGACGGCGCTTTTCGACCTGCCTTGGATGCCTTTCTACCTGATCCTCTGCTTCCTGTTCCACGTCTGGATCGGCGTCACGGCCCTATGCGGCGCCATCCTGCTCGTCGGCATAACCTTGCTCGCGGAAATATTGTCGCGACGGCCGGCCTTGGAGGCCGCCAAGTCCTCCGCCCTGCGTCTCGGCTTCGCCCAGGCGGCACGGCGAAACTGGGAGGCCGCGATATCAATGGGTTTTGCCGGCCGGCTGACCGAGAAATGGGCTGTCATGAATGACGATTACCTGAAGCATCAGGCGGCTGCCGGCTCCATCGTCGGAGCGCTGACGATCGCGGCAAAGATGGCGCGCATGATGCTTCAATCAGCGGTGCTGGCGGTCGGTGCGATCCTTGTGATCCGTCAGGAGGCGACGGGCGGTATCATCATCGCGAGCTCGATCCTGGTGACGCGGGCGCTGGCACCCGTCGAGCTTGCGATCGGTCAATGGAAGGGCTTCGTTGCCGCGCGCCAGGGCTGGGCGCGGCTTGCGGCGCTCCTCGATGTCGCACCTGCCGAGCAGCATGCTCTCACCCTGCCGGCACCGGCGCGCGAACTCAGCGTCGAGAATATCAGCGTTGCCTCTCCGGGCGGCCGCGATCTCATCCTGCGCAACGTCTCGTTCAAAGTACCGGCGGGAACGGTGCTGGGCGTCATCGGTCCGAGTGCATCGGGCAAGTCTTCGCTGGCGCGCGCGATCACGGGTCTCTGGCCGGCTGCGATCGGCACCATCAGGCTCGACAGGGCAGCGCTATCGCAATGGGAGCCGAACGAACTTGGCCGGCATATCGGCTATCTGCCGCAGGATGTCGCTCTCTTCGACGGCTCGATTGCGGACAACATTTCCCGTTTCGATAAGAATATGGAGCCCGAGCCGGTCATCTCAGCTGCAAAGGCTGCCGGCGTCTACGACATGATCGTCAAGCTTCCCGATGGATTCGATACGGTGATCGGCGAGGGCGGCTCACGGCTTTCGGCCGGCCAGAGGCAGCGCATCGCATTGGCGCGCGCGCTTTACGGGGATCCATTCCTGGTGGTCCTGGACGAGCCGAATTCTAACCTGGATGCCGAAGGAGAGACGGGCCTGACCGCCGCGCTGACGGGCGTGCGGGAGCGGGGCGGCATCGCCATCGTCATCGCTCACAGGCCGAGTGCGCTTGCCGCCGCCGACAAGGTGATGATCGTTGCCGGCGGCCAGATGCAGGCATTCGGGCCGAAGAAGGAGATACTCGGCGCCCCGCCCAAGCAGGTCGAGACGGCAGCCCTTGCGATTGCTGGCGGAGAAGTATGAGGATGAACGACAGCGCATCACCTTCAACCGAACGCGCCATCCGCCGTCTGTCGCTGCTCGTGGTGGCCGCCATCCTGCTATTGTTCGGCGTCATGGGCGGCCTTGCCGCCGCAACGAAGATTTCCGGCGCGGTGATTGCTTCCGGCAGCCTGGTCGTAGACAGCTACGTGAAGCCGGTGAAGCATCTGAAGGGCGGTATCGCGAGCGCGATCTTCGTGAAGAACGGCGATCATGTCGGTGCAGGCCAGGTGCTCCTGCGGCTAGACGACACGCAAACCAGAGCCAATCTCGCCATCATCCGCAAGCGCCTCAGCGAACTGTCCGCGCGCACGGCGCGTCTGGTCGCCGAGCGCGACGGCAAGGATGAGATCGCCTTTCCGGCCGATCTGCTCACTGCTGCCGACAACGAGGATGTCGGGGCCATTCTGGACGGTGAGCGGCGGCTTTTTCGAGACCGGGAGGCTTCACGCGAGGGCCAGAAATCGCAGCTGCGCGAACGAATTCAGCAGCTGAAGCAGGAGATCGAGGGGCTTACGGCGCAGGAGCAGGGCAAGCGGAGCGAGATTGCGCTGATCGGCAAGGAGCTTGGCAGCCTCGAGGGGCTGCTCAACCAGGGCATCATTTCGGCGACGAAGGTCTATTCGCTGCAGCGGGAAAGCGCCTCGCTGAACGGCGATCTCGGCAATCTCGTATCGTCGATTGCCCAGACCAGGGGCAAGATCGCGGAAACCGAACTGCAGATCCTTCAGATCGATGCCGATCAGAGTTCGCAGGTCTCCGATCAATTGCGCCAGGCGGAGAGTGATAGCGGCCAGTTTTCGGAACGCCTGGTCGCCGCCGAGGACGATCTGAAGCGGATCGACATCAGGGCGCCGCAGGCGGGCATCGTCGATCAACTGGGCATCCATGCCGAAGGCGCGGTCATCTCGCCGGCCGAAGCGATCCTGCAGATCGTCCCCGACAAGGATGCGCTCGTGGCCGAGCTGAAGCTCGCGCCGCAGGATATCGATCAGATCGCTGTCGGGCAGCCGGTCTCATTGCGATTTCCCGCCTTCAATCAGCGGATTACGCCGGAGCTGAACGGGCATGTGGAGACGGTCTCGGCGGATCTGGCGATCGATCAGCGTTCGGGCCAGAGCTATTATATCGTGCGGGCAAGGGCGCCAAAACAGGAATGGGACCGGCTGGGGAAACTGACGCCGCTGCCCGGCATGCCGGTGGAGGCTTTCATGCAGACAGGCCAAAGAAGCATTCTGGCCTATCTGACGAAGCCGATGACCGATCAGATCAGGCGGGCATTCAAGGAGGATTAGGGTGCCGCCGTAAGGCACCCTTGATCTTCTCAGATATGCCAATCCGACGTATGGGCTGTTTGGGCCGAGGCGGCGAGTTGCGCTGCATGGTCGTCCAGCGAATAGGCCTTGATGTAGTCGATCTTCATTTCGGATCCGTGCTGGAGCCCGTCCGACGGCGTGCCCGCCAGGCCTCCGACGGCGAGATCGACAAGCATATACATCGGACCATGCATATCGGCGGGCGTGGCGGCATGGGCGACGGCGACGTCGTCGAAATACCAGGTGATCTGATCCTTGTCCCAGAGCACGCCGTAATTGTGGAAGCCGTCGGTGCTCGGCACTTCCACTGGAATGGACGTCATCGTGTGCTCGCCGGTGGCATTCGAATGAACCGTGACGTTGACCGTATTCGGGTTCTGGCCGCGCATTTCCGCCACGTCGAGTTCCGGCGGCCAGGAGCCATCCTCCGGCAGCAGCCAGAAGGCCGGCCAGACGCCCTGGTCATGCGGCATCTCGGCGCGCATTTCGAAATACCCGTAGGTCTGGGAGAAGGAGGAATGGGTGGTCAGTACGCCGGACGTGTAGTTATGGTTCTCGGTGATTGTCTTCAATGCGTCGGGCGTCGGTTTCGCGGTGATGGTGAGAACACCGTCGGATGAAATTGAAAACGGATTTGCCGATGCCGTCGGCGCATAGGACGGGTTGATGTACCATTGCAGCTCGTCGTTCAGGCTGCTGCCCTTGTCCGGTGCCCAGGAATATTTCGCATCCCAGGTGCCCTGTGTTCCCTCATGCAGCGAGAGCGCGTTGAAATCGTCTGAAAAGGTTTGCGTCAGCAAGGATCTGTCCAATCCGAGCTGGAACTGATTTTCGTGCAGATCGGCAACCGTCTTGTTGGCGAAGACCAGGCTTTCGCCGTTACCGAGATCGAGATGCAGGTTGGCGCCATCCTGGCTGGTATGGCTGACGACCTGATCGAAGGAAGTCAGACCGTATTGGTTGAGGCGCACCTTGTCGTCAGCGCTGAAGTCGGTAATGAGATCGCTGCCGTTGCCCTTGGTGACGATGAAGGTATCGGCGCCGCCGCCGCCTGTCAGCACGTCGTTGCCGGCGCCGCCATCGATGGTCTGGCTGCCGCTGCCGCCTGTGATGATGTTGTCGGCGCTATTGCCATAGGCATGGCGGTTGTTGCCGGTCACCGTGAGATTTTCGAAATTGTCCGGCAGGGTGTAGTCCATCCAGGTGTTGATGGTGTCGACACCGGCATTGGGCGCCTCGTAGGCGTGGTTGATGCTCGAATAGAGATAGTAGATATCGTCGCCGGTGCCACCCATCATCGTCACGTTGACGGTGTTGTCACCCCACATGGAATCATTTCCGGCGGTGCCGTGGAGCGTAGGGCCGGAGCCGGTGGCCGAAAAGAAACCCGTCGACGTATCGCTGTAGTAAAGCGGCTGTCCTAGGGCATTCAGAACCGAATTGGGCATCGCAAACCTCTTCCTTTGTGCCGGGCTGTCTCCTCCACAGACCTGATATTATATTCCTCCACGCTCATGTGCCTCAGATAGCGTGCTTTGTTTTTTCGCCCAGCCCCGCGAGACAAGTTTTTCGGCGATGTGAGTGAAATGGCTTGGCATCGCGCATTTTGTATCAACCGGGACGAGCAGCTCCTACAGGCAGGGAAGAGATTTTCGGTTTTGCGACCAACGAGAGATCGTGGTTTCTTTTAATCTACCAATTTTGTGGACAATATTCGCATTATCGAAATGCGTGCCGACGTTCGGAAAGGAATAAGAATGAGCGCCCCTAAACTCGTCGGCATCGCCGGCAGCTTCAATCGGCCATCAAAGACCTACGCGCTGGTTCGGACCGTCGCTGGCCTGGCGAGCGACCGATATGGATTTGCCAGCAAGGTCTACGACCTGCACGATGTCGGTCCCTCGCTCGGCGCAGCGCAATGGCGCAAGGATCTTGACGATCAAGCCAAGAGCGTCATCGACGATATCGTCTCGTCGGATGCGCTGATCATCGGTTCGCCGACCTTCAAGGGATCCTATCCGGGGCTCTTCAAGCATCTCATCGACCTTATCGATCCTCATGAACTGCGCGCCAAGCCGATCATCATCACGGCGACGGGCGGAGGCGACCGGCATGCGCTGATGGTGGAGCACCAACTACGGCCGCTCTTCGGTTTCTTCATGGCCCACACGCTGCCGACTGCGGTCTATGCCTCGGATCGCGATTTCACCGATTACAAGGTTTCCTCGGAGCCGCTCGCCAACCGGATCAATGAAGTCGTCGGCGAGCTTGCCGCCTTCTTTCCGCATCCGGTGAGGGTGCTGGTTGCCGCGGAATAGTGCCTGAAAGGCGGTTCGATCTGCAAGCGCTAAGCCTGGAATTCAACGAGATGGAGGGTTGCATGAGATCTAGTATCATCAGTCGCCTGAAGACGATTTTCGGCTTCTTTCCGTTGGATAGAAAGAGGGATGGGCTTGTGCCCGTACAAGGGGCGCCGATCGCAAGCGACGGCCGGGAGCCTTCCGCCCGCGAGTATGAGCTCTATTATTGGTGCGCCACGCCGGCGCCCTGGTATTGAAGGGGCACGCCCTTGGTTTCGTGTCGCGGATTGCGGTTCTCGCTGAAATCGGCTGCGAGGGTATCATGAGCAGAGTGCTGATCGTGCCCGGATTGTTCGGCTCGGGCGAGGGGCATTGGCAACGCTATTGGCTGCAGGATCATCCTGATGTTCGGCTCGTGGAGCAGGACGATTGGGACCATCCCAATCTCGGCAATTGGATGGAAAGCCTCGAGGCGGCGCTGGAAGAGGCCGGCGAAGCCTATATCGTTGCCCATAGCCTGGGCTGCCTGCTGACCGCGAGATTGCCCGGTCGCCCGGCTGCGCGAAGGGTCAAAGGAGCACTTCTCGTCGCCCCTTGCGATATTCCCGCAACCGAGACGCTTCACGCCGGCCATCTTTCCTTCGGCACGATGCCGACGGAGGCGCTGCCTTTCCCTAGTATCACGATCGGCAGCCTTAACGACATCTATATGAGGCTCGACCGCCTGACCATGTTCGGCCGGCTCTGGAATTCCGATGTCCGCAACATCGGCCTTGCCGGGCACATCAATATCGCCAGCGGGTTTGGACGATGGCCAAGCGGCTACGGGTTTCTGGAAATGCTGAAGGCGCGCACAAAGCATCGCCGGCGGCAAGGACTTCCGCTTGCAATCACGGCGCTCCCTTGAAAGAGGGGCTTCCCATGAGAGTCATTCGACGCCATTGTGCGGTCGACTTTTGACCGTTTCCTCTGCTCGCAATCCAAGGCATGCGACGAGGATCACATTTTGGAGGTAGGGTAATGAGCTTGCGTATCAACGATATTGCTCCCGATTTCACCGCAGAGACGACGCAAGGGGAAATTCACTTCCACGACTGGATCGGCAGCGGCTGGGCCGTTCTGTTCTCCCACCCGAAGAACTTCACGCCCGTCTGCACGACCGAACTCGGAGCGATGGCAGGCCTGGAGCGGGAATTCGCCAAGCGCGGCGTCAAGGTCATCGGCATTTCCGTCGATCCGGTCGAAAGTCATGAAAAGTGGAAGAGCGATATCAAGACGGCGACCGGCTTCGAGGTCGAATATCCGCTGATCGGCGACAAGGACCTTAAGGTCGCCAAGCTCTATGACATGTTGCCGGCCGGTGCCGGCGAAAGCTCCGAGGGGCGCACGCCCGCCGACAACGCCACTGTTCGCTCGGTCTTCGTCATCGGCCCGGACAAGAAGATCAAATTGATCCTTACCTACCCGATGACGACCGGGCGCAATTTCGGCGAAATTCTCCGCGCCATCGACTCCATCCAGCTGACGACCAAGCACCAGGTCGCGACGCCGGCAAACTGGCAGCAGGGCGAAGATGTCATCATCACCGCCGCCGTTTCCAACGAGGACGCCATCAGCCGGTTCGGCTCGTTCGATACGGTATTGCCCTATCTGCGCAAGACCCGGCAGCCGACTGCCTAAGTCGCCACGTTGGCGCGACTACCAATCGATGCGATGCGACCTCAGGGGCCGCATCGCCTTTTCATAGCCTGACATTCTCGCACAGGAACTCCAGGAGCGCCCGCACCCGCGCCGGCAGGGGGCCACCCCGGCCGATATAGACGGCGTAGAATTCCTCGACATCGCCCGGGTTGAGCTCTTCCAACACCGGAAGCAGCCGGCCGGCATCAAGATCGGCCTTGACGGTGAAGGCGGCGAGGCGCGCAATCCCGGCGCCCGCAAGCGCAAGGTGGCGCATGGCTTCGCCGTCGCCAACCAGCAGGCTGCGCGTCGCCGGAAGTGTCATCATTTGGCTGCCGAACCGAAGGGACCAGTCTTCGATCGCCCGTGAATAGGAAAAGCCGATGCGACAGTGCCTTTCAAGCTCTGCGGGTGAGCGCGGCACACCGTGCCGCCGTAGATAATCCGGCGATGCAACGATCATCTTACGCGTCGCGCCGAGCTTGCGGGCGGTGAGGCTGGAACTCTTCAGCGGGCCGGCGCGGATTGCGACATCTGCCCGCTCTTCCATCAGATCCACGATCCGATCGGTATGAAAGACCTCGAGCGAGACATCAGGATATAGCGCGATGAAGGCGGGAACGAGTGGAGCGAGCACATGATTGCCGAAGGAGCCGCTGGTGTTGATGCGGATATGCCCCGCAACCTGCTCGCCTGCCGAAGCATGGCGTTCGGCCTCGCCAATATCGGCGAGGATCGTCACGCTGCGCTCATAGAAGCCGCAACCCTCGGGCGTCAGCAGCAGGCGCCGTGTCGAGCGATTGATGAGACGCGCGCCGAGACGCTTCTCTAGCCTCGCGACGAGTTTGCTCACGGCTGAAGGGGTCATGCCGCAGGCCCTAGCGGCGGCGGTGAAGCCGCCGAGTTCGACGGCGCGGACGAAGACCTCCATTTCACCGGAACGATTGATGTCCTGACGGCTCATGATGAATTGAAATCACAAATCAGTTTCTTTCCGGCAATCTATATCATCACTGCCGAAGCGTCTATCTATGAGGGGAACCAAAGGAGACAGACGATGGATTACAGAAATCTTGGTGCTTCCGGCTTGAGAGTGCCCGTGCTCAGTTTCGGAGCCGGCACATTTGCCGGCAGCGGGCCGCTCTTCAGTGCCTGGGGTTCGACGGACGCGACGGAGGCGCGGCGTCTCGTCGATATCTGCCTCGAGGCGGGCGTCAATCTCTTCGACACCGCCGATGTCTATTCGGCCGGCGCCTCCGAAGAGGTGCTCGGTCAGGCGATCCGGGGCCGGCGCGACGCCGTGTTGATTTCGACCAAGACTGCACTGCCGATGGGGGATGGACCGGGTGATTGGGGCGCTTCGCGTTCCCGGTTGATCAAATCGGTCGACGCTGCGTTGCATCGTCTCGGCACTGACTATATCGACCTGCTGCAGTTGCACGCCTTCGATGCCTCGACGCCCATCGAGGAGACGCTTTCCACCCTTGACGGTCTCGTGAAGGCGGGCAAGATCCGCTATATCGGCGCTTCGAATTTTGCCGGCTGGGAGCTGATGAAATCGCTTTCCGTCTCCGACAGGCATTCATATGCGCGCCATGTCGCCCATCAGGTCTACTATTCGCTTGCAGGCCGCGACTATGAATGGGAGCTGATGCCGCTCGGCGCGGATCAGAATGTCGGCGCGCTGGTCTGGAGCCCGCTCGCGTGGGGCAGGCTCACGGGCAAGATCCGCCGTGGTCAGCCGCTGCCGGAGAAAAGCCGTCTGCACGAAACAGCATCCTTCGGGCCGCCGGTCGATGACGAAAAGCTGTTCGATATCGTCGATGCTTTGGATGAGATCGCTGCCGAAACCGGCAAGAGCGTGCCGCAGATCGCAGTCAACTGGTTGCTGGGCCGGCCGACCGTTGCGAGCGTCATCATCGGCGCGCGCAACGAAGAGCAGCTGCGACAAAATCTCGGTGCGGTCGGCTGGGCGCTTTCCAAGCAGCAAATCGAAAAGCTGGACCGGGTCAGCGCCGTGGCCGCGCCCTATCCTTATTTCCCATATCGACGGCAGGAGGGCTTTGCCAGGCTCAATCCGCCGCTGGTCTGACTGGCAGCCCTTGTGCTTGCCCGAGACTGGGACGAGGAAAAAGCTGGCGGCGAAGAACAATCTCTCTTCGCCGCCAAGCTATATTTCACCGGCCGCCTTCGATCTTGCGATGGCGCTGGTTCCTGCCGCTCTCGCCATAGGGATAGGCGGCGGGTTGCGGTGCGCTGATCTCGTTCAGCCTATCCATCTCCGCCTCCGACAGCTTCAGCTCGCCGGCGCCGAGATTGTCTGCAAGCTGCTCCCGCGTGCGGGCACCGAGGATGACGGAGGTCACCGCCGGCCGCGCCGCCGTCCAGGCCAGTGCGACCTGCGCCATGGTGACGCCGCGTGCCTTGGCGATCTCTTCCACGGCGGCGATGATTGCCCAGGTCCGCTCCTGCGCGTTGCGCGGTGCATAGGATTCGCTGCCGCGATTGGGGTTCTCGCCAAGCCGGGTAGCACCGGTCGGCGCCTCGTCGCGCCTGTATTTGCCGGTCAGCCAGCCCCCGCCCAGCGGTGACCAGGGCAGCATGCCCATGCCGGCATCCAGGCATGCGTCGACGATCTCAAGCTCGATATCGCGTACGAGCAGATTATATTGCGGCTGCAGCGTGACCGGCCGCGTGTATCCGTGCGCCTTGGCGATCTCGACGGCCTTGGCGATGTGCCAGCCGACATAGTTGGAGAAGCCGTAATAGCCGATCTTGCCGGCGCGCACCGCATCGTCGAGAAAGCGTAGCGTCTCCTCGATCGGGGTCAAGGCATCCCACGCATGCATCTGATAGAGATCGATGTGGTCGATGCCGAGACGGCGCAGCGAGTCGTCCAGAGCCTGCCCGAGGTGCCGGCGCGAGAGGCCGATGTCGTTCGGGCCGTTGCCCATCGGAAAACGGCCCTTGGTGGCGACGACGGCCTGTCGTGCCTCGGTCGGACGCGCCTTGAGCCAGCGCCCGATGATCTCTTCCGACTTGCCGGCGCTATAGACGTCGGCGGTGTCGATGAAATTTCCGCCCCAGGCGAAGTAATCGTCCAGCAGTTTGTGCGATGCGGCTTCGTCCGCTTCCGCGCCGAAAGTCATGGTGCCAAGGCAGTAGGCGGTTACGACGGCCCCGCTTGGGCCGAGCTTGCGATAATCCATTCCTGTCTCCTCTGACGGAGCGACGGCACCCGATTCGCAAAAGCGAGCGGCAGAGCCGGGGGCTCCGATATCCATAGCGATGTCGTGGTTGAGACGGCCTCCACCGTCGATGACGTATGGCGCCCGACACTCCAGCGTCGAGGCCACAGCAATACAATAGCCAATCATCCCATGATAACCAAGCGCATTCATTGCCTGGACGACTTGGCTTGCGTAAAATTCTCCGTGATGATTCCTCTTTCGCCGAATGTCTTCCTTCATGGATGAAACGCCGACAAGCCGCATGCTCTCCTGGGCGCGCAACTCCACGATCTATCGCCTCGAACGCCGGATGATGACCGAGAAGCAGCTGTTCGATGCGATCGCCAGAAAGGCGAAACAGAAATTCGAGGGTATCAGTGATGCGCAGATCAAAGCGCTTGCCGATTTTGCCGTCAAATTCGCCTATGAGCTGAAAGTACTCGATGATGTCGTTTACGCCGAGATCAGCACGCGCTCCGCAGCTCGCTCCGGCAAATCGAAGAAAGCCATCGCCTTCAAGCTCGCGTCCAAGGGGATACATAGTGAAACGGTCGTCGCCGCAGTGGAGGAGGTCGACGATCTCCACGCGGCCGTGATCTTTGCCAGAAAGCGCGGCTTCGGCCCCTTTCGACGCGGTGATCTGGATGAGAGGCGCAAGTCAAAGGAATTGTCCGCCTTCGCCCGCAACGGCTTCAGCTTTGCGGTCGGCAAGAAGGTTTTCGATATGGAGCGTCAGGACGCCGAAGAGGTGCTGCAGTCGACCTCTGCATTCTGAGGCCTGACACTCATTGAAATAGCCGGGGTCACCGGCTAGCTTGCCGCGCTTGAGAGCAGCGTGCACGGGGAAGTTTGTGAGATCAGCTATTCGATTGTCCGCGATGGCCTTATGCATCGCTTTTCTGCCCATGCCTGCCTATGCCGATTGGCAGCCTGTCGAGATCATCAAGACCTATGCAATTACTGGAACGTCCGGCGCCGAACTTTATGATTCGATCGGCGAGCGGGGTCCGTTGCTCGGCCCCAAGGTGCGGGCGATCGCCCATACCGATTTCAAGCTCACCTGGACCCGCAAATACGAGCCGCAGCCGGATGGCGCCTGCATGATCACCGTCAACATTCCCAAGGTGATCATCACCTACACATTGCCGAAACCCTCGGCACGACTGCCGGCCTCGACGCGCAGAAGCTGGCAGAAGTTCATTGCCGGCGTCGAGGCGCATGAGCGGGTGCATGGTGGGTTCATCAAGGATATGGTCAAGGAAATCGAGACCATGAGCGTCGACTTCTCCGTGCCCGACGACCCGAAATGCAGCAGGATTCGCGTGGAGTTGACGAAGCGGCTTGGCGAGATTTCCAAGAAAGAGCGGCAGCGCAACGTCGACTTCGACAAGGTCGAATTCAGCGACGGCGGCAATCTCCAGCAGCTCGTTCTGAAACTGGTGAGGGAAGAATAGGCGGCGACAGAGATATCGAAGTTCGCAACGCTATTGTCGTCTCCGCCGCTTGCCCCGATATCGACCTTTCGCCATTGTCACGCCCGGGGCGGAAGAGGTTGTGCAAGGCGATATGAAAACACCCAGGAGAATCGGTATTCTTGAGGTTGCGCGGCTGGCCGGCGTTTCCGCTACGACGGTTTCCCGCGTCCTCAACGGTCATGCCGATAGCCGCATCAGCCTGGAGACACAGGAACGCGTCAGGGCGACGGCAAACAGTGTCGGTTATGTCGTCAACCGGCTGGCGACATCGCTCAGAACGCACAGAACCGGTGTGTTCGGTGCCATCGTCAACAGTCTTTCGGGTCACTATCAGCCGCATCTGACAAGCCGCCTTCAGGCGGCGGCTCAGCGGCGAGGGGTGGAACTGCTGGTCGCGCAGGCGAAGGCGGAGGCTGGCGAGGTCGCCGGCCAGCTACGCCTGTTCCAGGAGGATTTCTTCGACGGCGTGATCATGGTCAGCGATCTCCCCGGTCAGCAGGCCCTTTGCGATCATCTGGATCGCATGGGCAAGGCGCATGTGACGCTAGGCGCGGGGTTGACCGGTCCGTTGCCTGCAGTCGTGACGGACGACCGTCATGGCATGACCCTGCTGTTCGACCATCTGACGGGATTGGGACACAGCCGCATCTCCTTCGTCTACCGCGTGAGCCGCAGCGCGCTTCGTGATCGCCTGTCGATCTATCAGGACGTGGTTGGCGGCAGCGCGGGTGCCATCGTCGGCGATGTCATCTCCTTCGAGAGGAATGATAGCGATCGTGACGCGTTCAAGAGCATCCTGGCTTCGCCCATGACGCATCCGACGGCCCTCATCTGTGGGAGCGATGGCCTTGCGATCGAGGTCGTTGCATTTCTGCGCGACATCGGGCTGCGGATTCCCGCCGATATATCCGTTGTAGGCTATGACAACGTGCCCGACACAGCCTATTGGGCGCCGCCGCTTACGACAGTGGCACAACCGACGGATTCGCTGTGCGAAGCCTCGCTTGACCTTCTGGTTGAGCTGTCGAATCTTCCACTGGAAGCACGCATTACAAAGCGCCCGATGCGCTTCGTACCGCCTGAACTTGTCATACGTGCGTCATCGTGCTCCCCTAGTTTGCGGCCATTCTCCCTTGCGTAGTTGAAACGACAGTTTTGAGCGCAAGTGGTCCTTTCTTATTTGCGCAAACGTTTGTGCAAGCCCTTAACAGGAGAGCGTGCCGATGTCCGATACCCTGCTCACCGGCCTCAATATGGCCATTACCCGCCGCACGACGCTTTTCATGGGAGCGGCGGCAGGACTCTCCGTCTTCGTGCCGGCACTGTCTGCTTCCGCTGGGGATGGCGATGACAAAAGACCCGAGCTTCGCATCGCGGTTCAGCAGAATCCGGTATCGCAAGAGCCTGTCGATGCGGCCAGCAACGTCGCCTTCCGCAACAATTATTCCATTCACGAGACGGTTCTTGCGCTCGACATGCGCGGCGACTTCTCGGTGAAGCCCAATCTTGGGGTATCCTGGACCTGGGTCTCGCCGACCATTTTGGAAATGAAGCTGCGTCCGGGCGTGATCTTCCACGACGGCCGCGAGATGACGGCTGAGGATGTCGCCTTCTCTTTCGGCCCCGAGCGGCTCCTGAACAAGGATGCGCCGGGCTACCCCGTCTATCGCACCAATTTCACCAGCCTCGATCATGTCGAGGTGGTCGATCCGCTGACGGTTCGCTTCATCACGAAATTCCAGGATCCGATCTTCCTGCAGCGCCTGGCATCCTATGCCGCCGTCGTCATCAGCAAGGACGCCTGGCAGAAGAACGGCGGCAACTGGACCACATGGCGCCAGAAGCCGGTCGGCGCCGGCCCCTACAAGGTCGAGAGCTATGCGACCAATGAAAATGTGATCCTCGCGTCGCATGATCAGGCTTATCGCGGCAAGCCGGCCGCCAAGCGCGTGACATTGCGCATCGTCCCGGAAGTCTCCTCGCGCATCGCCGGACTGCTCGCCGGCGACTACGACATCGCGACGGACCTGCCGCCGGATCAGCTTGCGGTCGTGACCGCCAGCGCCGGCCATGAGATCGTCGGCGGTCCGGTTCCCAATCACCGCATCCTGTTTTTCGACAAGAACAATCCGGCGCTCAAGGACCCGCGCGTACGCCAGGCACTCATTCTCGCTATCGACCGTCAGGCGATCGTCGATACGATCTGGAACGGCCGCACCAGAGTGCCGAACGGCCTGCAGTTCGAACTCTACGGTCCCGTCTATCTCAAGGACTATCCGGCTTACAAGTACGATCCGGATCAGGCGATGCAGCTCCTGAAGGATGCCGGCTATAACGGCGAAGAAATCGAGATTCGCTCGCAGAACAATTATTATACGGCGGAAAATCCCGTTACGCAGGCCGTCGTCGCCATGTGGCAGGCCGTCGGCGTCAACGCCAAGATGAAGTTCGTCGAAAGCGGCAAGCTGTTCGAAAACTCGTCGACCCGGGCCACTGGCAACTGGTCGAGCACCGGGCAGGTCCCCGACCCCTATATTTCCTTCTTCACGCAGTTCAGCTCGGCCGGCTCGTTGAACTCGTTCAAGATCTGGCAAAATGCGGATTTCGACGCCCTGGGCGCGAAGATGGAGCAGGCCGTCGATCCGGCCGAACGTGCCAAGATCTTCCGCGACATGCTGCATCTGATCGAGTGGCAGGATCCGGGTGTGACTGTCCTGCACCAGAATGCCGTCTTCTTCGGTATCCGCAAAGGCATCAAGTGGCAGCCGCTGCCGGCCTTCCAGATGGATCTTGGTGCCGGCAGCCTTGCCTTCGAAGAGCAGAAGAGCTGAGCATCGTCGCGATGGCAACGCCCATTCTTTCGGTCGACAATCTGAGTGTCTCGTTCAGAATGGGCGCGGGCCGGGTTCATCCGATCAACAATGTCTCCTTTGACCTTGCCGAGGGTGAAATCCTCGGCATCGTTGGGGAGAGCGGGTCGGGCAAGAGCATGACTTGTCTTGCCCTTGCAGGCCTCTTGGGTCCGACGGCGAGTGCCACCGGCTATATTTCCTTCGAAGATGCCATGTACGATGCTGCGGAGCTTAGCGGGATGGCGCGCGCAAAGCTGCCGCCCATCGGCCTGATCTTTCAGGAGCCCGTCTCCTGTCTCGATCCGGTCCGCACGATCGGCTCCCAGATCGCCGAAGCGGCTGTCAGCGCCGGCCTGTCCGCAAGCGAAGCCAGGGCCGAGGCGCTGCGGCTGCTGGCGGAGGTCGCCATTCCGCAGCCGGAAACGCGTTACAATGCCTATCCCGCGCAATTTTCCGGTGGCATGTGCCAGCGCGTGATGATTGCCATGGCGCTTGCCATGCAGCCGCGGCTGATCATTGCCGACGAGCCGACCACCGCGCTTGACGTCACCGTTCAGGCGCAGGTCGTGGCATTGCTGGTCAAGGCAGTGCGCGAGCGCGGCATCCCGATGATCTTCATCAGCCACGATCTCGATCTGGTTTCCGAGGTCTGCGACCGTATCGCGGTCATGTATGCGGGCTCGCTGGTCGAGATCAACCGGACGGACGATCTCTACGACAATCCGCGCCATCCCTATACGCGGTTGCTGCTGGAGGCGATGCCGGGCCGCGGCAAGCCGCTCGAGAAGCTCGCCGATATTCCAGGCGAGCTGAAGCTGCACGATGCCAAGCCTTTGGCCTGCGCCTTCGCTCCACGTTGCCCGCGGGTCGAGACCCATTGCGCGACGGCCGTTCCGCCGCTGATCGCCGGCAGGGCTTCGCTTGCCTGCTTCAATCCATGGAGCTCCCATGACGCTTGAGAAAACAATCCCATCGAATGGGGATGAAGCCGGCCTCGCGCTCGCCGCCCGCAATCTGCAATTTTCCTATTCGCCCGGCTTCTCCCTCTGGCCTGGGCGAGCCCAGGGATTTCACGCGATCAAGGATGTGAGCCTGGAATTGAAGCCCGGCGAGACGCTGGGTCTGGTCGGGGAGTCCGGTTGCGGCAAATCCACGCTCGCCTCCCTTCTCTGCGGTGACCGGATGCCGACATCAGGCGCCATCGAATTGTTCGGCCAATCCTTTGACGACTTAATGAAGCCGAACCGGCGCGGGCTGGCCAGGCATTTGCAGGTGATTTCACAGGATACGCTGGGCGCGCTCGATCCGCGGCGCAGCGTCGGCCACCAGATGCTGGAGACACTGGCGATCCACCGCATCGGTCATCCGTCGAGCCGGTCCGACCGCGCCGCCGAGACCTTCAAGGCCGTCAGCCTGCCGGTCTCCGCCCTGCAGAAGTTCCCGCATCAGCTTTCGGGCGGCCAGCGCCAGCGCGTGGCCATCGCGCGTGCTCTAATCGTCGAGCCGAAGATCCTGCTCTGCGACGAGCCGGTCTCGGCGCTCGATGTCTCGGTGCAGGCTCAGGTTCTCAATCTCCTGCTCGATCTGCAGCGCGCCCGCGGCCTGTCGCTGCTCTTCATCAGCCACGACGTGCGGGTGGTCCGCCATGTCTCGCATCGCGTAGCGATCATGGAGGCTGGGCAGATCGTCGAGACCGGCCCGACCGAGGAGGTCTTCGCAAACCCAGATCATCCCTACACGGCAAAGCTTCTGTCTGCCGTTCCGCGCGGACGTCGCCACAAGATGCGGCAGGCAGCCGCCGTTCTCGAAACGCTCTGAAGGAACGGGCCATGCTTCAATCCATTCTGCGTGCGCTCTTCAGGGCCCTCGTCACGCTCTTCTTGGCGATCACCTTTACCTTCATCATCCTGCGTATCAGCGGCGATCCCCTGCATTCGCTGTTGCCCGTCGAGACGCCGCCGGAAGTGGTGGCGCTGATGCGGCAGCAATGGGGTCTCGATCAACCGCTCTACATCCAGTATTTCTCCTATCTCGGCCATCTATTGCGCGGGGATTTCGGCAAGTCGCTGCTGAACGGGCAGGATGCCTTGACGCTGGTCCTTTCGAAGGTGCCGGCGACGCTGGAGTTGATGGGCGCGGCGCTGATATTGGCTTTTGGCGCCGGCGTGCCGCTTGGCATTCTGGCCGCGCGCAATCGCGGCGGTCTGATCGACCGTTTCGTGATGATGCTGGCGGTGCTGATGCATTCCCTGCCGAATTTTCTGATCGCAATCCTGCTTATTCAGTTGTTCGCCGTGTCGCTGCGGCTGCTGCCAAGCGGCGGCGGATCGACGGCGGCGCATCTGGTCATGCCTGTTCTGGTGATCGGTCTTTACAATGCCGGCATCATCGCCCGCTTCGTTCGTTCGAGCGTGCTGGAAGTGCTGGGCCAGCGCTATATCCTGGCCGCCCGCGCCAAGCGGATCGGCGAGAGCGCGGTGCTCTGGCAGCATGTCATGCCGAATGCGGCCCTGCCGCTCCTGACCATGCTCGGCTTTCTCGTCGGCGGCATGATCGGCGGCGCGGCTGTTGTCGAGACCGTGTATGCCTGGCCCGGCGTCGGCCGCTTTCTCGTTTCGTCGGTGGCGCAGCGCGACCTCAACATCGTGCAGACCATCGTCATCCTCATCACGGCGACGATGGTGAGCGCCAATCTCCTCATCGATTGTCTCTACATTCTCGCCGATCCGCGCCTGCGGCATCGGGCATCGGCCTGATCGGCCACTTCGAAAGGTCATCATCATGACGAACGCCGCGACCGGCGCCGATGCGCTCCCCAAGATCAAGTCCGAGAAAGCGTCGCGTAGCCCGCGTCTCGATCTCACGACGGCGGTTTGCGCGATCGTGCTTGTCACGTTCATTCTGGTTGCGATCTTTGCCAATGCGCTTGCGCCCTATGGCTTTGCGCAGATCGATCTCCATGCCCGCAAGGCGCCGCCGCTCCTGTTCGGCGGCACATTCAAGCACGTTCTCGGCACGGACGAGCTTGGCCGCGATATTCTAAGCCGTGTCTTCTATGGCGTGCGGACCAGCCTGCTGATCGCGCTCGGCGCCTCAGTGATCAGCCTGGCGCTCGGAACGACGCTCGGACTGCTCGCCGCGTTTCGCCGCGGCTTTGCCGACATGCTGATCCGGGTCGCGGTGGACTTCCAGGCATCGATGCCGTTTCTGATCATCGCGCTCGCCGTTCTCGCCTTCTTCGGCGACAACCTCTGGCTTTTCATGGCGCTGCTCGGCCTCTACGGCTGGGAGCGTTACGCCCGGCTGGTTCGCACCATGGCCGGCCTGGAACTGGAGCGGGGCTATGTCGCTGCCCTGAAGCGCAACGGCGCCGGCACACCCCGCATCGCCTTCCTGCATGTCTTGCCGAATATCCTCTCGGTGGTTCTCGTCAATCTCACAGTGATCTTGCCCGAAATCCTGATGCAGGAATCGGCGCTGAGCTTCCTGGGCCTCGGTATCCAGCCGCCGCTCGTCAGCCTCGGCAGCATGGTCGGCGCAGGGCGCGATTACATCATGACCGAATGGTGGATTTCGACGCTGCCGGGCATCGTGATCTTCCTGCTGTCGCTGTCGATCAGCCTGATCGGCGACTATCTGCGCGACGCCTTCGACCCGACGCTGCACTAAGCTTTTGCTGAAAACATTCGATAATTCAAGGAGACTTCCATTGCCTTTACCTCTTCATGCCGCTCGTCACGGCCTGCTGCGCATCGCAGCCCATCGCGGCTTCAGCCGACATTTCCCGGAAAATACCATCCTTGCCTTCCAGCAAGGCGTGGATGCCGGCGCCAACGAATCCGAGATCGACCTGATGCTGACACGCGACGACAAGATCGTCGTGATGCATGACAAGACGCTGGATCGCACCACGAGCGGCCGAGGCTTCGTCGCCGATCATGATCTCGACCATATTCTGACGCTCGATGCGGGCGCGAAATTCGACGCGCGTTTTGCCGGCGCGCGCGCGCCGGCGTTCGCCGAGGTGGTCTCCTGGGCGAAGCGGACGGACACGCGCCTCGCCATCGAGATGAAGGAGCAGGAGCGGCCCGACAGGCTGGCCGACATCATGATCGGGACGCTGAGGGACATGGATGCCTTTGAGCACGTCGCCATCTCCTCCTTCGATCACCTCGATCTGCGGCGGGTGAAGGAGATCGAGCCCCGCCTGCAGACGGAAGCGATCCTTCATCATCGTCCGGTCGATATCGTCGCTTCCATGCGATCAGGCGGGATAGATGGCGTGTCGCTGGAGCTCAATCGCTTTCATCGAGCCGATGCCGAGGCTCTGCAGGAGGCTGGGATCGCTGTGCGACTGAGCCTGCCGCTACCGGAAAAACTCGCCGTTTTCTGGCAAGGCGGCAGAGACCTGCTTCCCATGATCCGGCATTGCGTCAAGGACGGCATTATCGACGCCCTGATCGGCGACGACGTGGATTTCCTGTGCATGCTGGCGAGAAGCGCAGCCGGAATCGAGGAGTAACGGGCATTCCCGTGGCTACGTTGTTGCCATGAGGGCCACCGTCAGCGGCCCTTTTTCTTTCGCCATTCGGCGAATTTGAGCTTCGGGGCGTCGCTGGTTGCTGGGTAGAGACCGATGATGGTGACGCCGTTCATGACCTCCTCGGTCACGAAGTCCTCGTAAGCCGTCATCTCCACGGTCTCGTCTGCTATTTGGTCTGCCAGATGTGCGGGAATGACGATGACGCCTTCATTGTCGCCGACGAGGACGTCGCCTGGGAAAACCGCCACATCGCCGCAGCCGATCGGACCGTTGATCTCGATGGCCTGATGCAGCGTCAGGTTCGTCGGTGCGGACGGCCGGTGATGATAGGAGGGAATATCAAGGGTGGCGATTTCCGGGCTGTCGCGGAAACCGCCGTCGGTGACGACGCCGGCCACGCCGCGCACCTGCAGGCGCGAGATCAGGATCGAGCCCGCCGATGCGGCGCGCGCATCCTTGCGGCTGTCCATGACCAGAACGGCGCCGGGCGGGCACTGTTCGACGGCGGCACGCTGCGGATGTTCCGGATTACGGAAGACTTCGAGCGTGTTGAGGTCTTCGCGCGCCGGAATATAGCGCAGGGTGAAGGCCTGGCCGACCATGTTCGCCTTCTTCGGCGAGAGCGGCCGGACATCCTGGATAAACTGGTTGCGCAATCCGCGCTTGAAGAGGGCCGTGGCGATCGTCGGTGTTGCGACCCCCATCAGCTTGTTGCGCGTCTCGTTGCTCAGCACGTAGTTGCTCATACAGAATATCCTTTGTGATCAATAGATGTCGGGTTCGCCCGGTGTCGGGCCGAAGCTGGTTTCCAGGAAGTCGAAGTCGCAACCCGTATCGGCCTGCGCCACATGGCGCGAGAACATCCAGCCATAGCCGCGGCCGAATTTCTCGGCCGGCTTGACCCATGCTTCGCGCCGCCGTTGCAATTCGCCTTCGTCGACAAGCATGTCGATCCGCCGCGCTTCGAGATCGAGACGAACGATATCGCCGTTGCGCAGCAAGGCGAGCGGGCCGCCGACATGGGATTCCGGGGAGACATGCAGGATGCAGGCGCCGTAGCTGGTGCCGCTCATACGGGCGTCGGAGAGGCGGAGCATGTCGCGATGACCCTGCTTCAAGAGTGCCTTGGGGATCGGCAGCATGCCCCATTCCGGCATGCCCGGCCCGCCCTGTGGGCCAGCACCGCGCAGCACCATGACGTGGTCTGGCGTGATGTCGAGATTTTCATCGTCCACCGCCGCTTTCATCTCCGGATAGCTGTCGAACACCAGCGCCGGCCCCTGATGCTTGTGGAAGCGCGGATCGCAGGCGGCCGGCTTGATGACGGCGCCTGTTGGAGCAAGGTTGCCCTTCAGCACCGCGAGCGAGCCTTCATGATAGACCGGATTGTCGAGCGAGCGGATGACGTCGTCATTGTAGCATTTGGCACCTTCCAGCGTTTCGCCGAGCGTAACGCCGGATACGGTGAGTGCCGACAGGTCGAGCTTGGAAGAGAGCTTCGCCATCAGCGCTCTGAGGCCGCCGGCGTAATAGAAATCCTCCATCAGATAGGTCTTGCCGGTCGGCCTGATGTTGGCGAGCACCGGCGTGGTGCGGCCCGCCGTGTCGAGATCGTCAAGCGAGAGATTGACGCCGGCCCGCCGCGCCATGGCGATCAGATGGACGACGGCATTGGTGGAACAGCCCGTCGCCATCGCGACAGCGACGGCATTGTTAACCGCGGCTTCCGTGACGATCTTGGAGGGAATGAGATCTTCCCATACCATCTCGACGATGCGACGGCCGACGGCCGAGGACATGCGGATATGGTTGGCATCCGGTGCCGGAATGGAGCTGGCGCCGGGCAATGTCAGGCCGAGCGCCTCGGCGATCGCCGTCATGGTGCTTGCCGTGCCCATGGTCATGCAGTGGCCGTAGGAGCGGGCGATACCGGCCTCGACGTCGACCCATTCCTTCTCCGAAATGGTGCCGGCGCGGCGCTCGTCCCAGAATTTCCAGGCATCCGAGCCGGAGCCCAGATATTCGCCGCGGTAATTGCCGCGCAACATCGGGCCGGCCGGCAGATAGATCATTGGCAACCCCGCGGAGAGCGCACCCATGACGAGGCCCGGCGTGGTCTTGTCGCAGCCGCCCATCAAGACAGCGCCGTCGACCGGATGCGAGCGCAGCAGCTCTTCAGCTTCCATCGCCAGCATGTTGCGATAGAGCATGGTCGTTGGCTTCACATAGCTTTCCGACAGCGACAGGGCGGGCAGTTCCAACGGAAAGCCGCCGGCCTGCAGGATGCCGCGTTTCACATCCTCGACGCGATGCTTGAAATGAGCGTGGCAGGGGTTGGCATCGGACCAGGTATTTAGGATGGCGATGACCGGCTTGTCGGTCCATTCTTCGGGCGCATAACCCATCTGCATGGTGCGCGAACGATGCCCCGAACTTCTGAGATCGTCCGGGGCGAACCATCTGGCGCTGCGCAGTTCCGACGGTGTTTTCCTGCTGCTCATTGTATTCCAGCCTTGTATCCGAATGTTGGTGGAAGCGATAAGTCGATGCGCCGCATCATTCCTTCATGCCCCACTTTTGCAGGGTCTGACGCTCGATCGTCTGGAAGACCAGGTTCTCGACAATAAGCCCGATGACGATCACAGTCAGCAGGCCGGCGAAGACCGAGGGTATGTCGAGAAGATTGCGGTTTTCGAAGATGAACCAGCCAAGGCCGCCCTGGCCGGAGGAGACGCCGAACACAAGTTCGGCGGCAATCAGCGTACGCCACGAAAAGGCCCAGCCGATCTTTAGTCCGGTCAGGATCGAGGGGAAGGCGGCCGGGATCAATATGCGGAAGACATAGGAAAGTCCGGTCAGCCCATAATTGGCGCCGACCATACGCAGCGTGCGCGAGACGCCGAGGAAACCGGCATGAGTGTTGAGCGCGACAGCCCAAAGTACTGAATGTATGAGTACGAAGACGAGGCTTGCCGGTCCGAGACCGAACCAGATGAGGGCGAGCGGCAGCAGCGAAATTGCCGGCAGCGGGTTGAACATCGCCGTCATGGTTTCAAGAAAATCGGTGCCGATGCGGGTATTGATCGCGACGACCGTGAGGATGGCGGCAAGCACCGTTCCCGAGACGTAACCCGTCACCAGCACCTTCAAGGTGGTCCAGATGCGGGCCGGCAGGACGCCGTCGGCGAACCGATCGTAGAGCGCCGTCAGCGTGTCGCTGAGCGTCGGGAACAGGAGGGGATTGTCGAGATGCCGGGCATAGGTCTCCCAGATGATGGCAAGGGCGACGATCAGCAGTGATTTGCGAAAGAGACCGGATTGCCAGAGGAGCTCCAGCGGGCCGAGCTTCTGTTCGACGGCGGCGATATGGCCGACCGTTTCGGCTGTCTCGGGGGCAAGGATGATCTGCGGTGCGCTCATGGTCTCACTCCCTGTGTCCCTGTTCGGCAAACAGCATGTGATGGATTTCCTGCTCCAGCTTCGCGGCGGCCGCGGCGTCATTGCGGACCGATTCCACATCGCGTACTTCGGCCTTGACGCGGCCCGGATGCGGCGACAGCAGCAGGATGCGGTTGGAGATCTTGATCGCCTCGGCGATCGAATGGGTGACGAAGATGACGGTGAAGCGGGTATCTTCCCAGAGCTGCAGCAGCTCATCCTGCATCTGGCGGCGGGTCAGCGCATCGAGTGCGGCAAAGGGCTCGTCCATCAGCAAGATATCGGGCTGCATGGCCATGCCGCGCGCGATTGCGACACGCTGCTTCATGCCGCCGGAAAGCATATGCGGATAGGTGTCCACCGCCCGGGTGAGCTTTACCTTCTCGATATAGTCGCGGGCGATGGCCTCGGCTTCCCTGCGTGGCAGGCGGCGTGCCGTCGTCAGCGGAAACATGACGTTTTCGAGCACTGTCTTCCACGGCAGCAACTGGTCGAATTCCTGGAAGACCATCATGCGGTCGGCGCCGGGCTTCTTGACCGGCTGTCCCTTGATTTCGATCCGGCCCGCCGTTGGCGTCATATAGCCACCGATGGCCTTCAGCAGGGTCGATTTTCCGCAGCCCGAGGGTCCGAGGAGAACGAAGCGATCGGACTGGGCAACCGAGAAGCTGACGTTTTCCGTCGCGGTGATGAGGAGATTCGGCGTCTTGTAGCGCAGTGTCACCTTGTCGACATTCAACAGCGGCTTTGCGGTTGCCATTTCTGTTGTCGACTTGTCGGCGGCAATTTTTGTCTGAAGCATGAGGGCTCCTCCACGAAATGGCTTGAAGGCGGCATTCGCGCCGCCCGCAGGCGTCAGTTGCCGTTGAGATCGGCTGCTTCCGGCAGGTAGTAGTCGGTCCAGGCCTTGGGCATCGTCTTCAGTGTGCCGGTCTTGTAGAGATGGGCCGCGAACTTCATGGTGCCCTGTGGGTCCATGCGGAATTCCATCATGTGCGGCTCATTGAGGATCGCCAGCAGGTCGTCGACACCAGTTTTGTCGCCGCTGACCGTCTTATAGGCTTCCACCGCCGATTTCGGGTCCTTTTTGATGAAATCGATCGCTTCCGCCGTCGCTTCGCGCACCGCCTTGATGATCGTCGGGTTGGCGCTGGCAAACTGGGTCGTGGTGAAGAAGGTGCCCTGGGTCAGCTCGCCGCCGATGATGTCGCGGGAATCGATGACCTTATGAACGCCCGGCTGTTTCAGCTCCAGATACTGGAAGGGTGGGGCGGAGAAGTGGTTCTTCACCTCATGCGTCTGGTTGGCAAGCGCTGCCATGGCATCGGGATGGCCGAGCTGTACGGTATTGGCATCGAATTTGTGCACCTGGTCGTCGCCATACATCTGCGCGGCAGCCATCTGCAACAGGATAGCCTGCGTCGAAACGCCGACCGTCGGCACGGCGATCTTGTCGCCCTGCTGGATATCCTTCAGCGACTGAACCCGCGGATCGCGCGAGACCATGATGACCGGCTGGGCCGAATTGGTGACGATGCCCTTGACCTTGCCTCTGGTGCGATCCCAAAGCAGCAGGAGGTTGCCGGTGCCGGTATTGACGATGTCGACGCTGCCGGAAAGCAGTGCATCGGTCTGCGCGCCACCGCCGCTGAAGGTGCGCCATTCCACCGTGACGCCGGGCAGGCCATCGGCCGCCGCGTGTTTCTCGATCAGCTTCTGCGTCTCCATGACGTGGCTGGCGAGATAAAGAATACCCGGCTGGCGCGTGATCGAAATGTCGGTCTTTTCAGCGGCGCCGGCTGAAAAAGTGCCGGCAAGCATCACGCCGACCGCGGTCAGACAGCGAAGAAATCCTCTCATCTACTCCTCCCCATTGATCCAACCCTTGAGAAATGGAGTTGGCTTGGTTGGACTAAAGCACTAATGTATCAGTGCATCAAGCCCTAAACTGTGCTTAATGGTTCGACGCTCTCGATCAGAAAGGCTGCCAGTGAAGCTCAACCCGAAAGAATTCGCCCTGGACCGCTCCCGTCAGGTCGCGCCGCAGATCCTGGAAATCCTGCGGTCGCGTATTCTTTCCATGAGCCTGCCACCGACGACGGTGCTATCGCGCATCTCGCTGCAGAGCGAATTTAACGTCAGCCAGACGCCCGTGCGCGATGCCTTGATTCGGTTGGAAGAGGAGGGGCTGGTCGAGGTCTATCCGCAATATGCAACCGTCGTTTCGCGTATCGATATTCGTAATGCCACCGAAGCGCATTTCCTGCGACTGTCGATCGAGCTTGAGGCGATCCGCCGGCTGACGCTGGAAGCGCCGGATGAGACGTCAGCGGCTCTGGAGACGGTTCTGTCTCGCCAAAAACGTGTCGTGTCGCCGGAGACCTACGATCTCTTTGACACGCTCGACAAGGATTTTCATCGGGTACTTTACGAGAGGGCAGACATTCTCGGCCTGTGGGCGACAGTTCGGCGTCAGGGAGCACATATCGACCGGCTGCGGATGCTCAATCTGCCGATGCCGGGCAAACTGGAGCAGATCATCGTCGATCATCAGGCTGTCGTCGATGCCGTTCGCTTGGGCGATCCGGAGGCGGCCGTTGCCGCCTTGCGCAAGCATCTCTCCGGCACATTATCGATCATCGATCTGATCTGCGAGCAATATCCGGATTATGTGAGCCGTTAAACGCCATCGGTCATCTGAGGATTGCTTGGACATGTGGAGCGGGCAAGCGCGCGCATTGGCTTGCGCCTCGCTTCATGCGAGAAAGCGTGTGATGAAACAGATCATGGAGTTTGCTTGACCATCGGACTTGCGCATGCCGAGCTGATCGCCGTCCTGACGGCTGTCACGGGCAATGATCCCAGGGTGATGACGGTGCGGTCGGGTGAGGCTTTGCCGTCCGGTCCGTTCGAGCTTGGGCATCGCACGCTGCAAAGCGGGCTTCGTGAGTGGATCAGGGAGCAGACGGCTCATCCCGTCGGCTATCTGGAGCAGCTTTATACCTTCGCCGATCGTGACCGAAACAACGAGATCCTCGGCGGACGAACGATCTCGATCAGCTATCTCGGCCTGGTGCGCGAACAGGCAGCCCCCGGCGGCGGCCTGCCGGGATGGCATGGCTGGTACGAATATTTCCCTTGGGAAGACCATCGCAAAGGTCGGCCGGCGGTCCTCGATGACATCGCCGCCCGCGTTGCGCTCTGGGTCGATGGTGACGCTGCGAGGCGTGATCAACGCCGGCGCCGTATCGATTTCGCCTTTGGATTAAACGGGGCCGCATGGAACGAAGATCTCGTTCTGCAGCGCTACGAGCTGCTCTACGAGGCCGGTATCGTCGCCGAGGCGGGCTGCGAGCAGTCGCGAACTTTCGGACGGCCGATGTTTGCCGATCACCGTCGTATCCTCGCCACCGGCATGGCGCGGCTGCGGGCCAAGATCAAGTACCGCCCGGTCGTCTTCGAGCTCATGCCTGAGAACTTCACGCTTCTGCAATTGCAGCGAACAGTCGAGGCGCTGGCAGGCCTGACGCTGCACAAGCAGAATTTCCGACGGCTGATCGAACAGCAGGACTTGGTGGAAGAGACCGGCGGCTCCGAAAGCGAGACCGGCGGCCGCCCGGCGAAGCTCTTCCGCTTCCGTCACGCCATCCTCGAAGAACGCGAATTCGCCGGAACGAAATTACCGCTCTCCCGCAATTGACATATGCTCATATCGAGAATATCTATTTGCGCATAATATGCTCAAAATGAGTATAACAAGGAGCCGGTCATGAATCTTCCCGTATCCGCATCCTCCCTCTATGATCGTGTCAGCCGCGTCATCCCGAAAGCCGAATGGCTGACGTTTCAGGATGATGTCGAGGCCATCCTCGAGCTGAAGCGGCGGCACAACGCCGTCATTCTCGCCCACAACTACCAGACGCCGGAGATCTTCCACGGCGTTGCCGATATTGTCGGCGACAGCCTGGCGCTGGCGCGCAAGGCCATCGAGGTCGACGCCGACATCATCGTCCTTGCCGGCGTGCACTTCATGGCCGAGACCGCCAAGCTGCTGAACCCGGAAAAGACGGTGCTGATCCCCGATATGGACGCGGGTTGTTCGCTGGCGGATTCGATCACGCCTGAGGATATCGCCTTGCTGCGACAGGCACATCCGGGCGTTCCCGTCGTCACCTATGTCAACACCTCGGCTGCCGTGAAGGCGGCATCCGATATCTGCTGCACTTCGGGCAATGCCAAACAGGTGGTGGAATCGCTCGGCGTGCCGAAAGTGCTGATGCTTCCGGACGAATATCTGGCGCGCAACGTCGCGCGCGAAACCAATGTTCAGCTCATCGCCTGGCATGGACACTGCGAGGTCCATGAACTCTTCACCGCCGATGACGTGCGCCAACTGCGTGAAAATTATCCTGGCGTCACGGTGCTTGCGCATCCCGAATGTCCGCCGGATGTTGTCATGGAAGCGGATTTTGCCGGCTCGACTGCCGTCATGTCCGACTATGTCGGCAAAAGGCGCCCCGCGCGCGTCGTGCTGCTGACGGAATGTTCGATGAGCGACAATGTCGCCGTGCGTCATCCCGATGTGGAGTTCATCCGGCCCTGCAATCTCTGCCCGCATATGAAGCGCATCACGCTCGGGAATATCCGTAAGGCGTTGGAAGAGGGGCAGCATGAAGTGACGATCAATCCGGCGATCGCGGTCGCCGCCCGCCGCGCGGTGGAAAGGATGCTGGCGATATGAGCGAGATTCTTGAAGAACTGAGCGGTCGCATCGTTATCGTCGGCAGTGGTCTTGCCGGGCTGATGACAGCGCTGACCTTGGCCCCGGAACCCACCGTGATCGTAACGCGCGCCGCGCTCGGCGGGGAAACGTCGAGCGCCTGGGCGCAGGGCGGTATCGCTGCTAGCATGGGTGACGACGACAGTGCTGCGTTGCACCTGGCCGATACGCTTGCCGCCGGCGACGGGCTTTGCGATTTGAAGGTGACCGCGAGCATCGTCGCTGAAGCGCCCGCTGCCATCGCCGCGCTGGAGCGGGCCGGCGTTCAGTTCGATCGCAATAGCGCCGGCGTATTATCATTGGGCCTCGAAGCGGCTCATTCACGTCGCCGTATCGTGCATGCGAAAGGCGACGGCTCGGGTGCGGCCATAGTCCGTGCGCTTACAGAGGCGGTCGCCCGCGCGCAGTCGATCAGGGTGCTTGAAGGCTATGAGGCGCAACGGCTGTTGCTGGACGGCGACCATATCGCCGGTCTGCTGTGTGCAACGGAGAAGGGGACGGTCATCCTGCCATCCTCCCGCGTCGTGCTCGCGACGGGCGGCATAGGCGGCCTCTACGAGGCCACGACCAATCCTGTCGGCAATTTCGGGCAGGGGATCGCGCTTGCCGCGCGGGCCGGCGCGCTTCTGGCCGACATGGAATTCGTGCAGTTCCATCCGACGGCGCTCGACAGCCGCAGGCGACCGCTGGCGCTCGTCAGCGAGGCGGTTCGTGGCGAGGGTGCCTTGCTCGTCAATGAGAATAACGAGCGCTTCATGGCTGAGGTCGATGGCGCCGAGTTGGCCCCCCGCGATGTCGTCGCGCGCGCCATCAGCGCGGAAATCGCGCGCGGAGGCCGGGTTTTTCTCGATGCCCGTGAGGCGCTCGGCAACCGCTTCGCGGCGCGTTTCCCTGTCATCGACGCGCTTTGCGGCGAGGCCGGCGTCGATCCATCGTGTGATCTCATTCCGGTGCGTCCGGCTGTCCACTATCATATGGGTGGCGTGGCGACGGACGAGAATGGCCGCAGTTCCGTGCCCGGCCTATGGGTCGTTGGCGAGGCGGCATCCACCGGCTTGCACGGGGCCAACCGCCTTGCCAGCAATTCGCTGCTGGAAGCTGCCGTGATGGGCATGCGAGCGGCGCATGATATCGCCGGCATCGATGCAGGCCCGACAAGGCTGCTGCACGATCATGCGCGTCTCGTGGCACCCGGTCCGTCGCTTGTTCGGCCTGTTGTCTCGCGCCATCTCGGCGTACTGCGCAATGCCGGCGCGATTCATGGCGCGATCGCAGCCCTCCTGCCGCTGTTCGACAGTGAGGGTCCGGCGGCCGATCCGGCCCTCGTCGCGCTGCTGATCGCCGTTTTCGCCAGCCTCAGGAGGGAATCGCGCGGTGCCCACGCCCGCACGGATTTTCCGCTGAAGCTGCAGCATGTGCAGCGTCGCATGATGCGTCTGTCCGATGCCTTGGACATCGCGAGATCCGTCATTCCCTATTCCTTCGCCAGGAGCGCCTGACATGACCCTCGTTCCCCTTCCGCGCCTCATCGTCGAGCCGTTGGTGCGCAATGCCCTGCTTGAGGATCTCGGCCTTGCCGGCGATGTCACGTCTGCCGCCGTGATCCCCGCGACGCATCGGTCCCGCGTGGCAATGGTGACGCGCCAGCCGGGTGTGGTCGCCGGCCTCGATGCGTCCGAATTCGCCTTCCAGCTCGTCGATCTCGGCATCACCATGACCCGCCACGTGCCTGACGGCACGAAGGTAGAGGCAGGCGAGGTGATTGCAACGATCGAGGGACCATCGCGCGGCCTGCTGACGGCGGAACGCACCGCCTTGAATTTCCTCGGCCATCTCTCGGGTATCGCGTCCGTGACGGGCGGCATCGTCGAGGCGATCGCGGGCACCAAGGCTTCGATCGTCTGCACCCGCAAGACGACGCCGGGCCTGAGGGCGCTGGAGAAATATGCAGTCCGCGCTGGCGGCGGCATGAACCATCGCTTCGCGCTCTGTGACGCTGTGCTGATCAAAGACAATCATGTTGCCATTGCGGGCGGTGTCGTCGAGGCGATCCGTCGAGCCAAGGCGGGCGTCGGCCATATGGTCAAGATCGAAGTCGAGGTCGATACGCTGGAACAGCTTCGCGAAGCCATGGCCGAAGGTGTGGATGCCGTGCTGCTCGACAATATGGCGCCGGATCAGCTGCGCGAGGCGGTCGATATTGTCGCCGGACGAGCCATTACCGAAGCGTCGGGCCGCATCACGCCGGCAACCGCTGCAGCAATCGCGGCCTCCGGTGTCGATCTCATTTCCGTCGGATGGCTGACACATAGCGCGCCGACGCTCGATATCGGCCTGGACTGGAAGTCGGCGGCTTAACGCCGCCGATTGCAAGCTCAGACAACGATCGGCACTTGTGCACCGTCCATGCTGATGACGACGCCGGTAACGTAACTTGCCTTGGTCGAGCTCAGGAAGGCAACGACATTGGCAATGTCGGCAGGATCTGCCATGCGGCCGATCGGGATGCGCCGCAGCGCGTCGGCGAGCGCCTCCTCCTCTGTCGAGCCGGTAGCTTTCGCCGCCGCCTTCAGGCCTTCGGCGACGCGATCCGTTTCTGTCAGGCCGGGATTGAGGCCGACGACACGCACGCCTTTGCCGGCATAGGCATTGGCGAGCCCGACGCTTGCGAGCATCAGGGCGGCATTGGCCGACCCGCCGGCCAGATGGAAGGGCGAGGCGATCTTGCCGCCATTGCCGATGATATTGATGACGGCGCCCGAGCCACGCGTGCCCATGCGTTTGATGACGGGATCGATCACGTTGATATAGGAAAAATACTTCGCATCCATCGCGGCGCGCCAGATCGCAGGGGTCAGTTCGTCTGCCGGCGTGCGCGCCGCAGCCCCTGCGCTGTTGACGAGAATATCGATGGGGCCGATTTCGGCCTCGACCTTGTCGACGACCGCGAGTGCCTGCTCATCGGATATCAGGTCGGCGGCATAGCCTTGCGCTCCGGAGAGCTTCGAAAGCGCCTTGTCGATGTTGGCTTGCGCGCGCGAACATATGGCGACACGCGCGCCTTCCGACAGGAAGAGTTCGGCACAGGTATAGCCGATGCCCTTCGAGCCGCCTGTGATCAGAACGACTTTATCCTTGAGGCCAAGGTCCATGAGACTGTCTCCGGGTGCATTGCGAAAGGGCTCGCAAGCTACGTCCGGAAATCCCTGCCGTACAGAGTGGCAGCCGTCACAGCTTGTTTACCGGTCTCTACGAAAGGCGTTTGGCCTTCAGCACGGAAACGGCGGTTTCGCTGTTGTGGACATAGTCGTGGGCATCGGGCTGCTTTTGCACCAGCAGAATGAACAGCAAATCCGTCAACATCAGCTGGGCATCGCGCGCCGTGATCGACGAAGAGCGGACGCGATCCTCGTCGCCGACGGTGTGAAGGCGGATATCTGCAACGCGGGCAAGCGGGTTGTCCTGAAGTCCGGTAACGGCAATGACGGTCGCCTTGCGCTGGCTTGCGAGCTCGGCGATCCGCAGCGTCTCGATGCTGGTGCCGGAATAGGAAAGGGCGAAGAGCAGATCGTCCGGGCCGAGCGTCGACGCATTGGCCATCTGCACGTGGCTGTCGCTGTCATGCAGGACGTTGCGGCCGAGCTTCATCAGCTTGTAGGAAAAGTCGCGGGCGACCAGCGATGAGGCACCGACGCCGGCCAGATGGATGCGCCGTGCATCGTGAAGGGCTTCGAGCGCCTTGTCGATATCGCCCTCATTGTTGACCGAGATGGTCTGCTGCATGGCTTGCAATTTACTGCCCAACAGCTTCTGCAAGATCGTGAGATAGCCGTCACCCACTTCGATCGTGCCGTGGATCATGCCGGCCGGGGCTGGCCATTCCTGGGCTTTCGCTTCGCTGACGGCAAGCTTCAGTTCCTGGTAGCCGGCATAGCCAAGCTTCTGGCTGAACTTGACGACACTCGACTGGCTGCGGCCTGTCTCGACCGCAAGCGCCGCCGATGAGAGGCGCAACATCTGGTCGGGATTTTCGACGATGAATTGCCCGATCTGGCGATCGGCAGGCGCCATGGTCTCGAGCTGCGCACTGATTTTCTTCAAGATAGACATCTGTCCCTTCGGGCCGTCGGGGCCGTATCACGCGTCATCACGAGCAGACCAAAAATAGCATTCGGATGAAGCCGGGCAACCATGCTTCGAGCGACAGAGGTTATCACAGAGAATTGGAATAAAAAATTCCAATTTCCGTTGACAGGTTGGAATGGTCGAATAATCTTCTGCAGGAAGCAGGCGGCGGAGTCTCTGGGACGTCGCGCCTCTCTTCAACGGGTTCTGATCATGGATAGACTTCGCATCTCTGGCGGCAAAAGGTTGCAAGGCGCCGTGACGATTTCGGGCGCCAAGAATGCGGCCCTGCCGCAGATCGCGGCTGCCCTTTTGAGCCCGCATCCGCTGGAGCTGACCAACCTGCCTGTCGTCAGCGATGTCGAGAACATGCTTGGCGTCATTGCCCTTCATGGGGCGAAGATCACGCGTGCGGCGCACGGCACGACGATCGATCCGAGCGCCATCGTCTCGAAGGAGACCTCCTACGATACGGTGCGGCGCATGCGAGCGACCGTCCTGGTGTTGGCGCCGCTGCTTGCCCGTTTCGGTCAAGCGCGCGTCTCCCTTCCCGGTGGTTGCGCCATCGGTGCCCGACCTGTCGATATGCATATCAAGGCGCTTGCGACCCTGGGAGCCGATATCGCGATCGAAAGCGGCCTGATCGTCGCTTCGGCTGCCAATGGGCTGAAGGGTGCCCGCATCGTGCTGAGTTCGCCGTCGGTCGGCGCGACGGAGACGGCCATGATGGCCGCCTGCGCCGCCAAGGGCGAAACGGAGATTTTGAACGCCGCGCGTGAGCCGGAAGTTGCCGATCTCGCCGCCTGCCTCAGCGCCATGGGTGCGCGGATCGAAGGGGCGGGCACGCATCGCATCCTCATCGATGGCGACACCAGCTGGCGTCCCGCCAAACACCACGGCATCCCCGACCGTATCGAGGCGGGAACCTATGCCGTGGCCGCCGCCATCACCGGTGGACAGCTCGAGCTCATCCATGCCCGGTTGGAAAATCTTGCCTCGGTCGTACAGGCGCTGGAGGCCATGGGCGTCAGTGTCTGGCCGAGCGATCGTGGCTTGGTCGTCGCCAGAGACCGCCCGCTCAAGGGCGCCGACCTCACCACCGAACCCTATCCGGGCTTCCCGACCGATCTGCAGGCGCAATTCATGGCTCTTGCCTGCTGCGCCGAGGGCGCCTCGCTGATCCGCGAGACGGTATTTGAAAATCGCTTCATGCATGTGCCGGAGCTGATGCGGCTGGGGGCCAACATTACCCTGCAGGGCACAACGGCCCTGGTGCGGGGTGGTGCGCCGCTCAAGGGGGCACAGGTGATGGCGACGGATCTTCGCGCCTCCGTTTCGCTGGTGCTGGCGGCGCTCGTGTCGAAAGGCGAAACCATCGTCAATCGCGTCTATCATCTCGATCGCGGCTATGAGCAGCTTGACCGCAAGCTTCGCCTCTGCGGCGCCGATATCGAACGGCTGACGTCATGACCGCTGCAGCAGAAACCTCTCCTTATTTCCTCGGCGTCGATGGCGGCGGCACCGGTTGCCGCGCCCGCATCGAGGATGCCGCCGGCGCGATACTGGGGCAGGGATTGTCCGGTCCCGCGACGACACGGCTCGGTGTCGAGGAAGCCTGGGCTTCCATCGCCAGGGCCTTCGATGCCGCAATCGAGGAGGCGGGTCTGAGCGCCACGCATATCAAGCGTATCCATGCAGGCGTCGGGCTGGTCGGCATCAGCCGCAAGGGCGCGCTTGCAGCCCTCAGGGCCATAGAACATCCCTTTGCCAGCATCGACTTCGTCAGCGACGGCGAGGGAGCCTGCCTCGGCGCCCATTCCGGCCGGGATGGGGCAATCGTCATTGCCGGCACGGGGTCGATCGGGCTCGGTCTCGTCGAGGGCCGGCAATTGCGGGTCGGTGGTTATGGTTTTCCGATCTCGGACGAGGGCAGTGGCGCTTACCTCGGGCTGAATGCGGTGCAGCTCGCGCTTCGCGCCCATGATGGCCGCGAGCAGAAGACGGCATTGCTGGCCGAGATCATGCAGCGATTCCAGAACGATCCCATGGAAGCGGTGGCCTGGATGGATCGCGCATCCGCCACCGACTATGCGACACTTGCGCCGATGGTTCTGCGTCATGCCGACCAGGGCGATGCCGTGGCGCGGCGCATCGTGCAAAGCGCGGCAGGGCATATCGACACATTGGTTCGCACCCTTTTCGAGAAGGGTGCGCCGCGCGTCTGCCTGCTTGGCGGTCTGGCGAGTCCGCTCGAGCCCTGGCTTGCGCCGGATGTGCGCCGCAGCCTCAAGCCCATCGATGGCGATGCGGTCTCGGGCGCCATCATCCTTGCCAGAAGGGCAATCCGCCAGCGTTGACGGGAAGGTTGGCGCAGCGGTTTTTCGCGCAACAAAATTGGAATATTTTATTCCTTTTGTGATTGACTGAAGGAATAAACGGACATAGTGTTAACAAAGGTAAACAGGGAATGGGCGCAGAACGAAGCCGAAAAGGCCGGCTGCATCCTGGCTGATTTCAGTCTTCCGTTTTGTTGAAAAACCGAATTTTGCCGGGGCGGGTCCGATGCTTCATTGGTCGGGCTTGTCATCTCCTGACCTATTGATGTCGAAGCGTTAGTTCGAGAACAGACCCATGACAGAGCAGAAGTTGATATCCGAACTGGAGCAGTTGGTTTCCGAAGGCCGCAATCCGAATACGATGCATATCGATCTGCTGCCGACCTTCGATATCCTGCGCGAGATCAATTATGAGGATCAGACGGTGCCGGTCGCCGTCGAAAAGGTCATTCCGGCCATCGCCGCCGCCGTCAACCAGATCGTCGCCGCCTTCCAGAAGGGTGGCCGGCTGATCTACATGGGGGCAGGGACCAGCGGCCGGCTCGGCGTGCTCGACGCCTCCGAATGCCCGCCGACCTTCAGCGTGCCGCCGGAGATGGTCATCGGCCTGATTGCAGGCGGGCCGGATGCGCTGCGGCGTTCGATCGAGGGAGCCGAGGATGATCCCGAGCAGGGACGCCAGGCGCTGCGGGAGATCAATCTGACGGCAGCCGATGTCGTTGTCGGCATCGCCGTCAGCGGTCGCACGCCCTATGTCATCGGCGGCTTGAACTATGCGAAGAGCATCGGCGCCTTTACGGTCGCCCTGTCCTGCAATCCCAATTCCATTATTGCCGGCATCGCCGATCTGGCGATTTCTCCGGTTGTCGGTCCGGAAATCCTGACAGGCTCGACGCGCCTGAAGTCCGGCACAGCGCAGAAGCTCATTCTCAACATGCTGACGACGGCAAGCATGATCCGCATCGGCAAGAGCTATCAGAATCTGATGGTCGACGTCAGCGCGAGCAACAAGAAGCTGGTGGCGCGCGCCGCGCGCATCGTCATGCAGGCGACCGGCTGCTCGCAGCAGGAGGCACGCCGCGTTCTCGATCTGACAGGCAATGACGTCAAGCTTGCCATTCTCATGGAAATAACCGGGATGGGCATTGAAGAAGCCCGCGCGGCATTGCAAAACGCTGATGGATTCCTGCGCAAGGCCATCAACGCTAGGACTGCTTAAGGGAAGATCGCGGCGCGCCGCGATAGCAATCAATTGGCCAAAATCGGCCGGGGACATTTGAAAAAATCGGAGGGCTGGGAATGGAAGGGCATTTTGCAAGGAAACTGATTTCGGGGGTCGTGCTCGCGGCGGGGCTTGGCATGGCGGCGGTCGCGATGCCGGTTGAGGCAGCGACGCTGCGCATGGCGTGGTCGCAGGATGCGACCGGGCTCGACCCGCACAAGCAGACGGCCTTTTCCTCCATCCGGCTGCTGGAGCTGATCTACGAGCCGCTTGTCCGCCTCGATGGCAACCTGCAGATCGTGCCCGGCATTGCCGACAGCTGGCAGTTTTCACCCGACGGCAAGCAGCTGACCTTCAAGCTCAACGCCAAGGCGAAGTTCCAGAATGGCGCCCCGGTGACCTCGGCCGACGTGAAGGCTTCCTTCCAGCGCATCCTCGACCAGGCGACCGGCGCCGTCGCCCGCGCCAACTTCTTGTCGATCGCGAGCATCGATACGCCCGACGCCAATACCGTTGTGTTCAACCTGTCGCAGCCTGACGTTCCGATCCTGACGGCGATGACCAGCCTCAATGCGGCGGTTGTTCCGGCGAGCGAAATTACCGCCGGCACCATCGGCACGAAGGCGATCGGTTCCGGCCCCTTCAAGCTCGACAGCTGGGTTCCGAATTCCAAGGAAGTACTGAGCGCCAACAAGGACTGGGCAGGCGGCGCCATCGGCGTCGACGGCATCAACATCAGCGTACTGCCCGATGAAACGGCCATCCTCGCCTCGCTGCGCACCGGCCAAATCGATTTCGCTCTCCTGAACGATCCGCTCGTGGCGACACTGGTGCCTAAGGAGCCGAAGCTGCAGCTCACCCGCACGCCGGTGCTTTCCTACAATGTCCTGCAGCTCAACCCGTCGCGCAAGCCGATCGATCAGCTTGCGGTGCGCCAGGCGATCTCCTGCGCCATCGACCGCAAGGACGTGATGGATACGGCAGCGCTCGGCGAGGGCAAGGTGACCGGGCCTCTGACGATGCCGCTCTACGCCACCGATCCCGGCCAGCTTTTCTGCTATACACGCGACGTAGCGAAGGCAAAGAAGCTGATGGCCGATGCCGGTTTTGCCAATGGCTTCTCCGCGACCGTGATCGCCGCCACCGGCGAGCCGCCGACGGCGACAGCCGAAGCGCAGGTCATCCAGTCGCAGCTCGCCGAAATCGGCATCAAGCTCGATATCAAGGTGATGGAGCTCAACGTCTACGTCGATACCTGGCTGAAGGGCAATTTCGACATGGCGGTCGCGCTCAACGGCGGCAGCGCCGATCCTTACTCCATGTACAACCGGTACTGGACGAAGACCGGCAATCTGCAGAAGGTCGCCAATTACATCGACGACACGCTCGATAGCCTGATGCAGAAGGGGCGCGTCGAAACCGACCCGGCCAAGCGCAAGGCAATCTTTGCCGAATTCGAGAAGCATATCGCCGAAGTCTCGCCCTGGATCTGGCTCTACACGGCTTATGGCTACACGGCTGAGCAGAAGAATGTTCAGGGCTTTGTGCCGACGCCGACGGGCTCGCTGTTCGGCCTCGCCAAAGTCTCGATCAAGTGACGACAGTCGAGATTTAGAGGAAGTGCCATGGGATACCTGACGCGCCGGCTCATGACATTCCCGCTGATCATGCTGGGCGTATCCATCCTCGTCTTCGTCGCCATCCGGCTGGTGCCGGGTGACGCGATCACGGCGATGCTCGGAACCAATGCGGGCCTGCTGACGCCGGAGCAGCGGCAGGCCCTTGCCACCTATTTCGGCATCGACCAGTCCTGGCCTGTTCAGTATTGGCATTGGCTCCTGGGCATATTCCAGGGCAATCTCGGCATTTCCGTCACCTACGGCAAGCCGGTGCTCGACATCATCCTCGAGCGTTTCCCGCTGACGCTCGAACTTGCGTTGCTCTCCATGCTGATCGCGCTTGCCATCGGCCTGCCGGCGGGCGTCTTTGCCGCGACACGAAACGAGAGGTTCTCCGATCTTGCCGTGCGCATCGTCGCCATGATCGGGCAATCGACGCCGAATTTCGTTCTCGGGCTTCTGCTGATCTATGCCTTGTCGGCCGGTTTCGGTGTCTTGCCGACCATGGGGGAGTTTACGCCCATCTGGCGGGATCCGCTCGGCAATCTCGGCCAGATGATCCTGCCGGCATTGACGCTTGGCTTCGCCTTCGCCGCCTCGGTCACGCGCGTCGTACGCTCGGCCATGCTCGATGTTCTGAGTGACGATTATGTCCGCACGGCCCGCAGTCGCGGCGTGCCGGCGCGTGGCGTCATCTGGCGGCATGCGTTGCCGAATGCGCTGATCCCGGTGGTGACGCTCAGTGGCGTCGAGTTCGGCTATCTTCTCGGCGGCGCGGTTCTCGTCGAGCAGATCTATGCTCTGCCCGGACTCGGCCGCATGGTGCTCGACGCCATCCTGCAGCGCGATTATGCCCTGGTGCAGGGTAGCGTGCTGTTCATCGCCTTCAACTTCATGATCGTCAACCTGCTCGTCGATCTCGCCTATGTCGCGCTCGATCCGCGCGTCCGTCTGGGAGAGGGTTGATGCGGATCCTCAAGGCCATTTTGGGACATATGAGCGGCCGGATCGGCGGCATCATCGTTCTCATCTATATCGTGCTTGCCATTCTCGGCATGCTGGGGCTCACCCCGCACGATCCATTGATGCAGAACCGGATCGACCGCCTGCATGCCCCCAATCTCACCTATTGGATGGGCACCGATCTCTTCGGCCGCGATGTTGCAAGCCGGTTGATGAACGGCATCGGAGAATCCTTCACCGTCGCCTTCCTGTCCGTGGCCGGCGCAAGCCTGATCGGCACCGTGCTCGGTTTGACCGCAGCCTGGTCGGGAAAGCGCTGGGACGGCGTGATTATGCGGACGATGGACGTGCTCCTGGCCTTCCCGGCGATCCTTCTAGCGCTCCTGATTATCGCCATCGTCGGGCCGGGTACCTGGACCAGCGTCGCGGCGATCGCGATCGTCTACACGCCTATCTTTACCCGCGTCGTGCGCGGTCCGGCGCTGTCTTTGAAGGGACGCGACTTCGTCGATGCCGCCCGCACCTTCGGCAGCAGCAGGTCTTACATCCTGACGCGGCATTTGTTGCTCAATCTTGTTGCGCCGCTGACGGTGCAGGTGACGCTGGCGCTCGCCTGGTCGCTGTTGACCGAAGCGGGCCTGAGCTTTCTCGGTTTGGGAACGCAGCCGCCGGCCTCCTCGCTCGGGCTGATGCTGAGTGACAGCCGCAACCTTATGGAAACAGCGCCCTGGCTGCTGATCTTCCCCGGCATAACCATCATGATCTCTATTCTCGGCTTCAACCTGCTCGGCGATGCCCTGCGCGATATTCTCGATCCGAAAATGCGGAGGTCCACCGTATGAACCCACTGCTGTCGGTCTCGGATCTGCGCGTCGGTTTCGGACGCAATCCGGAAGCAAATCCCATCGTTCGCGGAGTCAGCTTCGAGCTCGAAGCCGGCGAGACGCTGGCGATCGTCGGTGAGAGTGGGTCGGGCAAATCCGTCACGGCGCTTTCGATCAATCGCCTCGTCGATTTCGGCGGCGGTCGCATTACTGGCGGCTCGATCCGGCTGAAACGTGCGGATAACAGCGTTCTCGACCTGACCACGGCCGGCGAGGCACAGCTGACGAAGATCCGCGGCGCCGAGATCGGCATGATCTTCCAGGAACCGATGACGTCCCTTAATCCGGTGCTGACGATCGGCACGCAGATCGAGGAATCGTTTCGGCTGCATCGCGGTCTGACCGGCCGCCAAGCGACGGCCGCCGCCAAGGATGCCTTGGATCGTGTGCGCATTCCCGATGCCGCTCGACGCCTGACCTATTGTCCGAACCAGCTTTCCGGCGGCATGCTTCAGCGTGTGATGATCGCGACGGCACTTGCCTGCAATCCGCGCCTGCTGATCGCCGACGAGCCGACGACCGCGCTCGACGTGACCGTGCAGGCGCAGATCATGGCGTTGCTCGCCGAGCTGAAGCGCGAGACCGGCATGTCGATGATCTTCATCACCCACGATATCGGCCTCGTCGCCGGCATTGCCGACAAGGTGATGGTTATGCAGGCCGGAGAGGCGGTCGAGCAGGGCGAACTCAACCAGATCCTCGATAATCCCATCCATCCCTATACACAGCATCTGCTGCATTCGGTTCCGCATTTCGCTGCCGGGAGTGCCGCGCGCACGGATTTTCAGCGCGATGAATCTCAGACCAAACCGGCGCTGAAGGTCGATGGCTTGACCGTCCGTTTCTCGGTGTCGAGCAGCTTCCTGCGTCGTGCGACCGGCGCGGTTCATGCCGTGGAAGGGGTCGGCTTCGATTTGATGCCGGGCGAGACGCTGGCGATCGTCGGCGAGAGCGGCTCCGGCAAATCCACGACCGCGCGGGCGGTCCTTGGATTGGTCAAGTCGACGCGCGGCACGTTCACGACTAGTGGCGGCAAGGCTGCCGACCGCACGAGCGCGGTGCAGATGGTCTTCCAGAATCCTTACGCCTCGCTCAACCCGAGACTTCGGGTCGACAGCATTCTCGCCGAACCGGTGATCGCGGCCGGTGGCCGTCTGTCGGGAGGCACGCGGGAGCGGATGGTCATGCTGCTGAAGCGTGTCGGTTTGCCGGAAAATGCCCTTGAACGCTACCCGCACGAGTTTTCCGGTGGCCAGCGCCAGAGACTGTGCATCGCGCGCGCTCTGATGCTGAACCCGTCCGTGCTGGTGCTCGACGAGGCGGTTTCCGCACTCGACGTCTCCGTTCAGGCGCAGGTCTTGAACCTGTTGATAGAGCTCCAGCGCGAATATGGGCTCGCCTATCTGTTCATCTCGCATGACATGGCAGTGGTGGAGCGGATCGCCCATCGCATCGCCGTGCTCTATGCCGGCCAGATCGTCGAGATCGGCGATGCGGCCTCGATCTTGTCGCAGCCAAAGCATTCCTATACCAGGCGGTTGATCTCGGCAGTCCCGACGGTCGCGCGGCGAAAGGAGAATTTCGCGCTCGACACGCGTCAGGTTCCTTCGCTGGTGCGTCCTCTCGGTTTCGAGCCGGCAACACCGGAATGGCGCCGGTTCGCGCCGGATCACATCGCTCTGGCGGAAGCCTGAAGCAAGCCGGCGGGAAGGCGAGATATGACGGGAGAGGGTATGCAGTTTGAGGAGCGTTTCGATCGGGCCTTTTCGCCGCTCGAACAGGCCGTCGCGTCAACGCGCATTCCGGGCGGCGTTCTGGGCATGGTCGATCTCGACGGCAACCGGCTGGTACGTGCCGTCGGTTCGGCGCAGAAGGTCCCGAGCGTCAGGCCCATGCTGGTCGATACATGGTTCGATCTCGCATCGCTCACCAAGGTCATTTTCACCACATCGCGCATCCTGGCGCTGGCGGAGGCCGGCACCATCGATCTCGATGCGCCGCTGACGACACTTCTGCCCGATCTGCGTCAGTACAGCGCCGAGGCATGGGAGCGAAAGGTGACCTTTCGCCAATGCCTCGGTCATCAGACGCCTTTTCCGGCGGTCGAGCCGATCTATACCTACGGCCACGATCCGGACCTATTGCGCGCTTTCATCCTGCAGCGCGAATGGCGGGCCGGCCCACCCGTCTATTCCGATATCAATTTCATTCTTCTCGGCTTCGCGCTCGAACGCCTGACCGGCCAGACGATCCGCGCCATGGACCCGGGGCGGGGCTTTGCCTTTTCCGCCGAGCCCGATCAGGCGGCCGCGACGGAAGACTGCACGTGGCGTCATCGCGTCTTGTCGGGCGAAGTCCATGACGATAATTGCTCCGCTCTTCAGGGTGCGGGCCATGCCGGGCTATTCGGAACGGCAGCGGCAATCCTCGATTTTGCCGGGGGCTTGCTCGATGGCAGCGGCGCATCAGCCCGCTCGATCGCATTGATGCGCGCACCGCTTTCGGCCACACGCACGCATGGCTGGGAGCGCGCCCATGACGGTTGGTCCGGTGGGACGCTGTGCTCGCCGGAGACGATCGGCCACACAGGGTTCACCGGCACCGGCCTCTGGATCGATTTCGACAAGGGCAGGGCCTGGACCTTGCTCACCAACCGCATTCATCCGACACGCCATTTCGACAGTGGCATCCTGACGCTTCGTCAAACTGTCGGCGATCGCGTCAACGCAGCTTAGGAGCCTGATCATGGAACCAATCTGGGCAGTCGGTCTGATGACCGGAACCGTTCTCGACGGCAATATCGATGTTGCCATGCTGAAGACGGATGGCGAGCGGATCGAGGAATTCGGCCCCTATGTTCTGGCTCCCTATCCCGACTGGATCCGGACGCTTCTGGAGGAGACGCTGCGGCAAGCGCGGGCATGGAATTTCGACGGCCCCGAGCCGGCGATCTTCAAGGAGGCGGAAGAGGCCCTGACGCGGGCTCAGTCGGAGGCTGTCAGGCAATTGGTCGAGAGCAACGGCATGACCATGGCAGACATCGGCGTTGTCGGGTTCCACGGCCAGACCGTGCTGCATCGGGCACCACAGAAAGATCGGCTGGGGCAGACGCGCCAGCTCGGCGATGGCGAGTTGATGCGGTCCATCCTCGGCACCAAGGTCGCCTATGATTTCCGCTCGGCCGATATGCGCGCCGGTGGCCAGGGTGCGCCGCTTGCCGCCGTCTACCACACCGCCTTGCTGCGCGGCGCGGGCGCGGCTGGCGAGACCGCTATCCTCAATCTTGGCGGCGTCGCCAATATCACGTGGTGGGACGGCGAGGGCAATTTCGTCGCCTTCGACACCGGCCCTGCCAATGCACCGCTCAATGATTTCATCAAGTCCCATGGTCTCGGCGAGATGGACCGCGACGGTGCGCTCGGTCGGGCCGGCAAAGTAGACGAGGCGCGGCTCGAGAAGTTGCTGCAGCACCCCTATCTTAGCAAGCCCTATCCGAAGTCGCTGGATCGTTTCGATTTCGGCGCCTCGATGGCGGATGGGCTCAGCCCTGAAGATGGTGCTGCGACGCTTTCGGCCTTCACGGCGGGCGCCGTGGGCAAGGCGCTCGATCTGTTGCCGCACCGGCCGAAGAAGGTTGTCGTCAGCGGCGGCGGCCGTCACAATCCCACGATCATGTCGATGCTGCAAAGCCGCGCCGGCGTAGAGCCGATCTTTGCCGAAGACCTCGGGTGGCGTGGCGATGCCGTTGAAGCGGAATGTTTTGCATTTCTGGCCGTGCGTGTGCTGCGCGGCTTGCCGATCAGCTTCCCCGGCACGACGGGTGCGCCGGAGCCCATGCGCGGCGGACGTCTCGCCGGATAATCGCCGGCAGCAACATCACGCCGTCAAAGGTTTTCGCTGCAGCCCATCGATGCTATGAAGAGATCGCAATTATGCGATCGAACTGGCTTAGACGGATATCGCACGGATGGCAGGCAGGCAGCATCGAGCAGGCTTTGTCGGCGGCGTGGTCGCCTTTGCCATTATATGTGTCGTCGTGGCTTCGGCCCTTCGCCCTGCGAGCGCGCAGCCGGAATGGAGCGTTGCGCCGCCGGCCTGCGTCTCCGGCCCGATGATCACGCGCACGGGCGAGACACTTTGCATTCGCAAGGAAAGTTATAACAGGGATCTCTGTGCGGCTATCGATTACTTCGCCCGCATCAACCGTCTGCCGCCGGATTATCTGGCTCGGCTGGTCTGGCGCGAGAGCACGTTTCGGCCGGATGCCGTCAGCCCGAAAGGCGCTCAAGGCATTGCCCAGTTCATGCCTGGGACGGCAAAGCTTCGCGGCGTCCGCGACAGTTATGATGCGCTCGAAGCGCTGGGCAAGGCAGCTTCCTATCTCGACGAATTGCGCAACCGGTTCGGCAATCTCGGGCTGGCCGCCGCCGCCTACAATGCCGGCGAGGCGGGCCTGGCGAATTTTCTGAATTCCGGCGATCTTCCCTATGAGACGCGCAGCTATGTGAGCGCGATCACCGCGCATACGGTCGAGGAGTGGCGCGATGGACCGCCCGACGTCGCCGCGCCGGACTTGGACAAGGGCAAGCCCTTTGTCCAATCCTGTGTTGCCCTTGCTGGAAGTCGGCGGCTGAAGCAGGTCGCCTTGGAGCAAGAGCGGCCCTGGGCGCCCTGGGGCGCTCAATTGGCAGAGCATTTCCAGGTCAATGCCGCCCGCAACCTGTTCGCGACAAATGTCCGAAAGTTGCAGTCTCCCTTGAATGCGGAAAAGCCGCTGATCGTGCGTCAGCGTAATGCGGATTTCGGCCGGCGCATCCGCTTTGCCGCGCGTATCGGCAGGCAGACGCGTGCCGAGGCGGATGCCGTTTGCACGCAGGTCCGGCAACAGGGCGGCACTTGCCTGGTGTTCAAGAATTGAGTTTCTTGCTGACCTCAGATGCCGATCTCGAATGCCGGAGGCATGCCATCGTCGCATCGCGTCGCGCTTGTTTGATCGAGTGCCCACTGATTGGACTTTACTCCCTCTTGGCTCGCGCTTATTCGTTAAGGCCCGACCTTTGGGAGGAAGCCGCGGGATAACCAAAGGAGCGTGCAATGGCGCATAAGCGTGAAGTTCCTGGGATCCGTGCCTACAACAGCCCGGCCGGCGGCTGGGGAGCGCTCAAGGCCACCGCCAAGGCGGTCCGTGACCAGATGGAAGTCACCGAGGCGCCCGGCCTGCTCCTGCGCACCAACAAGCCGACGGGTTTCGATTGCCCCGGCTGTGCATGGCCCGACAAGGAGCATACCTCCACCTTCCAATTCTGCGAAAACGGTGCGAAAGCAGTCACTTGGGAAGCGACAAACAAGCGCGTGACGCCGGATTTCTTCGCCGAGCATACGGTCAGCGAACTCCTGACTTGGAGCGACTATGATCTGGAGAATTCCGGTCGGCTGACGCATCCGATGGTCTACGATCGCGCAAGCGACACTTATAAGCCGATTGCTTGGGAAGATGCCTTTACCCGCATCGGCGAAGTCATGCGCAGCATGCCCAACCCGGATATGGTCGAATTCTACACGTCGGGCCGCGCCTCCAACGAGGCGGCTTTCCTCTTCCAGATCTTCGCGAGGGAATACGGCACCAACAATTTCCCCGATTGTTCGAACATGTGCCATGAGGCAACCAGTGTCGGCTTGCCGCAATCGATCGGCATGGGCAAGGGCACGGTATCGCTCGACGATTTTGATCAGTGCGACCTGATCATTTCGATGGGGCACAATCCCGGCACCAACCATCCGCGCATGATGGGCACACTGCACGAGTGCTCGCGCCGCGGCGTGCCGATCATCGTGTTCAATCCGCTGAAGGAGCGGGCGCTGGAGCGCTTCGCCGACCCGCAGAGCCCCATCGAAATGGGAACCTTCGGATCGACCCGGATCGCCTCCTCCTATTACCAGGTGAAGATCGGCGGCGATGCCGCTGCGCTCAAGGGTATCATGAAGGGCGTTCTGGCACTTGCCGAGACTTCGGAAGACGTGCTCGATCATGCGTTCATTGCCGAGCATACCAGCGGTTTCGACGCGCTGGTTGCCGATATCAAGCAGACGGAATGGGCTGATATAGAACGCGTATCGGGTCTTTCCCGCGCCGATCTGGAACAGGTCGCCGCCGCCTATGCCAAATCCAAGGCAACGATCGTCGCCTACGGCATGGGTATCACCCAGCATGCCAAGGGCACTGCGAATGTGCAGCAGATCGCCAATCTTCTGCTGCTGCGCGGCAATTTCGGCAAGCCTGGCGCCGGCATCTGCCCGCTGCGCGGACACTCCAACGTGCAGGGCAATCGTACCGTCGGGATCACCGAGAAGCCGGATGCCGCGCTGATTGAGGGCATCGAGCGCGCCTTCGGTTTCAAGTCCCCGGCCCATCACGGCCATGATGCGGTTGCCGCCATGCAGGCGATGGCCGAAGGTCGCTCGAAGGTGCTGCTCAGCCTCGGCGGCAATTTTTCGATCGCGCTTCCGGATCCCGAGCTGTGCGCCGAGGGTATGCGCAGGCTCGATCTTGCCGTCCACCTGAACACCAAGCTCAACCGTTCCAATCTTCTGATCGGCAAGGAATCCTTCCTGCTGCCAGTGCTTGGCCGCACCGAAGAGGACGTTCAGGCCACCGGCCCGCAATCGGTGACCATCGAGGACTCGATGTCGATGGTGCATGCCTCGCGCGGCAGGCTGAAGCCGGCATCGGGGGAGCTACGTTCGGAGCCAGCCATCGTTGCGGCCATGGCGCAGGGGACCTTGCCGGAAAGCAAGGTCGCGTGGATGGAACTGGTCAAGGACTATGACCTGATCCGCGACAAGATCGAAATCGTTTATCCTGATTTCGCCCGTTACAATGAGCGCATCCGCGTGCCCGGCGGCTTTCGCCTGCCGCTCCCGGCGACGGAGCGCGTCTGGAAGACGCCTTCCGGCAAGGCCGAGTTCAAGCTGTTTTCCGGCCTTAATGAGGACATCTCGCTTTCGGATTCAAGTATCCTCAAGCTCGCGACGATCCGCAGCCATGATCAGTACAACACCACGATCTACGGCCTCGACGACCGTTATCGCGGCGTGTTCGGCCGTCGTGATGTCCTGTTCATGAACGACAAGGACCTTGAGGCCAAGGGATTGGAGCATGGCGATCTCGTCGAGATCGAGACGGCGCTGCCTTCCGGCGGCAAGCGGCTGTTGAAGCTGACGGCGATTTCCTACGATATCTCGGAGGGTTCCGTCGCTGCCTATTATCCGGAAGCCAATTGCCTGATCCCGCTCGACTATCAGGACAAGGAAAGCGGCACGCCTTCCTACAAATCCATTCCAGTGCGCATCAGCAAGGCTGCTTGAGCAAGGCTGCGCGCAAACCGGGCTAGACGCTGCGGCCGCCGACCCAGGTGGCCGCAATATTCGGCCGCGAGGCGGTGTAAATGATCTTCTGCAGGATGCCTTCTCCGGCATCGCGATCCTCGAACAGCCGCACCGTGCCCTTCTCGTGGGCGGTGTCGATGACGATGGCATCGAACTGATAGCCGGGCGTAAACTGCCCGACCGGCAGATCGAGTGCCGCGCCGCCGCCGGCCGTTGCGATATGAAAGGCATCGCGGAAATCGATCTGCGCCGGTCCGAATGTGGAGCGGCTTTCGGCCGGCACGTTCGGATCGACACCGCTTTGCAGCATCCTCGACACGAGGATCGCGCCGCGGGCATTCTCCAGCATCGACGCGCTGGGCCCGCCGGAAATATCCGTGCCGAGGCCGACATGCAGGCCCTTTTCCAGCGCCGCCCGCAACGGAAAGACCGCATTGGCAAAATAGGCGTTCGAAAGCGGACAATGCGCAACGGCTGCTTCGCGCGCCTTGATCGTCTCCATATCCCCAGCGGTCAGGAAGTTCGCATGCGCCAATACCGTGCCGCGCCGAAGCAGGCCGAAGCGGTCCAGGCTCTCGGTATCCGTCATGCCGTGCCGGGTAAGCACGTAGCCATGCTCCCAATCGCTCTCCGAACAATGGGTCTGCACATGGCAGCCGCATTCCCGGGCAATCGCGCCGAGCCCTTCGAGCGTTGCATCCGTGCAGGAGGGAATGAAACGCGGCGTTACCACAGGCAGGACGCGGCTTTCGCCATTGTCGGGATGGCCGCGCACATAATCGATGAGTGCGCGAGTGCCTTCCAGCGCCGCATCGCTCGAGGCGTCGCGATAGTAGTCGGGGCATTCCTGCGGATTGTCCATCGCCACCTTGCCGATCAGGGCGCGCTGGCCCCTTTCGAGGCAGATATCGACCAGCGCCCGGGTCGCCTGCTGGTGTATGGTGGCGAAATACAACGCCGTCGTCGTGCCGTTGGCAAGGAGGTCGTCGACCAGCAGGCCATAGACATGGCGTGCGAAGACAAGGTCCTCATAGCGCGCCTCCAGCGGGAACGTGTGTTTTTGCAGCCAGACTTCCAGCGGAACGTCAAGCGCGTCGCCAAGCTGCGGGTATTGCGGCGCATGCACATGCAGGTCGACAAAACCTGGCAGAAGATAGGAGCCGTTCGGCAGCGTCACCAATTCACCGGTGGCTTCGCGGGCGTCGCGAATGGTCCGATAGTTGGGGTCACCGTAACGATGGATCGCTTTGATCGCGCCGGCTGCATCGATCTCGATCAGCACATCATCCAGAATGTCGATCTTGCCGCGCACGGGTGAATGAAAGCCCGATGCGCTCAGGGTCTTGCCACGCAAATCCATCGCTGTTCTCTATTTCAGGCAGCCATCATGGTGGTGCCGTAGGTAATGCCCTTTTCCTTCAGCCAGCGCCGATAGGCGATCGACGTGGCGTCGGCGCGAGTCGGGATTTCCGCCCGCGGCTCCAGCGGTAGCAGCACCGGGCGCTGGTTTTCAAGAATGATGCGGTCCTGCAGGAAGATAAGTTGCTGGAAATGTACTAGTTCCGTCGTCGTCGAGACGTCGTCGATCAGGAACATGACCGGATGGGCGCGGCAACGATCCGGATCCAGCGGCTGCACGAAAAGGCAGATGACGTCCCAACGATTGGCGGCGTTCGGGCAGGTCTTGTAGAGCAGCGTCGCAAACGGCGTCATCACCCGATAGATATAATCCGTCATGATGCCTTCGCTGGCCGAAAGTGCCGCCTGCGGCTGGAAGAACTGGCAATTGGTCGCCCAGACCTCGTCGACGTCGCGGCGGATCTCGACATTGTACTGCGCCACTTCGGTGTGCGGCTCGGCGCCGAGAATATCGGTGTGCACGAAGGGGAAATGCGCCAGGTCGAGGAAATTTTCCACGATCCGGAGCCCCGAGGCCCGCACCGCCACCGTGCCGCAATTGACCACGCGGCGATCCGGCTCATCGGCTTCGGGCAAGTCGAACAACCCGCCGGCCGGCGTGCCGAGCGTCGTCCAGACGAGGCCGAAGCGGTGGATCAGCGGCAATGGCTCGGCGCGTCCCTCGGCATTTACGACCAATGTCCCGTCATTCGATCGCGTCACGGTAAGGTCGGTGCCGAGAAGACGGTTCACCGAGGTTCCGAAGGGAATCTCGTTTTCCGTTTCCAGCGCATACCATTGATCGAGGGCTGCCTTGTCCAAACATTGGCTCATGCGAGGCTCCTTTTTCTTGTCCGTCGATGCACCTTAGCGGACATCGCGATAATAGGGCAGGCCGATGGCGGCCGGGGCGGCCATGATACGGCGCATGCGCTGCCATGCCAGCACCGGCACGATGATGAAGGCCATCGTGCCGAGATAGGGCAACATGGACAGGAAGGCGGGTGCGATCGGCCAGCCGCGCGCCTGGCCGACGAAGCCGAGCGCGGTGATGAGGCCGAACAGCAAGCCCGACAGAACGGCCGGGATCGGCCGGTAGCCGGCAAAGATCACCAGCGCCACCGCGATCCAGCCGCGACCGGCGACCACCCCGTCGGACCAGGAAGGCACGAAAGCAAGCGTCAGGTAGGCACCCGCGCCGGCGGCAAGGGCTGAGCCGGCCATGACGTAGGCGCAGCGGATGAGGTTGACCGAAATGCCGGCCGCATCCGCCGCCGCCGGATTTTCGCCGACGGCGCGCAGATTGAGGCCGTGGCGGGTGCGGAACATGATGTAGCTCAGCGCTACCGGCAGGATGATATAGATCAGATAGACGAGGATGTTCTGCGAGAAGAAGGCCTTGCCGAGGATCGGGAGATCGCTGAGGAGGGGAATTTCGATACCGGAAAAGGTGGCGCGCACCGGCATGCCGGAATAGGCGCGGCCGATGCTGGAGGCGATGCCGTTGCCCATCAAAGTCAGCGCCAGGCCGCAGAGCACCTGGTTGGCACGCAGGAGAACGGTGGCTGCGGCGAAGATCGCGCCGAAGAATGCGCCGACAAGCAAGGCAGCAAGAAAACCGAGCGTCGGCGAGGGATAGATCGTCGTTGCGGCAACGCCCGTCAGCGCCCCCATTGCCATCAGTCCCTCGACGCCGAGATTGACGACGCCGACCCGTTCGGCCAGCACTTCGCCGAGAGCAGCCAGCGCCAGCACGCCGCCTGCGAGAAAAGCTGTGGTCAGGAGGCCGGTGAGAAGATCCATGGTCTCTTGTCCTTTCAGGCCTTGTCGCGGGCGATGTGATAATGGGCGAGCTCATCGCCGATCGCCGTCAGGAACAGGATGAGCCCGGTGATCGCGAGCACCGCCGACGTCGTCAGCCCCTGGGTTTGCAGGACGATGCCGGAATTCAGGATGAAGGCCATCAACGCCGCTGAAAAGATAACGCCAATGGCGGAGTTGCGCGCCAGCACCGCGACCATGATGCCGAGATAGCCGTAATTGTTGGAAATACCGCCCTGCAGGCGATGCACCGTGCCGGCGATCTCCAGCATGCCGGCAAGCCCCGCTATGGCACCGGACAGAAGCATGACCGTGATCAGGTGGCGCCGCGCCGGTATGCCGGCATAATGGGCCGCAGCCGGGTTGGAGCCGACGAGGCGCACTTCGTAGCCCCAGCGCGAGAAAGCCAGCAGGCCGGCGACGATGATGGCGGCAAGGATGGCGACAGGAAAGCCCCAATGGATGGAGCCCCAAAGCTCCGGTATTTCGGCCGACAATCGCCCGGTTGCCGAATTCGCCGTGCGGTCGCGCCAGGCGCTGGTCGAGACGTAGAACACCAGAAGCACAGCGACGAAATTGAGCAGCAGCGTGGTGATCAGCTCATTGACGCCGGCATAGGCGCGCGCCAGCGTCGGGATAAGGATCCAGACAAGGCCGCCGAGGAGACCGCCAAGAAACATCAACGGCAGGATCACGACAGGCGGGCCGGGCACGAAGAGGCCGACCACGGCAGCACCGAATGCGCCGGCATAGAACTGACCTTCGGCACCGATATTCCAGATGCCAATTTGCTGGCCGACGGCGACGGACAGTCCCGTCAGGATGAGAGGGACCAGCAGAACACCGAGATCCTGAAGGCCGAAACTGGAGCCGAGGCTCGAATCGATCACCTCGGAAGCCAGCTCGAGCGGCTTTGCGCCGGTGACGGCCAAAACCAGCCCGGCAAATACGAGCGCCAGCAGGATAGCGACGATGCGGGCGGCAAATGCCTTGGCGGGAGAGGCCGAGGGTAGGCGGTGAAGACGCCAGGACATGCTCATGTCAGGCAACCTCGCGCGCAAGGGCGCGTCCACCCATCAGCAGGCCGATCTGGTCGATGTCGGTCCTGTCGTTGTCGACTATTCCCATGATCCTGCCTTCGTAGAGTACGGCGATGCGATCGGAGAGATTGAGGAGCTCTTCCAGTTCCTCCGAGATCAGCACGATCCCTGCGCCGGCATCGCGTAGCTCCACGATGTAGCGCAGCATCGTGTTGATGGCGCCGACGTCGAGGCCGCGGCTTGGATAGGCAGCGATCAGCACCTTGTTGGCGATACGCATCTCACGTCGGGCGACGAGGCGCTGCTGGTTGCCGCCGGAAAGATTGCGGACGGGCATGTCGAAGTCGGGAATAGTCACATCCGCCGCCGCCGCAATCTCCTTGGCCAGTGCGGTCGCTCCCCCCGGACGATAGACCGCGCCGGCTGATACCGGCGGCTTCTTGTACTCGCGCATCACGGCGTTGACGGTGATGCTGAGCGCAGGGGCAAGGCCGCTATGCAGCCTGTCTTCCGGTATATGGCCGATGCCATTGTCAGCGAAAACAGCCGCATTGCTGTGCTCGACTGGACGCCCATCGATAAGGATGCGCCCGCTGCCGATCTGCCGCATGCCTGATAGCACCTGGCTCAATTCGCGCTGGCCGTTTCCGGCGACACCGGCAATGCCGAGGATTTCCCCGGCATGAACCGCAAGCGAAACATCATGCAGCGCCTCGGTACCGGCGTCATTCTGTGCAGATACGCTTTCCAGGTTCAGCACGGGTTTCGCAGAGATCGGCGCGGCGCCGGCGGCGCGCTGGCGCATGTCGGCAAGCACGATATCGCGGCCGACCATCAGCTTGGCAAGCATGCGGGCATTGCAATCGGCCGTCCTTTCGGTCGCGACCTTGCGTCCGCCGCGCAGAACGCTGATGCGATCGGAAATCTCCATGACCTCATCAAGCTTGTGGCTGATGAAGATGACGGCGTTGCCATGGGAGACGAATTCGCGCAGTGCCCTGAAGAGTTCGCGGGCTTCTGCCGGCGTCAGCACGGCGGTCGGCTCGTCGAGAATGAGAATACGCGCCTGACGCGCGAGCACTCTCAGGATCTCGACACGCTGCTGCTCACCCGTTGAAAGATCGCTGATGCGCGCGCCGGGGCGGGTTTGAAGATTGAATTTTTCCGCGAGGGATGCCGTGCGCGCCTCCAGCACCTGTGCGGAGGCGCGCCGCGGCGTCTCCGACCAGCCGAGATGGATGTTCTCGGCGACGGTGAAGGCCTGCACCAGCTTGAAATGCTGATGCACCATGCCGATGCCGGCGGCGATCGCCTGAAGGGGCGTCGCAAAATGCTTGGCATAGCCATCGATGATGATCTCGCCGGCGTCGGGCTGATAGATGCCGGTGAGGATGTTCATCAGCGTCGACTTGCCGGCGCCGTTTTCGCCAAGCAGCGCATGGATCTCGCCGGGTAAAACCTCGAGATCGACATTCTCGTTGGCGATGACGCCTGGAAAATACTTGGCGATGCCCTTGAGCTGGACCAGTGGCGGTGTGCCCGCAGGAGCGGAAAAGGGTGTCGCAGTTTCGGTCATCAAATGCATACCAGACAGTCATGGGATAGGCCTCGGCCGCAGATCGGCCGAGGCGCAATTCGCAATTGGCTTGTTCAGGCGCTGAGCCCGGTAACGCCCTCGACGGACCAATCCCAATTATAGAGGTCGTTATCGGTCATCGTCTGCCCGGCGGCGATGCGGACCTTGCCGGTCGAATCCTTGATTTCGCCGGCAAAGGGCGACCAGCCGCCGACGATCTTGTCGCGCACTGCATCGGCAGCGGCGGCAACATCGGCCGGAACCTTTTCGCCCCATTTGTCGCGGTCGACGCCGGAACCCATGGCAAAGAGCGTATTGGTCGGAGTCCAGGTGCCGGCTAGCCGCTTGCCGACCTGATCGACATAATACTTGCTGAAATCGATGAGGACGGACGAGACGTAGGAGTTCGGGCCGTAGCGGCGGATGTCGGTGTTCCACATGGCCGCCCAGACGCCGCGTTTTTCGGCGACCTGCAGGTAGCCGGCTTCGTCCATGATGCCGAAGAGGAAATCGCAGCCATTGTCGATCAGCGCCGTGCCGGCCTGCGTTGCCGCCTGCGGATCAAACCAGGAATTGATGGCGATGGTCTGCAGCGTCGCATTCGGATTGACCGAGCGCGCGCCCATCAGAAAGGCGTTGGTCGAGGCAAACACCGAGGCGACCGGGAAGGAGGCGACATAGCCGAGCTTGCCGGACTTCGACAGATGACCGGCGGCAACGCCGATGACGTAGGTCGGATACCAATGGGCCAGATAGTACCAGCCGAGATTATCCATATCGACGCGGCCGTCGCATTCGAGGAAGGCGACGGCGGGTGCCTGCTTGACGACGGCATGCAGGAAGTCGCCGTTCGAGGAGGTATCGAAAATGATGTTGGCGCCTTCGCTGACGAACTGACGATAGGTGCGGGTCGCATCGGCGGAGTAGGGGATGTTTTCGACTTCGAGGATCTTTTTCAGCTTCGGATAGGCCGCCTTTACCGCGAGCAGGCCCTGGTGATGCGCCCAGGTCCAGCCTTCGTCCGAAATCGGGCCGACATGACCGAAGCCGACGACCGCATCTTCTTCCTTGATCGCCGGGAAAGAGGCTGCGGCATAGGCCTGGCCGGCAAGGCCTGCAGGCAGCATCAAGGACGCCGCACCAGCGGCGCTCATATTTAAAAATCCGCGACGGGAAAGCGAACGCAAGTCGATCATGGGACCCCTCTTTTGATTAGGTGCGCAACGGCGCCCAGGTGTAATCGACGCAACAATTATGCCAGTTGCCGCGCGGTGATCCGTCCGATGTCTGTTGGTCGATATCGATCCGCTCCGCAAAGCCTCTTGAATTTCAAAAGGCAGCGCGGCTAGAATGCCTAAAACTGAAGCATGTTTATTTTTTATGCAAAGTGGGCATTTTTGATGCGTAATGTGGGCATGGATAGAACGAGCGGACTGTCTGCGGCATGATCGAGGCGGCGCGTTTTGTCTTTCGGGGGCGGATGGTGTGCGACAGTTTCGTCGAGTTTGCCCGGCATCGTGCGCGCCGGCTGGATCTGGACATCGAGGTCGGGGCCTGCGATGCGCGATCCGCGACGCTTGCCGTAAGGGGCCAGAATGATCTTGTCGACGCTTTCGAAATGGCCTGCAGCCTCGGGCCCTACGATTGCATTATTCTCGATATCGAGCGGAGTGGCTTATGAAACTGGAAGCAGGATGGGCGCCGGTGGCGCTTTCGGCGTCGATCGAGGCTGGAACCTCGGCCGGCGCCGTGGTCGATGGCAGCGAGATCGTCGTCTGGCGCGACAATAGCGGCAAGGCGCATGTCTGGGAGGATCGCTGTCCGCATCGCGGTATGCGCATGAGCTTCGGTTTCGTTCGCGGCGATCACATCGCCTGCCTCTATCACGGCTGGCAGTACGATACAGCCGGGCAATGTCGTTATATCCCGGCGCATCCGACCCTTGAGGTGCCGCAGACCATCAAGGTGCCGACCTATGCGGCCGAGGAGAAATACGGGATCGTCTGGGCGACGGCCGCACGGGAGGCTGCGCTGCCTGACATCGACGGCGTAACCGAGGTGACCCCGGTGCGCAGCCTCTATATCGAATGCTGCCCGGACGATGTCGCTGCTGCATTGCCCAGGAGCGGCTTCAGCGATCTGGGCGCCAATCTCGGCCTGCTCGAGGTGGGCGATGATCGCTTACTGGTGGCGCTGCAAGACATCTCGCCGAACAAGACCGCCCTGCATATCGTTATTGCCGGTGCGCCTGCCGTGCATGCCGGCGCCAAGCAGAAACACTATACTGTCTGGGCCGAAAGGCTGCGTTTCGACCTCGAGCAGAAAGCGGAGGTCGCCTGATGGCCAGCATCACGCTCTATAATTACGAGATGGACGAGGGAAGCTATCGCGTCCGCCTGCTGCTTTCGATACTGAAGCTCACCTATACGACGGTCGCCGTCGATATGTTTCCCGGGCACGAAGAGACGAAGCCGGCCATGCTGGCGCTCAATCCCCTGGGAAAGATGCCTGTCCTGAGCGATGGCGACCTCGTGCTGCATGGCACTGAGGCTATCCTTGCCTATCTCGCCAAGGCCTACGATCCCTCGCGCCTCTGGCTGCCGGAGGATGCGCCCGCCTTCGGCGCGACTGTGACGTGGCTGCATTTTTCGGCGACAGCACTTGCGGCCGCCGTGGCCGCACGGCTGAAATCCCTGTTCGATACGCCGGGCGATGAAACAGCCCTTTATGTCGGCGCGCGCAAGGCCTTCCGCATCATGGACGACCACATGACGCTGCGCCAGTTCGATGGCCGCGAATGGTTCCTCGGCGACGGCCCGACGCTTGCGGATCTGACGTTGTTTCCATCCTTCGCGCTCAGCCGCGACTATGGTATCGATCACGACGACTATCCGGCCCTGCGCCGTTGGGTGCGGCGTTTCCGTGCCATCGAAGGCTTCCGCACCATGCCGGGCATACCCGATTATCACTGATCTCGAATTGGATATCCGATGACGCTCACACGTTTTTCCGTCAAGCCGCTTTCGACCATGACGCGTACGCTTGCCGATGTTGCCTCGGCCCGCCGCGAGCCCGATCTGGTGATCGAGGGTACGCGCGTATTGTCGACCTATTCGGAGCGCATCCTGCCTGACAAGGAAATCTGGGTTGCGGGCGGCCGTATCGCCGCCGTCAAGCCGGCCGGCAGTTACCGGGGCAGCGGCGCCAAGCTCTATGACGCCAGGGGAGGGATCATCGCGCCCGGCCTGGTCGATCCGCATATCCATATCGAGTCCAGCATGGTGACGGCCTGCGCCTATGCCGAGGCCGCTCTCTTGAACGGGACGACGACCATCTTCTGCGACAGCCATGAGATCGGCAATGTGATGGATGTCGCCGGTGTCGAGGCGATGCTGGAGGATGCACGCCATGCGCCCCTGTCGATCTTCCTGACGGTGCCGAGCACGGTGCCTGCGACCTCGCCGCAGCTGGAGACGGCGGGCGGCGATCTGACACCGCAAAAGATCGCCGATCTCTTCGACAAATGGCCGGAAGCCTTGGCGCTCGGCGAAAAGATGGATTTCGTGCAGGTGGCGATGGGCGACGAGCGCAGCCATGCGATCCTGGCGGCGGCGCTCGAGCGAGGACGGCCGGTCTCGGGTCATGTCTATGGCCGCGAATTCGTCGCCGCCTATGCGGCATCCGGCGTGACGGATACGCACGAAGCCATCGACCGGGAAATCGCCGACGACCTGCTGGAGGCCGGCATCTGGCTGTTTCTGCGCGGCGGTCCGCCGACAACGCCCTGGCACAGCCTGCCGCATGCCATCAAGACCATCACCGAGCTCGGCGCGTCGCATAAGCGCATCGCCGTCTGCACCGACGACCGCGATGCCGAAGACCTTCTGCTCTTCGGTCTCGATTGGGTAACGCGAGAGGCCGTCAAGGCCGGCATGACGCCAGAGCAGGCCTGGGCGATGGGCTCCCTGCACGGCGCGACCCGCTTCGGCATGGAAAGCGAAATCGGCGGTCTCGGCGGCGGCCGCCGCGCCGATCTGGTGCTGTTGACCGATGACCTGAAGCCGGTCAGCACCTGGTATGGCGGGGAGCTGGTGGTCGAAGACCGCAAGATCACCCCGGTTCTTGATGCGGCGCTGTCCAATCCCTACCGCTATCCGGAAGCGGCCTATCACACGGTGAAGCTGCCGAAGGCGCTGAAGCTGACGCCGGAGCTGCCGACCGGAGCGGTGATCGCCCACACGATCAAGACCGAGTTGCCGGGCATCACGCTCGGGCATGTCACGGTCGAGCTCGAGCCGGCAAACGACTGGCAGACGCATTTCGACCGTCACGGGCTCTGCTTCGTCACGGTGGTCGAGCGTCACGGCAAGTCCTCGGGCAACGTGGCCCATGGTCTCCTGAACAGCTTTGGCCTGAAGAAGGGGGCGGTTGCCTCCTCCGTCGGCCATGACAGCCACAATATCATCATCGCCGGCACCAACGAGGCGGATATGAAGGTCGCTCTCGATGCGATCGAGGCCGTGCAGGGCGGCGTCTGCGTCGTCATGGACGGCAAGGTAACGGCGATGGTGCCGCTGCCGATCGCCGGGCTGCTCTCCGACAAGCGCGTGCATGAGGTTGCGGAAGAGGTGAAGGCGCTGAAGGTCGAATGGGAGAAGGCCGGCTGCACCATCGCCTATATGGGCTTCAACCTCATCCCCCTTTCCGTCATTCCGGAAATCCGCATCACCGACAAGGGCCTCGTTCTTGTGCCGGAAATGGTGATCGAGCCGTTGTTCGAGCCGGCATGACACATCAATTAGGTGTTGCCATCTAGCCATCGGATGCCATCTTGATGGCTAGATAAGAGGGGGCTTATATTGGTGGGATAGGAGACCAATATGGCTGAACCTCAACTATCTGTTCGTAGCGCCAAGGCACGGGACCTCGCTCATCGGCTTGCCCGGCGCGAGAACCGCACCATTGCCGATATCGTCGAACGCGCGCTGGAATCCTACGAAATTCGCGAGGCCGGCCGTGAACCCGCATCGTCTTTTTATGCTCGTATGGCTATGAGCGATGGCGAGGATATCGATCTGGAGGCCGTCATCCGCGAAGGACGGCAAGCTAATCACGGAATAGATCTGTGATATTTCTCGATACCAATGTCGTCTCGGAAGCGTTCCGAAAGCTGCCTGATGCGGCTGTGATCTCGTGGCTTGGTCGGTATGATGCGGAGGTTGCGCTCTCAACCGCGGTTATCGGCGAAATCGCCTTCGGTATTCAGAAGATCTTACCGGATCAACGTGCGGCACGGCTGGCGCAACGATTGTCCGAATGGCGCCGCCGGTTTGCCGATCGGCTTTTCGGCCTCACCGAAGAGGCTGCGTTGGTTTATGGAGAGATCATAGGAGTCGCGAAACGACAAGGGCGGCCGATGTCGACGGCGGATGGCATGATCGCTGCCATAGCGCGCGTAAATGGCGGACGCCTGGCGACTCGCAATTTATCTGAATTTGAGACTGCAGGCCTTGAACTGATATCGCCGTGGGAATTCTAGTATCGCGCCAAGTTCAATAACCCCTCGCGATCATCTCAGCTGCCTTCGAGCCAATCGCCATGGCAGGTGCATTGGTATTGCCCGAGGGGATAAAAGGAATGATCGAGCAATCGATGACCCTGAGACCTTCGATGCCGCGCACGCGCAGCGTTCCGTCGACCACTGACATCGGATCGCTCTCTGGCCCCATGCGCAGGCTGCCGGAGGGATGGTAGTTGGTCTTGACCGTCTGGCCGGCGAATTTGGCCAGCGACTCTTCGTCCTGTAGCGCCCGTCCGGGCAGGATCTCATCTGATATCTTCGATTTGAACGGTTCGGTTTCCAATAGCTGACGGGCAACCTTCAGCGAGGCGAGCGTCAGCCGCAGATCGTCGGGATCGCCGAAGAAATTGCAGTCGACCAAGGGCTGATCCGCCGGATCGGCCGAGCGCAGCCTGACGCTGCCGCGCGCTTTCGGCCGCAGCAGACACGAGGTGAAGGTGACGCCGTAGGTCGGCTTTGCCGAGGAGACATCGCGGTCGAGATAGACGATCGGCGCGCAATAGAGCTGGATCGTTGGCCGTTCGCCGCCATCGGGGTCGTAGAACAGGCAGGATTCGATGCCCGTCGTCGTGACCGGGCCGGAGTTGAACAGGAGATATTGCAGGCCGTTGCGCAACATCGGCCAGCCCTTGTCCTCGCCGAAATAACCGGATTTGCCCTTGGTGGTGGCAATGACCGGGACCTCGTGATGATCCTGCAGATTGGCGCCGACGCCTGGAAGATCACGCACGACGTCGATACCATGGTTGCGGAGGTGATCGGCCGGTCCGATGCCGGAGAGCATCATCAGCTTGGCGCTGTTATAGGTGCCGGCTGCGAGGAGAACTTCGCGGGCGGCCCTGACCGTGTGCGTTTGGCCATTCTGCGTGTAACTGACGCCAGTCGCGCGGCCGCTTTCGATGACGATGCGATCGACGCGGGCGTCGGTGACGATATCCAGCCGCTCATCGCCGGCAAGCGGATCGAGGAAGGCCTTCTTGGCATCGGAACGTTCCGTCTTGCCGCCCCATAATCCATAGGTGTGCTGCATGATGCCGACGCCGTTTTGCCTGGCGCCGTTGAAATCCGGATTGTAGGGATGGCCGAGGCCCTGGGCTGCGAGCAGGAAATCCTGGGTCGTATCGCACGTATAACCGGGTTCAGAGACGCGTAGGTTGCCGGCAATACCGTGATAGTCGTCGTTGAAGCGGGTATTGCCCTCGATGCCTTTGAAATGCGGCAGCATGTCCGCATAGGACCATTCCGTACCGTTACCGAGATGGGCGGCCCAGTGGTCGTAGTCTTCCTTTTGGCCGCGCATGTAGACCATGGCGTTGACGGCACTGCCGCCGCCGAGCGCCTTGGCGACGGGAACGATCGGGCCGCGTCCGCCAAGCTGCGGCTGGGCGACCGTATGATGCATTTCGAGGAAATCGTCGCGGGCGAGATATTTCATGTAGCCGGCGGGAAAGGCCATCAGCTTGGCAGTGTTGCGCGGGCCGCGTTCGATGATGAGCACGGAGAAGCCGAAATCGCGTATAAGCCGCATGGCTGCGACGCAGGCAGCCGAACCGCCGCCGGCAATGATGAAATCATATGTCTTCGCCATAAGACCCTTCCGGCTTGATATCGCGCATCGTCCTGGACAGGACAGGCGCACGGCATGAAATCTCCATCAGCAACTTTCCTCAAATCATCCTTGTTCGTCAAATGATTAGCGTGCCGATGCGATGGAAATATGCGGCTTAGCGAAGTCGCCCGCCCTGCTTGTCGAAATAGCGCCGCCGCTCGGATGGGCAGCGCAGATAGAGCGTATCGCCGCGCTCGATATCAGGCCCATCACGATATTCGGCGATCAGTGATTGGCCATCTTCCGTCTGGCAATAGAGATAGCGGGTGCCGCCCAGATATTCGGTGACGTCGACCGTGACCCGTACGGCATCCTCCCGATCGGATGCCACGATCAAATGTTCCGGGCGCATGCCGAGCAGCAGGCTTTCGCCGGGAGCCGGCCTGTGCTGTGCGAGATCGACCTTGATGTTGCCGTTGCCGACCTTCGCCATCCCTTCGCCAGACCATATGGCTTCGATCATGTTCATGCGTGGCGAACCGATGAAGCCGGCGACGAAGCTGTTGGCGGGATCCTCATAGATCTCGCGCGGACTGCCCACCTGTTCGATCCGGCCGTCCTTCAAGACGACGATCTTGTCGGCGAGCGTCATGGCCTCGGTCTGATCGTGGGTAACATAGATCATCGTATTGCCGAGCTCGCGGTGCAGCCGGGCAATCTCGATGCGCATGGATACCCGAAGTTCGGCATCGAGATTGGACAGCGGTTCATCGAACAGGAAGACCTCCGGCTTGCGCACGATCGCCCGGCCAATGGCGACGCGCTGGCGCTGGCCGCCCGAGAGCTGGCCCGGACGTCGATCGAGCAGATGGTCGATCTTGAGGATCGCGGCGGCGGAGCCCACCCGCTGTTCGATCTCGGCCGCATCGGCCCGGGCCATTTTCAGCCCGAAACCGAGATTGTCGCGCACGCTCATATGCGGATAGAGCGCGTAGGACTGGAAAACCATGGCGATGCCGCGCTCGGAGGGATCGAGATCGGTGACATCGCGACCCTTGATGGCGATCTCGCCGTCGGTGACTTCCTCCAGCCCGGCAATCATCCGCAGCAGGGTGGACTTGCCGCAGCCGGACGGTCCGACGAAGACCACGAAGGCGCCCTCCGGCACATCGAGATCGATGCCGTGAATGACCTCCAGCCCGCCGAAGCTCTTGCGGACGCCGGTGAGCCTCATGCCGTTCTTTGTCATGTCAGGCCCCATGGCTCTGACCGGCGCGGATCCAGACCAGCATTTCGCCCGGCTCACGATTGTCCCAGAGATGATAGGGAACGAAGCGCGCAGTGGCGGCGCGGCTCTTCGGCGGTGTCGTCCGATAAAGATCCGATCCCCAGTCAGCCTCATCACGCGTGACCGGAATATCGAGCGCAACGGCGCCTTCGAGGGCGGCGATTTCCGCCGTCTTTGCGGATGCCGGATCGCCGGCGAGCGAAATGCCGTTGAGATCGTGACCGTTATCCGTGGTCTCGACGCAATAGACGAGCGGGCCGCGCATCAGGGCAGCGCGCCCGGCATCCTGGCGAACCCTCGGATTGGCGAACAGGGTACGCGGGATCAGCGGAATGTTGAGGTCGACCTTGTCGCCCGCCTGCCATTCGCGTTCGATACGGGCATAGCCGTCGATGGTAACGGCCGGGAGATCGACGGACTTGCCGTTGACGGCAAGCGTTGCGCCTTCGGCCCACTCCGGTATGCGTAGCGACAGTGCGAAATCTGCGTTGCGATCGGGGTTGACCTCGAAATGGATGGCCCCATCCCAAGGATAGCGCGTCGTCTGGACAAGCGTCGCTGTCACGCCGCTCGCTAGCGGCACGCGGGCCTTGCTCTCGCCATAGAGATGCACTGCGATCTCGTTGTCTGCGGCGGCATACATGTAGGAGCCGACCGAAGCGAGCAGGCGGGCGATGTTGGGCGGGCAGCAGGGGCAATGATGCCAGGTCCAGCGGTGATGCTTGCCGGCGCTCTCCAGCGGGTTTTCATAGAAGAAGGTCTTGCCGTCGAGCGACAATCCGGCCATCGCGCCGTTATAGAGCGCCTGCTCCATGATGTCTGCATAGCGGCGGTTCGGGCCGCGCCCGAGCATGCGGTTGGCCCAGAAGACGAGGCCGACAGAGGCGCAGGTCTCGGCATAGGCGCTCTCGTTCGGCAGGTCGTAATAGTCGGTAAAGCCTTCGTTGGCGGCGGCCGGGCCGATGCCGCCGGTGACATACATCTGCTTGGTCGTCAGATCGTCCCACAGCGTTTCCAGCGCCGAGGTCAGCGTGTCGTCGTTATACTCCGTGGCGATATCGGCCATGCCGGAATAGAGATACATGGCGCGCACGGCATGCCCCACAACCTTGGTCTGGTTGCGGACCGGCTGATGGGCCTGATTGTACTCATAGGTCTTCTGTACGAATTTCTTGGGGTCGCGCCCGTCGCGCAGCGCTTCCTCGGTGAAGAAATGCGGTTCCTGACCGCGCTCGTCGATGAAGTATTTGGCAAGATCGAGATACTTCTTCTCAGCCGTAACGCGGGCGAGCTTGACGAGCGCGAGCTCCACCTCCTCATGGCCGCAATAACCGCGAAGCTGCCCTTCGCCGTGGCCGAAGACCGTGAGCATGTAGTCGGCAAAGCGGCTCATGATGTCGAGCAGCTTGCGCTTGCCCGTCGCCTGATAATAGGCGACGGCCGCTTCGATCAGATGGCCGGCGCAATAGAGCTCGTGATGATCGCGCAGATTGGTCCAGCGGCGACCGGGCTGGACGCGCTGGAACCAGGCATTCAGATAGCCGTCCTCGTCCTGCATCTTGCCATACATGTCGATGATGGCGTCCGCGCGCGCCTCCAGTTCCGGATTGGGCTGGCGGTAGAGCGAATAGGCGATGGTCTCGATCGATTTGCCGAGATCGCTGTCCCAGAACATCTGCGTCGAGCCCGACCATGTCTGTAAGGGAATGATGATGCCCGGGCTCGGCTGGTCGACATCGATAGCGCGGATCATGCCGGCCTCGACGCAGCGGTCGAGCAGGGTGGCTGCGGTCGAATTGCAGATTGCATCCTGGCGCTCACCGAACAGACCGGCGAGCTCGACATTCGGAACGGGCAGGGGGCGGAACTGGCGGCTTTGCTTGTCTGACATGGCTTTCATCCATTTGTTTGAAGGGGTCATTTCACCGCGCCGGCCATCAGGCCGCGCATGTAGTAGCGCTGCAGAAGCAGGAAGACGATGACGCAGGGGATGGTCATGACAGCGATGCCGGCCTGGACCGCCCCCCAATTGACGGCGCCGAGGCGCCCGGTTCTGACGGCGATCATCAGCACCGGCAGGGTGAATTTCTCGTTGCTGGAGAGAAGGATCAGCGCTGCCAGGAACTCGTTCCAGGCATTCAGGAAGGCGAAGATCGCAACCGTTGCCACACCAGGCAGCACCAGCGGAAACAGCACGCGGAAGAGAAGCCTGAGGTCGCGCGCGCCGTCGATGCGGGCTGCCTCTTCGATTTCCTTGGGCACCGCGTCAAAGGCGTTGCGCATCATGAAGACCGAGAAGGGCAGTTGCAGCGTCACGTAGACCAGCGTCAGCCCGATCAGCGAATTGTTGAGGCCAAGCTTCGCCAGGATGATGAAAAGCGGCGTCAGGATCGACTGAAAGGGGATCATCAGCGTTGCGATGACCAATATGAACAGCGCACCCTTGAAGGGGAATTGATAGCGCGAGAAGCCGTAGCCGGCGAGCAGGCTGACGATGACGGTCAGCAGCACCGTGCCGAGCGAGACGAAGAGCGAATTCAGCGTGTGCTGCACGATGCCGGCGCCGAAGCCATCGAGCGAACGATAGGCATCGAAGCTGAAGCCCGTCGTCGGCCAGGGTGGCAGCGGCGGAAGGCTCGCCTCGCTACCGTGCCGGAACGAAGACAGGAGCGCGATCGCAAAGGGTGCGAAGAAGAAGATGACGATGATGACGCCGATGCCGTGATAGCCGACACCGCCCCAAAGCTTGCGCCTTGCGCGGCGCTCCTTTGCGCTGATCATGGCCGATCCTCCCCGACGCGCAGCAGCCAGAGCTGGACGATGCTGATCAGCACGAGAATGACGAGCAGTGCGATGGAGAGTGCGGCGCCATAGCCGAGATTGAAGGACACGAAGGACTGGTTGAAAATGTAGTAAACAACGGAAATCATTCGGTTTTGCGGCCCGCCGCTGGTCATGATGTAGAACTGGTCGAAGGCGAGCACCGAGCCGGTGATGGAAATGATCAGCGCGAGCGCGATGGTGCGGCGCATCAGCGGCAGGGTCAGATGCCGGAAGCGCTGCCAGCGTTTTGCGCCATCGATGCGGGCGGCTTCGGTGAGTTCGGAGGGGATTGCCTGCAGGCCGGTGAGAAGGATGATCATGGTGAAACCGGCGATTTTCCAAACGACCATGACGATGATCGTGGCGAAGGCCATGTCGAAGTCGGCCAGCAGGTTCGGCCTCTTGTCGGCTAGACCGAGCGCCAGCGCCACCGGCGCGAAAAAGCCGCTGTCGACATTGGCGAGCCAGACCCAGAGCAGCGAGGCCGTCGCAAGCCCGACAACGACGGGAAGGAAGATGATGGTGCGGTAGAAGCCGACGAAAGGCCGCTGCTTCTCCACATAGAGCGCCAGCGGAAAGGCTATGGCGAAAATCGCGATGGTGACGATGACGGTGTAATAGGCGGTAAAGCGTAGCGCCGCCATGAAACGTATGTCGGAGACCATGCGCGTATAGTTGCCGAAGCCGATCCAGCGGGGATTGCCGAGCAGCGGCCAGTTATGCAGGCTCATCCAGACGGTGAAAATGACGGGCAGAATGAAGAAGACGATGACGAGCGCCATGGCCGGCGCGATGTAGAGAAATCCGTGCCAGCCGGCACGCCTTCGCCGCTTGCGAAGCCGCGCGGTTGCTGTAGCTCCAGGACCAGCCATGGAATGCTCCCGATGTTGCGATGGAAGGACCGGGAAGCCTCAAGGCTTCCCGGTGTTCACGCGCTTATGTTACTGGGCGTTGTCGATGATCGACTGCATCTCCGATTGGGCGCTGGCAAAGGCGCCGTCGACGTCGCTTCCGAAGATGGCGGCATTGGTGAAGCCAGCCCAGGGTCCGTTGGCGCTGTTGATCAGATCGTTGAACTGCAGCGTATAGGGCGTCTTGGCGACCGATATGGCCTTGAGGCCCACCTGCATGCGCGGATCGAGGCCTTGCAGCACCTGATCGGCGATATCGCCACGCGTCGGCAGGCTGCCGTACTTCGCCATGATCTTCTGTCCCTCGAGCGAATAGGTGTATTCGAGGAATTTCTTCACCGCATCGAGCTTCTTGGTACCCTTGGAGATGACGAAATTGTCGCCGCCGGCAAAGGAAGACGGCTTGCCGTCGACGCCGGGGATCAGCGTCACGCCGAAATGGATATCGGGATATTGCGTGATCAGCGTGCCGATCGAAAAGGCGCCGATGCTTTGCTGGCCGATCCTGCCGTTGCTGATGCTGAGGAAATTGGCGCCGTTGTCGCTGGCGGCTCCCGCCGGCACCAGATCCTTCTTGACCATGTCGCGGTAGATGCCGACCGCCTTGCGCATTTGCGGCGTGTCAAGCGTGGCGGTCTTGCCGTCTGCCGAAAGAATGTCGGCGCCCGCACCCCAGACGAGTGGGGTGAAAGTGAAGATCATGCAGCCGCCACAACCACCGCCGGAGAAATAGAAGCCGTAGGTATCGCCACCGAGCGCGCGGATCTTTTCGGCATTCTGCTCGATCTCCTCCCAGGTGGCCGGCGCCTTTTCCGGGTCGAGGCCGGCCTTCTTGTAGAGATCCTTGTTCCAGGCAAAGACCGAGGTCTCGACCGACAGCGGCAGCCCGTAGACATGGCCGTCATAGGTGCCGAGCTTTACATGCGAGGGCGAGAGCGAGTTGAAGTAGGGCAGGCTCTTGGCCCAATCGGTCAGGTCCGCGAGCTGGCCGGCGGCGGCAAAGGCCGGGGTGTAGATAAGGTCCATCGACAACGCGTCAGGGGCCTGGCCGCCGGCGATGGCGGTTGCGTATTTCTGCACGAGTTCCGAGAACGGCACTTCCGTCAGCGCGACCTTGTCGTCGTGGCCGGCATTATAGGCTTCGACGACCTTCTTGAATGAATCGCCGATGCCGCTGCGCACCCACATGGAGATGTTTTCGGCGGACGCGGCGGATGCAAGGCATAGGGATATGAGGCCGGTTGCGGCCAGAAAGCGCTTCATCATGTTTCTCCTCCCATGGGGCAACTCCCGTGCGCCCCTTTTCCTCAATTAAAGATCGGGGTCTCCCCCGCACGACTGCCGCACGACGAGTTCGCAGGGCAATGTTCTGATCCCCGGTTCGACGGTGCGTCCCTCCGCCAGCGCCAGAACCGTCAGTCCGGCTTCTCTGCCGAGCGCCTTGAGATTCATGTCGACCGTCGTCAGCGGCGGCCGCGTTTGCGCGGCAACGATCTCCCAATTGTCGAAGCCGACCACCGAGACATCCTCCGGCACCCGCACACCGCGCTCGCGCAGCGCATCCACGACCGCGCGGGCGATCTGGTCGTTGCCGCAAAAGATACCATCCGGCTTTGCGCCGGCGGTGCTCCACAGTTGCTCCACCGCCTCATGTCCCCACGCCTCCGACCAGGAGCCGTACATGACCGGCAGCGTGTCGCCGGCAAGCTCGCGATAGGCCCGGGCACGCTCGCGCACCGAGACGAAGCTCTCCGGGCCGGTCACATGGGCGATGCGGCGGCGGCCGAGACCCTTCAGCCACTCGACGGCAAGGGCCGCGCCCTGAAAGTCATCGGCGCAGAAGGTGACGCTATCAGGCGCACCCTCGGTAAAGGCATAGACGACGGGCACGGGCAGGTTGGAAAGATCCACCGGCAGGCGGCGGTCGATGCGCTTTCCCGAGGCGATGATGCCGTCGACGTGTTTGTCCAGCATGGCGTCCACATGAACCTTTCCGAGCGCCGGATCGTCCTCGATCGTGCAGAGGAAGACCGAAACTCCGTGATCGACGAGCGCTTCCGTGATGCCGGCCATAACAGGCAGCGTGAAGCGGCCATATGTATCGTTGGTCAGAAGACCGATCGTGAAGGTGCGATTGCTGAGCAGTCCCTTTGCCAATGCGTTCGGGCGAAAGCCGATCTCGGCGGCGAAGCGTTTGACCCGCTCGCGAGTGTCGTCACCCATGCGACCGGTATTGTTCAGGGCTTTCGATGCCGTGGAAATGCTCACGCCCGCAGCCGCCGCAACATCGTGAATCGTTGCCCGGCCGCTTCTCGCACGCTGGTTTTCCAGATGTTTTCTCCCATTCGATTTTTCATGAGAAAAGCTTTTCTCATTATGAGAGTCAAGATGAGAAAAGCTTTTCTCAAATATTTTTGAGCGCAGCGGTTCATGGCGCTCGAGGCGCAAGAAGAGCGCGTGGCGGCGATTGCGCCGGGGCGAGTTTGGGAGGGTTTACGATCGAAGGCAGATCAATAAAAAAGGCGGCAGCCAACCCTCGGCAAGGGTTCGACTGCCGCATGCATCAAGGTTACGAAAGACGTTATCCGATGGTCATCAGGCTTGCATTGCCGCCGGCTGCGGCGGTGTTGATCGAGGTCGTCACTTCTTCCAATAGCCAGTTCAGGCAATAAGCGTCCGTGCTGTTGGCGATTTCCTCGCTCGAGGCGCCCTGCGTCAGCACCAGCGGGCCGGGCAGTGTGGCGATGGTCTTGACGGCCTGTGCGATGCGCTCGGCATTACCTTCGATGAGCGCGCCGGCGAAAGGTCCGTCCGCAGCCCAGTCCTTTGTCCAGGAGATGCGGCTTGTGACGGCGGCCGGCAGGTTCTGAAGCTCGTCCTGCAGGCCGGATAAAGCGTCGATGGCGATCGAATTGCCAGTCGCAAGCGCGGCAGCGATCTGGACATGCAGGCCAAGTGCGGTCTGGGGAATAAGCAGGATCCTGCCGCGGGGATGCAGCGCATAGAGGTTCAATTCGCCGACGGGGCCTGTCAGCTCGGCGTTGAAGCCCAATGATGATTGGCCGGCGACGGCGCGCGCCTGCTTTGCTGCTCCCTTGCTCTCAAGCCAGGCGAGAAATTCCTGGGCGGCCGGATCGACTTGTACAGTGGCGTCGCGCAAGGGTTCTGTCGAAGAGGCGACGAGCCTGCGCAGATACATAGGTCCACCCGCTTTCGGGCCTGTGCCGGAAAGGCCGCGGCCGCCAAAGGGCTGGACGCCGACAACGGCGCCGATGATGTTGCGGTTGACATAGAGATTGCCCGCCCGCACGCGCCCGGTGACATGGGCGATCATGTCGTCGAGCCGCGTATGCAGGCCGAAAGTCAGGCCGTAGCCGGATGCATTGACATCGTCGATCAGCTTGTCGAGCCCCTTGCGCTTGTAGCGAATGATGTGGAGGACAGGTCCGAACACCTCTTTCTTGAGGTCGCTCAGCTTCTTCAGCTCGATGATCGTCGGGGCGACGAATGTGCCCTTGTCGGCACTTGCGGGAAGGTCGAGTTGCTCGACGGCGCAGCCGAGCTTGCGCATGCGTTCGATATGTTCATCGATGCCGCGCTTGGCGCTGTCGTCGATGACAGGGCCGATATCGATGGCGAGCCTGTCGGTTCGGCCAACGGACAGTTCGCGAAGCGCGCCTCGCAGCATTGTCAGCGTGCGATCTGCGATTTCCTCCTGCAGGCACAGCACGCGCAGAGCCGAGCAGCGCTGTCCGGCGCTGTCGAAGGCAGAAGCGATCACATCGCCGACCACCTGTTCGGCGAGCGCCGAGGAGTCGACGATCATGCCGTTCTGGCCACCGGTCTCGGCGATCAGCGGGATCGGCTTGTTGAATTTCGACAGCCGTTCGGAAAGCTGCGCCTGAATGAGCCGGGCGACTTCAGTCGAACCGGTGAACATGACGCCGGCAGTCTCCGGCGCACCGACGAGAGCCGAGCCCATCCTGCCGCTGCCCGGCGCGAATTGAAGAACGTCGTGCGGAATACCGGCTTCGTGCAGGATGCGAATACCCTGGGCGGCAATCAGCGGTGTATTGCCGGCCGGCTTGGCGACGACCGGGTTGCCGGCGACCAGTGCAGCAGCAACCTGGCCGGTGAAGATCGCCAGCGGGAAGTTCCAGGGGCTGATGCAGACGACCGGACCGAGCGGGACGCTGTCGGGCTTCAACACCTCGCGCGCTTGCGCGGCATAATAGCGAAGGAAGTCGATGGCTTCCCGGACTTCGCCGACGGCGTTCGCAGCCGACTTGCCCGCCTCGCGGATCGCCAAGCCTACAAGCAACGGCATCTCGCCTTGCATCAGCTCGGCGGCACGCTCCAGCATCGTTGCCCGCGCATCCGGGCTGACGGCGGCCCATGAGGCAGCAGCGCCGGCTGCAAGGCGCATCACCTCGGCCGCGTCCTCAGGATTAAGCTCGGCAACCTGACCGACGATATCGGAATGGTCGGCGGGGTTGAGGATTGGGCGCTTCTCGCCGCGTTCAGAGCCATCAGCGAGCAACGGCTTTGCAATCCATTCCCTGGCAGCGGAGGAGTGCAGTTCAATAGACAGATCGGAAAGCGCCGCTTCGTTTGAAAGATCTATGCCGACAGAATTCTTTCGAGCACCGTCAAACAGGTCGGCGGGCAGGGCGATCTTGTCGTGCTGGGCGCCCATGATGGGCATTGCGCGCACGCGTTCGACAGGATCGGCGATCAGTTCGGAGACGGGAACGGCGGGATCGGCGATCTTGTTGACGAAGGAGGAGTTGGCGCCGTTTTCCAGCAGGCGCCGGACAAGGTAGGCGAGCAGCGTTTCATGCGTGCCGACGGGCGCGTAGATCCGGCACGGGCGGCCGAGGTTTTCGGCGCCGACCACTTCCTCATAGAGCGGTTCACCCATGCCATGCAGGCATTGGAACTCATATTTGCCGACGGAGAAATCGTTTCCGGCCATCTGATAGATCGTCGCCAGCGTCTGCGCATTGTGCGTGGCGAATTGCGGGAAGACTACATCGGTTGCCGCGAGCAGCTTCTTGGCGCAGGCGATGTAGGAGACGTCGGTGTAGACCTTGCGGGTGTAGACCGGGAAGCCTTCGAGGCCATCCAGCTGGGCACGCTTGATCTCGGCGTCCCAATAGGCGCCCTTGACGAGGCGGACCATCAGCCGATGGCCTGAGCGGCGGGCGAGATCGATGATGAAATCGAGGACGAAGGGGCAGCGCTTGCCATAGGCCTGCACGACGAAGCCCATTCCATCCCAGCCAGCAAGATCGGGATCAAGGCAAAGCGCCTCCAGCAGATCGAGCGATAGCTCCAGCCGGTCGGCCTCTTCGGCATCGATATTCAAGCCGATATTGTATCGCTTGGAGAGGAGGGCGAGCGCTTTCACCTTCGGCAGCAGCTCGCCCATGACCCTGTCGGCCTGCGAGCGCGAATAGCGGGGATGCAGGGCTGAAAGCTTGATGGAGATGCCCGGCCCTTCGTAAATGCCGCGGCCGGCCGAAGCCTTGCCGATCGCATGGATCGCGGTTTCATAGTCGCGATAATAGCGCTCGGCATCGGCATGCGTCGTCGCGGCCTCACCGAGCATGTCGTAGGAGTAGCGGAAGCCCTTCGCCTCCAGCGTGCGGGCGCGCCGCAGCGCCTCGTCGATCGTTTCGCCGGTGACGAATTGCTCGCCCATCATACGCATGGCCATGTCGACGCCGCGCCGGATGACAGGCTCGCCGCAGCGCGCGATCAGCCGCGTCAGCGATGCCGACAGCCCGCCGTCGTTGACTGTGGACGTGAGCTTGCCGGTCACCACCAGGCCCCAGGTCGCGGCATTGACGAAAATGGAGCGACCGCCGCCCAGATGCGACTTCCAGTTACCTCCGGCAATCTTGTCGCGGATCAGGGCGTCACGCGTCGCGGTATCGGGAATGCGCAACAGCGCCTCGGCAAGGCACATCAGCGCCACGCCTTCCTGGCTCGATAGCGAATATTCATGCACCAGGCCTTCGACGCCGTCGCCCTTGTGCTTGGCGCGGAGCGCTTCGATCAGCGTCCTCGCCGTCTTCTTCACAGCCTCGCGGACGGACTCCGGCAAAGTGGCCGCCTCGACCAGCATAGGGAGGCATTCGGTTTCCGGGCGGCGGTAGGCGGCCGTGATCGCCTTTCGAAGCGGGCTTTGCTGCTGGATAGGGGGTGCGAACTGCGCGAATGGGGCGGCGTCTGGCGATGGTTCTTCGGCGGCGAGTGCGGCAGTGACAGTCATGATAACCTCAAGGTGCAAGGGTCCCGGTAGCCTGGCAGGCGCGAGCGATTTCGCCTTCTGCAGCTCTCCCGTTGCTTCGATGCAAACATACTTCATTCTGGAAAGGCGTTCCGCCTTGAAACTGCGGCTTTCTAGTCATATTGGACTTCAATAGCCCGTATTTCAAATAGGAATTCCTGCGAAAATGATCAAATCCAGTGAAATAGACCAGTTCGATCAAAAGATTCTCGATGCACTGGTCGAAGACGGCCGCATGTCGATCACCGAGCTTTCCGAGCGGGTCGGTCTTTCCAAGACCCCTTGCCAGGCACGACTGAAGAAACTGATCGATTCCGGCTATATCGATGGCTTCAAGGCGGTGCTCAATCCAATCAAGCTCGGCCTCGACCATGTCGCCTTTGCCGAAGTGAAGCTGACGGATACGCGCGAGCAAGCTTTGCTCAGCTTCAACAATGCAGTCAAGAAGATCAAGGAAATCGAGGAGTGCCATATGATCGCCGGCCGCTTCGATTATCTTCTGAAAGTGCGGACGTCAGATATTCGTCGCTACCGTATCGTCTTGGGCGAGAAGATTTCCAGCCTGCCTTTCGTGGCGAGCACATCGACCAATGTGGTGATGCAGTCGGTCAAGGAAAACTGGTCGTAGTTCGCACCGTAATTCCGCTGCTTGCCGCGCTGTGATCCTGCCTCATCCATCGCAACCATCTTGCCGGCTAAACAAGGATCTAGATTTCGCCACTCGAATCGGATCATTGCGAAGGGCTAAAATTAGTAAGGTGGAGTATGCATGGAAATGAATGCAAGCGACCGCGACCTCATTGAGGTCATGAAGCGGTACTTTGCGGTGAAGGCCGAAGTGGAGGAAGTAAAGTCCCGCCTGGAGGCTGCAAGACGGGACAGCGGCGAGGAGATCGGCGCATTTTACAATCCGCGCACCAATATCGACCACGCCGCCGATATCATCCGTTCGCATGCCCTCAAGCAGGAATTGGCCCGTCTGATGGATTGGGCCGAGGGCTGGGGGCGTCGGAGCTTGACGACGAACGAGGCCTGACGGCCGATTTGGTCGTCAGGCCCAACGATGATCGGATCGGATCTTCTCAGCCATCCGATTTCAGTTTGCCCGCCGTCGCCCAGGATTCCTTCGAAATCTCGGTAATGATGATTTCCACCGATTCCGGCGGGCAAACGAGCGTTTCGACGACGACCTTGGTCGCTTCGCGAACGAAGGCACGCTTCTGGTCCTGTGTGCGTCCGGGATGCATTTCCAAGCGCAAGATGGGCATGACGGCTCCTTGATAGAAGATAGCCTGAGATTAGGCATCTCCGACTATCTTGCAAAACCAGAAATCGATAAATACGCTGCCATTCGCTTCATTCCGAACCTATAGGTATGTAATCGTGGATAAGTTGGCTGGTATGGCGATGTTCGTCAGGGTCGTCGAGCATGGGAGCTTCGCAGCCGCGGCGGAGACCAGCCAGGTATCGGCCACCATGGTCGCCAAGCATATCAGGACGATCGAACAGCGCCTCGGCGCGCGATTGCTCCATCGCACCACGCGCCGCCACCAGCTGACCGAGGTCGGTAAGCTCTATTATGAGCGATGCAAGACGGTGTTGACGGAGGTCGATCTGGCCGAGGCATCGGCGTCGGAATTGCAATCGGCGCCGCGCGGCCGGTTGCGGCTCGTCGCGCCGGTCAGTTTCGGGACCCAAAGTCTCGTCCCGGCTCTCGTCGAGTACCTGCGTCAGAATCTTGAAGTCAGCGTCGATCTGGCGCTCGACAATAACCCTCATGATTTGATCGGCGAGGGCTATGAACTTGGCATTCATATCGGAGCCCTGACGAATACCAATCTGGTCGCACGCCCGCTAAAACCCTATCGCCGGATTCTCGCGGCATCGCCCGACTATCTCGACCGCTGCGGCAGGCCGGAAAGGCCCGAGGAGCTCGCCAACCATATGTGCCTTGGCCATTCCTATTGGCGCACCCAAGGTCGATGGCATTTGGTCGGTCCCGGGGGCGAAACGCGCGAGATCGCTACCAGCAGCAGGTTCACCACGAACCAAGGGGCGGCTCTCCGCATCGCCGCCCTGCATGGCGCCGGTATCGCCTTGCAGCCGGAGCTGCTCCTGGCCGCCGATCTCGATGCGGGAAGGCTGGAGCCTGTGCTGCCGCAATGGTCGTACAAGCCGACACCGATGCATCTGGTCTATGCGCCGGATCGCCGTCCCACAGCGATGTTGCGGAGCGCGATCGATTTCCTTGTGGCCCGCTTTGGCTGAAGCCGAAGCCCTCTTTCGGCGGCTGCGAATCTATGATCAGATCTGATCATGGACTATGGGAGAAGATGGGGGAGACGTGGCGAAAGTTACGCTGAAGGATGTGGCTGCCGCTGCCGGTGTCGGTGCTGCCACGGTGGAGCGAGCGCTGAACGGGCGCGGCAATGTGCTGCCTGAGACGGCGGAGAAAATATTCATTGCAGCCAAGCGGCTTGGCTATCGCACACCGCCTGCCGGCACAAGGCACGGGCTGGTGCGCATCGAAGTTGTGCTGCTTCGGCCGGAAACCTATTTCTACTCCAGGCTCAATCGTGCCTTCGAACGCATCGCCGCCTTGCTCGACAAGGATATTCTCATCCAGCGGACCTTTGCGCGTGAAAATGACCCAGCCGATTTTTCACGCCATATCGCCACCCCGCAAGCCCGCCGTTCGGCGCTCATCGTCGTCGCGCCCGATCACCCCGATGTGGTCGGCAGCGTCCGCAAGGCGGCCGCCGGCGGCATCCCTGTCGTGCAGATCATGACGCGGCCGGCACCGGAACTTGCCTATGTCGGCATCGACAACGAGGCGGCCGGACGCACCGCCGCCTTTTATATGGCGCGCATGCAGGCCGGGTGCGCGGGCACCTTCGTCGCCCTCTGTCACAGCGGGGCCTACGAGAACCACAAGGCGCGCATCCGCGGCTTTTCCGACTATCTGCTTGCGAATGCGAACCCATCCCATTGCTTTGCCGAAGTCATGTTCGACGAGGATGACGAGATGAAGACGATGGAGCTCTTGTCCAGCGCCCTCGATCGCTATCCCGATATTGCCGGTCTTTACAGCGCCGGCGGCGACAACGCCGCAATCGCGACGGTTCTTCGCCGCCACCGCAAGCAATCGGTCTTCTGGGTCGGCCATGAACTTTCGGATGCGACGCGCGGCTACCTGAAGGAAGGCTTGATGACGATCGTTCTCGATCAGGCCCCGGAAGTGCAGGCGCGCCGCGCCATCGACCTGACGTTGAAGCGCCTCGGCCTGATCGATACCGATATCGATGCCGAGCCGGTACGCTTTCTGACCGTCACGGCGGAAAGCCTTTGAACAGCAAGGCGCCTCACCGATCGCTTCGCTGTCCCGTTGTGCACGAGGCTCAGACGCCCTGACTGTTTCGGGATGTCGGGCTTACTGCAATGAGCCAGTCGCGAAAGATTTCTGCTTCAGCGGAAAGGCGGTTGGCTTCGATGAGCCAATAGGATTTGTCCATGTCCGAAGGTGTGTCGAAGAGCGTGACCAGTGTTCCATTGGCCAGCTCGTCGGTAATCAGCGCGGTCGGGCAGAGGCCGATGCCCTGCCCACCGATGACCGATCCGATCATCAGGCTGAAATCGGCAAAGATTGGTCCGGGTTTCGGAGGCGCGCGGATACCGGCAAGCGCGAACCAGCGCGCCCAGGAGCTGGTGGTTTCGTCATGCAGAAGGTCCGCGTCGATCAGGTCGGTTGGTGCCGTGATCGGCCCATGACGAAGCTCGAACTCTGCCGAGCAGGTCGGCCGCGTCTCGCCGCTCAATAGCGCGATAGCGGCCGCTCCTGGTCTCGTCCCGTGGCGGATCAGCAGATCGACGCTTGCAGCCTCCGGCGTCATTGCATCAAGCGCATAGACGATGTTGATGCGAATATCCGAATGCTCTCTCCTGAATGCCGGCAATTGCGGGATCAGCCAGCGGGTGGCGACGGACGCGATGCAGGCGACGCTGACCGGCCGGTCATGGGCCTCGAGCTTCAATTGCCTGGCGGCGATATCGATATGTCCAAGGCCGTTTGCCACCGCCGCTCCGAATTCGCGGCCCGCTGCCGTCAGCGTCACGCCGCGGGCATGACGCATGAACAGCGAAACGCCGAGCCAGTTCTCCATCGACCGCACATGCTGGCTGACGCCGGCCGCAGTCAGATTGAGCTCTGCGGCCGCCTTGACGAAACTCTCATGACGCACGGCCGCCTCTAAGGCGCGAAGGGAGGCGAGAGGGATATGACGCATAGGTTATGGCTAAGTAAAACTTAGCCATAGCGCAAGGACAATCGACGTTGTGCAATGGGCTGATCTCGCTAGAGTGCAGCCGAAACCGTTGCCTCGCTCGCGGAATGAAGCAGGTAGGTGAATCGGTAAAGGATGAAGGATTGTGATGCACAGGATTATCGACATGCCCGCTCCCTCCGACGCCGAAGAACGGCGCAGCAAGCCGCCGGTTGTCGTCTATCCGAATGAAACGCTGCCGCCGGCCGGTCTGGATGTGCTGCATGCCGCAAGGCGAAGCATGAACAAGATCGCGGAAATCATCGTGCCGCCGCGCGAAGCCGGCAGCTTCCGCGTGCCGAAAGGGCATTTCTTTCGCATCGTCAGCACCGAGGGTTCGCAGGTCGGCGACCTCAATCTCTGGAACGCCGCCGACCTCTCCGAACGCTTTTTCAGCGGCAAGACCCGCGCGCTTCATGCCACGCATGTCGGCGTCGGCGACCGGCTGTGGAGCACTCTGCCCTATCTGCGGCCGATGGCGACGATCACCTATGACACGCTCGGCTGGTATGGCTGGGACGCCGATGGCGCCGGCATCCACGATGTCATCGGTACGCGCTGCGATCCTTATACCAATCGTCTGCTGAAAGGCGACGATTATCACCACTGCTGCCATTCAAACCTGTCACGAGCGCTCGCCTCTGAAATGAACATTCCTGTCCGCGAGGCGGAGGCCCATGTCCATGACGTGCTGAACGTCTTCATGTGCACGGGCTTTACGCGCGACACGCACCAATATTTTATGAAGGCGAGCCCGGTGCGTCCGGGCGATTTCATTGAATTCTTTGCGGAGATCGATCTTCTCGGCGCACTATCGGCCTGTCCGGGCGGCGATTGCGGCAGCGGCCATTCGAGCGATTTGGCGCCGTGTTATCCGCTTCGCGTGGAAATCTGGCAGCCGAAACCGGAAAGTCTTGCCGGTCGCGCCTTTCCCGAGCGCAGCCCCTATCCGGGAACACATGGCCTTTAGGTCTGCAAACGGCTTGCGTCCGTAAGGCTATAGAAACAGTTTGCCGGCGGTTTCGTCCGCCGGCAATCCAAGTTGGTTTATCAAGCCGGGCACCAGCCTGGAGCCGATGCCCAGTTGATTGCTTAATTGCAGACGCGGACGCGCTCGTAGTGCCAACCGTCGTCATACTGGTTTTGAACCTCGCGGTTCTCCAGCCAGCATCTCGGCGGAGGTGCCTCGTAAACCGGGCCGCGGTTGGCAAGTGCGCCACCGACGATCAGGCCGCCGAGGAGACCTGCGGCGACGCCGCCGGCGATTGCACCACCATTGCCATGGTGATGATGGCGGCGCCAATCGTCATGTCCACGCCAGTCGCCCCGATAGGGCGGGCGCCCGTCATAATACTGCGCCTGTGCGTTGCTGACGGGCGCGAGTGCGCCGCCTACGACCGTAGCGGCCAGCAAAACCGTAAGAATTGTTTTCTTTATCATGACTACCTCCAAAGCAGTCTTCATGCTCAGCGAATGCGCGAGTCATTTATCTAACGTTCTAAGCATGATTATGTTCACCTGAATGTTTTATGAATGCGCCGTTCATCGGCGCTAAGCCTTTGAAAACCGGTCTCGGCGCTGTGATCTCGCGCCGCATTAATTGGTTGGAATGCGATCGTGCGTTGCCCTAATCCATTCGAGCGTCCGTGATTCGGGATCGGGATTGCGTGTGATGTCGGTGACGACGGCGGCGCTATCGGCGCCATTTTCGAATACGCCGGCAATGCGCGCGACGGTCAGCCCGCCGATCGCGACAAGAGGGATCTCGCGCAATTCGGCCTTCCATTGGCCGATGCGTTCCAGACCTTGCGGCGCCCAGGCCATCGCCTTGAGCACGGTGGGATAGATCGGACCGAGCGCGATGTAATCGGGATGCGCCGCAAGTGCTGTCGCCAGCTCCGCCTCGTCATGCGTCGATAGGCCCAGTTTCAAGCCGGCCGCGCGGATCGCGCCAAGATCGGCCGCCGCCAGATCCTCTTGACCCAGATGGATGAAATCGCAGCCTTCCTCGATGGCGAGTTTCCAATAGTCGTTGACGATCAATTGGCATCCATGTGCCGCGCAGACGGCCTTTGCCTGCCGGATGTCGGGGCGTATCTCCGCCGGCGGACGATCCTTTATGCGCAGTTGCACCAGCTTGACGCCGAGCGGCACCAGCCTTTCGATCCAGGCGGCACTATCGACGATCAGGTAGAACGGATCGAGCGTCATGCGAAAACCGCCTTTCCGATCACGGGCGTCGACGGCACCGCCATGTCGCGCGGCTCCAGCATGCCTGCGCCGAATGCTTGCCTGCCGGCATCGATCGCCTTCGCAAAGGCTTCCGCCATGGCAGCGGGATCGCCGGCGCCGGCAACTGCTGTGTTCAGCAGCACGGCATCGAAGCCGAGCTCCATGACGATGGCAGCGTGAGAGGGCCGGCCAACACCGGCGTCCACGATCAATGGAATATCGGGAAAATGCGCCCGCATCGAGCGAAGGGCGGAAAGATTGAGCGGTCCCGCCGCCGTTCCGATCGGCGCGCACCAGGGCATCAGCACCTTGCATCCAGCTTCGAGCAGCCGTTCGGCCACCACCAGATCGTCCGTCGTGTAGGGAAAGACCTCGAAACCTTCGCCGGAGAGAATGCGAGCTGCTTCGACGAGCGCAAACACGTCCGGCTGCAGCGTGTCGTGGTTGCCGATCACCTCCAGCTTGATCCAGTTGGTCTGAAACACCTCGCGCGCCATCTTCGCCGTCAGCACGGCCTCGGATACGCCATGACAGCCGGCGGTATTAGGAAGAACGCGAGTGCCGAGCTCACGGATCATGTAGAAGAAAGCGCCGCCATTGCGCCCGCCGGCCGTTTCGCGGCGCAGCGACACGGTGACGATCCCTGTCCCCGATCGCTTGACCGCTTCTGCGAGGACGATGGGCGAGGGATAACGCGCGGTGCCGAGAAGAAGGCGTGACTCTATTGGGGTTCCATAAAGATCAAGCATGGTTCAGCCTCCCTGCATTGGCGTCAGGATCTCGATCCTGTCGTTGTCGTTCAATGCATGGTCATCGCGGTCCTCTCGATGGACGACTTCGCCGTTGACGGCGGTCGCCAGCCAGTCGCCCTCATAGTCGAGCGCAGCCAGAAGTTGCGAAAGTGTGGCTGCGGCGATCGTCTGGGCTTCGCCATTGATGATCAGGCGCATCGGGAGCTCCTTTGCTTTGTCTGTTCGGAAAGGACGAGATCGGCAGCCTCCGCCGCCATTGCCGGCGCCAGCAGGAAACCGTGGCGATAGAAACCATTAATCACGACGACTTTGCCTTCCCGCGTCACGCGCGGAAGATTGTCGGGGAAGGCGGGGCGGATACCGGCGCCGGTTTCGATGACGGCGGCGTCCGCAAAGGCAGGATGCAGCGCGTAGGCAGCATTCAGCAGTTCCATCAGCGAGCGTGCGCTGACCGGTCCATCGAATTCGGTCTCGATCATGGTCGCGCCGAGCATGAAAAGGCCGTTGCCGCGAGGAACGATATAGACGGGAAAGCGTGGATGCAGCAGGCGGATAGGCCGGGCAAGCGCGATTTCTTCCGTGCGCAGATAGAGCATTTCGCCGCGTACGCCGCGCAGATCCGGGGTGTGTCCGATACGGGCGGCGCCAGTGCAATCGACGATCTCGGAGAACTCGTCCTCGTTGACATCGTCAGAGGTAAAGGCGACGCCCTTCGCCAATAATCCTTCTTTCAACGAATGCAACGCCCGGCGCGGATCGAGATGGGCTTCCTCAGGAAAGAACAGCCCCTGTCTGAAACGTCCGGCAAGGGCTGGCTCGAGTGTCGCGATATCGCTCTCCTCCACCCAGCGATAGCCGGCCGTGCGGCTGGCGAATCGCTTTAGTTCGCCCTGATCGCGCGTCGGCGCGACGACGAGCGTCCCATTGCGCACGACGTTACCCGGCAGGATCGCATTCCATCGGTCGGCGGCATCGCGGCCGAGCGTAAGCACGGCCTCATCGGCGCTTTCCCGCTCGCACCATGGCGCCAGCATGCCGCCGGCGAGCCAGGAAGCGGCATGATCGAAGTTCGGGCGGGGGTCGAAGATCGTCACTTCTGCGCCGCGAACGCGCAATTCATGCGCGACCGTGAGGCCGGCGACGCCGGCCCCTTTGACAAGGATACGCATCTCATTCGGCCGGATGCGCTGGCTTATCGATCGGCATATAGAGATCGCCGCCCTCGCGGTATTTTGCCGCCATCGCGTCCAGTCCCTCCTTCTGGGCCTCGGCGCGGATGTCGTGCGAGATCCGCATGGAGCAGAATTTCGGGCCGCACATCGAGCAGAAATGCGCCACCTTGTGGGCTTCCTTCGGCAAGGTCTCGTCGTGGAAGCTGCGGGCGGTGTCGGGATCGAGCGAAAGGTTGAACTGGTCTTCCCAGCGGAATTCGAATCGCGCCCGCGACAGGGCATCGTCGCGCAGTTGCGCCGCTGGATGTCCCTTGGCGAGATCGGCGGCATGAGCGGCGATCTTGTAGGTGATGACGCCGGTCTTGACGTCGTTGCGATCCGGCAGGCCGAGATGCTCTTTCGGCGTGACGTAGCAGAGCATCGCCGTGCCGAACCAGCCGATCATGGCAGCGCCTATCCCCGAGGTGATGTGGTCGTAACCCGGCGCGATATCGGTCGTCAGCGGCCCGAGCGTGTAGAAGGGCGCCTCGCCGCAGACCGCGAGCTGCTTGTCCATGTTTTCCTTGATCTTGTGCATCGGCACATGGCCGGGCCCTTCGATCATCACCTGGCAATCCTTGGCCCAGGCGATCTTCGTCAGCTCACCGAGCGTCTCGAGCTCGGCAAATTGCGCCGCATCGTTGGCATCGGCGATCGAGCCGGGGCGAAGGCCGTCACCCAGCGAGAAGGAGACGTCATAGGCGCGGCAGATATCGCAGATCTCCTCGAAATGCTCGTAGAGGAAGCTCTCGCGGTGATGATGGAGACACCACTTGGCCATGATCGAGCCGCCGCGCGAGACGATGCCGGTGACGCGATTGACTGTCAGCGGGATGTAGTGAAGCCGCACGCCGGCATGGATGGTGAAATAATCGACGCCCTGTTCGGCCTGTTCGATCAACGTGTCGCGATAGACCTCCCAGGTCAGGTTCTCGGCAATTCCTTCGACCTTCTCCAGCGCCTGATAGAGCGGCACGGTGCCGATCGGCAGCGGCGAATTGCGGATGATCCACTCGCGGATATTGTGGATGTTGCGGCCGGTGGAGAGATCCATGACGGTATCGGCACCCCAGCGGGCGGCCCAGACCATCTTCTCGACCTCTTCCGCCATCGAGGAGGTAACGGCGGAGTTGCCGATATTGGCATTGATCTTCACCAGGAAGTTCCGGCCGATGATCATCGGCTCTGCCTCCGGGTGATTGATGTTGGCGGGAATGATCGCCCGTCCGGCGGCGACTTCCTGCCGGACGAATTCCGGCGTTACATGATCGGGAATATGCGCGCCGAAGCTCTCGCCGTCGCGGACCAAGGCTTCGGCCTTTGCCTTGCGGCCGAGATTTTCGCGAATGGCGATGAATTCCATCTCCGGGGTGATGATGCCGGCCCGCGCATAGGCAAGCTGCGTGACAGCCTTGCCGTCCCTGGCGCGCAGCGGCTGGCGGCGCCCGGGAAATTCGGGGGCCAGCCGATCGGCACTGACGAAGCCGTTGTCCTCAGGGCGCACATGGCGGCCCTCATAGGCTTCGACATCGCCACGAGCGAGCACCCAGTCACGACGGAGCCCGGCAAGTCCCTGCTCGATGCGGATTTCGGCCCCCTCGACAGTATAGGGGCCGGAGGAATCGTAGACGACGACGGGCGGCTCGCCTGCCGTCGGATGAACGCTGATCTCGCGCATCGGCACGCGGATGTCGGAATGGATGTCTCCCGGAATGTAGATCTTCCGGGATGCCGGCAGCGGGCCGGTGGTGACGGTTGGGGTGAGGTTTTTTGCGGCAATGGTCATGGTTTGAGGCTCCAAGTTGCATTTGGAGACCCAGTCAATCAGCCGGAATGATGAAAAGACGCCGGCTGTGGATTCCACGCGTGAATCCGAAGCCTTCGAGCGCTTGCACCGTCCCTACGCCAGTATGAACTGGATCAGGTTCAACGGGTCACTGCGCCACAACAGGCAAAGCCGTATTGTCCAGCAGTATCTCAGCCCCTTGCCGGGACCCCCCTGGTGAATATCGGGAGGCTATGCTCTCCCCTCCGCCTCTGTCAACCCCGCAGCCAAGATCGCGGTCGCTGTCTGTGATCTTCCTCCGGCCGCTCCGGCATAGACCCGCCTTAGTAGCGGGGCGCCGTGTTGCCAACGAAGCGATGAGCGCCGGTATGGGTAAGCTTGCTGGCGGTATCGAGCCAGATCTTGCCGCCAAGCGCCCGCCAGCGATGGCAGAAGGCGAAATCCTCGCTCAAATAAATGCCCGTCCCTTCCTCGATCATGCATTCGAAGAGAGCGTATTGAGTCGCAGGCGAACGTTTGGTGCCGGGATAGGCATGGATGGCGCTGTAGCGCAGATCGGGATAGGCTGCGGTCATCGTCTTGATGACTTCACGTTTGATGAGCAGCATGCCGGTGCCCGCATAGATAGCACTGACAAAATCACCATCGCGTTCGCTGCTCTGGCCGACCAGCGGCGTGCCGACATAATGCAGAGCTGCGGCATTGAGTGACTCGCCGGTGCGCGTGGTTGCGCGCGCCGCACTATCCCAGTCGTAATCCTTGATGGGGTACATGGCCGCGACGACATCCTTGTCCGCATTCAGCAGCCGCATTACCTGCTCGGGCTCGAAACTGATGTCCGCGTCGATGAACAGCATATGCGTCGCCGCCGTGTCGTTCAGGAAGGAGGATACCAGCGTGTTGCGGCTGCGGGTGATCAGCGCATCATTGCCGAGGAGTGCAAGCGTCAATTGTATGCCGGCCTGCGCGCCGACCTGCATCAGGGAAAAGATGGATTGCATATAATCCTTGGCAACAAGTCCGCCGAAACAGGGTGTCGCTATGAAGATCAGCCGATTCTCGGTCATTCGCTGTTGGGCCCTTTCCGGTAGCGCGCGAGTCGCAAGAATCTAGGGAGATTCAACATTTCTGTGTGTACCGAATTATTGAATTTTGTTTCTGGAGAGTTTCCGAACGTTGTTGACGGAAGCCGGGATGATTGCCGGGGCGTGCGAAAATGGCGGGTTAGGTCGCGGGGCTTCCGGATTGGCCACCGATGTCGATGCCGCGCTCGGCCGTGGGCACTTCCGCCGGCCCCAAAAACGCGCCTTTCCGCCATCAATGAATGGTCCACGCCTGTCTCGCTGCCCGCAGTTGCATTTAAGCAACAGATGCCAAGACTAACGCTACGGTCGGTTTCACATAATTGACAAACATACTGTCCGTTTGTAAATCGGATGCAGGACATAAGCTGTCTTACGGTCGAGTATTCGGCCGGATCGGTAGGGGCATTTCATGACCGTTGCCGCGAGATCAATTATGGAGGTGAGAGGGGACTCAAGCCAACATCAGGTGCGTATTTGCCGGGCTACTTGGTCGCGTTTAGACCGACCGGCTTTCGAGGTGATATTCCAGCTCTGCACTCGCGGAAAACTAGAAATGCATATTACAACCAGGAGTTTAATATGAACCTGAAAAGTCTTCTTCTCGGCTCGGCTGCTGCGCTGGCGGCAGTATCCGGCGCTCATGCGGCCGACGCTATCGTTGCCGCTGAACCGGAGCCGCTCGAATACGTTCGCATCTGCGACGCCTACGGTGCTGGCTACTTCTTCATTCCGGGCACCGAAACCTGCCTCAAGGTCGGCGGCCGTGTCCGTACCGAAGGCGAATGGTACGATGCTTACAACCCGAACAGCAAGGTCGGTACGCTGTGGCACACTCGTGCCGAGCTCAGCCTCGACACCGCGACCGACACCGAATACGGTCCGCTGAAGACCAATACGGTTATCCGTTGGGATTGGAGCGATGGCAACTCCACCTCCACGAAGCTGCTGTTTGCCAACATCAGCCTCGGCGGCTTCCTCGTCGGTAAGGCCGACTCGCAGTACAACTCCTACATTGGTTATGCTGGCGACGTCATCAACGACGACGTGATCTATGACGGCCCGTACGAACTGAACCAGTTGACCTACAACTACGATGCAGGCAACGGCTTCACGGCTATGGTCTCCGTCGAAGACAGCAACTCCAGCGGCTCGGGCGCTTCCTACGGCTCCAGCTGGTGGACGGACGACAAGTCCAACCACTACGCTCCCGACGTTGTTGCCGGTGCCGGCTTCAAGTCTGGCGCATGGGGCTTCAAGGTCGTCGGTGGTTATGACTCCATCGTCGAAGAAGGCGCTGTCAAGGCTCGCGTCGATGCCGACTTCGGTATGTTCTCGGCCTTCTTGATGGGTGGCTGGAACACGGACGGCGACAAGCTCAACAAGTATGCCGGCACTAACCTTGATCGTTCTGCTTGCCCCGTTAACGATCCGTCGAAGTGCGGCTGGGGTGACTGGGCAGTTTGGGGCGGCGTTGGCGTTCCGATCAACGAAAAGCTGAAGTGGAACCTCCAGCTCGCCTACACCGACTCGAAGATCTTTGCTGCGACCACGAACCTCAAGTTCAACCCGGTCAAGAACCTGCTTATCGAGCCGGAAGTCTCCTATACCGATTTCGATTCTGTGAACCAGGATCAGTGGGCCGGTATTCTGCGCTTCGAGCGCAGCTTCTAATCCTAAGTTACCTGGCCTCGTGCCAGGTAATAGAAGCCTGATGTTTCCAATCCGTCGGGCTTCTTACACTGATCGGTTGACCTCCGATCAAAGAGGAAGGATCCGGCTTTCCCTCCGGATCCTTCTTGATTTAAAGGGCCAATGTCGCCATCCCGCGCGTCTGGACCGACGGGAACCAGGTTTTCAATACCATCTTGATAAACATCTGTCCGCAAGGGACGAGCTGGAAATCGCCCCTGTCGAGCGTCCATTCCGTGATCAACCCGCCGATGACGGCGGTCAGTGAGGAGGCAGCCGTATCCGGCGTCCAGGGTGCGGGTAGCTTCGTGTTCGCATCCATCAATGTAAATATTCTCGCGAAGTGTTCGTGCATATCGTGCCGGAAGGAACTCGCGCGGTTCGTGGTTCCATCGCAGAACGCCATGTCGAGATGCATCATAACCTTCAGCATGCTGCGTTTGCGCGGATCGTACTGAATATCCTCGAACACCGTTGCGATCGCATCCGCCACAAGATCGAGCGGATTGGGCGGCAATTCCTTCGACATCCGCTCGGCCAACTCCTGGAATGGCTGCTGTGCCTCATCCCGGATCGCGAACATCAATCCCTGCTTGTTCTTGAAATGCCAATGAACCGCTCCCCGCGTAACACCGGCTGCTGCGGCTATCTCCTCCAGGCTGACATTTTCGTATCCCTTGTCGAGAAACAGAGCCTTCGCGGAATGTAGGATTTCGCTCCGGGTTTCTGCCGCCTCCTCCTTAGTGCGCCTCATTCGGTTCTCCACATAAGCCAATATTCAAGCTGTGCCCCTTTTTTTATATGTCGCTCCATCAACGCCGTTTCGGTACTGGTCCTCCCTTATACCAGCAACAGCCACAACGCAGCAAAGCTTAGATATTCCCTAAAAATCGACGAAGGAAAACGTACTGAGGCGTATTCGTCAAGCTCCTATAAGCCACGCGCAAGTTTCCTTGTGCAGTTTGGGCGTGTTGGGAAGTGCAAAATCGAAAAATGTGCAGATGCCGATAGCGCCATGATGGCGATCGCTCGCCTTGGACATCCTTGAATTCATTACCCTCGGAAACGGCCCATTCGCCCGATCGCAGGGGCATGGCGAGTTTGATCTCCAGCATTCGGCAATCCCATCCGCCCATATCGATGTCGAAGTCAGGCCGCCGCAGTCACGCGATCCGGCATGACATCCTGTTCAGGTCGCGTACGCGTAAAGCATTCAAGTCCCTCTCAACGCTCGTATTCGGAGGCCCCATGACGAGCATTACCTCAGTCTTATCAAATAATTACTATCCATATCGGACATCCCAGTCGACGTCGTCCTCATCGAACGATTCGGTCGCGTCCATACTGTCCGGCAGCTCATCCAGCAGTTCTTCCAGCACGAGCTCGTCGTCATCAACCGACCAATCTCAGATCGCTTCGGCCGAGCAGCTGGTTGCCCAGCTGATGAATATCATCCTCAACTTGCAGTCTGGCAACGGCAGTGACAGCTCCACGTCGGACTCGGAGAGTGATTCCACCAGCGTGACGTCGAGCACTCAGCAGTCTTCCGCGACCAGCAGCCAGAGCAGCAAGCAAAGCGATATGATCCGCGCCATGGATACCAATGGCGATGGCAATATCAGCGAGGCGGAATTCGTTGCCGCTCGTCCGTCCGATGTCAGCGAGGACCAGGCAACGCAGTTGTTCAAAAGCTTCGACACGAAGAACACCGGCTCGCTTACCGAATCGCAGCTGGCAAGCGCCATGCAGTCGGGCCAGCAGCCTCCTCCTCCGCCGCCTCAGGGCAGCCAGTCGAGTGACGACCAGCTCTCCAGCATGTTCTCCTCCATGGATACCAATGGCGACGGCAGTGTCAGCGAAACCGAGTTCGTTGCAACTCGCCCGTCCGACGTGAGCGAGGATCAGGCAACAGCGCTATTCAAGAGTCTCGATACCTCCGGTTCAGGATCGCTGACGCAGAGCCAGTTCGAATCGGCCATGAAGGCGCAACAGCAGCCGCAGATGCCTGATTTCGGCGGCCTTTATGCGTCCACTGACCAGGAGCAGACGGACGAACTGCTGTCCCTCTGATCGAAAGTGACCTTTCGCATCCGATCATGCGAACGGGCCGCCCGCTTGAACAAGAGACGTTGGGGCTTCCCTGTCCAAGCGGGCCGGCTTTTAAAGAACTCCCCCATGAATGAGGCATTCCTGCAGCCCATCCTCTTATGGACGAGGGTCCGACACCGCACGATCTCCGATTATCTGGAAAGCCGCCTTGTTCTCAGTGCTGCCCGCGACAGAGGTGCCGCGCTCGCAAACGGAAAAGCAAAAATCGATGATATCAGAGCGACGGATTTCGTCGCGCGAAGCGTTCAACCATTGAGAACCTATGCTCGATATCGAAGGGAAGACACGCTGTCGGAGACGTTTCGATCGGATTGGCGTCGCCCGCCGGGACTGACGGATAGGCTAAGTCCCCTTGTCAAACGCAGGGAACGGGGGTGCTATGCGATCATCTCACGAAACCGGGACGACGGCGATTGTCGATGAAATGGGATCGCGTGCCCAGGAGTGGCGACCCGGACGAGGATCTGCTCGGTCGCATCGCTGCCGGTGACGTTCCGGCGATGCGCCTGATGGTCGCGCGGCAGTTGCCGCGGATTCTGTCCGTGGCCACCCGCATGCTTGGCGATGCCGCCGAAGCCGAGGATATCGCGCAGGAAACATTTCTGCGTGTGTGGCGGAACGCCGGAGGCTGGCGCCAGCGCGATGCCCTCTTCAGCACTTGGGTCCATCGCGTGGCGATCAACCTCTGCTACGATCACCTGCGTCGGCGCAAGGATGTGTTTGCCGAGCACCCGCCCGACCTCGAATATGAGGGTCCGGCGCCGGATGCCGGCTTGATGAGCGAGGATGACCCATCGCGGCGCGTGGAGCGGGCCATGCAGATGATTGCTCCCCGGCAGCGCGAGGCGATCGTCCTGGTCTACTATCAGGGGCTGTCGAATGCGGAGGCGGCGGCGATCATGGACGTTAGCGTGGATGCGCTGGAAAGCCTGCTTGCGCGTGGAAGGCGCTCCTTGCAGTTGCTGTTATTGAAGGAACAGAGCGATGGCTGAACATATCGCGGGTCCGATGAGTGCCGAGCGGTTCGCTGAAATGGTCGACGCCTATGGCGGCGACATCGGCCGATGGCCGCAAGATGAGCGCGCGGCCGCACGCGCCCATGCCAGGAGTGCCGAGGCAGCCGGCATGCTCGAACGTGCAGCGGACCTCGATTCGCTGCTCGACACATACGTCCTCAAAGCTGGCCACGAAGGCTTGGACGGCCGGATAGTCGCAAAATTTGTCCACCGCTCGAGGATGAGGAACTTGTTTCGCTTCGGTTCCGCCGGCATCGGTCTTGTCGGCATCGGCATTGCGGGCGCTCTCGCCGGCAGTATCGCCATCGCCATTTTGGCGCCCAGCCTCACGTCGGACACCGTCATCGCATCGGATGGGACCGCCACCATGTTCGGCGATGTCGGGCCGGATGTGGCGATAAGGCAGGACAGCCAATGACAGACCGCAGCTTTCGAATATTGGTCATATCTCTGCTGGTGCTGAACACCTTCCTGATCGGAGCATTGGCAGGCGGAGGACTGACATGGATCCGCAACTCGCAGGCACGCGCCGCCATGATGCCTTTGGCAGGCGAGCAACTGCCTTCGTCGCAGAGGAAAGCGTTGCGCGCGGCGCTGAACGAAGCGCGGAAAGACCAGCGCCCGACCATTCTCGAGGCGCAGCAGGCCAAAATAGATGCTGCGTCCATTCTAGGGCAACCGACATTGGATACGGAGGCACTGTCGGCCGCCTTGGCGCGAGCGCGCAATGCCGACATCGCCCTGCGGACGAAGCTCGAGGAGCGCGCCGTCGATTTCGCGGCAACGCTTTCCTATGACGAACGCCGCGCTCTTGCCGAAAGCCTGATCCGCCGCGGCGCGCCCAAAGCCGCCGCCACAAAATGATCACACTTGCCCACCGACGGATCGGAAAGATGCTCGCGTTTAAGGAGCATGTCTGATGCAGGAGTTGGCAGGAACATGGCTCAGCAATCGAATGATGTTTATGCCGCGCTCGCTCTTTCCCGGTTCGGGCTAGGAGCGGATCATAACGGCATCGCGTCGATCCTGTCGGATCCGCGCGGCGCTTTGCTTGAAGAGATCACCGAACGCTTCGTCCCGGTTCCGGTCGGGCCGCAATTGCAGTCCACAGCCGATCTTCTCGTTGCTCTCTACGCTTTCCAGGAGCAGCGAAAGGAAGCCCGGCAGCAGGCCGTTGTGGCCGTTACACCGCAGCAGGGCAAACCGGCGCCAGCCCCGCAGCAGGGTCCTCAACTCCCCGGATCGACGAGCGCCCAGCCCGGCGCCCAGGAGATGGCAGCGACAATGACCAAGGCGGTCGAGAAGCTGGAGAAGCCTTCGGCCCCCTATCTTCCGCAGCAGATCCTGCTGGCGGAGGCGGATGCACGTTTCAACGGCACCATCCGGCAGCCGCTGATCGGTTTCGGCGAACGGCTGGCCATGTTCTGGGCAAACCATTTCGCCGTCGCGATCTCCAAGAGCGAGGAATGCCACATTCTTGCCGGTGCGTTCGAGCGGGAGGTTATCCGTCCACATGTCTTCGGGCGGTTCTCTGAGATGCTGCTTGCGGTCGAAACCCATCCGGCCATGCTCGGCTATCTCGACAATCAGCAGTTGATCGGGCCGAATTCGAAGGCCAATGCCAACAAGAAGCGTGGCCTCAACGAAAATCTTGCCCGCGAGACGCTGGAGCTGCATACGCTGGGCGTCAATGGCGGCTACACGCAGACCGACGTGACGACGCTTGCAAAGATCATCACCGGCTGGACGGTGGCGCGGGCGGAGGGGAAGCTCGGCACGCCCGGCACGTTCGTCTTCAACGCGGCGGCCCACGAGCCCGGCGACCAGACGTTGCTCGGCTTGACCTATGCCGACAACGGCGTCGGGCAGGGGCGGGAGGCGCTGCGTGACCTTGCCCGCCATCCGGCAACCGCGCAGCATATCGCCACCAAGCTCGTCCGGCATTTTATCGCCGACGTGCCGCCGCCGGCGCTCGTGCAGATGGTTGCGGCAACCTTCACCAAGACGGATGGTGATCTCTCCGCGGTCTATCGCGCCCTGCTCGGCTCTGAAGAGGCTTGGAATCCGACGCTTGCCAAGGTCCGCTCACCGCTGGAATTCATGGCCGCTCTTCTGCGGGCCAGCGGCGAGACGCCGAAGCCGAGTGTCATTCTCGGCACCCTGACCGCCATGGGCCAGCCGTTTTGGGCGCCGGCCGGCCCGAACGGCTTTGCAGACACTGCCGATGTCTGGGCTTCCAGCGAGAGCCTCAGCATGCGGATGGATGTCGCCAATATGATCGCCAATGCGGCATCGCCGCAAGGAGATCCAAGGCGCTTCGTTTCGGACAGTCTCGGCCCGCTTCTCTCAAATGAAACGCTGCAGGCGGTATCGCGTGCAGAGACCCGCAACCAGGGCTTTGCGATCGCCTATCTTTCCCCCGAATTTCAAAGGCGCTGACCATGACTTGCGAACTCATGACTCCCACCCGCCGTGCCGTTCTTGGTGCTTCCGGCGCCTTGTTCGCCTGGGCTTTCATTCCACGCTTCGCCCATGCCGCCGGCGGCCGCGATCCGCGCTTCATCACCATTATCCTGCGTGGTGCGCTCGATGGCCTGACGGCCGTCCCGCCTGTCGGCGATCCGGACTATCAAGCGCTTCGCCAGGCGATCGCCATGACGACGAGCGGTCCTCATGCTGCGCTTCCGCTCGACAGCTTCTTTGCGCTGCATCCGTCGATGCCGAACTTTAATGGCCTTTACCGCGCAGGGCAGGCGGCCGTCGTTCATGCGAGCGCGACACCCTATCGCGACCGCTCGCATTTTGACGGTCAGGATGTGCTGGAATCCGGTTATGAAACTCCAGGCCGCGTCGATTCCGGCTGGTTGAACCGCATGCTGGAAGGCCTTCCCAAAGGGGACAAGGTCTCGCCCGGTTCATCTGCCATCCGTGGATTGTCGGTCGGCGCGAACGCACCGCTAGTCATTCGTGGCAAGGCGCCGGTGCTGGGCTGGTCGCCATCCAACTTGCAGCCTGTCAGCGATGACCTGCCGCCGCGCCTTATGGATCTCTACAGCCACACCGATCCCTTGTTCGCGAAGATCCTCGCCGAGGGCATTTCCACCGGCAAGATCGCAGCCGGCCTCGATGTCAAGGCGCGAGGCGGCCCAGGCGATCCCACCGGGATGGAGCAGATGGCGAGGGGCGCCGCGCGCCTGCTGGCGCAGGATGATGGCCCGCGTGTTGCCGCACTCGCCTTCGAAGGATGGGACACCCATGCCGGCGAGGTGGATCGGCTGAACAAGCTGCTTGTGGGGCTCGACAATGCGTTGGCGGCGTTCCAGCAAGAACTCGGTCCCTCCTGGAAGGATACCGCGATCGTCGTTGCGACGGAGTTCGGCCGCACGGCGCAGGTGAACGGCACCGAGGGTACGGATCATGGCACCGGCACGACTGCCTTTCTCGCCGGTGGTGCGATCAAGGGCGGCCGGGTGATCGCCGACTGGCCCGGCCTCAAGCAGGCGCAATTGCGCGATGGCCGCGATCTTGCCGCCACGACCGACCTGCGCGCGGTGATCAAGGGCATCGCCGTCGATCTGCTCGGTGCTTCGCCTGTTGTATTGACCCGCGACGTTTTTCCCGGGTCCGATCATGTCCTGCCGATGAAGGGGCTGATCGTCTGACGACAGGCTGTCGTTATGGCCAATCTGCATAGCCCGACGACAGGACATGGCTTTCCGCGACTTCGCTCCTGCGGGCGAAGTCGCGATAGGTTGCCGGCGAGAAGCCCGTCTTCTTCTTGAAGAAGTGGCTGAAATAGGTGGGGTCACGAAAGCCGAGGCCGTCGGAAATCTCCTGGACTGTGCGGGCCGAGCGCTCCAGCCGCAATTTCGCTTCCTGCACCACCCGCTCGTGCAACAGCTGCACGGGGGAGCGGCCAAGCGCGCTGCGGCAGATGGAATGCAGGCGATCGGTGGTCACGCCGAGTTCGCGGGCATAGTCCGTCATCGGCCGATGCTGGCGGAACCAGGTCTCCACCAATTGCCGATATCTCTGCAGGATCGATGCGCCGCCGCCGCGCCCGCGCTGTTCGGCTGTTTCCGCGCCGCCTGCCCGCCAAAGCGCCATCAGGATCAGGCGCATATAGGCCGAGATCGCCATCCATGACGCCCGGGAGGGATCGCCAAGCTCCCGAACGAAGCCGGCGACGAGCGGCTGCGCCTCACCGACGGCATCGGCATCCGGCGCGGCCATGAACCAGGGCTGTTCGCTGAAGATTCTGAGCGCGTAGGATTCCGCCCGGTCTCCGATCGCGTCGACCACGATCTGCGGCGAGGCGCCGATGATGAAACCGGCAGCACCGGCCGCCATATGCAGCTCGCAGTGCGACTGCGGCGGCAGATAAGCAATGGTCGGCCCAAGAAAAGCCCTTTGGTCTTCGCCCTCGAGAATAAGTTTTGCTGTCCCCACCTGCAGCAGGAAAAGGTGGTGGAATTGGGCGTAGAGGCCCTTTTGGAAACGGATCGTGCGAGGTGTCAGCGAGGGCTCGTGCCAATCTCCGCGCGCATGAAGATGGATGCCGCTGTCGAAAACCAACGAGTCCTCCTTTGCATGGCATGACGAGAACGTGGCATGATTGCCAGATATTTGCAATATTAACCCAGAAAATCGCATTCAATCCTCGTCGCAACGACGTAATCTCTTCTCATGAGCCTTTGGGAGGAGGTCTCCACGCAAAAGATATGGTTGTTGCGGCTGCATCCCGGCGGCGCTCGACCATGCGCGCTTTCTCCCATTTTGGATGACTGCAGGCATGGCCTGCCAAAGAGCGGATGATCGCATGTTCGTGGCAAAACTGCTGATCGATGACGAAACGCTGGATGCGTCTGATGCATCCACCTTCGAGCGCGTCGATCCGGCGACCGGCGATGTCGCGACCATCGCGCCGGCCGCTTCGGCGGCAGACGCTGCCCGCGCCGCCTGCGCCGCAGCGGCCGCCTTTCCCGTGTGGTCGCAGACCGGGCCGGGCGAACGGCGCACGCTTCTGAACAAAGCTGCGGACATTCTGACCGCTCGCGCAGCCGACTTTGTCGAAGCAATGGTCGGCGAGACCGGCGCGACCGCGCTTTGGGCGAGGATTAATTGCGGTCTCGGCGCCGACATGCTGCGCGAGGCAGCTGCCATGACGACACAGGTCGCCGGCGAGATCATTCCTTCCAGCGAGCCGGGCAGCCTTGCCATGGCGGTGCGTCAGCCGGCCGGGGTCTGCCTCGGGATCGCCCCGTGGAATGCGCCGATCATCCTTGGCGTGCGCGCCATCGCCATGCCGCTAGCCTGCGGCAATACCGTCATTCTGAAGGCATCCGAACTCTGCCCCAGGACTCATTGCCTGATCGGCGAGGTCCTGCGTGAGGCAGGCTTCCCGCCCGGTGTCGTCAACGTCATCACCAACGCGCCGAAGGATGCGGCCGCGATTGTTGAAGCCTTGATTGCACATCCGGCCGTGCGCCGGATCAATTTCACCGGCTCGACGCGTGTCGGGCGCCTCGTTGCCGAGGCTTCAGCACGCCACCTTAAGCGTTGCCTGCTGGAGCTTGGCGGCAAGGCGCCGTTCATCGTGCTCGCCGACGCCGATATCGACGAGGCGGTGCGCGCCGCCGCCTTCGGCGCCTTCATGAACCAGGGCCAGATCTGCATGTCGACCGAGCGCATCATCCTCATGGAGGAGATTGCCGACGAATTCGTCGAGAAGTTCAGGGTGAAGGCCGAGACGCTCGTTGCCGGCAATCCACTCGACGGCAATACACCGCTCGGCACGATGATCAGCGCGGAGGCCGCCAGACGTGTTCGTGCGCTGGTGGAGGATGCGATGCAGAAGGGTGCAGTCGTGGTTTGTGGCGGCCAGGCGCGGGGCACGCAGATCGATGCCACGATCATCGATCACGTGACGCCGGCGATGCGGATTTACCGCGAGGAGAGTTTCGGACCGCTCGCCGCCATCATCCGGGTCGACAGCGTCGATGAGGCTGTGACGGTCGCCAACGACAATGAATATGGCCTGTCATCGGCGGTGTTCAGCCGCGACATCAATCAGGCACTTTCAGTCGCAAGGCGCATCGAGACCGGCATTTGCCACATCAACGAGGCAACTGTCGCGGATGAGCCGCAAATGCCGTTCGGCGGTGTCAAATCGAGCGGCTACGGCCGCTTCGGCGGCAAGGCGGCCATCGATGAATTCACCGAGTTGCGCTGGATCACGCTTGCATCCGGCAAACGGGAGTATCCGATCTGAACGGTCGCAAGACGGCAGGTCGGCAAAGACAAAGGCATGCGGAGTAAGAGGGCTCCGACAAAAAAGGGAGGACTATTTCATGACTGGTAATTTCAACAGACCTATATCCGGCGCCGCACTGACGCGTCGCAGATTCATGACCGCCACGGCAGCGGGCACCGCCGCGCTGGCCTTCGGCGGACGGTCGGCATTTGCCGCCGACGATACGCTGAAGGTCGGCTTCATCAGCCCCCGCACGGGACCGCTTGGTGGCTTCGGTGAGACGGACGGCTACGTTCTGGAGTTGGCGCGCAAGGCGCTGGCAGGCGGATTGCAGGCCGGCGGCAAGACGTGGAAGGTGGAAATCCTCGATCGCGACACGCAATCCGATCCGTCGCGCGCCGGGCAATTGGCGAAGGACCTGATCAACAATCAGGCTGTCGATCTGATGCTGGCGGTCTCGACGCCGGAGACGATCAATCCAGTCGCCGATGCCTGCGAGGCGGCGGGCGTGCCCTGCCTGTCGACGGTCATGCCGTGGGAGGCCTGGTATTTCGGCCGTGGTGCCAAGCCCGGCGCGCCGTCGCCGTTCAAGTGGACCTATCACTTCGGCTTCGGCGTCGGTGAATTCCTCAAGACCTATATTTCGCAGTGGAACCTCATCGAGACCAACAAGAAGGTCGGCGTCATGTATCCGAACGATGCCGACGGCAACGCGATCCGCGCCAATCTGGCACCGGCGCTTGCCAAGGCGGGCTTCACCATCGTCGACCCCGGTGCCTATGAAACCGGAACGACCGACTTCTCCTCGCAGATCGCGCTCTTCCGGCAGGAGGGCGTGGAGATCTTCAACAGCTTCCCGATCCCGCCGGATTTCGCAGCCTTCTGGCGGCAGGCGGCGCAGCAGGGTCTTACCCAGCAGATCAAGATCTGCCAGGTTGCCAAAACAGGCCTCTTTCCATCTGACATTGAGGCGCTGGGCGACCTCGGCATGAACGTCAGCAGCGCCGCCTATTGGCACAAGGCCTTTCCTTACAAGTCGTCGCTGACGGGTGTTTCCGGCAATGAGCTGGCCGATGGCTATGAGGCGGCAAGCGGCAAGCAGTGGACGCAGCAGCTCGGCGCCAGCCTGTCGCTGCTCGACGCCGGCTTCGATGTGCTGAAGGCAGCGTCCGACGTCAAGAGCAAGGCAGCGGTTGCCAAGGCGATGAGCACGCTGAAGACCACGACGATCGCCGGCAAGGTGGATTTCACCAGCGGCCCAGTCGCCAACGTCTCTCCGGGGCCGATCATCGGCACGCAATGGGTCAAGGCGCCGGCCGGCTCGAAATTCGCACTCGACTATGTCGTGACCGAGCACGCTACCGATCCGAACGTGCCCGTCGGCGCCAAACTCATCGCTTACAACGGGTAACGGCATCGTGCAGGTCAAAGAGCAACAGCGGCCGGGACAGGACTTTCTGGCGGCCAAGGGGATCCACAAGCGCTTCGGGGCGCTTGTGGTTCTGGAAAATCTCGATTTTTCAATGGGCGATGGCGATGCCGTTGGCATCGTCGGCCCGAACGGGGCTGGCAAGACGACGCTTCTCAGCGTGCTGGCCGGTGCATTTCCACCGAATGCCGGAACCATCACCTTCGGCGGACAGAACGTCACGGCGCTGACGGCGGCCGACCGCTGCCGCTCCGGTCTCGTCAGGACACACCAGATCCCGAAGCCCTTCAGCGGCATGACGACGTTCGAGAACGTCTTTGTCGCTGCTTCGCACGGCAAGACATCCGGTCGCGACGAGGCCTATGGACGCGTCGTCGATTCCCTGCGGCTTTGCGGCATGCTCGGCGTTGCCAATCGCCGCGCCGATACGCTTGGCCTGCTCGATCGCAAGCGCCTGGAGCTTGCCAGGGCGCTTGCGACCGGCCCACGGCTGCTGCTGCTCGACGAGATCGGCGGCGGGCTGACCGATGGCGAGGCGAGTGAGCTGGTGGAGACCATTCTCGAATTGCGCCGCCGCGGCATCGGCATCGTCTGGATCGAGCATATCGTCCATATCTTGCTGCAGGTCGTCGAACGGTTGATCTGCATGGATGCCGGCAAGATTATTGCCGACGGCAATCCGAAGACTGTCATGAGCGATGCCGAAGTCGTGCGCGCCTATCTTGGAGGAGCGCCCGTATGAGCACGCTTTCCATTCGAGATCTGGATGTTCGCCATGGTCTGTTGCAGGCGGTGCGCGGCGTGAGCTTCGACCTTGCCAAGGGCGACGTGCTCGCGCTCGTGGGTGCCAATGGCGCCGGCAAGACGACATTGCTGCGCTCCATCGCCGGTGCTCATCTTCCGGCCGGCGGCCAGATCCTTCTCGACGGCGAGGATGTCACCGCCGTTCCCTCACACAAGCGCATCGTCAGGGGCATTGCCCTGGTGCCGGAGGGACGGCGGCTGTTTTCGCAGATGACGGTGGAGGAAAATCTGCTGCTCGGCAAAAGCGCCGGCCGCAAGGGGGAGTGGACGGTCGAGCGGGTCTTCGACGCCTTTCCGAACCTGAAGCCGCGCCGCCATGCCAAGACCGGACATCTCTCCGGGGGTGAGCAGCAGGCGACCGCGATCGGCCGGGCGCTGATGAGCAATCCCGACATTCTGCTGCTTGACGAAGTATCGCTCGGCCTGTCGCCGCTGGTGGTCGACCGCGTCTATCAGCAGCTGCAAAGCCTGTTGTCGTCGGGCACGACGATTATTCTCGTCGAACAGGATCTGACGCGGGCAATGAGCGTCGCAAGCCGTGTCATCTGCATGCTCGAAGGCCGCATCGTGCTCGACAGGCCGGCAGCCGGCGTGACGCGCGAGGATGTCACCCGGGCCTATTTCGGACTGCATCGGGCAACCGCTGAAAGGAGCGCGTCGTGATCAACACCTTGCTTCAAGGCGTCCTGCTCGGCGGCTACTACGCCGTCATCGCCTGCGGACTGTCCTTTATGTTCTCGGTCATGCGCATCATCAATCTCGCGCATGGCAGTCTTGCCGTCGTTGCCGCCTACGGTCTTTGGCTGCTGGCGTCCAAACTCGCGATCCCACCCTTTGCCGGCCTGCTGATCGTACTGCCCGTCATGGCCATGCTTGGCTGGCTGTTGCAGAGGTTCGTGCTGGAGCGCAGCGCGCGCGGCGGCACGCTGCTGCCGATCCTGACGACCTTCGGTCTGTCGATCGTGATCGACAATCTGCTGTTCGAACAGTTCGGAGCCGACACGCGCTCACTCGCGCCGTTCATCGGCAATCTCTCCTATGCCTCCTGGCAATTGCCCGGCCATATCTTCGTCGGCAAGCTTGCCGTGCTGATGATGGTGACCGCCATCGTCATCCTCGGTGGCCTTCAGTTTTTCCTCAGCCGTTTCGCGCTCGGCCGTTCGATCCGGGCCACGGCGGAAGATCCGGATACCGCAGGGCTTGTCGGTATCGATGCCCGTAGGGTCAACGCGGTTGCGACCGCGATCACCATGGTCACGGTCGGCATCGCCGGCGCATTCCTGGCGATGCGGGCGACCTTCAATCCCTATTCGGGCGGGCCGCAATTGCTGTTTGCCTTCGAAGCGGCTGTCATCGGTGGCGCCGGCTCGCTATGGGGAACCCTGCTCGGCGGCATCGTTCTCGGTCTGGCGCAATCGATCGGCGCCCAGATTCATCCGCAAGGCTTCCTGATCGGCGGCCACATCGCCTTCCTGCTCGTCCTCTTCGTTCGGCTCCATCAGTTCGGCATGCCCGGACTCGGCAGGATCCGCGCTCTTCTTCGGAGCCCGACATGACCGTGATCGCACCCGGAATATCCGTCGAACGCTGGACGGCTTCGTCCCGCCTGACATTGGCTGTGATGACAGTCGTGGCGATCCTGCTGGCGGCCTCGCCTGCCTTCATGGGAGCCGGTGTCATCGACCGGATGACGGCTCTCTTCATCTACGTGATCCTCGCCGCCATGTGGAATGCCCTGGCGGGCTTCGGCGGCCTCGTTTCCGTCGGCCAGCAGGTCTTCTTCGGTCTCGGCGCTTATTTCACCATCCGCCTGGCTGATGTAGGGCTCGATCCCTTCGTTTCGCTCTTCGTCGCCGCGATCGTCACCGGCATTCTTTCGGTTCCGCTTTCATGGTTCATGCTGCGGCTGAAGGGCGGGGAGTTTGCGATAGGCATGTGGGTGATCGCCGAGCTCGCCCATCTGCTCGTCAATCTCGACCGGCTCATCCAGGGGGAAACGGGCACCTCGCTCATTGCACTGAACGCCTATGACAGCGGCACGCGGCGGGTGACGATCTACTGGCTGGCGCTTGCCGCGATGATTGCCCTGCTCGGCGCCCTCTTTGCCCTCATGCGCAGCCGCGCCGGCGCTGCGATGCAGGCGATCCGTGACAACGAGGATGCGGCAACCTCCGTCGGCGTGCGGGTTGCGGCCACCAAGAGATTGCTCTTTGTGCTGGCTGCCTTCGGCATCGCCGTCGCCGGCGGCCTCTGGCTGGCAACGGCCACCACCTTCCAGCCGAAGACCTATTTCAGCGTGCAGTGGACCGCTTATATGATCTTTATGGTGCTCGTCGGCGGCATCGGCAAATTCGAGGGGGCAATCCTCGGCGCTGTGCTCTTTTTCGTCATCGAGACCGTCTTCGGCGGAACGGGGGTCTGGTATCTGGTTGGCCTCGGGGCCGCAGCGCTGCTCTTCTCCCTCTATCTGCCACAGGGCCTCTGGGGCGCGATCGAGCGACGGTTCGATCTGCAACTGCTGCCCGTCGGCTACCGGCTGACGTTTTCAGATCTCTTCAAGGCCAAACAGTAGCGGCGACGTCCGTCGTCGCATTTCATGAGAAAGGTGAAATCATGCTTTTCGGCAAGACCATCCTCGTCACTGGGGTCGCTTCGGGTATCGGCGCGCGCACCGCCGAACTTGCGGGGCAGATGGGCGCTGACATTATCGGCGTCGATGTCCGCGAGCCGTCGTCGGGCATCAGTTCCTTCATCAAGGGCGATATCTCGACCGCCGAAGGCGTAGCGGACATCGTCCGCCAATTGCCCAACCGCGTCGATGCTCTGGCCAATGTCGCAGGGCTTTCCGGAAGCACCGGCGTCGCGGCAACGCTTGCAGTCAATTTCTACGGTTTGCGTACGCTTTCCGAGGCGGTCGCACCCCGCCTGCGCGAGGGCGGGGCGATCGTCAATGTCGCCTCGATCGCGGGCTATGGCTGGCGCGCCAATCTGGAGCGAGCAAAGAAGCTGACGGCAATCGAAGGCTTTCCTGATGTCGCCGGTCTCGTCGCGGAGCATGGTTTGAAGAACGAAGAGGGCTATCCGCTGTCCAAGGAGCTGCTGCTGCTCTGGACCATGCGGGCCGCACATCAAGCGCTCTTCAAGGATCGCGGCATTCGCGTCAACGCCGTCAGCCCTGGTCCCGTCGAAACGCGGATCCTCAAGCAGTTCCGCGCCGTGCTTGGCGACGCCCGCGTCGACAGCGATATCACGCGCGTCGGCCGGGCGGGTACCTCAGCCGACATCGCCCCTGCCATCCTGTTCTTGTGCTCGGACGGTGCGCGCTGGATCAATGGCGCCAATCTCCCCACCGATGGCGGGCTTGAAGCCTCCATCAATGCCGACGTGCTCGGCTTCTAGATATTATTCGCATCAGGAGACAAGAGATGAACATTTCCCTTCTCATTAACGGCGTCGACAGGCCGGCCGCCAGCGGCCGGACCTATGACCGTCTGGACCCCTTTACCGAAAAGCTGGCAAGCCGGGCGCCGGCGGTCGGCCTCGAGGACGTGGCGGCTGCGATCGAAGCCGCATCCAACGCCTTCCCAGCCTGGGCGAGCACCGGCCCCGGCCAGCGCCGCGCGATCCTGGCAAAAGCGGCCGATATCATGGATGCCAAGGTCGGCGAGTTCACGACGCTGATGATGGAGGAGACGGGAGCGACCGCGCCTTGGGCCGGCTTCAACGTCATGCTTGCCGCCAATATCCTGCGCGAAGCGGCCGCCATGACGACGCAGATCGGCGGCGAGATCATTCCTTCCGACAAGCCCGGCACGCTCGCCATGGGCATCCGCCAGGCGGCCGGCGTTTGCCTGGCGATCGCGCCCTGGAATGCGCCTGTCATCCTGGCGACGCGGGCCATTGCCATGCCGATCGCCTGTGGCAACACGGTGATCCTGAAGGCTTCCGAACAATGCCCCGGCACGCAGCGGCTGATCGCGACGGCCCTGACGGAAGCAGGCCTGCCGGCTGGCGTCATCAACGTCATCACCAATGCGCCCGAGGATGCGCCCCGGATCGTCGAGGCACTGATCGCGCATCCCGCAGTGCGCCGTGTCAATTTCACCGGCTCGACCAAGGTGGGCAAGATCATCGCTGAACTCAGCGGCAAGCATCTGAAACCGGCTCTGCTGGAACTCGGCGGCAAGGCGCCGCTGGTGGTGCTGGAGGATGCCGATATCGATGGTGCCGTCAACGCGGCAATCTTCGGCGCCTTCATGCACCAAGGCCAGATCTGCATGTCGACCGAGCGCATCATCGTGCATCAGGCGATCGCCGACGCCTTCGTCGCCAAGCTTGCGGCGCGCGCCAGCGCGCTGCCGGCGGGCGATCCGCGCGGCCATGTGGTGCTGGGTTCGCTGATCAGCCTCGATGCAGCCAAGAAGATGGAGGAGCTGATCGCCGACGCACAGGCCAAGGGAGCCAAACTGATAGCCGGCGGCAAGCGCAGCGGAACGGTGGTGGAGGCGACGTTGCTCGATTTCGTCACACCGGATATGCGCGTCTATGCGGAAGAATCCTTTGGGCCGGTGAAGCCGATCATTCGTGTGGCAAGCGAGGATGAGGCGGTACGGATTGCCAACGACACCGAATACGGCCTGTCGTCGGCCGTCTTCAGCCGCGACGTACAGCGCGCGCTTGCCGTTGCCGGACGCATTCAGTCCGGTATTTGCCATATCAACGGCCCGACTTTAAACGATGAAGCGCAGATGCCGTTCGGCGGCGTCAAGGGCAGCGGCTACGGCCGCTTCGGCGGTAAGGCTGCGATCGCCGAATTCACCGATCTGCGCTGGATCACCATCGAAGATTCCGCGCAGCACTATCCCTTCTGATCAAACGACGTTGCGGCGGCCAGTTCCCGCTGGCCGCCGCGAATTATAGCATCAATCCATGTATTCGCGCCGACAACGGCTACCGCTTGTAGGCACCAAGACCCGGCCGATAGGCCTTGTCGTCGAGGAACTGCTTGAGGCCCTCGTCGCGTCCTCCCGTTTTGTCGAGAAACAGCATCTGCTCGAGCTTGGCATAGATGTAATCATCGGCCAGATCCCAGGGCAGATTGCGCACGCGCTTGAACGTGTCCTTGGCGGCCTTGAGCACGACCGGGTTCTTCTTGAGGAGGATAGCGCAAATAGCGCGCACGCGGATTTCGAGCTGTTCCAGCGGCACGGATTCGTTGACGAGGCCCATGTCGCGGGCCTTCTGTCCGCCAAAGGTTTCTCCGGTCATGATGTAGTAGAGGGAGTCGCGGTGGTTCATTACTTCGGCAACGGCGCGGGTAACGTTGCCGCCGGGCAGGATGCCCCAGTTGATTTCGGAGAGGCCGAAGGTTGCTTCGTCGGCTGATATCGCGAGATCGCAGGCGACCAGCGGCGTGAAGGCGCCCCCGAAGCACCAGCCGTTGACCATGGCGATCGTCGGCTTTTCGAAATACATCAGCCGGCTCCACCAGCCACCTGATTGCCTGCGGCTCTTCAGCGTCGCATCGCGCGGTTTGCCGTCATTGTCGCGGAAGTATTCCTTGAGATCCATGCCGGCCGACCAGGATGAGCCTGCTCCGCGCAGGACCAGAACGCCGCACCGCTCATCGCCTTCAAGATCGTCCAGGACTTCGAGCATGCGCCTGTTGAGCGCAGGATTCATCGCGTTGCGTTTATCGGGGCGATTCAACGTCACGAAGGCGATGCCATTGTCGAATTCGACAAGCACCGGATCGGCCGTGGTCTTCTCAATTTCCGTCATCTGTCTCTCCTGCTCATCTTTGTTGTTTCAGTCATGCCTGCCGACCGTCAAAACGGCTTCGGATCGGTGTCGGTATGTGATTGTCTGAGGATATGCTTTTGCGCCTTGCCGGATGCGGTGCGCGGAATGGCTTCAAGGAAGATGACGCGTAGCGGGCGCTTGTAGGTAGCAAGGCGGGCTGCGCAATGGCTGAGGATGTTCTCGGCAAGCGTTTCGGGGGAGGCCGGTACGACGAAGGCCACGCCGCTCTCGCCCCATCGCGGATCGGGAATGCCGATGACGGCGACATCACGCACGGACGGATGCGTTGCGATGACAGCTTCGACCTCGGCCGGGAAGACATTCTCGCCGCCGCTGATATACATGTCCTTCAGCCGGTCGGGTATGTAGAGCAGACCGGTTTCGTCGCGCCTGCCGAGATCGCCGGTTCGATACCATCCGTCGACGAAGGCGCTTTCCGTTTCCTTCGGCTTGTTCCAGTAGCCCGGCGTCACCGCCGGCCCGCGCAGCCAGATCTCGCCGACGTCGCCATCGGCGGCATCGGTTCCATCCGATGCCATGAGGCGGATCTCGGTGAGTGGGGCGGCAAAGCCGACGCTGCCGGGATGGGCCGATATCATGTCCTTGTCGAGCGGCATGTGCAGGACGGTGCCGGCCTCGCTCATGCCATAGCCGTTGACGAGGGCAACGCCGTCTTCGAGGAAAGACTCAATCAGGGCCGGCGAAAGCGGAGCGCCGCCGATGAAGATCGCTTTCAGAGCCTTCAAGGCAGCGGGATTCCAATGGGGCGAGGCGCGCAATGCCGAGGCCATCTGGGGAATGGCGAAATAATGCGTTATGCCGAGGGCCGGATCGCCGAGGACAGAGAGGGTTCGCTCAGGCTGGAAGCGGTCCGAGATGACCAGCCGTCCGCCCATGAGAAGCGTCGTTCGTGCGATCGCGATGATGCCGATCGTGTGGAAGAACGGCAGGTCGCAGAGGGTGACGGATTGCGACGTCACTTCTCCGACCAGCGCGAAATTGATTGCCGAGAAGAAGGCGTTGCGCCTGGTGATGATCACGCCCTTCGGAGTGCCGGTCGTGCCTGACGTGTAGAGGATGATGCAAGGCGTATCCGCCGCAATTCGCCCGCCGGCACGAGGGCGCGCGCCCTGCAGACGAGCAAGAAAACCAGCCTCACCCTCCACGACCAGCTTTGGTGGCAAAAGGGGACCGGTTTCGCCGGCGATTTCGCTGAATTCCCGATCCACGATCAGCATGTGCGGGCGGCAATCGGCGAGGATCTGCTGAAGTTCGGTTGCGCTCAAACGCCAATTGAGCGGCACGAAGACCGCGCCGAGGCGCTGGCAACCGAGGCATGCGATGATTTCGGCAATCGAGTTGCGGCCGAGATAAGCGATGCGCGGATGATCCTCGCCGCCCGGCAGGACCTTTGCCAGCCACCCGGCGCAGCGTGAGGCCAGTTCATTCAGCTCGCCATAGCTCAAATGCCGGCCTGTCGCCACCTCGATCACCGCCGGCCGGTTCGGGCTGACTTTGGCCCGAAAGACAAGCGGATCGTCGGTCTCCAACCCCACCGCGCCGATTGCCTCACCTATGTGCTGCGAGACCTGTTGCATTCGCTCCTCCACCTCGCCACTCCCATAGCGAAATTTGTATGCAACACATACAATATTTTACCTGCTCTCCTCAAGGGAAATTTGCTGCCGGCATGGAATTGTGCTTCTAAGACTGCCAGGCGCATTGACTGTGCCGGGCAGGGAGGAGTGATGGCGGTCGGAAATCGTGGGGAAAAGGCGCAGAGGCAGGATGGCGCTGACGACATGCGCCGGATTGACACCAGCTCCTTGGAGGACATCCTCGGATTTCACCTGCGCATGGCCAATGTTGCGCTTTATCATGATTTCTCGCGAGCCATGGAAGACCTTGGCCTGACGCAGAAGCAGGTCGCCGTGCTGGAACTGATCGCGCAGAACGAGGGGGCGAGCCAGATCGATATAGCGGCAACTCTCGGCATGGATCGTGCGACGATGATGTCGCTCGTCAACAGGTTGGAGGATCGCAACCTGGTTGCGCGCCGCCCGTCTCCCGTCGACCGCCGTCGCCAGCAGCTGATCCTGACGGGCGAGGGTCAGGAGATCCTTGCAGCGTGCCGCGATCTGATCGCGGCCCACGAGCGGAAATTCACCGGGCGCTTCTCCAAAGAGGAGCTGAAAACCTTTGTCGGCTTTCTGAAACGCGTCTATGCCGGCGACAGTTCGGGTTGAGGCTGGCGCGCCGGGACAGGGGCTGTCTTTCCAAGCCTCGTTTGTTGACAAGCATGGAATGTTTATAAAGGTTGGGTGTCATGAGTGAGGTGGCTGATTGGTTATCTTATACAAGGCCGATCAGTCGGAAGAACGCCGCTGAGGCGGTGTTCGACGATATTCGTTCGGCAATTACATCGGGACGGTTGGCGGTCGGGACGCGGCTGCCCGCCGAGTCGCAGCTTGCCGGACACTACGGGGTGAGTCGCCCCATCGTCCGCGAGGCGCTCCGCTCGCTGCAGACCTTGGGCTTCACGCAAACCCGCACCGGCAGCGGCACCTTCGTGGTCACGTCCACGCCCAGTCCGGAGTTGCACTATGGCGGCTATTCCGCGCGCGATCTGATCGAGGCGCGGCCTTTCATCGAGGTGCCGGCGGCCGGTTGGGCGGCGCTACGGCGCACGGACGCGCAATTGGCGCGATTGCTGGGACTATGCGACGAGATGGACAGGCAGGAAGACCCCTATAAATGGGTGCAGCTCGACTCTGAATTTCACAGCATGATCGCAGAGGCCTCCGGTAATGCCGTGTTTGCAAAGATCGTTGCGGATGCCCGCGACGCGCTGATGCGCCAATCGGAACTGGTCAACATGATGGCGCAGCGGCGTGTGGCCTCGAATGTCGAGCACCGCCAGATCGTCGAAGCGATCTTGGCGGGCTCGGAGCAGGCGGCCATCGCAGCGATGGAGGCCCATCTCGGCCAGGTCGAACGCGTGGTGACGACCATCATCGGCGAGGATCAGCCGCAGCGTTGACCACAATGGGCAGGTTGGCGAGCCTTTCCGGCCGGAGCGCCTCGAAAAGTTGCTCGGCGGTCAAGTGGCCATGCTGCAGCACGATTTCCGGCACGGTACGGCCGGTTGCCAGCGCCTCACGGGCAACCTGTGTCGCCGCCTGATAGCCGATTAGTGGGTTGAGCGCTGTCGCAAGGCCGAGCGATTCCTGCAGACGCTGTGCCATGATGGCGGGATTGGCGGTGATGCCGTCGACGCAACGTTCGGCAAGGATATGGCAGGCCGCCGTCAGATGCGTGATGCTCTCCGACAGCGAGCGCACGATGATCGGTTCGAAGGCATTGAGCTGCAGCTGACCTGCCTCTGCAGCCATGGTCACGGTGATGTCGTTGCCGATCACCGAGAAGGCGACCTGATTGACCATCTCCGGGATCACCGGATTGACCTTGCCCGGCATGATGCTCGATCCGGCCTGCATGGCCGGCAGGTTGATCTCGCCGATGCCAGCTCGAGGGCCGGAAGACAGCAGACGCAAATCATTGCAGGTCTTCGACAATTTGACGGCCACGCGCTTCAGCACACCCGACAGATGGACGAATGCGCCGGGATCCTGCGTGGCTTCGATCAGGTCGCTAGCTGTCACAAGTGGACGTCCGGTCAATCGCGCGAGATGAGCGCAGGCAAGTGCTGCATAGCCGGCCGGCGCATTGAGGCCGGTGCCGATGGCGGTCGCGCCGAGGTTGACTTCGTGCAGAAGGGCAGCGGATTCGATGAGGCGGGACCTGTCTTCGCCGAGCATCACGGCAAAGGTCCGGAACTCCTGGCCGAGCGTCATCGGCACGGCATCCTGCAATTGGGTGCGACCGACCTTCAGGATGCTGTCGAATTCCTTGGCCTTGCGTTCGAAAGCCTCCTGCAGCATCTGCATCGCCGCCGCAAGCCCGTCGATCGCTTCGATCAGCGCGACATTGACCGCCGTCGGATAGGCGTCGTTGGTCGACTGGCTGAGATTGACGTGATCGTTCGGATGAAGGCGGGCATAGTCGCCTTTGGCGTGGCCGAGGAGTTCGAGCGCTCGGTTGGCGATGACCTCGTTGGCGTTCATGTTGGTGGAAGTGCCAGCGCCGCCCTGGATGACGTCGACCACGAATTGCTCATGAAGCTCGCCGGCACGAATCTCGCGGCAGGCCCGCACGATGGCGTCGAGCCTTTCCTTGTCGAGCAGGCCAAGCTCGTGATTGGCAAGGGCGGCGGCCTCCTTGACGAAGGCAAGGCCACGGATGAGATGCGTGTAACGTCCGATCGGCGTGCCCGTCACCTGGAAGTTTTCCAAGGCTCTGGCGGTATGCACCCCCCAATAGACAGTGGCCGGAATATCCTTCGAACCCAGCAGATCATACTCGCTTCGCGTCGTGCCCACATTATCCTCCTATGGCCGAAATCACGCTAATATCTGTCAAGCTGTATGACAGATTCTGAAAGCTGTTATCCGCTGCGTCAAACAACGTCAATAAGCCAGTGCGCGACTTGACCTCCGCCCAACAAAATGTCTATGAGGAAAAATCTGTCATACAGCATTACAGGATGGCTGGCGATCATAACATGCCGATCGATGGTCTGATCAACTGAAAGGCATCCTGTCGGGTACGAGACCCGGAACTGTCTACGGAAAAAATGGCTCAAGGGAGGAGCAATGTCAGTCGAACCTATTCAGAATGTGCCGGCGGATCGCCGGCCACCGGTCGATGAAGATCTCGGCTACCACAAGGCGCTGAAGCCGCGGCAGATCCAGATGATCGCCATCGGCGGCGCGATCGGCACAGGGCTTTTCCTCGGTGCTGGCGGCCGGCTCGCCGCGGCTGGTCCGGCCCTGATCTTCGTCTATGCGATCTGCGGCTTCTTCGCTTTCCTGGTGCTGCGTGCGCTCGGCGAATTGATCATGCACCGTCCGAGCTCCGGCTCCTTCGTTTCCTATGCCCGCGAGTTCTACGGCGAGAAGATGGCATTTGCGGTCGGCTGGATGTATTGGCTGAACTGGGCCATGACCTCCGTTGCCGATGTTACGGCCGTTGCCCTCTATATGAATTTCTTCAAGCATTATGTGCCCTGGCTGGCCGGCATCGACCAATGGGTATTCGCGCTGATTGCACTGATGGTCGTGCTGTTCATGAACCTGTTGTCGGTCAAAGTCTTCGGCGAGCTGGAATTCTGGTTCAGCCTGGTCAAGGTCCTGGCGCTCGTCAGCTTCCTGATCGTCGGCATCTATTTCGTCGTCTCCGGAACCCCGATTGCCGGTCATTCGGCAGGCTTCAGCATCATCCGCGATAGCGGAGGCTTCTTCCCGAGCGGCATTCTGCCAGCCTTCGTCATCATCCAGGGCGTGGTCTTCGCCTATGCCTCGATCGAACTGATCGGCACGACTGCGGGCGAGACGGAGGATCCGCGCAAGGTCATGCCGCGTGCGATCCGCACGGTGGTCGCCCGCCTTCTCGTCTTCTACGTCGGTTCGGTGCTGCTCCTATCGCTGCTTCTGCCCTATACAGCCTATAAGGCAGGCGAGAGCCCCTTCGTCACCTTCTTCGGCGCCATCGGTGTCGAAGGTGCCGATATCATCATGAATCTCGTCGTGCTGACGGCCGTGCTTTCCTCGCTGAACGCCGGCCTCTATTCGACCGGCCGCATCCTGCATTCGATGGCCGTCTCCGGTTCGGCGCCGGCAGCGCTTGCCAAGATGAACAAGGCCGGCGTGCCCTATGGCGGCATCGCGGTCACCGCCGCCGTGACCGTCATCGGCGTCGCGCTCAATGCCGTCGTTCCGTCCTCGGCTTTCGAGATCGCGCTGAACCTTTCGGCTCTGGGCATCATCTGCGCATGGGGCGTCATCGTGTTGTGTCAGCTCAAGCTGTGGAAGCTTTCGCAGCGCGGCGAGATGGCGCGGCCGGATTTCCGCATGTTCGGTGCGCCCTATACCGGCATTCTGACCCTCGTATTCCTGTTTGCCGTACTGGTGCTGATGGCGCTGGATTATCCGGTTGGCACCTGGACGATCGCCTCGCTTGTCCTGATCGCCCCGGCCCTGGTGATCGGATGGTATCTGCTGCGCGACCGTATCCAGCAGCTGGCGGTCGAGCGGGGTGAGGCGTGACCGCAGGAAAGACCAATCCGCTGGTGGCGGTCATTGCCACCGGCGGCACCATCGCAAGCGAGCGTGCCGACAACGGCACCAGCAAGCCGTCTCTGACGGGAGAAAGCCTGCTGTCGCTGCTGCCCGACATGCCGGTGATGCTGAGGCCCATCGAGCTGATGGCGAAGGATTCGGCGAGCCTCACGCTCGCCGACATGCAGGAGATCAGCGACAGGGTCGGCGATTTGCTTGACGACGCCGATGTGAGCGGCATCGTCGTCCTGCACGGCACCGATGCGATGGAGGAAACGGCGCTGCTCGTCCATTTGCAGCATGAGTTGAACAAGCCCGTCCTGTTCACCGGCGCGCAATTCACGGCGGACCATCCCAAAGCTGACGGGCCTGCCAATCTCACAGCCGCCATTGCGGCCGCCGCCGATCAGGCCAATATGGGGCGCGGCGTACTCGTCTGTTTTGGCGGCAGGCTGCTGCCGGCCTGGGGGCTCTATAAATATTCCTCCGATGTCGTGGATGCTTTCCGGCAGGCGCGACCAATCGACAATCCGGCAAGTCCGCGCTTGGCGACATCGCTCGGCAAAGTTCGCGTCGACATGGTAGCGATCTATCCGGGTTGCGATTCCGTGCACGTGGATGCGAGCCTGAGGGCAGGGGCCGACGGCATCGTGCTTGCGGCCCTCGGCTCGGGCAATGCCAATTCCCGCCTGGTCGAAGCCGTCAAGCGTTGCGAGAGCGCCGGCGTTCCCGTTGTCGTGTCGAGCCGGGTGCCGGATGGCCTGCTGATGTCGAGCTATGGCGGCGGCGGTGGCGGACATGATCTTGTCGAAGCCGGAGCTATCCATTCCTCGACGTTGAGACCCGGTCAGGCCAGGATCTTGCTTGCCGCTCTTATCGCTTCCGGCGCAACGGCCGAATTCACGGCGCAGGCATTCGATGATTTCAATCCGGGCGCAACCGTATAGGGCGCCAATGGTAAGCGGGCCGGCCCTCGGATGAGGTCACAGCCCGCAGATGGTTGACCGATGCTCCTGCCTAAGCCGGCCGTGCCGCGTTGGCGACGACGACGGGGATCAGCAGGTCGCCCCAGTTGCCATCGCCGCCATGGTGGCGGGCCGAGCGGACGAGCTCGACGGAGACGCCGGCGTCGACCGCATTCATGACCGCCTGGTTGAGGCGATGCAGCTCGTTGGCCAGCATGCGGATAACGGCCTGCTGGTCGGCATTCATGGTGAGAGATTGCTCCTCGGCTCTCTCGCGAACGCGTGCTATGGATGGCATGTCATTCTCCTCCTGTTGAGCTCAATATTACTCTGCTGCCGGCTTGAACTGGGCGTGTTCGGTCGATCCGTGCATGGCCGTAGTCGATGACTGGCCGCCGGTGATTGCCAGCGACACTGCATCGAAATAACCGGTGCCCACTTCTCGCTGATGCTTGGTTGCGGTGTAACCATTGGCCTCGGCGGCGAATTCGGCCTGCTGCAGTTCGGAATAGGCGGCCATCTGGCGGGCCTTGTAGCCGCGGGCGAGTTCGAACATGCCGAAGTTCAGCTGGTGGAAGCCGGCAAGCGTGATGAACTGGAATTTGTAGCCCATCGCGCCGAGTTCGCGCTGGAACTTGGCGATCGTTGCGTCGTCCAGGTTTTTCTTCCAGTTGAAGGACGGCGAGCAATTATAGGCGAGAAGCTTGCCCGGATGGGCGCGATGCACCCCTTCGGCGAACCTGCGCGCCTGCTCGAGATCCGGCTTCGACGTCTCGCACCAGATGAGATCGCAATGCGGTGCGTAGGCGACGGCGCGGGCGATGCAGGGGTCGATGCCGTTCCTGACCTGATAGAAGCCTTCGACCGTGCGGCCGGCATCGTAATCGACGAAGGGTTGGTCGCGCTCGTCGATATCCGAAGTCAGAAGCTTGGCGGCCTCAGCGTCGGTACGCGCAACGACCAATGTCGGCACGCCCATGACGTCTGCAGCGAGGCGGGCGGCGTCGAGATTGCGTATATGGGCTGCCGTTGGAATGAGAACCTTGCCGCCGAGATGGCCGCATTTCTTCTCCGACGCCAGCTGATCCTCGAAATGGACGCCGGCAGCACCCGCCTCGATATAGGCCTTCATGATCTCGAAGGCGTTGAGGGGACCACCGAAGCCTGCCTCGGCATCGGCAACGATCGGTGCGAACCAGGTGTCGACAGAAAGACCCTTGCCCTCGGCGGTCTCGATCTGGTCTGCCCGTTGCAGGGTCCGATTGATACGCTTGGCCAGTTCCGGGCCTGCATTGGCGGGGTAGAGGGACTGGTCGGGATACATGGCCGAGGCAGTATTGGCATCGGCTGCGACCTGCCAGCCCGAGAGATAGATCGCCTTCAGCCCGGCGCGGACCATCTGCATGGCCTGATTGCCCGAGAGCGCGCCGAGCGCGTTGACGAAATCCTCTTCATGAATGAGCTGCCACAACCGGTTCGCTCCCATCTCTGCTAGGGAATGGCGAATGGTGATCGATCCGCGCAGCCGCTTCACATCCTCGACCGTATAGGGCCGCTCAACACCATCGAAGCGTCCGCCAGGCGCGTTCGGAACCAGTTTGTAAAAATCTGTCATGCGAATCTCCCAAGGCTGTTCTGCTGATCGTTTGATCGATGTGGATTGCGTGACGATTTTTACAAGATAGCAGCGTCAGACACCAGAAGAACCGGAAGAACGCATTAGATAAAAGGGTTATGATGTGCTATCGTTGACGGCGGCTGTCAGTAAATTTGTAAATTTTGTAAAATTTGGGTGAAGCGAAAATTTGTAAAGGGAATGACAAATGGCTGAGCGCAAGATCTTTGCCGGGCCGCGGGTTCGGCGCATCCGCATGGGTCTCGGCCTGACGCAGACGACCATGGCGCAGGCGCTGGAGATTTCGCCGTCCTATCTCAATCTCATCGAGCGCAATCAGCGGCCGCTGACCGTGCAGCTGCTTTTGAAGCTGTCTGGTGTCTACAAGATCGACCTTGACGAATTACAGGGCGAGCAGGGCGGTAATGCCGGGCAATTGCGCGAGATCTTTGCCGATCCGCTGCTGGTCGGCGAGATCCCCGCCGATCAGGAGCTGATCGAGCTTGCTGAGGCCGCGCCAAACGCGGCAAACGGTATGATCCGGCTCTATCGCGCCTATCGCGAGCAGGCGGCCAGGCTGTCCGATCTCGCCGAACTCCTGGCCCGCGAAGGCCGGGTTGCTGATGTCGCCGGCCCGCGTCTGCCGCTCGACGAGGTGCACGACCGGTTGCAGGGGCGGCCAAATTTCTTTGCCCGCATCGAGGATGCCTCAGAAGCGTTCCACTCACGTCTTGCACCCGGCGACGACATGGCGGGCGCCCTGAAGGCGTGGCTGAAAAGCGAGCACGGCATTGCCGTGCGCCTGCTGCCGGTGCGCGCCATGCCGGGCCTGCGCCGGCGTTACGACCGCCATTCGATGCGCCTGTTTCTTTCCGAGCGCTTGTCGCCTTTCGACCAGCTGCGGGAGATCGCAACCGAGGTCTCGCTGCTGGCATTGCGTGACGAGATTGCCGCTGAACTGGACTCGCTCGCTCTCTCGACGCCTGAAGCCAAGCGGATCGCCCGTTTCGAGCTGGCGCGCTATGCTTCGCATGCTCTGCTGATGCCTTATGGCGCCTATCTTTCGGCAGCGCAGCGCCTGCATTATGACATCGATGGGCTCGGCACCCGCTTCGGGGTTTCCTACGAGCAGGCCGCCACGCGTCTGACGACCTTGCAGCGCCCCGGCGCCTCGGGCGTCGCCTTCTTCCTGATGGAAATCGACAGCGCCGGCCATCGCCTGCGCAAGGCGGGTGCGCAGGGCTTTCCGCAGGCTCGTTTCGGCGGAGGCTGTCCCAAGCTCAATATTCACGCCGCCTTCGCCCAGTCAGGGCAGATACTGGTCGAGGCGACGGAAATGCCCGATGGTGCAGGCTTTCTGACGATATCGCGCACCGTTGAAGGTCCTCAGGCGGACTTTGGCGAAAGGGTGCGCCGCACGGCACTTCTCATCGGCTGCGACATTGCCCATCGCGATGAGGTCATCTATGGCAAGGCGCTCGGTTCGACACCGGTGACGATCGGTCCGGCCTGTCGATTGTGTGAGCGTCAGGGCTGTCTGGCGAGAGCCGAACCACCTGTGACGCGCCCGCTTGGCCTCGACGAAATGGCGGCGGGCCTCAGTGTCTTTGATTTTCAATGATCGCGTTGGCTGTCGTTATCGGCGCCGGTGTAATGGCAAATGAAGCATGTTAAAATCTATGGTTTATATAGGCAATTGTTGCGCCGATCCCTCTATAAATAGCATTTGATTCCTCGCGTGGTGCGCTCGCCCTCTCTAGGTTCCGCGCAGACAAGGAGCCTGACATTCATGAATTTTGCCAAGCGAACATCTGCTGCCATTTTTGCCGCTGCTCTTTCCTGCGGCGCGCTTTTTACCACGATCGCCCACGCTGATGCGACGCTCGATCGCATCAAGGGGCGCGGCGCGCTGACGGTCGGCGTCATCCTGTCAGGTGCGCCTTTCGGCTATATCGATCCGGCAAGCCAGGAGCAGAAGGGGTATAACCTCGACATCGCCAAGGCGCTCGCCGACAAGCTCGGCGTCAAGCTGGAAACGGTGACGGTGACGCCGCCGAACCGGGTGCAGTTTCTGCAGCAGGGCAAGGTTGACATCCTGATTGCCAACATGCAGTACACGGAAGAGCGCGCCAAGATCCTTGATTACGTGCCGACGCCCTATGACCGAAGCGGCGGCGCCGCCGTTGGCCGCAAGGACAGCGGTTTGAAGGACTGGAGCGACCTGAAGGGCAAGCCGGTCTGTGTTTCTCAGGGCTCGAACTACACCCAGCCGCTGATCGAACAATACGGCGCCGAAGTGAAGGCGCTGCCAAGCCAGCCGGAATCGCTTCTGGCGCTGCAGGGCGGCAATTGCGTTGCGGCCGTGCATGTCGGTGCGACGGTCGGCCTGCTTCTTCAGGATCGTCCGGAAGACTGGAAGGACTACAAGATCCTGTTCCCCACTGAGCTCGTTCCGTCGGATTCGGTGATCTGGCTGCGCAAGGGCGAAGGCGATACGAGCGCTGCGCTCGACAAGGCAATCCTTGAGCTGCATGCCAACGGCAAGCTTCTCGACTATGCCAAGGCGAACCGCCTGCTCAACACGACCTTCCTGGAAGAAGAACACAAGAAGCTCGAGGCCAAGTGACCTTGTCGGTCGCTTGAGGAGCTGATTGCATGGGGAAATCGATTCTTCAGACCTTCATCGACTGGACTGGCAAGATTGGGCTCCACTACGAGTTCCTGGCCAGCGGCTATGAATCGCAGATCTGGCGTGGTGGTTTCATCACCACGCTTTATCTGATTGTGCTGCTCATTCCGATCAGCCTGCTTTTTGGCCTGATTTTTGCCGCCATGCTGACGTCCGGCCGCAAGGCCTTGTCCGCGCCGGTCAGAGCTTTCATCGAAGTCACCCGCAATACGCCGACACTGGTGCAGCTGATGTTCAGCTTTCTCGTGCTGAACACGCTCGTTTCCAATGGGCTCGGCGGTGCGCAGCATAATCCTTTGACGCCGTTCTTCTGGGTGGTCGCGGTCGTTGGGCTGCATGTGGCAGCGCTTCATGCCGATGCGCTTCGCGCCGGCATCGAGGCGGTGCCGGAGCAGACGGTGGAGGCAGCCCGCGCGATCGGCTTCACCCGCCTGCAGATCCTGCGCTTCGTGGCCATACCGCTTGCCGTCAGGGCCTCGCTGCCGGCAATCGTCAACAACATGATCAATCTGGTGAAGCTGACCACCGTCGGCAATGCGATCGCGGTGAGCGAGATCACCTATGCCTCGATCATGGTCTGGACGCAGCGCGACAACGTCGTCGAGCTGATGATCGTCATTCTGCTGTTCTTCAGCGCCATCAATCTTGCGGTAGCCAGGATCGGGAGCTGGGTCGAGAAGCGGCTCGCTGTGCCGGGCTTCGGGGTCGGCACATGAGCGTCGCAAAACTCTCCTCCGCTCCTTCGAGCAACTGGTTGGTCTGGGCGTTTGGCGCTCTGGTCGTGGCGGCTGTCGTTTGGCTGCTTGCCGATCTCTCGCTGCTGCATGTGCTGATCGAATGGCTGCCCTACCTCGGCAGCGGCTTCCTGATGAATATCCTCATCAGCCTACTCGCCATGGCGGGTGGGACCTTATTGGGCGTGGCGCTCGGCATTCTCGAGCTGACGCCGCTGAAGATCGTCCGCTATCCGGTCGTTCTCTATGTGCAGGTCTTCCGCAACGCGCCGCACTTGGTGCTGATCTTTGCTACGACCTATATCTTTCCTTTCGAAATCGTCGTGTTCGGCCACTACCTGCCCTTTCCCGACTGGCTAAAGGCGGTGATCGGACTTGCCATTCCGGCCAGCGCCTATGTCGCCGAGATCACGCGCGGGGCCATCCAATCGATCCCGACGACGCAATGGGAAGCGTCAAAGGGGCTCGGCTTTTCCCGGCTGCAGGCGCTGCGCTGGATCATCCTGCCGCAATGCGCCCGCCGCTCGCTGCCACCCTGGATGAACCTCTTTGCCTCGATCACGATGGCGAGCGCGCTCGCCTCGCTGGTCGGCGTGCATGAGTTGCTGCATGCCGCGACAGACGCCAGTACTGCCGTGCGCCGGTTGGATTTTACCGTACTCGCCTATTTAGTAGTGATGACGGCTTTCTTTGCCCTCTGCTATCCCATTTCCAGCCTGACGCGCCGCCTCGAGCGTCGCCTCAAAGCATAAGGAGCCGGCATGAGCCAAGCTCAGACCAATCCGATCGTCGAACTGGCCAACGTGCATCTCGCCTTTGGATCCACCGAGGTCCTGAAAGGCATCGACCTGACGGTCGCCCGGGGACAGACTGTTTCGATCATCGGTCCGTCCGGATCCGGCAAATCGACGATCCTGCGCTGCATCAACGCGCTGGTTGCGCCACAGACCGGACACATTACGGTCAACGGCATGCGCGTCGATCAGATGCGCAACGAGGCCGAGCGCATCAAGCTGCGGCAGAAGATCGGGATCGTCTTCCAGCAGTACAATCTCTTCCCGCATCTGTCCGTGCTCGACAACATCACGATCGCGCCGATCCGCATCCTCGGCGTCGATCGGGCAGAGGCCGAACGTCACGCCAGGGATCTTCTGGCGCGCGTGCGCCTATCCGAAAAGGCGCAGATGTTTCCGGGGCAGCTTTCCGGCGGGCAGCAGCAGCGCGTGGCGATCGCGCGGGCTCTTGCGATGCGGCCGGATCTCGTCCTGTTCGACGAGGTAACCTCCGCGCTCGATCCTGAAACCGTCGGTGAGGTGCTTGCCGTCATTCGCGATCTCGTCAAGGAGGGCATGACCAGCATCCTCGTCACGCATGAAATGCGCTTTGCCGAAGAGATCAGTGATGTCGTTGTTTTCACCGAGAACGGCCTGATCGTTGATCAGGGGTCTCCGGAGGATATCTTCCAGAAGTCCACGAATGCGCGTATCCGCCGTTTCGTCAACGGACTTGCCGGCGGGCGTGCCTCGCTGGAAGACGGCGAAGGCATCTGAAGGGATCGATGATGGAAAAGACCTTTCCGCTGACCACAGCTTTCGCCGAGGCCATCGTATCAGCCGAACCGCTGAGCGATGGAGCCGCCGTTGCGGCGGCACGCAAGGCGATCGTCGATTGGCTGGCCTGCGCTTTCGGCGGCGCATCCGATCGCACGACGCGCATCCTGCTGGAGCAGCTGCCGGCGGGTGCGGGCGAGGCCGTCATTATCGGGCAGGGGCGTCGCACCGATGCGCTGACGGCGGCGTTGATCAATGCCCATGCCGGCCATGTGCTCGATTATGATGATGTGCATGCCAGCGTCCGAGGTCATCCGACGACGGTCATCGTGCCTGTGCTGCTTGCGCTGGCATCGGAAGAGCGCCTGTCGGCCGACCGATTGATCGCCGGCTATATCGTTGGTCTGGAAGCCATGGCGCGCCTCGGCCTCTCGCTCGGGATGCGCCATTACGAGAACGGTTTCCACGCGACCGCGACGCTCGGCACCATCGGCGCTGCGGCGGCCGTTGCCCACGTACTTGGCTACTCGGTCGCCGAGACTGCCACCGCACTGGGACTTGCCGCCACCCATTCGAGCGGCCTGCGCCTGCAGTTCGGCCATGATGCCAAGCCCTATCACGCCGGCATGGCGGCTCGCTCGGGCCTGCTGTCGGCCAGGTTTGCCAAGGCCGGCTTTGGCGGCGCCAGGGATTTCCTCGACAATCCGATCGGCTTCTTTTCGGCCTTCGCGTTTGGCGAAGAGCGGCCGCGGATGGCGGTGGAGGGATGGGGTTCGCCATGGCAGATCGTCGCTCCGGGTCTGACGCTCAAGGCGTTCCCATGCTGCACCGCAAGCCATCCCGTCGGCATGATCGGTCTTCAGCTTCATGGGGAAAAACTGGATGCCGGATTGATCGACGAAGTCGTCCTCACCTTTCCGCCGGGCGGTGATGCGGCGCTGGTCGTCACAACCCCTACCACTGGCATCGATGCCCGCTTCAGCGCCGAATACGTCTTTGCCACGGCATTGGTTGATGGTGCGCTGAAGATCAGCCATTTCGGTGAGACGCCGGTGCGCGACGACCTGATTGCGATCGCGCGGCGTGTTCGCCGCCGGCACGATGAGGCGGCCCCGCGCATGTCGAGCGATCCGAAGACACGTTTCGTGATTGCCGAGATCAAGCTCAAGGACGGAAGCCGTCTGGTCCGCGAGTTCAAGGGCTTGCCGGGCTTGAGCGATGCGACCGAGAAATTCCGCGATGCGACCGATAACCATCCGTCCGTATCGGCTATTCCCGATCTTGTGAGGACGATGCGCAGCGAGGACGATCTTCATCGCCTTATCGCGCTTTTGGCCCACAGTCTGAATTGATCTTCTTCCAAGAAACGCAAGGCATGTATCCATGAGCACGACACGCAAGATCCATCTCGGCCTTTTCCTGCAAGGTGCTGGCCATCACGTGTCCGGCTGGCGCCACCCGGAGGCGGAAGCCGGCAGCGAGAACTTCGATCTCCTGCGCCGGGTCGCGCAGATTGCCGAGGCTGCCAAGTTCGACATGCTGTTCCTGGCCGACGGCCTGACGAGCGGCCTCGATGCCCATCCGTCGATGATCGCCCGTTTCGAGCCGCTGACCCTGCTTGCCTCGCTCGCCATGGTCACTGACAAGATCGGCCTTGCGGCGACCGCGTCGACCACCTACGGCGAACCCTACCATCTGGCTCGCGCCTTTGCCTCGATCGATCATCTGAGCCATGGTCGCGCCGCCTGGAATATCGTGACGACGTCCTATGCGCGCACGGCCGCCAATTTCTCCAAGAGCCACCCGGAGCATGACGAGCGCTATGCGGTGGCCGAAGAGTTCGTCGACGTCGTGCGTGGCCTCTGGGACAGCTGGGCAGACGATGCCTTTCCGAAGGACAAGGAAAGCGGCGTCTATGCCGACCCCGCCAAGGTGCGCATGCTCGATCACGCCGGCAAATATTATTCGGTCAAGGGTCCTCTCAACATCCCGCGCTCGCCGCAGGGCCATCCGATCCTGATCCAGGCCGGATCCTCGGGTCCAGGCCAGGATCTTGCCGCCCGCACTGCCGATATCGTCTTCACCGCCCAGCAGAGCCTCGACGAGGCGCAGGCCTTCTACAAGAGCCTGAAGAGCAGGGTGGTCGGCTTTGGGCGCAGCCCCGATGACGTCGCCGTCATGCCGGGCTTCCTGCCTGTCATCGGCAGGACCGTTGCCGAAGCGCGTGAAAAGCTCGACGTGCTAAACCGCTGGACTGACATCAAGAGCGCCATGCCGCTGCTGGAAGAACGGATTGGCCATAGTCTGGCCGAGTATGATCTTGATGGCCCGCTGCCCGACCTGCCGATCTCGGATCAGCTGCGCAGCCGCGCCGAGCTTTTGACCGAGCTTGCCCGCCGCGAAAAGCTGACGATCCGCGAACTGGCGCTGCGCGTTGCGGCCGGCCGCGGCCATCACATCGTGCTCGGCACGGCCGAAGAGATCGCTGACCGCATGCAGCTATGGTTCGAAAGCGGCGCTGCGGACGGTTTCAACGTCATGCCGCCATTCTTCCCGGCCGGCCTTGAGGATTTCACGCGCGAGGTTGTGCCGATCCTGCAGGACAGAGGCCTCTTCCGCCGCGAATACGAAGGTACGACGCTACGCGATCATCTCGGTCTCACACGGCCTGCTTGGGCGTGACGGTCGCCGAGGCATAAAGCCTCGGCTCCAGGTTACATCGACAAATCAGGCATAGAGGCCAAACTGCGCGTTATGCAGTCGGGCATAGGCGCCGCGACGGGCCAGTAGCTCATCATGCGAGCCCTGCTCGATAATCCCATTGTCGCCCATGACGATGATGCGGTCCGCATTGCGGATGGTCGACAGCCGGTGCGCGACGACCAGCGTCGTGCGGCCTTTCGCCAGCTCCAAAAGCGCCTGCTGGATCGCATATTCCGTCGCCGTATCCAGCGCCGAGGTCGCCTCATCGAGGATCAGGATGGGCGGATCCTTGAGGAATATGCGGGCAATCGCCAGGCGCTGCTTCTGTCCGCCCGAAAGTTTGACGCCGCGCTCGCCCGTCGGCGTATCGAGCCCAGCGGGCAAGGACCGGACGAACTCGTCGAGCGAAGCGCGCTGCAACGCCTTCATGATGTCCTCGTCTGTCGCGCCGAGCCTTCCATAGGCAATATTCTCGCGAATGGTCGAGCCGAACAGGAAGACGTCCTGCTGCACGATGCCGATCTGGCTGCGCAGCGAGGCCTGGGTCATGTCGCGGATATCGACGCCATCGATGGTGATGCTGCCAGCCGTCACGTCGTAAAAGCGTGGCAGCAGCGAGCAGATGGTCGTCTTGCCAGTGCCGGAGGCGCCGACGAATGCCACGGTCTCGCCAGCCGCGATCGTCAGATTGAGATCCTTGAAGATCGTGGTCTGATCGGAATAGCCGAAGGCGACGCTGCTATAGGCGATATCGCCCTTCAGATGGTCAACCGCAATCGCATTTGGTCTGTCGGCAAGGTCCGGTTCCGTGTCGATCAAGGAGAGGAAGCGTTTGAAGCCGGCAATGCCTTTGGGATAGGTCTCGATAACAGACGTGATCTTGTCGATCGGGCGGAAGAAGACGTTGATCAGCAACAGGAAACTGACGAAGCCGCCATAGCTCAGCTCTCCCGATATGACAAACCAGGTTCCTGCCATCATGACGACGAGCTGCACCAGGCGCGTGCTGAAATAGCTGAGCGCAATGCTCGCCGTCATATAGGCATAGCCATCGAGCTTGGTCGCCTTGTAATCCTCGTTGTCGCTGGCAAACAGCTGGCTTTCGTATCTCTCATTGGCGAAAGCCTTGACCACGCGGATGCCGCCTACGGTTTCCTGCATCCGCGTATTGAAGTTGCCGACCTTGCCGAACAGGCTGCGCGAATTCACGGTCATCTTGGAGCCGTAGCGGCTGACCAGCCAGGTCATGAACGGCACGATGGTCGTCGTCAGCAGCGCGAGCTTCCAGTGCACGCTGAACATCAGCAGGAAGGCGCCGACGAAGGTCATGATCGCGATGAACAGGTCCTCGGGGCCGTGATGGGCGATTTCGCCAACTTCCTCGAGATCCTTGGTGACGTGGGTGATCAGGTGACCGGTGCGGTTGTTGTCGAAATAGCGGAAGGAGAGCTTCTGGATATGGTCGAAGGCTTGGCGGCGCATATCGGACTCGATCGAAATGCCGAGCGCATGGCCCCAATAATTGACCACTGCCGAGAGGCCGGTGTTCATCGCGTAGACGACAAGCAGCAGCGCGGCGGTGCCGAAGATCAGGCCCCAGTCACGGCTTGGCAGCAGCTGATCGATGAAAAGCTTGACCGCCAAAGGAAAGCCGAGTTCCAGCAGGCCGGCAAGCACGGCGCAGCCGAAGTCGAGGAAAAACAGCTTTCTATAGCGCGCATAATAGGAAAAGAAGCGACGAAGCATGAATGCCCTCCATGGGCACTGAGGAGGATATGAAAGGACAAGAAGGGACTGAACAGCAGCCCGAATTCGGCGTCGCCGTTCAGCGCTAGTGGGTGCTGAAATTTCTCATCTGGCGATCCTCCTGCTTGAGTCGCAGGATTTATATAATCCACGCGTGCATCGGTGTCACTCCATAAACAAGGGGTGGCGGAGCTCTATCTCAAGAAGTGAGCGTTGCGATCTACTAGAGGCTTGATGCCTCATGTGAGCCCAAGCGCGCGATGACATCAGTGCGGGTCGGCGCCCCTGATCGCCCTCCAAATGCCTCGCATTTGATAGCCGCAGCTATGGAAGAAAGCTGGATGGCCTCCGCGGGCGTTTTCCCCTCGGCGATGGCAAGAGCGAAGGCGCCGTGGAAGATGTCGCCGGCGGCCAGCGTGTCGACCGCCCTTATGGGAATTGTCGGGCTGTGTCTGACGTCATTGCTGTGATCGTCGCACCAGAAGCTGCCGGCCGCACCCGCCGTGACGCAGATGAAGGAATGGCCGAACCTTCGCTTCAACAGACGCACCATCTCAGCGAAATCTTCGATTCCGGTGAGGCGTTGTGCTGCGGGTTCGGAAAAGACGATGTGAGTGGCTTCAGGCGCCAACCGCTCGATGATGCCATCCGGCGCGACATCGCCGTCGAGGATGGCTGGCTTACCCATGCTTCTTGCCGCTTTCAAAACCCTCAGCGCCAATGCCGGCCAGCGGACATCGACGAGGACGGCATCGACGTCGGCCAAATCTTCCGGCGTGAAGGCTTTCGTCATGTGGTGCAGTTTCGGATCGTAGAAAGGGACGATCAGCCTTTCCCCGTCGTCATCGATCAGAATTGTCGAGACAGCGGAGCGGGTGCCTTCGACGCACAGCATGCCTCCGGTGACAATCCCGGCACTCGCGAGTTCGCGAATGATCCGTTCGCCGGTCTCGTCATTGCCGACGGCTCCCCATAGGCTCGCCTTGCCGCCGAGGCGTGCGACTGCATAAGCAGCACTCGAGGCCATGCCCTCGGCAATCTGCAGCATATCATACGGCAGCACCTTACCCTGGCCGGTTGGAAGCGTGTGGACGCGAAAGAGGGTGTCGAGAACCGCGGCGCCGACACAGAGGACATGCTTCGGGGCGCCCGCCGGCGGATCGAAAACAGATGAGGACGTCAAGGCCGCTTCCCGCTCCCTATGTCTGCGGATGCCAGGAACGGAATGCTGTCAAAAGGAAGGTAGGTCATTTGACGGCACCGGCGGTCAGGCCCGCGATGATCTGCCGTTGTGCGAACATTGTGAGGACAAGGACCGGCAGCGTCACGATCAAGGCGGCGGCCGCAAGCGGTCCCCAGCTCACCTGTTCGAAGGAGAGCATGTTGTAGACGGCGACAGGCAGCGTCCGGGTTTCGCGGCTGGCAAGCACGATGCCGAAGACGAAGTTGTTCCAGGAGAAGATGACCGAGAGGATGAAGGCAACGACGATGCCGGGCCGCGCGATCGGCAAGGCGATGAGGCGAAAGACCTGCCAGGGGGTGGCGCCATCGATGCTTGCGGCCTCCTCCAATTCCATCGGGGTGGTCTCGAAATAGCCGATCATGATCCAGACGACGATCGGTACGGTGACGACGAGATGGATGATGATTTGCGGCCAGAGCGTTCCCAACAGATTGAGCCATTGGAATAGCAGAAACAGCGGAATGAGGAAGGAAAGGCCCGGCGTCATGCGGGCGATCATGATGACGATCGCGGATTTTTCCGCCTTCAGCCGCGCGATGCCATAGCCTGCCGGCACGCCGATGATGAGCGCGAGCAGGGTGGCCGCACCCGTCACCAATACCGAGTTCCAGAAGTAGAGGAAGAAGTTGTTTTCCTGGAATACCTGGACGTAGTTCGACCAGGCGAAGCGATCCGGGATGAGGATCGGCGGATAGGCGCCGTTGTCGATCTCGTATTTCAGCGACAGCGAGATCATCCAGAGGAAGAACAGGACGACCGGCGAAACCATGACCAGGGCCACGAAGAGTAGGCCGATGCGGTTGAGTGTCGAGCGTTTCATGTCAATGCCCCTCCGCGTCGGTCCATTTTGTGCGCTGGCGCATCATCAGAAGCATGAAGGAGAGCGCGACGATGACGATGAAGAACACCACCGCCATGGCCGAGCCGTAGCCGATGTCGTAATAGGCAAAGGCGGTGTTGTAGAGATAGATGTTGATGGTCTCGGACGCCGTTCCCGGGCCGCCTTGCGTCATTGCATAGATGATGTCGAAGCTCTTGATCGCATCGATGCCGCGGATGATGACGGCGATCATCAGGAAGGGTGATATCATCGGCAGCGTCAGATAGCGGAACTTCTGCCAGGCGTTGGCGCCGTCGATCTCGGCGCTCTCATAGGGTTCGCGCGGCACGGAGGCGAGACCCCCGAGCACGATCAGCATGACCAGCGGCGTCCATTGCCAGACCTCGACCAGAACGAGCGAAGGAATGACGCTCACCTGATTGTAGATCCATTCCTGCGGCCCAATGCCCACAAGCGACAGCAGGTAGTTGAGCACGCCGAGCTGCGGATGAAACATCATCGTCCAGACCAGCGCCACGGCGACCGGCGTCGCCATCATCGGCATGACGAAGACGCCGCGCAGGAAGCCGCGCAGCGGAAAATTCGTATCGAAGATCAGGGCCGCCAGCGTTCCGAATATCAGCGGAGCGACGACGGAGAGTACGGTATAGAGGACCGTGTGCCAGAGCGATTCCCAAAAGCGCAGATCGGTCGCCAGCCGGACGTAGTTGTCCCAGCCGATGAAGCTCTGCGATTGGCCGAGCGTCCACTTGTTCACGCTCATCCACAGGGTGAAGACCCAGGGGAAGACGATGACGGCGGCGATCACGATCAGTGCGGGAATGACGAAGGGCCAATAATTTGGAACAAGCCTTTTCGGCTTGCTCCTCTTCTCAGCCTTCGTCGCCCTCGTATCTTCGATGCTCACGGAGGCCATTATCCCTCGCTTCGTGCCAGTACCGGCTCGAATTGCGCCGTTGCCGTTTTCAGTTCGCTTGCCGGGTCGGCGCCGCCGATCATGTTGGTCAGCGCCACGCCATAGATGTCGCGAAATTCCGTGACCGGAATGATGACGGGCAGGGCGAGCTGCGAGACCTTGGCGGAGCCGGCGACAGCGTCCAGCCATGGGCCAGGCATCTTGACGCCCTCGCGGACCTTCTGATCCTCCAGAATGGACTGGCGGAACGGAACGCCGGCGCCGGCCTGCAGCAGGCGTGCGCCCATGTCATGGGAGATCGCCCATTGGCAGAAGAGATAGGCGGCTTCCTTTTTCTGGCTGGCGGCGGTCACGCCGATACCGTCGCCGGTGGTTGCCGCAGCCTGCGCGCTCGGTCCCTTCGGCATGACGCCGTAGCCGACCTGGCCGACCACGCGGGACTTTTCCGGATTTTCGATCGGCGGCGCGAAGCCGACGCCATCGAGCCACATGCCGATCTTGCCCTGCAGGAAGGCCGACTGTGCCTCGGCCCAGTTGAAGCCGGAAACGCCGGGAGGAGCCGATTTCGTCATCAGGCGCTGATAGAGCGTCGCAGCGTCCACTGCTCCCTGCGATGTCGTCTGCAACTTGCCGTCGGCCGAGAGCGGCGTTGCGCCATAGCCGAGCATGAAGGTCGTCCAGACCGGCGCATTGGCATTCTTCAGGCCGCGGGCGACGAAACCGTAGGTATTGGTCGACTTATCGGTCAGCGCCTCCGCGGCTTTCGCCATGTCCTCGAAGGTTTCGGGATAGGCAAGGCCCTTCTTTTCGAACAGGGTCTTGTTCCAGTAGACGATCCAGTAGTCCACCGAGAAGGGCAAGGAGCGCATGACGCCGGCGGGGTCCTTGGCGAATTTCAGGCCGGCCTCGGCAAAATCGCTTTCCGTGAGCGACGGATCGGTCAGCGACGGGTCCTTCAGGAAGCCGCTGATATCGGCAAGCCAGCCGCCTTTTTCGAACTGCCGTTTCTGGACGTGATAGCTCAGATGGACGACGTCGAAGCTTGGCTTGCCGGTGCTGAGTTCGATCGTCGTCTTCTGGCGCTGCTGCTGCTCAGGCGTCGCCTCGGCGTTGACCTTGATCCCCGTCAGCGCTTCGAACTCGCTCAGATATTTGAGGATCGTGTCGCTGCGCGGGCTTTTGATCAGGTTGACTTCGAGCGTCGTGCCGGAAAAGCGCTTCCAGTCGACGGCCGCCGATGCGGAGCGCACGCCCAGAAGGCTTGCCGCTCCAAGGGCAGCCGTGCCGGCCATGAAGCCGCGACGCGTCGGATTGAAAAATGATGATGACATCCTGTTCCTCCTCCTTTGGCCGAAAATCTCCTCATTTGCGGCCTTGTTTATTCAAATCTTCAATGCGCGGTCCCGTGCTCCGTTGATGTGGGAAGCGAGAGCGGCAACCGCCTCCTCGGCCGAGCGTCGCTGGATCGCTTCGAGCACTTTCTGATGTTCGTGCATCACGGGGCCCACATGTCCGTTGATGCGGAACCTGTCCTGGCTGATCAGGCGCATCTTGATGGAATTGACCCGGTAGGCGTTCGAAATGATGGTATTGCCGAGTGCGTCGATGAAGGCGTCGTGCATGCCCCAATCGACCGACTGCGCATGCAATTCGAGCTCCGGCGACGCGTCGCCGGCCCGGATGGCGTCGGCGATGTCGCGATGTTCCTTCATAAGCTTGGCAATCGTCTCGTCCGAAGCCGAATAGGTGAAAAGTGCGACCGCTTCCTTCTCCAGGAAGATGCGAAGCTGGAAGGCCTCGCGGATGAGGTCGAGATCGATGTGGGCGATCTGCAGCCCGCGCTGTGGAACCGTCTTGATCAACCCTTCCGCCTCCAGTCGGGGGATCAGCTCGCGGATCGCTCCGAGCGTCAGTCCCGTCAGCTCGACGAGCCGTCGCTGCGAGATGAACTGGCCCGGCCGAACGTCGCGCGCCAGCAGATGGCGCGTGAAGCTCTCATAGGCCTTCTCTCTCAACGTCGGCTGTTCGCCAGTTCCATCCATCGGCGGCTCCGGGCAGTTCGGCTAGGCGGCCTTAGCGCGAAACAAGGCGCCGAAGACAGCAAAGAGCTTGTCACAATCGTCCTTGCTCATTGGCACAAGGGGCGGGCGCACGGCAAGCCAGCTTTCGTCACCCGTCATGCGGGCGAGGATCGCCTTGATGGACGGGATGACGGGATAGTGCAGCAACTCCCCAACGAAACGTTCGACATTGGCATCATCGATACCCTTTTCCGCCATGGCCTGCACTTCGCGGGGAAGCAGGTTCGCCATGCCGGAGATGGCGCCCTGTCCGCCGAGACGTACCCCGCGGGCTAGATGCCGCTCATCGCCAATGAGAATAATGAGAGCGCCATGGGTCTTCAGCAGTGTTTCGGTATAGGGCCAGTCGCCGGAGGAATCCTTGACGCCGACGACGGTATCCGGAAAGGCGGCGCGCAGACGGCCGACGAGAGAAATGGAGAGCGGCACCATCGTCACGGAAGGAATGTTGTAGACGATCACGTCGCGTGCATGTGTGCCCAGCATGGCGAAGACGGCCGCGAACCACTTGAAAAGCCCATCGTCGCTGACGTTCTTGAAATAGGAGGGGGGTGCCAAAAGAATGTTGCGGACACCATGTGCAAGAGCCTCCCTTGCCTGCGCGGCAGCATCCTCGGCTGCATCGACCAACACACCCATGACGATCTGCGAGGGAGCGATGCCTGCAGCCATCATCGCAGCCAGCACCTGCTGGCGCTCTTGCATGCCGATCGAGGCGCCTTCGCCGGTTGTGCCGAAAAGGGTGACGCTCTTGCAACCATTGGAAAGGCAGTGCCTGGCCTGCGCGATCACGCCCGAAACGGCAATCTCGCCATCGGCGTCAAAGGGCGTTGCCAAGGCGGCCGACAGGCCAAAACTCTCTCTCATCCAATCCTCCCGATCTTGTGAGATCAGGCGTATCACGCTGACATGTTAGTTGTAAAGCAAAGTTTGGTCAGTTGGTCATGGCTGAGTTTCACTTTATGAATAAGCATGCGAATACCAGCGCCGACTATACGAATTCGGCCAGGGATTTCGGCGATCCGACTTGTGAGCAGCAGGAGGCGCGTCGGAAAGTAAGGTTTCCCACGCCTGCCGCGATGCGGCTAGCGCGCTACTTCTGAACGGGCACGTAGTCGAGCCCGCCGTCGATCCGCGACGGTCTGCCGTCGAGGAAGAGTTCGCCAATGCGTGGCGCCGAGCGGGCGATCACCTTGCCGCCCTTGATGACGGCCAGACGATTGGGCTTCAGGCGCAGCGCCTCCACCGTGTCGACCGCCTGCAGCATCACGAGATCGGCGTTGCAGCCCTTTTCCAGCCCGTAGCCTTCGAGGCCGAGCGTTTTGGCGGAGTTCACAGTCAGCGCGTCGAAGATTTTCTTCTTGTCCTCGATGCCGGCCATCTGGGCCACATGGATCGCCATGTGACCGACTTCCAGCATGTCGCCCGAGCCCATCGAGTACCAGGGATCCATCACGCAATCATGGCCGAAGGAAACGTTGAGGCCGGCGTCCATCAGTTCGCGCACGCGCGTCATGCCGCGGCGCTTCGGATAGGTGTCGTGCCGGCCCTGCAGCATGATGTTGATCAACGGATTGGGGATGACGTTGATCCTCGCTTCCGCCATCAGCGGGATGAGTTTGGAGACATAGTAATTGTCCATCGAATGCATCGAGGTCAGATGCGAGCCGGCGACCCGGCCCTGTAGGCCGAAGCGAATGGTTTCGGCCGCCAGCGTCTCGATGTGGCGTGACATCGGATCGTCGGTTTCGTCGCAATGCATATCGACGGGAAGGCCGCGGTCGGCGGCAATCCTGCAAAGCGCTTCCACCGAGGCCTTGCCTTCGTCCATTGTGCGCTCGAAGTGCGGGATGCCGCCGACGATGTCGACGCCCATGTCGAGGGCGCGCGCCAGCGACGCCACACCGTCCTTGGCGCGATAATAGCCATCCTGCGGGAAGGCGACGAGTTGCAGGTCGATATAGGGCTTCACCTTCTCCTTGACCTCGAGCAGCGCCTCGGCCGTCACCAGCTTCGGGTCGGAGGTATCGACATGGCTGCGGATGAAGAGCAGACCTTGCGTCACGGCAAGGTCGCAATAGCGCAGAGCGCGCTCAACAAGCTCTTCCTTCGTGACGATCGGACGCAACTCTCCCCAGAGGGCGATGCCTTCCAGAAGCGTGCCTGACACATTCATGCGCGGCAGGCCGAGCGACAGGGTCGCGTCCATATGGAAATGCGGATCGATGAAGGGCGGGCTCACCAGCCGATTGGTCGCATCGATCTCGTCCTTCGCCTCGGCGGCAATCGAGGCTTCGATGGTGGCGATCTTGCCATCCTTCACCGCGATATCGAAGCCCTTGCGGCCATCTGGCAGATTGGCTTTGCGAATGATCAGGTCGAACATGAAAAGCTCCTCGGATTATCTTTCGCCGCGGCGGTAGGGCTGCATCAGTGCCTGCGGCACACGGGCGCGCCGGCTCATGACGGCGAGCGCAACGATGGATAGGATATAGGGTGTCATCAAAAAGATCTGGTAAGGCACGCCCTGCACTGCAGTCTGCAAGCGTAGCTGGAAGGCATCGAAGAAGGCGAAAAGCAGCGCTCCGAACAGCGCTCGACCCGGCCGCCACGACGCAAAGACGACGAGCGCGATGCAGATCCAGCCGCGCCCCTGCACCATGGTTGGAAAGAAGCTGTTGAAGGCCGAAAGTGTCAGGAATGCACCGCCCATTCCCATCAAGGCGCTGCCGGCAACAACGGCGCCGTAGCGAACTTTCATCGGGTTGACGCCCTGGGCTTCGGCGGCATGCGGATTTTCGCCTGTCATCCGGATGGCAAGCCCGACCGGCGTGCGAAAGATGATGTAGGCCATTACGAGCGCCAGGAGGATCGCAAGATAAGTCGGCGCGGTCTGCGTGAAAAGGGCAGGGCCGATGAAGGGCAGGGTCGAGAGCCCCGGAATAGCGATCGGCTGGAACGGCGTGATCGTCGGCGGCGTCCCGGCGACCGGCACGATCAGCCGGAAGACATAATAGCTGAAGCTGGAGGCGAAGAGCGTCACACCAAGGCCGGACACATGCTGCGACAGGCCGAGCGTCACCGTCAGCGCCGAATGCAGCAGGCCGAAAATGCCGCCGGCGAGCGCGGCGATCAGAAGTCCGGTCCAGAGATCGGCGCCGTGATAGACCGAGAGCCAGCCGATCATTGCGCCGAAGGTCATGATGCCCTCGATGCCGAGATTGAGGACGCCGGCGCGCTCGCACAGGAGCGCTCCGAGCGTGCCGAAGATCAGCGGCGTGGCTATGCGCAGTACGGCTGCCCAGAGCCCGGCGGAAGCGATGATGTCGACCAGCGTGCTCATCGGCGGATCCTGTATTGCGTGAAGAACAGCGCGATCAGCATGGTCAGCAGCGACAAGGCAACCGTGACGTCAGCGATATAGGTGGGAATGCCGAGGCTGCGGCTCATCCCATCGGCGCCCACGAACATCATCGCCGTGAAGATCGCGGCCAGCACCACGCCGAGCGGATTGAGATTGGCAAGCATGGCGACGACAATACCGGCATAGCCGAAACCCGGCGACAGATCCGTCGTGACATAACCCTTGACGCCCAGCACCTCGATCGCGCCGGCAAGGCCCGCGAGGCCGCCCGAAAGGCAGGCGACCTTGACCAGCGTCGATCCAAGCCGGACGCCGGCAAAGACGGCACCCGACGGATTGAGGCCGGCGGCACGAGACTGCATGCCGAAGACGGTGCGTGACTGGATGAAATAGACGAGTGCTGCAAGCGCGATGGCGATCGCAAAACCGATATGCAGGCGGGAGCGGGCGATCAGTTTCGGCAGCATGGCATGATCGACGACGGCCTGGGATTGCGGCCAGCCGAAAGCGGTCGGATCCTTCAGCACGCCATCGATCAGCATGGACACGAAAAGCACGGCGATGAAATTGAGAATGAGGCTGGTAACGACCTCATCGACGGAAAAGCGAAGTCTCAGCCACAGGGGAATGAGGATCAATACCATGCCGGCAATGGCGCCGATGACCAGAAGCAGCGGAATCAGGATCGGAGCCGGCAGGCTGGCGAGCAGTTTCGAGCCAAAGGCTGCGACCGCGATCGCGCCGAAATAGAACTGTCCCTCGGCGCCGATATTCCAAAGGCGGGCGCGAAAGGCGACTGCGGCCGCCAGCCCCGTCAGGATCAGCGGCGTCGCGCGTGTCAACGTCTCGGTCGCGGAAAGCCGCGAGCCGAAGGCACCCATCAGGATGCGCCAATAGGCTTCGAGAACGGGCGCGCCGGCAATGGCGATGAGTATCCCCGCCAGCGCCAGAGCCGCGACGATCGCCAGCAACGGCGCGAGGACCATCATGTAAAGAGGGCGATGTTCGCGCCGTTCAAACCGCATGGCCGGCCTCGCTCCCGCTTTTCCATTCTCCGGCCATCATCAACCCCAACGCGCGCGCATTCGCCTCGTCCGCATCGATGGGCGCTGAGAGCTTGCCGCCGACGATCGCCTGAATGCGGTCGGCCAGGGCAATGACTTCATCCAGGTCCTCAGAAATCAGAAGCACGGCCGTGCCCTGCCGGCGCGCCTCCAATATGCGGCCGTGAACGGCCGCCACCGCCCCTTCGTCCAGGCCGCGTGCCGGCTGGGCGGCGACAAGGACGCGCGGCCGTTCATGTAGATTGCGGCCGAGGATCAGCTTCTGCATGTTGCCGCCGGACAGAAGCCGGGTGCGGCTCGCCGGGTTGCCGCCGCGCACATCGAATGTATCGATGATCTCCTGCGCAAAGGCCATGCCGGCCCTGCGGTCGACCAGCCCGTGCTTCGAGAAAGATGGCAGGCGCTCCAGCACGGCATTTTCCCAGATCGCCATTTCGCCGATCGCGCCGTCCCGGTTTCGGTCTTCGGGAATACGCCCGATGCCGGCGCCAATGATCTCGGCCACATCTGGATTATCGATGGGCTCGCCAAAGAGCAGAAGCTCGCCTGCTGTGCGGGCCAGCGTGCCGGACAAGATTTGTCCCAGCGCCGCCTGGCCATTGCCGGATACGCCGATAATGCCGAGAATCTCGCCGGCGCGCAGGCGGAAACTGATCTTCTTCAATCGCTCGACATCGCCGATCTTCACGGTGATATCGCGCGCCTCCAGCGCAATTTCGCCCGGCGTGCTCGCTTCGCGGGTTGGCCGAGTGACCCGGTGGCCGACCATGAGTTCCGCAAGCTCCGCCTTGTTGGTCTCGGTCGCCCGTCGTTCGGCCTCAACCTTGCCGCCACGCAGGACGACGATACGATCGGCTGTCGCCATGACTTCATCGAGCTTATGCGAGATGAAGATCAATGACAGGCCCTGTGCTGCCATCTCCTTCAGCGTTGCGAACAGCCGTTCCGCTTCGATTTGTGTGAGCACTGCCGTCGGTTCGTCGAGGATCAGGATACGCGCATCGTTATAGAGCGCCTTCAGGATTTCCACTCGCTGTTGCTCGCCGACCGAGAGGTCACCGAGGCGTGCGTCCGGATCGACCTTCAGGCCGAAGCGCTCGGCAATCGCCATCAGTTTCTTGCGCGCGGCTCCGGTCTGCGATCGCAGGGACCAGAGCGTCTCCGTGCCGGTCATGACGTTTTCGAGCACGGTCAGATTGGGTGCGAGTGAAAAATGCTGGTGCACCATGCCGACCCCGGCGCGAATTGCGGCGCGAGGCTTGCCGCGCGGCAGCTCGGCGCCATCGACAAGGATGCGCCCGGAGTCCGGCACATAATGGCCGAAGAGAATGCTCATCAGTGTCGTCTTGCCGGCACCGTTCTCCCCGAGCAGGGCGACAATTTCGCCTTTGGCGAGCGTCAGCGAGATATTGTCATTGGCAACGGTATTGCCGAACCGTTTGCTGACACCTTCGATCGTCAGAACAGGCGTGTTCATGCGGCCAGCCCCGCGATCGGATGGCGGTGTTGCCAGCGCCCATCGGCTTCAAGCTGAGCCGCAAGCGAGAGAAGCAGCGCGTCTTCGCCCATCGGCGCCACGAGCTGGATCGGCAATGGCAGGCCATTGGCATCGGCGCCGAAGGGAAGCGTAATGGCCGGAAAGCCGGAGACGTTGGCAAGCGACGCAAGCGGCGCGAAAGCCGTCATCCGCTCGAGATGCAGGTCCGTATCGCCATGATCCGTTGGAAAGGATCCTATCGGTGGAGCTGCCTTAGCCAGCATCGGCATGACGATGACATCGACCTTCTCGAAGAGGTCCCACAATGTGCGGCTTGCTCTTACCGCGCCATTGAGGGCGCTCCAAAGTGCCGTCGCCGGCATGGCGCGTCCGCGCATGATGAAGGCCTGCGTCATTGCCTCTGTCGCCAGAATATCCAGTTTGAGGTCGTCCATCAGGCCAGCGATATTGACGGAAACGATGTGGCCGAAGGCGCGGGCGCCGGCTGCGACCGCTTCGTCGACATCAGCCCAGGCGAGCGGGACAAGCCGGTGCCCCTGCTTTTCGAGGAAGCCGGCGGCCGCTTCGACCGCCTCCAGCCGATCGGCCGCGGTCGGGTAACGCTCGCCGGTATCTGCGAGCAGACCGATGCGAAGGCTCCCCGGCTTGGCGGCAGGCTCCGCGATGTCGGCAAAGGGTCCCTTCGTCATGCCGCGCAGGGCAGCGAAGATTCGGGCTGTATCGCGTACGGAACGGGTGATGGCAAGCTCGCTGGCAATGCCGCCGAGATGATTGCCGAAGGCCGGGCCGGCGGGCATAGCACCCCGGGTCGGCTTCAGGCCAACCAAGCCGCAGCACGCGGCAGGCACGCGGATCGATCCGCCCGCGTCCGTGGCATGGGCAATCGCCACGATGCCGGCGGCAACGGCGGCCGCCGCACCGCCGGAGGAACCGCCTGCGGTGCGGCTCGGATCCAACGGATTTCGGCAGATCGGACCCATGGCCGGCTCGGAGGCGAGCGATAAGCCGAACTCGGGGCTGGTGCTCAGCCCGAACGCGCAGAGGCCAGCCTCGCGAAATCGTCTTGCCAGATCGCTGTCGGCCTCACTGCCTTTACGCTCGAAAAGACGTGAGCCGGCCGTCACCGGCAGCCCTGCAAAGGGGCCACCGAGATCCTTGGCGATGGTCGGCACGCCCGCGAATGATCGCGCCGCAAAACGCTCGGGCCGCTCCAACGCTTCTCCATCCATCACTTGCGCGGCAGCAAGACCCATCCCGGCGTCGAGATAGGCTATGGCACCGAGATCCTCATGGACTGCGCAAGCGGCAAGAGAGGCCTGCATGGCTTCCGTGCAGGTGAGCTTGCCGGATTTGATGGCGTCGGCGAGGTCCGTGGCGTCGGCCGATGACGGGCTGCTCATGACCAGGCCGAATTACTTCGGCTGATCCATCATCTTCGGCACTTCAAAAGTGCCGGCCTTGATGTCGGTGCGGACCTTCTCCATCGCGGCTTCGGCGTCCGCCGGCGCGACACCCTTGACGTAGACGATATCGCTGCCGCCTTCCTTCATAAGGCCATAGGCCGTGTAGCTGCGGCCGACCGGCTTGCCGGCGGCGGCATCGGCGATGGCGGCATTGAGAATGGGACGGAAGTACCACATGGCGTTGGCGAAAACCGTGTCCGGATAGCGCGGCGTGTAGTCGATGAGCGACCCCACGGATTTGATGTGGCGCTCCTTGGCGGCGTCGGCTGTGCCGATGCGCTCGCCGAAGAGAACGTCGGCGCCCGCATCGATCTGCGCAAGGCCTGCCTCGCGCGCCTTGGGTGGATCGAAGAAGGTGCCAATGAAGGAGACCAGATGCTTGCAGTCGGGATTGACCGCCTTGACGCCTGCTGCAAAGGCGTTGATCAGCATGTTGACCTCGGGGATCGGGATCGCGCCGACGGAGCCGACGACGTTGGATTTGGTCATCTTGCCCGCCAGCATGCCGGCGAGATAGGCACCGTCATGGTTCCATGTGCCGAAGACGCCGAAGTTGCTGCCGGCCGCTTCGCCGCTCGATCCAAGCACGAAGGCCGTGTCCGGGTAGTCTGCGGCGACCTGGCGTGCTTCCTTCTCCACCGCATAAGCCTCGCCGATAATCAGCTTGTTGCCCTGCTCGGCATATTCGCGCATGGCGCGAGGATAATCGGTGCCCGAAACGCCTTCGGAAAAGACGTATTCGATAACACCCTCCTTGGCCGCGTCCTGGAGCGCCTTGTGAAGACAGGAATTCCAGGCGTTTTCGACGGGAGAGGCATGAATGCCGGCCACTTTGAGCGGCGCGGCGGCACGAGCGGCCGGCGCAAGCGCGCTTACCCCCAGCGCGATGCCCGAAGCGATGACGGCACGACGTGACAGTATGATTTCATTGGTCATTTTTTTGATCCCCTGCTTTTTGATCATTTGGTAAAAATCATAGGTGGGGGCTAAAAATGTGTCAAGCAATCGGCATGCTTAAATAATATGCGCGCAACCAGCGCCTTCTTGTCACGATCAGTTTCCGACCCTCTGAGACAGCTTATATCCACCCGGCACTGTGGTATCCGATGGGACGGCCGACGCGAGTAAAGTCAGCCAGTTATATGCTCGATCATATGGGCAATGGCGGCACGATAGCGCGCCGCGTCCCCGCCGGCATCCACGGCGAGGGCCGCACGATCAAACGCGGCAGAAAGAATGTCTGCCAATGCATCGACGGGAATGCGCGAGCCGTTCCCCGGGCCGAGCGCGGCTTCAAGGCCATGTTTCAAGGTGAGGGCGGTGGTTTCCTCGTCCAGCTGCTTCATTTCCACAAAGCCAAGCACGGTCGGTCCCTCGATCAGGAGAAGCCTGGTGCGGCCGACAACCCGCATCGCGTCGAGATAAGCGTTGCCGCCGGCAATCAGCGCGTCGAGCGGCGCGAGGCGCTTCGGGGCGGCCCGCTCTATCTCACGAGTCACCGCAAGGGCTTCCTCCCGCACGACGGCGCGAAACAGCGCGCGCTTGTCTTCGAAATGATGATAGAGCGCGCCGCGGGTGATGCCGGCCGCGGTGACGATCTCCGGCGTCGATGTTTCGGCATAGCCCTTTTCCACGAAGAGCGTCCGCGCGGCTGCGATCAGCGCCGCCTTGGTCTTCTCGGTTCTTTCCCGATTGGAGCGATAGTCTTGCATGCATGCAGCCTGTATGTTATTTGCTGAAATACAGGCAGACTGTATGTTATTTTAAGGGAGATGGGAAGCATGAAGGTGACGAGCTATTATCCTGTCATCATGACGGAGCGCGTTGAGGAGACCGCAGCCTTCTACATCGAGCATTTCGGTTTCCAGCAAAATTTCGCCAGCCACTGGTATGTGCATCTGCAGTCAGCGCAGGACAGTGGTATCAACCTTGCCATCCTGGACGGGCGGCACGAGACGATCCCGGCGGAAGGGCGTGGTCGGGTCGCCGGGCTATTGCTTAATTTCGAAGTGGAAGATGTGGACGCTGTTTATGAGCGCACACGCGAAGCCGGCCTGCCGATCCTTCTTGCCATACGCGACGAAGCTTTCGGTCAACGCCATTTCATTACCGCCGATCCGAATGGTGTGCTGATCGACATCATCAAGCCTATACCGCCGAGCGCCGAGTTTGCGGCGCTCTATGCGGATGACGCCTTGCCGAAGGGGGAATAGGGCGGGTAAACCGCAATGTATAAAATCCGTCGAAGCAATTCTATCTTTCGTTAACTAGGTCATTTCACTCAATGTTTTCAGTTTTTGTGCAACAAAGCGAAACAAAGGTAGGTGACCCATGCAAGAGCTTCCAGTTTCGTCAAAGATCATTAAATCCGTCTTCTTCCGCCCCGATGACGGGCGCCTTTTCATTCGCTTCAAGAATGGCGAGGAGCGCCAGTTCACCGGTGTGCCGCAAAAGGCTGTGGCCGCCATGGTGAAGGCACCTTCGCCCGGCCAGCACTATATCGAGCATATCCGCACGCAGTTCGAGCGCGTCGCTTAGGCTTTCCTGCCGGTATGGACGATGGAACCATGATGCGTTCGCCGCTTCATGAGCGTGGTACTCTCGGTGGACTTCTTTCGGATGGCAAAGCATGGGCTGCCGCCTGTTGGCGGCCAATGCTTCCATAGCGCTCTTGCCGACTTTTCGCCGAAACCTGCATTGATAAACGCTGAGTTGCACTATCTACATCCCTCAATATCGTCTTGCAGGGAGGAAGAGACGTGGTTGATGAGAAGCAGCTTATCTCCAAGATTACCTGGAGGCTCATGCCCTTTCTGGGGATCCTCTATCTGATCGCCTACATCGATCGCCAGAATGTCAGCTACGCAAAGCTGGAAATGGTCGGTGACCTTGGGATGAGCGAATATGCCTATGGCCTTGGCGCGTCGCTGTTCTTCATCGGTTATTTCTTGTTCGAAGTCCCGAGCAACCTGCTTCTCGACAGGTACGGTGCCAGCAAATGGTTCGCCCGCATTCTGGTGTCCTGGGGGATCGTCACGGTCGCCTTGGCCTATACGCAGAACGCGACCATGTTTTACATCCTGCGCTTCCTGCTCGGCGCCTGCGAAGCGGGCTTCTTTCCCGGCGTGCTCTATCTGCTGACCCTCTGGTATCCCTCGGCCTATCGCGGCACCATGGTCGGCCTTTTCATGATCTTCAGCGCATTCGCCAATGCGATCGGCGCGCCGCTCGGCGGCGTCCTCCTGGATCTGAATGGGCTCTATGGCCTCGCCGGATGGCAATGGGTTTTCCTCGTCACCGGCATTCCCGCCATCATTGCCGGCATCATCACGTTTTTCTATCTGCCCGATCTGCCTCTGAAGGCTTCGTTTTTGAGCGATGCGGAAAAGACCTGGCTCAAGGACAGGCTCGCGGCGGAAAATTCAGGCATGGAGCAAAACGCTTCCGACGGTTTCCGCGCGCTCATCAATCCCCGCGTGCTGCTGATGGCTCTTTGCTATGTCGGTTTCCCGCTGGCCGCCTATGGGCTAAGCTACTGGCTGCCGACCATCGTCAAGAATTTCGGCGTCAGCAACACGACCAACGGCTTCCTGAACATCATCCCCTGGCTCCTCGTTGCCATTGCGCTCTATGCCGTGCCAGCTGCGGCTGACAAGGCGACCTCGAAGACGCCGTTCATCGTCATTCCTGCTCTCGTCGGCGCCGCGTGCCTGGTTCTCTCAGCTGTTGTCCCCGACCATACATTGCAGTTCACCTTCCTGTGCATTGCAGCAGCCGGCATCTTCGCAGGTCAGCCGGTGTTCTGGAGCCTGCCGTCGCGCTTCCTGCAGGGCGCAGGTGCCGCGGCAGGCCTCGCCGCCATCAACTCCGTCGGCAATCTCGGCGGTTTCGTCGCCCAGAACGTCGTTCCCTGGATCAAGGATTCCACCGGGAGTACCATTGCGCCGATGTTCTTCCTTGCCGCCTGTCTGTTTGCGGCGGCTCTGTTGGTTCTCGTGATCGGGCGCATGGCGCCAAGCACGCCGAAGTCGCACGACCTTGGCAGTCCAGGTGCCGCACGGGTCAAGTAATCGCAGTGGCTGCACTGCTTGTTGACTGAGACGGGCGGCCATAGAGCCGCCCGTCTCGTTTAAGGTGAGCGAATTGTCGTCACTGCATCCGAAGAGCCGCTCTCCGACGAACGGTCAGGCGAAAGCGTAGGAGCCGTCCGGGCGCTTGGGCACGCGCCGCTGCCAGTGAATATAGCCCTCTTCCTCCATCGCCTTCTCGTCCATGTCGACGCCCCAGCCGGGCCTGTCGGGGCGCAGCTCGAGGTAGCCGTCCTTCGGCAGATAGGGATCGACGACATAGCGGGTCTCGCCCTGGCGCTTTTCGATATCGTTGCCGCCATAGACATAGGCTTGCCCCTTCGGCAGTCGGTATTCGAGGATCTTGAAGTTCTGGGCGGCGGCCGAGAAGTGGACGTTGACGGCGGTTGCCAGCGGCCCCATCGGATTGTGCGGGGCGACGCCGACGAAGTGAGCCTCGGCAAGCGTTGCGATGCGCCGCATCTCGCTGATGCCGCCGACGACGCAGATATCGGGCTGGATGAGATCCGCACCCTTCACCTGCAGCAGGCGCAGGAACTCGTTGCGATTATAGAGCGACTCGCCCGTCGCCAACACGCAGTTGAGCCCCTGTTTCAGCTCACCCCACATTTCGATGTTTTCAGGACGCAGCGGCTCTTCGTAGAAGAGCGGATCGTAAGGGGCCAGCGCATTGCCGAGCTGGCGCGCGGCAACCGGCTCGAAGATCTTCGCATGGGCGTCGAAGGCGATCTCGTAATCGTCGCGCACCGTTTCGCGAAGCGAGCGGAAGTAGTCGGCCGAAGCCTTGACGACATTGCCCCAGCGATGGGCATGCATGTCGATGCGCCACGGGCTGAGCTTGAAGGCGGTAAAGCCCCATTCGGCGTTCAGGCGGTCGAATTCGTCCCGCGCCGCCGGCGCATCCGGTGCGGTATAGACGCCGGCATAGACCTTGATGCGATCACGCACCGCGCCGCCGAGCAGCTTGTAGACCGGAACGTTGACGGCCTTGGCCGAAAGATCCCACAGGCAATGGTCCAGCGCGGAGATCGCGGCCAAGCCCAGCGCGCCGGGCGGGAACCGGCTTTGCTGGATCAACAGGTTGACGAGATAGTCGATGCGGGTCGGATCCTGACCGGCGATGAAGGCATAGAGATAGTCGAGCAGCGGCGGAAGCGCCTTGTCAGGGCCGTGATTGTAGCATTCGCCCCAGCCCGTCAGCCCATCATCCGTGTCGAGCGCGACGATGACGCGCGGGCGGTCCTTGTCGCGGGTCATGAACACCCGCATGCGATCGATTTTCATCTCTATTTCCTTCTATCGATGCTTATGGATGCGGCGTGGGACGTGCCGCAGGTTTGGAAATCGTCGCCGTGGCGATCCGGTGCCCGACTGATCATCATCACGCCAAGCTTCCATTTTTCAGGACTTCCGGCTCGACATAGCGGAAGCGTCCTGAGCGATCCCGATCGCGCGGATCGGGGCGGGGGATGGCCGATATCAGTGCCTGGGTGTAGGCGTGTTCCGGGGCGTTGCAGACCTTCTCGGCATCGCCGACCTCAACAAGGCGGCCTTTGTACATCACCCCGACGCGGTCGCACATGTAACGGATGACGCCGATATCGTGGCTGATGAAGATATAGGCGAGGCCGAGCTCATCCTGCAGCCGCATCAGCAGATCGAGCACCTGCGAACGGACGGAGACATCGAGCGCCGACGTCGCCTCGTCGGCGACGATGATGCGGGGGTTGAGCGTAATTGCGCGGGCGATACCGATGCGCTGGCGCTGCCCGCCGGAGAAGGCATGCGGATAGCGCTCGCGCGTCTTCGGGTCGAGACCGACCTGCTCCATCAGGTGGCAGACCCGCTCATCGAGCGCCCGGCCGCGGGCAATGCCGTTGACGAGCAGCGGTTCGCCGATGATCTGCGCGACTGTCATGCGCGGATTGAGCGAGCCGAACGGGTCCTGGAAGACCATGCGCAATTCGCGTCGCGCCGCCGCAAGCGCGGATCCCCTGGCCGTTGCCAGATCGATGACTTCGCCATCCGTACGACGATAGAGGATTTCTCCGGCGCTGGGGTCGATGAGGCGCATGATCGAGCGCCCCATCGTCGTCTTGCCGGAACCGCTCTCGCCAACGATCCCGAGCGTTTCGCGCGGCAGAAGCGATATCGAGACGTCGTTCAGGGCGCGGACTTCGCCGAAGGCCATCGATACGTTGCGCAGTTCGAGAATGGGGGCGACGGTCCGGTCGAGCGGTGGCCGCGCCAGCCGGATTTCGGCCTTCTCCTCGAGCTTCAAGACGGAGCCGATCAGCATGCGCGTATAGTCGTCCTTCGGCGCATGGAAAATCTGTTCGACCGGGCCGTACTCCTTGACGAGGCCATTATGCATGACGAGCACATCGTCGGCGATCTGGGCAACGACGCCCATGTCATGGGTGATGAACAGCACGGCCATGCCATAGGCTTTTTGCAGGCGGGCGATCAGGTCGAGGATCTCGGCCTGGGTCGTCACGTCGAGCGCAGTCGTGGGCTCGTCGGCGATCAGAAGCTGCGGCTTGCAGGCGAGCGCCATGGCGATCATCGCGCGCTGGCGCATGCCGCCGGAATATTGGAAGGCATAGCGGTCGATGGCCTTTTCCGGTGCCGGGATTTCCACCTGTTTCAGCAGCGAGATCGCCTCGGCGCGGGCCTCCTTCTTGCTCATTCTCGTATGCAGGCGAAGCGCTTCCATGATCTGGTCGCCGACCGTGTGGACCGGCGAGAGCGAGGCCATCGGCTCCTGGAAGATCATGGCGATGTCGCGCCCGCGGATTGCCCTGATCTCGCGGCCGCGCGGATTGAGCTTGACGAGATCGATGGAGGTGCCGTTCGCGGTATTCAGGATGATCGAGCCGTTGCTGATGCGCCCCGGAGCATCGACGATCTGCAGGATCGAGCGTGCGGTTACCGACTTGCCGGAGCCGCTTTCGCCGACGACGCACAGTGTCTTGCCCGGTTCAATGGCGAAGGAGAGGTTGTCGACTGCGCGAAAGGTGCCTGTTCGCAAAGGGAAGTCGACGGTTAGGTTCCTGACCTGCAGCAGCGGGCGGGTGGTGGCCATGGAAACGATATCGGTCATACCCGCCTCATTTGTTGTAGGGATCGGCCGCGTCGCGCAGGCCATCGCCAAGAAGGTTCAGCGCCATGACGGCGACGACGACGGCGACGCCGGGCAGGAACAGCCATGGCGCCGTGGCAATCGAGCGGATGTTCTGCGCCTCGCGCAGCAACACGCCCCAGGAAATGGTCGGCGGCTGCAGGCCGAGCCCCAGGAAGGAGAGGGATGTTTCGGCGAGGATCATCGCCGGCACGGCAAGCGTGATGGAGGCGATGATATGGCTGGCGAAGCTCGGCAGCATGTGGCGGAAGATGATGCGTCCTTCGCTCGCGCCGTCCAGTCTGGCGGCTGCCACGAATTCCTCGGTGCGCAGCGACAGGAAACGGCCACGCACGACGCGGGCAAGCTGCGCCCAGCCCGTCAGCGACAGGATGATGGTGATCATCATATATTGAAGTGCGGCCGGCCAGCCCTGCGGCAGTGCGGCAGCCATGGCGAGCCAGATCGGGATCGTCGGCAGCGACAGCACGAAGTCGATAAGGCGTTGGATGAAGAAATCGAGCTTTCCGCCGTAATAACCTGAGATGCCGCCGAGAACGATGCCGAGCAACAGCGAGAAAAATACACCGACAAGGCCGATCGACAGCGAAATCTGCGCGCCCTGTATCGTGCGGCTGAAGACGTCACGCCCGAGCCGGTCTGCTCCGAACAGCAGCAGAGGCGTCGATTTGTCGGAGGATGCGAGCAGATGGATGTTTGTCGTAAAGAGGCCCAGCACCGAATAGTCGTAGCCGCGTCCAAACAGGCTGATGGAGACCCGCTTGGTCGTATCCTCCTTGAAGATCGCCGCGAGCGTTTCCGGATCGCGGGTAAGCTTCAGCGGATAGTAATGCAGGCCGAGGGAGAAGCCGTTGTCGGTGTCGATGAAATGCACCCTCTGCGGCGGATGGAAGGTTGCCCGCGCATTCTGCAGAGTGGGATCGTTGATGGCGAAAAACCCTGGCACGAGGGCGACGATGTACATCAGTACTGTGACGATGAGAGCGACCATGGCGAGCCGGTGGCGGCGGAATGCCCACCAGATCAGCTGCCATTGCGATGCCACCGCAGCACGATCAGGGCGGAGGTTTGTGACGGCGATGTCGGCCATGGGCTGCTCCTACTCCAACCGTATGCGGGGATCGACGAGAGCAAGCAGGATGTCGCTGATCAGCGACCCGACCAGCGTCAACGCGCAGATCAACAGCACGAAGGCGCCGGCGAGGTACATGTCCTGTGCCATCAGGGCCTGTAGCAGCAGCGGTGCTGCCGTCGGCAGGTTAAGGACGATTGCGACGACGACGGACCCCGAGATGAGATTGGGCAGCAGCCAGGCGATCGTCGAGATGAATGGGTTGAGCGCGATGCGCAGGGGATATTTCACCAGAAGCCTGAACTCCGACAGGCCCTTTGCCCGCGCCGTCGTCACATAGGGCTTCGGCAGCTCATCGAGCATGTTGGCGCGCATGACGCGGATGAGGCTTGCGGTCGACGAGACGGCGAGAATGATGACGGGCAGCCAGAGATGCGACAGCAGATCCAGCATCTTGGCGATGCTCCAGGGCGCGGTCTCGTATTCGGAGGAAAACAGGCCGCCCACATCCTGGCCGAATTCCACCGCGGCGACATACATCAGCACCAGCGCCAGCAGGAAAGACGGGATGGCAAGGCCGAGAAAGGTGAAGGCGGTGAAGAGGTAATCGCCGATCGAGTATTTCTTGACTGCGGAATAGACGCCGATCGGTAGCGCGATCGCCCAGGTGGCGATCAGGGCGGCGAGCGCCAGTATGAGCGTCAGCGCCATGCGCTCCCAGATGAGGCCGGAGACGGGCTGCTGCCATTCGAACGAAATACCGAAATCGCCGCGCGAAAGAATGCCCCACATCCATTTCAGATATTGAACGAGCATCGGCTGATCGAGACCGAAGCGTTCGCGCAGCTGTGCTGCCGTGTTCTGGTCGACGACCTCGTTCGAAGAGGCGAGGGTGGCGATATAGGTCGTCACATAATCGCCGGGCGGCAGCTGGATCAGCACGAAGGCGAGGAAGCTGATGGCAAAAAGGGATGGGATCATCAACAAAAGGCGTTTTCCGATGAAGACGAGCATAGCAATCTCTCGCATTGAGCGCGGTCGCAGGCAGCGCCGCACGAAGGAAAGCGCCGCCCACGGAAGGCGGCGCTTGATCAGTCCGATCAGCTGGTGAAGAAGAACTGCTGTGGCATGGCAGGTCCCGGATTGGGCCATGACCAGCTGTCCGGCTGCTTTTCCGGAACGTTGCGCAGATTGTTGCGGATGATGCCGAAGCCGCCGACGGCAAGGCAAAGCCCAACGGTTTCGAATTCATCTGCGGCGATGTCGAAGATCTGCTTCATGACGGCGCCGCGCTTATTGAGATCAGCCGTCGAGCGCGCTTCGTCGAAGAGCTTCATGCGCTTCTTCTGGCTTTCCGGCGGTTCTTCGCCTTGCTTGCCGTTCGAGGTGTACCAGACCGACCAAGGAATGGCGTAGCGCGAGCCTTGCGGATGGAAGGCGAAGAAATCGCGCGGATCGAGCATCGGATCGAGACCACCGGGTCCTGGCCAGACCTGGGCGTCATGGGCATTGTCGTCGCCGCGCGTGTAATACAGCGCCCGCTCGATCGTATTGACCTTCATGTCGACGCCGATCTGCGCCCAATGCGCCTTGACGAGTTCCAGCGCGTCGACAAGGTCGGGATAGAGGGTCGGAATGACGTCGACGGCAAAGAAGATCTTCTGGCCGTCGGGCCGCAGGCGAAAGCCGTTCGCATCCTTCTTGCCGTAGCCGGCCTGATCCAGCATGGCGCCGGCCTTGTCGGGATCGTAGTCGGTGAATTGACGTGCCAGCTTTTCATTGTACCAGGGATGCTCAGGCCGGGGGCCGGCCTGATAGCCCTGGCTCTGGCCGAAATAGACGATGTCGATTATCTCCTGCCGATTGATGCCGAGCGAGAGCGCCTGCCGGACCGATTTGTCGGCAAACATCTTGCGCATGGCCGGATCTTTGTGGGTGATGTTGAAGTAGATCTGGCACTGCTGCGAGGTCGAAGGGATCAAGGTTAGAAGGCGATAGTCGCCCTTCTTCATGTTTTGCGACAGCGTCGGCTTGTTCGCGAGCACACTGATATGACGCTCCTGAATATCGATCTTGCCGGAGATGACGTTCAACATCAGCGATTCCACATCCTGTGAGATGCCGAAGTTGATCTCATCGACATAGGGAAGCTGGTTGCCTGATGTATCGACCTGCCAGAAGTACGGGTTGCGGGTCATGACGACGCGTGTGGCGCCGCCGGTATAAGGTTCCTTGACGACCCAGGGATCGAGCGTCGGCTTGTCCGGATTGCCCCAGCGCGACGGGATCTCGATATCGCCGCAGCGGGCGCGGAAAAGTTCGGGCCAGCTGTTGGAACCTGCCTTCTTGGCGTCGTCAGCGACATTCGGATTGTATTTCGGCAGGAACTGGCTGCAATAGTGCTTGGGAAACAGTGTCGGATGCTGGCCAAGCGGGGTCGCCAGGTTTTCCAGATAGAGCGCATTTGGCGCCGCAAAGGTGAATTTCACCGTATAATCATCGATCTTCGTGACATCAACGGCCTTGCCGGCGACGGAGAGTTGTGCCGGCGTCGCGCTGTAAAGATCTGTGTTCTTGACGCAATCCTCGATCGCGAAAACGACGTCGTCGGCGGTAAACGGATGGCCGTCCGACCAGCGGACACCCTGGATCAGGTGGAAGGTGAACTGCGAGGCGTCGGCATTGACGTCCCAGCGTTCGGCAAGATTGGGCAGGACTTCGGTGAAATCGAGGTTCCAGCGCACCAGGCTCTGGTTGCCCACCATGCGCAGAATGCCGTTATGATCAGACGAGCCCCTGAGGCCGCGCCGCAGCGTGCCACCATAGGTTCCGACCTTTTCGTAAGGGGTGACGACCATGGGCTTTTTCGGCAGCCGGTCGGCGAGTGGCGGCAGTTTGCCTGCCTTGACCAGATCAGCCAGTGCCGGAGCTTCACCGCCATCGGCGGCGCTGACGCGGCCAGCTAAAGACAAGGCTGCCATACCCGCCATGCCTCCAAGAACAGCACGCCTGCTCACACCGCGAGACAATATCTTATCGCGCATCGAATCCCTCCCGTTGAACGCCGGCCCGACTTTGTCTGAACCGGCGCGACAAGCTCCCAACCCGTCGCAATGCACCGTCCTGGCGCAGCGGCACGACCATAAGTTCGTTCTCAGATAATTACAAGAGTTGACAGATATTTACAGATTATATAGCCCTAACGCGCAGGAAGTGCGCTATTGCTTGCCATCCGGCAACATCAAGAAGGACGATAATGACACTCTCGGTCGCCAACGATTCCAGCGCGGGCCCGACCCGTTTTGGCGACATCATCTACGAGAGGATCGTCGCCATGATCGCCGATGGCAAATTTCCGGTGAACGAGCGCTTGCCGTCCGAGGCCAAGCTTGCCGAAACCTTCGGCGCGTCAAGGCCCGTGGTGCGCGATGCGCTGGAGCGTCTGCGTGCCGACGGCCTGATCGTCTCTCGTAAGGGATCAGGTTCCTACGTTCGACAACGACCGGATTCGTCGGTGTTGAACATGGTGCCTGTGGGGTCGCTCGCGGATGTCCAGCGCTTCTTCGAGTTCCGGGCAGGGCTTGAAGCGGAGGCAGCCGAGCTTGCCGCGCGCAATTGGCAGCCTGCCGATAAAGAGCGCATCACAGCGGCGCTCCAGAAGCTTGAGCAATGTCTTGGTGAAGGCAGGCTTGGTGCCGAGGAGGATCAGGGGCTGCACGATGCCATTGCGATCGCGACCGGCAATCAGTTTCACATTACCGTTCGCGAATGGTTCAAGCCGCATTTCGCCATCGGGCACTCTGTGACGCGCAGTCTGAGCCTCAAGCGCACGCCGGAGCAGATCCGCAGCGTGCAGGACGAGCATGCGGTGATCGTGGAGGCGATTTTCGCACGGCAGGAGGCCGAGGCCCATGACGCCATGAAGAGGCATATTTTGAATGCACGCGCCCGTATGTTCCAGGGCGTTTGATGGGATGTTCGAAGCGAGGAAGGTGAGGCGGTTGACGCCCCCTTAGAGCTTCGATTGACGATGAAGAGGTAAAGGGTAGGACCATGAGTATTGCAATCATGCGCCAGGCGCTGACCGGTGTGTCTGGAGTCCCCGTGACGGCCTATGATGGAAACGGCGAGGTGGAGCCACGCGTGACCGCCAAGGTCTATGAGCGGGTTGCCGTCGCCGGCATTCACAATATCGTCGCGGCTGGAAATACCGGCGAGTTCTATGCGCTGACGCCGGAAGAGATCCGCCGCGTCCACGAAGCTGCCATATCGGGCGTCGACGGCAAGGCGCCGGTGACGGCGGCGATCGGCCGCTCCCTGCACGAGGCGATCCGCATGGCCAAGGACGCGGCCGCGATCGGCGCCACCGCCGTCATGTCTCATCAGCCGGTGGACCCTTTCGCCGCCCCTGCTTCGCAGATCGACTATTTTCGCAACCTGGCGGAAGCCTCGCCGCTGCCGCTGGTCGCCTATGTCCGTGCCGACGGCTTCAGCGTCGACGACATGGTTCGCCTGGCCGGTCACGGCAACATCGTCGGCATCAAATTCGCCACGACGGATCTCATGCTGCTTTCAAGGGCGATTGCAGCTTCCGATCCGAACGGCGCGCTCTTCGTTTGCGGCCTCGCCGAAAGCTGGGCGCCGAGCTTTACGGCGGCGGGAGCGCGCGGCTTCACCTCCGGCCTCGTCAACGTCGCGCCGCGACTGTCGCTCGCAGTTCATGCGGCTTTGGCCAAAGGCGATTTCGCCGGTGCGCGCGCGATCGTCAACAAGCTCGAGCCCTTCGAGCGCATGCGCACGAAGTTCCGCAACGGCGCCAACGTCACGGTCGTCAAGGAGGCGGTCACCTATTCCGGCCTTGATGTCGGCCCAGTCCGCGTTCCGGGATTGCCGCGCCTCGACCAAAAGGATCGCGAGGAGTTGTTCGCGCTGCTTTGCGGTTGGCAGGAGACGGGCGATGCATTTACCCTCTAGTGCTTCGGGTTCCGCCGTTCATATGTTTGCGGCGTGCTGCATCAAAATCTGATTGCTCGTTCGATGATGCGCCGATCCCTCGGATAAGTGCAAACGCGTCAAGGGATTGGCCCTGCGCTGACTACGCGTCTTTTGACCGGGACTACAAGCGAGTGGAGCTGCTCCGCACCTCGATGTGGCGGGATATGGCAAAGCTTTTCGAAAGCTACGACGCGCTGCTGTGTCCGACCTGCTCGATCACCGCTCCACCATTGAACGAATGCGACGACGACTATGTCGCGACATTGCCGGACGGCAGCTTCGCGGGCCTTGATATGACCTGTCTATTCAACCTGCTGCCCCAGCCTCCCGCTCTATCGCTGCCTGCCGGACGCGCGTCCAACGGCTTGCCGGTCGGGCTTCAAATCGTCGGCCGACGCTTTGCGGACGAACAAGTCTTGTCTTTGGGCGCAGCAATGGAATCCTCTCTGTCACCGCCATGATCATTGGCGTCGTGTCCAGCCGCGATAGCTGATGCCGTGGACCTTGCCGGCGATCCGCACCGGGAGAGCACATTGCGCGGCGGTCATGGGAACCCCTGTCTGGTACTCAGACGATGATGTAGCCTCCGACGATGAGTGCAAGGACTCATACGGAGGAACTGTGCATGGCTATCGAGGAGACAATCATCATCGGTGCAGGCCCGGCGGGGCTGGCATGTGCCTCGGCACTTCGCGCAAAGAGCTGTCCTTCGGTCGTCCTTGAAGCCGCTGACAAGCTCGCAGCTTCGTGGCGAAGGCACTACGATCGGCTCCATCTACATACGGAAAAAAGGCACTCGGCACTTCCGGGAAGGCCGATGCCGACGGGTTTTCCAAAGTATCCGTCACGACTGCAGATCATCGACTACCTCGAGGACTACGCGCGTGCGAATGACCTTCACGTAATTGCTGGAAAGATGGTCACATGCGTTCGCAAGAAAGCGAATTGGATCGTCGAGACCGCGGACGGCGATGTACTCGAAGCGAGAACCGTCATAATCGCTACCGGACTGTCAAACTCGCCAGTCCGACCACACTGGACTGGCCAGGACACGTTCAAGGGGAATATCATCCACTCTTGTGAATACCGGAATGCGTTTGACCTCAACGCAGGTCGAATACTGGTGGTCGGCTTTGGAAACTCGGCGGGAGAGATCGCGCTCGAATGCGCCGAAGCGGGTCTTGAGGTCGCCATGTCGGTTCGCGGTCCGGTCAATATCGTTCCGAGGGAAATGTTCGGCGTGTCGACCGCGACAATCGCCATTGCTCAACAACACCTGCCGTACAGATTGGTCGATGCAGTCAATGCGCCTCTTCTGCATTTGCGCTACCGCGATATCGAGGGAATGGGGCTCACGCGCTCCAAGCAGGGACCTCTGACCACGATGATAGAGCGAGGCCGAACGCCCTTGATCGACATCGGTACGATTGCAAAGATGAGAGATGGCCGGATAAAGGTGTTCCCCAGCATCGTAATATCGGACGGTTCGAGCGTGCTCTTCACGAACGGCCAATCCGCGGAATTCGATGCGATTGTGCAGGCGACGGGCTACACGCCGTCTCTCGACACGCTATTGCCCGACCTGGCTGAACGACTTCCAGATGGGGGCAAGCCGGCAAGGAGCGAGCTACACCCGGCAAAGGATGGCTTGTATTTCTGTGGCTTCAATGCCGCCACAACGGGCCTCCTACGCCAGATAGGTATCGAGGCGCGGTTAATCGCGAACTCGATCGTCGAGACAAAGTCCGCGAGCATTTGATTGCGACATACGGCGTCGCCTCGACCCGTGCACGGCCTTTCTCTAGTCGACAGACGGCGCGGCAGTATGGTCAAGATCGGCATAAACCAGATAGCGCAGCGGACCCGATGTCATGGCATCGAAGGGAAAGCACGTCGTGAGAACGAGATGAACGCCGCGCGCGTTCGGGTCGATCTCAGCTTCATCCCAACGCGCGACGGCCATGCGGGTGACGCGGAACGTGAAAACCTGACCGTCACTGCGCGTGATGCGGATGCGATCGTTCTCCTTTATGTTTTTCAGGAAGGCGAAATGCGTGTCACGATGTGCGGCGTAGACCGCCGTGCCCTCCTCGCCCGCCTCCGGCGTATTGTCGAGATGGCCGGGACCGAAGGCCAGCGCCTGGCCGCTTGCACCCTTGAGCGCTATCGCGGAAGCTCCAAGCCGTGGAACCTTGATGCGAGCCACGGGCCAGGTGTCGGCCCAGCTCCAGGGTTTGACCGGCGAACCTGACGTGAGGGTTTGCGCAAAGGCGCGCTCCAGCAGGATCTGCGCAATACCCGCCTTGGCATATATCCATCCTCCCTGGGCCGCGAGGAACAGACCTGTCGCGATGAGGATGCATGCTGCGAAGGCGGAAAGGGAGCGCGCTGGCGCGCTCCCCAAGGCTTGGCGAGTACCGGTGTTCATGCTTTGCTCCTTCGTGACGCGCAGGCCAGAAGCGAAGCGCCGAGCAACAGAGTAAACAACCCTTGAAGAATGAGAAGCGTCGCGGGCGTTGCGGTCTGTGGCAGCGGAACATTCGCCGAAGCCGGTGCCGAGATCGCCTCGATGTCCGCATCGCCGTCGAGGCTGCGTGGCTTGTCGGCGGCCTGATGGCGCTTGGTGTCCACGTTCGCATCGCGGGTAGTCCCGATGCCGAGAAGCGTCTTGTAATCCCAGCCGGCGGGAAGCTGCAATGGAATGTTGGCCTCAGCCAGCGGTGCGTTTGTCGGGCGCAGACGCTTGGTATCGACCGCAACAAGGCTGGTCAGGCGCGTGACCAGGTGATGCTCCAGGGCCAGTTGAAGGATGCGCTTGTCGGCGTCTGCCTGCGTGATCTTGCCAAGGGTCTGATTGACCTCCGCATCATCGATCTGGCGACGCGCCCAGATCTTGGAAATGCCCTTGGCACTGCTTGCCTGGTCAAGCGGCAGCGAAAGTGTCCACGGACGATCGCCAACCATCCCGCTGACGGTCAAAGTGCCCTCTGCCTTCCCCACACGGGCAGCCAAGACAAGCGGTTCACCGTGATAGATATCGGGAAGGAGGCTCGGCGACAGGCTGACATTCTTTTCCGGAAAGACCGCCGCTATATCGGTGACGGCAGGGTTCTCCAGCTTGTCAAAGAGTGCGCGCATGCGTTCGTTCACCTCGGCCACTGATCCGATGTGGGTGAAGCTGCCGCGACCAAGTTCAGCGGCACGGCTCATCAGATAGGTGTTGGGCGCGGAGCCGATGCCGACCATGAAAATGCGCGAGCGTCCGCGCGATGCAGCGATCGCATCGAGAAGCTGCTGCTCATTGTTGACCTCGCCATCGGTGAGGAAAACGACCTGACGCAATCCGCCCGCCTGATGGCTGTCATCGAGCGCGGCATGGAGCGGCGGCAACATTTCCGTTCCGCCGGCAGCCTCCAGGCCGGTAACGAAGCGGCGTGCCGCGGCGACATTGTCAGCCGTCGCCATGACCGAATCCGGGAAGAACTTGGTCATCGTATTGTCGAAACGAATGACGTTGAAACGATCATTCGTTTCGAGCCGGGACAGAGCGTAGTCGAGGCTCGCCCTTGCCTGCTCGATGGAGGTACCGCCCATGGAGCCGGAATTGTCGATGACGAAGACCACTTCTCGGCCGGCCTTTTGCGGTGTCGTCACTGCCGGCGGCGTCACGTAGGCGAGCACGTAATCATCCTTGCCGACATGCTCGCGAAACAGGCCGACGCTCGGCACATTACTCGCGATGGCGTTCCATTCGAGCACGAAGTCGCGGTCGGCCGTCGCGTCACCGTCAAGAACGATCCGCCGCGCAGTATCGTTCAGCCTATCGATCTTGACCGTGTGGTAGAGGCTTTTGACATCGTCAACCGGAAAACCGGCATTGAGATTGATCTTCAGCGTGACAGAATTGGTGCGGTTGCTGCCCGGTGCCATCAACGGCGCAGAGACGGGCGTATCGGCGGAGTTGCGCGATGGGCTGTTCTCCGTCCGTCCCCAGCCGGCTTTCAGGTCAGCATGCTGTGTGATGGCAGAGGCATCCTGCGGGGAGTAACGCGGCGCAACGACCAGCGGAACCCGCAGGGAAAAGCGGCCATCCGTCAGGCGCACCGCCTGTTGATATTCGATCTGGACGACGACCTTTTCATGGGGACCTATGTTTGCGACCGTGTTGGTGAACACGTTCGGTCGCTGCTGCTCCACGAGAGCCGCCTTCTTGCCCTGCCTGCGGGCTTGCTCGTAGACGGCGCGCGCCGCCTGCTTTTCCTTGATGTCGGCGACAACAACCCGATTGCCGACGATCATCTTGAGGGAATAAACGGCACTATCTTCCGGAAGCGGGAAGACATAGAGGGCTTCGACCCACTTGTCGCTCGGGTTTTCGAAAGCCTGCGTCAGAACCGCCCGCGCCGTCGGACCATTGACGTCGATGTCGACATCGGTCGCAAGCCGCGGCGCCTCGACATACTGCCCGGCTTGCGTCGCCTGAAGGAGCAGGCTGCCTGCACCCACCTCGTTCGGCGTGACGAATGCTGCCGGCTGAGCATGTGACTCTAAGGGGTGCAGCAGCGCGAAGATGACCGCAAGCACCGGCAGCAGGATCGCATGGCTGAACCATAATAGCTGGCCGAATCTTGTGAGGACAGTCTCCCGGTGTCGGCGAGATGAAATGCTTAGCGAGGCTGACATGACAGGCTCCTTATTCGCTGTGGAATGACAGAAGCCATTGTGAATAAAGGCTATTTTCTTGCCAGCGTAAGCTTTGCCCTGTTTCGTCCGCATCTTGCCGTAAACGGTATTGTCGGTGGCGGGTATGTGTGGAATTGTGAAGAAAATTACGCAATCAGGAAATGAACGAATGGTCCAGGGCGACCCGTATTTGTCGGACAGTCAAAATAGTGCCGTGGCGGCGCGGGTTCGCGAAGAAATTGCCCGACGGCGCATTTCCAGGCAGCGCCTGGCCAACGATGCACGCATCAGTCTTTCGACATTGGAGAAGGCTCTTTCCGGACATCGCCCTTTCACGCTTGCGACCATCATTCGCCTGGAGCAAGCGATGGGCGTTGTTTTGCGCGAGCCGGCAGGAGCGCAGCCGGCATCGGGCAACGAGAAGTCCGGGCATGCCCCGGAAGAGCTTGGTGCCTATTCGCGTGCTTCGGTTTCATGGCTCGAGGGGGTCTATCTCACGCTTCGGCCATCCTTCGGGGATCAGAATGCGATTTTTGCCTATTGCACCGAGATCGCCTGGGATAGCGAAAGCACGCGCCTGAGTTTCAGGGAGCGCGAGCGCAGCGACGCCTCATTTTCACAGCAGGGCTCGGTATCGGTTCCGCATCTATCGGGGCATATCTATCTCGTCACGAATTCGTCCGGGCAGTATCGTATGGCGATATTGTCCCGCCCCAGCATCACCGGCGAGATGTTCGGTCTCCTGACGACGTTGCGCGCCGGGCAGGGCTCCCACCTCACTCCTGTCTCAACGCCACTGGCCCTGTTGCCGATATCGACCTTTGAGAAACCGTCCTATGGTCGCGTTTCGACCAGCGACCAAAATCACGCGGTCTATTCTTCCATTCTAAGCAAGGCTATCGCAGAGAAGTATGCGGGATTTGTTGCGCTAGCCTGAATCGCCGTATTTCGCGCATCAAAATAGAGAACCGCGGAGCCGGCAAGCGTTCGATGGGCGTCGCACGCGCCGCAGTCGTGATGTGTTCCGATGGCAGGATGCCAGCGGTTGTTTTCTGTTGCCGCTCGAATGTCTGTTTCGGAAAAATCATTGCCCTTGAACGGCAAGGGCTCGCTGGTCAGCTTGGCTAGGGCTATGGTCGGCAGAGACCGCCACGATCTCGGCGTTGAGCCGATGGAGCCAAAGATCCAGCTCACTTCCCCCTGCTCTCCGAGTCGGCTTTCAAGCACCATTGACGCTTCAAAGACGGTCGCCGCCGAGATCAGTTCTCGCGCACGGGTGCAGCGTTGCCGGGTAGGGCAGGGAGGCATCCAATAAAAAGCAAAAGCGGTCCAGTTTAGGGAAATAACTGGGCCGCCTTCTGCTGGACTGGAGGTTAATCAAATTCAGCACGCTAATAGTAAGCTTAGCTTAGCAAATGTCAACGGAGATAAAACAGCGGGATGTATCCGCGCATCGAGCATTGGACTCTATCGATCGTCGAGGGTCCTGCCCGGCAGTGCCGGATCCGTTGCTGCTGCTTGCATTGCCGAACATTTGGGCGTCTAGATCTCTCCTGTACCTTGTCGCACGAACGCTGAGAAACGAACGGATAGGTAGAATACTAACCTCTCGATCTACAGCGGCTTAAGGCTTTGGCTGTATTGGATTGTGTGGAGGAACGCCCCCGATGCTCGTCAAGCTGCAGAACCAAATACTTGAGATGATTGCTTCCGGTCGGCGACTGGATACCACGCTTGACCGTCTGTGCCGCCTGATCGAAGAGCAGGTTCCTGGTATCGCTTGTTCGGTCTTGCTCGTGGAGGACGGTGTGGTTCGTCCGCTCGCCGGTCCGAAGCTTCCGGCGGCCTATACGCGCGCCCTCGACGGTGTCGAAATCGGCCCAAATGTAGGCTCCTGTGGAACAGCCGCATATCTTGGGCGACCAGTGGCGGTCCATGACGTTTTCCTGGATGAAAAGTGGGAGGCGTTCAGGGATTTGATCGAACCGCTCGGCTATAGAGCGTGCTGGTCGAGCCCGATAAAGAAGAGTGATGGAGCCGTTGTTGGCACCTTTGCCTTTTATTATGAGGAGGCACGCGGCCCATCCAAGATGGAAGAGAAGCTCGTTGAAGCCTCGGTTCATCTCTGTGCCATTGCCATAGAGCGTCATACTCGAGCGATGGAGCGGCATCGGCTTGCCTACCACGATGTTTTGACCGGCCTGCCGAACAGAGCGGCCTTCGATCGCCATGCGAGCCAGACCACCCGAGACGGGCTGGGCCTCATACTGCTTGATCTCGATAATCTGAAATTTACGAACGACACCTTTGGCCATCGCGCCGGCGACGATTTGATCAAGGAAGTGGCAGTAAGATTGCGAGGCGTTGCCCACCGTCTGTTCCGCGTCGGAGGCGATGAGTTCGCAATTATATGCCGGGCCCGTAACGCCAACGACCTCAGGCAGGTAGCTGAAGCATGCCTCCAGGTTCTCAAGGCGCCGGCATGCTGCGGCGGGCACACCGTGCTGCCGCTCGCGACCGCCGGCGGAGCCTTGTGCCAGGCAGGCATGAGAATGGATGTTACGCGACATCAAGCGGACATTGCACTTTATCATGCCAAGGACGTCGCGAAGGGACTGTTTCAGATCTTCGACGATACGGTTGCAACGGCAATCACCGCCCGCTTTGACGCGATCCGTGATGTTACGCTCGCTCTCGCAGAGAACAGAATCGTACCGTTTTATCAGCCTGTCGTGGACCTGGAGACCGGGACGTTTGTCGGCGCAGAGGCGCTCTGTCGCATCAGACGGCCTGACGGAAGCCACGCATCAGCCGCCGAATTCTTTGAGGCGATGCATGATGCTCATATCGCCTCGGAAATCACGAGTCGCATGCTTGATCAGATGGTGTCCGATCTCGTCGGCTGGCGCAGGGGAGGCATTGACATCGGCCACATTGCCATCAACGTAACCGCGGCCGATTTTCAGGCAGGCGTTCTCAAGGAACGACTATTGCGTTTCGCTGATCGGGCCGGGCTTGAGCCGCAAAAAGTAATCGTCGAAGTGACGGAGACCGTCTATCTCGAACAAAGGGCGGAATCTATTCGCAACGCCATCATCGATCTGAGGGCGATAGGCTTCAAGATTGCTCTCGACGACTTCGGGACGGGATATGCGGCGCTTTCACACCTGTTGAAGGTCAAGGTTGACATCATCAAGATCGACCGATCATTCACCAAGCTAATGCAGAGTGACAACGGTGCTGCTGCAATCGTCGAAGGAATGGTCGGCATCGCACGACGTATGGATATCGATGTGATCGCAGAAGGTGTCGAGACATCTGTGGACGCTGCGCTGTTGAAAGAGATGGGATGCAAGCTGGCGCAAGGATATCTTTATTCGAAAGCCGTTGATGCCAAAACTTATGCAACGCTCTCCTTACCGGCAAACTCGGGCAATTGGCACCAGCCAACAAGACATAAAGCGAGCCGCTCCTCAAGACGCTAGCGATTGCCGAGAAGAGACCCGCGCCATGCGGCGATCCAGATCGGAATGACGGACAATATGGTGACCAAGAAGAAACAGATCCTGCTCAACGCCTTCAACATGAACTGCGTTGGTCACATCAATCACGGATTATGGGCTCACCCACGGGATCACTCCGATCACTATAAGACATTGAATTACTGGACCTCGCTCGCCACGACCTTGGAGCGCGGCCTCTTCGACGGCATATTCCTCGCCGACATACTCGGCGTATATGACGTCTACCAGAGCTCGGTCGATCTGACATTGCGCGAGTCCATCCAGCTGCCGGTCAACGATCCATTGTTGCTCGTTTCCGCGATGGCGGCGGTGACGCAACATCTCGGTTTCGGCGTTACCGTCAATGCCAGCGCCGATGCGCCCTATATCTTTGCCAGACGCATGTCGACGCTCGATCACCTGACGAATGGGCGCATAGGCTGGAATATCGTTACCGGCTATCTCGATAGTGCAGCGCGAGGACTGGGCCTGGACGCCCAAGTCGAGCATGACAGCCGCTATGATCGCGCCGATGACTATCTCACCGTCCTCTACAAGCTCTGGGAGGGTAGCTGGGAGGACGATGCGGTTCTGGCGGATAAGCAGAAGCGTGTCTATGCCGACCCGACAAAGGTCCATCCGATAGACCATCAAGGGCAATTCTATCGCTCACAAGGCTATCACCTCGCCGAGCCGTCGGTGCAGCGCACCCCGATTCTCTATCAGGCCGGTACCTCCGGTCGCGGTCGGCAGTTTGCCGCCCGTCATGCCGAATGCATCTTCATCACCGCGACCGACAAGAATGCGGCGCGCGCAACCACCCGCACATTGCGCGAAGCGGTCGCAGCTGCCGGACGAAAGCCTGACGACGTGAAGATATTTCTCGGCATGACCGTCATAACCGACCATTCTGCCGCCGCGGCGCAGGAAAAACATGCCGAGTATGTGCGCTACGCCAATCCGGAGGCGGGTCTTGCACATTTTTCGGCGAGCACGGGCATCGATTTCTCGCGCTACGATCTTGATGAGACCATCGCCTACGGAGCGTCCAACGCCAGCCAGTCGGCTACGCAAATCGCGCAGCAGCGCGGCTGGACGAAGCGGCAGCTGCTGCAAGAGCTCGCCATCGGTGGTCGCTATCCGGTTGTTGTCGGCGATGCCGCAACGGTCGCCGACGAGCTCTCGGCATGGATCGACGAGGGCGAAATCGATGGCTTCAATCTTACCCGCACCGTAGTGCCGGAAAGCTTCGAGGATTTCATCGATATCGTCGTGCCGGCCCTGCAGGATCGCGGTATCTACAAGACAGCCTATGCGGAAGGCGCGCTTCGGCGAAAACTCTTTAGCGAAGGCGACCGGTTGCCGGATCGGCATATAGGCGCGTCCTATCGCCGCCCCAGAGGGTAACACGCCAAGTTGGATCTGCCCGAAGCCAGACCCTTCGTGTTTGACAGAGCTCCCGATTGATGGTGCCTGGCGCTAGCCAAGCTCATCTCCGCTCAAGTCGCGGATATCAGAGCCCACCGCTCGGCCGCCTGCGCGTCGGTAGTTGCCGAGGCGGCCTCACGCCGCCTCTTGCACGCGGTGGAAAATGTCGAGGTGCGAAAGACGGATGGTGTCGTCGACGGCCGAAATGCTTCCGATATATTCGTCAACCACAAACGCAACATATCCTTCCTTCATTTTCACGATGACGATCTGACAACTGTTCGAGGGCTCCCGGCCCAGCATGACCGCCAAGTCATAGACCGGTACCAATTCGCCGCGATATGAGGAGTGACCGAAGGCACGGCGCTTATCGTGGGTTTTGCCGAGCGGTCGCCAATTGTCCGCGCGAGCGACAATGGTTCCGTCAACGAACATATACAGAGTGTCGTGCACGCGCACGGCTGTGGCTGCGCGAAAATAGCCTGATAGAGGCATGGAAAACACCTGGACCTCTTTTGAGATTATCCGGTCAAAAGTGCAGCCGACTGAGGCAACCCTGCTTAAGGGCGCCTAGGCACAATCATGATGCCGCCGAACTTGTATCGGCCAGACACGCTCAAAATAGAATGCCCGCATTGATTAGTGTTTTATAATTTACATAAAAGTTTAACGACTGATTGCCTTTTCGGAAACGACCCGGCACATCGTCCCGGATAGTGGCCAAATCCTTCGGATCGACGATGCGTCCACCTCGTTCTCACCGATAGATCAGAGCTGTCGGCGGGTCGCGAGTTCGGCGTCATGTCGTCAGCGACATGGCGCCTCGCCGACCTTTTCGCCAAGAACGCTTTTCTTCTCAATGGGCTGGGTTGGGGCGGCATGCCGCTGCATACCGTTCAGCGCGATATCGCGAAGGCCGTTTGGTGGAGCTGTCGATCGAGGACGTGCCGCAGGGCAGTCTCAACTTGCCGATGTCTGCCGTCTATCCGACATCCGCACCGCCAGGGCCTGCCGGCCGCTGGCTCGTCGAGCGGCTCAAGCAGTGCCCGAGTAAAATGGCGAGCCTGCCCTAAAAGGACCGAGCCCGGTTCGTTGTGAAAAAGCATCCAAAAGTGCCACGATCCCGGCGGTTGGAAGCTATTTCGAGCCGTATTGCGGGTGAAGATTAGCCAGCCTTAGATTCAGGCGATGCCGCCGAGGCAGACATATTTGATTTCGATGAATTCCTCGATGCCGTAGCGGGAGCCCTCGCGGCCCAGGCCGGAGAGCTTGACGCCGCCGAAGGGGGCCTCGGCAGTCGAGATCAGCCCGGTATTGACGCCGACCATGCCGTATTCCAGTGCCTCGGCGACCCGGAAGACACGGGCAAGGTCCTTGGCGTAGAAATAGGAGGCGAGACCGAACTCGGTATCGTTGGCCTGGGTGATCACATCGGCCTCGTCCTTGAAGCGGAAGAGGGGAGCGACCGGCCCGAAGGTTTCTTCCTTCGCGACGGCCATGGCCGGCGTGACGTCGGCAAGTACGGTCGCCTCATAGAAGCGTCCGCCGAGCTGGTGCCGATGGCCGCCGGCAACGATGCGGCCGCCCTTGGCGAGCGCATCGGCGACATGCTCCTCGACCTTGGTGAGAGCCGCCTCGTCGATCAGCGGGCCGAGATTGATGCCTTCGTCGAAACCGTTGCCGGTCTTCAGCGTGGCGACGGCCTTCGAGAGCTTGTCGGCAAAGGCGTCGTAGACGCCGTCCTGAACATAGAGGCGGTTGGCGCAAACGCAGGTCTGGCCATTGTTGCGGAACTTGGCAATCAGCGCGCCTTCGACGGCGGCATCGAGATCGGCGTCGTCAAAGACAATGAAAGGCGCGTTGCCGCCCAACTCCAGCCCGAGTTTCTTGATGGTCGGCGCGCTCTGCTTGTAGAGCTCGGCACCGACTTCGGTCGAGCCGGTGAAGGTCAGCTTGCGCACAACGGGGCTTGAAGTCATCTCCGCGCCGATGGCACGCGCCGAACCCGTGAGCACGCTGAAGAGGCCCTTCGGCAGGCCGGCACGCTCAGCAAGGATGGCGATGGCGATCGCCGAGAACGGCGTCTGCGAGGCCGGCTTCAGCACCATGGCGCAGCCGGCGGCAAAGGCCGGACCGGCCTTGCGGGTGATCATGGCGTTCGGGAAGTTCCAGGGGGTGATGGCGGCAACGACGCCGATCGGCTGCTTCATGACAAGAATGCGCTTGTCCTTCTGGTGGCCGGGAATGATATCGCCATAGACGCGGCGCGCCTCTTCGGCAAACCATTCGATGAAGCTCGCCCCATAGGCGATCTCGCCCTTGGCCTCTGCGAGCGGCTTGCCTTGTTCGGCTGTCAGGATGCGTCCGAGATCATCCTGGTTTTCCATCATCAGCTCGAACCAGCGGATCGGCTTCGATCCACTCGCCGCCGACCAAGGCAGCTTGCCGGAACAATGATGAGTCATTGAGATGAGAGAGCATTCTTCCTCCTCTGGGCGCTCCAGTTCCATGGAGCCTATTATGAACCGGGCGGCGGCAATCTGTTTGCCAGAGCCTTGCCGGACTTCATCAAATGCAGTGCTTGCCAAGTTTTGCCGACTTTACGCAGCTCTCTCAAGATGTCGAGCGGCACGTTGCCGGATGTCCTTGGCGTCCTGTTCATACTGGGCATATAGATGGGGTGGCGGCGCCATCAAGCTGTATTCGTCGCAGATGCCGTGACGCGTCAGCTTCGCCGGCATGCCTTCACTGGCGATCACCTCGGCAACCGCGTCTCCACGCCCGCCCCCCACATTCGCAGCAGGGATGCAAAGTGCACGACCCAGGGATGGATCCGAATGATCGACGCCGATGCAGCGCTCGGCCATCATGTCCTTCAGGTCGCGCACGCACAACAACATCACAGGATCCTTGCCAGCCCGACGCTGGAGGTTCATTCTCGATGCAGACGTAGGCCAGCCCGAGGCGCCGAGGAATTGAGCCGGCGCTCGGTGGGTCTTCGGGAGATTGGCTTCGATGGACTGCTCCGCCTGCGGTTTTGCGATTGAGAGCGGCTTTGCGTTTTGCCCGAAATGCGGGGCAAGGCAGCCGATCTCTTGCGCCAGCTGCGGCCAAGCTTGCCTGCCGGACTTTGCCTTCTGCCCGAAATGCGGCAACGCCGTTGCCGGTGGTGCACGCGCGCAATCCGTGGTTCCTGCCGAGGTCGCAATTCCTACCTCGTCCGTTGGTCCCCCGCAACGGGCGGCGTCCGACACGGAAGCCGACCGGCGCCCGCTCACCGTTCTCTTTGCGGATCTCTGCGGTTTCACCACGCTGAGCGAGAGGCTCGACCCCGAGGTCATGCGAGCTCTGCAGAACGAACTCTTCGACGAGCTGACCGAGGCGGTCGAAAGCTACGGCGGCTTCGTTGACAAGTTCGTCGGCGATGCATTGCTTGCCCTGTTCGGCGCGCCGGTTGCTCATGAAGACGATCCGGAACGGGCGCTGCGCGCCGGCCTCGACATGATCGTGCGGGCGGGACGCGTCGGGGATCGCTGGCAGTCTCGCGCCGGCGTACCGTTGCGCCTGCATGTGGGGATCAACACCGGGCCAGTGGTGACCGGCGGCTTCGGCGCCGCCAACGCCCGTTCCTATTCCGTGACGGGCGATACGGTGAACACGGCCCAGCGACTGCAATCCATGGCTGGACCGGATGAAATCCTCGTCGGCCCCCTGACGCACCGCCTCGCCCGTCATGGCTTCGCATTCGAAAGCCTCGGGTCTCAAGTCCTGCGGGGCAAGAGCGGCAACGTGCTCGTCCACCGCCTGCTTGCACCCCTGGAGGCGCCGAACACGGCACGCGGCCTCGAAAGCTATGGCCTCCAGGCGCCGATGATCGGGCGGGACTCGGAGCTTGCGCGGATGCTCGGCTGCCTCGATCTTGCGTGCAACGGCAACGCCCAACTCGTCCGCTTGATCGGTGAGGCCGGTATCGGCAAATCGCGGCTTGTCGACGATTTCGTCGAGGCGGCGGCACAGGACGAGCGCTTTCAGGCGGTCGTGGTGCGGCGCGCGATCTGCTCCCCTCTCGGCGAACAATCCTATGGCGCCTTGGCCGCTGTTCTGCGCAGCGCGTACGGCATTGCAGAACGGGACACGGCGGCGAGAACCGAAGAGCTGCTCGCGGCCGGTCTTGGAGAACTCGGCTTCGGCGTGGAGGATGTCGCCCGGCTGACGCCTCTGTTCTTCCACGTGTTGGGCTTAGGCGACCCGAGCGGCACACTCAAGCATGTCGAGCCCGAACAGCTGCGGCGGCAGATCCTCTATGCGACAAGGACGATTTTCGAGCGGCGCCTGTCCCGCAGCCCGCTGCTGCTGATCGTGGAGGACATGCATTGGGCCGACGCGGCATCGCTGGTGGCGTTGCGATTCATGCTCGACCGGCTGGAACGCAGCCGGCTGATGATGCTGACGACCTGTCGGCCGACGCTTGAAAGCGACGGGCTTGAATCGAACCGCACCAGCCTGACATTCCTGCGCCTTGCTCCCTTGCGCCATCAGGATGGCGAAGGACTGCTGAAGGCCTTCTTCCGTGGGGCGAACGGCATCCCGGCCGCAACGCGCAAGCGGATTCTCGATCGGGCTGGCGGTAACCCGCTGTTCATCGAGGAAATCGTCCGCGGATTGATCGAAACCGAAGCCTTGCGTTTCGATGGCAAAAGCTGGAGCGCGACAGCCGCCGATATCGGCAACGAGATCCCAATGAGCCTGCAGGCGATGTTGCTGACCCGCGTGGACCGCTTGCCGCCCGCGGTGCGGCGGCTGGCGCAGCAGGCGTCGGCGATCGGCCCGCGCTTCGACAAAAAGCTCCTCGGCGCCATCGCGGCGGACCCGGCATCGCTCGACACCAGGCTCGATTTCCTTTGCCAGGCCGAGATTATCGATGAGGTAGCCGAGACCTCGGCGCAATCGTCGCCCGGCTATCGCTTCACGCAGACGCTGCTGCACGATGTCATCTACCACAACCTCTTGCTCGAACGCCGCAAGGAACTGCACGGTCGCATCGGCAGCAGCCTGGAGCGTTTGCACGGTAGGGCACCGGACCGGCTGGAAGACCTGGCGCAGCTCGGCCATCATTTCTGCAAGGCCGCTCAAACGCGCAAGGGCGCCGGTTATCTGATGGCGGCCGGCGATCTGGCCCGCAAGATCTATGCGAATGACGATGCGATGCGACTCTATCGCCAGGCGCTCGCCGCCTTCCCCGAGCAACCGGAGAGGATGCCCGAACAAGCGGCGCTCGACGAGCGGCTGGCCGATCTCTGCGGCCCCAACGGCGAGCGCGATGCTGCTCGTGATCACTACGGCCTTGCGCTGGCCGTCCATCGTGCTGCCGGTGACCGGGCCGCTGCCGCCCGGATCTTGCGCAAGCTCGGACGTCTCAACCTCGACACCGGTCGACGCGACCTGGCGGATGCCTTGTTCGCCGAGGCTGCCGGCCTGCTCGACGGCACCGACGAGCCGATCGAGCGCGCGCATCTGCTGCAGGAGCGCGGCCACCTCGCCTTCCGGATGGGAGACCAGGCGGTTGCGGCGCAGTGGGCGGACGAAGCCTTGATTTGCCTCGGCGCCGTATCCGCAGAGGCCTCGAGCCCCGTGGGCCTCGAGGCAGCACGGGCCGGTGCCGAGGCGTTGAACACCAAAGGCGTGGCGCTGGCCAGACTTGGCCGTCATCGCGACGCCGTGGCAGCCGTCGAGAAAAGCCTTGTGGTTGCCGAGGCTGCAGGTCTGCTGAGCGCCGCCTGCCGTGCCTATTCCAATCTCGGCGTGCTCTACACGATCGTGGACCCCAAGCAAGCGATCGCCGTGTGCCGGCGCGGATTGGAGGTCGCCATCCGCATTGGCGATCTCGGCTTCCAGGCCCGCCTCTTCGCCAATCTTGCCGTTGCCTGCTGCACCTTCACCGACAATTGCGCCGGGGAGGGCATCCCCGCAGCCGAGAAAGCGATCGAGATCGACCGCGCTCTTGATCAGCGCGACCATCTCGCAGTGCCGTTGATCGTGCTCGGGCAAATCCACCAATGCCACGGCCGGCCGGATCTAGCCCGCAGGTATTACGAGGAGGCCCTCGACCTGGCTCGTGAAATTGGCGAGCCGCAACTGTTGTTTCCATGCTATGATGGCTTGGCGACATTGAATCTCGAACACGACGACATGGCCGAGGCCGAGCGGTATTTTGCCCTAGCGCAGGAGGTGTGCAGCCGACATCAGCTCGACCCGGGCGCGTTGGTCGTGTTGCCGTTTCTCGACTAGAGCCGACGGGACCTTGGGATCGAATGGACCCCGAAATCCTCATCGGATCTGGAATGAAAGAAATAGCGCATGGTGGCGTGCGAAACCGCTTCGTAGAGTTCGACATCATGCTCAAGACCGCCGTCGAGAGCCATTGCGTTCGGGCGGCATCACCCGCGGCGAATGATTTCGCCTCGATTGGAAGAGCTGGAGCGCCGTTTCCAAGATCATTTGAACAGGCGGCGCTCGGAGAGGGAGGATGACATGCCGGACAGCTTCACTGATAGGCCCCTGCAGCCGGGCGATCACGCGCCCAACGTCGTACTTGACGCAATTACCCGCCAGGGGAAGGTCTCAATCGACGAGTTTCGCGGGCAAAGGCCCGTGCTGGTCGGCCTGTTTCGCGGGCTTCATTGCCCGTTTTGCCGGCGCCAGATCACGTCCATGGCGAGCCTTGCCGGCGACCTGCGTGAGCTGGGCATCGACAGCCTGACCGTTGTCAACACGCCGATCGAGCGCGCACGTCTGTATTTCCGCTATCATCCGTTGCCCAACCTGTTGGCCGCATCCGATCCGGACCGTATCTCGCACAGGGCATTCGGACTGCCGAATGTTGAATTCACCGAATCTGAAACCGCGTGGCCGCACAAGGTGGGAATGGATGTGCTGACGTCGATGAAGATCGACATGCCGAAGGAACTTCCCGAGCCGATGGGCGTGATGGCTGCGACCGAGTATCTCGACAAGGCCGACGGCTACGAATTCACCGAGGACGACCGGCAGATGATCGCCGGCGGCGAAGGCCAGCTCGTCGGCGAATTCCTGCTCGATCGCAATGGCGTCGTCAGGTGGTGCTTCACGGAGGTTGCCGACAACGGTCGGCAGATGTTCGGCGTGCCGGCGGCGCAAGATTTGATGTCGGCCGCGTCCAACGTGGCCGCGTAGGTCACGGGGACTCCGGGGATTTCCAAAGCTGAACAAATCGGATTCAAGACTGTTTTTTAGGGGCAGTCACGGGTGTGTTGGATCGTCTGTCATGTTACGGACCGCCCCCAAAAAAGGCCAGTCGGGTGAGCAACGTGTAATGCGATTCCGACACCATCAATGCGGCGAAGACAAGCACGAGAACTGGGGGGAGCAGGATGGCGTAGATCAACGCCAGCCGCTCCCAGGCCATGTGCATAAAAATCGCAACGATCAGCCCTGCCTTCAGGACCATGAAGAGGAGGATCAGAGACCATCTGAGATAGCTCTGGATGCCGAGGTAGTCGACGAGGTAGGAGAAGGTGCTGAGGACGAAAAGCAGCCCCCAAACGACCATATAAAGTCTTATCGGATGCTGTTGTCCCGAATGCGCCTGTTGTTGTGCCATGATGCCATCCTCACCACAGATAGAAGAATGCAAAGATGAATACCCAGACCAGATCCACGAAGTGCCAGTAAAGCCCCGTTATCTCCACGATCTCGTAATGACCCTTCCGGCTGGTGAAAAATCCCCGCCTTTCCTGATCGAAGTCCCCCCGCCACACCTTGCGTGCCATGATCAGGAGGAACAGGACCCCGATCGAAACATGGGTGCCGTGAAAGCCCGTGATCATGAAGAAGGACGACCCGAATTGCGCCGCCCCCCAAGGGTTCTCCCAGGGACGAACGCCTTCCCTGATCAGTTTGGTCCATTCGAATGCCTGCATTCCGACGAATGTCGCGCCGAGGGCTGCCGTCGCCAACATCAGCGCGGCAGTCTTGCGGCGATCGTGGCGGTATCCGAAGTTGACGGCCATGGCCATTGTGCCGCTGCTGCTGATGAGGACGAAAGTCATGATGGCGATCAGGATCAGCGGAATTTCCTTGCCTCCGATCGTCAGGGCGAAGACCTCGCTCGGATTGGGCCAAGCAACGGTGGTCGACATGCGCGCCGTCATGTAGGCCAGCAGAAAACACCCGAAAATGAAGGTGTCGCTCAGGAGAAAGATCCACATCATCGCCTTGCCCCAGGAGACGTTCTTGAACGCCCGCTGGTCCGATGACAGATCAGCGGCAACGCCTCGCAGTCCCGCGGACCGCAGATGCGGATCACTTACCGGTCTTTCCATGGATTCGGTCATCATCGAAACTCCTCAGGTGACCAATTGACGGCAGAGATCGACGAAACTATTCGCCCAGCCGGCAAAGAGCGCAAAAAGGATCAGCCAGACAGCGAGCATGAAATGCCAATAGATGGCGCATAGATCCACGCTCAGGCGAACTCCAGTCAGCACAGGACTGATCCGGGCGCGAATTACGGTCCGTCCGAGTACGAAAAGCCCGCCCAGAATGTGCAGACCATGCAATCCGGTGATCATGTAGAAGAAGCTGTTTGATGGGTTGTCGGCGAGCAGATAGCCTGCCGACACCAGTTGTCGCCACGCCAAAACCTGCCCGGCGAGAAAAAGAACGGCCAGCACGAACGCCACCGCAAGAGCTGTGTTCAGCATCTCGCCGCGATCAAGGCGGGCTTCGGTTTTCGCCCATTGCAGCGCCACGCTGCTGGCGGCGAGGGCCGCCGTATTCACCCATAGCAGCCGCGGGATCGGGATGGCCCACCAGTCGGCGCCGCCCATGCGGCTGAGATAGGCGCTGATAAGGAGCGTGAACAGCGCACCGATGACGGCAAGAAAAATGCCGAGCCCGAGTTTCGCTATTGTCGCCGATGATCCCTGCATCTCCGGCGCATCGCCTGCCAGACCCACTTCCAGCCAGGGCTTGGAGGTCAGCCGCTGCCTTGCCATCCACCAGGCAATGATGCCGGCGACCCCGGCCAGAAAAATGAGAATGGCGCTCATGGCGACACTCTCTCGGACGGCTCGCCCAAAGCCGGCTGGTTTTGCGGCAGGAAGTCCTGGTCCGCTCCGGGAACGCTATAATCATATGGCCAACGATAGACGATGGGCAGCTCCTTGCCCCAATTTCCGTGAACCGGCGGCGTTTGCGGCGTTTGCCATTCCAATGTCGTTGCCCGCCACGGGTTGCCGCCCGCTGGCCTGCCCCAGCGAAGGCTCCAGGCGAGGTTGAACAGGAACAGAATTTGAGCGGCGCCGACGACCAGCGCGGCGACGGTGATGAACATGTTCAGCGTGTGCGCCGATGGTGGAATGAAAGCAGTTTCGCCCAGCTCGTAATAGCGGCGCGGCACGCCCATCAGGCCGAGATAGTGCATCGGGAAGAAGATCGCATAGGCGCCGAGAAAGGTGATCCAGAAGTGGATATGACCCATCACCACGTTCAGCATGCGACCCGTGACTTTCGGATACCAATGGTGGATTGCGCCGAAGATCACCAGGATCGGTGCGACCCCCATCACCATATGGAAATGGGCAACGACGAACATGGTATCCGAAAGCGGCACGTCCACAACGACATTGCCGAGAAATAGACCGGTCAATCCGCCATTGATGAATGTGACGATGAAGGCCAGGGCAAACAGCATCGGCAATGTCAGATGGATATCGCCGCGCCAAAGCGTCAGCACCCAGTTGTAGACCTTGAGCGCCGTCGGGATGGCAATGATCAACGTCGTGGTCGCGAAAAAGAACCCGAAGTTCGGATTCATGCCGCTCACATACATATGATGTGCCCATACGACGAAGCTTAGTGCTGCGATGATGACGATCGCCCAGACCATCATCCGGTAGCCGAAGATGTTCTTGCGCGCATGGGTGCTGATCAGATCCGAGACGATGCCAAAGGCAGGAAGTGCGACGATATAGACTTCAGGGTGGCCGAAGAACCAGAACAGATGTTGGAACAGGATGGGACTGCCGCCCCCTTGCTTCAACTGTTCGCCCATCTCGACGATGGCGGGCATGAAGAAACTGGTACCCAGCAACCGGTCGAACAACATCATGACAGCGGCGACGAAGAGGGCCGGGAAGGCAAGCAGCGCCATGACGGTCGCAGTGAATATACCCCATACTGTCAATGGCATTCTCATCAGCGTCATGCCCCGGGTGCGTCCTTGCAGCACGGTGACGACATAATTCAGCCCACCCATGGTGAAGCCGATGATGAACAGGATCAGCGATGACAGCATCAGGATGATGCCCCAATCACGCCCTCCCGGCGTCCCCGATAAAAGAGCCTGCGGCGGATACAGCGTCCAGCCGGCGCCCGTCGGCCCGCCGGGCGCAAAGAAGCCGACGACCAGGACGATGACTGCGAGCAGATAGAGCCAATAGCTCAGCATGTTCGCATAGGGGAACACCATGTCGCGGGCGCCGAGCATCAAGGGGATGAGATAGTTGCCGAAACCGCCGAGGAACAGTGCCGTCAGCAGGTAGATCACCATGATCATGCCGTGCATGGTGATGAACTGATAATAATGTTCCGCGTCGATAAACGAAAAGTAGCCGGGAAACCCGAGTTGCAGCCGCATCAGCCAGGACAGCACCAACGCCACCATGCCGATCGAGATAGCGGTCAAGGAATACTGAATGGCGATGATCTTGGCATCTTGGCTGAAGACATATTTCGTCCACCAGCTTTTCGGATGATAAAGCTCCACGTCCTCGACTTCAGCGGGCTGGATGACCTGCCCAGCGCCGGATCCAATGTCGACCATATTCCATCCTCCCTGTTCCCTCCGATGCGGCTTTTCCCCTCAAGTACGCATGGCATTTATTTGGCCGCCGACTTTTCCGCCGACGCCAGTGATTTCGAGAAAGTCGGTTGCTGCTGCAGCCAGGCTTGATAGGCGGTCTCGGTATCGACGATAACGGTGCCGCGCATCTGCGGATGACCGACGCCGCACAATTCTGCACAGAGAACCTCGAATGTTCCTGTCCGTGTCGGCGTGAACCAATAATAGGTGACCGTACCAGGGATCATGTCCATCTTGGCCCGGAATTCCGGCACGTAGAAATCGTGCACGACGTCGATCGAGCGCAGAAGCATTTTTACCGGCTTGTCTGCGGGCAAATGCAGTTCACCGCCTTCGACGATGACGTCGTCCATTCCGGCGGGATCGCTCTTGTTCAAGCCGAGCGGATTGTCCGGGGTCACATCGCGCGTGTCCGCCCGACCGAGCCGCCCGTCGGCGCCCGGCAGCCGGAAGCTCCATTGCCATTGCTGAGCGACGACTTCAACCTCGCTGGCATCGGCCGGGACCGTAACGAACTGTTTCCACACGAAGAGCCCCGGCGCGAGCATTGCAGCCACCCCGATCGCAGTCCCCGCCGCGAGCCACCATTCCAACCGCTTGTTTTCGGGCTGGTATGCCGCCTGATTTCCGGCGCGGTGTCTGAAGCGGAGGACGCAATAGGCTATGAACAACACGACAGCCGTGAAAACAAAGCCGGTGATCCAGAACGTGATGACAATCGTATTGTCGATGTAGCTCCAGTTCGACGCGATCGGCGTCCACCACCATGGGCTAAGCAGATGGAACGCAATCGATCCCACCACCAGCAGAACGAGAATCACTACGACAGCCATCGTCTCCTCCGTGACCCGGCAGCGAATATTTCCACAATCCCATCGCGAAGCGTTTTAGTATTATCTCATGAACAAGTCAGGCGAGCAATTGCGGTAACGGCAGCGGTTCATCCCGGCAAAACGCCCGGGGCATATCGGCGCCGCGGGAACGGATCGGCGGCGTCAGGTTGCTGAGCCGAGCCCCCCGATCCAACCGGCAACGCGGGAAACAGCTCGTCCACGCTTGGCATTTCGCTATTTGGAGTACTGCTTCAGATAGGCGATCAGATTGGTAATCTCGGTATCGTCCTTCAACCCGACGAAAGTCATTTTCGTGCCCTTCACTTTCGCCTTGGGGTCGTGCAAATAATCGCGGAGCGACGTCTCGTTCCATACGAGGCCGGCCTTGCCCGCCTCCTGCATCGCCGGCGAATAGGCGAAATTTGGATGTGTTCCAGCGGTTCTGCCGAACAGACCGTTCAGCGAAGGGCCGACCTTGTTCTGGTCGGTTTCGGCTATGTGGCAAATGGCGCATTTCTTGAAAACGGTGGCCCCTGCGGTGGCGTCGCCCTCCTGCGCCGTAGCGTCAAGCGGGATGGCAATGGCGAAAAGCAGACAGATCGGAAGAAAACGGTAAGACATGGCAATCCTCATTCTCTTCATCGCTAACCCAACCAACACGACTCCCATCATGCAGATCGCAACGGCTCGGACGATGATCTCTGGGTAAATTTCCTTTGTGAATTCAAGGCATGCGGTTCGGATAGACGGGTGCAATCAATTTTCGATACAGGTGCCAGGTCGAATGCCCGAGGATTGGCATGACGACCGCAAGGCCGGCAAAAATCGGGATAGTGCCGACGACGAGCAGCGCCGCGACAATCAACCCCCAAAGTGCAACTGGTCCTGGATTGCTAAGCGTAGCGCGTATGCTCGCGTCCACGGCTGCAATTGCGCCGACATCCCGATCCAGCATCAGCGGGAAGGTCACTACCGTCGTCGCCAGCACTATTATTGCGAAAATGAAACCGGCCAGATTTCCCCAAAGCATAAGTGAGAGGCCTCGCGGGGTCGTCAGCACGTCTGACAGGAAGGTCGAGATCGAGGTGAGGCCTGCCTCGTCGAAGGTCATGGTGTAGATGCGCTGTGCGATAATCAGCCAGGCGACGAAAAGCGCCAACAGCATGAGGCCTACCGCAATGATCGACGGCAGCGCCGGCGAGTGACGGACCTCCAGGGCGTGATGCCATGAGCTATCCAATCCCTGCTCGCGGCGTCGACTGATTTCATAAAGGCCGAGGGCCGCAATCGGACCAATGAGCGCAAAGCCTGATATCAAGGGATAAAGCAGCGGCAGCAGGTCAGCGCCGGAACTCCACATGGCCAGAAAAATGCCCGCGATCGGATACATAAGACAGAGAAAAACGTAATGAGATGGCTTCTCTCCAAAGTCATTAAGCCCCGACTTCAGCGCATCGACAAGATCCGCGACACCTATCTTCCGGACTTCCGGGCGCGTAAATTCACCGCTCGCACCGGCCATGACATGGAATGTCGCCATAGCGTCTCTCCTCCTACGCCATAATCCGGCTAGCGGTGCAAAGACGCCCGGCAAATTTTTATCTACACGCCAAACCGCAACCGGCTATCGTAAATCTATCAAATCTTGTTGCCTTTGTCGCCTATTCTTTAAATTAGAAAAATTAAATACTCATCATTTCTTGCGCTGCTACAACTGGCGATTTCCGGCGTGGATACCTGGAAGACGATGCTTGCCTATCACAAGACGGTCTCGAATAGAGGGATCAAGGCCGCTCCGATTGCGCCAGGGGCATCAATTACCTCCGCCACGGCAAGCTTGGGGACGTCGCGTAAGGCGCCATGCCGAGGTAGATTATTAATTTCAGTCCGTTCGATAAGCATTCTTGCCAGTGAATGCGGGAGTTCACCGCCAAGGACGATCAAGGCGGGGTCAAATACCGCGCAGAGCGCGTTGACGGTGCGATTATGCGCCGGTGCGACGCGGTCTACCCACTCCGCAACACCCTGCCATTGCGCCAAATCTTCGCTTTTCAAGTCCTTCAGCGTCAAGTCCGGGCGGCCGTTGGCGTGAAGATGCCGAAGCAAAAGGCTAGGAGCAGGACGCTCCTCGTAATCCTGCTGCCCAAAGAGAACGGAAAATTCGCCCGCGTTTCCGAAACTGCCGCGAAATGGCATGCCTCCGGAAACCAGGCCGCCGCCGTAGCCATGAAGATGGGCAATATAAGCGAAATCCGCAACCTCGCGGCCGACACCGAAGATTGCCTCCGCTAAAGCTGCTGTTCTGGCGACATTGTCCGCCCAGATCGGCAAGCCGAGTTTTGCTCCAAGCAAAGGAGCCAGGTCGATCAGTGACCAATGGGCGAGCGGCAGGGGGCAATTAAACGCCGACTCCAGCATACGGTGACCGGCGACGGCAAGACCAACGCCGAGGACATCCCGCCGATTGGCGCTTCGGCGGGCGAGAATGTCTTTGACCGCCGCGCCAATTCGGTCCATCTCCTCGGACAGCGAGGATCCAGCCTGTGGAATTTCCGTGTTCTCCAAAGGCTCTCCGAATCCCATGAGGCAGAGGCCGATCGAACCGACATTTATGGAGATGCCGAGCGTCAAACACCAATCCTTTTGCAGGCTTAGCTCCGGACTGGGTGGTCCAGGGCGTCGGTTCTCTGACGGGGAAAAAGCAATCATTCCTCGGTCGTGAAGCCGCGCGACAATCCTGTGCAGAGATTGCTGGGTAAGGTCGAGCGGTTCGGTCAGGTCAGAACGCTCAATCCCGGGAGATTTCCAGATCAGCCGCAACAGGTCGCGTTCGTTGCGAGAAGCAACCCGTCTAGGTTGTAAATCCCGCAAAAAATGTGCCGCAACGTGGTCTAACGGATCATACTTCATTTTCAGATCATTTTGATTTACACGGCAAGCGTGAAATCCGCCTGGAGGTGTCTTGCTTCTATCAAACTGACGAATTCAATCGCTAATTTGATGGTCCTGCTTACCTCATCAAGAACGGCCGATCCAGCCGCGATGACGGCATTTTACGGATGGCAGAGGGGATGCTGTCCGAGTGTTGGGAACTCGATATCGGCGTTGCGGCGATCTCTGGCTTTCGTCTCGAGATCCGACAGAACCTGCTCATTCAGGCCGCCCCTTGTGGCGAACTCTCGGCTGAGCATGCTGAACGTTTCCGCGTTTGGCCGGTTCGCCCGCTGTGCAAGACTTTCGAGAAGCGGAGAAAATGAGGAGATTTATCGAAAAACTTGCTGTAAGGACCAGTGGGGCGGTGGCATCGGGTCGGCGATTTCCCCGCCGGCGGGCCGATGAAGGCGCGCTGGTGGTGGTCACCGATGCCAAAGCTGTCACTGCAGTGGAAGTCGCGGCAACTGTCGAGGCAGGCGGCTGCGATTGCTTCCAGCTTGAGGCTTACACAAGAAATCAGGCGAATTCATTAATTTGTTCAGGGTATTTATGGCGTTCGCATCAATGATTTTTGTCAGGATTGGTGAAGAAAAGCGATTAACCGAGGGGGAGCTTATGAATTCCAATCGAAATTTCTGTAATGCACGCCGCAATCGTCATTGGATTAAACGTTCCATATCAGCAATTTTTCTGATTGCCTTCCCGTTAGCTCTGTCTGCCAATGCGAACGCGTCTGAACTTGCGCATGCAAAGCAGAAGACCATTCAACTGTATATGAAGAAATACGAAAAGAATAATGTCGTCTTCTATAGTGGAAGTTCACTGGCAAAGACGACCAAAATTTCTTCCGAGGAATACTTTAAGGGTGCGCCGTATGTTTGCACGCCTAGCGGCTTCGGCAGAACATCGCATTGTCACAATCGCAGTGCTTTTTGAGGTAAGCCCAGCGCTCCCTCAGACTGCTCTCGAAAGAGAATAGGGGTTGCTTCTCGGATGGTACTCGGACAGAACTGATAGCGAGCAGGCTGTCCATCCATCCTAGCGATGGCCCCTATTTGAGTATTCAACTTCAACCGGGCAGATGTTTGCGGACATTATCGCCCCGTCGCAGTTTCAGAACCTCGTCATCATGCTTGATTGGATTATGACGGAACACATACCATTTTCCGCCTGACGCTCGTTTCTGATAGATTATCCCGGCTTTCTCACGATGCAGAAAGCAGGAAACATTGCGTGCAGCAGTTTTTCCGCTGTACCATAAGGCACTCATGCAGAGCTTGCCGCGATCGGTCACATACCAGGTGCCTTTTGCATAGGATTTTTGGGAACCCTTGTGCGACCAGGCGGTAAAATGGTTGTGGTTACGGGAGAAGAACCCTGCACCATCCTTCCAGATCCAGGAGCGCCCCGAATAGAGTCTTTTTAGAGCGGCGGCGCTCATCGGATCTGCTTGACTGGCCGCGCGTGCGGTCAGTCTATCGATTTGATGTTGTGTTGCGGCGTTTGCCGGGCCGGTCAGCAACAACATCGAGATCGCGGCGTTTAAGATGACGAAACGGAACGAAAACATTTTGTTTCTCCTTCAACTGTTCGCCGCGGCAGTCAGTTCAACAGAGGGCTGGCAACGCGCCAGTCCGGCCGACCCAGGCCATCCGGCCAGGGATAGACTTCACGGTCGTTGAAATAGACGACTGCTGTCAGGTCGGGAAATTCGGCGTGCGGTTTGGCGGCTTCCTCAGCCCATGCGTGAACATAGGCCTCATTTCCCTGATAACCCAACTCGGCAATAACGATCGGCTTCTTGAAGGCCTTGACGCGGTTGTAGCCGGGCTTGGTTGCTTCCACGAACGTCGAATCCCGTCCGAGCTTGCGTTGATCGAACGGCTGGTAGCCGAACACCGAAAGCCCGATGACATCAACATATTGATTGCCGGGATAGTAGGCTTCGAGCCCCTCTTTTCCCATTGGCGACCACATGTACTTGGCCGACGGAAGATATTGGCGGCATACGGTGATGGCGTGCCGATATGCTTTTATATAGCCGTCCGGCTTCCAGTAGGCCCAGGTGAATTGCCCGTTCTTTTCATCCATTTCCTGCGCCCAGCGGATGGTGACGGGCCTGTCGAGCTTGGCTGCCGTGGAGCATATCGCTGCCATGTTGGCATCGTAGCGACCCGCCAGAATTCCGTTGAGAAGATCGTCCGGTGCCACGCGCCAGTCGCGGGCCCAGGACCAGGGCTCAACCGTAATCAGCAATGAACGGCCGCGCTTGCGTGCATAGTCATTTGCCGTGCTCAGGGTTGAGAGATCGACATCCTCCCAAGGGAGGAAGAGATGCTCGATCTTGGGGTCGGGGTCATTGGTAAAGTCCCCATTTGGATCATAGGCACCGGAAGCAAGCGATTGCGGTGTGATGATCGGCCTCTTGTCGTGGAACAGGCTCTCGGCCCGTGCGTCAAGAACATCGCCGGCCGCGTAGACCACGCCGCAGAGCGCGACGGTGCCAAGCATAGCTGCCGTTAGTTTGGTTAGGGTTCTCATTGGATTGACTCCTCCTTATTCGGTCTTGTGCGCGTCTAAGGTGGCTTTCACCACCTCTAGTCGCTGCGAGACCAGATCGTCGGCGATTAATTTCGCCGCCTCATCGGTTTGTTTGGCTACAGCATGGCGAAACACGTACCAGGCCCCGCCTGCCTCACGCTTCTGGTAGATAGTCCCATCCTGAATTCGATGAATGAAGCAGGTTTTGGCTGGAAACTTGCCGTTTGTCGCATGCCAGGCCGCCTCGAAGCACAAGAGGCCTGTATCCGTCACGATCCACCGACCTTCAGCCCAGGATTGGCCTCCTGTTCCGTCGACCCAGGCGGAAAACCGGCGATCGGTATTCTGCATTCGCCCGGCGCCATCGGGCCACTGCCAGGTTTTGTCACGATAGAGCGTGTAGAGTTCGAACGCCGTCATGAGCCTTGTACCTTCAGGCAGTTTTGTGCCTGCAACGGCGGCGGTAGCATTGCTCCACCCTGCAATTCCCATGGCGATAGCGAATGCCGTCGCTGTTACACGGGCAAAGGTGGTCTTGTTGTTTGATGGCTTCATCTTATTTCCCCCGCATTGCAATTGAGACGAGCTCTACCGTTTCTGTTTTGACTGCCTGCCGTCTGTCTCGTCGCTTGACGATTTCCTGTAGGCTGCCGTCGGTGCTGGCAGGCCGGCCCACGGCCGAAATGTGAAATCCGAGTTCTTCGGCGGCGTCCGCGTCCAAGGCGTTTCTCAGGTCTATGAGGACCGGCTGGCGCAGGTGATGTTTGAGCTGAACCAGGTCGATTTTCTTGATGGTCTCCCACTCCGTCACGATGACGGCGGCATCGGCATTCCATGCGCATTCATAGGGATCTTCAAAGAAGTCGACTCCGTCGAGAACCTTTGCAGCATTCTCGATGCCGACGGGATCGTAGGCCCGGATGCGGCCTCCCATACGCTGCAGCGCTTCGATGAGCGGCACCGAAGGTGCATCACGCATGTCGTCGGTGTCGGGTTTGAAGGTGAGGCCAAGGACAGCGATGGTCAGACCGTCTATGTCTCCGCCAAATGCCTCTGCTACCTTTAGCGCCATGCGCCGCTTGCGTGCGTCATTGGCAGCAACGGTTTCCTCTACGATACCAAGTGTTACCCCGTAATCCTCCGCCGTCCGCAGAAGCGCCAGGGTATCCTTCGGAAAGCAGGAGCCACCATAGCCGGGCCCGGCTGTGAGGAAGCTCGCGCCAATGCGTTTGTCGAGCCCCATGCCGAGCGCCAGGTCGCTCACATTGCTGCCCACCTGTTCGCACAGATCGGCCAGCTCGTTGATGAAAGTGATCTTGGTGGCCAGAAATGCGTTCGCGGCATATTTGATCAGTTCGGCAGTGCGCCGCATGGTGATGATAACGGGCGTATTCTGTAGCGTGACCATGCTCTCATACAGTTCGATGAGGCGCTTGCCTGCCCGCTCGTCTTCGACACCAATGACGACGCGATCCGGTGCGAGGAAATCACTGACGGCGACGCCTTCGCGCAGGAATTCCGGATTGGAGGCAATGGAGAAGGTGTCGGCCTTGCGGACCGAGCCGATGATCCTCTGCACCACATCCCCGGTTCCGACAGGCACCGTCGATTTCACCACCACAACCGTGTCGTCGGCAATGAGCGACGCGAGCTCGCGCGCTGCCATATAGACGAAGGAAAGATCGGCATCCTCGTGACCGGCGCGTGTCGGCGTGCCGACGGCTATGAAGACGATGGCGGCTCCTTTGACTGCTTCGGCCAGGTCGCAGGTGAAGTCCAGCCGTCCCGCGGCGTAGTTTCGTTTGACCAGGTCGTCGAGGCCGGGCTCATAGATCGGCATCCTGCCTTGTCGGAGGCCGGCAATCTTTTGAGCGTTCTTGTCCATGCAGACGACATTGTTGCCCCATTCGGCAAAGCATGTGCCGCTGACCAAGCCTACATATCCAGTTCCAATAACAGCTATTTTCATCTGAGTTCGCGCCAATGGCGTCCTTCTTGTCATGAACCGTTGTTGTCGGTGTCGCTCAGCCGCCAGCGCGGATTGAACGTCAGCCTGTGCAATCCGCGTCCGCCGATTCCGGCGCCCGCTACTGAGAAGCGATCTTCGAACAGCATGTAGCCGTCCGTATTCCAGGCCAGCGACCGGATGCCGTCATGGCCATGTTCGATGGTGCCCACACATGGCAAGGCGATCAGGGCAAGCAGACTGCTGGCGAGCACCGGACGATAGAAACGCCTGCTCACGCACACGGTGTTTTCGCGCGTGTGCTGTAGGATGATGACGAGCAGGAGCAGCGTGTAGATGGCGGCATTCAGCGTGGCGAAGATGTAAAAGCCGCCGGTTTCTTCCGCTGTAGCGACGGATAGTACCGGGAGGATGGAAATCAGCGACAGCAGACCGTAAGCCGCCAGGATTCGCAGAGGCAGCGGATCAACTTCGGACGTGCCCTTCGGCGTGACGCGAAAATCCACGAAAGATCCCGTTGCCCAGTCGCGAACGGCTGCCAGGCCTCCGGCGAGCGCCCACGGCCAGCGGGCGAACAGAAACAGCGTCATTTCCCAGCTGAGGATCTTGGCGTCCACCGGCCTGAACGTGCCGGTGCTGCGCCAGCGATAGGCGAACAGGATCAGCAGGACCGACTGCGGTACGAAGTGCAGCAGAAAACCGGGGTAGGAGACGTCAACGAAACTCCTTCCGCGGAAAAGCGCAATCACGGGCAGGATAAACATCAGCCCCATGAACAGCGAAAAAAGAGAATACCAGAGCTGGGAAAACAGGAACTGGGCCTTGAGGCGCAGCGGCAGTCGTCCGATCAGCTTCGGCGAATATTGCAGCAAGATCATCATCAGGCTGCGCGACCATTGGAACTCTTGCGTAATGAGATCGGCGAAGGTGCGCGGACCGTCGCCATGGGCCACGGCATCGAGCGCATGAACGCCGCGCCAGCCGTGGGCATTCATCATCAGCGTGGTCGAATGATCCTCGGCCAGTTCAGGGCCAAGGCCGCCGATGTTCTGCAGGGCGACGGTGCGAATGGCATAGTGCGAGCCGATGCAAAGCGGCGAGAGCCCGCCATTGAAACCAGCCTGGAGCGATCCATGCATACTGGCTTCCGCGTAGAGGCGCCCACGCGCCGACCAGCTTTCACGTGCGTTGTAATCGCAAATGCTGGGCGCGGACACATAACCGACCGCCGGATCGGCGAACGGGCGCAGCATCTGGAAAAGATACCCTTGTTCGGGCACATGATCGGCATCGAGCTGGACGACGAAGTCATAGCCTTCATAACCGTAATGATCGTAGAAGAAGGCGAGGTTGCCTTCCTTGCATCGGGTGCGCCGCGGCCATGTCTGACGGTGATAGTCTTCACGCCCCTTGCGGGTGGAAACATGAACGCCATGCCTATGGCACCAATCGAGCGTCGCGGGCGAAGGATCTTCGTCGGCAAGCCAGGTGTCGTGCGGCACCTCTTGCTCCAGCATGGCGCGCAAAGTCCGCGCCACCACGGCAAAAGGCTCCGATGGTGCCTTCGTCACCACCATGGCGACGCGGCTGCCGGCGGGCAGGCGCAAGCGCCCGTGTGGCTTCCGGGCACGATAGAATACCACGATAAAATAGGCGGGAATGATTGTGACCCAAGCCAACACCAGGGTCACCAGAATGGAGCCGGAGAGGTCCACATAATGTGCTGGTTCGAACCACCAACGCCAGAAATAGACGAGCGCAGCAGCCCATAATGCGGCGCCGACCAAATATTCGGCGCGTCGATAGCCTTGCAGGACCGGCGTCATCAAGGGTTCGTCCTGCGGGGCTTGAACCTGTGTCTTGTAAGGGTTCATTGCCGCACCTCCAGTCCGAAGAAGGGGGCAGCAGTTCGAATGATCGTCTCTATATCCGAATAGAGAGCCCGGAAGCCGAGCTTCTCGGCGGCAAGGTCCGAAGCTGCATAAAGTGCGGGTGGATCGCCTGCCCGACGGGCACGCATTGCGACAGGGACCGGGTACCCGCAAACGCGTCCGATCGCATTCACAATTTCCTTGATGGAGGTTCCGTGTCCGGTGCCCAGATTAACGGCAAGGTCGGCGCCGCCGGCCAGCAGATATTCAACCGCCAGCACATGGGCCCGCGCAAGATCGACGACATGAATGTAATCGCGGATGCATGTGCCATCTGGCGTGTTATAGTCATCACCGTAAACTTCAAGAACGTCGATGGAGCCGGATGCCGCCAGCAGTGCGCGGGGGATGAGATGTGTCTCCGGATCATGCCATTCACCGAGTTCCCGTTCCGGATCCGCTCCGGAAGCATTGAAGTAGCGCAGCGCCACATAGTGCAGCCCATAAGCCGCCGAATAATCGGCGAGCATGTGCTCCGCGATCAGCTTCGTCCGGCCATAGGGATTTATCGGGCGTCTGGTCTCGCATTCGCGGATCGGCAGATGATCAGGAGTGCCGTAGACCGCGCAGCTCGACGAAAAGATCAGTTTGTCCGCACCCGCGCGCCGGCAGGCCTCCAGCAATGAATGCGTGCCGTTCACGTTGTTAGCGTAGTATTTTGCCGGGTTTTCGACAGACTCGCCGACATAAGCCGAAGCAGCGAAATGTATGACCGCTACAGGGCGATAGGTCTCGATCGTCTCGGCAAGAGACTGCGTGTCGAGAATATCCCCCTCGATGAAAGGCCCCCAGCGCACCGACGACAGATGGCCCGTCGAAAGATTGTCATAGACAATCGGCTCGAAGCCTTGCTTGTACAGGAGCTTGGCGGTGTGGCTGCCGATGAAGCCGGCGCCACCCACAACGAGTACTCTGCGTCTGGACATCACGCAACCTCGACAAGCTCGCCGCTGGGCCGAACCAGTTGACGTTCGAAATAGGAAACGGTGGACTTCAGGCCATCTGTCAACGCAACCGACGGCTCCCAGCCCAATTCCCGTTTCGCAACCGTGATATCGGGGCGACGCTGGCGGGGATCGTCGATCGGCAGTGTCTTGTAGACAATTTTCGACGAGGATCCCGTCATCGTGACAATCTGTTCGGCAAGCTCGCGCACGGTAAATTCGACCGGATTGCCAAGATTGACCGGGGTATGAATAGCCGACTGGTCACCCATCAACCGGACGAAGCCCTTGATCAGATCATCGACGTAGCAGAAGGAGCGTGTCTGCGAGCCGTCGCCATAGACGGTAATATCCTGCCCCTTGAGGGCTTGGACGATGAAATTGGAGACAACGCGGCCGTCGTCAGGGCGCATGCGCGGCCCATAGGTATTGAAGATGCGCGCAATCCGGATATCGACGCCATACCTTACGTGAAAGTCGCGGAAAAGCGTCTCTGCAGAACGCTTGCCTTCGTCATAGCAGGAGCGTGGACCGAAGGAATTGACGTTACCCCAGTAACTCTCCGGTTGCGGGTGCACCTGCGGATCTCCATAGACTTCCGAAGTGGAAGCCTGGAATATCCGCGCTTGATGACGCGCGGCGAGCTCCAGAAGATTCAGCGATCCGAAAACGCATGTTTTCATCGTATGGATTGGGTCTGCCTGATAGTGCGGCGGCGAGGCCGGGCAGGCTAGATTGTAGATCTCGTCCACCGGCACATCGAACGACGAGATGATGTCGTGGCGGATGAAACTAAACGTGTCGAAGCGCAGCAGATGCCATAAATTTTCCATCCGTCCGGTCGAGAAATTATCTACACAAATGACTTTGTGACCGGCATGTAATAGGTGGTCGCAAAGGTGCGAACCAAGAAACCCTGCGCCTCCTGCAACAAGAATTGTGCGTCTTTCTGTATTTTCCAGAGACAAAGTCGTAGATTTGAACGCGATGTTCATCAAACCCTCCCAACAAACTTAACTAACGACCAAAGATCACAGGAAAAAAGACTTGATAGTCTTCACCTATATGTATCCGTGGCGGGAAATTATTGTCTCAATTTCCGATTATAATTTACTAATATTTAAGGAATGTGTCGTTATCCGGGAATTCTAAAAGTTTGCAATCTGTCCATTTATTCGTCTGGATCTGATTTAATTTAGATAGCCGATTGAACCGCATCAGTGCAATTTTATTGCAATTTTCGATGGTTAAAATGATAGAGCATATTGAATTTATTATATAATTAAGAATAATTCGAATTTTTTACTATGAAATAGATCAATATTATTCCGTGACGTTTCTCAAGTTGAGCCACTACTCGATCAGATTGGCAATCCGATCGGACAATTTACTGTTCGACGGTGCCTATGACGGAAAACCGGCATACGACGCAGTTATCGATGATAGCGGGGCGGCGGCCATCGTCATTCCGCCTCGCGCCAACGTGGTCAACCAATCGACGACGGACGTGTCGGACAAAGGGACCGGCATATCCCGGCATATCGCTGCTATCAGCAGAGGCGGCCAGATGAAATGGCAGGGTTCCCGCGGCTACGGAAAGCGTTGGCTGCCCGAGACGGCGATAGGGCGATACAAGTCCGTCATCGGTTGCCGTCTGCGGGCACGGTCGCTGACTGGTGAGCAGACCGAAATCGCCATCGGCTGCGCCGCCCTCAACCGAATGCTTGACTGCGCGCGCCCGAAATCCGTCCGTCGTAGGGTCGATTGCATAATCAGCCGTTTCAAAGGTCGCCATTCCCCTTAAGGCCCGATCCGTGCACCAGCGGCCGAGACTAGGCAAATACCGCGACGAGAACGGACAGCCAGATCAAGACGACTCCCAGCGCCAACGCTCGCCTGGCGGCTACGACCTTCTCCTCGCCCTCTTCGGCAACAGGGGTCGTGACAATCCAAGGCACCGAGCCAAGCGCTGCAAATCCGATGAGCGCCAAAATCACGACGACATAGTCGAAGCTGCGCCAGTGCCCGGGCTCATACACACCCCAGTAGCCAAGGAACGCCATCCCTACCGCGAACATGGTGGCGGAGGCGGAGCAAAGTCCCGTAACAGAACCTGACGGCGCGCGCATCTCGTATCCTTTCCGTGCCGGTCAATCCATGAGACGATTTCCATGACGGCGCAAATCGCTTTCGCAAATCGGTCCCTCATGAACTCTCGCTTGATACATCTGCTTCAACGAAGAAAGGCCTATAGGGCGCTGGGAGCATATGGATCATTGAAGAAAGTGTCATCAGTGGTACATCGGAATTTTGATGCCCTGTTCTGACAAAACGCTAAGTACAGGTCTCCTCAGGCGGGCGTTGCTGAAGAATTTTGGCATGTCACGCCATCGGATAGGGTGTGTAGACCGTTCGTCGAGAAGATTCAGTGAGAATACCAGCGGTGAAATACACGCGATTTTTGGCCAAAGCCGATCTGGCAATAACTCAGTCTACGCCCTTTATACTCAGAAAGGATGATGAGCATTCCAGAATTGCCTATGCTAAAACATAGATAAGCCTGGAGGGTGGGATGTTGTATCTGCGCCACGCCGCGACCGTTGTGCTGAGCGTCATGCTGCTCGCACCGTTGTCTTCGAAAGCCGCCGAGAAGGTCGGCCAGGCTGTGCTGATTAATACCGAAGTTACGGGCGCAGGCGGTCCGCTGGCGGTCGACGACCCCGTCCACCGGGACGAGCAAATTCGTACCTCCCTTTCGGGCCTTGGACAGTTCACATTTCGAGACGGCACGAGACTGGCTGTCGGAGCGGGTTCGTCGGTTATCATCGACAAATTCGTTTTCGATGACTCGGGCTCAGTCAAAAAGCTTACGATAAATGCCGCAAAGGGCACTTTCCGCTGGATGAGCGGACATTCAAACTCTTCAGCCTATCAAATCGTGACGCCCGCCGGAACGATCGGGGTGCGCGGGACGGTATTTGATTTTTATGTCGGGGCTAACGGCACGACGGCGGTCGTTCTTCTGAATGGCGCCGCGCAGTTTTGCGGCGCGGGTGGCTGCAGGCAGTTGAAGCAGCAATGCGACTGCGTTGTCGCTAAACGCAATGGTCAGATAAGCGATCCCCGCCGGGTCAACCGCGACATTCTCAAGACGCTCGGCAACCAGCGAGCTTTGCCGTTTCTGTCCGGGGATCAACAACTTTCGGGACGAATGGGTTTTGGCGGCAACTGCGGTCTGTCGACGGCGATGAAAGATCGGCCCAACGGCGTATCTCCACGCAGCGTTCCGGCAAACAATCCTGCTCCGGCACAGCCCGATACACCCAGCGTATCCCACACGCCGGAATCGCCAGGCACCGAGGCGCCTGCTGCTCCGCAGGAAACTCCCAGCACGCCGAATGTTCCAAATCCGCCAAGCACGCCCGACAAACCGCAAAAGCACGACGATGACGGCGATCATCATCACGATCATCATCATGGCAGAGGCGACCACGGATGGGGTGATCACAATCCGGGCGACCGAGACAGCGATGGCCATGACGGCGATCATGGCGATCACGACGGCGGGCACCACCGTCGGTAGCACAGGCGGAATTGCGGACGACGGCTGCAAATCAGCTAAATATCGGCCGCCTTGTCTGCGGGCTCGTCGACGAAGTGTCCGGCACGGCGCGAAATCTGGCCGTAAAACTCCTGCAACAGTCCTGTCGTCACGACCTGCGCCTTGAGTTTTGCGGCGCCGACAAGTTTGCGGCTGCTCGTCGACCGTGTTCGCAGGGCAGCGACAAGTCGCCTGTGCATGGCCTCAAGTTCGACGAAATCAGCAGATTTTGCCAGGCGCGCATCACCGACCACCGCAAAAAGTTTGGTTCGCATACTCTTACCCTTCAGCATCAACGCTCCCGCCTCGAGCAGGGCGCAATCGGGCAGCAGGCGTGCTGTCGGTTCGGATACCAGAATGTCGAAATTGATGTCCTTGCAGGTAGATTCGATACGCGCGGCAATATTCACGGCATCGCCGACCGCGGTGTAGTTGAAGCGTGTCTCGGCGCCCATATTGCCGACGCATGCAAGCCCCGTATGTATGCCGATCCCTATTCCGACCTGCCGCGCGTCTCCGAAACCGAATGCATCGCTGTTGTTGAGGCGGGCGAGCGTTTCCCGCATGCCCAGGGCTGCACGTACGGCCTTGCCGGCATGGTCGGAGACATCGACGGGAGCGTTCCAGAAGGCCATGATCGAGTCTCCGATGAATTTGTCGAGCGTGCCTTCGTTGACGATGACATGGTGGCTCAGCGCATCGAGCAGCGTGTTCAGAAACGCGACGACGGCGCTCGGTGTCATCTCCTCGCTGATCTGGGTGAAGTTTCGCACATCGACGAACATGACGGTCAGCTCGCGCTCGTCTCCTCCAAGGCGCAGGGCATTGCGCGTATGCTCGATGCGATGGAGCAGCGATGGTGAGAGATAGTGGCCAAAAGCTCGCCGCACGTCGCGCCGTTCCCGATCGATCACGAGAAAGCGGAATCCCGTCGCAGCGAAATGCGTGATCGATCCGGCGACGATCGGTGCCAGCGGGTCGAAGAGAAGCCCCCCATAAAGAAAGGCAAGCCAGGAGGCCACAAGGGCGAAAGAGGTAATCAGCAGGCCGCACGCAAGTGCGACGGCCGGATTGACGAAGGTGGTGAGGATCACCAGAAGGCCGCCCAACACGGCGATGGACAGGATTTCCATCCCGTCTGCCCAATCCGGCCGGGAAAGGAAGCGGCCTGAAAGGATCTGCTCGACGATCTGCGCATGGATGGAGACACCCGGCACGTTTTCACCAAGGGCCGTCGTGCGGACATCCTGGAGCCCGGAAGCAGAGGTTCCGACGAAAACGATACTGCCTTCGATAGCGGTTCTGATATCGGCGGAGGCGTCTCCGGTCGCGAGTACCTTGCTTGCCGAAATATACCGTTTTGTGGTGTCGGGGCTGACATAGAGCCACAGCTCTCCCGCCGCCGTTACCGGCACCACGAAATCCCCGATCTTGACCCGGGTCAATGTATTCGGCCTGTCCGGCGCGGCGTCGAGTACGTAGGTGGAGGCTCCCTGTGCGACACGGAGCGCTTCGAGCGCTAGATTGGGGTAGAGCTGCTTGCCGTCGCTGAGGAAAAGCGGAACTGCGCGCACCACTGCTGATGATGCACCCGGATTGAGGCTGATATGACCGAGCCCGGCGGCATTGGCTTCCAATTGCGGCTGCAGCGGCGTCGCGGCCTTGATTGCGGGCGGCGCACCGAATGGACTTTCGCCGGTATAGGCAAAGCCTGCCTTCACCGATGGCAGATAGTTTCCCTGGTTGGAGAGGCCGAAACCCAGCACCATCGGCCTTCCCGACAGCGATCGGGAAAAAATCTCATCATTATCCGGTAGCTTGCCCAGCAGTGAGGGATCAATGCCGGTGACATCGCGAACGACATTGCGAGGCGACAGGCGGTCGGGCTCGGCGAAGAGGATATCGAAAGCGATAGCCGACGCGCCCATATCGGAAAGCCTGTCCACAAGGGCGGCAATCCGGTTTCTCGGCCAAGGCCATTGACCGAACTCGCGCAGTGACGCTTCGTCTATGTCGATGACCCGGACAGGCTGGTTCTCAAAAGTTCGGGGCACCAGGCGCTGATACTGGTCAAATGTCAAATCGCGGGCGAGCCTTAGCAACGGAGGATCGCTTGCCCGCAGGATCGTCAATGCTGTGACGAAGGCCAGGCCGATAACGACGCCAATTTGCTGCGCACGCGTCACCATTATGGTGTCAGCCCCTTTGCCCTGCACCCCTCGGCATAAGTAGCGATTAGAAGAAATACGAAAATCTATTGATCTGCTGCTGCGCCAAGGAAGAATATGCTGCCTTGTTCCAGGGAACGATGCAATGATCAAAGTATCGAAGGGCATCGTAAAGTTATCAGGTCGGCGATTGATCTGCGCGAATCTTTTAGCATGACACAAGCCGCGGGTGATCCACTTTATCGCTACCATCGGTTTCCGACTGATCGCACCAGACTATGTGTCTCTGAGCGGAGAAATCCCCGCCGGCACTTTGCCGGAGAAATCCGCATGCGATCCGCCGGTCGGTTTGGCGACAAGTGGCACATTGATAGGGCCATCATCTGCCCCGGATGGGAAGAGAGTGCAGCTCGTCTCATCGATGTTCTGCTCGCCGAACTATCCCGCAGGACGGCCGAGGACAGCTCAGCTGTCGGAACGGTCCCGTTGGTCGAAAAAGCTTGTTGCCGTGTGCCGGCCAATGCGTTTCAGTAGGACGGGGGTAACGTGACGCAAGGCCGTAACGGCGGTGCGGTAGTAAACGCCGGTGAGCTGCGGCGGCAGCCGCGTAAAGGACGTCGAATGGATAGCTTGCCCCGAAGGATATACTCGTTCCCGCCGTGTTCGGTGTGTCGCTTGTCGTTCTCGCGCTGTTGGGCGCCATTGGCGCTGGGGCTGGAGGCGCCCAGATAGTAAAACCCACAGTCCGCGTCGCTTTCTGGGGTGCTATCGCGATGGCCGTTACCGCGGGTGTCGGTGCGCTGATAGGCAACTCCGTGTAACGCCGCTATTGAACTAGGTCACATACCCATAAAATAGTTTTTGTTTTTAATGGATTGTGATTCACTGCTTCCGTTGATTTGGAGGCAGTGATGGCTCGCTTTGATTTGACGGATTTCGAATGGTCGGTGATTG